>QWCN01000250.1_pt1 | contig 202467 bp, 162 predicted proteins | sample 1972711 | NCBI WGS metagenome assembly QWCN01 (sample SAMN09866707, study PRJNA288562) | Human gut metagenome isolate term1_stool, whole genome shotgun sequencing... | isolation source: gut | host: Homo sapiens | place: USA: California | reverse complement strand
CCTGCAAGGGGCAGACGAAAAGGGACGAAGTCCCCCCTTGACCCCTTTTCGCGATTGAGTTGGTCGCGCTTTCATGCTCCTTCCGCGTGCAGCTTTTTGTTGCTTCGCCTAAGCCTTTGTTTGCTCCCCCAACTTTCCGTGAAGAACCATAAAAATCCCCGGCTGGAAGCGGAATTGCGCCGCCTGACCAGCCGGGTTTTTTGATTCACTTATTCTCCTCCGCCAGCGGAATCAGCACCGTCATGATAAACCAGCCGTCCTGCTGCTCCAGCGTCATGCAGCCGCCGTATTTCTCCGCGGCTTTGCGGATGCTCTTGATGCCGTAGCCGTGGCTCTCCTTGTTTTCTTTCGTCGTCACGGGCTGACCGCCGTTCAGGTCAATCGCCTTGTCCGTGCAGTTCTCCACGCGAATCAGCAAAAATCGGTTCTGCGTGCGCACGGTCAGCTTGATGAGCCGCATGTTCTGGTCGGCGATTTTCTCCACGCACTCGATGGCGTTATCAATCGCATTGCCGAAAATGGAGCAAATATCCATCATGTCGATGAAGCCCATGTCGTGCGCGTCGGCAAAGCACGTCATCGCGATGCCTTCCTCGGCGCAGCGCAGGCTCTTGCTCGTTAGAACCGTGTCCAGAATCGCGTTGCCCGTGTTCATCTCCGCGTCGCGCAGCGTGACCACTTTTTCCATCTCCGCCAGATACGATTCGCGCTTGCTGGCGCTTTTTTCGTTGCGGATGAAGTCGATTTGGTGCTTCAGGTCGTGGTAAATCTGGTGCATCGCCTTGTTGTTCGCGTCGAACTGCCGGTACTGCTCATACTGCCGATTCAGCAGGTTCTCCATCGCTTCCAGCTCGTGGCTGAGGTACAGTTCCGACCGCGCCATGTCATACGCGAACAGCATGATGACGCCGCCGAAATCCACCAGCGTGCGGGAATAGATGATGCCTGTCCCCAGTGTTTCGGTAAACACGTTGTTCGTAAATGCAAAGTTGAAATTGCTCAGGCAGAATGACGCAAGGGCAATCGCGCTGCCGCTGATAAGCTCCTGCCGCGTGACGCTTGTGCCACTGCGCAGGATATGATGCTTCTGGTTCAGCAGGTAAATCGCAGAAAACACGATGATGTACGTCCCCGCCATCACCAGCCAAGTGCCCCGCGAATCCACCGAATCCGCCATCAGCAGATAATAGTTAATCTGCCACTCCAGCGACGCGGCGAACTCCGCCGTGATGAAGGCGTGCGCCCAAATGTAGCCTGCTTTCATCAGCTTCAGTTTGCAGCAGCAGACAATCATTGCCAGCATTGCACCCATGCACGCCGCCATCAGCAGCATCCATGTCAGCCCGCTCTGCTCCTGATTCAGCAGGTTCAGCCCCAGCAGCAGCGCCAGAAAGCCAATGCAGCAGCCAATTTGCTGCCAGCTACTTTCGCCGAAGCGCTTTTTCTGCGGCAGGATGAAGAGCATACACGCCAGCCATTCGGCAATCGCCGTATGGATACGCGGGAAGAATCCAACTTCGAGGAACGCTACCATTTAGACTTTTGCTCCTCCCAGATATTTCGTCAACGCCTCCATAAACGCCTTATGGCGCGGGCGTGAGATGGTCAGCGCCTGCCCGCCGACGATGGCGCCGCCATTCTCCACGCGCTCCACATGCCGCAGATTCACCAAATAGCAGCTGTTGCAGCGGAAAAATCCGTATTTGCCAAGCAGTTCCTCCATCCCGCGCATACTCTGCCGCAGGCGATACACCCCCTTTTCCGTGTAGATGCTCACGGCGTGGCCGTCCGTTTCGACGTAGGTTATTTGGCTCACATCAAGGCGGGTCAGCCCCGTGTCCGTCGGCAGGGTGATGTAGCGTTTCGGCTTCTGGTCAAGCAGCCGCTCCACGCTCATCAGCACCTGCCGCAGCATGAGGAAATTCACCGGTTTGAGGATGAAGTCCAGCGCGTGGACGGCGTATCCGCGGATGGCGTAATTCGCCAAATTCGTGATGAACACCAGATACACGTCCTCGTCACGCTCGCGGATGCGTTCCGCCGTCGCCAAGCCGTCCAGGCGCTTCATTTGGATGTCGAGGAAAATCAGGTCGTAGTCCGCCGCGTAGTCTTCCAGTATCTCATCGCCGTCGGCAAACAGGCGGATTTCCACGTCGTTCTCGCGTCCCTGAAAATATTGCAGCACATAGGTTTGCAGCTGCTGCCGCACCTTGTCGTCGTCCTCCACGATGGCAAGCCGCACCGTTACTCCCCCTTATTGCAGTTCCTTCCGGGCGCAGTCGATGGCGGCGCGCAGCGTGTCGTCCATGTCCAGATAGCGGTATTGCCCCAGCCTGCCGCCGAAAATGACGTTCCGCTCCCCCGCCGCTTTCTGCCGATACTGCTCGTACAGCGCGCCGTTCTTCGCGTCGTTCACCGGATAGTACGGCTCGTCGCCCTGCTTCCAGTCCGCCGGATATTCGTATGTCACCACCGTGTGCGGCAGATTCAGCACATCCGCCTGACCATAGGCGAAATGCTTGTGTTCAATTACGCGCGTGTAGGGCACGTCGGCGTTCGTGTCGTTGATGACGGCGTTGCCCTGATAGTCCTGCACCGGCAAATCCTGCGTCTCGAACCGCAGGGAACGGTAATTCAGCGCGCCGAAGCACTGGTCGTAATACTGGTCAATCGGTCCGGTGTAGACAATTTTGTCCGCAATTTCCGTCAGTTCCGCCCGATGCTGGAGGAAATCGACATTCAGCCGCACTTCGATGCCATCCAGCATTTTCTCCACCATCGCCGTGTAGCCCGCGTCCGGGATGCCCTGGTAGCGGTCGTTGAAGTAGTTGTTGTCATAGGTGAAGCGCACGGGCAGACGGCGGATGATGAAGGCGGGCAGCTCGCGGCAGGGGCGCCCCCACTGCTTCTCGCTGTATCCGCGCACGAGAGCTTCGTAGATGTCGCGCCCGACGAGCGAAATCGCCTGTTCTTCCAGATTCTGCGGTTCGCCCGTGATTTCCTTGCGCTGCCGCTCAATGATTTCGCGCGCCTCATTCGGCTTCGTCACGCCCCACATGGCATAAAACGTGTTCATGTTGAAGGGCATATGGTACAAGCGATCTTGGTATTTTGCCAGCGGCGCGTTCGTGAAGCGGTTGAACGTGGCGAAGCGGTTGGCGTACTGCCAAACCTCCTCGTCGTCGGTGTGGAAGATGTGCGCACCGTAGCGGTGGACGGCAATACCGCCGACGTCCTCGGTGTAGATGTTGCCCGCGATGTGGCTCCGCTTGTCGATTACAAGCACGCGCTTGCCCTTTTCCTTCGCCATCTGTGCGAACGCCGCGCCGAACAGCCCCGCCCCGACGACGAGATAATCATACTTCATATTCTCATTCTCCTTGTGGATGATACTTTCAGGTAATTTGCGATTCGCCGATACCCCAGCTTTGCTTTCTTTCCTGATTTTGGCGTTGGTGGATTGCAGTCTGCACGCAGCGGCGGATGAGGTCGTTCCCCCGCCATCGCTCATTAACAATCAGTTAAACCCATAAATTTTCCGCGTCACCTTATACCCTGCCAGCGCAATCCGCCGCCCGCCTTTTCCGGGCAGGTGCAGCACATGCCCCATCAGCCCGTGGCGCAGTTTCTTGTAAACATACGGGTTTTCTTCGCGAATGAACTTCCACAGCTCGTCCTTCTTCTGCTTGTTCTCCGCCGTACCGCTCTTGAGCAGCAGAATCGACGAAACCGTCGTCACAATTTCCAAATAACGCCGCATGTACGCCTGCTTGCGCTTGTTCGTCACCTTGCTCAAATCCACCTCCGTCACCAGCATCCGGTTGACCAGCAGCGCCTGATCAATGCGGCGGATCATCACATTCTCCTGCACGGACTGGTCTTCACGCCCGATGAAGTAGTGGTACAGGTTTTCATCCATATAATACATTTTCTTTACCATCGGCAGCGGCTGATAAACGTAGAGTTCATCCACATAGAACGTGTGCTTCGGCAGGTTCAGCCCACACTTGTTCAGCAGCGCCGTGCGGTAGATGACCGAGTGCATCAGCAGATATTCGCCGATTTTGAAGCGCGTTTCATTCCAGTCGAACACGCGGTTTTGCGGCACGGCGTGGCGGTACTGCATGACGTGCTTGTGCTTCACGCCCACTTTGTCGTAGACGTAGTTGCAAATCAGCATGTCAATTTCTTCCTTCTGCTCCGTGAACGCGCGCAACTGCGCCAGCACGCGCTTCAGGCACTCTTCGTCCACCCAGTCGTCCGAATCGACGACCTTGAAGTACAGCCCGGTCGCGTTTTTGAGGCCGGTCATCACCGCATCGCCATGACCGCCGTTCTCCTTGTTGATGGTGCGAACGATGGTCGGGTACTTCTGCTGATATTCCGCCGCGATATCCGCGGTTTTGTCCTTTGAGCCGTCGTTGACGACGAGGATTTCCACGTCCTCGCCGCCGGCAAGCAGCGTTTCGATGGCATGGCGCATATAATCCTGCGAATTATAGCAGGGGATGGCAATCGACAAGAGTTTCATTGGTTTCATCCTTTCTATATAGAAAGAGCAGCGCTTGCAAGGTCGTGCATCGGTGAGGATGCCGCCGTCCCTTGCAGGCGCTGCCCTTTTCACCAATCTACTGTCTTATTTCGACACGCGATTGGCAATTTCCTGCTGCTCCGCCTTCAGATTGCGCTCCACGCCGAAGAAAATCATCAGCACCGCGCAAACCGCGTAAGCAATCGTTTCAATCCAGATGTAGTTGACCGACGCCGCCGTGCCCGCATCCAGCATCCCGTTGAGCGCCTGAATAATCGCGCCGCCGATGGGGGTCGCCGCGACCATCAGGGAGGAGTAGATGCTCATCGTCAGGCCGTCGGTGCGGATGCCGTGCTTGTACTCCACATGGTCGATAACGTCCGCCAGCATCGCCAGAATCAGGTAGCACGCCGGAGACGAACCGAGGCACTTGAGCGCGATGCCGATGCCGACCACCACGAGGTTATTGCCGCCCAGCCCCGCAATCACGCCGCCGGCAACGCCCAGCGCCAGACCCGCCAGCGTCAGCTTCTGCTTGGAGAACTTGTTCGCCAGCGGCACCACGAACGCCGCCGCAATCGCCATCGGCACCGCGCCAAGGATGGACAGGATGGACATATACCAGTCCGCGCCGAGCACATCAGAGCAGAAGTACGCCATCGAGCCGTTTTTCACCGCGCCCGCCCACTGGAACAGCAGGTAGAACACGATGATGACCCACCACCACTTCTCGCTGGTGACAGCCTTCAGCTGCTGACCCATCGAGACGCTCTGCTTCTTTTCTTCCTTCGCGTTGCTTTCCATCAGCTCTTCGGTCACGCGCTCACGGGTGAACTTGAACTGGAGGATGACGGTCAGCGCCGTGAAGATGGCGACCGCCAGCATGATGACGAACCACTGCGTGCCGAAGCCGGTGTAAACCGTTTCGCCCGCCTCATTCGTGGTGGAGAGGAACATCGTCATCAGCACCGGGAACACCATCGAGCCTGCGCCCATTACGCCCAGACCCGCGAAGTTGCTCATTGACGCCAAGACGCTGCGCTTCTCGCTGTCACGGGTAGACACGGGAACCATCGTCGCGTTCGCGGTGTTGTAAATCGGGTACGCGACGGCGTAGTAGAGGTTATAGGCAACGGCAATCCACACATAGCGCGCCGTGCCTTCAAAGGGCATGATGAACATCAGCACGCTGGCAACGGAAAGCGTCAGCGCGGAGAGCAGCAGCCACGGGCGCGCCTTGCCCGCCATGGTGCGCGTGCGTTCAATCAGCTGACCGACGATGAGGTTCGCTGCCACAATCAGGAAGGTGGAAACCAGCTGGAGGATGGACAGGTAGGCGCTGCTCAATTCCAGCGCCTTGCCGAGATAAACCTGAAGGTAACTGGTGAAGATGCCGGAGGACAGCAGCGCGCCGAACGGGCCAATCAGGTAGCCGAGCAGGGTTTCGGGGGTTGTCACTTTGTCCTTCGGGACGCTGGAGCGCGTCAGGGGGGACTGCCAGAAGGATTGTTTCATGGGGGACATGCTTCCTTTCCTTGTTGTGAGTTGCTTCCTATTTTATATAATTGCTTTCCGCAATTACTTCTTCTTTTTATCCGGGTTCAAATTCAGTTTCGGGCGGTGGCAGAAGTGGTGGATGAGCCGTCCGCACCCGCGGAAGAAATGTCCATTGACCATCAACAGCATATCCTCCGCCATTGCCATCGACACCATGCCGTTCATCATCTTCGCCATGCCGCGGAACGGGATGTTGTAGATAAACAGCAGGTTCAAATCCGGCTTGCCGGCGGCAGTCGCCTTGTTCTTCATGCGCGTGAGCATCCGGTAGATCAGCCGTGCCAGCGGGTTCTTGGCGTAGCTGAGCTGCGTCACCGTGTCGTTGAGCGTCAGCGGCTGCGTCTTGTCCCAGAGATGCGGCGGAATCGCGTGGCCTAGCAGCGCCGCGAACTCCGCGTCGCTCACGTCCGTCACGCGCGCCGTGCGGTAGCTCTGCACCGCCAGCTGAGCATATGGATTGGGCGCGTTCGTCCCCTGCTCGGTGTGCTTTGCCGTCAGGCGGATGTCGCGGCAGGATGCGCCAATCAGCAGCTCATATTCGCCGCCCTCCACCTCGAAGCGGTTCGTCCGGACGTTGAAGTAGCGGAACGTGTAGCCGTCGAAGGGAATCGTGACGCGCTTCGTCTCGCCCTTCTCCAGATGCACGCGCTGAAAGCCCTTCAGTTCCTTCGCCGGGCGGAAAACCTCCGCGTTTGGCTTGTGGATGTACAGCTGCGCCACCTCGTCGCCCGCGCAGTCGCCCGTGTTCGTCACATCAAAGGATACGCCCTTGGCATCCGCCTGCACATTGTCGTAGCGGAACGTCGTGTAGGACAGCCCATGCCCAAAAGCGAACGCCGGGGCAACGTCCGCCGACTCGGTGTAGCGATAGCCGACGTACAGCCCTTCGCGGTATTCGCTTGTGGCCTCCGTGCCGGGGTAGTAGTGGCTGACCGGCGCGTCCGCATAGTGACGATACCACGTTTCCGCCAGCTTGCCGCCGGGGGTAATCTCGCCCACCAGCGCCCGCAGCACAGAGCGCGCCACCGCCTCTCCGCCCAGACCCGCGTAAAGCAGCGCGTCGCAGTCCTGCGCCCAGTCGGTTTCAACCGCGCTGCCGCAGGAGAGCACCACCACAATCTTCTTGCACACGGCGCGCAGCTTTTTCATCAGGGCGATTTGGTTCTCCGGCAGGCGCATGTGCGTGCGGTCAAGCCCTTCGGTCTCAAAGCACTCCGGCAGACCGAGGTACACCACCGCGCAATCCGCCGTCTTGGCAAGCTGCACCGCTTCATCCGCCAGCGCGTCGTTCGCGGCGTCAAGGCGCTCAAAGCCCTGCGCGAAGCCGACCCGCGCCGGGAAAAATTCATCCAGCATGGGCAGCGTGTCATCCACCTGCGCGGCGTTGACCATGCTGCTGCCCGCGCCCTGATAGCGGGAGCGCGCCGCAAACTCGCCGATAACCGCCACACGCGCGTCCTTCTTCAGCGGCAGCAGGTGCTCGTCGTTCTTCAGCAGCACAAGGCACTTTTCCGCCGCCGCTTCCGCCGCCTGATGCTGTTTTGCGGCATCAAACGACGATTCGCCGGACTTGTGCTCTGCCAGCACGAAATCCAGCAGCTGATCCACGCGCTCATCGATGATTTTCTCGTCGATTGTGCCGTCCTTGACCGCCTTCACCAGTTGGCAGGGGCTGTCGTCGCCCGCCGCGGGCATCTCCAGATTCATGCCCTCGCGCACACCCTCGACAATGCTGTTGCTGCCGCCCCAGTCGGTCACGACTGCGCCGTCAAAGCCCCACTCGCCGCGCAGAATATCGCCCAGCAGATGGCGGCTTTCGTTGGCGTACACGCCGTTGACGCGGTTGTATGCCGTCATCACGAAGCCCGGCTTGCCCTCTTTGATGGCAATCTCGAAGTTCGTCAGGTACATTTCCCGCAGCGTCCGCTCGTCCATCACGCTGTCGGAGTGCATCCGCAGCAGCTCCTGCGCGTTCGCCGCGTAGTGCTTTGCGCAGGCGGATACGCCCTGCTTCTGCGCGCCGCGGATGAAGCCCGCCGCCAGCTTGCCGGAGAGGTACGGGTCTTCGGAGTAATACTCGAAGCTGCGGCCGCACAGGCTGGAGCGCTTCGTGTTCAGCCCCGGCGCAAGCAGCACATCCACCCCCTGATTGGCAGCGTCGCGCCCGACAACCGCGCCCATCGCCTCGGAGACCGTGTCGTCCCAGCTGCACGCCAGCGTCGCGGCGGAGGGAATGCACGTCGCCTTCGTCGATGCGTTGAGGCCCAGATGGTCGCCTTCGCCCGCCTGCTTGCGCAAGCCGCTCGGCCCGTCGGAGAGCGTGATGGCGGGAATATTCAGCCGCGGAACCTCGCGCGTGTGCCAGACATCTTTGCCGGCAAGCAGGGCGCACTTTTCCTCCAAAGTCATTTGGGAAACCAAATCACCGTGTTTCATGTTCATTCCATCCTTACGCGTTTGCACAGACCACCCACTGTGCTTTTTTCCTACTTTATTATAGCAACTTTTTCGGGTAGCGCAAGCAATCTCGCACAAACTGTCGAAATTCTCGCACAAGCTGTCATATTCGTCCTAATTTCGTGCGTTTATACCATTTCGAGTGCCGTTCGTCACGCGGGAAGGGCGTATGAATTTGGGAGAAAGCGGAAAAATCGGCGAAAAAATGGTACGGTTTCGGTGGATTTTGACGTGCGGGATGCGGGTGTTTTCCCGTTGACGCGGCAGGAAAATTGTGCTATCATAGAATCAATCAGGGGGTGAGCAGGACATGGATTCGGAAAAGTTGACTCCGGAAGAATTGACTGAAGAAGAGCTGACCGAGGAAGAGCCTACCGAGGAAGAGCTGGAGGAGGCAAGACGCCGCCTCTACGCCCATTTAGCGCAGGGCGAGGCAGATGTCAAGGCGGGACGTGTGCATCCGATAGAGGAAGTTTTTGACGAAATCATGCGCGAATTGGACAGTTTATCTCTCGACGACCCTCATAATCAAAATGATTGACCTCGTTTCCGGCGCAGTGGCATTTGTCATTGCGCTTTTTTGCACCCAAAAAGGGACGCTCCACCCCGGAGCGCCCCTCTTTTATGTTACCTTTTGGTTTAGTTTGCCTTGACGTACTGCGCCATCATCCAGCCCGTCGTGCCCTTGTAGCTGACGTAGTACCAGCTGCCGGACCGCTCCAGAATGGTGACGGTTTCGCCCTTGTCCACACGGAGGATGATGCCGTACTTGGTGCTTGCACCGCGGCGCAGCGCCACGCGGACGCCCGTCACCGTGCCCGTACCGGACGTGCCGGAACCTCCCTGCGTAACCGTGATGGTCGGCGCAGTGACCTCAATCTTGTTGCCGTTGGCTTCATACACGATGACGCGCAGGATGTAGGAACCCGCGACAGTGGGCGTGTAGTTGAACGTCAGGTTATTCAGGCCGACTTCCGTCGCCACCACGGAGCCATCGCGGAACAGGGTGTAGTCGCGGCGGATGACGCTGCTCGTGCCCTTGTAGGCAGTCGTCCACGTCAGGTTGCGGTTTGTCACGCTCGCCGTCGTGCTGGGCACAACCGTCACAGGCGTGTAGTTCGACACCACCGTCGCGCTGGAGCGCTGGGTGATGGACTGCCCATCAGCGGAGGTAATGGTAACTTCCAGCAGGTAGGTGCCCGCCACCGTCGGCTGATAGTTGACGGAGATGCGGCCCGTTGCGGTTTCCGTGCGGTTGCTGTTGACAACCACCGTCGTGCCGCGGTAGACCTTGAAGTTCACGTTGTAGTTCGGCCGGCCGCCCGCGAAGGTAATATCCCACGCAAGCGTCTCGTAGTTGTTCAGCTTCGAGGCGCTGGGCTGCACGCTGGCAATCGTCAGCGGCGCGTAGCCGACGGTGATGTTGTAGACGATCAGGATGTCGGGATAGCGCTTGGAGGTAATCAGCAGCGTCGCGTAGCCGTTGTTGACGCCGGTAATCACGTTGTCGTGCAGGGAAATCGCGCTGTTGGTGTTGGCGATTTCGATGTTCGCCACGTCGCCCGCCTCGGTGTAGATGCCGTGGTCAAGCGTGAAGTTTTCGCCCACGCGGATGGTCTTGTTGACGACCTTGCTCACCGGCGCGGGGGCAACGAAGTTCATCTCGCTCAGCGTCGCGGGGGCAGCGTACATCGCCGTCGTCGCGCCGAGGGAGTCGCGAACTTCCATCTGCATGGCGTACTTCTGGGAGTTAATCAGGTTGATGTAGTTTTCCGTCAGGGTGAGGGTGAAGGTGGTCGTCATGCTGGTCTTACCGGCGGGCAGCGAGGTGTAGCCGTCGGAGAAGTCCTTCAGGACGATGGGGCTGCCGCCGCTCAGGCTGACGAGGCTGTACTTGAAGGTGTACGAGCCGCTGCCGCCGGAGACGGTCGCGCTCCACGAGAACACATCGCCCACATAGCCGCCGGAAATATCCTGCCCTGCGGAGAGGTTCACCGCGCTTAAGCCCTCCAGCGTCAACGAGCCGGATTCAGGCTGGGACATGACGTTCGACCACGGGCCGTAGCAAATGGTGCCGTTGGAGAACACGCGCACCGGGCGAACCTTGTAGTAGTAGGTCGTGCCGGCGACGAGGTTCTTGGCGACATAAGTCGTGCCTTCGGTTTCGCCAATCTTGGTGTACAGGCCGTCCATGGTGGTGGAACTGTACACATAGTACTTGTTCGCGCCCAGCACGGTGGTATCCCAGTCAATGGTCTGCTCCTGCTTGCCGGTGTTGCGCACCGCGCACAGGTTCACAGAGCCAAGCGCCGTGAAGAACACGCGCTCGCTGGAGAGGGAGAAGCAGTTGTAGCTGCCCACGGGGCGCATGGAGTAGATGAAGTAGTAGTACACTTCACCCAGGTTGATGCTCGCGTCCACGAAGGAAGTCACCGCGCCGGTCTTTGCCAGCAGGGTGTAGCTGCCGCTCGCGCCCGTCTTGCGGTAGATGATGTACCCCGTCGCGCCGGAGGATGCCGGCCAGGACAACAGGGCGTTGTTGCCGCTCTGCACCACGGTCAGTTCCGGGCGATCCATGGGCGTGCCGCAGCCGACGTTGGAGTATTCAGAGTAGAACTTTTCGCCGGAGGAGAACACGCGCACCGCGCGCACGCGGAAGTAGTAGCCCGTCGCCTTCTTCAGGCCGGTGGCGTTGCACAGCGTGCCGGTCAGGTCAGTGCGCACGGTGGTGAAGCCGCTCGTCGCATTGGTGGACATCTGCACTTCGTAGGTCTGCGCGCCAGAGACGCTCGACCAGTTCAGGCGGATGGTATCCGCGCCCAAGCCGCGCGGGTCCTCCAGCTTCGGCTTGGCAAGCGTCATGTAGGACAGCGTCTGCGAATCAGGGCTGTACACATACTTCGCCTGCTCGCCGTCGTAGGACACGTTCACCGCGCGCACGCGGTAGTATACCGCCTGACCGGGGGTCACGTTCGTATCCTCATAGTACAGGCGATTGTTCGGCACAGAGCCGAGCAGCGTGTAGCTGGTTTCGCCGCCGAACTTGCGGTACACGTCGTACTGCGTCGCAAAGGCGACAGAACCCCAGCCAATGCGCACGCTCGTTTCGGACAGCGTCGTGCCGATGAGGTCCGTCGGCTGGAGCAGCACCAGCTCACGGTAGGGATCGGGGCCGTTCACGTCGTCCGACGGCAGGATGCTGATGTCGTCATCCATATCCGGCAGAACGATGTCGTCCTCGTTCACAGGAGCCTGCGTCGGTTCGTCGGGCGTCTGCACCTCGTCCGATGCCACATCCGACACTTCATTCATGATTTCGCCCTGTGCGCCGTCCAGCGTTTCGCCGAATGCCACGCAGGAGAGCATCATGCAGAGCACCAGGAATACAGAAACCAGTCGTTTCATGGTCTGCGTCACTCCTTTTGTCTGTTGGGGAAATGGTATATGCCTTCCAGCAAATACGACGAATGAGCTGCCGATTCTGTTTCCAGCAATCTGGGCAACTTTCCTCTTATTCGCCGGGATGAGCCTAAAAAGTTGAATCGCAGGAAAGTTTCTCCTGCTTACGGCGATTTTTGCGCCGTTTCCTTTGCGCGCTGCTGCCACACGGCGCGCTGCTGATTTTCCACCTGCGCCCGATACGTCTCGTAATCCGGCGCCAGCTGCGTGCGCTGAAGATGATCCAGCTGCGTCCACTCGCGCGTGAAGGCGACGTACGCCGGAATCATGCGTTCCGCCGTGTCATAGCCCACAACGCGTCCCTGATGCAGCCACATCACCCGGTCGCAGAAGTTCAGCATCTGCCATGGCGCGTGGGTGACGAAGAAAATCGTCTTGCCCTCCGCCCGGAAATGCCGCATCCGCGCCATACACTTCTCCGCGAAGCTCGCATCGCCCACGCTCAGCGCCTCATCCACAATCAGGATTTCGGGGTTCATGTGGGCGGAAATGGCGAATCCCAGCCGGGAGCGCATTCCGCTGGAATACGTCCGCAGGGGCTGGTCGATGTACACGCCAACATCCGCAAAATCAATGATTTGCTGCTGGATTTGGGCGATTTCGCGCTTCTCCATGCCCATCAGCATACACTTATAGGCAATGTTTTCGCGCCCAGTCAGCTGATCATTCATGCCGATGTTTGCCGCCAGCATACTGACCGTGCCGCTGACCTCGCAGAGCCCCAAATCCGGCTGGGTGATGCCCGCGATGATACGCGCCAGCGTCGATTTGCCGGAGCCGTTCAGCCCCGCCAGCCCGACGATTTCCCCGCGGTGGAAGTCCTGCGTCACGCCGCAGAGCGCCGGAAATTTCTTCACGTTCGCACGAAGACCCAGCAGCGCCTTCAGGCGGTCTTTTTCCTCGCCGTACAGGTCGTAGACCTTCGTCAGTTCCCTGCAGCGGACGATTACATCCGCCAAGCGCATCGCCCCCTTTCTGCGCGATTTCTTCCTATTAAATGGCGCTGATTACAGCTGGTCGATGAAGCGGTTTCTGAGCCGCATATGCAGCGTGCAGCCCGCCGCCAGCAGCGCCAGCGCCGCCAGCCAGAAGTACGCCCCCTGCCCCGGCGATGACCAGAAGCCTTCGCCATACAGCAGGCACTTGCGATAGCCCTCGATGATGTAAACCAGCGGGTTCAGCCGCATCACGCGCTGCAGGCCCGGCGACAGCCCGTCAATCGCCCACACGACGCTGGAAACGTAGAACAGCAGGCGCATCAGCGGCTGAAGCAGCTCGCCGAAATCGCGAAAGACCGCCGTCAGGCTGCTCGTCAGCAGCGCCGCGCCGATCAGCAGCACCCACGAAGCCGCGAGATAATACGCCAATTCCAGATAGTGCCACGTCACCGGCACGCCGCCAAGGAGCAGCGCAATCAGCAGAATCGCCATCGTCCACAAATGCTCGTAGTACGCGCGCACAACCGCCTTCATCGGGATGATGGAGAGCGGAATGCGCACGTTGCGGATGATGGACGCGGCCTGCTGGATGGACGCGGACGCGCCGAGAATGGCGGAGTTGAGCGCCAGCCACGGCATCATGCCGCACATCAGCCACAGGTGATACGGGAAGCCGTTTTTTTCCTGCGTTCCCAGCCCGACGGAAAAGACGAACCAGTAAATGAGGATTTGCAGCAGCGGGCTGAGCAAGTCCCACCAGCGCCCCAGCAGCATCCCCGCCCGCCGCGAGCGGTTCTCGTAGAGCGTCAGCCGCACGGTTCGCCGCAGATTTCGGATGATTTCGCCCAGCGCCGTGCCAACCGCGTGTATCATCCGCCTGCCGCCTCCGCCAGCCCGTTCCGCTGAAGAAAATCGCGGAAAACGCGCATTCTTTCCGGGTACGCCTTGTTAAAATCGGTATAGTCCGCCAAGTCGTAGTAGTATTCCAGCGGCTTTTCCAGCCGGAAATCCTCCATCGGCAGCGTCGGCAGGCGGAACAGGCGGGTCATTTCGTCCATGCGGCTGTCCACCACCATCGTCAGTGCCGGAATGCCGCTCGTGACGGCAATCACGTTCCCGTGGAAGCGGCTGCCAAGCGAAAAGTCGTACTGCCTGACCCACGCCAGCCAATCCTCAATGTGGAAGAAAACGTGCATTTGCCGCTTCAGCCAGTCCTGCAAATAGCGGAACTGGTACTCGTCGCCGCAGCAGTTTTCCAGCGTCAGCGGGAATGCGTTCTGCTCCACAAAGCCGAGGTCGCGGTTCGCGCAGAAGGTCAAAAACTGCCGTTCCGGGTCGGACAGCGTGCCGTAGAAGGTGCGGAAGTTGCAGCACGCGCGCATTTTCGGGTCGAACGGTTTCTTCTCCACACGAAACTTCTCGTTCATCCCTTGATACAGGCTGGGGCAGCCGATAATGCGGAAGTTGACGATGCCGTTCTTCTCCAGCACCGCCGCGGTGTACTCGCCGCGAACGCCCAGCACAGCGCGCTCCGCCATCGTCCGCAGGAGCTTGACCGTGTCCGGGTGGAGCGTGATGTCCACGTTGCGCGCCATGCTCTGCACGCCCACGCTGATTGGAACCAGCGGTTTATCGCCGATTCGCTTCAGCATCGTCCAAACGTGCGGGTACGTCTGATTCGGGGTCAGCCAGATCAGCTCGGTCGTGATGTAGTGGGTGATGTCCGCCCGGTCGCGGAACGTGTCCGACGTAACATCCCACAGCGGAATCATCACGGGGTGAAAGATGTCCTTCAGCGCCCGGATAAACACGAGATTTCCCGTATTATTTCCCAGAAAAAAGAAGCGTTTTGCCCACTCATGCTTCTCAAACGACACCCGATCATTCCAAAACAATCCAACCGCCATCCGCTTCCTCCTTCCTTGTGACGTGGGGAGACCCCAGAGGCTCTGCCTCTGGACTCCGCAAGGGCTCCGCCCTTGACCTGCCAAAGGGTCTTCGACCCTCTGGACTCCCTTCTCGCGATTGAGTTGGTGACAACTGCATAATTTACCCGCGTGTTTATTGAGAGGACGCAAGGGCGCTGCCCTTGACCCGCCAAAGGGTCTTCGACCCTCTGGACTCCCTTCTCGCGATTGAGTTGGTGACAACTGCATAATTTACCCGCGTGTTTATTGAGGGGACGCAAGGGCGCTGCCCTTGACCCGCCAAAGGGTCTTCGACCCTCTGGACTCCCCTTTTCGCGATTCAGTTGGTGACAACTGCATACTTTACCCGCGTGTTTATTGGAGGAACGAAGAGCATTGCTCATTGCTCATTGCTCATTCGTTTCACCCGCTTGCGCAGCTTCTTCCGAAACGTTTCGCGGTCGAACAGCAGGAAGCCAATCGTCCGCTTCACCAGCCCGGTCTGCTCCGGGATGAAGCCAATCATGCGGCTCGGCGCGTCCGCCGCGCCCATCTCGTGCGCCGCAAGCGCCGCTTCCGCCGACTGGTCGCGCACCAGCGTCCGCAAATCCAGCGCGTTCTCCCCCGCGAACACCACATCCTCGAACGGGATGTTCCGCAGCAGCTCCGCGTCCGCTTCGGGCAGCTGCCGCAGCGCCCCCTCGAAGGGCAGCGACATTGCCAGCTGCACGCCGGGATTGTCAAGCGACTGCATCACGCCCGTTCCGGCGAAGGTATCGTGGAAGTCGCGCACGAATTGCAGCGCGTGATGCTGGACGCAGGTCGACAGGAAATGCGCGGCTTCATTGCGCCCCTCCTGCGCGTACACCGGGACGACACGCGCATTCTGCCGCTCGAAGCCCACGCAGGGCGCTTCGTCGGAGGACAGCAGGAACTCGCGGAACGCGCCGGACATGGCGGGCGGCATCGGATAGAAGCAGTGTACGGGGAAATCGTAGGCGGCGGACAAGCGCTCGCTGTTCCGCCCGTCCGCATGAACGTAGTAGACCGGAACCGCGCGCTGCGTCAGCTGGCAGAGCGCCGCCTGCAAGCGCCCGCTGTACCCCATATCAAAGCACGCCGCGCCTTCCGGCAGTTTTTCCTCATAATACGCCCGTGCCGCGCTGTATGCCGCCTGATGACGGCAGCCGTCGTAGAGTTTATCGCGGAAGAAGCGCAGAAACGATTCCCAGCGCGTTTTCTCCTGAAACGGCGATTGCCACGGGAAACCCGCCGCCTCCGCCTGATGGTGCAGTTCGCTTTCCGGCGCGTCAAGCGTGCAGAAGGACAGCAGCTTCAGCGTTTTTTCAGGCGTGTAGACCGTCCAGCGCACCGGCAGCGCCGCCCAGTCGGTCGGATTCGCCATCAGCGCGGGCAGCAAGCACCGCCGCGACGCGGGAATGTAGTCTGTTTCGACAGCATCCGCGTCCGTGCGCAGCAGCTCGACTGCCTGCCGCAGCAGCGCACCATCCCGCGCGAGGAACACCAGCCGCTTTACGCCATCCGCCCGGCAGCGGCACAGCAGCCACTTTGCCAGCGCCAGCAGGTGTGTGCCGACGGCGTAGTACCCCAGCCGGGACGGATACGCCGCAAACGCGGAATCCGCCGTCGCGGGGGCATAGCCGTCGTCAAAGAAGCGGTTTGCCGCCAGCCCTTGTGCGCACCTGAGCGCCAGCGGCTGCATGGCGTCCGCCGTCGTGAAGCCCGCCAGACACCCGTGTCCCAGATTCGCCATCTGCGTGCAGTCCGCATCCATGAAAACGTCCGCCGGGCGCGGCAGCAGCATCGCCCGCAAACCCGCTTTTTTCGCGGCCTCCACGTCGATTTTCGCATTGTCGCCGATGTGCAGCACGTTATCCGGCTTCACGCCCAGTTGCGCCGTCAGCTTGCGATAGAGCGCGCCGTTCCATTTCAGCGCGTTCTGCTCATTCGAGAGGAAGAAGCCGTCCCAGCCGCGAACGCCGCATTTTTCCAGCATCCGCCGAATCGTGTCCGCGTCAAGGTACATGTCCGACGTCAGCACGACGCGCTTTCCCGCCGCCTTCGCCAGATTGAACAGCTGCACGCCGGTTTTGCGCGGGCGGCAGAAATGCACCTCCGCCTCCCGCTCGTTGTAGGTCATTTGCCCCACGCAGTCGTCCGACACGCCCAGATTCTGCATCATGGCGCTGTAAATGTTCCACAGCGTCACGTCAGCTTGCGTTTCGGGCAGCCACGCGCGCGCGCAGCTTTCCGCCTCCGTCCGCGCCTGTGCGAAGGAGGTCATGTTCCGCCGCGCCGCCCGCTGCCATTTGCCTTCCAGCGTGTGGAAGAGGTCAGTCGGTGTGCGGAAGGGGCGCAGAATCAGCGTATCGAACACATCCAGCGAAATCACCGGGCAGTCGATGCCGTCCAGCCCCAGAATCGCGCGCTTGATGCGCTCCGTCCCGTCCCGCCACGGGGTCATCGGCTGGTCGAACCAGAAGATTTCCGGCAGATTCGCGTCCTCATCCGGCGAAAAATCCGGGCAGAGCGCCGCCGTCAAGTGGCTGATTTCCGGCTGATTCGCCGCCTTCCGCGCCTGCTCCGCCCACATCCGCGCATACCACTTTCGCGCCTTTTGCAGCTGCTGACGCGCTTGATTCGCCCCCTGCTGATGCAGAAATTCATCCGCAAAGGCAAACACCTGCGCAATATCGGCGTAATTTTTGCGGAATTTTGCCGGATTCCCCGCCGCCCCCGTCGAGGACGACGGATGTTCACAGTAGAACACGCCGTCGCCGCGGTGCCGCCCGAAACCCTGCGCAAAGAAATACAGCACGACGGAAAACGCAATGTCCTCCGTCATCACAATGTGCTTTTTCGCCAGCGGCGCGTAGTAGGGCGCGCACCGCAGCCACAAATCGCGTCGAATCACCTTGTTCCAAATGGTGTGGAAGCTGTAGCACGTCATCGCCTGCTGAAAAAACGCATCCCGCACCGCATTGCCGCGCAGCTCGTCCTCCAGCACACAGTCCGCATGAACCGGGCGCACGAAGCGGTCGCCGTTTTCGCGCTGCCAGACCGTGTCGCCCATCACGAGGTCAAAGTCGTTTTCTTCCGCCAGCGCGACGGCGGCACGGTAAAAATCCACCGACACAAAATCATCGCTGTCCAGAAAAGCGAGGTACTTGCCCGTCGCCGCGTCCGCGCCGGTCATCCGCGCCGCGAAAAGCCCGCGGTTCTGCGAATGCGTCAGCACCCGAAAGCGGCTGTCGCGCCGGGCATACTCCGCCAGCACCGCGCCCGCGCCATCCGGCGAGGCATCATCCACCAGCAGGAACTCCGCGTCCCGCAGCGACTGCGTGCGCAGCGACTCCAGACACGCGGGCAAATCCCGCTTCGTCCCATATACCGGAACGACCACAGACAGCGTTGCAGCCACCGCGCTTCTCCTTTCTGCCCATCCGAAAACGAGTGATACTTGCCGATTTTGACATGTACATTCTACCATATTCCCGCCCGATTAGCAAGCCTTTCGGGGGATTTTTGCACGCCCCAAAAACGCGGTCAGACAGCTTTTTTCGCCATCTGACCGCAGGATGCCCTATTTTGCGGATAATCCGCTTACCAAGTAATATCCTCGCCCGTCAGCGCCTTCCACGCCTTGCGGATATCCTTCTGATGCCGCACGCCGTTCTTCGGGTCGAGCTTCGCGGTTTCCTCCATCGTGCGCGGGAAATGGACGCACAAATGCCCATCGAAGTCGTTATCCTTGATGCTGCCGGACAGGTGGGGCATACAGTGCATGGAGGCCAGCACCCAAGTGCCGCTGGGCAGCAGGACATACACCGGCTTCTCGTCCCACGAGAACTTGCCGCCCCACGCTGCCTTCATAATCGCGGTATCCTGCGCCGTCAGCGGCTCAGAGTCCGCGTGACGACCCAAGAAATAGAAGCGCAGGCGGAAGGAGGAACCGCTGCTCGGCTCATAGACCAGCACCGTCTGCCCGCTCTTGATGGTCGGCTTGATTTCCGTGTACCACATCTGCAGCTTAATCTGGCTCTTTGCCGGGCCATTGCCGAAGGACGCGCCACTGTTGCCCGTGCCGCCGTTTTTATTTTCGTCCGGCAGCGCGGTGTCGCCGGTCACGCAGTCGCCCGTGTACAGCTTCGTCTGCGTGTTCACGCCCGCGATGCCGTCCGGGGCAAGCCCGTTGCGCTTCTGGAATGCCAGCACCGCCGCGCGGGTCGTCTCGTCATAAGTGCCGTTGATGGTCACGGTATAGCGCAGGTTGCTCAGCGCCTGCTGGAGGCGCAGCACCGCGTCGCCCGTCGCGCCGACTTTCAGGTTGGTGTACACCGTCGGCGTGGTGGAATCAACCTGCTTGCCTTCCGCCGTAATCGCGTTGACGGAGTAGAGGATGGTGTACGTCGCCGTATCGCCGTTGCCGGAGCCGGTCAAGCCGTTGCGCAGCTGGAACGCGCGCATGGCAGCGACTGTGTTCGCGCCGTACTTGCCGTCCACCTTGTCCGTCAGGTAGCCCAAATCCTTCAAGCGCTGCTGAACGCTCTTCACGTCGTCGCCCGTGCAGCCGGAATAGAGCAGGCGGGTCGGACGCGTCACGCCCGTGGTCGGGGTGGACGTCGGCGTGCTGATGGCAGCAAGCGCATCCGAAGAATACAGCTTCTTGTAGGTGCGCGTGCCCGCTACACCGTCCGCGCTCAAATTGTTGCGCAGCTGGAACGACGCAACCGCCGCCATCGTGCCCGTGCCGTAGTTGCCATCCACCGTGCCCGTGTAGTAGCCCAGCGCCTTCAAGCGGCTCTGCACGCTCTTCACGTCATCGCCGGACGAACCTTCGCGGAGGGTGCGTGTGGGCACGATGCCGAAGGACTGCGTGGGGGTCGGCGTGGGCGTGGCAGCCGACGGATCAGCCGCAACCGCATTGCTCGAATAGAGGATTTTGACCGTGTTCGCGCCGACTTTGCCGTCCGCCGTCAAGCCGTTGCGCGCTTGGAACGCCTGAACCGCCGCCACCGTCGCCGCGCCGTAGATGCCATCCAGCGCGCCGGAGTAGTAGCCGAACTTGTCCAGTCGGCTCTGCACGCTCTTCACGTCGTCGCCGGACATGCCGGGGCGCAGGATGCGCGTGGGTGCGCTTTCATCCACCGGCTTGGGAGAGGGCGTGACGGAGCTGCCCGCGTCAATCGCGGTGCTGCTGTACAGCGCCTTAACCGTGTCCTCGCCGCAGATGCCGTCGGACGTAAGCCCATTGCGCGTCTGGAAGCGGCGAATCGCGCTTTCCGTCGCCGTGCCGTACACGCCGTCCGCCTTGCCCGTCAGGTAGCCCAGCGCAATCAGCTTCGTCTGCACGCTCTTCACGTCGTCGCCCTTCATGCCCAGCGTCAGCTTGCGCTCGCCCACGCCGTCGGGCTGCGACGTTTCCTTCGCGCCGATTGCGCCTTCGGAGAAGAGGCGCTTGCGGGTGTTTGTGCCCAGCACGCCGTCAGCGGACAAGCCGTTCTTCTTCTGGAAGGCAAGAACCGCCGCCTTCGTCGCCGCGCCGTACTGCCCGTCGGAGATGCCGGTCAGGTAGCCCAGCGCCGCCAGACGGTCCTGCGTGTACAGCACATCCTGTCCGCCCATGCCCTCGCGGAGCGTGCGGGTCGGGATGCCGTAGGCGATGTTGTCCAAATCCGCGGTGGGCTTGGGCGTAATCATCGGCTGCGTGACGTTGCCATTGCTGTCGAAGTAGCTTTCCAGCTTGACGAGCGTGTTCTTGCCCGCCTTGCCGTCCACCGTCAGCCCGGTCGCCTTCTGGAACGCCATAACCGCCTCGAACGTGGACTGCCCGAACACGCCGTCCACCTTGGAGATGGTGAAGCCCAAGTCCTTCAGCGCCTGCTGCAATACCCGCACGCGCGAGCCGCTGGACGTGTACTGCAATTTGCTGTAATCGCCCTTGAACAGCCCCGTCGCGGTCGAAGAGGAGGACGACGAATTGCCGTCAATGTCAATGCCCGTCTGCTTTTCCAGCAGAGCAATCGTCGCGGAACCGGCGATACCGTCCACCGTCAGGCTGTTCGCCTGCTGGAACGCGCTCACCGCCGCCTTCGTGCCGCTGCCGAAGCTGCCGTCCACCGTGCCGGAGTAGTAGCCCAATTGCGTCAAGGCCTGCTGCAAGCGGCGCACATTGTCGCTCTTGTCGTTCTTCTGCAGCTTCAAGGCTGCCGCGCTGCTTGTGATGACCAGCGTCAGCATCAGCACCAGCGCCAGCACACGCACGATGCTCTTTTTCATAGCATTCCCCTCCAAATGTTCCAAAGTACCTGCGGCTATTGTATCAGAAAATCACGCAATTGTAAAGAACTATTACGCATTTGTTACAAGTTGAATTTCTCCAACAGCTCCATCGGGTGGGCGATCAGCACCTTTGCGCCATTGTCCAGCAGCTCCTGCGCCGTGCGGAAGCCCCACAGCACGCCCACTGGGTTCATGCCCGCGCTGCACGCACAGGTCATATCCACCTTCGTGTCGCCCAGATAGAGGAAATCCGCCGGGGCAATGCCGAGCTGCTCCGCCACCAGCAGCGCGCCCGCCTTGTCCGGCTTCACCGGCACGCCCTCCACCTGCCCGCGCACAACGCTGAACGGTACATCCGGGAAGAAGTGGCTGATGACGTTCTTCGTATCCGCGTCGGGCTTATTGGAGAGCACCGCCAGCTTCAAGCCGCGCTCCGCCAAGGCGTGCAGCAGCTCCGGAATGCCGTCGTAGGGCTGCGTTTTCACCTGCGTATGCTTCTCGTAGTACGCCTGATACTCCGCCTGCACCGCGTCCGCCAAGTCCTGCCGGTCGCGAACCGCCCGCTGCGCCAGAATCTTCGCGCCGTTGCCGACGAGGTAGCAGTATTCCTTCGTCTCCCAGCCGGGCAGCCCGTGCAGGCGTAAGGCACGGTTCATCGCCGTGGCAATGTCGTCAATCGTGTTCGTCAGCGTACCGTCCAAATCAAACAAAACCGCTTGAATCATCAAAAAAATCTCCTTTATGTGATGAATGGATTTCGCGCCGCGCTGCCATGCTAAGGCAGAAAGGAGCGATGAACATGGACAAAAAACGCAAGGATTCCGTCATTCGCGCAACCGTCGACCGTGCCGCCCTGCTGCGCGGGGTGCTGATGCTGACGGCGCTCGCCCTGCTGCTCTGCTTCGGCTTGAAGCCCAGCCGCGCCGCCGCGCCCGACGCCGAGGACGGCGCACTGACCGCCTCCGACGCCTCCGCCCGCCTGAGCGCCGAGTGTGAGCTGCTCCAGCGCGTCACCTTTTCCCCCTGCGGGCACGAAATGACGCGCCGCCAGCGCCTGCCAGCCGAACTTGCCGGCATGACGAAGGACGAACTCGCCGCGAAGTACGACCAGTGGGTCATCACGTCGTTTTCGCCCGCGCAGGTGAGCATGGAACGCGCGCTTGCCCTCTACTGCCCGGAGCATGTTGTGCTGATGCCGGACGAAAGCGGGCAGCTGTGCATCTTCCGCAACCGCTACGGCGACGCGCTGGCGCTGGTGCGCGAACTCGGCGTGCCGCTGAGCGACTTGCCGGACGATGTGCAGGAGGAGGTTCGTCCCGGGCTGGGCTTTGACGACGAGGTCACGCTGGAGAAGTGGCTGGAAAGCGTGCAGTCGTAAATCCCCCACCCCATTGTACGCCGATTCGCGCCGCTTGTCCAGCGGATTTCGCGGTTTTGTTTGCTTCCAGCGAAGAAGTATGCTATAATGATAGCGAACTTTCTCGATAGAGGTGAGCGCATGGCACGAATCGGCATCATGACCTTCCTGCACAATGACAATTACGGGTCGATTCTTCAAGCGTGGGCGCTGCAAAACGCCGTCCGTTCCTTGGGGTACGACGCGGAGCATATCGACTATGTTCCCTCGCAGACGGAAAAGATGAAGAATCTGCTGTGCAGCGGCAATTCGCCCCGCCTGATTTTGGACGGCATGAAAAAGCGCAGCGCGGCGCGCGGGCTGAACGAGGGCTTTGATGCGTTCCGGCAGACGCAGATGATTTTGTCGCCCATCTGCCGCGACCAGAGCGCGCTGGCGCATCAGGCGCTGTCATACGACGCGCTGATTTGCGGGTCAGACCAGATTTGGTCGCCGACGTGGCTCAATCCGGCGTATTTCCTGAATTTCACGAAGAAGCCGAAAGTCGCCTACGCGCCGTCGCTGGGCGTATCGACGATGACGGACAGCGCGAAAGGGCGCAAAATCGCCGCATTGATACGGGGGTTCGCCGCCATCTCCGTCCGGGAGGAAGAGGGCGCGGCGCTCCTGCAATCCCTCATCGGCAAGAAGCCCGCCGTCATGCCCGACCCCGTGATGCTCCTGCCGCGCGAAAAGTGGCTGGAACTCATCGGCGGCGACATTCCGATGGGCAATGATATTCTGTGCTTCTTCCTGGCGGACAATCCCGCGTACTGGACGCAGGTGGAGCAGATTCGGCAGAAAACAGGTCTGGGCGTGCGCGTCATTCCACGGACGGAATCAGCCCTCCAGTCCGCGTATCCACTGGCAAAGGGCGTGACCCCCGCGCAGTGGCTTTCTCTGATTGCGGGCGCGAGCATGGTGCTGACGGACAGCTTCCACGCCGCCGCGTTTTCCCTCCTGCTGCACACGCCCTGCACGATTCTCCGCCGCTACCGCGAGGACGACCCCGAAAGCCGCAACAGCCGCGTTGACCAGCTGCTGCGCACGCTGCAAGTCGCCGACCCCACACATCCGGATTTTTCCGTGGTGGACGAGCAGCTTGCCATCCAGCGGCAGCGGGGTTTGGACTTCCTGCAATCCGCCATCAGTCAAGCAATGTCGCAAGCGACACCGGCAAAGGCGAAGTAAGCGACAGCCACTCCCCCGTCATCGGGTGATGGAGCGTCAAGGCGCTGGCGTGCAGCGCGAACCGCCCCGGCAATTGCGGAATTTCCGTGCCGTAGAGGAAATCCCCGACGACCGGGCAGCCGATGGACGCCATATGTACGCGGATTTGGTGCGTGCGCCCGGTTTCAAGCACCAATTCCACCAGCGTGCGCGTTTTTCCGCGCTTCAGCACGCGATAGTGCGTCACGGACGGCTTGCCGGATGCGGTCACAATACGGCGGATGCTGGCGGCGTCCTCCTTGCCGATGGGCGCGTCAATCACGCCGCAGTCGTCATCCGGGCAGCCCTCCACCACCGCCTGATACGTCCGGATGAACTCCGGCGTATGCAGAAGCGCCTGCAAGCGGTGCTGAATATGCGCGTCCTTGGCGACAATCATCAGCCCGCTCGTGCCCTTATCCAGCCGATTCACCGGACGGTAGACGAAATCCGCCGGACAGCGCAAATGAGCGTACAGCGCGTTTTCCAGCGTGTCGTCCGGGTGCAGGGCGCTGGACTGGCTCGCCAGCGGGGCGGGTTTGTCAATCACGAACAGCCAGTCATCCTCATGCGCAATGGTCAGCGGCAGGTCATACGGCTTGACCGCGTACGCCGGCGCGTTCTCCCGGAAGCGGATTGCCACCACCTGCCCGGCGCGCACGAAGGCATCCACCGGGGTCACGTCGCCGTCCACTGTGATGCCGCCGTTCCACTTGGCGGACTTCATTGCCGTGTAGCTCACGCCCATCACGCGGCGCAGTACATCGCGCAGGCGCATCCCGTCCTGCTCCGGCAAAACCATATATTCCAACAAAAGCACCTCTTTTCAGGAGATGAAACCAATGAACGACATTCTTGCAATCCTCTCCGGCGGCGATTATGTCTCCGGCGAAAAAATCAGTCAGGAACTGGGCATCAGCCGCGCCGCCGTGTGGAAGCGCATTGCCCAGCTGCGCGAAGAGGGCTGGCAGATTGAAGCCGCCGGCCGCCGCGGCTACCGCCTCATCCCCGGCGACAGCCTCGACCCCATTTTCTGGGTGAATCAGCTGACGACCAAGACGCTTGGACGTGCCATCAACCACTACGAGCACACCATCACATCCTCCAACACGCTGGTGAAGCAGATGGCGGTGCAGGGCGCGCCGAGCGGCAGCCTTTGCCTGTGCGAATGCCAGACGGCGGGCAAAGGGCGGCTGGGGCGCACATGGTCAGCCCCAGCGGGGCAGGCGATCCTGATGAGCGTCCTCCTGCGGCCGAAGCTCCCGCCGAAAAACGCGCCGCTGATTACCCTCGCGACCGCGATGGCAATGGCGCACGCCGTCCGCGAAGTGACGGGCATTGACGCGCAGATTAAGTGGCCCAACGACCTCGTGTTCTCCGGCAAGAAGCTGTGCGGCATTTTGCTGGAAATCAGCGCCGACCTCGACCAGATTGAGTACGTTGTCGTCGGCACGGGGCTGAACGTGCTGCGCGGGGCATATCCGCCGGAGCTGTCTGACCGCGCCGCCGCCTTGGAGGAATTCGCCAATCCGCCCGTGCGCCGGGAGATTGTCGTGCACTACCTGAAGGCGCTGGAGGACAACATGACGCTGCTGGAGGAGCACGGCTTCCCCGGCATACAGGAAGCGTACCGCCGCCACTGCTGCACGCTGGGCAGCCGGGTGCACGTCATCGGCACGGAGATTGACTTCATCGGCACGGCGGAGGATATTGACGAAACGGGCGCGCTGCTGGTGCGCGACGAAAGCGGCGTATTGCAGCGCGTGCTGTCCGGCGACGTATCTGTGCGCGGGGTCATGGGCTATGTCTGAGCTGCGCGGCATCGGGCTGGATATCTGCGGCATTGCGCGGATGGCACAGCAGCTTGACAACACGCATTTCCTCCAGCGCATCCTGACGAAAGAGGAAATCGCGTACCTGCGCAGCCGCGGCGCGTCGGCGGCGGACACGCTGGCGGGGCTGTACGCGGCGAAGGAAGCCATCGTCAAGGCGCTCGGCTGCGGCATTGCCTTCCCGCTGACGGAGATTGCCATTTCGCACACGGCGCAGGGGCAGCCGACGGTGGTGCTCTCCGGCGGCGCGGCATTGCGCTATCCAGGGCATCTGCTGCTGACGATTACGCACGACGCGGGGGTCGCGGCGGCATCAGCACTCTATTTGGAATGAAGGAAAGCCTGCTCATGCGGTGATTGGCGTGGGCAGGCGGTTTTTTATCTTGGTGGAAAAAGCAGCTTGGGGGCGCGTCTGCGGACGCGCAAAGTTACTGCGCAGGGACGCTTCGCTGCCTGCGGCTAAGGCAGCAGGGTTGAGCGCGTTTAGCATAGTTGGATTGACGGTGTAACAGTTGGGGCGTTGCCCCAAACCCCAGCAGGGACGCTGTCCCTGCACCCTGCAAGGGGCAGACGAAAAGGGACGAAGTCCCCCCCTTGACCCCTTCGCGCGATTGAGTTGGTCGCACTTTCATGCTTCTTCCGCGTGCAGCTTTTGGGTGCTTCGCTTAAGCGATTATTTGTCCGCCTTCAGCCAGCTTTCCCAAATGTCGGGCTGGTAGCCGATGGTGCATTTTTGTCCGCTGCGGACGATGGGAGATTTCAGCAGCCACGGGTTTTCCTGAATCGCGGTCATAATCACGCTGTCAATGTTGCAGTAGCACGCGGGATGCTCCTTCGCGCGCTTGTCCTCGCGATCAAGAAGCCCCTGCATCCCCACGTCCTTCGCCATCGTCTGCAATTCGCGCTCGCCCAGCTTGTGCTTCTTCAAATCCATCACCTGCACCTGCACGCGGCGCTCCTTGAAGAAGCGCTCCGCCTTCTGCGCATCGAAATTCTTCTTGCTGATATAAAGCTGAATCACGCCTTGTTCCTCCTTACGTCGTCGCCCAAGAATTGCAGCAGCATACACTGCTTTCCATCCATCAGGCGGGATGTGATGCGCTCGGTGTAGCGGCGGCGCAGCTCCTCCACGTTCAAATTGGTGCTGATGACCGTGCCTTTGCCGCGCAGCTGCCGCTCGTTGATGAGGTTGAACCACTGCACGATGGTGATGTTCTCCATCAGCGGTTCAACGCCCATGTCGTCAATCATCAGCACGTCGGTATCCATCAGCGTGTCCATTTCCTCCTGTTTGCCGGAGAAGTACGCGCGGCGGGCGACGTCCAGGAAGCGGTAGGCGCTGATCATCATCACGTTGAAGCCGCGCTCCAGCAATCGCTTCGCGATGGCGTGCATCAGGTACGTTTTTCCCAGACCGCTCTGCCCCATCAGCAGCAGATCCATCGTCGCGGCGCTGGGGTACTTTTCGGCGTACTGTTCGCACTGGTGGCGCAGCATGTCCATCAATTGCCGCTGGCTGTACTTTTTGCCCGGCAGCGGCTGGTCGGAGAACACATTCGGGTCAAACGCGGCGAACGACTGCTCCGCCTTTTCGCCCAAGCCGACCTCGCGGTACAGCCGCGCATAGAACGCACTGCGCAGGCACGGGCACATTTCGCGAATCGGCTCGCCGACGTAGCCCGTGTCGCGGCACTGCTTGCAGCGGTAGACGGGGTCAAGATAATCCGCCGGGAAGCCGCTTTGGCGGAGCAAACCGGCGATGCGCTTGTTCATCACGTCCATGCGGGCGGGCAGGTCATCCGCCGCCGCTTTGCCGTTCAGGATGCCGCGCACGCCGCCGAAAATCAGGTTCTGCCGCTCGGCGAGGTACTGCCCAATCTCCGGGCAGCGGGTGATAACCTCCTGCCGCCGCCGAAGCTCCTCCTGCGAATTTTTGAGGCGCTGCTGCTCGTACTCCTGCTGCAGCGCCTGCATGATTTCCTTACGCATGGCTTTCCTCCCACTCCTGCATCATGGCGTCCATAGCATCCTGCGTCGGCGTGTAGGTGCGCTGGGTGTACTGCTGCTCCCCGACGACCTTCGGCGCGCGCGCGGCGGGTGCGGTGGATTGGCTCGGCTGCTGCTCGAAGCGTTCGCGCTCCGCCTTTGCCTCCTCCATCGTCGTGATGCCTTTTTCCCGGAAAACTTTCAACATCTTGTTGAGGTATGCCATCGGTGATTTCTTCCCTGCCGCCCACGGCGCGCAGCCCAGCACAAACATCTGCGCGAACCGCCATTCCTCCGTCCACTGCTTCACAAGGGCACGGTCGGCGGCGTTCGGCTTCGTCTTTTCGTCCAGCTGCATCGCCTGATACAGCACAATCAGGAACTCGTTCTGCTCGTCAATCTGCCGCATGTACGCGTCAATTTCCGGCAGCGTGCGCAGGCTGCGGTTCTGCCACGCCATCAGCGTCTGCATCACGTCCTGCAGCGTCGTCATGCCCCATTTGGCGCACTGCTGCGCCGCCAGCAGAATCACCGGGTCAGGGTACATGGTCTGGAAGCTCTTGTACGTTGCTTTCGTCGTGTCGTTGATGGTAATGCTGTAATTGCCCAGCGCGCGCAGGAATTGCTTGATAGGCTCGTTTTCCTTCCGGCTGCCCTCGATATCGCCCGACACGTCCTGCTCCGTGCGCACATTCCCCTGCTCGTGCAGCCGCTTCAAAATCCCGTCCAGATACGCAAACGACGGGTTGCTGCTCTTGATGGTTTCATCCACCGCGCGCAGGATTGCATCCGGCGTGAACTGCCAGTCCACCAGCCACTTGCTGTACATCGTCTGTTCCGGCTCGGTCGGGTAGCGGCGCAGGCCCAGCTTCTCCAGCACCTTCTTGCTGCCGCTCCAAACGGTCTGGTCGCGCCGGAAAATCTCCTGCGCCTCCTCCACCGTCTGCACCTTTTCGTCCGCCAGCCGCATCGCCATCTGCTCGGCTTTTTTCATGCTCACGTTTTTGCCGTGCTTCTGCACCATGTGGCGCATCATGGCAATCACCACGTCCGGCGGCAGGTGCATCTGCTCCACCCACTCGTAGCATTGGCTGACGTCCTTGCCATGCAGCCGGCGGTCGTTGTCGAACACGCCGTAGATGGCTTCCGCGAATTGCTCGTATGCGGGGTCAATCTGCGCCTGTGCGCCCGTCATCATCACCTGATAGATGTTCTGATAGCGGTACTGCGGCGGATTATCCGCCACGCGCTGCACCAGTCCCTTGCGCTCCCAGTAGCGGTACGCCGCGCGAATATCATCCTCCGTCATGTTCAGCTCCCGCGCCATTTGCTGCAAATCGCTGATGGCCTCGTGATGATAGCACGCCACCAAGCCGAAGAGGTACACGCGCACCGCGTCCCCCGACGCTTCGGGCAGATAATTAAGGATGAACTGGTTGGGCAGCGGCGTTACGTCAAACAGCGCCGCCTGCTCGTCAAAGGAAAACATCGCCATGCAAGCCGACCTCCGTACCATCTTCCGACAGGTTTCCCTCCTATTATACCATGCTTGCTTCAAGCCGTCAAATGTGGTATAATGGAATTTGTTCATGCGGATTTCTGCATAAAAAAGGCACGGATATACATCATCAGGAGGTTTCTCACCTATGGGGCGTACAGTAGTCATTGCGGAAAAACCGAGCGTGGGGCGCGATATTGCCCGCGTGCTTGGCTGCCAGAGCAGCGGGCGCGGCTGCCTGACGGGCGGCGACTGGGTCGTGACGTGGGCGGTCGGGCATCTGGTGACGCTGGTTGAGCCGGACGAGCTCGATGAAAAGTACAAGCGCTGGTCGTTTGATACGCTGCCGATTCTGCCCGCTGAAATCCCCCTGAAAGTGATTGCCAGCAGCCGCGATCAGTTTGCCGTCGTCCGCAGTCTCATCAACGCGCCGGAAACCGACCGGCTCATCTGCGCAACCGACGCGGGGCGCGAGGGGGAGCTGATTTTCCGCTACATCTACGAAAAAGCGGGCTGCAAGAAGCCTTTCGATCGCCTGTGGATTTCCTCCATGACGGATGAGGCGATTCAGGAGGGCTTCCGCGCCATCCGCAGCGGCAGCGACTACGACGGCTTGTACCGCAGCGCGCAGTGCCGTTCACAGGCGGATTGGCTTGTGGGCATGAACGCCAGCCGCGCTTTTACCCTGCGCTATGACGCGCTGCTGTCCGTTGGGCGCGTGCAGACCCCAACGCTTGCGATTCTGGTCAAGCGGCGGAAGGAAATTGAGGACTTCAAGCCGGAAGAATACGCGACCGTCACGGCGGATTTCGGCGACTACCGCGGCATGTACTTCCGCGAAGGCTTGGAGCCGGACACGCACATCCCCAAAATCGACGACGCGAAAGCCCTCACCGCGCAAATCAAGGGACAAACCGGCACAGTGATAAGCGCGGAAACCGCCCGCCGCCGCGACCTGCCGCCCCAGCTCTACGACCTGACCAGCCTCCAGCGCGACGCGAACCGCCTGCTCGGCTTCACCGCCGACAAGACGCTCAAGCTCGCCCAGTCGCTCTACGAAACGCGCAAAGCCCTCACCTATCCGCGCACGGACAGCCGCTATCTGCCGCCGGACATGATTCCGCGCGTCGTGCAGACGATGAAGGTGCTGCCGGAAAGCTATCAGGCGCTTGTGCCGGGCGCGCTGCCGGATGGGAAGCTGCCCGTCAGCAAGCGCACGATTGACGAAACGAAGGTCACCGACCACCACGCGATTCTGCCCACGCCGAAGCGAATCAATCTGGACAGCCTGCCCGAAGACGAGCGGCAGCTGTACGATATGGTCGTCCGGCGGATGCTGACGGCGTTCTATCCCGCGTGCGAGTACGACGCGACGAAGGTCATCACCGGGGTCGGCGAGCACCAATTCCGCACGAACGGGCGCGTCGTGCTGCAAAACGGCTGGCGGGATGTGCCGCCGCTGGCGAATCCGCCGAAAACCGGGCGCGCGAAGAAAAAATCCGCCGACGCCGAGGAGGAAACCGCCCTGCCGCCGCTGTCCCCCGGCGACACGCGCACCGTCCGCGCCGCCGAGGTCAAGAGCGACCAGACCAAGCCCCCGGCGCAGCACAACGACGCGTCCCTGCTCTCCGCGATGGAAACCGCCGGGCGCGAATCCACCGACGAGGAAATCGCGCGGCAGATGAAGGGCAGCGGCATCGGCACGCCCGCGACCCGCGCCGCCATCATCGAGCGGCTGATTCAGGTCGGGTACGCCATCCGCAAGGGCAAGACGATTCTGGCGACGGACAAGGGTGTGCAGCTGATTCAGATCGTGCCGCAGGAGCTGTCCTCCCCTGAAATGACCGGGCGCTGGGAACTGGCGCTCGACCAAATCACCGACGGCAGACAGGACGCGGACAAGTTCATGGACAGCATCCGCAAATTCTCCACGTTTCTGGTGAATTTCGCCCGGAATAACCGCGCCGACGTGGTCTTTCCGGATGATGGGCGGCGAAAGAAGCGCACGCAGTCGATGGTCACGCGCGGCACGAAAATTGACGGCTGCGTCTGCCCGGTCTGCCGGAAGGGCGGCGTGCTGGAAAGCCCGCAGGCGTTTTTCTGCTCCCGCGCGGCGGACGGCTGCCACTTCACCCTCTGGAAGGACTGCCTGACGCGCGGCGGCGGGCCGATGCTGACGGAAAAGCTGCTGCGCCTGCTGCTGGAAAAGCAGGTTGTGCGCGGCTCAACGGGCGCAATCACCCTGCTGGACGGCGCGATTTCGTTCTTCCCCAACGGGTCGGATCGCGCCAGCGCCTGTCGCCCGCTGACGTACGAGAAAAAGCACCGCTGATACGCCTTGCTTTTTTCCGCTAATGCGTGTACAATAGAGTGTGTTTCTAAAATGAGACCGGTGCAGTTTCGAGCAGATTTTCTTGCAATTCAAGGATGAAAACCGAAGGTTTACTGGCGGTAAATCGAGGTTTGAAGACGCAGAAGTGCATGAAAAGATGCCGAAAATGCTGCCGGGCGAATTTAGAAACACACTCTAGGAAATGGAATGGAAACGCCGGTTTTTTCCCGGCAGAAAGAGGTCTTACAATGGCTGCAAAGCTCCGCAAGCGTGAGGAAATCCCCGCGCAGTACAAATGGGACTTGTCGCACATTTACCCTGATGATGCCGCGTGGGAGGCCGCTTTGGCGGATGTGCTTGCGTCCGGCAAGAAGTTCGCCGCGTGGGAGGGCAAAGTCGCCGAAAATCCCCGTCAGGCCATTCGCGAGTATTTCGACTTGAATCAGCAGGCTGAGCCCGTTTTCTCCTACGCGTTCCTGCGCGGCGAAACGGACAACGGCGACCCGGTTGCGCAGGGACTTCGCGCCCGCGCGTCCCAGATGGGCGTACAGCTGTCCACCGCAATGTCCTTCTTTGAGCCGGAGCTGCTCTCGCTGGATGATGCGCTGCTGGCGGAAATCGCCGCTGATCCGGCAATGGCGGATTATGACGCGTTCCTGCGCAACCTGATTCGTCAGAAGCCGCACACGCTGCCCGCCGAGCAGGAGAAGCTGCTCGCCATGATGGGGCAGGTCGCCCAAGCCCCGAACCACATCTTCGGGATGCTGACCGACGTGGATATGTCCTTCCCGCCCGTGCAGATGCCCGACGGCACGACCGCCGAGCTGACTGAAGGCACATATTCCCAGTTCATCCGCTCTGACAGCCGCGACGTGCGCAAATCGGCGTTCGACGGCATCATGAACACCTACGGCAGTTTCGGCAGCACCATCGCCGCAACGTACAACGGCAGCGTGCAGAACGACGTGTTCCAGGCGCGCGCCCGCCATTACGCCACCGCCCGCGATGCCCGCATGGAACCGCTGGAAATCCCCACGAGCGTCTACGACAACCTCATCAGCGAAGTGCACGCGGCGATTCCGGTGCTGAATGAGTATCTGGCGCTGCGCAAAGCGCTGATGGGGCTGGATGAATTGCACATGTACGACCTCTACACGCCGATGGTCAAGGATTTCCACATGGAGCTGAGCTACGACAAGGCGTTTGACCTTGTGCTGGAAGGCCTGAAGCCCATGGGCGAGGACTATCTGGCCAAGCTGCGCGAAGCCCGCGTCGGCGGCTGGATTGACGTGTACCCCTCCAAGGGCAAGTCCTCCGGCGCGTTCTCCTCCGGCAACCTGCGCGACGTGCACCCCTATGTGCTGCTGAACCACAACGACAATTTGTCGGATACGTTCACCATCGCGCACGAGTTGGGGCACTCCATGCACTCCTTCTACTCCAACACCAACCAGCCCGCGCCCAAGAGCGATTACAGCCTGTTCGTGGCGGAAGTCGCGTCCACCTGCAACGAGGCGACGATGATGCGCCACCTGCTCAAGACGTTCGCGGACGACAAGAAGACGCTGGCGTACCTGCTGAACCACTTCCTGGAGCAGTTCCGCACGACCGTGTTCCGTCAGACGATGTTCGCGGAATTTGAGCTGATTGCCCACACGATGGCGGAGCAGGGGCAGCCGCTGACCCGCGAGAGCCTGTCCAAGGCGTACTACGAATTAAACCAGAAGTATTACGGCGCTGTCTGCACGGTGGATGAGAACATCGCCAACGAGTGGATGCGCATCCCGCACTTCTATCGTTCCTACTACGTCTATGTGTACGCGACGGGCTTGTGCGCGGCGGTTTCGCTCAGCGACAAGATTCTGTCCGAAGGCGAAAGCGCCGTCCGCGACTACCGCAAGTTTCTGTCCGCAGGCTGTTCCGTGCCGCCGATTGACGCTTTGAAGCTGGCGGGCATCGACATGAGCAGCCCCGAACCCATCCGCCGTGCGCTGGGCGTTTTCAAGGACACGCTGGCGCAGTTCAAGGCGGTTATGGTGTAAACAGGAGGTTCATTTTCCATGATGCACGGTTACGACAAGGATGCGGCGGTCGCGTTCATCACCCGCTGCATCCGCAAGGCGGATCACCCGGAGCTGGCGGAGGACATTCCCGCGCTCGTGCCGCAGATGATTGACGCGGACATGGCGTACATGCACGAAGCGGGCGTTTTGGACGACGACGGCTACGCGGGCGACGCGTACTACGAGGACGACGAAGCGATTGAGTACATTGTCGAGTCACTGGCGGCGAAAAACGCGCTCGACCCCGAACAGGCGGTCAAGCTCGCCGCGCTGGTGGACGACTACCTCGATGCCCAGCAGATGTTTTTGGAATCGCAGGGCATGGTGGAGTACGAGGAATAACCATTTTGGGGGCAGGAGCGCGGCGAATTAGCTTGCGCCTCTGCCCTCGTTTGACCTAATGGAGGAATGACGTGTTCAGTGCCTATTGTCCTGATTTACTGCTTGGTCAGTGCCTGACCGACGTCGCCCGCACGCCGGATTTTATCGTCCGCTGGACGTTCAGTGGGAGGACTTCGCCGTACATTCTGCAAACATACTGCGGCTTCCGTGTGACGCACGAGGGCGAAACCATCCTGACCCAGCGGATGCTTTACACCCGAACCGACTTTGATGAGCCGCTGACGGATGCCAACCGCCGCTTCGACCGCGACGTTGTCCGCCTGACTTCCCTGCTGCCCGTGAAAATTGTCAGCGTCAAGTGTTCCAACACGAATGACCTGATTCTCTGCGCCGAAAATCACCTACGCATCGAAATTTTCGCCGACGCACCGCCCGTGTGCGAGGACTGGCGCTTCGGACCGCAGGATGATGTGCGTCTGAGCGCCTTTACAGACTGCGTTCACTTGAAATAATGGAGGAACACCATGTTCACGCACTATTCTCTTGACACGCTGCTTGGGCATTTGCTGACCGCCATCGGGCGCGCGGCGGATTTGGTCTGGTGGATTTTCGATGTGGACGGCGCGGAATATTCGCTGCACACGCAATGCACCTTCCGCGTCCTGCACGACGGTGAAGCCGTGCTGAGCCGCAGCGACATTTACTGCATCCGCGACGACAAGCCGCTTGGCAGGGACAACAGCTGGTTCGACTACGACGTCGCCGAGCTTGCGCCTCTCCTGCCCGCGAAGGTCGTCAGCATCGAGTGTTCCGAAATGAACGACCTGACCATCTGCACCGAAAACGGTCTGCGCATCGAGATTTGGGCAGCTGAATCGCCGGAGCATGAGCAATGGCGATTCTTCCGGCATATTCCCAAGTCGGATGATCCGCATTTGGTGGCGTATGGGAATTATTTGGATTGCGAATGAGTACACAGAAAGGGACTTGTCTTTTCGGCAAGCCCCTTTTCATTCCGCAAAATTTTCCTTCCGCACCGGGAACAATCCCCCATTTCCCGTCGTCTTTTCCGAAAAGCCGAAAGGAGGTTTTCCTATGTTTCGCAAGGCATCCCGTTTTCTCGCCGCCGCCACCTGCGCCGCGCTGCTGCTCCCGTGCGCCGCGCCCGCCGTTTTGTCTGCCGCCGCGGAAGCGTGCGCATTGGAATCATCCGAAGCGGACACAATCCCCTATTCGCTCATCGTCTGCGGCACGCTGATTTCTGACTGCATCCCCTACCATCCCGACGGGCAGTACGCGCTGATTCCGGTCGTGCCGATGCTGGAAGGATTAGGAATTTCGCTGGATTGGCAGGATGACCACACGGCGCGCTTCGAGGTCAGCGCCAAAGAACTCGTGCTGGACACCGCCGCAGGGACGCTCGTCTATGCGGATTCCCCCAACTTTTCGCTGCTCCTGCCCGCCCCCGGCAGCAAACACCCTTCCGTCATCACGACAATCGGCGGCGTTTTCATGGTAGATAGGGACACGCTGCTGCTGTTCTTCCAGCAGAACGGCATCTACTGCTACTGTTATGATGCGGATTGCACCGTGGAAATCGGCTTCCGCGAGGAAGCAACAACTCCATCAGCATAAGAGGAAGGGACTTGCCACACCCGGCAAGTCCCCCTTTTCATTCCACGCAAAAAGAGCGGCCTGCTCTTTTCAGAACAAGCCGCTCGATATTTACGCAACCGTCAAATTACGCGTGGGGGCCAGCTTCAACCAGCGCCTTGCCAGCGTCGTTGCCGGTGTACTTGACGAAGTTCTTCTCGAAGCGGGACGCCAGATCCTTCGCCTTGTTCTCCCATTCGGAAGCGTCGGCGTAGGTGTCGCGGGGGTCGAGAATCTTGGAGTCCACGCCCGGCAGTTCGGTCGGAACTTCAAAGTCGAAGTACGGAATCTTCTTGGTGGGCGCCTTCAGGATGTCGCCGGACAGAATCGCGTCGATGATGCCGCGGGTATCCTTGATGGTGATGCGCTTGCCAGTGCCGTTCCAGCCGGTGTTGACGAGGTACGCCTTCGCGCCGTTCGCCTTCATCTTCTTGACCAGCTCTTCGCCGTACTTGGTCGGGTGCAGTTCGAGGAACGCCTGACCGAAGCAAGCAGAGAAGGTGGGGGTCGGCTCGGTGATGCCGCGTTCCGTGCCGGCGAGCTTCGCGGTGAAGCCGGACAGGAAGTAGTACTGGGTCTGTTCGGGCGTCAGGATGGACACGGGCGGCAACACGCCGAACGCATCAGCAGACAGGAAGATGACGTTCTTCGCGGCAGGCGCAGCGGACACCGGGCGCACGATGTTCTTGATGTGGTTAATCGGGTAGGACACGCGGGTGTTCTCGGTCACGGACTTGTCGGCGAAGTCAATCTTGCCGTCCTTGTCGAGGGTGACGTTCTCCAGCAGCGCATCACGGGTGATGGCGTTGTAGATGTCCGGCTCGGAGTCCTTGTCGAGGTTGATGACCTTGGCGTAGCAGCCGCCTTCAAAGTTGAACACGCCGTTGTCGTCCCAGCCGTGCTCGTCGTCGCCGATCAGCAGACGCTTGGGGTCGGTGGACAGGGTGGTCTTGCCGGTGCCGGACAGACCGAAGAAGATGGCAGTGTTCTTGCCTTCCTTATCGGTGTTGGCAGAGCAGTGCATGGACGCGATGCCCTTCAGCGGCAGGTAGTAGTTCATCATGGAGAACATACCCTTCTTCATCTCGCCGCCGTACCACGTGTTCAGGATGACCTGCTCACGGCTGGTGATGTTGAACGCCACGCAGGTTTCAGAATTCAGACCGAGTTCCTTGTAGTTCTCGACCTTCGCCTTGGACGCGTTGTAAACCACGAAGTCCGGGGTGAAGTTCTTCAGCTCTTCTTCAGAGGGCTGGATGAACATGTTCTTGACGAAATGCGCCTGCCACGCCACTTCCACGATGAAGCGGACAGCCATGCGGGTGTCCTTGTTCGCGCCGCAGAAGGCATCAACGACGTAGAGCTTCTTATTAGACAGCTCCTTAATCGCCAGATCCTTCACGGACGCCCAAGTGGACTCGGTCATCGGATGGTTGTCGTTCTTGTAGCCCTCGCTCGTCCACCATACGGTGTTCTTGGAGTTCTCGTCCATGACGATATACTTGTCCTTGGGGCTGCGGCCGGTATAAATGCCGGTCATGACGTTCACAGCGCCCAGTTCGGACACCTGACCCTTTTCATAGCCCTCGTTGGTGGACTTGGTTTCTTCTTCGAACAGCAGATCGTAAGAAGGATTGTGCACAACCTCGGTCGTGCCGGTAATGCCATACTTGCTCAGATTCAGCTCTGCCATGTAGAACCTACCTCTTTCTTTAAATTGGTGGGACAATACACTGCGGATTCAGGAAAAATCCCGATTCTCCACATCTATATCATACACCACTTGCGCGGTAAAATCAAGATGTACTTTGGCAAATTTTCTGCGAACAGCCTGACACTTGATGCTTTTTGTCTAAAAACACGAAACAAAGTCGCCCGAAGGGGTCAAGGGGGCGACCGCGGACTTCGTCCGTTTTCATTGCCCCCTTGTCGCGTCCGCAGACGCGAAATCTCTGAAAACACAACAAGGTCAGGGGCAATTCCGCGTTGGATTCGCCCCTGACCCTCTGCCTCTTAGACAGGCATCGTCTTGTCAGCCTTGTTCAGCATGGTGGAATCCACCTTCAGCTGCTGCGCCGCGCGATACTCGAAGAACTTCGGCGCAACCTTCGGGAACATGGCGTAGGACAGCACGTCTTCCTCGCACTGATACCATTCGCGCATTTCCTCACGCAGCTTGTCGAGTTCCGGCGGAATGTCGTCGGCGTAGCGATGGGTGATGACCTTCGTGTCGCCGATGCACTTCTTGCGCACGTCCTCGTTCACCTTGCCCGGCAGACGGCCGTAGTGGCCCGCCAGCAAGTCCTTGGATTCCTTCGGCACCATCTTGTAGCGCTCGCCGCCCAGCACGTTCATCACTGCCTGCGTGCCCACGATCTGGGAAGTCGGCGTGACCAGCGGCGGATAGCCGAAGTCCTTGCGTACGCGCGGCACTTCCGCCAGCACGTCGTAGTACTTGTCCATCTGGTTCGCCTGCTTCAGCTGGCCAATCAGGTTGGACAGCATGCCGCCCGGCACCTGATACTGCAAGGTCTTGACGTCCACGCCCAGCACGCGCGCCGGGTCACGCCAGCCGTCCTTGGTCAGGCGATCCGCCACCGTGCGGAAGTGCGCCGCCAGCTGCGCCAGCAGGTCGAGGTCGAAGCCCGTGTCGTATTCCGTGCCCTTCAGGGTCGCAACGAGGGATTCGGTCGCCGGCTGAGACGTGCCGGAGCCCAGCGGGGACAGGCAGGTATCCACCACGTCCACACCCGCTTCGATGGCCTTGAGCAGCACCATGTCGCCCGTGCCGGTGGTGTTGTGGGTGTGCAGGACGATGGGCAGATCGGTTTCCTTCTTCAGGCGCTTGACGAGGCTGTACGCCTTGTAGGGCAGCAGCAGGTTCGCCATGTCCTTGATGCAGATGACGTCCGCGCCCATCTTCTGGATGTCCACGGCGAGCTTGACGAAGTAATCCTCGTTGTGCACGGGGGATTCGGTGTACGACATGGCGATTTCCGCCGTGCCGCCGTACTTCTTCGTCGCCTTGACGGCGGTCTGCATGTTGCGCAGGTCGTTCAGCGCGTCGAAGCAGCGGATGATGTCAATGCCGTTTTCGACGGCCTTCTTGACAAAGAAATCCACCACGTCGTCCGCGTAGGGACGGTAGCCCAGCAGGTTCTGGCCGCGCAGCAGCATCTGCAGCTTGGTGTTGGGCAGCGCCTTGCGCAGCTTGCGCAGCCGCTCCCACGGGTCTTCGTTCAGGAAGCGCAGGCACGCGTCGTAGGTCGCGCCGCCCCAGCACTCCAGAGAGTAGTAGCCAACCTTGTCCAGCATTTCGCAGGCAGGCAGCATCTCATCGGTACGCATCCGGGTCGCGGCCTGAGACTGGTGGCCGTCGCGCAGGATGGTATCCGTAATTTGAACCTTTGCCATAGGACGAATTTCCTCCTTCAGTTCGGTCAGAGGCGGAGAAGCACTCCCCTGCCCCTGACCGGATACGTTGGATACGTTTCCATCTGACTGCTGATTTATTCAGCCAATTATCAGCCGAACATACTGAGCAGCACACCAGCCGCGATGGCAGAGCCGATAACGCCAGCAACGTTCGGGCCCATGGCGTGCATCAGCAGGAAGTTCGCGGGATTGGCCTTCTGACCTTCCTTCTGGGACACACGCGCCGCCATCGGGACAGCGGACACGCCGGCAGAGCCGATCAGCGGGTTGATCTTGCCGCCGGAGAGCTTGTTCATCAGCTTCGCCAGCAGCACGCCGCCCGCCGTGCCCATGCCGAACGCGACGATGCCCATCGCGATGATTTCAAGCGTGCGCACCGTCAGGAAGGTAGAGGCAGTCGCCGTTGCGCCGACCGTGATGCCGAGGAAAATCGTGACGATATTCATCAGCTCGTTCTGCATCGTCTTGTTCAGACGTTCGGTCACGCCGCATTCCTTCGCGAGGTTGCCCAGCATCAGGCAGCCGACCAGCGGAGCAGCGGACGGCAGCAGCAGCGCAACCAGAATGGTGACGACGATGGGGAAGATAATCTTCTGCGTCTTGGTGGCAGGCTTGAGCTGCTCCATGACGATTTTGCGTTCCTTCTCGGTGGTCAGGGCGCGCATAATCGGCGGCTGAATGACAGGCACCAGCGCCATGTAGGAGTACGCCGCGACCGCGATCGGGCCAAGGAGGTGCGGTGCGAGCTTGCCCGTCAGCCAAATCGCCGTCGGGCCGTCCGCGCCGCCGATGATGCCGATGGCGCCCGCTTCCGCAGCGGAGAAGCCGAACACGGCATACGCGAAGATGAACGTCATGAAAATGCCCAGCTGCGCCGCCGCGCCCAGCAGCAGCGTCTTGGGGTTGGAGATCAGCGGCCCGAAGTCCGTGCCCGCGCCAACGCCCATGAAGATAAGGCACGGATAGATGCCCAGCTTCACGCCGAGGTACAGGTAGTCCAGAAGACCCGCGGAAATCGTCTTGCCCGCCGTCGCCAGCATCGCGCCGGTGGCGGTGTAGACCGCGCCGTTCTTCAGGAAGGCATCCTCCAGAATGATGGAAGCAGCGTTGCCGTTGGCGGCGAACTGCGCCAGGATGTCAGCAAAAGGCACGAGCTTCGTCGGATCGTCAATGGTAACGGTGTTGACGAAGTGACCCAGCACGACATTGTTGCTGGTCAGAATCTGACCGGCGGCATTAACCATGTAGCCCACGGAATCAACAAAATCCTTGCCGTCTATCAAGACCGCGCCGCCGAACAGCGCCCAGTTGGCATGACCGCCGGCGAAGAGTTCTTCGTGGAAGATGTCGCTGCCCAGCAGGTTGGTCAGCAGCATACCGAAGGCAATCGGCAGCAGCAGCAGCGGCTCAAATTGCTTGACAATGGCGAGATACAGCAGTACGCAAGCGATGGCGACCATGATCAGCGCCAGCGGGTTCGTCAGATACTGGTAGATACCCGAGGTCGTGACGAGCCCCATGAGGGTTTCGCCCACATTGATTCCCATTATATCAGCTCACTTTCCTTCGGGATCGGTAAATACGTCGGATTACGCCAGCACGACCAGCGTGTCGCCCGCGCCGACCGTCGCGCCCTTGGTCACAACGACCTGCGCCACTTTGCCGTCCTTGGGGGCGGGAATTTCGTTTTCCATCTTCATGGCTTCCAGCACGCACAGCACCGTGCCCGCCTTGACCGTGTCGCCAACCTTGACCTTCACGTCCAGGATGTTGCCGGGCATGGGCGCCTTAACGGGTTCGCCGCCCGCCACGGGAGCCGCCGCAGCAGCCTTAGGCGCAGCAGCCGGAGCCGCCACGGGAGCAGCCGCCACAGGGGCAGCAGCGCGCACGGGCGCAGCCGTCTGCACGCCGCCGACTTCTTCCACATCCACCACATAAGTCTGACCGTTGACCGTAATATTGAAGGTACGCATGATGGGATTTCCTCCTGTCAAAATCGTTCAATTTGTTGTCATGTTCAAGCCGATACTATTTCCAAATGAGCATGTGCCAAGATGCGCCGCGAATTTTTCTTTCTGGCTAACGTGAATGAAACGCAGCGTAGCAGCGCTACGCTAAGTGGAATGAACGGGCGCCAAAAAGGAAAAGGCGCAAGCAGATGGCACAGGTGAATGCAGGAAATAGTATATTAGAAGCGGCTGTACACCTGTTCTTCGCGGCCAGCCTTCTGCCAGGCGGGCGCATTCTGCACGCGGCGGACGCGGCGCACCGTGAAGGCGCTGCCATCCTCCATCATCATCGCCACAGCGGCGGAAATGACCGCAATCAGCTCGCTGTCATCCGCCACGGGCACTTCCTCCACCACGGGCGCGGCAACCGGCGCGGGAGCAGGCGCTTCCGCCTGCTTCTTGCTCTTCTTGCCGCCCTTGCCGAGGTTCGCGGTGGCATTTTCCATCAGCTTGATCAGACCAATCAGCAGCACCAGACCGAAGAAAACGGTCAGCATGCCGATTAGTGTGACGATCAAGCCGAAGCCCAGATTATTCAAAAAGCCCATTTTTTACACGATCCTTTCCTCAATCACAGCGGCAGGTTGCCGTGCTTCTTCGGGGGATTGGATTCGCGCTTGGAGGAGAGCATCTCCAGCGCCGCAATGACATACTTGCGCGTTTCGGCGGGATCAATCACGTCATCGACCATGCCAGCCGCGGCAGCCGCCACGCCGTCCGCCACATCCGCAGCGAACTTCGCTTCCAATTCCGCACGGGACTGGAGCGCGGGCTTCTTATCCGCCTTCAGGTCGTCGGTGTAGAGCACCTGCACCGCCGCTTCGGGGGTCAGGGCGGAAATCACCGCGCCCGGCCACGCGTAGGTCACATCGGCATTGCTCTTGCCGCCCATGGCGACATACGCCTGACCGATGGCATTGCCGGTGACGATGGACACCTTCGCCGTCGTCGCTTCCGCGTAGGCGTAAAGCAGCTGGGTGGTCGCCTTGATGGTCGCCGCCTGCTCGTCAACCGTCGGAACGGCAACGCCCTTACTGTTGATCAGGGACACGACCGGCAGGCTGTAGCAGTCGCACAGGCGGATGAAGCGCGCGGCCTTGCTCGCGGACTGCGCCGTCAGCACGCCATCGTTCTCCTTGCCGTTGCCAACCACCAGACCGACCGGACGACCGCCGATGCGGGTCAGCGCAACGCGGATTTCCTTACCGTAGTCCTTGAAAAGCTCCACATACGCCGCGCCGTCCGCCATGGCAGCCAGCTGGCTCTCCGCGTCCGCCGCGTCCAGCACGGGCAGAATGCGGTTCATGTCGTCGGTATCAACAATCGCGGCATCCTCCGCGTTGCAGCCGGGCAGATAGTCCAGCACCTGCACCGCCAGAGAGATGGCTTCGTCCTCGTCCTTCGCCGTCAGCGCGACGCCGCCCTGCGCAGCCATCGCCTTCGCGCCGCCGACCGCCTTGGCATCCACCGTCTTGCCGGAAATGGCGCTCATGACCTGCGGGCCATAGACCATCAGCTGACCAACGTTTTCGGCTTCAATGGTGATGTCAGCCAGCTGGGCGATCATTGCCGCGCCGCCGACCACCGGGCCCAGCACCAGCGCGATGACCGGCACCACGCCGCTGAGCTTTGCCAGACGGGTGAAAACGGAAGCGTAGGCGTTCATCGCCGCCGCGCCCTCGTCAATGCGCACACCGGCGCTGTCGCACAGGGCAATCACGGGCGCGCCCGTCTTCTGTGCCAGATCCAGCACCTTGACAATCTTCTGCGCCTGCATCTGCCCCATCGCGCCGCCATGCACCGTGAAATCCTGCGCGAACACGTACACAGGGCGATCCTGCACCGTGCCGCTGCCGGTCACGACCCCGGCGTAATCCCCATTGCGGGATACCAGCGCATCCGTCTCCACGAAAGAGCCGGCGTCCAGCAGCTTCGCCACCCGTTCACGGGCGGTCAGCTTGCCAGCCGCGCGCTGCTTTGCGATTCGTTCCGCGTCTCCCTGCAGGATGCTCTGCTTTTTCGCCAGCACCTGCTTCAGGTTCTGCTCACTCATGTTCAAAACTCCCTCCATGTCATGCCCCTTTCGGGGCGGGAAAAGTTGAGGTTACAATTTAGCCCGACTTTTCTAATTCTACATGTCCCCCCTATTTCCTGCTGCCCGGAAAAATTTTGTGGTTTTTCAGAGGAATCCAGCAGAATTTTTGTGAAAATCGTCCGAACCGTTGAAATTTCGTCAAAAAATGCACCCGGCAGGAAACGCGGAATGCGAATCATCCTGACGGGTGCGCCAATGGTTACGCCGTTGTGAAGACTTGATAGGCGCAGGTTACACGATAGCCGAGTTTCTGCGCAATGTGTGCTGATGTTTCATTCGCCGCGTCCCACGTCGCAATTTTCCCCTGCTGATGCGCCGTCAAGATGAGCTTTGCCGCCGCCAGCGTCGCGTAGCCGTGTCCGCGGTGCGCCGGTGCTGTGTCCACCTCCACCTCGATACCGCCGGGATACGCCGCGTAGCTGGATGCACCGGACACAAACGCCCCGTCCGCGCAGACCAGCACCCCCAGCCCGCTGCGCGCATATTCATCCTCCGTGAATTGATTCACGAAGTCCGCCGCCCACGGGGTCTTGCGGCAGAACGCCATTTCCGCCGCGCCAATCGGCACAAGCGTCACGCCCTGCGGCAGATTCGCCAGCAGCGCGGTCAGGTGCGCATCCTCCGGCTGACGGCACGGGTCAAAGGCGATGCGCTCCGACCACGTTCCCGACCGCTGCGCCTGCACCAGCACGAGAAACGCACTGCTCCCCTGCACAATCCACGCGCGATTCTCCGCATTCAGTGCGCGCCGCACCAATTCTTCCGACGGTTCGCCGCCGAAGAAGAGGAAATCGCCCGCCAGCACCGCCGCGCTGCTCGGATGCGCTGCATCATCCGTCATCACAAGCCCCTGCCCGTTCAGCGCCGCTTCGATGATGCCGTGCGCACCCGGCAGTCCGGCAAACATCCCGCGAATGTCCGCGCTGCTCACCCCTTCACGTCCTCCTGCACCATCGTGTTCGCCTTGCCGAAGGTCGTTTCCAGCGCCGCGAGGAAGGACTCGTCGCTCTGGTCAGCTTTCTTTTCCTTCACCGCGCCGATGGCCTCAAAGCGGCATTGCATCCCCGATGCCTGCGTCAGCGCCGAGGCAATCGCCGTGCGTTTCTTCTCCTGATTCATTAGCCCGACGTACAGTTCCTGCCCCATCGGCGCCTGCCAGCGGTAGGTGTCGCCGTCGCACCCGGCGTATTTGCCCATCGTCAGCATGGCGAACGTGCCGGGGTCGGAGCGCTTCAGGATGTTCATGGCTTCCTTCCACGCGTCCGCGTCGGTCTTGCCGGTCGGGGTCATGACCACAGGCGCGGCGGGTTTGGGCGCTTCCTGCTTCGGCTCGGATGCAGTCTTTGCCGCCTTTTTCGCGGGCTGCGCAGGGGCAAACGCGCCGCTTTGCAGCTTCTCCTGCAAGGCGGTCAGCTGCTTTTCCAGTTCGCTGATGCGGTCGTTGAGCGCCGCGGTGTCCGCCTCGCTCGTCCGCAGGCAGCTTTTCAGCGCGGCGTTTTCCAGTACGATTCGCGGCGACGACGCCCAGCGCAAATCCGTTTCCACGCGCATGAACAATTCCAGCATGTTCATCAGCCGCGTCGTGGTGAATTTTTCCGCCTGCTGCGCGTACTCCTGCGCATCCTCCTGCGTCAGGTCAAGCAGGGCGCTCAGGTCGTCCGGGCTGCACTTGGCAATCAGCAGCGCGCGCAGGTGCTGGCTGACGTCCTTGGCGAACACCATCGGTTCGCGTCCGGCGCGCATCAATTCGTCAATCATCCGCATGACGGCGGACGCGTCCTCTTTTTCCAGCGCATCGGCGAAGCGGAACAGGAAGCTGCGGTCGCTCGTGCCCAGCACATTGCGCACGAGGTCTTCCGTCACCTGATTGGAATAGCCCAGGCACATGTCCAGTATCGACAGCGCGTCGCGCATTCCGCCCTCTGCGGCGCGGGCGATGAGCATCAGCGCGTTCTCCGACGCTTCCGCCTTCGCGCCCTCCGCCGCCTGACGCAGCCGCCCCGCGATTTGGTGCGCCGGAATCCGCCCGAAGTCGAAGCGCTGGCAGCGGCTGAGAATCGTCGCGGGCAGCTTCTGCGGCTCGGTCGTCGCGAGGATGAAAACGACGTACGCCGGCGGCTCCTCCAGCGTTTTCAGCAAAGCATTAAACGCGGAAGTGGACAGCATGTGCACTTCGTCGATGATGTAGACCTTGTATTTCCCCTGCTGCGGCGGATATTTGACCGTCTCGCGCAGGTTGCGGATTTCCTCGACGCCATTGTTGCTCGCCGCGTCGATTTCCATCACGTCCATCGACTCGTCCGCCAGCAGGCGGCGGCAGGATTCACACTGCCCGCACGGGTCGCCGCCCACGGGATGCTCGCAGTTGATGGCGCGCGCGAGGATTTTCGCGGTGGACGTCTTGCCCGTGCCGCGGCTGCCGCAGAAGAGGTACGCATGAGCGACGCGCCCGCTCATCACCTGATTGCGCAGCGTGGAGATGACCGCCTCCTGTGCCACCATGCTGGAAAAGTCTTTGGGTCGCCACTGGCGGTAGAGTGCCTGATATGCCATAATTTCTGTTTTACTCCTTACAGTATGCGATTATTGCAGAGGATTTCGCGTCTGCGGACGCGAGGAGGGGGCTTTCCGCTCGCCCCCTCCACCCCTTCGGCGCCGCCACTTGTTTGGGAAGCTCCAATAATTTCAAATCATTCGCTTAAAGACGATAAATTCTTCCCCGCGCGCGACCAGCACGCCCTGATCGCCTTCCGCCGCCAAGCCGTAGTCCTCGCCCGGCACTTCCAGCTCCATCCGCATTCCGTTCACCTTCTGGAAGGTCATATAGTAGATGGTTTTCGGCGCGCCGTCCTCCTGCGTCACCAGCGTGCGCTTGCCGACGACGCTCGCTTCCATGCTGTCAATCGGCGCGCGCGCATCGTCCGCCTCCACATGCACCATGCTCGTGATTTTCGCCACCAGCATCAGCACCAAAATCGCGCCCAGCACCGTGCCCAGCATCGTCAGCACATTCCGCAGCATTTCTGCATCCATCCGTTCTCTCCTCCGTTTGCTTCATCATGGGCATTATACCATAATCGGCGCATATGCACAAGAGTCGCCGGGCAGAAAAGCAGTTTTTTGCGCAAAATAAGCGAACGTGTATTCTGAAATCTGCCCCAAATGCCGCCTGAAAAAAAGTTTGCAATTTTCCCGAAAAAATTTCAAAAAACCCCTTGCATTTTTCCGAGAACTATGCTATAATACTTTCTGTGCTCAGCGCTTCACCGCCTGACACAAAGAGAACAAGCGCTTGGGGCATTAGCACAGTTGGTAGCGCGCGACATTCGCATTGTCGAGGTCAGGAGTTCGAATCTCCTATGCTCCACGGATGGTCAAGGTTGAAAAGCCTTGACCTTTTCTTTTGCTTTCAAACATCCCGCAGCAAAAAGCCGACCGGACGGAGGATTTCTCCCCTGCCCGGTCGGGTTCTGTTTGCGAATACTGTTGGCGACTGAAACGCTGCCGGGACGCGGACCGCGATTTTTTACCCCGAACCAGCATTCACGCATCACAAACCTATTGAAAGCGAACGAATGCGGCTGCACAAAACAAAATTCAGTTTCATATTCAAAACACACATGGATTTCCCACTGCAAATCAAAAGCACCGGACAGAGCCATCGCGCCCCGTCCGGTGCTTTCCTATTTATTCCTCTTCTCCCCCGATGGCTTCCTTCAGCGTCCGCCAGCCCAGCACGGCGCACTTCACGCGCGCGGGCATGTGCGAAATATCCTTCAGCGCCCCGGCTTCTTCCAGCTCGTCGATTTCCTCCGCCGTCGCTTCGCCCTGAATCATCTTGCGGAAGATTTCACCCAAGCGCAGCGCTTCTTCCTTCTTCCGCCCGACAATCATGCCCAGCATAATGTCCGCCGAAGCCTGCGAAATCGCGCAGCCGTCGCCGACGAACGCGCCGTCGGTAATCACGTCGCCATCCACCTTCAGCTTCAGCGTGATGTCGTCGCCGCAGCTGGGGTTGACGCCTTCCAGCTCGATGTTCGCGTCCGGCAGGTCGTGCTTGAATTCCGGGTGGATGTTGTGTTCCGTCAGAATTTCGTTATAAAAGCTTCTGTTTTCCATAGCCCATTCGCTCCCTGATTGTTTTCAGGCTGTCCAGCAGCCGATTCACCTCGTCCGGCGTGTTGTAGAACGCGCAACTTGCCCGAACCGTCGAGGAATAGCCGAGGTGCTTGAGCAGCGGCTGTGCGCAGTGATGCCCCGCGCGGATGCACACGCCGTCCGCCGCGAGGATTTCGCTCACGTCATGCGGGTGCACGCCATCGACCGTGAACGTGACAATGCCGCTGTGTTCCTCAGGAATTGCCGACCCCAGCACATGGATGAACGGCATATCCGCCATCCCCGCCATCATGCGGGCAACCAGCGCCGTTTCGCGCTCGTGCATGGTGTCAAAGCCGACGGACTGCATGTAGCGAATCGCCGCGTGCAGCCCGACCGCGCCGGCGGCGTTGCCCGTGCCCGCCTCAAACTTGTAGGGCAGCTCGGCATACGTCGCCCCGGTGCGCGTGACGGACTCGATCATCTCCCCGCCGGAGAGGAAGGGCGGCATCTTTTCCAGCAGCCTGCGTTTGCCGTACAGCGCGCCAATGCCCATCGGGCCGAACACCTTATGCCCCGAAAACGCGAGGAAATCCGCGTCCAGCGCCTGCACATCCACGGGGATATGCGGCGTAGACTGCGCGCCGTCCACCACGATGACCGCGCCGACACGGTGCGCCATATCCGCGATTTCGCGAATCGGGTTGACGCGCCCGATGACGTTGGAAACATGCGTCACGGCGACGATTTTCGTTTTTTCCGTGATGACTTCCGCCACTTTGTTCAGGTCGAGCCGCCCATCCATTTCGCAGTCGACGAATTTGAGCGTTGCGCCCGTTTGCCGGCACACCATCTGCCACGGCAGCAGGTTGCTGTGATGCTCCAGGATGGACACCACCACCTCGTCGCCCGCGTGGACGTGAGACAGCCCATAGCTGTACGCCACGAGGTTCAGCGCCTCGGTCGTGTTGCGCGTGAAGATAATCTCCTGACTGCTCTTGGCGTGCAGGAAATCGCGAACCGCCAAGCGCGCTTCCTCCACCGCCTCCGTCGCCGCGATGCTCAGCGGATACAGCCCGCGCAGGGGATTGGCGTTCTGCGTCTCATAGAACGTTTTTTCCGCATCCAGCACGCACTGCGGGCGCTGCGCCGTCGCCGCGTTGTCCAGATACGCCGCTGTTTCCTGCATCAGCAGCGGAAAATCACGCCTGTAATCCGTCGTTTTCATCCATTTCCCCATCCAGTTCGTTCAGTATCGCCGCGCGCGCCGTTTCGCTTTTCACCTGCTGCGCTACGCGGGCAATCGCCGCGCGCGAAAGCAGCTTTTCCGCCGTTTCGCGGTCGATGCCGCGGCTGCCGAAGTAGAAGCGCGTGTCGTCGTCCATCTCGCCGATGGTCGCGCCGTGCGTGCCCTCGACATTCTCCTCCGCGCAGAGGATGACCGGCACGGTCTTGTTCACCGCGTCCTCGCCCAGCATCAGCACCGTTTCCTGTTCGCTGCCGACCGACCCGGACGACCCGCGCTTGAAGTCAATCGTGCCGCGGAAAATCTTCTTCGCCGCGTCATTCAGCGCGCCGGACGCGTTGATTTCGCACTTCGTCTTTTTCCCCCAGTGGTTGACGACAAGGTTCATGTCCAGCGTCTGATTTTTCCGCGCCAGATAGCCGATATTCGCCGCAAACGACGCGTTCTCGCCGTCCAGCCCGATGCCCGTCTGCGCGTACACATCGCCGTGACCCAGCGTCACTTGCCGCAGCACAATCCGCCCGCTGCCGTGGCAGTGCCCGATGACTTCATCATACACCAGCGCGTTTTCGCCCGGCGCGACCAGCTGAATCAGCTCAATTTCCGCGCCGTCCTCGGCGGTCAGCTCCGTCTGCACATGCAGCTTGCCCGCTGTGCGAAGGGTCTGGAAGAGCGACTTTTTCGTGCCCTTCTCCGCCTGAACGGTCACGCGCTTGCGGGCATACGCCGCGTCCGATGCAATCAGCATATCCGCCTTTTCTGCGGATTCTTCCGGCAGCACGACCGTCGCGCTTTCGTCCCAGTCAATACTCGCTTCATTCACGCCCAGACGATTCCACGTCCGGCTGGGCAGCTGATTGATGGTCATTTTCTCCATTGATGGATGCTCCTTTCCGCTCAGCCGATGCTGCCCTTCATTTCAAGGCGGATGAGGTTGTTCATCTCCACCGCGTATTCCACCGGCAATTCCTTGGACACGTTGTCCGCAAAGCCGCTGACAATCAGCGCGCGCGCGTCCTCTTCGCTCATGCCGCGGCTCATCAGGTAGAACACCGCGTCGTTGCTGATGCTGCCGATTTTCGCCTCATGCCCGATGGCGGCGTCGCGCGTGCGGATGTCCATCGCGGGAATCGTGTCCGAGCGGCTCTCGCTGTCGAGCATCAGCGACTGACAGGATACCGCGCTCTTGGCGTGCTTGGCGCTCTTCTCCACCACCACGCTGGAGCGGAACGTGCTGATGCCGCCGCTCTTGCTGATGGAGCGCGTGTTCATGTACGAGCTGGTATTTTTGCCAACATGCACGACTTTCGCGCCCGTGTCGAGATTCTGCCCCGCGCCTGCGAACGTCACGCCCGTGAACTCCATGCGGGCGCGGTCGCCCTTCAAGATGCTCATCGGATACAGGCAGCCCACATGCGACCCGAACGAGCCGGAAATCCACTCAATCGTGCCATCCTCCTCCACCAGCGCGCGCTTGGTGTTGAGGTTGTACATGTTCTTCGACCAGTTTTCGATCGTCGAATAGCGCAGCTTCGCGCCCTTTTTGACGTACAGCTCCACGCAGCCGGCATGGAGGTTCGCCACGTTGTACTTCGGGGCAGAGCAGCCCTCAATGAAGTGCAGGCTTGCGCCCTCGTCCACAATAATCAGCGTATGCTCAAACTGCCCCGCGCCCTTGGCGTTCAGGCGGAAATACGATTGCAGCGGAATGGACACCTGCACGCCCTTGGGAACGTACACAAACGAGCCGCCCGACCAAACCGCGCCGTGCAGCGCCGCAAACTTGTGGTCACGCGGGGTGACGAGCTTCATGAAGTACTTGCGCACCATGTTGGCATATTCGCCGTGCAGCGCGCTCTCCATGTCGGTGTACACCACGCCCTGCGCCGCCACTTCCGCGCGCACGTTGTGGTACACCAGCTCCGAGTCGTACTGCGCACCCACGCCCGCCAGCGACTTCCGCTCCGCCTGCGGAATGCCCAGCCGCTCAAACGTGTCCTTAATGTCCTGCGGCACGTTCTCCCAGTTGTTCTGCATCTTCGTGTTCGGGCGGACATACGTCGCGATGTGGTCGATATCCAGCCCTTCCAGCGACGGCCCCCAGTCCGGCACGCGCATATTATTGTAGATTTGCAGCGATTCCAGCCGGAACTGCTCCATCCACGCCGGGTCGTTCTTCTCCTTGGACAGCTTCTCGACGATGGCGGGGGTCAAGCCGGCTTCCATGCGGTACGCGTCATGCTCCGCGTCGCGAATATCATAAATGCTGCGGTCAATGTCCGCAACTTGGCTCTTCTCTGTCATGCCGCTCCCCCATCAGCCCTTGAAGCCCTTTTCGTTGATTTCTTCCACCAGCGCCGCGTCGCCTTCGCGCACAATGACGCCGTTTTCCATCACATGCGTGCGGTCAACACGCAGCGCCTCCAGAATGCGCGTGCTGTGGGTGATAATCAGCAGCGAACCGTGCGTCTTTTCGCGGAACAGGCGGACGCCCTCGGACACCGTGCGCACCGCGTCCACGTCCAGACCGGAGTCGGTTTCATCCAGAATGGCGAGCTTGGGTTCGAGCATCAGCATTTGCAGGATTTCCGCCTTCTTCTTTTCGCCGCCGGAGAAGCCGACATTCAAATCGCGCTCGGCGTAGCTTTCATCCATCGACAAAAGCGCCATCGTTTCCTTCAGCTTCTTCTTGAAGTCCCACAGGCGGATGCGGCTGCCGCTCTTCTGCTCCAGCGCCGTGCGGATAAAGGCGCTCAGCGTCACGCCCGGCACTTCCAGCGGATTCTGGAAGGACAGGAAAACGCCCTTCTTCGCGCGCTCATTGACGGGCATAGAAGTAATATCCTCGCCGTCAAACGTGATGCTCCCCCGCGTCACCTGATAGGCAGGGTTGCCGGTGATGGCATAGCCGAGGGTGGATTTGCCCGTGCCGTTTGGGCCAAGGAGGACATGGGTTTCATCCGTGCCGACGGAGATGTTGACCCCGTGGAGGATTTCCTTTTCGCCCACCTGAACGTGCAGGTCGCGGACGGACAGCAATTCAGCGTGTTTCATATTGCAAAAGCCCTTTCTCTGGCTGATTGATGAATCATTCTTGTGCGGCAGCTTATAACCTACTTCCGCAATAGGATTTTACTCCCGATTCCCATGCTTGTCAAGAGGAATATGCAAATTCCTATGGATTTTGAGTGTTTTGGAATGCGTGCGAACGCCGCAGATTCCCCGAAAAAAAGCGCATCCCCTTCGCGTTTGGAAGAGGATGCGCCCCGTTTGTCAATCAGCCCAGCGGCTTGATTTCGGTGATTTCAAAGAACAGCGCGGTTTCGCTGCCCTTGACGTTGAGCACCTTCAGCAGTTCTTCGTCCGTCACCTGCTGGAGCACCATGCGCGCACCGGCGGTGATGTAGGGCTTTGCGCCTTCCTCGGTGGAGGGGTTCGCGGCGTAGACCGCCAGCGCTTCGCCCGTGCGGAGCAGGTTCTGCTTCGTCTGGTTCTCCGCCAGACCCATCTGGATGTAGTACTTGTCCTCGTTCTTCACGCACGCGAAGATGAACACGCCCGCGTTCGCCGTGCCGTCGGGGTTGGTGGTGCACACGAGGTACGTGCCGGAGAAGGAGTTGATGGCGTTCATCAGGTCATCCCCGGTCAGGGCGGAATCCGCGTAGTAGCTCGCGACGGACGCGGAGGTGAACGCATCGGTTTCTTCCGCCAGCACCGCCGTCATCGACAGCGACAGGACAAGCGCGCACACCAGCGCAAGCAGCTTCTTCATAAATAGAACCTTCCTTTCGCGCGTCCAGATTTTTCCCCGGAATCGCGCCTGTGATAGTTCTATTTTACACCCTACCTGCGTTCTTGTCAAGGTTTTCACAAAGCATTTTCCCCGCCCATTTTCAGGCACTCCAGCACCGTTTGCAGCATCTTTCCCGAATCCACCGGCTTGTTCAGGAACAGGTTCATGCCTGCCTCGCGGCTGCGCTGTTCGTCCTCGGAGAAGGTATTCGCGGTCATTGCCACAATTGGGATGGTCGCCGCATCCGGGCGCTGCATCGCGCGAATCGTCCGCGTTGCTTCCAGTCCGTCCATCAGCGGCATCATCACGTCCATCAGGATGCAGTCAAACGTACCCGGTTCGCTTTCGGAAAAGCGGCGAACCGCCTCCTTCCCGTTCCACGCCTGAGCGACAATCGCGCCCGCGCCCTCCAGTATGTACTGGCTGATTTCCATGTTCAGCTCGTTATCCTCCACCAGCAGTATGTGCGCGCCCTTGATGGACGCCGCCTGCTCCGGCTTGGCGGATTCCGCTTCCGGCGGATTCGGATCTACGCGGAACGGCAGGGTGATGTAGAACGTTGTGCCGACGCCCAGTTCGCTCTCAAAGTGGATTTTGCCGCCCATCTGCTCGACAAGTTCCTTGGCAATCGGCAGTCCCAGCCCCGTGCCCTTGTAGGCCGTGCGCGCGCCGGATTCCTCCTGCGCGAACGCCTCAAACGCGTGCTGCTGGAACGCCGCACTCATGCCGCGTCCCGTGTCGGCACAGGTGAAAAGGAACGTCGCCGTCGTGCCGTCAAAGCCTTTCTCCTCGCAGGAGATGGTCACGCTGCCGCCGGGGCAGTTGTACTTGACCGCATTGCCGACAACGTTTTGCAGCACCTGATGCAGGTGCATCGGCGAGCCAATCAGGTTTTCGTGATTCCACGCCAGCGTCTTGCAGGACACCTGCACGTTTTCGTGCCACGCCTGTCCCTCCACCATCGTCACAATTTCGTTGACCATCTGGCGCAGGTTGAACGGCTTCTCTTCCAGCGTCACCGCGCCGGATTCGAGCTTGTTCATGTTCAGCACATCGTTGACCAAATCCAGCAGGAAGCCCGATGCGGTCATAATTTTCTCGCGGCACTCTTCCTGCTTTGCTTCGTCTCCCACATATCGGCGGCTGATTTCCACCATGCCGCGGATGCCGTTAATCGGCGTGCGGATATCGTGGCTCATGCGGCGCAGGAAGTCCGTTTTGACGATGTTGGCGCGTTCGGCGTCCTCCGCCGTCTTTTTCAATTGCAGCTGATAGTCGCATTCGCGTTCCTTCTCCGCCGTCACGTCCTGCGTCACCATCAGCACCGATTCGAGCCTGCCGCGGCGGTCGTAGTTCTGCGGCAGCGTCGTCATCAGGTACACCTTTTCCTTCGGGGCGCGGAACTCCAGCGTCAGGTTCGGGTTTTCCTTCAAGCGCTGCGCCAAGGTCGTCAGGTCGCAGTAGCTGATGAACGCCTCGCGGAAATCCGGCGCAACGTTTTGAGCCGCTTGCATCTGCACCACTTCGTTCATGCTCCACGTGCGGTCCATCTTCATCAGCTGCTCCATCGGGTGCTTGATGATGCGCACCGTGCCGCGCTGGACGTTAACAAGGAACGTGAAGCAGTAGATTTCGCTGATGGCGCTGATAATCCGCGCCTGCTCGCTGTTCCTCTCCAGTGCGCGGCGGGACTGCTGGGCGCGCAGCCACGCGAAGCAAAGCCAGATTCCCATGTAAATCAGCGTGCCGTAAAGGAGAATGGTGTTGCGGGAATTGTAGACGGCAAGATCCGGGAACATGGCGTACACCGAGTAGTTCTCAAACGCCGTGCGCTTGCCCGACCACGCCGTCATACCGTCAACAATGTGCAGCCGCCCCGATTCGTCCCACTGCGCATGGGGGATGCTGTCTTCCTCGATTTTTTTTACGTTGCGCCCGACGATTTCAGCGCTGCTGGAAGCAATGATGGTTTTGCCGTCCGACACGGTGACCGTGCCGTTCATTGCAAACGTGAAGCCGCTGAAGAGTGTCTCCAGCTTCATGTCGCTCGCGTCCTCTTCCTCGCGCTCGGCGTATGCCACCACAAGGCCCGGCGCGTCCTCGCGCGCGACGGCGGCGAAATCCACCGTGCGGTCGCCCACCTGCATCCGCGTCATGTATGCCTTCACGGGGTAATCCACAATCTCCCGCACCGTCGGCTTTTGCAGAATCGAATGCAGCGCCGCCGCTGCGTCGCCGTCAATCGTCGTTTGGATGACGGCATTCATGTCCGCATCAAGGATGACGATGCCCGTCAGCCGCTGCGCATAGGCGTACCGGTCAAGCTGTTCGTTCGTTATCACCCCTGCTTCCGCGATGCGGGAGTTGAGCTCCGCCGTTTTGTCCAGCAGGCGGATTTCGCTCTTGGCGCGTTCGTTCGACATGGCGTTGAAATACTGTTCGAGCCGCGCCACCGCAAAGTCAAGCGTTGCATCCATTGCCTGCCAGACATTGCGTGTATCATGCCACGTCAGCACAACAAAGGATGTGACAAGCATTACCAGATACAGTGTCAGCGGCATCCAGAGCATGCTGATGAAGCCTCGCCGCTTATGAGAGGTTTCCTGTTTCATTTGCTTTCGATTCCTCCCATGCGGACGATGCCGTTGATGCCGTATGCCGTCAAAATCTCCGCCATCGTGCCGTCCGCCGCCATTTCAGCCAGTGTCTGCTCCAGCTGCCGCGCCAGTTCCTCGTGCGTCCCCTTCTGGAACGCGACGCCGAGTTCCGCCGTGCCCAGCAGGGTTTCCAGCTTCCGGTAGCGCCCTTCATTCTCCGCAAGGAAGATGTTCAGCACGCACTCATGCCCGACAATCGTGTCCGCGTAGCCCTTGCGCATGACGGCGAACACCTCCTCCATCGACGAGAAGCTGTACACCGTTTTGACCTTCGGGATGCCCGGCTGATCCTGCCGAATCAGCAGATATTCCGCCCAGCTCGTCGCCTGAACCGCCGCGCGGCAGCCCGCCAAATCAGCCAAATCCGCATAGGCGCTGTCCGCGCGCACCACCGCCACCAGACGGCTGAACAGGTTGAGTCGCGCCCATGTGTACTTGTCCTCGCAATTGTTCATCATGAACCCGCTCCACAGGCAGTCCACCGTGCCGTCTGCCAGCGCTTCGTCCTTATCCTCCCACGCCACATGGCGGAAGACAGGCGCATACACCATGCGCCGGAAGGCTTCGCGCGCCATTTCAACATCCACGCCCTGCGGCGAGCCATCCACGTTGTAGTAGCTGTACGGCTGATATTCGTCGCTGCCGATGATTATTTTCGGCAGATTCTCCCCTTCCTCCGCCCGCGCCGACGGCAGGAAGAGCAGCGCAAACAGGAGAAGCAGCGCACTGCTCCTCCCGATAAACCGACCAAGATTCCACTTCTGTTCACGCATGTTTTTTGTCCTTATGCCAGCTGCCGCACGGCGTCTATCACAATCTGCTGCTGCTGCGCCACGGCGTCGTAGAGGGCAGTGTCCGTCAGCGGCTTGCCCCCGCGCATTTCCTCCGTCAGCGCGAACGCGGCGCGGTACAGCCCGTCAAAACCGAGGTTCTGCGCCACGCCCTTGAGCGTGTGCGACGCGCGGAACGCCGTTTCCCAGTCCTGCTTGCCCACCGCTTCGGTCAGCTGGGCGTAAGTTTTGTCGTCGGCATACTTCTTCACAAAACGCAGCACCATCGACTCCTTGGGAATTCTGTTCAGGGTTGCGTCATAATCGCCGCCGACTGCGGCATAAAATTCCTTGAGCGTCATGTGCATTTCCTTTCTTTTGCGTCCAGCAGCAAAAATGCCGTATAATGGAAAATATTTATCCGAATGCGGAATTCCACTTTCCATTATACGGCGACAATGGAGATTGTCAAGCGGGTTACATTCATTGCAGCCGAACTTGCAACCGTTGTCTTGCAAATATTACGTTTTGGGGCGATAGACACCTGTTTTCACATTGTTGATGGTTCTGTCGAGTGCTTTCATCAACCCCCATTCATCGCCACCGATTTGGCGAATGAACGGGCGCAGCTTTTCGCCCAGTTCGAGCGCCTCTTCCTCGCGCCCCATCTGCGCAAGCACGCGAATCTGCATCATTTCGACTTCTTTTGCGCAGGCTTCCCCTTCACACTCACGCACAATCGGGATTAGCTTCTGCATTTCTTCATACGCTTTTTCGTTTTCTCTCCGCTCCATTAAAACGGAGATGTACGCCATTTTGTAGGCGCTGCACATCACATTCTTCTCGCCAAAAAGCTCCTTCACTTTGGCAAGCGCTTCGATGATGACATCCTGCACCTCCAGCAGATGCCCCATTTCCTTTTTCAGCTGAAGATAGTTGTGCAGCGTCGTAAAATACGAGCCCGTGTCCTTTTCGCTCAATTCAAGCGCACGCTGGGCATAGGAAAGCGCCTTGTCGTATTCCCCTAAATTATGGAAAACATTCTCTATTCCCGAATAGAAGGAATACGGCAGGTTGTCCACATCCTTCGTTTTTTCTTCCAGCAGCTCTGCCAGCGCTTTGATTCTTTCTGGGTACACGCCGACCAGTCCCATTGCGTACAGCATATAGGGCAGCGTTGCTGCCGCTTCCATCACGCGCTTCGGGTCATCCAGCGCCTACGTATAATAGGAAATTGCCGCTTCCAGCTCTTCGGGCGAAACACTGTCCACATTCATCAGCGCAAGCACGGTTTTTTGCGCGCGCATCTTCGCGATATCGGGGTGATTCGGCGGAATCAGTTTGCCAATTCTGGCAATAAATTTGCTGCTGTTTTCCTGCCCAAGATTCTTCCCGGCAGAGCCGCCGATTGTCAGCAGAAACTCCACGTCATCCTCGCGGCTTGCTGCAAGGTTCTCCATCACTTTCTTGCTGTCTTGCTCCAAATCGCCGCCATAAATGTCATCCAGCGCCAAACCCAAGCATCCGCTCAGGAAGCGTCCGCGTTCCGTCTTATCGCATTCGTCTTTTTTCTTCATCCGCCACTGTTTCAGCCGCGCAACAGGAATTTTTTCGCAGCTGTCATGCCTGACGTAAAAAATCGCCACAATCACGCCGCTCATCATTTCCACGGGCGCATCGGCAAATTCCGAAATGGTGCACAGCGCCAGCGGCATCACCGACATCAGGCGCACATCATTCGCGCGCCAGCAGCACTTGCACTCCTCGAACACCTCCGCCAGCCTCGGCACCTTCTCCATCGGCGGCAGCAGTGGCCGGAAGCTCTCCGCCAGCACGGGGTGCATGGCGTATCCGCGCCAGTTCGATGTCAGCAGCCCGTAATCCGCCGCCGTTTCGAGCGCGGAGAGCAGCTCATCCTCCGTGCCGAAGTCGCGCAGGAGGGTCAGCGCGTCCCGCACCGGGATTGTCCACGCCGGAAACGTGGCGAAAACCGCCAGCACCTGCCTTTCGCGGTCGGTCAGCGCGTCGGTGGACACCATCTGGGCGATTCTCTGCGCAATCGCGCTGAATTTGCCGCCCGCCAGCCGCAGTCCCTCCGGGCTGATGCGGTCAAGCTCTTCCAGCAGCTGCGCCATCGTCCAGCGCTTCATCTTCGCCAGATGCGCCAGCAGGATAATTGCCAGCGGATGCCCCGCCACGCGCGAAAGCACCTGATGCAGCGCCTCCGTTTCCTCGCTGCCCATGCCCTGCAAGTACGGGTCGTGCTGGACAAACAGCGCCCGGCTCGCTTCCTCCGACAGCAGCGGCACGGCGATATTCCGGAAGCCCTCGCCCAGCGGGAAGCGCGTCGTCACCAGCACATCGCAGCCCCAATGCTCTATCTCGCGCAGCCCCTCGTCCGCTTCCGGCGGCATATCCACGCTGTCAATCAGCAGCAGCGTCCGCCCCTGATAGGGCGCTTCCAGCTTCTCGCGCACTGTTGAGAGCACGTTCTCCTCCGCCACGCCGTCCAAGCCGTCAAACGCCATGCGCAGGCTCGCCGTCAGACTTTTTTCGTACTGCACCCACGCCATGCGGCTGAACAGCTCTTCCTTCGCCAGCAGCGCCAGCGCCTGCCGGGTCATTTCCGTTTTGCCGATGCCGCCCATGCCCGTCACAGCGATTTTGCCGCCCTGCCGAATCGCGTCCGTCAATTGCGGCAGGCACGAAGCCGCATCCATGACGTATTCATCCTTTGATAGCCCCTGACGGCACAATTCGCAGTTGCGCCCCGTCATCGACAGCGGCACGCGCCGCCCGAACGTGACGTGCGACGAAAGCAGATACAGCGCCTGCGCCGAGTGCTCCTGCGCATGGCAGAAGTCCAGCAGCTCGCGGCTGCCCATTTCCGGCCCGTAGAACGCCAGCAGCACCAGCCACGAGAGCGTCAGCATGTCCACAAACGTGCGCGGCAGCGTCTCCCGCGATTTCTGCAGGTTCTCAAACAGCTGCTCGTGCTCCGGCTTCATGCACTCCTCGTTTTCCATCATCATGCACACGAAGTCGGGCAGGGCGCGTGTAAGGGCATCGGCATCGTAGTGCGCGCTGCGCAGGAAGTCCTGCACCTGCTGACTCAGGCGAATCAGCGTCTCCCCGGACAGCAGTGCGTTCATCTCCTGCTGCAATTTAGGCGGAAGCGGCTGCACGCCCGTGCGGTTCATCATGTCGCTCAGCCGCCGCGAGCGCTGCGTGCCTCCAAAGAGCGACGCGTGCCATTCCGGCGGAATGATTCCGTCGAGCACTTGCGCCCAGAACTTCACCAGCGTCAATCCCTTGCGTTCCGCCACCGGAATCACGCCATGCGGATACAGCCCCGGCAGATTGTCCGTCAAAAAGCGATAGACGTTTTTCGGGGTCAGTACTTCCTTTGTGTTTGCACCGCTTTCCATTTTCCAATTCCACTCCCTCAACCTAATACGATTTCCGAATGAAAACAAGCCAAAATACGCTGCGGATTTTTTCATCTGGCTGCCGCGAAGTGGAGTGCGCGGACGTCAAAGGGAAAAACGCGCAAGCAGATGGCTCCTATTGATTCAGAAATCGTATGAATTTACCTGTTTAATTATAGCGATTTTCGGCAAGGATTGTCAAGTGTTTTTTCCATATTTGGCTATCATTTTCCTATTTTTTTCGGCAACAAAAAACTCCGGGACGCAATGCCCGGAGAAAGAAATGACAGTTTTTCATGCCGTTTCCAATTGTTTTGGTGCGGCACAAATTCTCCCGCCCTGCGGGATATGCATTTGCTCACTCGTAAGACACCGAGCGTTTCGACGCCGCGTCATCGGGGAAAATGACAATCAGCGTGCGTCCGCGCAGGAGGGCGATTTCCTCGCCGCTTGCATCGTAGTAGACCGTGCGGGAGGTCATGCCGTCGCGCTTCCAATAGCCGGAAACGTGCTTGCCGCCCAGGAAGAAATCCGCATTGCCCTCCGCCGCTTCGCCGTTTTCGCCGATGACGTACATAATCGGCTCATTCTTGTTGTTGTGGTTGTAGCCCACGCGCGTGAACTGCACAATCACGTTCTGGAAGGCAATGGCGCTGTCGTCCGAATCACGGTCGGCGTACCAGTTCGTCTTGCTCGTGCCCATGTAGCGCAGGTAGCCGTTCCACTCCTTGCGGTAGACAAGGCGCGAGTTGTAGAGCTTCGCGCTGTCCCCCCATTTGATGTAGACGCGGGTGGCGCTGTCGCCATCGGGCGCATCGTCGGTGAAGCGGAAGGCGTGGTTTGGCGCGACGTGGTCTTCCGGCACAAGGCGGCTCATCGCGGCGACGTTCGCATCCACATCATAAGGGGATTTCGCGCCCGCGCGGCTGGTAAAGTAGCGCTTGAAGTTCGTGCCGCCCGTAATGCCGCTGAAGATAACGCTCCTCAAGTCCGCGCCGAGCCGCTTGATTTCCGCCTTCACGTCGCTCCCTTCCACCTCCTGCTGACCGTAGAACAGGAAGCCGCCGCCCCACTCCTCGCTCAGCCACACATGCCCAATGCGTGCCGAGCGCACAAAGCCGACCGAATCCGGGATCATATCGGAAAAAACGGCAGTGATGCGCGTTTCGTGGCTCCTTGTCAGCGGCGTTTCGTAGAGGATATCCGCATACGCCACGCCCCACGGCGCGCGGTTGCCCACGCCGCCGCCGTCATTGCCGATTTGCACCAGCATGGGCAGATAGCGCCCTGTCGCCGCCAGCCCCGCGTACCCCTCCGGCACATAGAGCTTGCTCAGCGTCCGCCCGGTCGTCGGGCTGATGCCGTCGGGCGTTTCATTCTCCCCCGCTTCCGTCAGGGGGATGTTTCGCGCTTCCTTCGGGTCGATGGTCGTTTCTGCCAGCGCCTGCGCCAGCAGAAGGCACAGCGCCGTCAACAACGCAGCGATTCGCTTCATCCCTTGCACCCCCGTTACTTCTTAATCGTCGTCACGCCGTCGTCGCAGCGGAAATACACCGTGTCCGGCTCCAGCGTCACGCCATCCTTGGCGAACAGCTCATCCACCGTCAGCAGAATGTATCCCTGCTCGTAGAGCCATTCCGCCATCACTTTCGCGGTGTTTGGCGTGTTGTCCTTGATGTCGTGCATCAGCACAATATCGCCGTCGGTGAACTGCTTCTTCGTCTTGCTCATAATCAGCGACGTACTGCGCCCGCGCCAGTCGTAGGTATCCACCGACCACTGGATGTACGACCAGCCGACTTTCGCCTTGATCATCGCCGGATACACGCCGTAGGGCACGCGGTCATAGCGCGTCGGGATGCCGATGATGGAAATCAGCGCATTGTTGACCTTCTCCGGCATGGCGCGGAGGGTAGCGGCGCTGATTTTCCGCGCGTCGCCGTGCGTCCAGTTGTGGCTGGCGACGGCGTGACCCTCGTCGTGCGCGCGCTGCACCAAATCGGCGTAGGGCTTCATGTTCTTGCCAATCATGAAGAAAGTGGCGGGCGCGCCGACCTCCATCAGGCTGTTGAGGACTTTGGTGGAGTTGGTGCGCGTCGGGCCGTCGTCAAACGTCAGCGCGACGGTCTTATAATAGGAAAGATTGTCCGTCTCGATTTGCGCCTTTTCGGTCATGTACTCTCGGATGTCGGGGTAGAACAGCGTCGTCTCAATCAGCGTGTGATGCTCCGGATAGAACGCGTCCGCCGAGAGGTGAATGACCAGCGACATGCCGTGCAGCGTGAAGTCGAGATTCCGCAGTCCCTCGTCCGACAGCACCTGCGCAACAGCATCCGGGTCAGGCGTTTCATCCGGGAAATAGTAGTTGATTTGGGCTTTGAGCTTCTCGCGCAGCATCGTCCAGCCCTCGCTGCCTTCGGGGAAAATGTCCGTCAGCAGGATTCTTTCGCCGGTCGTCATGTCGAACGTGCGGCTGGTGAACTCCTGCGCAATCAGGTCGCGGTGGTAGGTCGTGCGCGCCTGCACGAGGAAGCTCATCCACGTCAGTCCCGTTTTGCTATGGCGGATTTCAACATCCAGCCGGCTATTCTTATCGCCGGTCGCTTTGCCTGCTTGGAGCGTCGGGGCGATTTTGTCCGCGTACGCCTGCGCCAGCCCATTGATTTCGTCATCGACGCTCGTCAATGCGGTTTTGACCGACCACAGCCGGATGCCGCTCTTGTTGCTCTGCTTGGAATCGGTATACTTCGCCGTCACGCGGTGGCACGCCTGCATTCCGCCCTCCGCCGATGCGGATGCGGGCAGCATCGTCAGCAGAAGGATAGCTGCAAGCAGGCAGGCAATGTACTTCTTCATCATCGGAATGCTCCTTTCCAATGCGCGCGAATGTTGCGGCTTTTGTGCCGCAGGTGATGCTGAAAACAAACTTGTTTTTTTGCTGCTCCCGTCGCGTCTGCGGACGCGAAGTTGTTACTTTCTGTCGCGCCAGAAAGGAACCAAAGAGCGCCCAGAGGGGGCTGAAGAGGGTGCAAGTCTGGACTTCAGCCCCCTCTGGACTCCCCCCGCCGCTTCCATTTCTTGCGGGAAAGAGCAGCGGCGGCTGTCCGGCTTGTCGGCACTTCCCTTGCGCTGTTTTTCGTGTGGAAAATACAAAATTCGCACTTGTTTGCGCAAAAAGAGACAGCGGCACAGGTACACACGCATTTTCCCGCCTTTTCGCTGTCCTCTGCATTTTGCGGAATCGTACGGTTAATACTGCGTCGTGACCCCGTCAAGGCAGCGCCAGTACGCCTGATTCGCTTCCAGCGTCACGCCGTCCTTGGCGAACAGCTCATCCACCGTCAGTAGCATGAAGCCGCGCTCCTCCAGCTTCGGGATGAACATCTCCGTCGCCTTGGCGGAGTTGATTTTCATGTCGTGCATGAGGATGATGCCGCCGTCCTTGGTGCTGGCGGCTATGGTGTTGGCGGTGCGGTAGGCATCGGGGCCCTGATCGCCGCCGCTCCAGTCCTGCGCTTCCGCCGTCCACTGAATCAGCGGCCAGCCGACGCCGTAGCTGCCCATGCGCTGCCACTGTCCACCGGGTGCGCGGGCGTACGCCGGGGCAATGCCGATGACGGCGATATGCGCGCGGTTGACCTTGTCGTACATGGCGCGGAACTTGCCGCCCTGCTCCTGATTCGCGTACAGGTGCTCGTAGAAGTGCGTCGCAATCGCGTGCCCCTCGTCATGCTCCTGCCGCGCCAGATACGGAAAGTCCTTCACGCGGCTGCCGACGAGGAAAAACGTCGCGCGCACGCCGGTTTGCATCAGCGCATCCAGCACATGCGGCGTAATCCACTGGTTCGGGCCGTCGTCATACGTCAGCGCACAGAAGCGGTACAGGCTCGCGTTATCCGTCTGCCGCTGCGCTTCTTCGGTCATGTACGCGCGAATCTGCGGATAGTACAGCGTCGCCTGCATCAGCTGCGGATGATTTTCGTACACCGACGGCAGCGGAATGACCAGCGACATGCCATAGAGCATGAAATCCGCCTGAGCGAGATTTTCGCAGAGCGCCTCGACCGCCGCCGCCTCGGGCGTTTCGTCCGGATAATAGGCGCTTATCGTTTCCAGCACGGTCTGCGAAATCAGCGTCCACGCGGGCGAATCTGCCGGGAAAATGTCGGCAAGCGTGATTCGCTGCCCGGTCAGCATATCGTAGGTGCGCGTGGTGAACCGCACCTGCTGAATCTGCCGATGGTACTCCTGCCGCGCCTGCACCATGAAGCTCATCCAGTTCATTCCCGTCCGGCTGTGGAGGATGCGCACGGTCAGGCTGCTGTTCAGCGTGCGTTCCCTGCCCGGCTTTTGGAGCAGGGGCGACAGTTCCGCCGCGTAGTCATCCGCCAGCGCGTTCAGCTCGGCATCCACCGTGCCCAGCACGGTTGTGATGTGCCACACGCTGATGGACGCGCCGCTTTGCGCGGTGGATTTCTGCTCGGCCATCGTCACCCGATGGCAGGGCTGAATCGGCGTGCCGTCCGTTTCGGCGGATGCGACCGTCACCATACACAACGAAAGAAGCAGGCAAATCCATCCCAGAAGCAGTCGCTTTTTTCCTTTTTTCATGGGCGGATGCCCTCCTTTCGCGCAGTGTTATACTATTTCCAGATAAGAATGCGCCAAGATGCGCCGCGAATTTTTCATTCTGGCTAACGTGAATGAAACGCAGCGTAGCAGCACTACGCTAAGTGGAATGAACGGACGCCAGAATGGAAAAGGCGCAAGCAGATAGCGCAGGTGAATCTGGAAATAGTATTACCCCTCCGCGTCCGTCAGCCCCGTCAAGCCCTCCTGCGTGCGCAGGTTGACGTAGCTGTTAAACACCTGCTCCACCTTCTGCGGATTCTCCTCGACCACGAACGTCATGCCGCCGTCGTCCGTCGGCTCGATGCGCGTCACCAGCACCTGCTCCTCGCCGTCGGGGTTGTCCTCCATCTCCAGCAGCACGGCATATTCGATGTCGTCCAGCGGAATCACCGCGCCGAAGCGGAAGCGCATCACCGTGCCATCAGGGGCAGTCAGCTCAATCAGCGGTTCGCCCATTGCTTCCAGTTTGCTGCGTTCGTCGTTATTCGTCATCGCCGCTGCCCTCGTTCACCAGCTGGAGAAATTTGTCGAACACCGCCTGCTGAACGGCCTCATCTTCCACCTGAATATAGCTTTCCGTGCCGTCTTCTTCCTGCGCGACCTGCATGATGAACACCTCGCACTGCCCGTCCTCCGGCGCATCCGCCTCGGAGAGCGCAATGTACAGTTCACCCTCGTGCTCAATCGTCGCCAGATGCTGGAAGCGAATCGGCGCGCCCGTCTCGTCGTCAATCAGTTCAATGATGTTGTCCTGTTCTTCCATTTTCGCTGCCTCCTGTTGCTGCTGGTTGCGGCAGGTGTCCAGATACTGCTGCAAAATCACCGCCGCCGCTACCTTGTCCACATTGTGCTTGCGCTCCGCCCGGTGCATGTTGCCCTCGATGAGCGCGTTCGTCGCGGTCACGGTCGTCAGGCGTTCATCCTGATAGACAACCGAAAGCCCCGCTTTTTCCAGCTGTTCGCAAAACGCTTTGACCTTTTCGGACTGGAAGCCCGCCGTGCCGTCCATATTCAGCGGCCAGCCGGAAAGCACCTGCGTCGTGTCGTAGCGCTGGCAGATTTCCACCACCTTGCGTACGTCCGGCCCGTAGCCGACGCGGTAGATGGTGTCGATGGGCGTGGCAATCAGGCGCGACGCGTCCGAAACCGCCACGCCGATGCGCGCGTCGCCGATGTCCAGCGCGATAATCCGTTCGTTCATGTTTCTTTACTCCGCGTATTTTTCCGCGCCCTTGCCCGCCACCGCCAGGCACGGCTCGGCAGTCAGCACCTTGTGTGCCACGTCCATCACCATTTCCGGCGTCACGGCTTCGATGGCGGCAATCGTCTTTTGGTGGTCAGTCGGATGGCCGTTGAGCAGCGTTGAGCGTCCCATCGCCTGCATCCGGCTGCCGGAGCTTTCCAGCCCCATCAAATAGCCCGACCGAAGCTGCGTTTTGCTGTCGCGGAACTCCTTGTCCGTCATGCCGTCCTTCAGGAAACGCTTGAGTTCGCTGTCGATTTCCCCCAGCACCTTATCGCCGTTTTTCGGGCTGATGCCGGCGTAAATGCCGTATGTGCCGATGCCCTGATACGAGTTCGGGTAGGTGTAGATGGAGTACGCCATGCCCAGCTCTTCGCGGATGCGCTGGAACAGCCGGGAGGACATCGCGCCGCCCAGCACGTTGTTCATCACCGCGACGGCATACACGTCGTCCGTGCCGTACGCGAATCCCGGATAGCCAAGGCAGATGTGCAGCTGCTCGGTGTCCTTTTCCTTCACAACGTGCCGTCCGGTCAAAACCTGCTGTTTCGGCACAACGAGTGCGCTTTCGCCGCCCTGCCAAGTGCCGAAGTATTTTTCCATCAGCGCCTGCACCTGCGCGGGCTCATAGTTGCCCGCCAGCGCCACCACCGTTTCTCTCGGCAGGTAGTGCTTGTTCTTGTAGTCCATGAGGTTCTTGCGGGTGTACGCCGCGACCTGTTCCGCCGGCCCCAGAATCGGCTGCCCCAGCGACTGCGTGCCGAACTGCGCCTTCGCCAGCAGGTCATGCACCAAATCTTCGGGCGAATCCTCGTCCATCGAGATTTCTTCCAGCACAACGCCGCGTTCCTTGTTCAGCTCCTTCTCGTCCATCGTCGCGTTCATCACCATGTCGGCGATGATGTCGATGGCGAGTTCAATGTCCTCGTCGATGACCTTGGCGTAGCAGCAGGTGCAGTCCTTGCCCGTGAAGGCGTTCAGCTGCCCGCCGACCGCGTCCATTTCCTCGGCAATCTGCCGGACGGTGCGCTTCGTCGTTCCCTTGAAAATCATGTGCTCAATGAAGTGGGACAGGCCGTTTTCTTCCGGCGTTTCCATCATCGAACCCACATGCATCCACGCGCCGATAGACACCGACCGCAGATGCGGCAGGCGTTCCCCCAGCACACGCAGGCCATTGGGCAGCACCCATTCATCACGCATACATTCATCAGCTCCCGCTACTTTTTTCAGTATGCTATCCATTTGATTCCTTTCTGATGCACAATTGCATCGTTTCGTACGATTCTCCCGAAAAAGCAGAAAATTCGCAAAAGCCCGGTGCAATCGCAGGGACTTTTGCGAATTTCTTCATATTATTACATTCTGATTCCGCATAAAAGGTCATCCCTCTAAATTTAACTTTCGATAAAGTTCAAGCAAGAGAGTGTGCATCCGAAGGGGTCAAGGGGGCGATCGGAAAGCCCCCTTGCGCGCCCGCAGGCGCGTCTCCCTGCAACAAAAGCGACCTTTTATGCAGAAAATTCAACCAAATCAGCAATCAACCATCGAAAGGTTGTCGGAAACGCGATTAGTTCCGACCATCCCGACGCGGAGGACGCGCACGGAAGCCTTCCGCACGACGCGGGGCAGCCGCGGCGGTGTTGTCGTAGGTGATGTCGTTGCGCACGAGGTTCACACGACCCTGCGCGTCGATTTCCGCGACCTTCACTTCCAGCGTGTCGCCAATCTTCACGACGTCCTCGACCTTCTCCACACGGTGGTTCGCCAGCTTGGAGATGTGAATCATGCCGTCCTTGCCGGGCAGCAGCTCGACAAACGCGCCGAAGTTCATGATGCGCACGACCTTGCCCGTGTACACCTCGCCGACCTCGATGTCCTTCGCAATGCCCTCGATGATGCGGCGCGCCTTGTCGGCTGCTTCCGCGTCGGGGGTGGAGATGAACACGCGGCCGTCGTCCTCGATGTCAATCTTCACGCCGGTTTCGGCAATAATCTTGTTGATCATCTTGCCGCCGGGTCCGATAACCTCGCGAATCTTCTCCGGATTGATGGTGAAGCGGACAATCTTGGGCGCGTACTTGCTCAGTTCCTTGCGCGGCTCGCCGATGCAGCTGAGCATCTTTTCGAGGATGAACAGGCGGCCCTTGAGCGCTTGCGCCAGCGCGGTTTCGAGAATCGTGCGGTCAATGCCCGCAATCTTGATGTCCATCTGGATGGCGGTGATACCGTTCATGGAACCAGCGACCTTGAAGTCCATGTCGCCCAGGAAGTCTTCCAAGCCCTGAATGTCGGTCAGGACAGCCACCTTGCCAGACTCCACGTCCTTAATCAAGCCCATCGCAACGCCCGCGACCGGCGCGTGAATCGGCACGCCCGCGTCCATCAGGGACAGGGTGGAACCGCACACGGACGCCATGGAGGACGAGCCGTTGGAGGACAGGATTTCGCTCACTAGGCGCATTGCGTAGGGAAACTCTTCCTCAGGGGGGATGACGGGCAGCAGTGCGCGCTCCGCCAGTGCGCCGTGGCCGATTTCGCGGCGGCCGGGGCTCTTGAGGCGCCCCGCTTCGCCCGTGGCGTACGGCGGCATATTGTAGTGGTGGATGTAGCGCTTGAAGTCCTCGCTGGACAGGCCATCCAGCACCTGACCTTCGCTGGTAGAGCCCAGCGTGGTCACGGTCAGCGCCTGCGTCTGACCACGGGTGAACACGGCAGAGCCATGCACGCGCGGCAGCACGCCCACTTCGCACCAAATCGGGCGGATTTCCGTCACGCCGCGGCCGTCGGGACGAATGCCCTGCTCGATAATCTTCTTGCGCATGACTTCCTTGTTCAGGTAGTACAGCGCATCTGCGATTTCGGCTTCGCGCTCCGGGAACTGCTCCGCCAGCGCTTCGATGGTTTCCTGCTTGACCTGCGCTTCACGCGCCTGACGCTCCTGACGGTTGAAGGTGTCGAACACCCACACGCACTTGTCGTAGGCGAATTCACGCACGGCCTGCTTCACGTCGTCGCCAGTCACGTTCAGCGGCACTTCGACCTTTTCCTTGCCGATTTCCGCCACAATCTTGTCCTGGAACTCAACGAGCTTCTTGATGTACTCGTGGCCGAACATGATGGCGTCGAGCATCGCCGTTTCGCTGACCTCATTCGCGCCCGCTTCCACCATCATGATGGCGTCCTTCGTGCCGGCGAGGTAAACGTGCATATCGCTCTTTGCGCGCTGCTCTTCATCGGGGTTGATGACGTACTGCCCGTCCACGCGGCCGACAACCACCGCGCCCGTCGGGCCGTTCCACGGAATTTCGCTGACCGCCAGCGCGATGGACGAACCGATCATCGCGGGGATTTCCGGCGGCACGTCCTGCTCAACGCTCAGCACGGTCACAACAACCTGCACATCGTTGCGCATCCCCTTGTTGAACAGGGGGCGCAGCGGGCGGTCGATCAGGCGGCAGGTCAGGGTCGCCTTTTCGGTCGGACGGCCTTCACGCTTGATGAAGCCGCCGGGAATCTTGCCCACGGAGTACTGCTTTTCCTCCACGTCCACAGCCAGCGGGAAGAAGTCCACGCCGGGACGGGGGGTCGGCGCCATCGTCGCGTTCACCATCACGACGGTATCGCCCAGATGCACCCAGACGGAGCCAGCCGCCTGTTCGCAGTATTTGCCGAATTCCAGCGTCAGCTCGCGGCCCGCCAGATCCATGCTGTACTTTTTGCTTTCCATTGAGAATCTCCTTATACTCAGTCGTAGGAAGGCGGATGGCTGCCTTCCTGAACCGCCCGGAGATGCTATCATATGAAAACCCCCTGAATCAGGCGATTCGGGATTTTCAAGGGATAACATCTCCAGACCCTGCCATGTTCTGCGCCGCCTTGCCGCAAAAAGCCGCCGTGAGGAGGAATGCACAGGGGGATTCTCCCCTGCCGCGTGTCTCCAGACGGCGGCTCTTGCGCGCAAAGCCGCCGAGTTCTGCGATAATTACTTACGCAGGTTCAGCTTAGCGATCAGCGCACGATAACGCTCGATGTCGGTCTTCTTCAGGTACTCCAGCAGACCACGGCGACGGCCGACCATCAGCAGCAGGCCACGGTTGGAGTGGTGGTCGTTGCGGTTGGTCTTCAGGTGCTCGTTCAGGTGGTTGATGCGGTCGGTCAGCAGGGCAATCTGCACTTCGGGAGAACCGGTGTCGCCTTCATGCTGGGCGTAGGTGGCAATGATTTCGCTCTTGGTCATGGAATTTCATCCTCCAAATTTTTATTTCGGGCAATGCCCGTGGGCAATCGCCTGTTCACGCAGTGCGCCGTCGGAGTCTTCGGTCGTCCGCGCAAACGGTTCGCAGACCCATCCATTATTGTATCAGATTTTTTCCCGTTTGTAAATGGTTAATTCGCGCCTTTCGGGAAAATTTCAGGCAATTTGCTGGGAAAATTAGTACGCTTTCGAGAAATACATAACCTTCTTCGCCTTTTTGCCGCAGCAGACGCAGGTGTCGCCGAACCATTCCTTTTCCTGGTCAAAGGGCATATTGCGGGAGGAGGCGTTGAATTTCTCCTTGATTTCGTCCTCGCACGCGCGTTCGCCGCACCACATGGCCTTCGCGAAGCCATTTTCGACGGCAGCGCCCAGCTCCTCCATGTTGTGGACGACGTGGGTCTTTTCGTCGCGGAACTTCTTCGCCTGGTCAAAGAGCGTCTGCTGAATGTCGTCCAGCAGCGCCTTCAATTCGTCCGCCAGATTTTCCAGCGGCAGCGTCACCTTTTCGCACAGGTCGCGGCGGAACACGGTCACAACGCCGTTTTCGAGGTCGCGCGGGCCGACTTCCAGCCGCACCGGCACGCCCTTCATCTCCCAGTCGTTGAACTTGTAGCCTGCGGACACCGTGTCGCGGTCGTCGAGCTTGACGCGGATGTCCGCCGCCTTCAATTCCTCAAACAGCTTCTCGCACGCCTCCATCACGCCCGGCTTGTGCGCCGCAATCGGCAGGATGACCGCCTGAATCGGGGCAACGCGCGGGGGCAGGCGCAGGCCGCGCTCGTCGCCGTGGGTCATGATAATCGCGCCAATCAGGCGGGTCGATACGCCCCAGCTCGTTTCCTCGGCGTAAGTCAGCTTGCCTTCCTTGTTCTGGAACTGAATGCCGTACGCCTCGGCGAAATTCGTGCCGAAGTTGTGGCTCGTGCCTGCCTGCAGCGCCTTGCCGTCCTGCATCATGGCTTCCATGGAGTACGTCGCGCGTGCACCGGCGAACTTTTCCTTCTCCGACTTCTGCCCGACATACACCGGCAGCGCCATCACGTTTTCCGCCACTTCCTGATAGACGTGCAGCATCTGCATCGTTTCTTCCTGCGCTTCCTCGGCGGTCGCGTGGATGGTGTGGCCCTCCTGCCAGAGGAACTCGCTCGTGCGCAGGAACGGGCGGGTCGCCTTCTCCCAGCGCATAACGGAGCACCACTGGTTGTACTTCATCGGCAGGTCACGCCACGTCTGCACCCACTTGGCGTACATCGTGCAGAAGATGGTTTCGGAGGTCGGGCGCACTGCCAGACGCTCCTGCAATTTTTCCGTGCCGCCCTGCGTCACCCACGCCACTTCCGGCGCGAAGCCTTCCACATGCTCCGCCTCCTTCAGCAGCAGCGATTCCGGAATCAGCATCGGGAAATACACATTTTGATGACCCGTTTCCTTGAAGCGCTTGTCCATTTCCGCCTGAATGCGCTCCCAAATCGCGTAGCCGTAGGGGCGCACGATCATGCAGCCGCGCACGGGCGCGTAGTCGCACAATTCCGTCTTGAGGATAACGTCGGTGTACCACTGGGAGAAATCCTCGTCGCGGGGGGTGATGTGGGTGACAAATTCCTGTTTCTTTTCCTTGGCCATGATTTTTTCCCTCCATGATTGATGATTGATGATTCGAGGCGATACTATTTCCTGATGAGAATGCGCTAAGATGCGCCGCGAATTTTTCTCGCTGGCTAACGCGAATGAAACGCAGCGTAGCAGCGCTACGCTAAGTGGAATGAGCGGACGACAGCGGGGAAAAGGCGCAAGCAGATAGCACAGGCGAATCTGGAAATAGTATGAGAAAAAGCCTCCGCCTCTGCTGATTTTGCAGGGACGAAGGCATTGCTGACTTGCATTGCTTCGCGGTACCACCCGGCTTAGGGCAAAGGCGGATGTTCCCCCTTGTCCTCTCTCTTGCGTCCGCTCTCGGAGACGAACCGGCGGGGATTAGCCGCAGCTCCCGGTCGGGATGACGCGCCCGCTCCCCATGCGCCTTCCACCGCCGCGCACTCGCTTTCCGGGGGCAATTCCCGCGTCAGAACCGTTCATCGCTCTGCTGTGATTATACACCACGCCCGCCGCAAATGCAAGCACTCCGCGCAAATTATTTCCGCACCAGCACACTCATTCCGAATTATTTCTTCCCCCACAGCGGCCGCGGATACTCGCCTTCCTCTGCCTTGCGCAGCATCGCCTTGGCGACGACTGCCCTGTCCTCGTGGTATGTCACGCCGTACCAGCGGTCGGGGCAAGTCAGCACGCGCGCCGTCGCCCGGTGGCGGTCAAGCTGGCGGCTGACGGCAGTCGGCAGGTAATACTCCGCCTTCATCGGGTTGTTCTCCATTGCCTCGTTCAGGAAGGGCACGAAGCCCTCCGCCAGCGCATCCAGAAAATCCGGCGTAAAGCCCCAGCAGTTCATGCTGACGGTCGTATCGTCCGGCAGGCGGCGGTACATTTCGCCATCCTCCGTGAACAGCGGGCCGTCGCAGCTGGCGATAATGTGCGTGCGCTCGCGCACCTCCTTCAGGAAGCCGAACTCGTTGACCGTGCACACGCCGCGCGACACATAGCCGTTCTCCGTCAGCGTGTTTTTCAGCGCGTAGCCGACCATGAAGTACTCGCCGCGCTTGCCCCGCAGCGTCCGCAGGTACTCATACGCCAGCTTGAACGCGCCCGCGCCGTAGTAGTCGTCCGCGTTGATGACGAGGAACGGCGCATCGAGGAATTCGCGGCAGCACAGCACCGCGTGCCCCGTGCCCCACGGCTTCACGCGCCCTTCCGGGACGGAAAAGCCCTCCGGCAGCTTATCCAATTGCTGGAAGGCGTAGTTTGCTTCCATCCCCGCCGGCACGCGCGAACCGACCATCGCCTTGAAGGCATCTTCAATCTCGTGCTTAATCAGGAACACGACGCGGCGGAAGCCCGCCTGGTACGCATCGTACAGGCTGTAATCGAGGATGACCTCGCCGTCCGGGCCGACCGGATCCAGCTGCTTCAGTCCCCCGTAGCGGCTGCCCATGCCCGCCGCCATCATCACCAAAATCGGTTCTTTCATGGCTGATTCCTCCTGCTGATGAGTTTTTCCTGCCGCCATTATAGCGCGAATCCGCAATTTTTACAATCTGCAAACGGAAAAAACGCGCTATCAGGTTGCGCAAACCAGAATTTTGTCGTATAATAGAAACTGATTTAGAATGCAAGGAGGAACATTCCTCATGGACTTTTTGAAAACGCTTCTGGCGTATGTCGCGCTGACCGTCGCCTTCTCCGTTCAGGAGGGGCCGCTGCCGCAGGATGTCCCGACCCCGACGCCCCTGCCGCCGAACGTGACGGCATCCCCGATTCCCAACGCGCCCGCCGCGACCGACGTGCCCACCGCCACGCCGACGGCCTCGCCCATCCCCGAACCCACGATAACGCCCAACATGGGCTACAAGACCGTGCAGTGGCAAGACCGCGGCTCAGGCGTGCTGAAGGTGCAGAAAAAGCTGATTGAGCTGGGCTATCTGGCAGAGGGCGAGGATGACGGCGCGTACGGCAGCAAGACGACCGCCGCCGTCCGCCGTTTCCAGAAGGCGAACGGGCTGTCCGTGGACGGCATTGCGGGTCAGGCGACGCAGACGCGCCTGTTTGAAGACCCGAACGTTGTGCCTTATTCCCCGCCGACCGTGCCGCCGACGGCGACCCCGACCCCCGCGCCGGAAACGCCCGCGCCGAGCGCCGCGCCAACGGCATCTCCGGCGGATGATCTGCCTCTGCCAGGCGCGTCCGGCGATTTCCCGGTGGATACGGTGACGACCGAAGCGCCGGTATATACGCCGGACGGCTTGACGCTGCTCCCGAATGGCAGCATCTTCCTCGGCAGCGGCGGCAATGGACAGGCGCTGACGATGACCGTCACGCAGGATGGCGTGGGCTACACGCGCCGTCCGAGCCTGTGGGTGAACACAGTAGGCAGCCCGGTCATGTCCCTGCGCGAGCTGGCGGCGTGCATTGACGACTGGCAGCTGGATGTCAGCGAAAGCGGCGTGTGGGTGCTGTCCGCGGCAGGCTACACGGTCGTCATCCGCGAGACGGACAGCGGTTTGTCCGTGATGGTGGATGGCAGCGCAATTGCGATGGAATCCGGCGCCGTCCGGCTGGACAACGGCGAAGTGTACATCTCCGACATGTTCCTGCGCACGGCGCTCCACGCGACGACCATCTACGACAGTGACGAGCAGTCGCTGATTCTGTTCGTGCGGAACAAGTCCGTCAGCACATCGGCAGACTGAAGGTAATTCGGTGGTTTGTTCGCGATTCCGCGAAAAGCAAAAAGAACCGCCCGGTACATCTGTGTTTGGCAGATAACCGGGCGGTTTTTTTAGTTGTACTCCACCGTTTCCTGATACGCCTTATACGTTGACGTACAGAGCAGCTTGCGGTCGACTTCCTTGCCGTTCTGATACCAGATTTGGTAGGTTTCGACGACGTAGCCAGTGCGCTTTTTGATGGTCGTCTCCTGCGTGCCGGCGGCGAGTTTCGTGTTCTGGACGTACTTGGTGTCGCTCGGCGGGTCAATCGTGCGCGTGACGGTGCTTTCCAGGTCAATCGACACGCCATCGGGCAGGAGCATCCCGTAAATTTCGACGGTGCACTTCTGCTTGGAATAATTCGCGACGATGTAAATCGGCCACTCGGTATCGTTCTTGAACTTGAAGTCCAGGTTCGGCCAGTTGACCGTCGCGTCCATCCCCTTCTGGACGTAGGAACTCGGCCACGCGTGCGGGCTGCGGTAGACGATTTCCAGATTTGCGCGCGCGACGGCGTTAAAGAGCGTCGAGCTGGTCTGGCATACGCCGCCGCCCACCTCCGGCACGCTCTGCCCGCCGGAAATCGCTGTTGCTTCCTTGTAGCCCTTCGCCGCCGTGCGCTGCCCCGTCGCCTGATTGAAGGAGAACGTATCCCCCGGCGCAACCTTATAGCCGTTGATTGCTTGGCAGGACAGGTCGATGTTCGTGTTGCGGTTGGAATTGCTGGTGGTTTTCGTCGTGTAGGTGGAAATGCGCCCGAACTTGCCCACAATCTGTGATTTTGTCACGTCCGCCAGCACCGTGTCCGACTGCAAACGCAGGGACGCGGTGTAATTGCCCATGTCCAGCACGCCCGTGAGCGTCTGATAGACGCTGTTGGCATCCAGATACGCGCCGCTGATGTCGCTGTTGAAGGTGAACTGCTTCGTCGCCGGGTCAAAGGACTCCACCGTCGCGTTCACGGGCGTGCAGGTCACATCCGCCGCGATATTCTCCGCGATTTTTCGCACGGCATCGCGGTCGTAGGTGATTTGCGTCTGAAGCGTCACGGGGCTTTGCTGCATCGCGCGAATCGTCGCGACGCGCTCGCTCAGCGGCGTCCGCCCCGAACCGCGCAGGGCGGTTGTGTTCCCGCGCCCAGCGGCATAGGCAACCGCTGCCATCTCGCTCACGTTGCGGTAGAGCGGCACGTCGTAACCCGTGATGTCGTAGGTGTACGCATCCGCCACCACATGCAGGTTCACGCTGGAATTGTCCACGCCGCCCTGCCCCAAGGCGCTTTCGGCGTCCGCGCGGGTCATTCCGCCAACGTTGATGCCGTCAATCGTCACGCCGGGGAAAATGCGGTCGGTGTTGACCAGCGCGACCGCCTCATTGAAATTCGCGATTCGCTCTGCGTCATACCGGATGATGCTGCCGTTGACGAATGCCAGTGTCGGCAGCCCGGCCAGCTCCATGCCCAGCATCTGCGGCGCGGCAAGCAGCAGCAGCCCTGCCGTGCACGTCAGCGAAATCAGCATGACAAGCAGCCATAGGAAGGTGCTGCTGCGCTTTTTGCGCCCCTTGCGCGGTTTGCGTGTCGTTTTCCGCTTCGGCGCGGATGGACGCTTGCCCGTGGGTGTGCCGCGTGTTTTGGGCGTGGCGCTCCGGCGCGCTTCCTCTTCTATCAGCCGCTGTGAGCGTCCCTTCGGCTGGCGCATGGCGGGCTGTCGCGGCTTCGTCTCCGGCGCCAATTTTTCCGTCAGGCGCGTCTGCTGGCTGCGGCGCGGGCGCTGCGTTCCGCCCGAAATGTTGCTCATGTCATTCCTCCAAAATGGATTCCAGCCCTTGCACAGCGGCTGCTGCGGAGGGCTGGGTGTGATTTACTTGCTGTTTTCCTCGTTCCGGTGCGCCATGTGGTACGTCAGCGTCTGCAAGCTGTCCGTCAGGTGAACATTGACCACCAGCATGTCGTCCGGATGGGTCAGATCGGTCGGCGCGAAGTTCCACACCGCGCGGATGCCGCAGGCGTAGAGCTTGTCCAGCGCTTCCTGCGCGACGCGTCGGGGCAGTGCCAGCACCGCAATATCCGGCATGTTCTCCTTCAGGAAGTTCGGCATTTCCTCCATGCTGTACACGGGAATATCGCCCACCGGCACGCCGATTTTCTCCGGGTCGTTGTCAAACATCGCCAGCGGCCGGAAGCCTTCGCGCTGGAACGTCGGATATTTCGCAATCGCGCAGCCGATATTGCCCGCGCCCACGATAATCTCCGTATGTTCACGGTCAAGTCCCAGAATTTCGCCAATATGCATTTTCAGATCCGACACCTTATACCCGTACCCCTGACGTCCGAAGCCGCCGAAGCAGTTGATGTCCTGCCGAATCTGCGACGGCGTGAGGTGCATCCGCTCGCCCAGCTCCTGCGACGAAATCTGCTCCACACCTGCGCTTTCCAGTTCCCGCAGATGCCGATAATATCCCGGCAGCCGACGGATTACCGCGTCAGACACATGCCCTGCCATCCTCATTCTCCTCCAGTGCAGTTGTTATCTTGGGGCATTTCCGCCCAATTCCTTCATGTGAAAGGAATATCAATCTGATTGTAGCACACTTTTTGGTTTTGTGCAACCTTGCTGGAAAGATTCCGGGGATTTTTTCGCGCTTCACAGCTGTCGTGAAAGGGTGATTTATCGGATGACAGCCGATATTGCTGTGATATGCAGGCAGTTTTTTCTTGCTGCTCCAGTCGCCTCTGCGGAGGCGATGTTGTTACTTTCTGGCGCGCCAGAAAGTAACCAAAGAACGCACAGAGGGGGCTGAAGAGCGTGCAAGTCTGGACTTCAGCCCCCTCTGGACTCCCCCCGCCACCCATGTTTATTGGGGGAAAGAGCGGCTGTTCTTGCCCGGCTTGACTGCTCTTCACAGCTTGGCTTTTGTCCGGCTTTTGTTGTCTTGCTTGCGGGTTTCGGGAAAAATAGCGCTTACTTTCGGTGATTCCGCGTTTCGCCGCGGAGGAAGTCGCCCGTTTGGGTCGCGAAAGGCACGTCCATGCGGATGATTTCGCCGCCGATGCCCAGCGTATCGACGATTTCGCCCGTCTTTTCGCGCAGGAACGGCGTCGCCTCGAATGCGTGCACGCCCGATGGCGTCAGCAGTTCGATTCTCTCGCCCGCCTTGAAGCGATTTTTGAGCAGAAAGCGTGTGCCGCGCCCATCGCGGCTGCCCTCCACCACATGCGCCAGATATTCCCGCTCCTGATGGAAGCCGTCCGCGCCGCCGGGATTTGCTGGCTTGCCCAGCGCAAAGCCAGTGTCGCTGTCACGGTGGCTCGCGCAGGATAATTCCGCCATCAAGCCGGGGAGCGCCGCCGCGAAATCGCCGCCATTCGCCAGCAGATCCAGCGCACGACGGTATGCCGCCGTCACCGTCGCGACGTAATACGCCGTTTTCATCCGCCCCTCGATTTTGAGGCTCCTGATGCCCGCGTCCGTCAGTTCCGGCAAAAGCGGCATCAGGTTCAAATCATGCGCGGAAAATATGTATGTGCCATTTTCGTCCTCGCAGACGGGCATGTACTCGCCGGGGCGCTTCTCCTCCACCACGCTGTAATGCCAGCGGCACGGCTGGGCGCATTCGCCCTGATTGCCGCTCCGCCCCGCCATGGCCGCGCTGAGCAGACACCGCCCGCTGTACGCCATGCACGATGCGCCATGCACAAACGTCTCGATTTCCATCTCCGGCACGCGGCGGATGATTTCCTTCGCCCGCGCGATGGACGTTTCCCGCGCCAGAATCACACGTTCGCAGCCCATGTCGCGATAGACGCGCACGGCTTCCGCGTTGACGGTGCTCGCCTGTGTGCTGACGTGCAGGGGCAGCTCCGGCACTTCGCGGCGCAGGGCGGCAATCGCGCCCAAATCGCTGACAATCGCCGCGTCCACGCCGATGTCCCGTGCCGCCTTCGCCGCCGCGATGAAATCATCCAGCTGGTCGTCAAACGGGAAGATGTTCATCGTCAGGTAGAACTTCTTGCCCGCGCCGTGCATCTTTTCGACCGCCTGCGTCAGCGCATCCTCGTCGAAATTGCCCGCGAAGGCGCGCAGGCCGAACTGCTTCATACCGCCATAGACCGCGTCCGCGCCGAAATCCAGTGCCGCCTCCAGCGATTCAAGATTCCCCGCCGGGCACAGCAGCTCCGGCATCCGGTTGGTCATTTACTCAATGCCTCTTTCCTTGTCGTACTGCTGCCACAGCGGCGCGTAGATGGCGACCGCCTGTTCATGCTCCTGCAAGGTGCGGGAGAAGTGCAGCTCCGTGCTTTCGGGACTCGTCGCGCAGAAATACAGGTAGTTTTCCGCCACGAACGTCTCGTCCGGGTAGAGCGCCGCGTTGATGGCGTCCGCGCTCGGCGCGCAAATCGGGCCAAGCGGCAGCCCCGTCACCTGATAGGTGTTGTAGAGGCTGTCAAGCGCCAAATCACTGCCCGTCAGCGACATTTTCCTTACGCCCGTGATGTAGTGAATCGTCACGTCGCTCTGCAGCTTCATGCCCGCTTTCAGGCGGTTGTGGAATACGGCGGACACCTTCGTGAAATCCGCCTTGGACGCTTCCTTCTCAATCATGCTTGCCAGCGTCAGAATCTCGTCCATCGTGTAGCCCATCTCTTCCGCGCGATCCTCACAGGCGACGGAGAACACCCGCTCGGTCTGCGTAATCAGCTTGCGGATGATTTCGCTTGCCGTCGCGCCGATGTAGATTTCGTAGGTGTCGGGCGCGAGATACCCCTCCAGCACATAGCGGCGCTGGCTGACGTTCCGGCTGTTCAGCACATCCTGCACGGAGTAAAATTCGCTGAAGCTCGTGCCGCTCTTGCACAGGGACAAGAACTCCGCGCTGTCCGTCAGCACGCCGTCTTTGACCAGCTGCTCGGCGAACTGCTCAATCGTCCAGCCGGGAATGAGCGTGATATTGCGCACAATCGGGTTGCCGTCGCCGCGCGTGAGCTGGTCGGCAATCTGCCGCATGGTCATCGACGGGCTGAGCGTGTAGCTGCCGGACTGAATTTTCTGCCCCCAGCCCGCGAAGTCGCAGTAGTATTTGAACACCGTGCGATTGCGAATCAGCCCGGCTTCCTCCAGCCGGTTCGCCACGCGGGTCAGGCTCTGTCCGCTCTCGATGGTGAAGGGCACCTGCGCCGTGCTGTTTTCATCCGGCGGCGCAATGAACTCGCCGTACACCTTGTTCCACACGCTGAACAGGATGCCCGCCACCACCAGCACCGCGCCCAAACCAATCAGGATTGGGCGGATGATGCGCCACAGCGCGCTGTACCAGTACGGGCCATATCGCCGCTCGTCGCGGATGCTCTCGTAGCTGTCATGCTTCTTGCTCAACAAGCCTGCCCCCCTTTGGAGAATCCGGAATTATTGTCCCATCCCCATGTCAATGTCCGCCGCGTCGGTGATGATGCGCAGAATGCCCGCCACTTCCTGCTGCAAACGCATTTCCGCCAGCAGGTACTGGCTGACCTCCAGCTTGCCGAACAGCAGCGCCGAAATGCCCTGAAAGCGCTGCATGTCGTCGTTATCCGGCTGCGTGCCGGAGACAGCCGCCATTTGCAGGCGCAGCTGCAGCTTCTTGTATTCCTTCAGGAGCGCGGCGGTCGTTTCGTCCGCCATAACCTCCTCTTTCAGTGCGTGATACGTCTGATACTCCTCGCTCTGGCGGATTTCCTGCGCCAAGCGGTGTGCCGTAGCATGTTCCATAACAGCATGTCCATCCTTTCGATACGCTATCCGTAAATAGAAACGTTTCTGTCCGCTTGATTCATCCCAATTTCCCACGAAAAAGGGAGAAACGCATGTTGCAGCGTTCCTCCCTATTGTATCAGATGTGCGCCCCCATGTCAAACGTCAAGGATAATGGGCAGAATCATCGGGTTGCGCTTGATTTTCTCGAAGATGAAGCGGTGCAGCTCATCCTTGATGCGGTTCTTGAGCGCCGGCCAGTCCTCGCCCGCCAGCGACGACTGCGACAGAATCTGCCGCACGACATCGCGCGTATTCTCAATAATATCCTCATTCTCGCGGACGTAGATGAAGCCGCGGCTGATGATGTCCGGGCCGGAGACAAGGCGCTGGTCGTCGCGGTTAATCGCCATCACGACGATAATCAAGCCGTCCTGACTGAGGTGCTTGCGGTCGCGCAGAACGACGTTGCCCACGTCGCCAATGCCCAGACCATCCACCAGCACCGCGCCGGTCGGAATCTGTTCCGCCAGATACAGCCCTTCCTGATTCATCTCGATAACCTGACCCGTTTCGGGAAGCACGATGTCGGTGGAGTTCATGCCCATCGACTCCGCCAGCACCGCGTGCTGCCACAGCATACGGTATTCGCCGTGAACGGGGATGAAGTACTTCGGCTTCACCAGCGCGTGCATGAGCTTGAGCTCTTCCTGACAGGCGTGGCCGGAGACGTGCACCTCCGCCAGTGCCTTATAGATGACGTTCGCGCCGCAGCGGTACAGCTGGTCGATGACGCGGCTGATGCTCTTCTCGTTGCCGGGAATGGGCGTGGCGGAGATAATCACCGTATCGCTCTGCCGGATTTGCAGCTTGCGGTGCTCGCTGTACGCCATGCGCGTCAAGCCTGCCATCGGCTCGCCCTGACTGCCCGTCGTCATCACCAGAATCTCGTTGTCCGGGTACTGGTCGAGCGCGTCCGCCTCAATAATGGCTTCCGGCGGAATCCGCAGTTCGCCAATCTGCATCGCCACGCGGCTGACGTTGACCATGCTGCGCCCGATGAAGCAGACACGGCGGCCGTAGCGCATGGCGTTGTCAATGACCATCTGCATACGGTGGATGTTCGACGCGAACATGGCGACAATCACACGTCCCTGCGCGTCGCGGAACATGTTCTCGAACGTCACGCCGATCTTCTTTTCGGAGATGGTGTGACCGGGGCGCTCGACGTTGGTGGATTCGCACAGCATCGCCAGCACGCCGCGCTCGCCCAGCTCAGCGAAGGACGCAAGGTCGGTGATATGCCCATCGACGGGCGTGTAGTCAATTTTGAAGTCGCCGGTGACGACGACCGTGCCCGCCGGGCAGGTGAGCGCAATGGCGCACGCCCCCGCGATGGAGTGGCTGACGTGGATGAACTTCGCCGTGAAGTTCTTGCCCAGCCGCACCTCGTCGCGCGGCTGCACCACCTGCATCGGGATGCCCTGAATGCGGTGCTCCTTGAGCTTCAAATCCACCAGCGCCAGCGTCAATTTCGTTCCGTAGAGCGGCGCGGGCACTTGGCGCAGGATGTACGGCGTCGCGCCGATGTGGTCCTCGTGCCCGTGGGTGAAGAGGTATCCGCGCACGTTGCGTTTCTTCTCCACCAGATAGGACACATCCGGAATGACCAGATCGACGCCCAGCATGTCCTCTTTGGGGAAAATGCTGCCGCAGTCAACCACCACAATGTCATCCTCATATTCAAAAACTGTCATGTTCTTGCCGATTTCATCCACACCGCCAAGGCTGACAATCCGCAGGCGGCTTGCCGGCTGCGCTGCTTTCGTTCTCGGGGTCATACCATCACTCTCTTTCAAACGTTTTCGTTCCTTCTCTTTCACATACTTCCATCACGGAAGTAAAAAAGCCATTTTTGCGGAAAACTGCTGCTGGACACGGCAAGCCTGCGTTTCGCCGAACCCCATCAGCATTATTTCCATGCCGGGAAAAAACGCATTTTATCCGCTGCGCCTTGCAGCCGAAAACTGCCCGCGCAGGACTGCCCTGCCCGTGTCCGCTTTCGCAGCATTTCCCCGTCGTTTGCCAAACGCTGCCGATTCCATCACCGCAGGACGGGCATTGCAAGCCCTCCACCGGCGACTTCCTTTTCTTCATTCCACAATTCCGACTTCCCCAGCATCATCATTCCGGAATGGCGGCGTTTGATTGCGGTCTGTTTTGCAACGCACAGACCCCTCGTTCATATAGTATAGCACACATTCAAAAAAAAATCCACCGGAATTTAGCCGAAATTCAGGCTCAAATTTGGTGGATTTGCAAGGAAAGTATGAATTTTTCGTGTACAAAGGGAGACGCAAGGGGCACTGCCCCTTGACCCCGCCAAAGGGTCTTCGACCCTCTGGACTCCCTTTCGCGCGATTGAGTTGGTGACTTCTGCATACTTCTTCCGCGTGTTTATTGGGGAGACCCAAGGTGCGCTGCCCCTTGACCCCACAAGGGAGTTCCTCCCTTGACCCTTTCTCGCGATTCAGTTGGTGACGACTGCACAGTGTGTCCGCGTGTTTATCCGGCGAACCTGCGTTTCGGGTTAGATGCTCTATATAGCAAAGAAATATGAAACCCCAAAGCATGGGAGTGTGCACTGCGAAGGGGTCGAGGGGGCGAGCGCAAAGCCCCCTCGTCGCTCCCGCAGGAGCGAAACCCCGTCACACATACAGCGGGAACCCCTTCATGAACGCTTCCACCTCCGCCTTCACTGACGGAACCGCATTTTCCCCTTCCCGAACGACGCGCGCAATCCACTTTGCGACCTTCGACATGTCCGCTTCCTTGAAGCCGCGGCTCGTCACTGCCGGCGTGCCCACGCGAACGCCGCTGGTCACAAACGGCGAGCGCGTCTCGTTCGGCACGGTGTTCTTGTTCACCGTGATGTTCGCTTCTTCCAGCAGCGTCTCCAGCAGCTTGCCCGTCATCTCCGTGTCGGAAAAATCAAGCAGCAACAGATGGTTGTCCGTGCCGTCCGACACCATCTTGATGCCTTCCGCCCGGAACGCGGCTTCCAGCGCCTTCGCGTTCTTGATAATCTGCGCCTGATAGTCCTTGAATTCCGGCTTCAGCGCCTCGCCGAAGCAGACCGCCTTGCCCGCAATGACGTGCATCAGCGGGCCACCCTGCGTGCCGGGGAAAATCGCCTTGTCAATCGCCTTGCCATACTGCTCGCGGCACATAATCATGCCGCCGCGCGGACCGCGGAGCGTCTTGTGCGTCGTCGTCGTGACGAAATCAGCATACGGCACGGGCGACGGATGCTGCCCCGCCGCAACAAGCCCCGCAATGTGGGCGATATCCACCATCATCAGCGCGCCCACCTCATCGCAGATGGCGCGAATCTTCTCGAAATCAATCGTGCGCGGGTACGCCGATGCGCCGGAGACAATCATCTTCGGCTTGCATTCCAGCGCCAGCGCGCGCATGGCGTCATAATCAATATAGCCCTGCGCATCCACGCCGTAGGGCACAAAATGGAAGTACTTGCCGGACAGGTTGACCGGGCTGCCGTGCGTGAGATGGCCGCCGTTGGACAGGCTCATGCCCATGACGGTATCGCCCGGCTGGAGCATGGCGAAGTACACCGCCGTATTCGCCTGCGCGCCGGAATGCGGCTGCACGTTGACGTACTCGCAGCCGAAAAGCTGCTTAGCGCGGTCACGGGCGAGGTTTTCCACCACATCCACGCATTCGCAGCCGCCGTAGTAGCGGTGCGCGGGATACCCTTCCGCGTACTTGTTCGTCAGGCACGAGCCCATCGCCGCCATCACCGCCGGGGATACGAAGTTCTCCGAGGCAATCAGTTCAATATGCGAGCGCTGACGGTTCAGTTCCGCCTCAATCGCGTCCGCCACCTGCGGGTCTGCCTGTCGAATCACGTTCAGTTCCATGTCTGCACGACCTCCTTGCTTTTCCTATTATTATACCTTGCTTTCCGTTTTTGTACAGTCGGAATACACAATTTGTACAAAACACACGCAAAAAAGCTGCGAAGGAATGTTCTCCACTCCTTCGCAGCCTTTGCTGACTTTTTGCGCTTACAGCGTCTTCTTGAACCAGTCGATGGTATCCTGCACCAAGGTCTTCAGCACCGTGTCGTCACCGCTGAAGACGCAGAAGGTGTGATCCGCGCCGTCCAGCAGCAGCACTTCCGCATCCGGGGAATTCACCGCCGCATCCACAATCTTCTGCGCGGTTTCCGGCACCACGGTCGTGTCCGCCTTGCCGTTAATCGCCAGAAGCGGCACCTTGATCTTAGCAACTTCCGCCGGATAATCAATGCTCATCGCGCATTCATAGTAGGCAGGAGACTGCTTCAGCGGTTCACGCCAGTCATAGGTCACTTCGTAATAGCCGTTTTCCTTGGCAATTGCGTACTGTTCTTCCTCATTGCCCTTCTGATCGTAAGCGCCTGCCCACGTCAGCACGGAGGTGAACACCTCGTTGCGCGCAGCCGTCAGCAGCGCCAGACGGCCGCCCTGGCTCCAGCCCATCACACCCACATGATCCATGTCGATGGTGCCCAGCGTCTTGAGGTATTCGTAGCACTTCATCGCGTCTTCCACACCCTTGTCATAGGTGAAGTCGATGTAATCGCTGGTGCTGTCGCCATTGCCGATGTAGTCGAAACGAATCGTCGCGATGCCTGCCTTCGCCATTGCCAGCGCGGCATAATCATAGGCATTGCCCGCTTCGTGGCGGGTAGAGCCATTGCCATGCAGCATAACAACGGCCGGGAACTTTTCCCCTTCCGCGCCAACAGGCACGGTCAGCGTTGCGGGAATCTGGTGATCGCCCGCGTCGATGGTGATGTTTTCTTCGGTATACTGCATTGCTTCTGCCGTATCCTCCGCCGCTGCCAGCGTGCAGCAGGCGATGCTCATTGCAAGAGCCAGAAACAAGGACAGGAACTTCCGCATAATTGTTATACCTCCCAACTTTTTTGCGCTTCTGCGCGATGGTCAGTATAGCACACATACCGCACAGAAACAATAGGTCTGCTGCGTTTTTTGTTTTGTTCGCCATCCACCATTTCACAATCCCGCGCCGATAAAAAAAGCAGGCTGCCATGAGAAGTCACTTTCCCATGCAGCCTGTCCATTGATATTCAAGTAGAAGATACCGCCGCTCAGACTGAGCAACCCCGCAGCACATCCGCCCAGCGCTTATTGCTGCTGCCTCTCGGCCCTGACAAGGTTCACACCGACAGATCGCACAGGACCCGGTCGTCATTGCAACGGCTTATGTAGTATAGCGGATTTTTGCCGCAAATGCAAGAGAACTTTCGTTCTTATCGTGAATTTTCCCGAAAAAAATACAGAAAAGATGCAAAAGCCCTTGACGGACGGGCAGAATTGTGGTAGCATATCGGATGCAAAAGTAATACCCCTTATCACGAGTGGCAGAGGGACGGGCCCAATGAAGCCACGGCAACCGGCACGCAGGTGCGTGGTGCCAATTCCCACAGTGCGCACACAGGCTCTATCCAGAGCAGCACTGACAGATAAGGACAATCGCTTCTGATTGATTCCCGGCTGCCTTGTGTGCAAGGACGCCGGGTTTTTTGCAGCTCTCAACCATCCCCTATTGGCTTAGCTGAAAGGAGCTACAAAAATGCGGAAACTCTTTACCTCGGAATCGGTCACGGAAGGTCATCCGGACAAGCTGTGCGATCAGGTGTCTGACGCGGTGCTGGACGCGCTGCTCGCCCAAGACCCCATGAGCCGCGTTGCCTGCGAAACCTGCGCCACCACCGGCATGGTGATGGTGATGGGCGAAATCACCACGACGGCGAAGGTGGATATTCCCGCCATCGTGCGCGACGTTGTGCTGGACATCGGCTACAATGATTCCTCCCTCTGCTTTGACGGCAACACCTGCGCCGTGCTGACGAGCATCCACGCGCAGAGCCCCGATATCGCCATGGGCGTTGATGACGCGCTGGAAACCCGCACGCAGGATGCCAACGAAATCGGCGCGGGCGATCAGGGCATGATGTTCGGCTTCGCGTGTGACGAAACGCCGGAATACATGCCCACGGCGATTGCCTTCGCGCACCGCCTGACCCGCCGCCTGACTGAAGTGCGCAAGAACGGCACGCTGCCGTGGCTGCGGCCCGACGGCAAAGCGCAGGTGACCATTGCCTACGAGGACGGTCAGCCCGTGGCGGTGGATACCATCGTCATCTCCACCCAGCACAACCCCGAAATCGCCCACGCGGACATTTACGCGGCGATGATGGAGCACGTCATCCGCCCGGTGATTCCGGCGGAAATGCTGACGGCGGACACCCGCTATCTCATCAACCCGACCGGGCGCTTTGTCATCGGCGGGCCTGCGGGCGACTCCGGTCTGACCGGGCGCAAGATTATCGTTGATACCTACGGCGGCTATGCCCCGCACGGCGGCGGCGCGTTCTCCGGCAAAGACCCGACGAAGGTTGACCGCTCTGCTGCCTATGCGGCGCGCCACATTGCGAAGAACATCGTCGCGGCGGGGCTGGCGAAGCGCTGCGAAATTCAGTTGGCGTATGCCATTGGCGTCGCGCGCCCGGTGAGCCTGTTCATCGACACGATGGGCACGGGCGTTGTTTCGGACGACCAGCTGGCAGCAGCGGTGGACAAGCTGTTCGACCTTCGTCCGAACGCCATCATTCAGCGGCTGAACCTGCGCCGCCCGATTTACCGCGCAAACTGCAACTACGGTCATTTCGGCAAGGCGGACATGCCGTGGGAGCAGCTGGATTATGTCAATGCGCTGCGGCGTGAGATTCTGGAATAATTGCATTCGCCTGATTTGACTTTGGAAGCCGTCTGTTTTCGCAAATGCGCGAAGGCAGGCGGCTTTCTTTGCGCTTTTTTCGTGATTTTCGCTTTCGATGTGACTTGATTATTCTTATTGCCGCGGGTTTCGCGTCTGCGGACGCGACGAGGGGACATGAAAACAGACGAAGTCTGCGATCGCCCTCTCGACCCCTTCGGGTGCACACGCCCATCCTTTTGGGGTATCGTTGCAGAACCGAGCTCATCCGCCTGCGACGGATGAAGTCGTCTCCCCCTGCAATCGCGCGCGTATTTCAAATTCCGAAAATCAGCAAAAAATCCGCCAAAAATTGCGGAAAAAATGGATTTTTCCCTTGACAAGAGCTGCTTTTTGTATTATTCTTGTATACAAAGTGCAAACAAAATGCACTTTGCGTCCGCGGACGTGTTGACCAGAAAGGACACAAACGCGGCGGATTCTAAGCCACCCACAAGGAGTTGTTCGCTATGGCAGCCATCCCCTTTCAGCCCATGATGGAAAGCCGCCCGATTCGTGAAATCGCCTACGAAGTGCTCAAGCACGCCATTATCACCGGGGAAATTCCCGCTGGCGAGCGCATCGTCGAGACAGAATACGCCGACCGCCTGCACATCAGCCGCACGCCGCTGCGTGAAGCCCTGCGGAAGCTGGAGCGCGACGGGCTGGTGGAGTATGTACAGCGGCGCGGCGTGATCGTCCGCGCGTTCACGATTGCCGACGTGGAGGAAATCTACACCATCCGCAACGCGCTGGAAATGCTGACGCTGCCCGCAATTATCCAGAAAGCGACGGCGGATGATATCGCCGCCCTGCGCGACCGGCTGCACGAGATGGACAACGTGATGGCAAGCCGCGATTTCGAGACGCTTTCCCCCATGGCGCGCGCCTTCCACCGCCAGATGACCGAAATCTGCGGGCAGAACCGCATTCTGCGCGTCATTGAGGGGCAGGACCAGTACATCACGCGCTTCTCGTCGATGGCGATTTCGCAGGAGAACCGCCTGCTGCAGGCGCACGAGGAGCATTACAAGCTGGTGGACTATATTGAGCAGCGCGATCTGGAGCATTTCCAGAAGCTGATGCACCGCCACATTGAGCGCAGCAAGGAGAAGTGCCTCGAAGCGCTGAAAACCCAGCGTTATCTGCAAAAAATGTAATCAGGCAAAAGATGCACCGCCCACATACGCCGGTGCATCTTTTTGCAAGGAGCAATATGAAGCATAATTTTCACACGCACACATCCCGCTGCCAGCACGCCGTCGGCACGGATGAAGCCTATGTCGAAGCCGCGCTGGACGCCGGGTTTGATGTGCTCGGCTTCGCTGACCACGCGCCCTTCCCGTTCGCAAACGGCTTCGTCAGCGGGATTCGGATGCCGCTTGACCAGTTGACGGACTACATCCATTCCGTCCACGCGCTCCAGCAGCGCTACGCCGGGCAGCTCGAAATCCGCCTTGGCCTGGAGAGCGAGTACTTCCCGCGCTATCACGACCATCTGCTGCGGATGCGCGAGCAGGGCATCGGCTACTACATCCTCGGTCAGCACTACGCCGACAGCGAGGAGGACAATCCGTATATCGGCTTTGAGTGCCAGACGGACGAGGGCGTGCTGCGCTATGCCCAATCCGCAGTCGCCGCCATGCGCACCGGGCTGTTCTGCTACATCGCCCACCCGGATTTGTTCATGCGCCACCGCACGGACGACCAGTTCAATCACGCGTGCGAGGAAGCGGCGGACATGCTCTGCCAGTGCGCAAAGGAACAGCACATGCCCATCGAGTACAATCTGCTGGGGCTGAACAGCCAGATGGAGGGGCACACGCGGGGGTATCCGTCCGCGCCATTCTGGGAATACGCCCGAAAATGGCATAATGACGTCATTCTCGGTGTGGACGCGCATGACCCGGAGCACCTGAAAAATCACCGCGTATGGCAAGCGGGCATTGACAATGTTCGCGCTTTGGGGTATCATCTTGTTAATGACTATATCATTTAAGGAGGAATCACCCCCATGAACCCGAATTGGGATTTGTCTTACCTTTACAAGGGCTTTGATGACCCGGCTTTTCTGGCTGATTTGAAGCGTTTTCCGGAGGAAATCAAGGTCGAACAGGCGATTTTGGACGGCGGCGACGATCCGCAGACAAAGCTGGAGAAGCTCACCGACCAGCAGGAGGTTCTTGGCGCGCTGGCCGATCGGCTCTCGTCGTTCTGCAACCTGACGCAGGCGGTGGACGCGAACAATGCCGACGCGACAAAGTACCTGAACGTGCTGGACGTGATTTTCAACGACAGCCGCATCGTCAGCAGCGCCATTACGCGCTATATCGGCAGCCTTGCGAACCTCGAAGACCTGATTACCGCGTCCCCCAAATTGCAGAAGGTCGCGTTCTACCTGCGTGAATCCGCTGAGAACGCGCACCACACCATTCCCGAAGCGGTTGAACCGTGGATTCTGGAGATGAGCCTGTCCGGCGGCAGCGCGTTCAGCCAGCTGCGCGACAAGCTGGATTCCACCCACACGGCGAATTACCGCGGGCAGGAGATTCCGCTGTCCGCCGTGCGCGGGCTTGCGTATGACGCGGATGCCTCCGTCCGCAAGGATGCCTATGAGGCAGAAATTGCGTCCTACAAGAAGATGGAGCTGCCCATGTCCTACTGCCTGAACGCCGTCAAAATGGAGGCGCGCACGCTGAGCAAGGCGAAGGGGTATCCTTCCGTGCTGGACATGACGCTGAGTGACTCCCGCATGGACCGCGCGACGCTGGACGCCATGCTGACCGCCATCCGCGAATATCTGCCGCACTTCCGCCGCTACATGAAGGCGAAGGCGAAGCTGCTGGGGCATCAAAATGGCCTGCCGTTCTACGATTTGTTTGCGCCGGTCGGGCAGAACGTGCACACCTACACGGTGGAGGAAGCGCGCGAAATGCTCGTCCGCCTGATGGGGCAGTTCACGCCGGAAATGGGCAAGTTCATCGACAACGCCTTTGAGCAGCGCTGGATTGACATCTACCCGCGCGAGGGCAAGACCGGCGGCGCGTTCTGCTCCCCCGTGCATTTTGCTGACCGTTCGCTGGTGATGACGAACTTCACCGGCAGCTTCTCCGATGTGTCGACCATCGCGCATGAGCTGGGTCACGCGTGGCACAACCGCTGCTTGGCAGGGCTGCCGTACTCGCTGATTGACACGCCCATGCCGCTGGCGGAAACCGCGTCCATCTTCAACGAGCAGCTGCTGGCGCACATGGTGCTCAAGGACGCAAGCCCCGATGAGCAGCTGTCCCTGCTGGAAGGCAACCTGATGGAAACGAACCAGACGATTGTTGACATTTACAGCCGCTACCTGTTCGAGACGGAAGTCATCGACACGCGCGCCGACCATGCCATGAACGTCGATGAGCTGAAGGACGCCATGCTGCGCGCGCAGGAAGCGTCCTACGGCGACGGGCTTGACCCGGAGATTCGCCACCCGTACATGTGGGCGTGCAAGAGCCATTATTATTCGTCCGGCTACAACTTCTACAACTTCCCCTATGCGTTCGGCGAGCTGTTCGCTAAGGGCGTGTTCGCGCAGTATCTGCAAAAGGGCGCGGCGTTTGTGCCGGATTACTGCCGTCTGCTGCGCTCCTGCGGTTCGGGCACGATTGCCGACGTCGCCGCCAGCGTGGGGATTGATGTACGGAATCCCGACTTCTGGCGCTCCAGTCTGGAGGTTGTCAAGGGGAACATTGACAAGTTCTGCGAGCTGGTTAAGTAATAGGAAAAGAGCAGGTGGAGGTTGCAAGTCCACCTACTCTTTTTTCGTGCAGTTGATGGCAATTTCATGCTTGATTTTGATTCTCGCAGGGGGAATTGCGCCTGCGGGCGCAACCAAAGGGCTTTCCGCTCGCCCTTTGGAAACCTTCGGTGCGCACCCATGTATATTGGTTTATAGCGAAAGTTGCTATAGTTCGTGTACTATTCGTCCACTAAACAAAAACAACCAACATAACCAAATTGTAACTTCCGAAGGGCGTGCGAAGGAGTCAAGGGGGCGATCGCAAAGCCCCCTTGTCGCTCCCGCAGGAGCGAAACCCCTGCAACACAAACGCACTGTTCGCGAAGAACATACATTTCCATCAACGACAAAAAGGGCTAAACAGTCACCTGTCAGCCCTATTTTGTCATGTGAAACCGCTGATTACTTGACCAGCAGCATCAGCAGGGAGCAGGCCACGAAAATCGCCGCAGCAATCTTGGTGCCCAGCGCCAGCTTCGCTTCCGCGCTCTTGGCCTTGTGCTTGTCAAAATAGCTGTCGAACGTGCCGGCGATTGCGCCCAGACCCTTCACGTTGCTGCTCTGCATCAGAACCGTAAAAATCATGAACAGAGCGGAAATCGTGATGATGACCGTCAGAACCACACCAAATGCACTCATGCTTCAAACCTCCTTGGGGAGAAATCAACGCTTTACAGTCTATCACATTTTTCGCTGGAACGCAAGGGGCTTTTGCAGAAAAAGCGGTTTTTGCGCGCATTTCTTCCGCAAAACTCCCCTTGCGGGCGGCATTTTCTCCCCTATGCCTGCACATCCGTTAGGGCTGCTTGCCAATGTACGCCAGAATGCCGCCATCCACATAGAGAATGTGGCCGTTGACGAAGTTGGACGCGTCCGACGCAAGGAACACCGCCGGGCCGCCCAAATCCGCCGCGTCGCCCCAGCGCTCGGCAGGCGTCTTGGCGATGATGAACTTGTCAAACGGGTGACGGGAGCCGTCCGGCTGAATCTCGCGCAAGGGCGCAGTTTGAGGCGTGGCGATGTAGCCCGGGCCGATGCCGTTGCACTGGATGTTGTACTTGCCGTACTCGGAGCAGATGTTGCGGGTCAGCATCTTCAAGCCGCCCTTCGCCGCGGCGTAGGCGGACACCGTCTCGCGGCCAAGCTCGCTCATCATGGAGCAGATGTTGATAATCTTGCCATGACCCTTCTTAATCATCGACGGAATGACCGCCTTGGAGACGATGAACGGCGCGTTCAGGTCAACATCAATCACCTGACGGAACTGTTCGGCGGTCATTTCGCACATCGGGATGCGCTTGATGATGCCCGCGTTGTTGACAAGGATGTCAATCACGCCGACTTCTTCCTCAATCTTGGCGACGAGGGCGTTGACGGCGGCTTCATCGGTCACGTCGCAGACATAGCCGTGCGCCTTGATGCCCTTTTCGGCATAGGCAGCAATGCCCTTATCCACCAATTCCTGCTTAATGTCGTTGAAGACGATGGTCGCGCCGGCGTCGCTCATGGCGCAGGCGATGGCGAAGCCGATGCCGTAGGACGCACCAGTGACGAGGGCGATTTTGCCCTCCAGAGAGAACATATTGCTCATGGGAAATCTCCTTTCAATTATCGCGGATAAACACGCGGAAACTGCCTGAAAGTGCGCTCAACTCAATCGCGAAAAGGGAGTCCAGAGGGTCGAAGACCCTTTGGCAGGTGCAGGGCAGCGCCCTGCTGGGGTCAAGGGGCAAAGCCCCTTGGGTCTCCCTCACTTCAAGTCCTTCATGGCGATGCCGTCCATGTCGTCAAAGTCCTGGTTTTCGCCGCACATGCCCCAGATGAAGGTGTATGCCTGCGTGCCGCAGCCGCTGTGGATGCTCCACGACGGGCTGATGACCGCCTGTTCGTTGCGCATGATGATGTGGCGCGTCTCCTGCCCTTCCCCCATGAAGTGCATCACGAACGCGTCCTCCGGCATGTCGAAATAGAGGTAGACCTCCATGCGGCGGTCGTGGGTATGGCAGGGCATCGTGTTCCACACAGAGCCGGGTTCCAGCTTTGTCATGCCCATCACCAGCTGGCAGGACTGCACCTGCCCCGGCAGAATGTACTTGCAAATCGTGCGGTGATTCGCCGTTTCCAGGCTGCCCAGTTCCTGCCGCACGCAGTCCTCCGGGCGGATGTACACCGTCGGGTATGCCGTATGCGCCGGGCAGGAATTGAGGTAGAACTTCGCCGGATTCGCCGCGTCCTTGGACGCAAACACAATGTCCTTGCTGCCGCGCCCGACGTACAGCCCGTCGCGGTGGCGCAGGGTGTACACCGTGCCATCCACCGTCACCGTGCCTTCGCCGCCGATGTTGATGACGCCCAGCTCGCGCCGCTCCAGAAAATACTGCGCGCGCAGCTCCTCGCCCGCCGTCAGCGCCAGCGTACCCTTCACCGGCACGGCACTGCCCGTGATGATGCGGTCGATGTGGCTGTACACCAGCTTGATATCATCCGCGCGGAACAGGTCGTCAATCAAAAATTCCTCGCGGAGCCGCTGCGTGTCGTACGTCTTTACGTCGCGCGGAGAGGATGCCGTCCGAAGTTCCATGAAGAAGTCCTCCTTCGTTGTGTAAGTGCTTACAAATTGGGATAAAGAAACGCACTGTCTGAACGCAGTACCTTTCATTCCATATTGTACAACGTTTTTTGCTTTTTGAAAAGGGGGGCATGGATGATTTTAATGCTTTTTTTCATCAAAAACAAAAAAATTGGAGGAAATTTTGCAACAGATGAAGAATTACCCACTGTCGTTCGTTATATGAGTGACAGGAGGATAACGCCCCCCTATCCGGAAAGGATGATGAACATGAAGCGCACCTTGAAGATTCTGCTCTGTGCCGCGCTGACGGCAGCGATCTGCATTCCCGTGCTGGCGGACGTTCCCGCGACGAGCAGCGGGCTTGTCGCGACCAGCGCGATTCTCTCCGCCACCGAACACAGCGGTGAAACCGATGTGACCGCTGATCTGCTCGATGGCAACACTGCCACCGCGTGGGTTCGCACCAGCGCCGCCACGCCGGACTTGTCCCTCGCGCTCAGCGGCGCCAGCGTCGGCGAAATCTGGATTCGCAGCGGCTACTGCTACAACCAGAACTACTACAACAGCTATGACCGGCCCGCGACCGTCGCCGTGACAATCTGGTATGCCTACGGGCAGCAGAGCGTGACTTACCGCTACACATTGTCGGATGCTTTCCTGCCCACGACAAGCAGCGCCGACTGGTCAAACGGCTACCAGCGCCTGCTGCTGCCGGAGGAATACACCGGCGTGACGCAGATTGACCTGACCATCGAGACGGTTTACGCGGGCAGAGGGAACGCGGGCGCGGCGATTTCGGACATTGCCCTTGCGGCGGATGTGCACGCCACGGCGACTCCGCGCGCTTACACTACCGCGACCCCGAAGCCTTACATCGCCTATGTGACCCCGCGGCCGTCCGTCACGCCGACCTCGACGGTAGAGTGGATTACCCCCACGCCGACTGGCGCGACGGCAGCCCCGACGGTCACGAAGGACGTTGACCCAACCCCGACTCCCACGGCAGAGCCTGTATTCCCGTCCAAGGGCGTTGCGGCGGCGCTGGTGAAGCGGGCGGCGACCCGCTCCGGCCCCAGCAACCGCTTCGATGAGCCCGGCTCGTTCTACAACGCGGGCGATATCGTCAACGTCATCAGCAAGGCGTGGGACAGCGAGAACGACATTTGGTGGTATCAGATTGAGTTCAACACGTCGAATGGCTGGATGCGCGCCTACACGCCCGCCAATCGCGTGGATGTGAGCAGCGACAGCATCCCGACGGAAACGAATTTGAACGACACGCGGACGGTGATTACCTCCGGCGCGGTCTACTTCGGGCCGTCGACGACATACCGCAAGTACGGCTGGTCGTGGATTTACGAGGGCGACACCGCGATTATCTGCCAGATTGAGGGCAGCTGGGCGCAGGTGGAGTACTAAATGAAACGCAGCGTAGCAGCGCTACGCTAAGTGGAATGAGCGGACGCAAGCGCGGAAAAGGCGCGAGCAGATGGCGCAGGTGAATTTGGAAATAGTATAAGGGAATATAAGAGCATCCCCGGCAGGACGGCAATGCCTGTCGGGGATGCTTTTTCATGTTACAGTAAAGAACGAATGATACACTAACTAAAAACTTTCAATACAAGTCAAGAAACATGGGAGTGCGCACCGAAGGTTTCCAAAGGGCGATCGCAGGTTTCACCTGTTTTCATGCCCTTTGGTCGCGCCCGCAGGCGCGAAATCCCCTGCTTGCGGAAAAGAGCCACTATGGTCGCAAGACCAACTATGTGGTCGCGCCCATTTGGCGCGACAATATGCGGCAAGTTGGATAGAGCAGCTTGGGGGCGCTCCTGCGGGAGCGCAAAGTTACTGGCAGGGACGCTTCGCTGCCTGCGCCTTTGTTGGCGGCTTCCTTGGAATTGGTCGCCCGCGCAACAGTTGGGGCGTTGCCCCAAACCCCACAAGGGGCGCCGCCCCTTGACCCTGCAAGGGACATTGTCCCTTGACCCTTTTTGGCTGCCCGGCTTGGGCGCGCTTCCCTTACTTTTTCTTTTCCTTCGCCTTTTTCTCCTGATACAGGGCTTCTTCCCTGTCAAACATCTCCCACATCTGCCTTTGCGCTTCCTCCACCACCCGATCTCTTTCCTCAATCGGGTGCTTCTCCGGGTCGTAATCAATCTCCGTCCCGAATGACAGCGTCCGCATCCCCTTATGCGCCAGCATCGGCACAAATCGGCAGCACTTACCCGTCCGCGCGTAATACACCTGCGCCAGCATCGTGAATCCGCGGAACAATTCGCCGGGGCGGCCGTGCTCATAGCCGGGGCGATTCGGGTCAGCATCGGGGTTTTCGGGGAAAATCAGCAGATTATCGCCCGCCTGCATGGCCTCCACCGACTTGCGGAAGGTTGTCGTCAGCTCGCGGGGCTTGTGGCGGTAGACCGGCACGCACTCCACGGACTTCATCGCCCATACGCTGAGGGGGCCGCACAGCTTCGAGATAGGCCAGCGCAGCGGGCCAAGCCACTTCATTTGCGAAAATGTATATTTGTAGACGTACTGCGCAACCTCATCCGGGTCAATGGAAATGTCGCTGATTGTCCACGGACGCACGGGCACGGGGCAGAACAGCATCCCCGCGACGGGGCCGTAAATTTCGCCATGATTGCAGAGGAACACCAGCGGGTTGCTGTCATCGGGGTGAATGTTCTCCGCGCCCTTGACCGTGTGGTGGAAGAACGGGCGCATCACCGCCATCAAAAAGCGGATGCCCAGCGGCTGAACGTGCCGCTTGATAACGACCTCCTCCAGCTGCTGCTCCAGCGCCTTGTTTTCCTCGCCGGATTCACGGATGTGCAAAAACCGCAGCACTTTCTGCATGTATCGGTTCGACAGCGGGAAGCGCAGCACGCACAGCAGGGCGATGAACGCCGTAATCAGCGCCGGGACGACCATCACCGGCTGGAAACTTGCAGCGATTTCCTCCGCCGTGTGCGGCAGCCGCTGCCCAGCAAGGAAGCACAGCACCGTCAGCGCCACAAGCGCAAGCATCTGCCCCAGCAGCGAAGCCACTTCGCGCGACACGCGCCGCATCAGCCGATAGCCGGGAATTTCCTGCCCGGAGGTGAATTTCGCGACCGCGCCCATCGGGCTTTCCATCTTGCTCAGGCAGACCTTGCACACCGCGCAGCCGACGGAGCAGAGCGCCAGACAGAAGTAGGTGATGCTGATATCCGTCGTGTGGTGCCGCAGCATCCGCGAAAAAATCCACAGCCCGTAGAGCCAGAGGAACATGCCCATCAGCAGCAGCGAAATCGGTTCATTCTTGTTTTTCTTCTCGCGCTTTTTCAGCAGCAGCGTCGCCAGTTCCTCGCACAATAGCGTCGTCAGCACCGCTATCGCCATGCGAATCAGCATTTGCTCCGCCGTCGTCGCGAGGAAGGTGTACATGACGATGAGCGTCATTTCCATTGCCGTCAGCAGCACCATGCTCAGCCGCTCAAAGGCGCTCAAGGCGTTCGCGCGGTGAATCGTCTCCAGCGTGAAGTGCGCTTCCTCCAAGTTCGGGCGCGGCAGCACAGCGCGCTCTTCATACGCCGCGTATGTCGAGTAAAACGCCGCCATCCCGCACAGAAGGTACCCTATCATCATCGGCACGGAGAGCTGCACCGGCAGGTTGACCGCCAGAATCAGGGCTTGCAGCGCCATCATGCACCCATGCAGCGCCCCGCTCAGGCACAGGAAGGTCGTCTGCTCCATCCGCCCGTCAAGGCACAGCCGCCCCATGCGCTGGCACAGGCTGTCCCGCAGCTGCATGGACAGCACAACGGAGAAAATCAGCCACATTTGCGTGCTGCCGAACGACATGGGGTACAGCACAACAAGGCACAGCGAGAGCAGCAGCAGCAGAATCATCAGCGGAACGCGCATCCATCGCAGCGCCTTGGGCAGGTAAATGGCTTCCTCAGGGCTGAACGTCTGGGCAAAAACCGTTGTCACGCGGCCAATCATATACAGTGCGCCGCCATACAGCGGCATCCCGGATAAACCCTCGGAAATCAGCATACAGTAGATATATCCGTACAGGCTGGACATATCCGTCAGCAGCAGGGTCGTCGGCGGTTTTTTCCGCAAAGCCATCGACCCTCCTTTCGCATTCTCTTTGCCCGTATTGTACCATGAGAAGCCTAAATTGGCAAGGGTTTCAGGCGCAAAAGAGAATATTCACGGTTTATTTCCAATCCTGCCGCCCGAAACACTTGCAACTACCCGTGCTTTCCTGTAAAATAGGGACAGGTGGCAAACGATATGACGAGGAGGCTTTTTTCATGATTGCTGATGAACAGGTGACGGCCGAGCCGTCTTCTCTCTTTTCCGCGCAGGATCAGGCGGCGATTCGCGCACAGCTGAAAAAGCGGCTGATTCTGGTGCTGATTCCGGTGCTTGTGCTGCTGGGCGCCGCCATTTATTTCGCCATCCAGCGCAACGAAGTCGTAACCGATGTGCTGACGATTGTCAGTCTGGCCGTGCTGATTTTCTGCTATGACCTCTTCCTGAAGCCGCTGCGGTGCTATCAGCGCCATTTGAACAACGTGATTTCGGGACGCCGCCGCGCGGTGGATTTGCCGTTTCTGGCGATTTCGGACGATATCAGCCTGGTGGACGGCGTGCCGTACCGCGCCATGACCTGCACCGACCTCGACGCGAAGGGCCGCCCGTATGACCGCCTGTTTTACTTCGACGCTGAGAAGCCCTTCCCCGCCATCACGGCGGGCGAAACCGTGCGCGTCGTGCACCACGAGCTGGACGTGTCGGACGTGGTGCGGGTGTAATTCCGGAGGATTTTGCCCCATGAAGAAGCTGCTTTGTCTCCTGCTGACCTTGCTGCTGATTCACCCCGCACTGGCGGAAGATGCCCTTGACGCCCCCGATGCCGCCTCCCTGCTCTCCTGCGCGGATGGCACAGTGCTTGCCGTTTCGCCGGATTTGCGCGTCCTTCGCCGGGACAGCGCAGGCGACTGGGCGCTTGTCCTTTCCGCCGAGCAGATTTCCGCCGCCTGCCCGCCCCGATTCATGCCGGATGCGGCGAATGCGCTGCTCCTGCCGGGCGAAAATGGTGCATACGCGCTGCTGCTCCTGCCCGACACGAGCGGGCAAATCGCCGTACTGTCCCTGACCGGAGCGACGTGCGAGCTGACGCGGGTGTTCGCGGATTTTCTGCCGACGGACAGCGAAATGACCGCGCAGTGGGCGCTCCTTTCTGCTGCGCGCGCCGGAAACACGCTGTACGCTGCCTTTTCAAGCAATTTCGCGACATACAGCACCTATGCGCTTTCGCTGGCGGACGGGTCGTCTTTTCTGCTTTCGGATGCGCCGATTCGCTTCTTGATGCCCTTGGCGGACGGGCAGCTGCTGGCGTGTGTCAATCCGCCCATAAGCAGCATCGACGAAAGCTGCTTCGCCCTGCTGGATGCGGATTCCGGCGAATCCAGCCGCCTTTGCGCCCTGCCCGTCCACAAGGCATACGCGGGCTTCGCGCTGGACGGCGATTCCCTCTATTTCACCGACGGCGAGACGATTTACTGCGCCGCGCCGCCCTATGATGCTGTGGAATCCGTCGGCTATCTGCCGTCGCTGGACACGAGCGCCCGTCTGCCCGCGCTGATGGTCGATAATTGCTACTGCGTGTGCAATGCCGAATTGGGTTTCTTCGCAGCGCAGCTCCATACCGCGCCGCGCTGCGCCCTGCGCGTGGATGCCCGCCTTTCCAATGTGAATCGGGCGCTGGTGTCGCAGTACCTCCGTGCGCACCCGGACGTTGCCGTTGTTTATGCGCCGCACAATGCATCGACCGCGCCGGAATACCGCCAGCACATGGAGAGCGGCGACGCGCTGGATATTTACGCCTTCACGCTGCCGAACGAATCGTTCATCCCCCTGCGCGACAAGGGCGACCTGCTGGACTTGCGCCCGCTGATGGGCGCGGACACCCTTGATTCGCTCCTGCCGCAGGTGCTTGCGCCGCTGGAAAAGGCGGGCGGACTGTTCGCGATTCCCTGCGGCGCGCCGAGCGTCTCGTGCTGGTTTCTCGACCAATCGTCGCTGGAATCCTTGGGGCTGACGGACGTTCCTGCGACGTATGCCGACCTGATGACGCTGATTTCCACCTATCTTGCCGACTTTGCGTCTGATTCCGACGTTGCCTTAGCCGACAATCCGGGCGGCATGGCGGATTCCCTCTTCCAGCAGCTTTTCTGGGCGCAGCTCGCGCGCTGTGAAGCATCCGGCGTCCTGCCGACGTTCACCGATGCGGATTTCGTTGCGGCGCTCCGGCAGTACATCGCGCTCCGCCCTGCGCTGGTGGACTACGAAACCCGCTGGCTGGCAGAACGGTCTTCTTCGCTGGGCGACCTGGGCGACACGGGCGGTATCGTCACGGTTCTCTCCGTGTCCAGCAGTCAGCCCTCGCTGCTGCACCTGAACACGTCGCTTACGCCGAGCAAAACGGACGAAGTTCCGCTGCTGCTGTCGTTCAGCGAAGGCGGCGCGTTGCTCATTCCGATGACGTACCCGGTGCTGGCAGTCAATCGCCGCTCGGCATACCCGGATGATGCCGCGTCGCTGCTGTCCTACCTGCTGGACAATCAGCCGTATGATGCGAAACTGGCGCTTCTGCCGGATTACGCGGCGCTTCAGCCGAATCCGGCATACACAGAGGCGGCGCAGAAGATTTTGGACGACGAAGCGCTTTACATGCAGTACCGCGCCACCCTGTCCCCCTTGGAGCAGAAGCAGGCGGAGGATATACTGGCGGACGCACGCGCTGCGCTCCATCAGATTCCGCCGAACGTATACAGCGCGGCGGAAATCGCAACGTATCATGCGCGCCTGAATCACGCGCATCTGCTGGAATCGTCGTTCTGGGTCAGCGGCGACCAGCATGTATCCACCCTGCGGCAGCGCCTTCTGGACGGCGAATGCACCGTGGAGACGTTCGTGCAGGAATTGACCCGCATCGTGCAGATGATGACGCTTGAAAACGGCGTGTCTTCGTGAATTTTTCCCGCACGTCCTGCAACAAAACACCCCTTTCAAGCGTTTCATATTTAGGGGATACCTCCCCTTTTCCAAGAAGAATCATCCTATGAATGGAGGGTAACATCATGAAGCATCTTTCCCGTTTCCTGTGCCTGCTGCTGATGCTGGCGCTGCTGCTGCCCGGCGCGCTTGCGGAGGCAGTCGAGCAGATCGACAGCGGCATCGAAGAAGATGAGGTCGAGAAGGTCGGCGACATTTTCGACATGTACCAAGTCGGCAGCATGGTGGAAGCAAACGGCAAGCTCTACACCATCTCCTCCGGCCCGACCATCTGCGAATTCGACGGCGAAAACTGGCGCATCGCGGTGGTGGCGAGCAGCTTTTCGGACGTTCTGCGCTTCTCCGAGGACGGCTCCTTTTACAGCGACGAAACGTCCGCCGTGCTGTCTGTGGATGAGGACGGCACGCTGCTGCTGCTCTACCCCTACTCCGACGGCGTGATTGACCTGCTGCGCATCCCGCTCGACGGCAGCGACGTCACCCGCGTGCACTCCTTCCGCCTGGCGGAGGATAGCGGCGACGAGGACGGCAGCCTCTACTTCTCCCTGCAGGGCGCGGCGCTGACGAGCGATTACGCCTATGTGACCGCCTACGGCATGAATCCCGAGGCGACCTACGGGCTGAATCAGCTGTTCGAGCTGAACCTCAAGGACGGCAGCGTCCGCAAGGTGACGGAGGATTACATCGGCGTCATCCTGCCGCTGGATGACACGTCTCTCATCGGCTACTATGACAACCGCTACACCGGCGCGGACGACCCGCTGACCGCGCTCGTGCGCATCAACCGTCAGACCGGTCTGACCGACACGCTGTGCGAAATGGAGTCCGACTCCTCTTTCTCCGGCTTCACCATGTCCGGCACGTCCGTCGTCTTCAACGATGGCTCGCAGGTGCTGCGCGTCGCCGCGCCGTATGACACCGTGGAGACGGTTGGCTACCTGCCCCCGGCGTATGTGTACACCAATCTGCCCGGCTGCGTGTCCGGCAATTCCTACTATACTTACAACTACGACGCCGGTTTGACCTCGGTTGACCTCACTGCGCCGCTGCCCGCGACCGTCCTGCGCATCGACTCCTCCATCAGCTGGGGCGACGCGGGCGAACTGGTGCGCCAGTACGCCAAGGAGCACCCGGAAGTCGGCATCGTGTACGCATCCACCAGCGCATCCACCGCGCCGGACTACACCCAGCACATGCAGAGCGGTGAGGCGCTTGACCTCTACTCCTTCTATCTGCCGGGCGACGCCTTCGCCGCCCTGCGCAACAAGGGGTATCTGGCGGAGCTGTCCGGCAGCAGCGACCTGCTCGCGGCTGTTTCCGAGATGTTCCCGAATCTGACCAAGCAGGTGCTGGTGGATGGCCACCTTTACGCCCTGCCCGTTGAAGTAAGTACCTCCTGCTGGTCGATTGACACCGCCGTGCTGGAGGATGTCGGGCTGACGGCGGAGGATGTGCCGACGACGTATCTGGAGCTGCTGAACCTCATCGACGAATGGATTACCTCCTACGTTGAGGATTACCCGGAGCACGCGCTGATGGACTATCCGTACAGCCTGTCAATGCAGCTTTTCAGCCAGATTATGCTGGCGCAGATTGCCGAGTGTGAAGCGGACGGCCGCACGCTGACCTTCACCGACGCGGATTTCATCGCCACGCTGAACAAGCTGGACAGTATGCGCGAGAAGCTGAAGGCGTACGAGGATCATTGGAACGACGACAACAACAGCGGCAATGTTGTCTATAGCAGCAACACAATGATTGGCGGCTCGTATGACGCCAGCAGCAGCGAAGGTTCCCTCCTGAGCAGCTACGCCAGCATCGACATTCACTATGCCAGCAACCCCGAAAGCACGGCTGTCCCGCTGATGCTGTCCATCCAGCCGAACCACGACAGCAGCGTCATCGGCAACCTCCGCGTGATGGCGGTCAACCGCTCCAGCAAGAACGCCGATGCCGCCATGAACCTGCTGACGTACCTCGCCGTCAACCGCAGCGATTATCAGAAGTCGCTTCTCTCCCCTGCCTACACGGACAACATTGAGGACTCGTTCTACGAGGAGAACAAGGCGAGCCACGAGAGCTACATTGACGAACTGACGAAAGCAATGGCGACCGCCGACGACAGCGAAAAGCGCGACTATCAGGAAGCGATTCAGAACCTGACGGACGCTTTGACCCGCCTCTCCCCCTACCAGTACACGACCGAGGACATCCTCCTCTACGATTCGCAGATGGAGAATGTGCGCATCATTGAATCGACCGTGTTCTACGGCGACGACAACGAAGCATCCACGCTCGTGAACCGCTACATGGACGGCAACATCACCGTCGACCAGTTTGTCCGCGAGCTGACCCGCATTGTGCAGATGATGATTATGGAGAACTCGTAAGTTCATCGCAACCGAGAAGCCGGATGAAAAGTCCGGCTTCTTTTGTATTGGGGGAGACTAAGGGGCTTTGCCCCTAACCCCACCAGAGGCTCTGCCTCTGGACTCCGCAAGGGAGTTTCTCCCTTGACCCTTTCGCGCGATTGAGTTGTTCGCACTTTCAGACTATGCCCGCGTGTTGATTCGACCTCATCACCCCAAAAGCATGAGAGTGTGCACCGCGAAGGGGTCGAGGGGGCGACCGCAAAGCCCCCTCGTCGCTCCCGCAGGAGCGAAACCCCTGCGCAACAAAAAAGACCAAGAAACATGGGGTGCGCACCGCGCAGAAAAGCAGCTTTCCCCCTCCAAAATCAAAAAAATCACAAAAAAATGACGATTCGATGCAACGAAATCGCCTTTTCATTCGTCTTATATCATGAAGGCGGTTATGTTATTAACGCCGCCGATTCCACGCAATAACGAGGTGATTTACGATGACGGAGGGAACACAGGCGCGTCCGGAGCGCGTAATGGTGCTTGAGCCCGATGCCGAACGCCGGCAGATGCTCGCCCAAACGCTGATGCAGTCCGGCTTCCGCTGCTTTATGGCGGATTCGGTGCACGACGCGCTCCCCTTCTATCAGGACAGGCAAGATTCGGCGTGTATGCTGACGATTCTCAACGCGCGCCTGCCGTGGTGCGAGAGCGTTGAGCTGCTCAGCCGGGCGCAGGAAAACGACTGGCCCGTGCTGTTTCTGACGGCGGAAGCGGCAAACGTTGCGCACCTGCAATCGCTGTTCGACCTGCCGTGCGACGCGCTGGTGCACCCCTTCTCCCCCAAGCAGCTGATGAACGCGGTGGAAAACCTGCTGCTGCTTGCCCAATCGCTCCTGCGCGCCGGGCCGCTGCGGCTGGACACGCTGCACCACCGCGTGACGATGGCAGGCGAGCACCTGACACTCACCGCGCAGGAATTTGCCTTGCTGGAAGTGCTGGTGAAGACGCCGGGGGCAGCCGTCTCCCGCGAAACGCTCCTGCGGACGGCGTGGGGCTATCAGGATTTAGGCGAAACACGCACGGTGGACGTGCACATCCAGCGTTTGCGGCGGAAATTGGGTAAATCGTGCATCGAAACGGTGTATAAAACAGGATATAAGCTCAAAATGGCGTAACATGGCGTCCCCCTCTGCGCAAAGAGGGGGATTTTTCGTGCCAAAAATCATCATCCGCACGAAAAAAAACCGTTCCCTTGTGCGGAGGGAACGGCTTGTGCTTGCTTGATGTGTGCGTAAAGAAAACAAAACGTTCAAACGTGACAAGCGTCACGCAATCTTACTTCGCTTCAGCGGTCGCATCGGTGCCGGGGATGTTGATGATCTCCAGCATGACCAACTCGGCAGCATCGCCGCGGCGCGGTCCCAGCTTGTACATGCGGGTGTAGCCGCCAGCCACGTTCTTCTCGGCGTTGCGCTTCTTGAACATCGGGCCGTACTCACGGAACAGCTTCTCAACGACGGGATACTTCACGTCCTTGGTGCGCTCCTTGTACTCCTTCTTGTTCTCGTCCGCCAGCTTCTGCTGCGGCACGTTGTACAGATACGCGGTCATCTGACGGCGAGCGTGCAGCTTGGACGGCGCATCGTTGACCACCTGCAGTTCGACCTTCTGATCCTTGTCGTTGTGGGTGATCTTGGTGGTGGTCACGGTGTTGTCGCACTCGTTGACTGCCAGAGTGATGTAATGTTCGGCAATGCGGCGGACTTCCTTGGCCTTGGCTTCGGTCGTCACGATCTTGCCATTCTGAAACAGGTTCGTCACCAGACCGCGGAGCAGCGCTTTGCGCTGACCGGCCGTGCGACCCAGTTTGCGCTGGTGTGCCATGGGATTATTTCCTCCTATCACGGGCAAGCAGCGATTCTAACCGACGTGCGATCGGATAAAATCAGGCTGCCATCGTTGTGCCCCGTCTTATTCTTCGTTCTGGCGCAGACTCAGACCCAGATCCTGCAGCTTCTGTTCCACTTCTTCCAAGGACTTGCGACCAAGGTTGCGCACCTTCATCATGTCCTCCTGATTGCGCTGCACCAGCTCGGCGACGCTGTTGATGCCAGCGCGCTTCAAGCAGTTGTAGGCACGGACAGAGAGCTCCAGCTCTTCAATGGTCATTTCAAGGACTTTTTCCTTCTTGTCGTCCTCAGGCTGCGTCATGCTGACCGGCAGCACCTGATCCGTCAGACTGACGAACTGCATCAGGTGTTCGGTGAGAATCTTCGCCGCGCAGCTGATGGCCTCTTCAGGCTTCAGGGTGCCATTCGTCCACACCTCAAGGGTCAGACGGTCAAAGTCGTTGGACTGGCCGACGCGCTTGTCCTCCACCGTGTAGTTGACCTTCACGATGGGGGTGAAGATGCTGTCCATGGCGATATCGCCGATGGGCATCGAGCCGGCATTGCGGGCCTTGTTCTTGTCCGCGCTGACGTAGCCCACGCCGCGTTCAAGGCGGAGCGTCATCTGAAGATGCGCGTCCTCGTTGAGCGTTGCGATGTGCATATCGGGGTTGATGATTTCAATTTCATCATCAACCTTGATATCCGCCGCGGTCAGTTCGCACGGACCCATTTTGTCCACGATTACAGACTTCGGGCCGTCGCTGTACATTTTGACAGCCAAGCCCTTCAGGTTCAGGATGATTTCGGTGACATCCTCTTTCACGCCGGGAATGGTGGAAAATTCATGCTGCACACCTTCGATGTGAACAGCAGACGCCGCCGCTCCGGGCAGAGAGGATAGCAGGACACGGCGCAGGCTGTTGCCCAGCGTGTGACCAAACCCGCGTTCGAGCGGTTCGACCACAAAGCGTCCGTACTTGCCATTGTCCCCGACTTCGACGCATTCGACTTTTGCGATTTCTACGGCCATTATTTTTACCCTCCTTGCTCAGGTTCGGAGTGACGAAGGGAGGAATGCGAAAGCGAGCTTCATGCATCCCGTCATCCGCATCCCGTTTCCCTTCCTTAACGGGAGTAGAATTCGACGATCATGCTCATTTCGGCTTCGAGGCTGACGTCCTCACGGGTCGGCAACGCAACGACTTTGCCGGTCAGGTTGGGGGCATCAAAGGTCAGCCACTTGGGGGTGACGACGCTGGTGCCTTCGCGCAGCGGCTTGAAGAGCTCGGACTCGGTGCTCTTCTGGCGCAGGGTGATCACGTCGCCGACCTTCACAGAGTAGGACGGAATGTCCACCTTCTGGCCGTTGACGCGGATGTGACCATGCACAACGATCTGACGGGCGGCACGGCGGGTCTTGCCCAGACCCAGACGGTACACAACGTTGTCCAGGCGCAGTTCGAGCAGCTGGAGCATGTTGTCGCCGGTGATGCCCTTCATGTTGGTCGCCTTCAGGTAGTACTTGTGGAACTGCTTTTCCAGCACACCGTAGACGAACTTAACCTTCTGCTTTTCCTTCAGCTGCGCGCCGTATTCAGAAACCTTCTTACGACGGGTGCCGCCGGGATTGCGCTTAGATTGCTTTTTGCCATAACCCATTTCCGCCGGGCTGACGCCGAGTGCACGGCACTTCCGGGCGACGGGCTGCTTATTGATAGCCATGTTTTACAGTCCTCCTTCGTTTGCTTACACGCGACGGCGCTTGGGCGGACGGCAGCCGTTATGCGGAATCGGCGTCACGTCCTTAATCATGCTCACGTCCAGACCAGCGGCCTGCAGGGAGCGGATGGCGGCTTCACGGCCAGAACCCGGACCCTTGACATACACTTCAACCGTCTTCAGGCCATATTCCATTGCGGCCTTGGCAGCGGTCTCAGCGGCGGTCTGTGCAGCAAAAGGAGTAGACTTCTTGCTGCCGCGGAAGCCCAGGCCGCCGGAGGAGGCCCAGGACAGGGCGTTGCCCTGCGTATCGGTGATGGTGACGATGGTGTTATTGAAAGAAGAGCTGATGTGCGCCGCACCGCGCTCGACGAGCTTGCGCTCCTTGCGCTTGCGCACGACCTTCTTGAGCTTGCTCTGCTGCTTGGGTGCCATTGTTTTTCCCTCCGTTATTTCACGAAACGGCTCTCACCGCGTAATTCCTGTGAATTACTTGGTAGCCTTCTTCTTGCCAGCGATGGTCTTCTTCGGGCCCTTGCGGGTACGCGCGTTCTGCTTGGTGTTCTGACCGCGAACGGGCAGACCACGGCGATGACGCACACCGCGATAGCAGCCGATTTCCACCAGACGCTTGATGTTCAGGGAGACTTCGCGGCGCAGATCGCCTTCCACCTTCAGGTGGTGCTCGATGTAGTCGCGCAGCTTGCTGATGTCGTTTTCGGAGAGATCCTTGACGCGGGTGTCGGGGTTAATGCCGACTTCCGCAAGCATCTTCTGAGAGGTCGTCAGGCCAATACCGTAGATGTAGGTCAGGCCGATCTCAACGCGCTTTTCTCTGGGCAGGTCCACACCTGCAATGCGTGCCATGTGTTAAATGCACCTCCGTAATTTTATGACGAACTGTCCGTCCGCCATCAAAGACGCGGTTCGTCCACCAACCTCTCAGAGGCAACCCACCCCGGAGCTGTCAGTGCCTTCCGCCACCCTTGCTGTGCCTGCGCCTGGTGATGCAAGCGCAAAGCAACGCCGTCCCTTCGCAATTTGGAAGGCTGCGAAGAGAAAGCGTAATCATGTCAGAAGACGTATCGGTGCGCTGGTGGAACACAGGCTTATGTTTAGAAGAAGAAGCCCATGCAGCCGCCCACCAGTGCGACCAGTTGCTAACCGTCTGTTATTGTACCACGAAACCCATCGGAAAATCAAGAGGTTGCACGAACTTTCCAGCTTCTTTTCCGCTTCCTCGGTATAGAAATTTTTATCCGATTTTTGTGCACATTGCACCAATTATCAAACATAAATCTCTTGCATACCGCTGTTTCTTCGATTATAATAGAGTTGTTCCCAAAAGGAGGAGGATTTTTTTGCTGACAATCCCTGCTGGAGCGGATTTTATCCTGCGCAGGCTGACGGAAAACGGCTTTGACGCCTACGTTGTCGGCGGATGCGTACGCGACAGCCTGCTTGGCCTGTTCCCGCATGACTGGGATATTTGCACCAGCGCGCGCCCGGAGCAGATGCAGGCTGTTTTTGCGGACTGCCGCGTCATCGAAACCGGCCTGAAGCACGGCACGCTGACCGTCCTGCACGACCGCATTCCCTATGAAGTGACGACCTTCCGCGTCGATGGCGGCTACACTGACCATCGCCACCCGGACAGCGTGTCGTTTGTCTCTAATGTGGTGGACGACCTTGCCCGGCGCGATTTCACCGTCAACGCGATGGCATGGAATCCGCAAACCGGGCTGGTGGACGCCTTTCACGGGCAGGAGGATTTACGCGCGGGCATTATCCGCGCCGTCGGCGACCCCAAAACGCGCTTCACCGAGGATGCGCTGCGGATTCTGCGCGCGCTGCGGTTCGCGTCCGTGTACGGTTTCCGGATTGATGACGCCACCAGTCAGGCGGCGCACGACCTGCGCCATACGCTGACGGACGTCGCTGCCGAGCGCATCCGCGTTGAATTGGCGAAGCTGCTGTGCGGGCAGGGCGCGGCGGACATCCTGCGCGCGTATCCGGATGTGGTGTTCGTCCTGCTTCCCCAGCTGCGCGCAATGCACGGCTTCGACCAGCATAATCCGCACCACCGCTATGATGTGTGGGAGCACACACTGCGCGCGCTGCCCCATATTCCGCCGACGGAGACGCTGCGGCTGGCGATTCTGCTGCATGACAGCGGCAAGCCGGACTGCTTCACGCTGGATGAGGCGGGCATCGGGCATATGCACGGGCACGCGGAGCGTTCCGCCGAGATTGCGGACGAGGTGCTTTCCTCCCTGCGTGTGGACAACGCGACCCGCGAGCGCGTGACGCTGCTGGTGCGCAGCCACTCCCTGTCCGTTTCGCCCGACCCAAAGCTGCTGCGCCGCCGCCTGAATCAGCTTGGCGAAGAAGCCCTGCGCGAGCTGCTGCTGCTCCAGCGCGCCGACCAGCTGGGCAAGGGCACGATTTCGCCGGAGGAAATCAAGGCGGAGTACCGCACAGTTGTCGCCGCGCTGGATGCGCTGATGGCAACGTCGCCCTGCTTCACGCTGAAATCGCTGGCGGTATCCGGGCGCGATTTAATGGCGGCGGGTCTGCCCAAAGGACACATTGTCGGGCAGGCGCTGGCATATCTTCTCGATGAAGTAATGGCGGAGCGCTTGCCGAACGCGCGGGATGCGCTGCTTGACGCCGCCATCCGCCAATTTGGAGGGATGTCATGATGCGCCTTGCCCAGCGCCTGATTCGCCCCGGCGAAAGCCCGTCCGACCAGCCCGTCCGCAAGCGGTTGGGGACGTTCGCGTCCGCTGTCGGCATCGGGACGAACATCCTGCTTTCGCTGACGAAAGTCATTATCGGCACGCTGACCGGCTCGCTGGCAGTCACGGCGGACGCGGTCAACAACCTGTCCGACGCGGCAGGCAGCATTGTGTCGCTCATCAGCGTCCGCGTTGCCCAAAAGCCCATTGACCGTGAGCATCCCTTCGGGCACGGGCGCATCGAGTACCTCGGCGCGCTTGGCGTCGGCGCGCTGATTCTCGTCATGGGGCTTGAACTGCTCAAAAGCGGCGTCAGCGGCATCATCACCCCGCAAGCCATGCGCTTTGCTTGGGTGCCGTTCCTGATTCTGCTCTTCTCCATCGCCGTCAAGGGCGCACTGTTCTTCTTCTATCGCGATGCAGGCAGGCTGATTGACGCGGATTCGCTCAAAGCCGCCTCCCGCGATTCCCTCTCCGACGTGCTGGCGACCTCCGCCGTCGCGCTTTCGATGGTCATCGGGCAGTTCACGGCGTTTCCGGTCGATGGCGTGATGAGCATCATCGTTGCGCTGCTCGTCCTCAAAACGGGCTTTGACGTCGTGCGTGATCAGATGGATACGCTGATGGGCGCAAAAACGAACCCGAAGCTTGGGCGGCAGATTATCGCGATGCTGAATCAATATGATGAAATTCTCGGCACGCACGACCTGATGATTCACGACTACGGGCCGGGGCGCTGCGTCGCGTCGATTCACGCGGAAGTACCCGCCGACGCGAATCTCGTCGCGATTCACGAGGTTATCGACCGCGCGGAGAGCGACATCAGCCGTGCGCTGCACATTCCGATTTGCATCCACATCGACCCAATTGTTGTCGGAGACCCGATTTTTGACAGCATTACGGTGCATTTCAACCACATTCTGAGCCAGCAGTACCCAGGTACGCACATCCACGACCTGCGGATGGTGCCGGGGGAAAACGTGGTGAATCTGGTGTTTGACGTCGCCGTGCCGCCGGAGTGCAAGGACACCGCGCCGCTGACGGAGCAGCTTTCGCGCGCCGCCAAAGCGCTTGACCCGCGTTATCGGTGCGTCATCCACTATGACCTTGATTTCTACAATGAGCAATAATTAACACGGGCGAACGCGCTGTTTTTTCCGCGCATTCGCCCGTGTTTTATACTATTTTCAAATGAGAATGCGCCAAAGCGCAAGCAGATGACGCTGTCCCTTGACCCTGCAAGGGGCAATTGCCCCTTGACCCCTTTTCGCGATTGAGTTGGTCGCGCTTTCATGCTCCTTCCGCGTGCAGCTTTTGGTGGCTTCGCCTAAGTCCTTGTTTGCTTCCCAACTTTCCGTGAAGAACCCATCATTCTTCCACCAGCTGAATTTTCCGCACGTCGCTTTCGCTGACCGTCATGAAAAGCGTCCGCTGGTTGGTGTAAATGACCATGCCGGGAGCGGCGCCGCCGGGTTTCTTGACGTAGCGGCGGAGCGTGTAGTCAATCGGCACGCCGGAGGAATTCTGCCCCTTGGAGTACCACGCGGCAAGAATCGCGGCTTCCAAAAGCGTCTGGCGCGGAATCTCCCCTTCTTTGCGGATGATGACGTGGCTGCCGGGCATGTCCTTGGCGTGCAGCCACGTTTCGTTCGGGCGCGCGTCCCCGGTCAGGCGGTCGTTCTGCGCGGCATTTTTGCCGACGTAGATGTCGATGCCGTCCGTCGAACGGTAGTGGTACGGCTTGGATTTCGGCAGCGCCTTCTGCTGGCGACGGTTGACGCCCTTGCGGATGTAGCCCGTGCGCATCAAATCCTGCCGGATTTCCTCCAGTTCGCTTTCGCCGATACACTTGCCCACGTCCAGCAGCGTGCCTTCCAGATAATCCAGCTCCTTGAGCGTCTTTTCCTTCTGCTCGGCGGCAATCTCCCGCGTCGTCCGCGCCTTTTGGTACTTCTTGAAGTACCGCTGGGCGTTTTGCACGGGGGTCAGCTGATTATCCAGCGGAATTGTCATGCTGCCGCCGTTTTCGTCGTAGAAATTCGGCAGTGTCGCTTCAGTCTGCCCCTTTTTCAGCTGCCACAGGTTCGCGTTGATAATCTCGCCCATGATGCGGTATTCGTCCATCCGCGCGGCGCTGGACAAGTCCTCCTCCTGCTGGGCGAGTTTCTTTTCGCAGCGTTCAATCTGCCCCTTGAGCAGCTTGACCATGGACGCGCTCTTCTGGTTGATGCGATCCTGCTGGTCACGCGCGCCGAAATAGCGTTCGAGCGCCTGCGACACAGTCGGGTATGGCTTCTGTCGATCCAAATCGCGGCTCAAATACGGGAACGGGAAGATGTCCGCCGGTTCGCCCTGTTCATCCTCCAGCACGCGCGGATCAGCCATCTGCGGCAGGCGGCGCAGCAGTTCCGCAAAGCGCGCCGCCGTTTCGGGCAGATTGTCCGTGCGGTCGCACCCGGCGGGCAGCACACGATAAGCAAGTTCCTTCGCCGCCGGATTCGACAGTCCCGACACGCTGGCGGCAAGCGCCTTTTGCAGCGGCACATCCCCCTGCGCTTCGAGCTTGGCAAGCAGGTTTTCCGCGTCGGCGTCTTCCGGGGCGATTTTGTCCTGCGCGGGCGGCGGCAGGTACGGCAGCCCCGGCTGAATCTGGCGCACGCGGCTCATGTCCGCGCTGACGTGCCGCGCTGCTTCAAGGATTCGCCCGTCCTCGTCCAGCAGCATCAAATTGCTGTGCCGCCCCATGATTTCCAGCACCAGCCGGCGCAGGACGTGGTCGCCCAGTTCATTCACCGTGTCAATATCGACGTGAATCACGCGGTCGCCGTGCATTTGCTGGATGCTCAAAATGCGCCCGCTGAGGATTTGCTTGCGCAGGAGCATACAGAACATCGGCGGTTCGAGCGGATTCGGGAAATTCAAATTCGTGAAGTGGCAGCGCGCATTGTTCGGCGACGCGCACAGCAGCAGCCGATGATTCGCCGCTCCCGCGCGAACCAGCAGCACAATGGTATCCTTTTCCGGCTGCGTGATGCGGTCGATTCTCCCGCCCGGCAGAATCGCGTTCATCTCCCGCGTCGCAAACCCCAGTGTCAAGCCATCCATCGGCATAAGATAACACCTCCAACCAGAGGCTCTGCCTCTGGACTCTGCCAAAGGGTCTTCGACCCTCTGGACTCCCTTTCGCGCGATTGAGTTGCGCGCGGTTGCATACTGTGTCCGCGTGTTGATGCAGGGATTTCGCTCCTGCGGGAGCGACCAAAGGGCATGAAAACAGGCATCGTCTGCGATCGCCCTTTGGAAACCTTCGGGTGCACACTTTTGTTACTTGATTTTTATTGGAAGTTATTCGTTGGTGTGCGTTGGATTTCCCCAATAAACACTACCAAATAGTAACATGGGTGTGCATGCGAAGCAGTCCAGAGGGCGACCGCAAAGCCCTCTGGTCGCCACCGCAGTGGCGAAACCCCTGCGACAAATCAAGTCAATACAATCGTAGAAAAAAGCTCGAAGCGCTTTCCCGCTTCTATCGGGAAATCCGCCAATGCTCCGGCATCAGCCGCCGATACGCCGGATAGCTGTACCGGTCATCCAGCAGCAGCGCGACCCCCGTGTCCGTCTCCGTGCGAATCACCCGCCCGACCGCCTGCGGCACCTTCTGCATTCCCGGCAGCATGTACGCATACAGGAAGCCGTCGCCCAGCGTCCGCTCGAAGTGCGCCCGAAGCACCTCTTGATACAGATTCACCTGCGGCAACCCGACCCCGACGACCACCACGCCGTCCAGCTGCCGCCCCGGCAGGTCAATTCCCTCCGAAAACACGCCGCCGAGGACGCACAGGCTCAGCGCGTCGCCGCCCTCCTGCCGATAGGCATCCAGAAACGCCGCGCGCGCCGCCTCGTCCATCTGCTTCTCCTGCACCTGACACGGCAGCATCAGCCGCTCCGCCGTCATCCGCAGAAATGCAAAACTGGGGAAAAACACAAGGTACTTGCCGGGTTTTCGCGTCACCAGCGCTGTAATCTGCCGCGCAATCTCCGTGCACGCCGATGAGCGGTGCGCATAGCGCGTGTTCACGTCCACTTGACGGATTTGCAGGTGCTCCGGCGGAAACGGCGACGGCATGGCGAAACACGCGTCGTCCTCCGCGCCGCCCAAAAGAAGCCGCATTTCCGGCAGCGGATGCAGCGTCGCGGAAAAGCACGTTACGCCCGAAAGCCCCTGCGTCGCCTGCTGGAAGTACCCCGCGCTGTCGAGTGCAAACGCGGTAATCTTCGGATGCCTGCGCCCCTCCCAGAGAATCGCGTAGTCCGACGAATCCCGCTGACGGGCGCGGTTGAAAGACAGCAGCGGCATCAACGTGTCGCCGAGCCGTCCGCCCGCATCCTCCCACGGGAAATGCTCCTGCCGCGCGTCCATGAACGCATCCGCCAGTGACAAGCATACGCGGTCGAAATCATCCGGCAGTTTCGGCAGTGTCCCTTCCGTCGAGCCATCCTCCGGCAGCAGCAGGTTGTCCACCGCGCGAATCACGTCCGTCATCGCCTTGTACAGCGGATGCTTCTTCCCCGCCGCCTTGCCGACGACCGTCCGCAGCTTCCGCAGCCCGGCGGAATCCACCGACCCGGACAGCATATCGCGAATCCGCTCCGGCAGGTGGTGCGCCTCGTCGATGAGCAGCGTCACGTCGCGTGTTGCGTCGAAAATCCGCCGGATGTGCACCGCCGGGTCAAGCGCGTAGTTGTAGTCGCAGATGACCACGTCCACGATTTCGCACAGCGACATGGCGAATTCAAATGGGCACAGGCAGTATTTGTCCGCCACCGCCCGCACGTTCTCCGCTGACCAGTCGTCCGCAGCCATCATCTCCTCGATGGCTTCCGTGTCGCGCAGAAAATGCCCCTTCGCCCGCTCGCAGTAGTCCGGGTGGCACAGCGTGTGTGTCGGGCATTGCTTGTCCTTCGCGTCAATCACCAGCGCCCAAAGGTGCAGCGTCTGCTGATGCAGGCGTGCCAGCGCGTCGAGCGCCCCCTGCCGCTGCGTCGTGCGCGCGGTGAGGTAGTAAACCTGCCCCGTCAGCCCCTCGCCAAGCGCTTTGAGCGCCGGAAAGAGCGTCGCGGAGGATTTGCCCGTGCCCGTGGGCATACAGGCGAAGAGCCGCTTTTTCCGCTTGATAGCGGTGTACACCTGCACCGCCATCTCCCGCTGACCCGGTCGGTAATTGGCATACGGGAATTTCAGCGCGGCAAGCGACGCATTCCGCGCCCGCGTGTGCCGCCGAACCGCCCGAATCCGCCGCAGATACGGCAGCAGCACCGACTGGAATTCTGCCCGACATTCTTCCGCCGTCAGCCGCTCCGGAAATTCCCCCTGCACCTTCCCGCGCCGCGTCACATACACCACGCGCACGTCCACCGCCGGAAGCCCGCGTGTCACGCAGAGCATATGCCCATAGCAGACCGCCTGCATCCGATGTGCGGGAATCGGCGCTTCCGGCGGATGCTCCCCCTGCCAGAGCTTGATTTCCTCCACGCACGGAACGTCGGGTGCGTCACGGAAGGCGTCCATCCGCCCGCCGAGGACGAGCGTCAATTCCTCCTCCTCCACCAAAATCGGCAGATTCAGAGGAACTTCCGCCTGCCAGCCGTCGCCCAGCAGCTTCTGCCGCGCCTGATGACCCAGCGTGCCGTCCAGCATATCCTGCATCCGCCCGGAGATAAGGCGGATATCCGCGCCGTGCAGGGTAAATTCGACAAGTTCCCGAACCGAGACGCGAAGTTCCTCCACGGCGCGCTCCTTTCCGACAAAAAACGGCAGACAGCTGCTTCGCCATCTGCCGCTCTGACTGCCTATTTTGCGCTATTTCTGCATAGCGCGCACAGGGATTTCGCTCCTGCGGGAGCGAGTCGGGGGCAATGAAAACAGACGAAGTCTGCGATCGCCCCCGACTCCCCTTCGGTCGCCACTACCGGAGCAGTTTTTAGCCGAAAGTTTTTAGTTTGAAGTCCTATGAACCTTACAGCAGCTTGCTCAGACCGTTCAGGGCATTCTGCGCCTGCTCGTAGTAGGACTTTGCCGACGCTTTCAGGCTGTTCACCTGCGCGGTCAGGTCTTCCTTCTGCTTCGTCAGGTCGCTCAGCTGCTGACGGGCCTCGTTCTCTGCGTTCGCCAGAATCTGGGATGCTTTCGTCTGCGCATCCGCAATCGTCTGATCCTTGACACGCTTCGCCATTTCGAGAATCTCGCGGAAGCTGTCGTCCGTCGCCGCTTCCGGGCGGGTCTGCTGGGGCACGGTATTGCTGCCGTTCGCCTGCGCCGCCTTCAGCTGCGCAATTTCCTGCCGCAGGGTGTTCATTTCCGCGTCGCGGCGGTCAAACTCGTCGCAAATCTGGTCGAGGTATTCATCAACCTCCTGCTGATTGAAGCCCTTCGCCACCGTGCTGAATTTCTTATCCAGAATGCTGTCCACCGTAATCCGCTGTTCCATTGTCGCTGCTCCTTTCTAATGCTTCCTTATGTTTTATGATGACCTTTCCCGTTTGAATACTTCCAATTGGATGCTGATTCTATCTTTGCGCGTCCGACCGCCGATTTCCGTCAGTCGAATGCGCCCAAACCCACGGATGGAGAGCAGATCGCCCGCTTCCAGCAGGGTATCAACGCGCTCCTCCGGCGTGTGATTCCGCTGCACAAGGCCTTGCCGGATGATTTCCGCCGCGCGCGCCCGCGAAAGCGACATACCCGCCGCCAGCACGCAATCCAGCCGCAGGGATGCCACCGTATCGCGCATTTGCGCCCCTTGCGGCGGCGTGAACTGCGGCGGCGCGTCCAGCAGGCGCACGCGAATCGCCGTGTGCCCCGCCTCGTGCCACTCATCCTGAAGTGACTTCGCCGCTTCAGGCATTGCCAGCAGGTACGCCGTGCCATCCTCCACCATCAAATCCCCGAACAGGCTTCTGTCCATGCCCAGCGCCATCAGGCTGCCAAGCAGGTCACTGTGCCCGACGCGGGCGAATTTCGCCGCCCAGCTGATTTCCAGCCAGACCGCCGTGAATTCCGCGTCCACCCCATCCGGGTGAAAACACACCTGCACACGTTCCGCGTCGTCCCAGCCGCCGTCAAAGGAAGCCAAAACGCCGCAGGCCTTCGCCTCCCGCTGCGCCTCCTGCCGCTCCATGCCGGTCACAAAGCGCCCCGGAACCGCGCGGTCAAGTTTCTCCGCACGCTGTGCGCCCTGCCGAAGCCGAAGCGCGGTTTGCCCTTCCGCGTCCGCCCTCATAGCAGAATCGCGCGCACCAGCCACACAAGCAGCAGCAGCACCAGCGGCGACAAGTCAACCGCGTTCCAGCTCTCCGGCAGGTGCTTGTTCAGCTGCGCCCGAATCGGCGAGAGCAGCGGCTCCGTCATGCGGTCAAGCAGGTTCGTCCACTTGTTCGGCGTCACCTGCAGCACGCGGATGATAACCACCGCCAGCACGACGAGCATGTACAGGCGGAGCAGCATATCCAGAATCTTCAAGGCAATCATGCTATGTACCTCCCTTAGCGAGCGTTTTGATAGCCCCCGACGGTGCGGTAATTGGCCTGTACGCCGCCGAAAGACGACGTGAATCCGCCGTTGTCCGGGTAGGGCCAGTTGAGCTGAATATCCTGTTCGCCCATCCGGCGGAGGCCGTCGAATGCTGCCAGCTTCACGTCAGCGGGGGCGATGATGTAGAGCGTATCGCGCGAGACACGCGTCAGGCGGCACTTCGATACCACGCACGCGCCGTAGAGGATGTCCAGGCAGCGGCGCGCTTCCATGCGGTCGGAGATATCCTCGGCGTTCACCAGCAGAATCTCGTTATTTTGGAGGAACTCAATCAGCCGATAGCACGACGACACGCTTGTCACCTGCACGACGTTGAGCACCGCGCGGTAGCTGGTGCCGTCCTCCTCCACAAACGAGCCGGGGAAGTAGCTCACATTGCCTCTCACCTGCTCCGGCGCGTTCTGCTGCGTCCGGTTCATCTGCCCGGTGGGCTGCTGATACGGCTGATTCATCCCGTATGGCTGCTGATAGCCCGTCTGCCCGCCCACAGGCGTGCCCTGCACGGGCTGACCGCTCATCGTGTTGCCCCGCGGCGGATTCGCATAGTTCTGCGGCGGATTATGATAGCCCGTCTGCCCGCCCATGCTGCCCTGCGGTTGATACCCTGTGTACCCCAGCTGTCCGTTCAGCTGTTGATTATAGCCCGTATTGTACCGCTGGCTTGCGCCCATCGGCTGCCCCTGCGGAGCGAACTGTGCACTCTGGAAGCGCTGGCTCGTGCCGTACTGCGGATTGTTGTACTGCGCGTTCGTGCTCTGCGTGTTCTGCGCGTTCGGGAAGCGCTGGCCCATGCCGTACTGCGGATTGTTGTAGGGATTCTGGCTGTTCATGGCGTTTCCGCCGCCCTGCGCATTCTGCCCGTTGTTCGGGAAGCGCTGCCCCTGCCCGTACGGCACATTGCCCGTCTGCTGCTGCGGCTGCACGGGCTGCTGCCGCTGCGTGCCGCTCTGCTTGTCCTGCTTGCCGAGCGCGCGGTTGAGCAGGTCTTGGAAGGGGCGGTGCTTCGCCGTCTGCTGAGGAGCCGCCCCGCTGGGATTCTGCCGCCCCGTCGCCGCGACGCTCTCGAAGCCGGCATTCCCGCCGAACATGGTGTCCGGCATCACGCCGCCGCCGAACGCGCCCGCCGGAACTTCCTGCTGCGGCTGGGGGGTATTTTGATTGCGCACCGGGCGATAGCCGCTCGTGCCGCCGTTGCTGCGCCGGTTGCGGTTCGCCTGCTCGCTGCCCTGCATGAATCCCTGAAATTTCTCCTTGGCTTTATCGAAAATCGCCATGCTGCTTCTCTGCTCCTCCAGCTTCGGGCATATTCCGACGAATCAGAACAGCCGCCATCAATGTTGCCCTTGCGGGCCGTAGTCGCGCGCACCCATCAGCGCACTGCCGATGCGTACCATCGTTGCGCCGTGCCGCGCCGCCAATTCGTAATCATGGGACATGCCCATGGAAAGCTCCTTCATCTCAATGCCGGGAATCGCCTCCGCCCGCGCCCGCTCAAAGAGGGTGCGCATATCAGCGAACAGCTTGTCCAGCAGCGCCGTATCCGGCGTGTTGGGCATCACCGCCATCAGCCCCTGCACGGAAAGCCCCGGCAGCTGCGAAACCGTGCGTAGGAAGGTGATTAGCTCTTCAGGGGGCAATCCGCCCTTCTGCGCCTCGCCGCAGGGGGACACCTGAATCAGCACAGGCATCACGCGATTGTGCTTCTGCGCCTGACGGTCGATTTCCTGCGCGAGGGACAGCCTGTCCACCGAGTGAATCAGGCATACATGGTCTATTATATACTTTACTTTATTGGATTGCAACCTTCCGATGAGGTGAATCCGAAAATTCTTCTCCAGCGCAGGCAGTTTTTCCATGATTTCCTGCACTTTATTTTCCCCGATGTCCGTAACGCCGAGATTTTGCAGCGGCAGGATGTCCTCCGCCGGATGCGTTTTGGTGACGGCGATGAGCTTCGGGATGGGGTACTTGCCGTCCGATGCAACGGCAAGGCGCTGCTGAATCAGCGTCAGGTTGGCTTGCAAGTTTTCCATGCGAATGCTTCCTATCTTCCAGAAATTACTTGCCTTATTTGCAGGATTTTGCTCCTGCGGATTGCTTTTTATCGTTGCAGAGCGTTTGCGCCCGTGATAATCCCCTATCAGAACAGCTTGACCGTCAGCCCCTCGTAGAGCAGCCCCTGCTGGACGGGCTGGAAGTAGATGTAGCCATCCGCCTTCGTCAGCACGCTGATGGGGTGGAAGGATTCCGTCTGCCCCTCGACGACGACGATGCCCTGCGTCTCGTTCTGCACATACAGCGCGCGCTCCGGGACGCGGAAGGTGTCCATGTTCTCGCCCAGCGTCGCTTCGGTCGAGCGCATGTACAGCACGGGATGCACGTCGCTTTCGACCCGCAAACGCACCAGCAGTTCTCCGCCGGAGCGGCTGAAGGATTCCACCGTTGCGGAGACCTGCGTGCTGTCAAAGCGCCCAAGTTTCAGCTGATAGGTCTGCCCGTTGACCGGGTTCCAGTCTTTATCCGCCGAGAGGAACAGCACGTTCCACGAGCCGTTCTGCACGATGCGGTAGAGCGTCGTTTTGCCGCGGAGGGCGTCGTCCTGATCCGGCACCTGCCCGCGAACCATCTGCCGCACCTGCGTGGGCGTGAAGCTCTGGTAGGTCTGGGAAGTGAGCGCATATTCGTAGCCATCCAGGTAGAACGACACGATGCCGACGTAGTTGCTCGTGAAGTCCTTCGTCCAGCTGTTGATGCGCTGCTGCTGGGAGAGTTCGTCATCCAGCTTGCGGGAGAAGCGCTGGTCATCCGCATAGGTGGTCTTAATCTGCTCCTGCCGCGTCTTGATGGAGGCTTTCAGCAGCGTCTCCTGATTGTCAAGCGACCCCGTATTGCTCCAAATCATCTCGCGCAGCTCGCGCAAATGCCCCGTCACTTCGCTCATCAGGCGATCCATGCGCGCGTCGCTGATGGCGCTGGTGATAAGTTCTTTCTGATAATCTCGGATTTCCTCCTGATAGCTTTGCAGCGTCGTCACCTCGCGCGTGGAAAAGCCTGCCGAGTAAACCTGACAGATGCGCGTTTCCTGCGCAACTTCGCTGCCCTCCTCCGCAATGTAGGTGATGGAGGTCACGCCGTCGGCGGTGTAGGGTGCTTCGTTGCGGGCAATCAGTGCGTCGCCGGTGTGGGTGGCGTTGATGCTTGCCAGCTCAATCGCGCCGTAGCGCGCCGCCTGCGGGGCAAACTGCTCGTAGCAGAACCACGCGGTCAGGCCGATGACGGCGAGCATAATCATCACCATCAAGGGGGTGATATGCAGCTGCGGGCGCACCTTGCCGGGCTCTTTGCCCGCTTCGGTAAAACCGCCGGGGGTCTGCTCCGCGGGCTGCGGCAGCGGATTGCCGTTCACGTCATACACTGCCGGAATGCCGTACACCAGCTGCCCCTGCTCATTGAAGCCCATGGTGTCCCAAATCGGGCGGCCCTGCTCATCCTGTCCGCAGATGCCGCTGAACACCGGCTGCTTGTAAGCATCATAGCCCTGAAACACGCCGAAAATCGGATTCCCGACCGCGTCACTGCCGACGTACTCCCCATAAATCGGATTTCCGGCATCGTCGTTGCCCATGTACACGCGCTGATTCTGGTCGTTCATGATGCTTGCATTTTCCTTTCCTCTATCACCAATGGCGCGGGATTACTGCACTGCCGCCGTCATTTTCTCCCGCAGCCGCGTCAGCAGGCGCCGTTCCATCCGGCTGACCTGCATCTGGCTCACGCCGAGGGCGCGCGCCGTCTCCCGCTGTCCCAATCGTTCCTCAAACCGCTTTTGCAGCAGCAGCTTTTCCGTCGGCGTCACCTGCCCGTACACCCAGTTCAGCCACTGCGCCTGTTCCACCTGCTCATAGCCTTCATCCAGCCGCCCCAGAAACGTCTCCAGCCGCGGCGCTTCCGCGTCGTCCGACGTTTCCGCGTCCAGCGACACGGTCTGTGCCGCGCGGCGCGCGTCCAGCAGCGTCAGCAGTTCTTCCGGCGGCAGTTCCATTGCCTCCGCCAGCTCGCGCATGGACGGTTCACGCTGCAATTTGCGCGTCAGCTCGTCGCTCACGCGGCGGAGCTTCGTCAATTGCTCGCGAAGGGAGCGTGTCAGGCGAATCGTACTGCCCCGGTCGCGCAGGTAATTGCGGACGCTGCCCGCAATCGTCGGCAGCGCAAAGGTGGAGAATTGCAGACCGCGTTCGGGGTCGAAGCGCTCAATCGCCTGCATGAGCGCCATAGCCGCCACCTGTTCGAGGTCGTCCTTCTCCACGCCCTGCCCCTGAAATTTCCGTGCTACCGCCTGACTCAGCGGCAGATTCTCCTCCACCAGCCGCGCCATCACCGCATGGTCGCGGCTTCGGGCATACTCCCGGAAAAGGTCGTCCGCTTCCGGGCGTGTCATTGCTTTTTCAGCGGCGCAGTCGCCTTGTGCAGCAGCAGCGTAATGCACTGCACGCAGTCGCCGCAGCGGGTCATCTCCACGTCGCTGGCGAGGGTCTGCAAAACGGCGCGGGTGATCTCCGTTTCGTCCTCGCAGGGGCATTTTTTCTCACCATAGCACGCGGAAATCGCCACTTTCAAGTAGTCGCCCTCATCATAGACGGCGACTTCCAGATGGTCAACCGTTCTTCCTTGATGCAGCAGGCAGTCGCACATTTCGTCCGCCGCCATGCGCAGGTCATCGAGGGTATCCGCGTCCAAATCCTTCAAAATCGCCACACCGCCCAGCGCGGTGCGAATCGCCAGCGCATACTGCCTGTCTCCCGGCACGCGCAGCAGAACTTCCGGCTCTGACACTTGCACACCTCCCGATTTTTTCCATCACGTCAGGGCATACTGATGCCTTTCCGCGATTCTCTTATCATAACACAAAAAGGTGCCTTTTTGCAAGCAAAAGACACCCTTTCGCGCCGTTTCCGGCGGGTTTTCATCAAATTTTCATTTTCAGGATGCGGATTTACTTCACGAAGGCGTTGTAAATCGCCTGAATCGTGCTTTCATAGTCCGCGTCGTTCACGCCGACGATAATTGACAGCTCGCTCGACCCCTGATCAATCATGCGGACGTTGATGCCCGCCTTGCTCATCGCCGCGAACAGGCGCGCCGCCGTGCCGCAGTTGTGCACCATGCCGCGGCCAACCGTCGCGATAATCGACATGTTGTCGTAGACCGTGATGGTGTCCGGGTTCGTCTCATGCACGATGCGGGAGAGGATGATATCGCGCTTGGGCGCAAACACTTCACCCGACACCACGACGCACAGCGTATCAATGCCCGTAGGCAGGTGCTCAAAGGACACGCAGTTCTCCTCAAACGCCTGCAAAACCTTGCGCCCGAAGCCCAGCTCGCTGTTCATCATCGCCTTTTCAATGCTGATGACCGAGAAGCCCTTGCGCCCCGCAATGCCGGTGATGGTGGGGTGCAAATCATCATGCGGCGCGTTCAGGCTGATAATCGTGCCCGGATGCGACGGGTCGTTGGTGTTGCGGATGTTGGTGGGAATACCCGCCTTGTGTACGGGGAACATGGCGTCCTCATGCAGGACGGACGCGCCCATATAGGACAGTTCACGCAGCTCCTTGTAAGTGATGGAGCTGATTTCGCGCGGGTGCGGCACAATGCGCGGGTCAGCCATCAGGAAACCCGACACGTCCGTCCAGTTTTCGTACACGCTGGCTTCGACCGCGCGGGCGACAATCGCGCCCGTGATATCCGATCCGCCGCGCGAGAACGTCTTAATTGTGCCGTCCGGATAGCTGCCATAGAAGCCCGGCACAACCGTCGGCACGCCGTCGGACAGCTTCTCCGCCATCAGCGTGTTCGTCGTCTCCGCGTCAAACGCGCCGTCCGCCGTGAACTTGACCGCTTCCGCCGCGTCCAGGAACCGCCAGCCCATGAAATCCGCCAGCAGCAGGCCGTTCAGGTACTCGCCGCGGGAGGCGCAGTAATCCGCGTTCGCGCCCGCGTCAATCTTTTCGTTCACCTCGTCCAGCGCCGCGCCCAAATCCACATGCAGACCGAGTTCCTCCGCAATGTCCATGTAGCGCGCGGCGATCAGGTCAAACGTATCCTGATAATCCTCGCCCGCCGACTTCTGCTTGTGGCAGCGGTAGAGCAGGTCTGTCACCTTGTCGTCGTCCTTGAAGCGGCGGCCCGGCGCAGAGGGAATCACATACTGCCGCGCTTCGTCCAGCAGCAGAATATCCTTTACTTTGCGGAACTGTCCGGCATCCGCCAGTGAGCTGCCGCCAAACTTCGTTACAATCTTTTTCATGCGCCCAATCCTCCAAGGCATCATCCCGCTTCTTTGCGGCATGACATCCGAATATTTTTTGCGATGCGCCTCTCATCATACCGTTTTCCAGCGCGATTGTCAACAATTCCGCCGCAAAAATACAGATTCCGAACGAAAAAGGGGGCGATACGCCTGATTTTTCCCCGTCACGCGTCGGCAAAGCGCGACAGAATCAGCACGTCGCGGTACGCGCCGTCGCGCCACAGCTCCTTTTCCAGCCGCCCCTCCTCACGGAAGCCGCAGGACAGGTAACACCGCACAGCCGCTTCGTTGAACGCGAACACCGACACGCGCAGCTTGTGCAGGTTCATCTCCCGGAAGCAGAAGTCGCACAGCAGTTCCATCGCTTCCTTGCCGTATCCCTTGCCGCGGTAGGGCTTGCCAATCATGATGGCGAGCTTTGCCATGCGGTTCTTCCAGTCCACGCGGATGATGCCGCAGCGCCCCGCAAGCTCGTCGCCATCGACCGTCTCCACGGCGAACTGGTACTCCCCGCGCGTGTAGCTGGACTGCTGGGACAGCCACTGCTGTTCATCCGCGTAGGACGAGGGGAACGGGATGCCGCTCATCATCCCGCGCAAAGTTTCCGGGTCGTTGACGAACTCGTGGTTTGCCGCCGCGTCCGTGCCTTCAAACGCACGCAGGCGGATTCGCTTGCCCTCTATCATGCCTGTTCCTCCCGTTTCGCCCACTCGTCGCGCAGCACTGCCATGGACACAACGTCGTGGAACTTGCCGTTCTTCCACGTTTTCTGACGCGCCACGCCTTCCTCGGCGAAGCCCGCTTTCAAGTAGCAGAGCCTTGCGCGGCTGTTTTCCGCGAACACGGTCAATTCCACGCGGCGCAGCCCCAGCGTATCGAACGCATAGCGCAGCAGCAGCGAAAGTGCCTCGCGCCCGATGCCCTTGCCGCGGTGCTCCTCCTTCGCCAGCACGACACCGACTTCCGCCGTGCCGTCGCGGCGGCTGATGTGCTCCAGCGAAATCTGCCCCCAGTATTCCTCGGTCACGGGGTCAGCCATGACGAACATCATGCGCTCGCTGCCGCCGGAAAGCGCGTAATTCAGGAAATCCTCGCCGTTTTTCTCGGTATACGGCTGGTCGAAAATTTCAGTCAGGTAGCGGGTGGCTTCGGTGTCGTTTGTCCACGACAGAATGCCGGGGAGGTCGCTGCGGCGGTACGGGCGCAGCAGGACGTTTTTTCCTCGCAGGATAGGCATTGTGCGGGTGGCTCCTTTCGTTGTTCGTGAAAGCATTGGGAAATCGGTGTTTTTTTCGGGGTGAATTGCGTTGACTTTTCTTTCAAGCTGGACATATTAGCGGCTTCCAGCGGGCAATCGCAGACTTCGTCTGTTTCCATGCCCTTCGGTCGCGCCCATTTAGCGCGACACAGCGCAGATGGTGGAAAGAGCAGCTTGGGGGGCGCGTCTGCGGACGCGCAAAGTTACTGGCAGGGACGCTTCGCTGCCTGCTCCTTGCTTGAGCTTTCTCTTTGAATTGGTTGTCCGAGAAACAGTTGGGGCGTTGCCCCAAACCCCACAAGGGACGCTGTCCCTTGACCCTGCAAGGGGAAATTTTCCCCTTGACCCCTTTTCGCGATTGAGTTGGTCGCACTTTCATGCTGCTTCCGCGTGTTGCTTTTTCTTTTTTATTCTTCTATGGGTGCGCCGAACACATCCACCTTCGGCAGCATCGTCGCCACCTGCCGCAGTCGGTCACTCAGCGTCGTATACCGCTTCATGATGTGGTCATTCTCCACCATCTGCCGGATAATCTCTTCCCTGCCGACCAGCACCACCAGCTTTCTCGCGCGGGTCAACGCCGTGTAGAACAGATTCCTTGTCAGCAGCATCATCGGGCCGTATACCACCGGCAGAATCACCACCGGGAACTCGCTGCCCTGACTTTTGTGCACGGACAGGCAGTACGCTAAATCGAGGTCTTCCAGCTGCTGCCCCGTGTATTCCGCGTCCTTCTCGTCGTCGAAGCGGACGGTCAGCGCGTGATTCTCCGTATCCACCGCCGTCACAAAGCCCACGTCGCCGTTGAAAACGCCCTTGCCGTCCTCCCAGCCCAGATTCACGCGCCTGCGCCATTCCATGTCGTAATCGTTGCGCGTCTGCATCACCTTATCGCCAACGCGGAAGATGGTTTCCCCATAAGTGATGCTCGGCTTGCCGGGCGCGGGCGGATTGAGCGCCTCCTGCAAACGGATATTCAGCGCCTGTACGCCGCATTCGCCCTTTTTCATCGGCGCGAGCACCTGAATTTCACGCACGGAGCGGCTGCGCCAGTCGTCGCCGAACTTCAGGAACCTCGGCAGACGCTGCGTCGTCAGGGCGACGATGGTGTCCGCCGCCTGCTGCAAACTCATCTGCCGCTCGAAGAAGAAGTCGGTGTTCTTCTCGTTCAGCAGCGGCATCTTTCCCTCGTTGATGCGGTGCGCGTTGGTGACGATGCGGCTTGTTTCGGACTGGCGGAAGATGTCGGTCAGGTGAATCGACGGAATCACGCCGCTTTGCAGGATGTCGCCCAATACATTGCCCGCGCCGACGGACGGCAGCTGATCAGCGTCGCCGACAAGAATCAGGCGTGTACCCGGCGCAACCGCGCGCAGGAAGGAGCGCATGAGCATCATATCCACCATGGACGTTTCGTCGGCAATGATGCAGTCGCCCTCAATGGGCGTATCCTGATTGCGGCCGAACTGCCCCTCTTCGCCGCCGTACTCCAGCAGGCGGTGGATGGTTTTCGCCTCATGCCCGGTGGTTTCGGTCATGCGCTTGGCGGCGCGGCCCGTCGGCGCGCACAGCACCACCTCCCCGAACTCGGACAGGAGGGAAATAATGCACTTGATGATAGTCGTTTTGCCCGTGCCGGGGCCGCCGGTAATCACCAGCAAGCCGCGCCGGAGCGCCATCAAAATGGCTTCCCGCTGCCGCTGGCTGAACTCGATGTGATAACGTGCTTCAAACGCGTCGATGCTGTCCTCGGCATCTGTGGCGCACGACGGCACGGTGGACGCCATCAATTCGCACAGGCGCGTCGCCACCTCGCGCTCGGCGCTGTCGTACGCGGGCAGGTACACATGCTCATCGCCATCGTCGCCGGAAATCACCAGTTCACGCAGCAGCTGCATCGTTTTCAGCTGATGCGCCACCATCTCCCGCGAAACGCGCAAAAGCGCCGTGCACCGGTTCAGCAGCTCATCCATCGGCAGATAGACATGCCCCATGCTCACTGCCTGATCGCGCAGGACGTACTTGAGCGCGGCGCTGATTCGCCCGTCGCTGTCCGGGGGGATGCCGATGGCCGTGCCGATAGCATCCGCCGTTTTGAAGCCCACGCCGTCAATATCGTCGCACAGCTGATACGGATTCGCTCGGATGACCGCCTGCGTCCGCTCCCCGTACACTTTGCTGATTTTCAGCGCCAGCGACGCGCTCACGCCGTACGTCTGCAAAAACACCATTGCCGCGCGCGTGCTCTGCTGCTGCTGATAGTCCTCAATAATCTGCTTCCAGCGTTTTTTGCCCATGTTGGGCACTTCCTGCAATCGTTCGGGGTGCTCATCGAGGATTTTCAGCGTATCTTCGCCGAAGCAGTTGACAATATCGCGCGCGGTTTTTGCGCCAACCCCGTGGATGATGCCGCTGGAGAGGTACTTCAGGATGCCCTGCAGGGTCGTCGGGCGCTGCAGCTCCACCTTCTGGCACTTGAACTGCCGCCCGTACTGCGGATGCTCCATCCACTCGCCGGAGAAGATGCCCATTTCGCCGCCGGACAGCATCGGCAGTGTACCGACGACCGTCACGGTTCTCAGCCCTATTTTCTGCTCCGGCTTCACCGTCACGACGGAATACCCGTTTTCGGCATTGCGGTACACCGTCCCCTCCACCGTTGCTTCGAGCTGATCCATCTCGGCATCCCCCTTAACACTTTCTCAAAAATCAGTATATCACCATTTGCGGAAAAATGGAATGCCCTGCAATGAGAAAACTCAAGCATGGTAGTGTGCACCCGAAGGGGTCAAGGGGGCGAGCGCAAAGCCCCCTCCTCGCTCCCGCAGGAGCGAAATCCCTGCGTTTCGGAAAAGAGCCGCTATGTCTGAAAGACCAGCAACTCGGTCGCGCAAAACAGTTGGGGCGTTGCCCCAAACCCCACAAGGGACGCTGTCCCTTGACCCTGCAAGGGGAAATTTTCCCCTTGACCCCTTTCGCGCGATTGAGTTGAGCTCTCTTTCTTACTTCTTCCGCGTGTTAGTCCCCTTTTCCCCCTCCCTTCCCTAATTCCTAATTGCTTTTTTACCTTATTAGTGCTAAAATAAAACCCGGTTTCACTTTCCACCCCGAAAAGGAGTTATCATCATGAATGTATGCATCGACGTTCAGGACGTTTCCTTCACCTATGAGGATGCCCCCGAACCCGCTCTCCACCATGTCTCCCTGCAAGTCCACGAAGGCGAATTTCTCGCTGTCCTCGGCCATAACGGCTCCGGCAAATCCACCCTCGCAAAGCTCCTCAATGCCCTCTATCTGCCCACAGAAGGGCATATCACCGTCTGCGGCATGGATACCCAAAGCGACGAGGAGCTCTGGGAAATCCGCCAGAAGGCAGGGATGATTTTCCAGAATCCTGATAACCAGCTTGTCGCGACCGTCGTCCGGGAGGATGTCGCATTCGGGCTGGAGAACCTTGGCGTTCCCCGCGAAGAGATGATTCCGCGCATCGACGCGGCGCTTCAAGCGGTTGGCATGAGCCAGTTTGCCGAAGCCGCGCCGCATATGCTCTCCGGCGGACAGAAGCAGCGGATTGCCATCGCGGGCATTCTCGCCATGCAGCCGTCCGTCATTATCGCGGATGAATCCACCGCCATGCTCGACCCGTCCGGGCGGCAGGAGGTGCTGTCCACCATCCGCCGTCTCAACCGCGAAAAGGGCATCACCGTCGTGTGGATTACCCACTTCATGGAAGAAGCGGCGCAGGCAGACCGCATCATCGTGATGAATCAGGGCGAGGTAGCGCTGTCCGGCACGCCGCGCGAGGTGTTCCCGCAGGTGGATACCCTGCGCGAATTGCACCTTGACGTGCCGCACATGACCGCATTGGCGGATTCGCTCCGCCGGGACGGGATGCCCCTGCCGGGGAACATCCTGACCGTTGACGAAATGACCAAGGAGGTGCTGACGCTGCTATGTCCCTCGAAGTAAAGCACTTGACCCACACATACAGCGCCGGCAGCGCTTTCCAGGCAACCGCCGTGCATGACGTGTCGCTGACGATTGAGGACGGCGAATTTGTGTGCATCGTCGGGCACACGGGCAGCGGCAAATCGACGCTGGTGCAGCATTTGAACGGACTGCTCAAGCCCACCAGCGGGCAGGTGCTCGTCGACGGCGAGGACATGAACGGCGAGAACGTCGACCGCCGCCGCATCCGGCAGAAAGTCGGGCTGGTGTTCCAGTACCCGGAATATCAGCTGTTTGAAGAGACGATTGCCAAGGACATTGCGTTCGGCCCGAAGAACCAAGGGCTGTCGGAGGAAGAAATCGACCAGCGCGTGCGCCGCGCCATGGCGCATGTGCATCTTGATTACGACAAGTACGCCGAGCGCAGCCCGTTCGACCTCTCCGGCGGACAGATGCGCCGCGTGGCGATTGCAGGCGTGCTGGCGATGGAGCCGAAGGTGCTGATTCTGGACGAACCCGCTGCCGGGCTTGACCCGCGCGGCCGTGAGCGCATTCTGGGGATGCTGCAGGAATTGCACCGCGAGGGCGGCGTGACCATCGTTATGGTCAGCCACAGCATGGACGACTGCGCCCGGCTGGCGACGCGCATGATTGTGATGAGCAAGGGCGAGCTGGTGCTGACCGACACGCCGCGCAATGTCTTCCGCCAAGCCGACCTGATGCGCTCCATCGGGCTGGGTGTGCCGGAAGCGGCGGAATTGTGCGGTCGCCTGCGCGCCGCTGGGCTTCAACTGCCCGACGACCTGTTCACACAGGAGGAGCTGCACGACCATCTGCTTCGTTTGTGGAAAGAAAAGCAGGAAAAGGAGGCGGCGAAATGAATCTGAACATCACCATGGGGCAGTATTACCCCGTTGACAGCTTCGTCCACCGCCTTGACCCGCGCACGAAAATCCTTCTAACCATCCTGATGATTGTCGCGGTGTTCATGGTGCATTCGCTCGTCGGGTACGCGCTGGTGCTGGCGTTCCTCTACTGGGCGGCGAAGTGCTCGAATGTCCCCTTCAAGATGCTGATGAAGGGCATCAAGCCCCTGCGCATCATCCTGATTCTGACGTTCGTGCTGAACCTGTTCTTCTCCAATGGCACGACCCCGCTCATCGACTGGTGGATTATCCACATCACCCGCGAAGGGCTGACGCAGGCGGTGCATTACTCCCTGCGCCTTGTGTTCCTCGTCCTCGCGACCTCGCTGATGACGCTGACGACCTCCCCCATCGCGCTCTCCGACGGCATTGAGCTGCTTTTATCGCCGCTCAAGCGCTTTCACTTTCCCGCGCACGAGCTGGCGATGATGATGTCCATTGCGCTCCGCTTCATCCCCACGCTGATGGAGGAAGCGGACAAGATTATGAAGGCGCAAATGGCGCGCGGTGCGGATTTTGAGACAGGCAACCTTTTCGCCCGCGCGAAGGCGATGATTCCCCTGCTGGTGCCGCTGTTCGTCAGCGCGTTCCGCCGCGCGGGTGAATTGGCAATGGCGATGGAAGCCCGCTGCTACCACGGCGGCGAGAACCGCACGCGCCTGCGCAAGCTGGAAATTACGAAAAACGACTACATCGCCGGCGGCGCGGTGCTTGCGCTGATGCTCCTGATTGTGCTGGAAGGCGTCGTCGTGTCGCACATCGGAGGAATCCTCTGATGGCGCGGCGGATTTTGCTGACGATCGAGTACGACGGCACGGCGTATTCCGGCTGGCAGCGGCAGTATAACGGCTTGGCGGTGCAGCAGCTGATTGAGGAAGCGCTCACCCGCGCAACGAGCGAAACAATCACCATCACAGGCGCAAGCCGGACGGACGCGGGCGTACACGCCTTGGGGCAGTGCGCGCATTTCGACACCTCCTCCCGCATTCCGCCGGAAAAGTACCCGTTTGTGCTGAACACCATGCTCCCGCGCGACATTCGCGTGCAGGCGGGGCGCGAAGTGCCGGACGGCTTCCATGCGCGCTTCATGACCTGCGGCAAGCGCTACACCTACCGCATCCTGAACAGCCGCCATGGCAGCGCCATCCGCCGGAATACGTTCGCGCATGTACCCATTCCGCTGGATGTGGACGCGATGCGTCAGGCTTTGCCGACACTGCTCGGTACGCACGATTTCGCCGCGTATCAGGCGTCCGGCGGCACAGCGAAAACGACCATCCGAACCATCCGCATGGCGGAGATGACCGTGCAGGGCGACGAGATTATCCTCCTTGTCGAGGGGGATGCTTTCCTATATAATATGGTGCGCATCATTGCCGGTACGCTCATCGAAATCGGCTTGCATCGGCGCAGCGCGGATGCCTTCACCGAGGCGTTCCGGACGCTTGACCGCCTGTCGCTGGGCGTGACCGCGCCGCCGCACGGCTTGGAGCTGACGAAAGTCTACTACCCGGAGGAAGCGTTTCGGATGCCCGAAGCCGTCCGCTGGCATGAGGAATAACCATTTTTACCCCACAGGAGCTGTTGACCCATGGTAAAATCATTCATGACAAACATGCCCGACCAGTGCGGCGCGTTTCTGGCGGCAAGCCGGATCATCGAGCGCCATCAAGGGAACATCGTGCGCGTGAGCTACAACAAAGCAGTGGATGCGCACGCGCTGTTTCTGGATGTTGAGGCGGACGACGTGGTGCTCAGCGCCATCGAGGGCGAACTGAATCAGGCGGGATTCCTCAAATCCGTGCCGCACGCGAAGATTATTCTGGCGCAGTTCGACGTGCCGGATCATCCGGGCGCGGTCGTGCCGATTCTGGAAGTGCTGAACCGCCATCACGTCAACATCTCCTATATTTCCAGCCAGTCGAATGACAACGGTCATGCGTCGCTGAAAATGGGGCTGTACATCGAAGAGCCGGGCGTGATGGATACGCTGCTGCGGGAGTTGTCGGCGCTGTGCCCGGTGCAGATTCTCTCGTACGATTCCGGCGAAAAGAAGCTGGATACGACCGTGTTTTACCTGCGCTTCGCGTCGGAAATCCGCCGGCTTCTGCGCCTGACGCAGGAGCAGACGAACGAGTTCACCTACTACGCGAACCTCATCATGCAGGAGCTGGACGAGCGGAACGAGCCGCCGAGCAAGACGTTTGAGTACATCAACCGCTTTGCGCGCTTCGTGGCGGAGCACAACGGCGCGGCGTACGAGTGCCGCGTGACGCATGTGCCGCTGACGGAGCAAGTTCGGGCGGTTGTGCTGGAGCCGCCGTTCGGGAGCAACATCACCGTACTGGAGGACGTGAAAACGCGGGCGCTGCTGGTGATTGACAGCGGCTTCCGGTGCTGTGCGCGCTACACCTTGCGGCAGCTGCGGACGATTTTTCCTGATTTTGACGAGCGGAAGCGTGAAATGCTGCTGACGCACTCAGATTCCGACCACACGGGACTGGCGGAAAGTATGCCGGTCATCTGGTGCAGCCAGCGGACGGCGGACTGCTTCGCGAACGAATCGCTGGGGCTGCCATCCCCGCGGGAAGCCAGCGCGACGGGGCTGCCCTACTATCGGCTGAACAAGCTGATTACGGAATACACCGTGCCGCCGCTGAACCGCCTGCGCATCCTGAACACATCCCACGGCGATGACGAGCAGCCCATCAGCCCGATTGGCGCATTCCTCTTCGGCGACATGCGCTTTAACGTCCTACAAGGGAACGGCGGGCATGTGCCGGGCGAAACGATGCTGATTGACCCCGTGCACCGCGTGGCATTCACGGGCGACGACTACATCAACCCCCACAACATGACCCCGCCGCAGAAGGAGTTCGACCGCCTTGCCCCCTACCTCGCCCGCAGCGTGAACGTCGATTCCCCGCGCTACCACGCGATTCTCCGCGCCGTCCTCGCCATGCTGGACGGCAAAGGCTACCTGATTTTCCCCGGTCACGGCGGCGTTGTACAGCGGACGGAAGCGATGTAAAGGGAGAGACGAGGGGCGTTGCCCCTAACCCCCACCAGAGGCTTTGCCTCTGGACTCCACAAGGGACTTCGTCCCTTGACCCTTTCGCGCGATTCAGTTGGTTACATCTTCATGCTTTGCCCGCGTGTTGATTGGGGGAGACCGAGGGGCGCTGCCCCTAACCCCCGCCAGAGGCTTTGCCTCTGGACTCCACAAGGGACTTCGTCCCTTGACCCTTTCGCGCGATTCAGTTGGTTACATCTTCATGCTGTGTCCGCGTGTTTATTCGGGGACGGCGTGCCTAATTCCGCATTCCGCATTCCTCATTCCGCATTAACGAAGGGAGTTCCCCATGCTTCGTCTCGATTTGCTCTCCCTCCCCCTCGATTTCACCCCTGAAACGCTGAATGCGCTGATTCTCCGCAAGCTGAAATGTGCGCCGGAGCAGCTCAAAAGCGTCGTGCCGCTCAAAAAGGCGGTCGATGCGCGCGACAAGGCGGATGTGCACTTCGTCCTGAGCGTCGCGGTGACGCTGAAGGATGAAGCGAAGGTGCTCGCACGGCTCAAGCCGGGTGTTGCGGCGCCGTTCACCTTCCCCAAGGCGCCGACGCTGCCGAAAGCGCGGTTCGAGCATCCACCCGTGGTCGTCGGGGCTGGCCCGGCGGGGCTGTTTGCTGCGCTGACATTGGCACGCGCGGGTGTGCAGCCGATTCTCATCGAGCGCGGCAAGCCCGTCGAGGAGCGCACAAAATCCGTGCAGATGATGCAGGAGCAGGGCATCCTCGACCCGGAAAGCAACGTGCAGTTCGGCGAGGGCGGCGCGGGTGCGTTTTCCGACGGCAAGCTGACCACCGGCACGAAATCACCGCTGATTCGCACGGTGCTGCAAACCTTCGTCGATCACGGCGCGCCGGAGGACATCCTGTACATCGCAAAACCCCACGTCGGCACGGATTTGCTCAAGGGCGTTGTACGCTCGATGCGGCAGGAAATCATCCAACTGGGCGGTCAAGTGCGGTTTGACACGCGCCTGACCGGGCTGATGATGCGCGGCGAAAGCATGGAGGGCATCACGATGCTCTGCGGCGGCGAAACACAGGAAATCCGCACCGACACAGTGATTCTCGCCATCGGTCACAGCGCGCGCGACACCATGCAGACGCTGTTCCGGCAAGGCGTGCGCATGGAGCAGAAGCCATTCGCCATGGGTGTGCGCATTGAGCATCCGCAAGCGCTCATCAGCCAGAGCCAATACGGCAAATGCTGGACGCACCCCGCGCTGAAGGCGGCGGACTACAAGCTCGCCGTCCATACGCCCGACGGCCGCGGAACATACACCTTCTGCATGTGTCCGGGCGGCGAGGTGATTGCAGCGGCAAGTCAGCCGGATGGTCTGTGCGTCAACGGCATGAGCTACCACGCGCGCGCGGGCGAAAACGCGAACAGTGCGCTGCTGGTGGGCGTGCGTCCGGAGGACTTTGGCGATGATCACCCGCTGGCAGGCTTCGTGTGGCAGCGGAGCATTGAGCAGGCGGCATTCAGGCTTGGCGGCGGCGGGTACAAAGCGCCGGTGCAGCGTGTGGAGGATTTGCTGTACGACCGCGCCACGACGCGCCTTGGCGACGTGCAGCCGACCTACCGTCCGGGCGTTGTGCCGGCGGATTTGCGCGCGTGCCTGCCTGATTTCATCATCGAGGACTTGAAGTTCGGCATTCGGCGGATGGATGGGCAGCTGCATGGCTTTGCGCATCCGGATGCGCTGCTGACAGGCGTGGAGACGCGCTCGTCGTCGCCGGTGCGTTTGCCCCGAAATCGGGAGACGCTGATGGCGGAGCGGGTGGATGGGCTGTACCCGGCGGGCGAAGGCGCGGGGTTCGCGGGCGGCATCGTATCCGCGGCGGTGGATGGGATTCAGACCGCAATCGCGGCGCTGCATCATCACGCGGAATAAAGCGCTTTCGCCTTTGTGAAACGCCAAGCCCGGCCAGCGACGGCAAAAATCCACATCATCCACAAAATCTACATTATATATAAGGAGGGTTTCCCATGTCCAACGTCAAAGAAAATTTCCTACGGTATGTCCAGATTGAAACGACCTCCAGCGAGACGAGCGGCACTTGCCCGTCCACGCCGAACCAGTGGGTGCTGGCAAAAATGCTGGTGGACGAGCTGCACGCAATGGGCATCGAAAACGCCCGCGTAGACGACCACTGCTATGTGTACGCGACGATTCCCGCCAAGGGCAATCATCCGGCGAAAGTCGGGCTGATTTCGCATATGGATACATCCGACGGCGTGAAGGGTCCGACGCACCCCGTCATCATCGAGCACTACGACGGCCGCGCCATCACGCTCAAAAACGGCGTGGTCATCGACGGCTTCCCGTTCCTGAAGGACTTGCAGGGGCAGGAGCTGATTGTCACCAGCGGCGACAGCGTGCTGGGCGCGGATGATAAGGCGGGCGTGGCGGAAATTATGGCGCTGTGCAAGCGGCTGACCGCCCCCGATGCGCCGGAGCACTGCACGGTGTGCATCGGCTTTACGCCGGACGAGGAAATCGGCAGCGGTGCGGATCACTTCGATGTAGCAGGCTTCGGCGCGGATTACGCCTACACGGTGGATGGCGGCGCGCTGGGCGAATTGGAGTACGAGAACTTCAACGCCGCATCGTGCGCCATCAAGGTACACGGCGTGAACATCCACCCCGGCAGCGCGAAGAACCAGATGCGCAACGCCCTGCTGATGGCCATTGAGTGGAACAGCATGCTGCCCCCGGCGGAAACGCCCGCGCACACCTGCGGCTACGAGGGCTTCTACCACCTGATGCACATGGAGGGCGACGAGGAACTGGCGACGCTGCAATACATCATCCGCGACCACGACGCGCAGAAGTTCGACGCGCGCAAAGCGACCGTGCAGCAGATTACCGACTACCTGAACCAGAAGTGGGGCGCGGGGACATTCGAGTGCGTCATCCGCGACAGCTACCGCAACATGCGCGAAATCATGGAGCAGCACATGGACGTGGTGGAGAAGGCGAAAGCGGCGTTTGAGGAAAACGGCGTGACCCCCATCATCTCCCCCATCCGCGGCGGCACGGACGGCGCGCGCCTGTCCTACATGGGGCTGCCCTGCCCGAATCTCTCCACCGGCGGTTATAATTTCCACGGCAGAAAGGAAATGATTACCGTCGAGGCGATGGAAGCAATGGTCAATGTGCTGGAAAGCATCGTCCGCAACGCGTAAATCCGCAATTTTCAGGAGATTTTTTTCGGAAATTTGCAATTAGGCATTGACGTGCGCATCATCTTTTGCTATAATAGCTATACGGTTCGCCATCCGTCTGTCTATGTGGCTGATGTCAAGGCGAGATGAGCGAAAGGAGGGATAACAGTGTCCGAGGTACGCGTCCGTGAGAATGAATCCCTGGAGAGTGCTCTGAAGCGCTTCAAGCGTCAGTGCGCCCGCAGTGGTGTGATTCAGGAAGTTCGTAAGCGTGAGCATTACGAAAAGCCCAGCGTCAAGCGCAAGAAGAAGGCCGAAGCTGCCCGCAAGCGCAAGTATTGATGACTTTTGTCATCATTGCCCCGCGGCATTTCTCAATGGTCCGGCTGTAAGGGTTCTTTGCCCTTCGCCACGAATGTGCTGATTGTGCGCAATGGCATTCCCCTTTCGAGGTTTTTCCTCGGAAGGGGTTTTCTTTTTAATTTCGCATTCCGCATTATGAAAAATCTTTCCTATCGCCCCTTGCATAATCGCGTGTATTTTGCTATACTATTGGCAACAGCAGGTTTCTCATGCCTTTCTATATGGTGATTTTGCACTTTACGTCCCTGCTGGCTGATTTTTTTACATCATTATTCTTTTTTTGTGTGCCTTTTTTGATACCCTGATTTTACTGCGCTAAGGAGTATGTTTCTTCTATGCAATTTTGCTTGCAGTTAGCCCCACACGCGAATATCCGCTACCGTGACGCGCAGGTCAAACTTGGTCAAGCCGAGTTGACCTGTTTGCTGTGTGCGCTTTCCCTGCCCGCTGAAACGCAGGTGACGACCATCGGCGGCGTACCATGCCTGACTTTCTCTGCGAAGGCGCTGACCCCTGAAGCCCTTGCGCTGCTTGGCACGCACAGCACACGCCTGATGCTCTTCGAGTGCGTGGATGGCGGTCTGCTGCGCCCGCTGGATTGGGGACGCACTGCCTATCTGCCCGACGACCTCTCGGAGATTTTGAAGTACAAGGGCAAAACGAGCGCCGCGTTCACCCATATGATGATGAACTGCGCCCGTGCCGCGAGTGATTTCGCCCTTGCAGAACAGCCGCTGACCGTGCTTGACCCCATGTGCGGCAAGTGCACAACCGGCTTCGTCGCCCTGCAAAACGGCATGAACGCCGTCTGCCTCGACATAGACCGCAAGGATTTGAAGGAAGCGGCGGATTATTTCAGCAATTATCTGCAATTCCATCGCCTGAAGCACCGCCTCGCACAGAGCAGCCGCACGCTGCAAAAGACCGCCGTGCCGATTGCCGAATACACCTTCAGCGACACGAAGGAGCATTTCGCGGCGGATGATGTGCGCACGCTGATGCTGGCGGAGGGGGACAGCGGGCTTGTCGGCGACCTGCTGAAGAAGCGTCCGGCGGATTTGCTCGTCTGCGACCTTCCCTATGGCGTGCAGCACGCGCCGCAGAACGGGAAAAAGGCGGAGAGCTTCCCCAAGCTGCTGGAGCGCATCCTCCCCGCGTGGCGTCGGGCGCTCAAACCCGGCGGCGCGGCGGCGATTTCCTTCAACACGCTGACGCTGCGCAAGGATACGCTGCTGACGCTGCTGCAAAACGCAGGCTTCACGCCGCTGACCGAGCCGCCGTATGATGACTTTTCGCATTTCGTTGAGCAGGCAGTGCACCGCGACTTCATCGTCGCCCGCAATGAACAGCCGTAACGGATAATATAGATTACAGAGATTTGGGAGAGCAAGGAGGCTTTTTCAAGCTATGTCCGAATGGAAGAATCAAGATTTTAGTCAGCTGACAGTGCTGGAGCTGCGCAAGGTTGCCAAGGCCATGGGCGTGCAGCTCGGCGCGGGCATTTCCAAGGCAGGTATCGTCGAGAAACTCGACCGCGCGCGCAACGCGAAATACAGCGACATCCCCGCTGTGCCGATGGATTTCACCCCCATTCCAAAGTCTGACGACAAACAGGAATCCCCCGTGGAAAAAGCCGAGGTTCCCGCTGCTGTGAAGGATGAGAAGCCGTCGGAATCCCTTGCGCCTGCCAACAAGCAGCCCGTACCTGCCGCCGCCAAACCGGAAACTGCCGCACCCGCAGTCGCGGCACCCGCGGTCGCCGCACCCGCGGGCGCCGCGTCCAAGCCGGAAGCGGAAAAACCCGCTGCGCCCGCACAGCCCGCATCGGATGCGCGCCCTGCCATAAGCGGCTTCCGCCCGGCGTATCAGGCGCCCGCGACGCCGCCGCGCTTCGGCAGCAAGCCCGCGTATCAGGCATCCAGCAATTCGTTTGGCAATCGCCCGGCACGTCCGCAGGGGAACGACTTTGCCCGCCCGGCGCGTCCGGTAAACTACACGCGCTTCGGCCCGGCGGCGCAGGCGGATTCTACGAATGACCGCTCGTATGACGCGCCTCGCACGGCCAGCAGCTGGTCTGACCGCCGCCCCGCGTATGGCAATGACCTGCCCGACCGCCGCCCCGCCTATGGCACGGATGTGCCCGATCGCCGTCCCGCGTACGGCAATGACCTGCCCGACCGCCGCCCCGCCTATGGCACGGATGCGCCGCGTTCCGCCTTCGGCACGGACGCTCCCCGCTATTCCCGTTCCTACGATGCACCGAGCGCCTTCGACAGCGGCCGCGCCCGCCAGCCCGGCTTCAACAGTCCCCAGCGCGACGTACCGTCAGACTTGCAGAGCATGTGGGCAGGTTCGCCGAGCGATATGCTCTCCCCGGCGGAATGTCAGGATGGTTCGGGCATTCTGGAGCTGCACCCGGACGGCTACGGCTTCCTGCGCGGCGCGTCGCTCACCCCCAGCAATCGCGATATTTACGTCTCGATGGCGCAGGTTCGCCGCTTCTATCTCCGCACGGGCGACTTCGTAACCGGCAAGGTACGTCCCCAGCGCGACGGCGACAAGTACTCCGCCATGCTCTACATCACCGAGGTCAATGGCTGCCCCGCTGATTCGGTGGCGAGCCGCCCCGCGTTTGACGCCCTGACGCCCTGCTATCCGCACGAGCACATCACCCTCGAAGTGGAAGGCGGCAGCAATGAGTTCCTTGACATGCGCCTGATTGACCTCGTTGCGCCGATTGGCTTTGGTCAGCGCGGGCTGATTCACTGCCCGCCTGCTGTGGACAAGGCGCATCTGCTGTCCTCCATTGCCAACGCAGCCAGCATCTGCCATCCGGATGCGGTGGTGATGACGCTGCTGCTGGGCGGCACGCCGGAGGACGCGACGCTCTACCGTGACCACACGCACGGCGAGGTGATTGCCTCCACCTTCGATCAGACGCCGGAAAATCACCTGCGCATCACCGACATGGTGCTGGAGCGCGCCGAGCGGCTGGTGGAAATGAAGAAAAACGTGATTCTGCTGGTGGACAGCCTGACCTACCTCTCCAAGGTTTACACAACCGCGGCTGTTCAGCAGGGGCGGCAGACCATCGGCATGGTGAATCCGGTAAGCCTGCAAAAAGCGAAGAAGCTCTTCGGCGCGGCGCGCTGCCTGCGCGAAGGCGGTTCGCTGACGATTTTCGCCGTCATGAACATCGAAACGGGCAGCCGCGTGGATGACTCCATCGCGGAAGACCTGAAGGGCACGGCGAATATGGAGCTGGTGCTGGACACGGCGGCAGCGCGCGCGGGCATTTATCCCCCGGTCAACCTGCTGCTCTCCGGCACGAAACGCGCCGAACTTATCGCCAGCAAGGAGCAGCTGGACGGCATCAAGCTCATCCACGAGATGCTGGGCAGCCTGCGCGCGGTGGACATGATTCCGCAGCTGCTGTCGATGCTGGAAAAGACGACCAACAATGAGGATTTGCTTGTCCGCATCAAGGACTGGGCGGCGCTGATGAAGCAGTAATCCGCCTTGCTTCCCAAAAAAGCAGAAAAAAGTTTCGGATTCAGAGAAAAAAGGCTTGCAATCCCCCGGCAAATATGATACAATGATTTCTGCGGCTGAATAAGCTGATCATTGCATACGCGAAAGAGGTGAAATCGCAATGAAGGAAAAGATCCATCCCAACTACGGCAAGTGCATCGTTCGCTGCGTGTGCGGTGAGACGTTTGAAACCGGCTCGACCAAGAAGGAACTTCGAGTGGATATCTGCTCTAAGTGCCATCCCTTCTACACCGGCAAGCAGAAGCTGGTGGATACCGGCGGACGTGTCGATCGTTTCAAGAAGCGCTTCGGTCTCAACTAGTTTTCGAGACAGTTGCTTCTCACGAGCTATCACGAGAGATAACAGGGCATTGCTTCGGCAGTGTCCTGTTTTCGTTTGCACTTTTTTGCGGTATCAAGCAGGATTTTGCCCTTCCCGCGTTGAACTTGCCAAAAGGAAAGCGCTTTGGCAATCTGCTTTCTCATGAGGAAACGACGATGCTTTTCAAATCATCTGCTTCTCCCAAAGAAAATCCGGGCGGCAAGCGCCTCCGCCGTGCGCTGGGGCTGTTGCTGGGCAGCGCGCTGGCGGTGCAGTACAAACAAGACCGAATCTTCCGCGCGAGCGTGAATTTGCAGCTGGTGATGGTGCTCAACTACCTTTACGCGGCTTATAACCTGCTGACTGCGCTGCAAAGCGGGTCGATGTGGCTGCTGTCGCTGGGCATCTACACGCTGATGCTCGCCATCGTCCGCACCGACCTGACGCTCTCGCACCACCGCGGGCGGAAGCTGCCGCCGGACGCCCTGCTGCGCCACGAATCCCGCTGCTATCGGCGCGTCGCGTGGTCGCTGCTGGCGCTGAATGTGCCAATTGGCGGCTTGACGCTGCTGATGGTATCGGGGCAGTCCGTCTCCGCGCTGCCCGGCCACCTGATTTACCTCTCCGCGCTCTACACCTTCGTCATGATGTTTCTTGCCATCTCGAACCTGATTCGCTTCCGCAAGCTCGGCAGCCCGATTCTCTCGGCAGCGAAAGTGCTTTCGCTCGTCGCGGCGCTGTTGTCGCTGCTGACGCTGCAATCGGCGCTGATTGACCGCTTCGGCACGGCGCAGGGTTCTTTCCGGCTGATGATGACGCGGCTGACCGGCAGCGCGGTCTACGCGTCGGTGCTGATTATCGCCGTGTGGATGCTGCGCCGCCCGCTGACAATCAGCGCGAATGGGATTGAGGAGGAACTCACTGCGCCATGAGCGGCAAGGGGTTCGCCTCCGCAGAGGCGAAATCCTTGCTTCCAAAAGCGCACTGCATGGGGAAAATCAAAATCCCCAAAAGCAAAAAAATCGCCATCGGGCACGCAATTCGCTCCCGATGGCATTTTTCATTACGCTTTGACATTCCCCAAACTCAGCGGCATCAGCACCACCAAGTGCGGCTGGCACGACAAATCCCCCGCCGACACCCGCAGCAGCGGCAGCTCCTCCGCTTTCTCCGGATACAGGCGCAGGAAGTCCGTCACCGGCGCAATCGGCCACGACGCATTCGCTTCCGTCTTGTAGTGCATCGGCAGAATCACCCGCGCGTGCAGCACGTCCGCCACCTGCTTCGCCATCGGCGCGTCCATCGTGTAGTACCCACCGACGGGCAGCATCACGATATCCGCACTGCCCAAAAGCAACCGCTGTTCCGTCGTCAGCATGTGCCCCAAATCGCCAAGGTGCATCACCGTCAGCCCTTCCGCCTTCAGGCAGAACAGCAGCGTCTTGCCGCGCAGCTTCCCCTGCTGCTCATCGTGGTACGCCTCAATCGCCCGCACCGCCGCGCCGCCGCCGAGGTCAAAATCCCCCGCCCGGTCAATCACGCGCGGATTCCCCGGAATCGTCTCGACCGCGTTGTGGTCATGGTGCTGATGCGACACCAGCACCACATCCGCCGGATTCGCCGTCACGGGATAGCCGCACGACGCATCATACGGATCAGTGACGATGCGGAGGCCGTTGTCCAGCTCAATGACAAATTTTGCGTGCCCCATACAGCTGATAATCATGGATTTCCCGTCCTTTCTTTTGCCGCGCGGCAAAGGTACGGCAGCAAGCGTCCCGGCAGCGGATTGTGCGTCCGCAAGCGCGCCGCTAAATCCCGATGCAGCATACGGCAGTATTTCTCCATCGCCTGACCGCCGGCATCCGCCGATTTCAGCAGTGCCCGAAGCAGCGTGCCGTCCGCCGTATCATCCGGATGGCGCGCAAGCAGCGACAGGCAGCAGCCGAGTTCACCCGGCGCACCGGGGATTTTTGTCGGCATATCCGGCGGATTCGGCAGCTTGTCCAGCAGCAGCCAGCCGCCTTGCATCCACGTCCGCCAGCCGTGTTTCTCTGCCAGTCGGCAGAAATCCGCCGCGTCCGCCAAAAGCGGCAAATCCGTCGCGAAGAGCGCGTTCGCGTCCTCCGACCGCCGCAGCGCCGGGCGGCGAAGCGTCGGCACGGTTGCCAGCATCTCCTGCAGCTCCTGCCGAAGCGCCGTCAACATGCTTACTGCGCCCCCGTCGCGCAATAGTCAATGTGAATGGTGTGCATGGCGGTGAAGCGCCCCTGCACATCCAGCTGATATTCGAGGTGCACCATCCCGGCGTCGTCCGCCGCGCGGCACTTGACCTGCGTCGGGAACACCGCCATCGCCATATCCCCGAACGGCGTGTGATACGCGCCCTCAAAGCGCTGATCCTTTACGAACACCATCGTCGTGCCGTACTCGCCGGGACGGCTCATGGTCACGCGGTGCTCGGACAGCGACAGAATCACGTCGCTCGTAACCATCTCGCTGTCATCCTCCGTCGGCATGGACTCCTGATAGCGGATGAGATAGCCGCTGGCGGTTTTCTTAAGTTCTCCGCGGCAGAACAGCTGCATCGGCGCTTCCTGCTCGCCCTCTTCGTCGCGGATGGTGCTGACCAGGTTAATCAGCACGGGCGTTTTATCCTGTTTCTTCACTTCTGCTCCTCTCGGACTGTATCCGAACGTGTGGTTTGCCGCCTTTTGTCGGCGGCGCTTATAGTATAGCACATTTTTTCGCCTTGCACAATCACCGCGTTTGGCGTATGATAGAGGAAAGACACTTTTGTGGAGGGCAAAAGCTATGCTGCGGATTGGAGCACGGGCGAAAATCAACTGGACGCTGGATATTACCGGGCGGCGGGCGGACGGCTACCACCTGATGGACATGCTGATGCAGAGCGTGACGCTTGCCGACGAAATCACGCTGGAGAAGACGACCGATGGCATCATCACGCTGACGACGGGCGGCACGCCGCTGCTCCTGGCGGACGAGCATCATCTGGCGCTGCGGGCGGCACGGGCGCTGCAAAAGGCAACAAGCTGTCCGCTGGGAGCGCGCATTCATGTCGAGAAGCACATTCCCGTTGGGGCGGGCATGGGCGGCGGCAGCAGCGACGCGGCAGGCGTGCTGGTGGGGCTGAATCGCCTATGGGAAACCGGGCTGACGCGGGCGGAGCTGGAAGATGTCGGCTTGACGCTGGGAGCGGACGTGCCGTTCTGCATCCGCGGCGGATTGACCCGCACCCGCGGCATTGGGGAAGCAATGCAGGGACTCCCCTGCGGGCGCTGCTTCCCGCTGGTGGTGATTCAGCCGTGCGGCGGACTTTCGACGCGCGACGTATTTGCGGCATACCACGCGCAGGCGGTTTCGTTCCGTCCGGACAATGACGCGGCGCAGGCGGCTTTGGCGGATGGGGATTTGCGCGCGCTGTCCCCGGCGCTGGGGAACGTATTGCAGCCGGTAAGCGAGCAAATGCGTCCGGCGATTGCGGATGCGATTGCAGATTTGCGGAATTTCGGCGCGGCGGCTTCGCTGATGACCGGGAGCGGGTCGGCGGTGTTCGGCGCGTTCGAGACAAAAGACACGGCGGACGCGGCGTTTGCGGCGCTGGAAAAGCGGTATGACAGGGTGTTTCGGTGCGAAACGTGCATGGAGAGCGTCATCGAACAAATTTGATATGCCAAGCAGGTCGGAAGCGCGATTGCCTCCGACCTGTTTGCTTATGGACTCTTCTTCCACACCACTACGCCCGTGCCCGCTTTGAGGGCATCCGGCAAATCGGGATTCAGCCGCCGCAGCTTTTCCTGCGGCACGCGGTATTCCTTCGCCAGCGTCCACCAGTCCTCGCCGGTCTGGCAGTAGCACAGGTATAGCCCGTCGTCCACCTCGTCCGCCGCTTCCTCCTGCGCGTCGGTCAACAGGTGTGCGCCTTGCGTCTCCACGCCGTCGCAAGTCAGGCGGAGGACGTAGCGCAGTTCCACGCGGTCGGAGGTAATCGGCGCGGCTTCCACCTCATCCGCCGTCAGGGTCAGAATGCTGTCCGGCGCGGCAGAGACGGCAAAGGACGTGCGGAACGGCGCTTCCTGATGCACGGTCACGGGCGCGGTGTTCTCTTCGGTCATGTACAGCAGGGTGATTTCGAGCATCCCCTCGGTGTTCAAGCGGCTGCCCGTGCTCTCCTGCGCGGTCATGATGGGCGTGGCAAACGCGGCAAGCATCCCGCGCACAGGGGGCGTGCCATCGGGCAGGAGCAGCGTCGTCTTGCCGGATTCAGCGGCAGAGGCGCGCCTTTGCCCCGTGCGAATCACCACGTCGCGCCCGGAAAAGGTCAGCGCCGCACCCTGATAGCTGTACGCATCGCGCAGGACAGTCAGCTTCTCCTGCGTGTCCGCCGTCCCCTGCACGCCAAGGAGGACTTCCGCCCGCAGCGTCTTTCCCCCGTCGCCCGCGTCCTGACTGGCGACCGCGACGTCACGCACGGTCACGCGGGCATCAAGCAAATCACCGCTTTCGCCGCTGAGTTCGAGCGTCTGGCTGAACGGCGCCTCATGGTGCGTGACGACAAGCGGCTTGCCGGGCAAATCGCTGGCGTGCACCGCCGAAATGGTCACCGTGCCTTCCACACCGATTCTGCCCTGTCCGCCCGTGATATCGCTGATTTGCGCCGCCGCGTCCGCGCAGAGCGTCTCGCGCACCTGCAACCCCTCCGGCAGCTCAAATTCCTCCCGGAGCAGCGTATCCGCCTGTCCGCTGGCAACGGTTCGACGCAGGGCAATCTCCTGCGTGGCGACTTCCGCGCCGCCCGGCGCATTCACCCCTGTGAGCACCTCCAGCGCCTGCGTGGACGCGCCGCGGGCATCCAGCTGCACAATCGCGCGCATATTCAGCCGCCCGCCCTGCACCGAGGCATCCACATGCTCCACCCTCGCCTGTGCCTGTACGCGACCTTTCGGCTGCGCGCCCGGCAAATCGCACTGGTGGATAAAGTCCGCCGTCGCCTCCACCACATGCACCTGATTCGGCGCGCCCTGCGTGTAGAGGACGTGGAAAATCACCTTGCCGGAGAGCGTCGCGCGGTCAGCCCCACTTTCGGCGCTGTCCACCACCGCCATCCCGCCCGCGTGCAGCACGTGCGTTTCCTCCCGCAGGCCGCCGGGCAGCGTAATTTCGCCTTCCACCACCGCCTGTGACGCGCCGTGTGCCGTCACCTGCTCCATCGTCACCGTTTCCTTCCGAAGCTGCGCATCCACCGCGTTTTCCTCCTTTCGGTTGTTCGGGACAAGGTATGCGCAATTCTCCCCCGGCAGAACGCGCAAGTTTCATGAAATTCTCATCTTTTGTGCTTTCCTTTTGCCCGGCAAGTGTGCTATAATAGAAAGGGTTGCTGTGTTTTGCGCGGTCACAGTGTATTTTTCAGGCGGCAAAGCGTATTTTTCCGCCGCTTCCCCTTGCGCATCCGCGCCGCTTTCCGGTATAATGACAGCATCCCGCGATTGATTGAGGAGTAAGGAGACTTCCATGAGCAAGTCCAAGAAGAAAAAGGAAACCAAAGCGGTTATCGCCGGTCAGATTGCGTTCTGGGTGTCATTTCTGGGGATTATTTCTCTGCCGATTCCCGGCTTCTGGCGGTTCGTCGGCGGATTTGCCATTGCCTCCGGGCTAAAGAAGCTGATTGAGACGATGGCGACGCCGCTGGATGGGCTGCACACCGAGAATGGCGAGCGCGTGAAGGAAGAGCCGGTGATTCAGGTGGGTACGCCGGAGGATCAGCGCGCGAAGGAAGTCGTCGCCGGCGGGCTGGACTTGCTCAGCCAGATTGCCGCCGAGCGCGAGCAAATTGACGAGTTCGTGATGACACGGCGGCTGAAAGACCTCGATGAATTGGTGCGCAAGATGCTGCAAACAGTCGTCGATGACCCCAATGAAGCCAGCCGGATGCGCAAGTTCATGAGCTACTATCTGCCCACGACGCTCAAACTCCTGCAGTCCTACCGCACGATGAAAACCCGCGGCGTGTCGTACAGCGAGATGACCACGACGCGCGAGAACCTCATCCACGCGCTGGACATGATTCTGCAAGCCGCGCAGAAGCAGCTTGACGCCATGCACAAGGACGACATGCTGGACATGAGCGCGGACATGGACGTGCTGGAACAGATGCTCAAGCGCGACGGCTACATGGAGAGTGTGCTGTCCGAATCGCTGAAAGAGGCGAACCGACAGCAGCAGAACGCGTCTGTCCCCTATTCGACGCAGCAGGCGGATTTGCACACATCCGGTACGGCGGCGGCGCGGCAAATGAATCAGGGCGCACCCGTGCTGAAAATGCCGGAGGAGGATATTCCCGAAGCCGACCGGCAGCAGAAGAAGTTCTATCAGAATTAACAATTACCAATATACACGAGGAGGATTTTCCCATGGCTGATCAGTTCCCGATGCTTTCCCTCACGCCGGATGTTCCCGATCCCGTCGCGCCGTCCGCAGCCCCCGCGCAGAGCATTCAGCAGCAGCCCGCTGCCCCCGCATCAACCACAGCTGAACCGCTTGCCGTGCCGACCGCTGCCGCCGCGCAGCCGCAGACCAGCGCCCAAGCGACCGCGCCCCGCCTCGACCAGAGCCAGCTGACCCCCGCCGAGCGCGCCGCGATTGAGGACTTTCTGACCAAGCTGGACATCACCAACCCTGACCATGTGCTGCTCTTCGGCGCGGATGCACAAAAACACATCAGCGATTTCTCCGAGAGCGCGCTGCAAGCCGTCCGCACGTCGGACACGGGCGAAGTCGGCAAGATGCTGGAAAACCTCGTCGTTGAACTGAAGGGCTTTGAGGCGGACGCGGAAGAACCCAAGGGCATCTTCAAAATCTTCCACAGTGCCGACAACCGCATTGAGCGCATGAAGGCACGCTATAACAAGGCGAATGTGAACGTCGAAAATATCGCGACCTCGCTGGAAGGGTATCAGGCGCAGCTGCTTAAGGACGTTGCCATGTTCGACCGCCTGTACGACCAGAACACGGCGTATTTCCGCCAGCTGACGCTCTACATCATCGCGGGCGAAGAGAAACTGCAGCGCGTGCGCGAGGGCGAACTGAAGGAGCTGATGGCGAAGGCGGCAGAATCCGGCGACGCGATGGACGCGCAGAAGGCAAACGACCTTGCCGCGCAGTGCGACCGCTTCGAGAAAAAGCTCCACGACCTGAAGCTGACCCGTCAGGTATCCATGCAGATGGCGCCGCAGATTCGCCTTTTGCAGAACAATGACAGCTTACTGGTGGAACGCATTCAGTCCACCATTTCCAACACGCTGCCGCTGTGGAAGAACCAGATGGTGCTGGCGCTTGGGCTGCACCACACGCAGCAGGCGATGCAGGCGCAGCGCGCGGTCACGAACATGACCAACGAGCTGCTGAAGAAGAACGCCGAGACGCTCAAAATGAGCACCATCGAGACGGCGAAGGAATCCGAGCGCGGCATCATCGACATCGAGACGCTCGTGCAGACGAACCAGAGCCTCATCGACACCATCAACGAGGTGATGACCATCCAGCAGGAAGGCCACACCAAGCGCGTCGAAGCCGAAAAGACGCTCTATCAGATGGAAAACGACCTCAAAAAGAAGCTGCTGGAAACGAAGATTTGATTTTCCCCAAACCTCCCGGCAGGACGCGAAAAAAACGCCCTGCCGGGGTGTTTTGCTTCATTGTCGGTTGATTTTGTCGTATACTTTTTGTGCAAAGCGTATGGTTTGGGTAGGCAGAATTGTCGCTTTGCGCTTTCGCTCCCCGCGTGGGGAGCGTGGATTGAAATGCAGTCTTTTGGCGCGCTGATTCGTTTGATAAGCAAACCTGCGCGCCCAAAAGGAGGGATATTCTCATGCGCATCATCGGTCTGACAGGCGGTATTGCCTGCGGAAAATCCACCATTTCGCTCACGCTGAAATCGCTCGGCGCCACCATCATCGACGGCGATCAGCTCTCCCGCGCGCTGACACAGCCGGGCGGGCTGGCACTGCCCGCGATTCGCGCAGAATTCGGCAGCGAGGTTTTCCACGCGGACGGCACGCTTGACCGCCGCGCGCTGGGTAGCCTTATCTTCGCCAGCGACGAGCGCCGTCATGCGCTGGATGACCTGATGCAGCCGCTCCTGCGGGAGATGATTGAACGGGAAATCCTCCGCGCGAAGGAGGGCGGCGCGAAAATCTGCGTGCTGGACATGCCGCTGCTCTACGAAGCTGAGCTGGACGGGCTGTGCAACACGGTCTGGTGCGCGTCGCTTCCCCGCGAGACGCAGCTTGCCCGCCTGATGGTGCGCGACGGCTTCACCCGCGAGGAAGCGGAAAACCGCCTGCGCAGCCAAATGGACACGGCAGAAAAGGCGCGCCGGGCGAACGTCGTCATCCCGACAGACGGCACGATTGAAGAAACCGCCGCGCTAATTCCCCCGCTTTACGCCGCCGAACTTGCCAAGGAGGGTTCGCATGGAAAACACACCGCGTCCCAGACGAAGTGACCGCTATCAAGCGCAGGCAACCCCATCCGCGCAGGCAGCGCAGCCGGTGACGCAACATCCGTTGCAGCCGACGCGGGGCTATCCGCCGCAATCAAATTCACAGAATGCACCGCCCTCGCCTGTGCAGCAAGCCATGCAGCCGCGCTCTGCCGCGCCCGCGTGGTATCAGCAGCAGACAGGGTATTACACGCAGCTGCCGAATCAGCGTCCGCCGCAGCGTCCCGCGCAAATGCCGCCCGTGCGTCAGGCGCAGGCGCCGTATACGGGCATGAATCCGGCGTATTCGCAGCCGCCGCAGCGCCGCACTGCCCCGCTTCCGACGCAATCCGCCGTGCCGCATCGGGTGGAATCCGTTCTGGCGGAATCCGCCTCGACGGAAACTGCCGACCCGAATCGCCTGCCCCTTTGGCTGACGTGGACGATTGTTGGGCTGTGCATCGTGCTGCTGGGGCTGCTGGCGGCGCACTACCTGATGCAGGCGTACTTGACAATGCGCGCCGAAGAGTGGGAAACCGCGCGGCAGAACACGCTGAGCTACTATCACGTCGTCGAGGGCGAAAGCGGAAATTCCATCACCTACCAGCCGCTGATTGAGCGCTATGCGGCGGAATACAACCTCCGCCCCGCGTTCGTCGCTGCCATCATCCGCAATGAAAGTTCCTTCCGCACGGATGCGGAATCAAGCGTGGGCGCGCGCGGGCTGATGCAGCTGATGCCAGACACGGCAGAATGGATTGCCGGGAAAATCGGCGACAGCAATTATTCCTTCGACCACCTCTACGACGCGGAAACGAACATCCGCTACGGCTGCTGGTACTTGAATTACCTGTCCAAGCTGTTCCGGGGCGACGCGGTGCTTGTCTCTTCCGCCTATCACGCGGGGCAGACGACTGTTACTCGTTGGCTGAGTGACAAGAGCATTTCGTCAGACGGCGTGACCATCCCCGTAGACAAGCTGCCGGACGGCCCGACCAAACAATACGCAGGGAGAGTGACGACATCCTATGGCATTTACGAAGCCCTTCTCTACCCCAACGAAAGCGCGGAAGCTGCTGGCGCTGCTGATGGCGATATTGTGTCTGCCCGTGCTGTCCGCGCAGGCGTCGCCAACCAGTGACGCACTGGTCATCGGCATCCAAAGCAGCAAGACGACGAGCCTGAACCCCCTCTTCCCGGTCGAGCGGGACATGCTTTCCATCTTCGACCTGATGTACGATTCGCTCATCACCATTGATGACAACTATCAGCCGCAGGCCGGTCTGGCGGAAAGCTGGACGCAGACCGGCAATGGCCGCACATGGACGTTCACGCTGCGGCAGGGCGTGCTGTTCTCCGACGGGACGGAAATGACGGCGAACGACGTCGTCGCGACGGCGAACTACATCATTTCCTGCGCCAAGGACACGAACCTGACGAACAAGGGATACTACGCCAATCTGCGCTACTTCGTCAAGGAAATCAAGGCGCGGGACAACTACACGGTGGAGGTGCGCGCTGATCGGCAGTATTACGGCGTGCTGTACGCCATGACATTCCCGGTGCTGCCCGCGAGCGCACTGGAAAGCGCAAATCCCCCCGGCACAGGCGCGTACATGATTACGGCCTTCACGCCCTATTCCAACGGCACGAAGGGCAGCATGACACTCTCGCTGAACCCGTATTACAGCGGCAAGCCGCCGCAGTTCAAGAATCTCTACTTCGACCTGTACGGCAAGGATGCCGACGTGGTAAATGCGTACCAGTATTCCAACGTCGATGCCATATTTTCCCGCTCATTGTCCATTGCGCAGTACAAATCTTCCACCAACACGCTTGCCATCACCTACCGCACGAATCAGCTGGAGTGCCTGCTGCTGAACAACTATCTCGGCTCGATGACGAACAACATGCGCACGGCGATTCGCTCCTGCATCAACATTGATTCCATTGTTCAGTCCGTCTACATGAGCATGGTTGACCGGACGAACACGCCCATGATTCAAGGAACGTGGATGTACAACTCGAACTTGTCCTCCTACTTCCAGGTCGATTTGAACAAGGCGCGGCAGCTGCTGGAGGAGGACGGCTGGTACGACACCGATGGCAGCGGCTATGTGGACAAGCCCAACAAAAACAACGAAGCCGCCGACCTCACCTACAACATCATCACCTACGAAGAGCCGGACAACAGCGTGCGCGTGCAGGCGGCGAACATGATTGCCGACATGCTGGGGCAAATCGGCATCAAGGCGACGGTGGAGACGGTGTCCTACACCGAAATGCAGAAGCGCCTGAAAGCGGGCAACTTCCACATTGCGCTGGTCTCCTTCGCGATGGATGTCTGCCCCGACCCTGGCTTTCTGCTGATGAGCGGCAACACCTGCAACTACGTCGCCTACCGCTCGACGACGATGGATGCGCTGTTCAAGAAGCTGCGCACGCAGGTCACGCAGGCGGATTACCAATCCGTGCTGTACGACATTCAGGAGCAGTTTGCGAAGGACTGCCCGTTCATTTGCCTGTACTACCGCGGCGGCACGGTGCTGACGCGGCGGATGTACACCACCACCCGCGATGTGCGCGAGGGGCATCTGCTGGATGGGATAGAATCGTTCTACGACTGATTGATTCGTGCTTTCTGCGTAGAAGATTCTGCTTCATGCGCAGGGATTTCGCCTCTGCGGAGGCGAGGAGGGGGCTTTCCGATCGCCCCCTCCACCCCTTCGGGTGCGCACTCCCATAGTTGACTTTTGTTGTTGCAGGGGGAATCACGGAATTTTCCCCCTTTCCAGCACTTTCCGCCACAGTTTTTCATCTCCTTTACCCTGCCGGGTTGATTTCGGCAGGGTTTTGCTATATAATTATGTTGGTATTTTATCTGTAAGGAAGGTACACACATGGACTGGATTGAATTGACGATTCATACCACCACGGCGGGCGCGGACATTGTGTCCGAGGCGCTGATGGCGGAGGGCGCGACCGGCACGATGGTAGAGGATCGCGCGGATATTCCCGACCCCGACAAGCCCAATGGCTACTGGGAGATTATCGACCCGAATCTGATTGCCTCCATGCCGGAGGATGTGCTGGTGCACGCGTGGTTCACGCCGGACAGTTCCTTCGCAGACCGGATGCAGGCGCTGCGCAGCCGCTGCGACGAACTGCATCACATGGATTTGGGGCTTGACCTCGGCACGCTGGAAATTTCGACGCTGAATGTTCGTGATGAGGACTGGGCGGAGGTGTGGAAGAAGTTCTACAAGCCGTTCAAGGCGGGGCGTTCGCTGGTGGTGAAGCCGACGTGGGAACATTACGAACCGCAGCCCGGCGACCGCATCATCGAGATTGACCCCGGCATGGCGTTCGGTTCCGGCACGCACGAGACGACCTCGATGTGCCTGGAGCTGCTGGAGGACGCGATGCACGGCGGCGAATCGGTCATCGACGTGGGCACGGGCAGCGGCATCCTCGCCATCGGCGCGGCGATGCTCGGCGCGAAGGACGTGCTTGCCATCGACATTGACCCCGTGGCGGTGCGCGTGGCGAAGGAGAACATTGAGCACAACCACCTGTCCGACCGCGTCCGCGCAGTGGAGGGCAATCTGCTGGCAAGCAGCGACGGCGTGTGCGACCTGTGCGTGGCGAACATCATCGCCGACGTCATCTGCATGTTCGCGCAGCCGCTGGTGGATCACATCGTCCCCGGCGGGCTGTTCATCTGCTCCGGCATCATCAAGGAGCGCGAACAGGACGTGGTGAACGCGCTGACCGCCGCCGATTACACGATTCTGGAAACGAAGCGCAAGGGCGAGTGGGTCGCCATGCTGTCCCGGAGGAAGAAGTAATGCACCGCTTTTATGCTGACGGGCTGGGTGAAATCGGCAGCCTTGTCACGCTGTCGAAGGAGGACGCGCGCCATGCGTCCCGCGTGCTGCGGATGCAGCCGGACGACGCGGCGGAGCTGTTCCTGGACGGTCATCGCTTTTCCGCTGAGATTGCGGAAATGACGGCGGATGGCGTGACGGCGCGCTTGATAAGCGAACTGCCCTCCACCGAGGCGACATTGCGCATCACACTTTATCAGGGTCTTCCGAAAGCGGAGAAGATGGAGCTGATTGTGCAGAAGGCGGTGGAACTGGGCGCGGCGCGGGTCGTCCCGGTCGCCATGAGCCGCTGCGTCGTGCAGCTCAGCGCCAAGGACGGCGCGAAGAAGCAGGAGCGCTGGCAGAAAATCGCCCGCGAAGCCTGCAAGCAGTCCGGGCGCTGCCAGATGATGGCGGTGGATGCGCCGATTGCCTTCCCTGCCCTGCTGGCGGCGCTGAAAACGCACGAAGCCGCCATCGTCCCGTGGGAGGACGCGCGCGGGTACAGCCTGACCGCCTTCCACCGGGAACATCCAGAAATCCACGACCTCGCGATTGTCATTGGCCCTGAAGGCGGCATGAGCGCGGACGAAATCGCCCGGATGAAAGATTGCGGCTGCCAAAGCGTGACGCTCGGCCCGCGCATTTTGCGCACCGAAACCGCAGGACTTTGCGCCTTAAGCGCCTTGTTCTGCCTATACGGTGAATTGGAGTGAAACCATGAAAACTGCTGCCTTCCACACCCTTGGGTGCAAGGTCAACCAATACGACACGCAGGCGATGCTGGAGAAATTCCGCGCCGCCGGCTATGAAATCGTCCCGTTCGACGCGGACGCGGATGTTTACGTCATCAACACCTGCACCGTGACCGGCACGGGCGACAAGAAATCCCTGCAATTGGCGCGCCGCCTGCGCCGCGAACATCCGGACAGCGCGCTGATTCTGGCGGGCTGTCTGGCGCAGCGCAAGCCGGAGGATCTGCTTGAAACCGGCGCGCGCCTCGTCATCGGCACACAGCACCGCGGCGAGGTCGTCAAACTGCTGGAAAAGGCGCTGCGGGAGAACACATCCATCAACGCCGTCAACGAGCTGAACGCCACGACCCCCTTCGAGCCGCTGACCATCACCTCGCAGGAGGAACACACCCGTGCGACGCTCAAAATTCAGGAGGGCTGCAACAACCACTGCACCTACTGCATCATCCCCAGCGTGCGCGGGCCGATTCGCTCCCGCCCGGTGGATGAAATCCGTGCCGAAGCCGAACGTCTGGCGCAAGCCGGATTCACCGAGCTGGTGCTGACAGGCATCCATCTTACCAGCTACGGGCGGGACTTCACGCCGCGCCAGACGCTGCTGGACGCGATTCGCGCCGTGCAGGACGTGCCGGGCGTGCGCCGCATCCGCCTTGGCAGCCTTGAGCCGACCGTCGCGACGGTAGAATTCGCGCAAGCCCTCCGCACGATGGACAAGGTCTGCCCGCAGTTCCACCTCGCTTTGCAATCCGGCAGCGACACCGTTTTGCAGCGGATGGCGCGCCGCTACAACATGCGTATGTACCGTCAGGCGATGGAAAACCTGCGCGCCGTTTACCCGATGGCGGCGTTCACAACGGATGTATTGACTGGCTTCCCCGGCGAAACGGAAGCCGAGTTCGAGGAAACGCGCGATTTCATCCGCGAAGCCCGCTATGCCAAGATTCACGTTTTCCCCTACTCCCAGCGCGAAGGCACAAAAGCCGCCGTGATGCCGGGACAGCTCTCAAACGCCGAGAAGGAACGCCGCGCGCGCCTGTTGATTGCCGTGGGCGACGAAATGGCAAGGCAGTACCGGGAGCAGTGGGTCAATGAGGTGGCGGAGGTGCTGCTGGAAGAGCCGGTGAACGGCCATTGGACGGGCTATACGCCGGAGTATATCGCGGTGACGCTGCCGGAGGGGTATGCCGGACGGCAGGGGGAATTTGTTCGCGTCCGCCTGACGGGACTGAATGAAGGCGGCATGGACGGCACGCCCTGCGAATAATCTGCGGAAAAAGATTGTAGGGTAACGCGACCAAGCCTGGGGACAAAAAAAGGGTCAAGGGGCAATGCCCCTTGCAGGGTGCAGGGGCGGCGCCCCTGCTGGGGTTTGGGGCAACGCCCCAACTGTTTGTCGTGTGACCAGCGAGGGAAACGCGCTCAACCCTGCAACACAAGCGCTTTCAGCGCAGCACACAAACTTTGCGCGTCCGCAGACGCGCCCCCAGCCGCTTAACCCATTACCTGCACATTGTCGCGCCAGATGGGCGCGACCAGATAGTTCCACCCACCAATCATCGCAGCCACACAACAAAATCAATATCAGAAAGGATGATTCTCATGGAAAACTGCCTGTTCTGCAAAATCATCGCCGGGGACATCCCCTCCACCAAGGTCTACGAAGATGACAAGACCTACGCTTTCCGCGACATCAACCCGATGGCGCCGGTGCATGTGCTGGTCGTGCCGAAGACGCACGTCGCGTCGCTGGATGCGGTGGATGCGCTGTCCGACGAGCTGCTTGCCGCGTGCCTGCGGACGTGCCGGACGGTCGCGCATCAGGAGGGTATCGCCGAGAGCGGCTTCCGCGTGGTGAGCAACTGCGGCTGCGACGCCTGCCAGAGCGTGCAGCACCTGCACTTCCATGTGCTGGGCGGCAAGAAGATGGCGGAGTCGATGGCGTAAGCAGGGAAATCAAAAAGCAGCAGTGCTTTTCGGGGCTTTTGCTCCCGGAGGCATTGCTGCTATTTTCATTTCATAGATTATGCTATTCTTGCAGGGGATTTCGCGCCTGCGGGCGCGGCCAAAGGGCAAGAAAACAGACGAACGTCTGCGATTGCCCTTTGGAAACCTTCGGCGCCGCAACTTTTGGGGAAATCCCTTATTGGCTACGGCAGAGGTGTTGTTTGGTTAGGACTTCCTTATACCTCCACATGCTGCCCGCGCAGCCCCGCCGCCAAGTGCTTCACCAGCTCGTCCTGCTGCTCCTCCAACGGGCGCTCACCGTCGAACATTACCGGCTTCTGCACCTCAAAGCAGTGCTTCTTCTGGTCGATATGCACCGGGTAGAGGGTCAAATTCTTGCCCGTCGCGCGGTAGAACATCGTGCAGATGTTCAGCCAGCCCGTGTTAATCCAGCTGTGATGCGCGCCAAACCCGCTGGGCTGCTCCGGAAAAATCACCAAGTGCTTGCCTTCTTTGAGCGCCTTCATGCTCTGGCGCATCGTCGTCATCACCCGCGCGTCGTGGTAAACGGGGATGGTCGGCGCGCTCTGGAGAATCGGCGGCAGCACGGCGGCGGCGATATACGGCAGCGTCGCGTTATACAGCGGCTCCAAGCGGCAGCCCGGCTTCCACCAATAGTCCTGCCGAACATAGGCGGGGCAGGTTTTGCGGTTCATGATGCCCTCGTTGCACCACACGCGCACTTCGTCCCGCAGGGGGAACTTGACCACCATGTCAATCGGCCCGAACGCCCCGACGTGGTTGCACACAAAAATGCTGGGATTGCCCGAAAACGGCTCTTCCCACGTCGTGGTCATGCGGGGCGTGACAGCACGCACAACTGCGCGAAGGCAGCGATACAGACGACCCATGCTTTCCTCTCCTCTGCTGGACAGACTTTTTTTATCATACCATGAACCGACAAAAATTGCAAGGCATCCCGGCGAAAAAATCCGCATACGCTGCCCCATGGAGGGGCGGACATGAGGAAGAAAATCATCATCTGCGCACTGTCGGTGCTTCTGCTGATTTTGTCGGGTGTTCTGGCGTTTTATCTGCACGGGCAGAATCGCCCGATTGCGGGGCTTTCGGGGGATAATCGGACGCTCCTGCGCGTGTGGATGCTCCACAGCCCCGGCGGCGCGGCGCGGTGGGTGGAAACGCAGCTGTCCGCCTACGAACGGCAGCATCCGGGCATGCTGATTTACCTGCGGCAGGTGTCGGCGGATGAGTTGACCGCGGAGGAAACCCTGCTGCCGGACGTAGTGCTCTACCGCCCCGGCGACATCACCGACCCAGACGGGCTTTTCCTGCCGATTTCGGGCGATGCGCCGATTTTCGCGGGGCTGCTGTCCGGCGGGCGGCAGGTGGCGTATCCGCTTTGCTGGGGCGCGTGGGTGCTGGCGGTGGATTCGGCGTATGATCCGCAAACTGCCGCCACGCCCGCCCCGACGACGCTGCTGGGTCGCCCATCATCAACGCTTTCGCCGGAGCAGACGCCCGCGCTGTTTCCGCTGGAGAAGGCGGACGCGGCAAATTGTCCGCTGCTTTCCCCCGGCGGATGCGCGCTGTACGCCCGCTGACGAGCGCGGGCAAGGGCTTTCCGTTCCGGGTGATGGTCGGGCGGACGGTCACGACGGAGCAGGTGCTGCTTTCGTCGATTTGCGCGGGTGCGCAGGATGGCGCGGCGGACTTGCTGTCGTTTCTCGTAAGCCGGGGCGCACAGGAGCAGCTGGTGCATCAGGGGCTGTTTTCGGTGCGGGAGGATTTGGCGCTGTACCCGTCGGGCTGGGCGGCGGAGGTGGAGCAGGCGGCGCGGCGCGGCATCACCATGCCGGATGCGTTCCAGTCGGACGAGGCTTTGCGGCAAAAAGCATGGCAGGACTTTCGGTGAGTCCTGCCATTGATTTATACATTTATCATCAGCATCCCGCTGTTTCCCGCGGGCAGTTCCGCCTGAATTTTGCCGTCGCGGAAGTCAACTGCCCCGCCCGCTGCGGCATCATCGGCATTATCATCCGCACAGTAGGGATTGATGAGCAGCACGCGTCTGCCGCACTTTTCCGCCTGTTCCGCGTATTCACGCTTGATGGTGCTGTTCCATTCATCGGCGCGGTAGTCGCACCAGACGGGCCAGAGCACCACATCGGCATCGAGTGCGCGCATTTCTTCGGGTCTGCCGTCCGTCCAGAGGTCGCCGCACAGCCCGATGGCGAAGGTTTTGCCGCCATAGGTGAATTTCTCGAAGTGCGTGCCCTCGCGGTAGTGGGCATCCGTCTTTCGGTAGTCCTTCCAGCCGATGCTGACGCGGCGGAAGCGGTGGATGATCTCGCCGTCCGCGCCGATGAAGGCGCAGCTGCTGTACAGGGCATCCCCGTCGCGCTCGATGAAGCCGAAGGAAATGGCGGCGGCGTACTTTTGGGCTGCGTCCTGCAATTGGCGGATGGGGGCGGAATCAAGCGGGAGAGCCATATCACGGTCAGCGGCATAAGACCAGCACAGGCAGTCGAAGCCTTGGAGGGTGGATTCGCCGAACACAACGAGGTCGGCACCATCAGCGGCGGCTTGGGCGAGGGCGGCGGTCATCGCGGCGAGGTTATGCGGAATGTCTTTGTTCTTGACGGGGGCGGAGGAGAGGGCGATTTGCATAGGTGTGTCAGCTCCATTCGCGGGTAATGCGGCTATTCGGTCGCGCCCATTTGGCGCGACAATGTGCAAGGGGCTGGTAGCGCAAGTTGGGGGGCGCGTCTGAGGACGCGCGAAGTTACTGGCAGGGACGCTTCGCTGCCTGCACCTTTGTGGGCTGTTCCTTTTGAATTGGTCGCCCGTGCGACAGTTGGGGCGCTGCCCCAAACCCCGGCAGGGGCGCCGCCCCTGCACCCTGCAAGGGACATTGTCCCTTGACCCTTTTTTGGGCTGCCCGGCTTGAGCGCGCTTCCCTACTGCCTTTCTGCCTTAGTCCCTGATTTCGCCGCACAAATTTTTCGTCAATAATTCATCCGTATTTTCCTGCGCCAATGCCCACATGAGTTTTGTCACCGCGGCCTCCGTCGTCAAGTCCATCCCCGACAGCACATCCGTCCGCAGCAGCTGCGTCCCGACCTCATAAATCGACAAATCCGCCTTTTCATACATGCACTGCGTCAGCACCAGTATCCGAACGCCACGCTGCCGCAGCATCCGCAGTTTTTCCACCAGATTCCGCCGGATATAGTGCAGTCCGCCGAGTCCGAACGCCTCAATCACCAGTCCGCGATAGCCCGCCTGTGCGATAAAATCCAGCACATCGGGCTGCGTACCGGGAAAGAGCTTGAGCAGGAACACGCGGCTGTCAACCTCCGGGCGGAGCTGGTAAGGCATGTAAATCCTCTGCGGACGCAGGAAGTGCACGCCGTTGCTGTCCACCATGCCGGAAAGGGAGCGGTTGACGCTGTCAAAGGCATCAAAGGAGAGCGTGTGCGTTTTGACGGCGCGCGTGCCAAGAATCAGCTTGCGGTTGAAGCAGACGTATGTTCCGGCGACGCCCTGACAGGCGGCTTCGATGGCGCAGGAGAGGTTGATTTCGGCATCGGAGAGGGGCGCGCCGAGGGGCAATTGGCTGCCGGTCAGGATGACGGGCTTCATCTGCCCAAGGAGCATATAGGACAGCGCGGCGGCGGTGTAGCCCATCGTATCCGTGCCGTGGGTAATGACAACGCCGTCGCAGGTCTGCATGGCGCGGTCAACGGCGTGGGCAAGCTGCGTCCACTCTTCCGGCTGAATGTTGCTGGAATCCATCGAAAACACGTCCACAGGCAGGAGCGTCACGCCGTCGCGGCAGGAGATGCTTTTCGCCAGTTCTTCGGCATGGAGCGCCGGAGAGAGTCCATCTGGCGTTTGGCGGCAGGCAATTGTTCCGCCCGTAGCCAGCAGTGCAATGCGCATTCATCGTCACCTCGTGATAGAATTCACCCTGAATTATAGCACAGGGATGGCGAAAAAGCAAAAGCTGTGCTATAATTCAATCGAAAATCTTTTTCGGAAGAAGGGGTTCACGATGGTGTTTCTCATCATTCTGATTGTGCTGATTCTGCTGTACGTCTTTCTGCTGATTCCGCGCCTCCCCCGCCGCGACATGTCCGCGCTGACGAAGGTGGATTATGCCCATCGCGGGCTATGGAATGCGCAGCGGCCGGAGAATAGCCTGTCCGCATTTCGATCGGCGGTCGATGCGGGGTACGGCATTGAGCTGGACGTTCACCGCACGAAAGACGGCGTGCTGGTGGTGCATCACGACGACAATTTGAAGCGCGTGTGCGGTGTTGACCGGCGGATTGCGCAAAGCACGCTGGCGGATGTGCGCGCGTGCCACTTAAACGGCACGGACGAGGTCGTCCCGACGTTTGACGAGGTGCTGGCGGCAGTCGGCGGGCGTGTGCCGCTGATTGTGGAGCTGAAGGTGGAGCAGAACGTGGACAGCCTGTGCAGCGCCGTCCGGGAGCGGATGCAGCGTTACAATGGGCTTTGGTGCATGGAGAGCTTCGACCCGCGCGCGGTGCAGTGGTTCCGGAAAAACGCGCCGGAAATCATCCGCGGACAGTTAGCCTTCGGGCTGGGCGGCGAAGCGGCGCACAAGGGCGTCAAGCCGCTGACGGCGTTCTTTATTTCCACGCTGATGCAGCACGTTTTGAGCCGCCCGGATTTTCTGGCGTACGAAGCCATCAGCGAACACGGGCTGAATCTGCCGATGCGCCTTGTGCGCCTGATGCGCCCGTGGATGGTCGCGTGGACGATCCGCTCGCAGGAAGCGCTCGACCACACGCGCGGCAAATACGACATCGCGATTTTCGAGGGCTTCGTGCCGCCGGCAAAACGCAGTTAAACCCGGTTAAATCCGACATTCCAGCACTTTTTCGATTGACAGACGCGGAAAAAACAAGTATAATGGAAGCTGTCCCATAGTCCCCTCGCACCCGGAATCGCGCTTGCGTCTCCTTCGGGTGCTTCTTTGCGGTTTATGCCGCGATATGAAAGGAGCAAGCCCATATGGCAGAAGAACAGAAACATAATATCATGACAGCGGAATCGCTGAAGAAATTGCAGGAGCGCTACGATTACCTGCTGAATGTCAAACGCAAGGAAATCATCAACGCCATCGAAATCGCCCGCGGCTTCGGCGACTTGTCTGAAAACGCTGAATACACGGAAGCGCGCAACGATCAGGCGAAGAACGAAGCGGAAATCACCCGCTTGAAGGCGTTGATTGAAAACGCGGAAGTCGTTGACGAGAGCGAGCTGTCCACTGACCGCGTGTCCGTGGGCATCACCGTCCGCTACGAGAACACCGACACGGGCGCGCAGTCCGAGTACGGCATCGTGGGCGCAGGCGCGGACGAAGCCGACCCCGACGAAGGCCGCATTTCCAGCGAATCCCCGATTGGCGCTGCCCTGCTGGGCAAGACTGTCGGCGATATTGTGGACGTGGAAATTCCGCGCGGCACGCTGCACCTGCGCATTGTGGACATCCATCGCTGATTTGTCCGATTTTCGCATCGGACTTGTGCGCAGAGGATTTCGCGTCTGCGGACGCGACAAGGGGGCATGAAAACAGACGAAGTCTGCGATCGCCCCCTTGACCCCTTCGGCGCACATTCCCCCCGCTTTTTGATGATTTGAAATAACAGGAGTGGAATCTACTCATGGCTGATTATCCCGTAACGCCCCATACTCCGGCGCTGTCGGAGCAGGAAATTATCCGCCGCCAGAAGCTGCAAAGCCTCATCGACGCGGGGCAGAACCCCTATGCGGTCACCCACTTTGACGTCACCCACCATTCCAAGGAGATTACCGACAACTTCGAGTCGCTCGAAGGCAAGACGGTCTCTCTGGCGGGCCGCATGGTCTCCCGCCGCGTGATGGGCAAGGCGTCCTTTGCGCACCTGCTGGACGCGCAGGGCGAAATGCAAATTTACGTCACCCGCGACGATTTGGGCGAGGATGCCTATGCCGCATTCAAGAAGGACGATTTGGGCGACATCATCGGCGTGTCCGGCACGGTGTTCTGCACCAAGACCGGCGAAGCGTCCATCCACGTCAAGTCCCTGACGCTGCTGTGCAAGTCCTTGAAGGTGCTGCCGGAGAAGTTCCACGGGCTGGTAGATACCGACCTGCGCTATCGCCAGCGCTATGTGGACTGCATCGTCAACCCCGAAGTGCGCGACACGTTCCGCAAGCGCAGCCGCATCATCGCCGCCGTGCGCGAGTTCCTCGACGGCCGTGGCTATCTGGAAGTGGACACGCCCGTGCTGCACACGGTGGAAATCGGCGCATCCGCGCGTCCGTTCCGCACGTTCCACAACGCACTGGGAATCCCCATGTTCCTGCGCATTGAGACCGAGCTGTACCTGAAGCGCCTGATTGTCGGCGGCTTTGAGCGCGTGTACGAAGTTGGCAGAATCTTCCGCAACGAAGGCATGGACGCGACCCACAACCCGGAGTTCACGTCCGTGGAAACGTATCAGGCGTACGCGGATTACAACGAAATCATGGAGATGGTCGAGCAGCTCTACGAGTTCGTGGCGCTCAAGACCCTCGGCACGACCGACGTGACCTATCAGGGGCAGGTCATCCACCTGAAAGCGCCGTGGAAGCGCATCACGATGGCGGATTCCGTCAAGGAGGCGTGCGGCGAGGACTGGACGACGTGGCAAAGCGACGAGGAAGCCCGCGCCATCTGCGACAAGCGCAACGTGCATGTCGAGAAGGACGCGACGAAGGGCGACTGCCTGGCAGCGCTGTTCGACGAATATGTGGAAGCGAACCTGATTCAGCCGACGTTCATCACTGATTATCCGGTGGAAATTTCCCCGCTGGCCAAGCGCAAGCCGTCCAACCCGGCGCTGACCGAGCGCTTCGAGTTCTTCATCACCGGCCACGAAATGGGCAACGCCTTCACCGAGCTGAATGACCCGATTGACCAGCGCCGCCGTTTCGAGGCGCAGGTGGAAGCGCGCAAGGCGCAGGGCATCAACGCCGAGGTGGACGAGGACTTCGTGAACGCGCTGGAGTACGGTATGCCGCCGACGGGCGGTCTGGGCTTCGGGCTTGACCGCATGGTGATGCTGATGACCGACAGCGCGACGATTCGCGACGTGCTGCTCTTCCCGACCATGAAGCCGCTGGATGCCGACAAGAAGGCGGCGGATGCTGCGCAGAACGCGCCCGAAGCTGCCGCGCCCGCGGAAGAAGCCAAAGCGGAAGTCACGCCTGAACCGATTGACTTCTTGAACGTGCAAATTGAGCCCCTGTTCACCGATTATGTGGATTTCGACACGTTCTCCAAGTCCGATTTCCGCGCCGTGAAGGTGAAGGAATGCGAAGCGGTGAAGAAGTCCAAGAAGCTCCTAAAGTTCGTTCTGGACGATGGAACCGGCGAAGATCGGATCATTTTGAGTGGTATTCACGAGTATTATGAGCCGGAAGAGCTGGTGGGCAAAACCTGCATCGCCATCACCAACCTGCCTCCCCGAAAGATGATGGGCATTGACTCCTGCGGTATGCTGATTTCCGCCGTGCATCACGAAAACGGCGAAGAAAAGTTGCATTTGCTGATGGTTGATCCTCACATTCCGGCTGGGGCGAAGCTGTACTAATCCTGTTTCCAGATGTGCACGCGCAAGCAGATGGCGCAGTTGAATCTGGAAATAGGTTCACTCACACCAAACGAATAAAAGCAAGCCGCAGAGCGCATATCCACGCCCTGCGGCTTGCTCATATATTCCCTTGTTATCCTCTCGCCGCGAAGCCGACCTTCTTCTGCACCTTGCGCAGGGTCTTGTTCGCCAGATAAGCGGCGGTCTTGGCATTCTCGTCCAGAATGCCCTGCAGGTACGTCTTGTCCGCAATCAGGCGCTTGTACTCCGCCTGCAGCGGCTCAAGCGCCGCAATCACGCAGTCCGCCGTGCGCGCCTTCAGGTCGCCGTAGCCCTTGCCCGCCATCTCCGCGGCAAGCGTTTCCACGTCGCCCGCGCCGAGTGCGCTCATGATGCTCAGCAGATTGCTCACGCCGGGCTTGTTCTCCGGGTCAAAGCGGATTTCGCCGTCCGAGTCGGTCACAGCACGCTTGATTTTGCGGCGAATCGTGTCCGCGTCGTCCAGCAGGGAGATGAACGTCTCCTCCGGGTCGGACTTGGACATCTTCTTCGTCGGATCCTGCAGGCTCATAATCTTCGCGCCGACTTTCGGGATATACCCCTCCGGAATCGTGAACACATCGCCGTAGATGCCGTTGAAGCGCAAGGCGATATCGCGGCAGATTTCCAGATGCTGGCGCTGGTCAACGCCCACCGGCACAAGGTTCGTCTGGTAGAGCAGGATATCCGCCGCCATCAGCACAGGATAATCGAAGAGGCCGACGTTGATGTTGTCGGCGTGCTTGGCGCACTTATCCTTGTACTGCGTCATGCGGCTCATTTCGCCCATGTAGGTGAAGCAGTTGAGCACCCATGCAAGCTCGGCGTGCGCGGAAACGTGGCTCTGGCAGTAAATCAGGCTCTTCTTGGGGTCGATGCCGCTGGCGATGTAGATAGCGGCAAGCTCCATGCAGCGGCGGCGCAAATCCGCCGGATTCTGCCGAACGGTGATGGCGTGCATGTCGACAATGGAGTAGATGCAGTCGTAGTCGTCCTGCAGCTTGGAGAAGTTGCGGAGCGCGCCGATATAGTTGCCCAGCGTCAGCGTGCCGGACGGCTGGATGCCGGAGAAGATAATCGGCTTCTTTTCGGGCTTGGGCGCGGTATTCGTTTCGGACATGGGAAATCTCTCCTTTCAGAATAGGCGGCGAACGGCCGGGGAGCGATTCGCCATACAAAAAAAGCCATCCCATCCCCTCTTCTGGGGACAGATGACTGCGGTGCCACCCCAATTGCGCAAAATGCTTGCGCCTCTCAAATCCTGTTCACGGGGGAAAGCCGTCGCGGGATACTGGGCATTCGCCGTTCCCCTGCGCCCTCGAAGCCCCACGGTCTGCGCCATCCACCGCCGGACTTGCACCCTCTCCGGCTCGCTGTGGGCGACTCTGCGCATCCCCTGCTTCTCATCGGTTTCACAGCTTTATGATACCACATTTCTGTCCGCATTGCAAGCGCATTCGGCAAAATTTATCGTTTTACGCGATTGACTTTTTCACAAAGATATGCTATATTGATTACAAACTTATGAAGATTTGAAGGAGGTTTTATAACATGAAGCGTCTGTTGATGCTCCTGACCACCTTTTGCCTTTTGCTGATGACAACTGCGCTGGCGGAAACGGAAGCCGAGTGGAACGCCAAGTGCGAGTGGAAAACCGGCACTGGAACGACGCTCTACGCCGTGACCCAAGGCACAGCGACTTCTTCGGACTTGTCGGATTTCGTCCCGGTCGGCACGCTGCCTGCGAATACCTACGTCGGCATTCTGGAGCGCAGCGGCAACATGCGCAACGTCCGCTACTGGAACGGCAGCGGCACATCCAGCGGATGGGTGGATTCCGCCGCGCTGGTGTGGGTCGGCTCGAACAGCAGCAAGCCAAAGCCCTCCGGCAGCCGCGCGACTGCCAGCGATTTGTCCCGCAAGCCTGACGACACTTGGAACAGCTTGACCGTCACCTATTCTGATGGCGACGAGGCGCAGACGGTATCGCTCCAAACGCTTGGTGTCGCCATGAGCGAAATCTACATGGACGGCGAATTCCTGCGCGTGCCGACCGCTTCCCTCTCGTGGGAAACGGAAGCCGATGACAACCAGCGAATCGCCGTTATCTACGCGCCTTCGACCGGCAAGTGCACCATGCGCGAGGAAGCCAGCAAGAAGGGCAAAATCATCATGACCTGCAAAGCCGGGCGCGTGGTGACCGTCCTGCGCGTAGGCGATGTGTACACGCGCATTGTGTACGACGGCGTGGAGGGACTGGTGCTGAACAGCTGCCTGAAGTTCTACGAAACGCCGGACGAGGACGCTTTCACGACCGGTCTGCTGTCCGCAAAGGGCAAGACGAACACGACCGCAACCGTCTCAGTATATCAGCTGACGAAGAGCCGCCGCCGTCTGGACAAAATTCGCGTCGGTGCTTATCTGGCCGTGATGGACAAGGTCGGCGAATGGTACGAGGTGGATGTGAACGGCTGGCACGGCTTCGTGAAGGACGCGAACGTGACGCTGGATGCGCCGCTGCCTGACTAATCCTCTGCGAGTGAAAGAACAGAATCGCTAAACCGAAAATCGCGCCGCTTCTCTGATTTTTGTCGGAGGAGCGGCTTTTTTGACGTTTGTTTTGATCGCTTCGGAGGGCGCAAAAATCCGCCAAATTCGGTGATTTATCCATTAGTTTCGGCTAATATAGGCGCTTTGCAGACTTTTTCGTTCGCCTTTTCATCTTTTTTTGCGTTTTCTGCCGAAAAAATCGACAAAAGCCCTTGACATACGCAAAGAAATATGGTTTAATGAATCCCGCTTTGAGGTTTAGTTTCACTAAACCATTTTTTCACGGCTTTCAGTTTAGTATTTCTGAACTTTGCGTCAATATGGACTGAAAGCAACCGGAAAGGAGCATCCCCATGGATATCGGTGAAAAGCTGCGTCTGCTGCGGATTCGGCGCGGGCTGACGCAGGAGGACATGGCCGACCGCTGCGAACTGAGCAAGGGCTTCATTTCGCAGGTCGAGCGCAACCTTGCCTCCCCGTCTATCGCGACGCTGACAGACATGCTGGAATGCCTCGGCTCCAGCCTGAGTCAGTTTTTCAGCGAGGACAAGGACGAAAAGACCGTCTTTACACCACAGGATATGTTTGTCAAGGAGGACGAGCAGCTTTGCGGCAGCATCACATGGCTGGTGCCGGACGCGCAGAAGAATACGATGGAGCCGATTCTGGTCGATTTAGGCGAGGATGGGCGGACGTACGAGCTTCTGCCGCATCAGGGCGAAGAATTCGGCTATGTGCTGTCGGGCAGCATCTTCCTGGTGGACGGCGAAACGAAAACGCGCGTCCGGGCAGGCAGCAGCTTCTGCCTGCATCCGCATGAGACGCACTACCTGATGAATGCGGGCAAATCCCACGCGAAGGTGCTGTGGATTTCCACACCGCCGTCGTTCTGATTTTAAGTAATTGGAAGGAAGTGTTTTCCCCCATGGTGGAGAAAGAGCATTTGATTGACCTCGTCGGCATCTCGAAGGAGTTTGACGGCGTGCAGGTTTTGAAGAATATCAACCTTTACATCCGCAAAAAGGAATTCATTACCCTGCTTGGGCCTTCGGGCTGCGGCAAGACGACGACGCTGCGCATTATCGGCGGATTCGAGACGCCTTCGGAGGGGCAGGTGCTCTTCGGCGGGCAGGATATTTCCGCGCTGCCGCCCTACAAGCGCCGCGTCAATACGGTCTTCCAGAAATACGCGCTCTTCCCGCACCTGAACGTGTACGACAACATCGCCTTCGCTCTGAAGCTGAAGAAGCTGCCGAAGAAGCAGATTGCCGAAAAAGTCGGGCAAATGCTGGAGCTGGTGAACCTGAAGGGGTACGAAAAGCGCCATGTGGACGCGCTTTCGGGCGGCCAGCAGCAGCGCGTGGCAATTGCGCGCAGTCTGGTCAACGAGCCGGAGGTTCTCCTGCTGGACGAGCCGCTAGGCGCGCTTGACCTGAAGCTCCGCAAGGAAATGCAGCTGGAACTGAAATCCATGCAGCAGCGCCTGGGCATTACGTTCATCTTCGTCACCCATGACCAAGAGGAAGCGCTGACCATGTCCGACACGATTGTCGTCATGAAGGACGGCACCATCCAGCAGATTGGCGACCCCAAGACCATCTACGACGAACCGGCGAACGCCTTTGTCGCGGACTTCATCGGCGAAAGCAACCTGCTGCGCGGCACGATGATTCACGATGAGCTGGTCGAGTTTGCGGGCACGGAATTCCCGTGCGTGGACTTCGGCTTCGGCGAGAACACGCCGGTGGACGTCGTCGTCCGCCCGGAGGACATCATGCTCGTCGGCGAGGACGTCGGGCAGATGGTCGGCACCATCAAGAGCGTGCTGTTCAAGGGTGTGCATTACGAAATGATGATTGACACCGGCGCGTACACCTTCAAGGTGCATTCGACGACGATGCAGCCGCAGGGCAGCCGCGTCGGGCTGAACATTGTCCCCTTCAACATCCACATCATGAAGCGGCTGGAGGACACCACGCCCGCGGCGGAGGTGGATGCGGAATGCTGAGCAACCTGTCTCTCCCGTGGTGGGCGTATGCGCTCATGGGCACGGGGCTGTGCGTCTTTATCGCGCTGATTGCCATCACCATCCACCGCAACCGCGGTATGCACCGTTCCCTGTTCGCGTCGCCCTATGCGCTGTGGATGATGATTTTTACCATCGTTCCGGTCATCCTGATTGCCTACTACGCCTTTACGGATTCCTCCGGCGCGTTCACGCTGGACAACTTCCGCAGTTTCTGGGATTCGAACTACGAATCGAACAAAATCATCCTGGACGCCATGGGCGAAGCCGGACAGGCATACATTTCCCGCGGCACGGTCAACGTGGATACGCTGGTTTACTCGCTGTGGATGGCGTTCCAGTGCACGGTTATCTGCCTGCTGCTGGGCTATCCGGCGGCGCTGATTATGGCCGACCGCGAAATCAAGCTCGGCCCGACCCTCGTCGTGCTGTTCATCATCCCCATGTGGATGAACTTCCTCCTGCGCACCATTGCGTGGATGAGCCTGCTGGAAGATAACGGCTTAATTAACACAGTGCTGCGCGCGCTGGGCTTTAACGGTGTACAGCTGATGTACAACTCCGGCGCGGTGCTGCTGGGCATGGTGTACAACTTCCTGCCCTTCATGGTTTTCCCGATTTACACGCTACTGAGCAAGATGGACTACCGCCTGACCGAAGCGGCGGCAGACCTCGGCTGCAACAACTGGCAGACGCTGTGGAAGGTAACCATGCCGCTGTCCATTCCGGGCATCGTCAGCGGCATCACGATGGTCTTCATGCCCTCGGTGACGACGTTCTTCATCCCGCGCGTCTTGGGCGGCGGCAACACGATGATGTTCGGCGACCTGATTGAGGCGAAGTTCCTGACCGAAGGCAACTGGAACGTCGGCTCGGCGCTCTCCCTCATCATGATGGTGCTGATTTTGATTTCGCTCTCCATCCTGCGCAAGGCCGACCCCAACGGCGAAGGAGGCGGCATCGCATGAAAAAGTTCTGCAAGCGCGCGTATCTGGCGCTCATCCTCATCTTCCTGTATCTTCCGATTGTCGTGCTGATTGTGCAAAGCTTCAACGCGGGCAAGAGCCGCGCGAAGTGGGAGGGATTCTCCTTCCGCTGGTACACGGAGCTGTTTCAGGACACGCGCATCATGAACGCGCTGACTGTCACGGTGACAATTGCCTTGCTGGCCATGGTCGTCGCGACGATTCTGGGAACGCTCGCCGCCATCGGCATCCACGCCATGAAGAAGCGGCCGCAGTCGTTCATGATGACGCTGACGAACCTGCCCAACACCATGCCCGACATCGTGACCGGCATCAGTCTGATGCTGCTGTTCCTCTTCACGAAGGTAGACCGCGGCTATGTGACGATGCTGCTGGCGCACATCACGTTCGATACGCCCTACGTCATCCTATCGGTGCTGCCAAAGCTCAAGCAGATGAACCGGCACACCTACGAAGCTGCGCTTGACCTTGGCGCAACGCCGATGTACGCGCTCTTCCACGTCATCATCCCCGAATGTATGCCGGGCATCATCACGGGCGCGATGCTGGCGTTCACCCTCTCGCTGGACGACTTCACCATCAGCTACTTCACGACCTCCCCGCTGGTGCAGAATCTGTCCACGCTGATTTACTCCGCCGCCCGCCGCGGCATCGAGCCGACGCTCAACGCACTGTCGGCGCTCATGTTCGTCGCTCTGCTGGTGCTGCTGCTGATTGTCAACCGCCGCACCGCATCGAATAATGACTAAACCCCCAATTACCTTGAAGGAGGAACATCTCTGATGAAAAAGCTGCTTTCCCTGCTGATGCTCCTGTGCCTGACGCTGACCGTCGCCCCCGCCGCCCTCGCGGAAGAGGTCGTCAACGTCTACAACTGGGAGGACTACATCGCACCCGAAGTCCTGACCCTCTTCACCGAAGAGACGGGCATCAAGGTCAACTACATGTGCTTCACCACGAATGAGGACATGATTGTGCAGGTCGAGGCGAACCCCGGTGCGTTCGACGTGTGCTTCCCGTCCGACTACATCATCGAGCGCATGATTGCCAAGGATCTGCTGGCGGAAATTAACTACGACAACGTGCCGAATTTCGAGCAGATTATCGACAAACTCCGCAATCCCGACTACGACCCGGAGAACAAGTACTCCGTGCCGTATATGTGGGGAACGGTCGGCATTCTGTACAACAAGGACATGATTCCCGAACCCAACCAGTCTTGGAGCATCCTCTGGGACACGCAGTACCAGAAGAATGTGTTCATGCTGGACTCCTACCGCGACAGCATGGGCATCACGCTGAAGTACCTCGGCTATTCCATGAACAGCCGCGAAGTTCCGGAGCTGATGGCAGCGAAGGATAAGCTGATTGAGCAGAAGCAGTCCGGCGTTGTCAAGGCGTATCAGGTGGATGAAACGAAGGATAAGATGGTGGCCGGCGAAGCGGCGCTCGCGCTGATGTGGTCCGGCGACGCACAGTACGCCATCGACCTGAACGACCATCTGGACTATTTCGTGCCTTCTGAAGGCTCGAACATCTGGGTGGACGGCGCGGTCATCCTCAAGTCCGCCCGCAACAAGGAGAACGCCGAGAAGTTCATCAACTTCCTCTGCCGCCCCGACATCGCGCAGATGAACTGCGAATACATCTGGTACTCCAGCCCCAACAAGGGCGCGATTGAGCTGATGGGCGAGGAATACGAGAACAACCACGTTCTGAATCCTTCTCAGGAGGTTCAGGATCGCTGCGAATTCTTCCACGACATCGACGACACCTTCCGCAAGATCTATGAAAACCTGTGGATGGAAATCAAGAACACGAAGTAAGAAAAAAATCGGGAGTCAAGCACGCAAATGAGCAGCTTGACTTCCGATTTTTTTAATGAGCAATGATTGCGTTTGTGCGCCAGTCATTGCTCATTGCTAATTGGAATCTTGGGGGAAGAGCAGCTTGGGGGCGCGTCTGCGGACGCGCAAAGTTACTGGCAGGGACGCTTCGCTGCCTGCGCCTTTGTTGGCGGCTTCCTTGGAATTGGTCGCGCGCGGAACAGTTGGGGCGTTGCCCCAAACCCCAGCAGGGACGCTGTCCCTGCACCCTGCAAGGGGCAATTGCCCCTTGACCCTTTTTGGGCAGCCCGGCTTGGGTGCGCTTCCCTACTGTCCACTTTCGGGGCTTTTAGGCTTTTACAAGCCCTAATAACCTTTCCTTCACCGCCAGCGCCAGTTTCCGATGCTCTTCCGGCATCATATGAATCCCATCCACCTTTGACGGCTGCACAATCTTCTGCGTATTCATCATCTCCACGCCGAGCCACTCACACAAGCCCTTCATCAGCGCCGGGAATTTCCGCGATTCCTCCCCCTTGCCGTACAGCGTGTCCCACTCCGCCACATTCTCGCCAATCTCAATCGGCGTCAGTACCAGAATCCGCGGCTTGTTATCCCCGAACAGCGGCACGCTCGCGGGGTACAGCTGGTCGAACGTCTGAATCGTGCGAATCAGCGTGCCGACGCCGTTGACGCTCGTCTGTGCGGTGTGCTCCTTCAGGTCGTTCGTGCCGAGCATGATGATGATGGCGTCCAGCGGGCGCAGGGTGTCCAGCGCGTAAGGCAGCGCGCCCAAGCCGGTCATGAAATTCTTGCCGGGTTCGGGAAAGACGGTGGTTCTGCCGTTCTGCCCGTTCTCGTGGATGCGCCAGTCCGCGCCAAGTTCATCCTGCAAAATGCCTGTCCAGCGGGTGTGTTCGTCGTAGCGCTTGCAGGTGCCGGGGATGAAGCCCCAAGTGTTGCTGTCACCGAAGCAAAGAACGTGTTTCATGCAAATTTCCTCCCCTTTGCAAAAAGGGCGGCATCCCGCGTGAAAAACGAGATGCCGCTTTTGCTTAAATTTCGATAGTCCCCGTGAAGTCGGTGTTAGCGTCGCCAGTCAGCCAGACTTTGCCGTCCTCCTGATAGCGGACGACGAGCGTGCCGCCGGGCAGGCGCACATCAATGTCCGCACCGCGGGTGCAGAAGCCGTTTTCGACTGCCGCGACTGCCACCGCGCACGCGCCCGTGCCGCAGGCCGCCGTTTCGCCGATGCCGCGCTCCCATACGCGCATCACAATGTCGTTCTTGTCCACAATCTGGGCGAACGACACGTTCACGCGTTCCGGGAACAGGCTGTCCGTCTCAATCTGCGGACCCACCTGCTCCAGCGGGATGCGGTTTACATCCTCCACGAAGATGACAACATGCGGATTGCCCATGCTGACGCAGCTGATTTCGCGCTTTTCGCCCGCAAGGAAGACGGGGCGCATCATCACGCGGTCGCCGTCGAGCTTGACGGGAATCTTCGCCGGAGCAAACGCCGGGCAGCCCATGTCCACCAGCACGGAGAACACCTGATCTTCGCGGATGAACAGCTTCGCCGTCTTAACGCCGCTGCCAGTCTCGACCGTCATTTCGTCCTTGCGCACATGGCCGTTCTCGTACAGGTACTTGCAGACGCAGCGCAGGGCATTGCCCGCCACCGAGCCTTCCGTGCCGTCGGCGTTGAACATGCGCATCTTCGCATCGGCGATGGTCGAGGGCATAATCAGCACAATACCGTCCGAGCCGACACCCGTGCGGCGGTTGGACAGGCGCACAGCCAGCGATTCGGGGCTTTCCACCGTCTGGTCGAAGCAATCGAAGTACAGGTAGTCATTGCCCGTGCCGCGCATCTTGGTGAAAGTCAGCTTCTTGTGCTTGGTGCGCATGTTGTTGATGTCCACCAATTCGACGTTGCCCAGCGAGTAGCGGCTGGTCAGCGCGTTGGCGAGGGCATTCGCCGTGTCAAGGCTGGTGAACAGCGGGATGCCGCGTTCGACCGCCTTGCGGCGCATCCGGACAGATTCCAGCTGCGGCAGACGCCCCTTGTTGGACGTGGAAATGACGTACTGCACCTGCCCCATTTCCAGCATTTTCTCCTGCGCTTCCTTCTTCACGACGGCGGCGTACAGCCCATGCTCCTGCATGGCGCGCGCCGTGCCGGGCGTGGCGAAAATGTTGAAGCCGAGCTTGGCGAACTTGCGCGCGCAGTCAATGGCTTCCGGCTTGTCCTTGTCGCGGACGGAAACAAGAATGCCGCCCTGATGGCGCATCTTGTAGCCTGCGGCGACGAGTCCCTTGAAGATAGCCTCCTGCAGGTTCGTGCCGATGCCCAGCACTTCGCCGGTGGACTTCATCTCCGGGCCAAGGTGCGTATCGACATCCGCCAGTTTCTCGAAGGAGAAGCACGGCACCTTGACCGCGTAGTACGGGCTTTGCCGGTACAGCCCCGTGCCGTAGCCCATGTCGCGAATCTTTTCGCCCAGCATCGCGCGGACGGCGAGGTCAACCATCGGCACGCCCGTCACCTTGCTGATGTACGGCACGGTGCGGCTGGCGCGCGGGTTCGCCTCAATGACATAGACTTCGTTATGATAGACGATATACTGAATGTTGATAAGCCCCAGCGTGCCGAGTTCGAGCGCAATCTGCCGCGTGACCTCAATCAGCCGCTGCGTCATCGCGCCGGTCAGGTTCCACGCGGGATAGACAGCGATGGAGTCGCCGGAGTGGATGCCGGAGCGCTCGACGTGCTCCATGATGCCGGGAATCAGCACGTCCGTGCCGTCGCAAATCGCGTCCGCTTCCGCCTCGATGCCCATCAGGTACTGGTCAATCAGCACCGGGTTCTCGATGCCCTGCGCGAGGATAATGCGCATGTACTCCACAATGTCGCTGTCCTGATAGGCGATAATCATGTTCTGACCGCCCAGCACATACGACGGGCGCACCAGCACCGGGTAGCCCAGCTCGTTCGCCGCCGCCACCGCTTCTTCGCTCGTCATGACCGTGCGGCCCTTGGCGCGCTTGATGCCGTACTTCTCCATCGCCGCGTCGAAGCGCTCGCGGTCTTCCGCCGCGTCAATCATATCCGCCGACGTACCCATGATGCGCACGCCCGCCTGCTCCAGCGCGTGAGTCAGCTTAATCGCCGTCTGCCCGCCGAACGCCGCGACGACGCCAACCGGCTTCTCCGTCGCAATCACGCCCAGCACGTCCTCCGCCGTCAGCGGCTCGAAGTACAGGCGGTCAGCGGTATCAAAGTCAGTCGAAACCGTCTCCGGGTTGTTGTTGATCATCACGACATCGTAGCCCGCCTGTTTGAGCATCCACACGCAGTGGACGGACGCATAGTCGAACTCGATGCCCTGACCGATGCGGATCGGGCCGGAACCCAAGACGACGACGCACGGCTTCTTCGGGCGCTCATCGAGGAACTCCTTCGCTTCGTTCTCATCGTCATAGGTTGCGTAGAAGTAAGGCGTTTCCGCCGCAAATTCCGCCGCGCAGGTATCGACCATCTTGTAGACCGGGTCGCGGTGCATCGGCACTTTTTCGCCCGACAGGCGCTCAATCGCCTTGTCCGGATAGCCCATCTTCTTCGCGCGCAGATACGTCTCCGCGTCGATGTTGCCCTCTTTCAGGCGGCATTCCATGTTGTACAGGTTCAGGTACTTATGGAGGAAGAAGTAGTCGATTTTCGTGATTTCGTGCAGCTTTTCCAGCGTCACGCCGCGCGCAATCGCCTCGTACATCGCAAACATGCGCTGGTCGGTGCACTTGCCGATAAGCTCCAGCAGCTCATCCACGGTGAGATTCGCCATCGACTTCATCCGCAGCGTGTCGCAGCCGATTTCCGCGCCGCGAACCGCCTTCATCAGCGCCTGCTCGACGTTCACGCCAATCGCCATCACCTCGCCGGTCGCCTTCATCTGCGTGCCGAGGGTGCGCTTGCCGTACACGAACTTGTCAAACGGCCACTTCGGGATTTTCGCCACGATGTAGTCCAGCGCGGGTTCAAACGCGGCGCAGGTCTTGCCCGTCACGGCGTTCTTCATTTCATCCAGCGTATAGCCGATGGCAATCTGCGCGGCGCACTTGGCAATCGGGTAGCCCGTCGCCTTCGACGCAAGGGCGGAGGAACGGCTGACGCGCGGGTTGACCTCGATGACGGCATAGTCGAACGTATCGGGATTGAGCGCGAACTGGCAGTTGCAGCCGCCCTCGACTTCCAGCGCGGTGATGATGTCCAGCGCGGCGCGGCGAAGCATCTGGTACTCCTTGTCCGCCAAGGTCAGCGCGGGCGCAACGACGATGGAGTCGCCCGTATGCACGCCGACGGGGTCGATGTTTTCCATCGAGCAGACGGCAATCACGTTGCCGAGCTTGTCGCGCATGACCTCGAATTCGATTTCCTTCCAGCCGGAAATGCACTTCTCGACCAGAATCTGCGTAATCGGCGACAGACGCAGACCATTCTCGGCGATTTCCGCCAGTTCCTTTTCGTCTTGGCAGATGCCGCCGCCCGAACCACCCAGCGTATACGCCGGACGCACAATCACGGGGTAGCCGATGGTTTGGGCAAACGCGAGCGCATCCTCCACCGTCTCCACGACTTCCGACGGAATGACGGGCTGGTGGATGGAGAGCATCGTGTCCTTGAACTGCTGGCGGTCTTCCGCCTTTTCAATCGTCTCGCACTTGGCGCCCAGCAGCTTCACGCCATGCTGTTCAAGGAAGCCCTCCTTCGCCAGCTGCATGGAGAGGGTCAGACCGCTCTGCCCGCCCAGCGTGGACAGCAGGGAGTCCGGCTTTTCCTTGAGGATGATGCGGCGCAGGGTTTCCAGCGTCAGCGGCTCAATGTAGATATGGTCAGCCGAGGAATGGTCGGTCATGATGGTCGCGGGGTTCGGGTTGACCAGCACGACTTCCAGCCCCGCGTCCTTCAAGGCGCGGCACGCCTGCGAACCGGCGTAGTCAAATTCGGCAGCCTGACCAATCACAATCGGGCCGGAGCCGATAATCATTACTTTGTGCAGATCAGGATTCAGCGGCATTCCTTATTCCCTCCCATCATGGCAATAAAGCGGTCGAACAGGAAGCGGGTGTCAAGCGGGCCGCCGCACGCTTCCGGGTGGAACTGGACGGAGAACGCGGGCATGTCGGTATAATCAACGCCCTCGCAGGTGCCGTCGTTGCCGTTGACAAAACGCAGGGACGCGTTTTCCGGCAGCGTGTCGCAGTCCACCGCATAGCCGTGGTTCTGGCTCGTCATGTAGGACAGCCCGGTCTTGACGTCCTTCGCGGGCTGATTTGCGCCGCGGTGGCCGTACTTCAGCTTGGCGGTCTTTGCGCCCTGACTGAGCGCCAGCAGCTGATGCCCCAGGCAGATGCCGAAGGTAGGGATGCGGTGGCGCATGAGTTCGCGCAGGTTCGCAATCACGGCGGTGTTATCCGCCGGGTCGCCGGGGCCGTTGGACAGCATCAGTCCGTCGGGATTCAGGTTCAGGATTTCCTGCGCCGTCGCGCTCGCCGGAACAACCGTGACCGCACAGCCGCGCTTTTCGAGTTCACGCTGGATGTTCGCCTTTGCGCCGAAGTCCCAGAGGACGACGTTGTGGATGCCCCGCTTCTTCGCGGGCTGAACGCCGTCGCACGTCACGTCCTGAATCGACGGATGGAACGGCAGCACCTTCAATTGCGCGCAGATTTCCTCCGGATTCTCCGGCTTCTCGGTCAGCAGCGCGGCATTCATCACGCCCGCATTGCGGATGACGCGGGTCAGCGCGCGGGTGTCCACCCCCGTCAGGCAGGGAATGCCCTGCGCTTTGAGGTAATCATCGAGCTTGCCTTGGCAGCGGAAGTTGCTCGGCTCATCGCAGAGTTCCCGGACGATATACGCGGACAGGCGCGGGCGCGGCGACTCGAAGTCCTCCGGAATCACGCCGTAGTTGCCAATGGTCGGGAACGTCTGAATGACGATTTCCCCTTCGTAGGACGGGTCGGTCAGGGTTTCCAGATAGCCTGTCATCGCCGTGGTGAACACCAGCTCCGCCATGACCGGCTTCGCAGCGCCCATCAGCGTGCCTTCGTAAAGCTGACCGTTGGCCAGCAGCAGATAGCCCTTCATGCTCGTTTCCTCCATTTTTCTATTGGGGCAAAAACCGCGTGTTGCTTACCAGTCTTTCTTGTCCGCCATAACAGCAACCATGACTGCCTTCTGCGCGTGCAGGCGGTTCTCCGCCTCGTCGAAAATCTGGTCGGCGTGGGATTCAAACACATCCGCCGTGATTTCCTCGCCGCGGTGCGCGGGCAGGCAGTGCTGCACCATGCAGCCCAGATGCGCCTTCGCCAGCAGCTCCGCGTTAATCTGATAGCCGCGGAACGCCTTCTCGCGCACCGCCTTTTCTTCCTCCTGCCCCATCGAAGCCCACACGTCAGTGAAAATGACGTCCGCATCCTTCACCGCTTCTTCTGGGCTTTCGGTCATGACGAACTTGCCGGGGTACTGCTCGGTGAACGAGAGCACCTGCGCGTCCGGCTGATACGCCTTCGGGCAGGCGATGGACACATGCGCGCCCATTTTGAGGAAGCCGACAATCAGCGAATTGGCCATGTTGTTGCCGTCGCCGATGTAGCACATATTCAGCCCCTCAATGCGCCCCTTGTACTCGCGCACAGTCTGCAAATCCGCCAGCACTTGGCAGGGGTGGCAGAAGTCCGTCAAGCCGTTGATAATCGGGATGCTGCCCACGCGCGCCAGCGTTTCCACTTCTTCCTGCGCAAAGGTGCGAATCATGATGCCGTCCAGATAGCGGCTCAGGACGCGCGCGGTGTCCTCCATCGGTTCGCCGCGGCCAATTTGCAGATCGCGGCTGGACAGGAACAGCGCATGACCGCCCAGCTGGTACATGCCCGTCTCAAAGCTGACGCGCGTGCGGGTCGAGGACTTCTCAAAAATCATGCCCAGCGTTTTGCCTTTGAGGATGTGGTGCTCCACGCCGGCTTTGGTTTCCGCCTTCAGGCGGTCAGCGAGGTCAAGCAGCTCCGTGATTTCTTCCTTGCTCAGGTCGAGGAGCTTCAGCAGATGCTTCATGGGAATTCCCTCCATCATTCTTCGCAGATGTCGCAGAAGTATAAAGCTGCATATTGATGCACATTTTCTGTATACGCATCATGGTTTCTTTCGTTTTCCCGCCCGAACCGAGGCGCACCGAAATGTGTCGGGTTCAGGGGAAACAACCAGATTCTGGTGAAACTTAGGCACACGAAAATCGGCGCGTCAGCACACCTGCCGAACATTATAGCATAGAATAGCAGCGAGGGCAAGGGATGAAACCACTGCCCGGCGCATAAATTTTGAATGGTGGGCGCAAAACCCGCCGAAAAGTGCAAACAGGAGGGAAACAGGCATGGAACAGCAAGGTCGCAGAGCCATCGGGCGCGTCTGTCCGCGCGGGGCGGAGAGCTACACTTGGCAGGAGGGCGACACCGCCGAGCGTATCGCCCGTACATACGCCACCACCGTGCAGGCGCTGCAGGTCATCAATCCCGGCGTCGATTTTGCCACGTTGACCGCCGGGGAGGAAATCTGTCTGCCCAATTTCATCTATACCTGCATCAGCGGTCAGCCGTATGTGGTTGAAGACGGCGACACCTTCGCGTCGATTGCCGCGCGGCTGGGCATTACGACCTTCGAACTCGCCGAGCGGAATCCCGGCGTGTCACAGAACAATCTCACGGTCGGACAGGTGCTGTGTGTTCCGGCAAAATCGGACGGCGCCGACGACGCACAGACGCCCGCCATCCCCCTGCCGGACGACGGTGAGTACCCTGCCCTGCCCGATGACAGCCAGACGCCCGTGATTCCCCTGCCGGACGACGGCGAATATCCCGCCCTGCCTGATACGCCGACCCGTGTCTGTCCGTCAGGATATACGCTGTCCGCGGTGCAGTCGGGGCAGAGTTACGCGGATTTGCTGGTGCAGCACAACGTCAGCTATCGGGCGATGCGCAGCGCGAATCCGCAATTGATGCCGGGCTACCTGATTGCGGGCACCGCGTACTGTGCGCCGCCGTCCGGCACGCGTCAGACGTGCGCCGGCTTGCGCTCGTACACCATTCAGCCGAGGGAGACGCTGGACACGCTGGCGGTGCGCTTTCGGACGACGCGGGGGCGGCTGCTCTCGCTGAACCCGACGCTGCTGCCCAGCGACTTCTCGTCGGGGACGGTGATTTGCATCGGCTAAGCAAAAAGGGCAAGGATGCGTTCTGCACCCCTGCCCTGCTTTTAGTTCTGGTAATGAATTCCCTGCTGCTTTTTCAGTTCATACGACACGACTTCCCCGCCGTCCAAATCCGCCTTGTGCATATCCACCGCGCAAATCTGCTGGTTGCCGTAGGTCGTGTAGTAGTAGACCCCCGTGTCGGCGTTGCAGCAGCTTGTGTACACCGTGATTTCATACCCATGCGGCAGGTGGGCGCAGCCGCGCGGGTGTGCCACGCCGCCTAAAATGTGGAAGAACTGCCCAACGCTCTCCTCTTCGCTGTCCCCGGAGACGGAGTTGTTCGTCAGGAACGCCGCGCGGACGAACCGCGACCACGGCGACCAGTCGCCCGGCAAGCCAATCGCGCCCGTGCAGCGTCCGCCCACCTTCAGCGGCAGCGCAGGCGCAAAGCGATTCACCGGCTCTTCCGGCGAAAGCGCCTGATAGTGCGCCAGATTCTCCAATTGCAGCGGCAGCGGCGGTTCGTTCGTCATCACGTTCGACCAGTTGTCGTAGACGTGCAGCCCGTCCGCCATCGACTCGACGACGATGCAGCCTTCGCGGTCGTCAATCATCCAGTGCAGCGGCGACGGCGGGAGCTGCTCGCTGAAGCCGTCGCGGGTGATGTTCAGGCGCTGGAGCAGCGTTTTCGCCTCTTGGACGCTTTCGCACTGCCCCAGAATGTACGGAATCAGCTCAAAGCTGGCGATGTTCGCACAATCCGGCTTCACGTCGTGATACACGGCACTCGCGGGAAAGTTCAGCCCCGCCATGCTCAAGCCCTTCTCGTTCGTCGCTTCATAATATAAAGGCATTCCGCCAACGACGAACGCCATGCCAATCATGGCGAAATGGTCGCTGTTCGTCCCCTCGTGCCGGAAATGGAACGGATAGCGCCGCGGCGTGATGGCAACGGTCTCCTGATAGCTGTACTCCAAGTCAAGGTTTCTGCCGAAATAGTGGTCGCGCGTGGTCAAGCGAATCGCGGTACACATGATGCTTATCCTCCTTCTGCTGATGAGGGTAGTATAGCCCGAAATGCGCGTTTGCACAAGCGGTTTCGCGGCTTCTTGCGGAATTTTCCAGCCATCAGCGGCGGATTTTCGCCTGATGCGCGAATTTTGCATTTTCGTCCGCAATGTTCATGCTGAGTACACACGAATCCGCTACAATGTGCATAAGAATCGACAGAAGGAAGGCTTTCCTCATGGTGGAAAAAGTACTGGTATGCCTGCTGGCGGGCTTAGGCGCTGGCTTAGGCACGGGGTTCGCGGGCATGAGCGCCGCGGCGGTCATCAGCCCAATGCTGATTACGTTCTTGGGCATGGAGCCGTATGAGGCGGTCGGCATTGCGCTGGCGAGCGACGTGCTGGCGAGTGCCGCAAGCGCGTGGACATACGGCAAAAACAAGAATCTCGACATTCGCAACGGCTTACTGATGATGGCGGCGGTGCTGGCGTTCACGGTCGTAGGCAGCTACGTCGCAAGCCTTGTGCCGAGCCGAACGATGGGCAGCTTCAGCGTATTGATGACGATGCTGCTGGGCATCAAGTTCATCATCCGCCCGGTGATGACGACGCGCGAAGCCATGCAGAACGTGAGCAAAAAGAAGCGCATGGTGCAGTCGATCGTCTGCGGCGCGTTCATCGGCATGATTTGCGGCTTCGTCGGCGCGGGCGGCGGCATGATGATGCTGCTGATTCTGACCTCCGTCATGGGCTATGAGCTGAAAACCGCCGTCGGCACGAGTGTGTTCATCATGGCGTTCACGGCGCTGACGGGCGCGGTCAGCCACTTCACCATCGGCGGATTGCCGGACGGATGGACGCTGGCGCTGTGCATGGCGTTCACGCTGCTGTTCGCGCAGATTGCCGCGAAAATTGCGAACAAATCGAAGCCGGAGACGCTCAACCGGGTCGTCGGCGTGGTTTTGGTGGTGCTGGGCGTTGTGATTCTGGCGGTGCAGTATCTGAAGTAAGTGCAGATTGCAAAAAGACATGCTTGACTTTCAACATCAGGCATGTCTTTTTTGCTGCTCCATCCGCGTCCGCAGACGCGAAACCCTCTGCGACAAAGCACGCAATTATAGGAAGTGAAATCATCCGCATTCAAAAAAGCCCGAACCATCGCTGATTCGGGCTTCTTTTTTCCTTAGTTCATCGGCACATACTCAAAGTCGATTTCAATCGTCTTGATTTCGGCGATGACAGCATCGTTGCGGTTGATGGGGGTCGGCGTTGCGCCGGCGAGGTTGCCGCCGGGCAGACGCGCGGTCTTGGGCACGCTCGTCACCCATTCGTTGTACAGATTCACGCGCGTGCACACGCCGTCGTCAGAGGTCGTGTAGGCGCGGCCCTTCAGACGGTAGATTTCGCCATTGATGCGCACTTCCTTGATGTTAACGAGGTAGTTCGGGTACAGCACTTCGCCGTTGCTGATGCCGATGGCGGCAAACGCGACGGACGCGGAGTAACCCTGCGCCGTGCCGGTGAAATCCAACCCGACAGTGTACTTGCCTTCGCCCGTGATGATGGCGTTGGTCGCGACAAGTCCCTCGGAGATGGAATCCGCGTTGTAGGTATCGCCGACGCTGTGGGTGAGCGCCCAGCTGCCGTCGTTCCACATAATCCACGCCAGCGCGGTCTGGTCATCCACGACCACGGCATCTTGCAGGAAGGTCACGGGGGCTTCCGCTGCAGCCGCCGCTGCTTCCGCCGCAGCAGCCGCCTGCACATCCGCATAATCCTGACCTTCTTCGTTCGCCTGACGCTTCTCCTGATACATCGCCAGAATATCGTCATCCGCGAAGGTCTGGGACACGCGCTTGTACAGCCCGCTGCAATCCCACAGGCAGTTCGTCAGGTTGTACTTGGTGCAGGCGTCAAGGAACGCCGTGTGGTACGCCAGCGTGTTGTCCTTCAGCCCGTCGCTGCACGGCAGCGCGCCGTATTCGCCGATGACCACGCCGTAGCCCGCCTCGGTGAATTTCGTCATCTTTGCCAGCTGCTGATCCATGTACTCATAGTCGCTCACTTTGCCCCACTTGGTGGCGCTCACCGCGCTGGACGCGCCGCAGTACGACCACGGATCGTAGTAATGGACAGAAACCATCAGCTTGCTGTCCACGGTGTCCTTGGGCATCTGGAAGCGATCGTCGCAGGTCTGGTCAATGTCGGTGCTGTAACCCGCAATCAGCAGGAAGCGGGTCGCGTTGTTACCGCCCGTCGCGCGGACGACATCCACAAACGTCTGGTTGATTTCGTTCGTCAGCGCGTACCGCTCGTCGTCGGTCAGGTAGGTAACGACGGAATCGGAGCAGTACAGCGGAGAATTCTCGTCGAAGCGGCCGCCGAGCTCCTCGTTTGCGCTCTCGAAAATCAGGTAATCGGAGTAATCACGGAAGCGTTCGGCAATCTGCTGCCACATGCCCTTGTAGGCTTCCATGGCCAGTGCGCGGGTTTCAGCGCTTTCCGAACCGAACATGCCATACCAGCCGCCATCCCAATGGTCATTGATGATGACGTACATGCCCGCCTTGCGCGCATAGCGGACAACTTCCTCCACGCGGTCCATGTAGTCAGCGTCGATGGTGTAGTCGCCTTCGTAGAGGTGGGTGGCGTTGGTCATCCAAGCCACGGGAATGCGGATGGTGTCAAAGCCCGCCGCTTTCATGCCGTCAATCATGGCCTGCGTCGTTTTCGGCTGACCCCAGTGCGTCTCATAGCTAAGGGGCGTGTTCGTCTTGATGCCGACGTTGTTGTCGCAGGCTTCCAGGGTATTGCCGAGGTTGATGCCGTTACCCATCAGGCGGGTAGCCTCCAGCGCCGTCAAGCCCTCGCGCATCACGCCGTTATCCACCGCGTCCGCCTCTTCCGCCGACCCTACGCAGGGAATCAGCATCAGCACCGCCAGCATCAGGCTGAACAGGTGCAAGAACCGCTTCTTCATATCCATCGTTCCTTTCTTCTGCGTATTTGACCGCAGCTTCCTTTTAATTATAACATCAGCGAAATCGTTTTGTCAATGGATATTTGTCTGTCTATCCATATTTTCATGCCATATCTGCCAGGTTTCCGGTGGATTTTCGCTGTCTTTTACGAAAAAACGGTTTCGTATCGAAAATTGGTTTTCGTTCGACGATTATCTATTGATTTGAAGAAAAAAACAGCCTCCCGGCACAATCCATGTCGGGAGGTCGCTTGAACGGGTTGATTACTCAATCGTCAGGTAGAGCGCCAGATTTTCCGCCGTCGCGGGCACGAAGGTCACATCCGCCTTTTCGTTCTGCGCGTTGATGACCGCGGTGAAGGCATCTTCATCCGCCGCTTCGCCGTTCACGAAATAGACGACGTTTTCGTTTTCATCCAGCTTGCTTTCCGCCAGCTCATTGTACTGCGCATCGCGGTTCTCGTCCTTGCAGAAGGTCGCCACGCCGGATTCCAGCGCGCTGCTGCTGAAGGAGAAGGAGCCATCTTCCTTCAGGCCAATCATCGCGCGGTAGTAGAAGCCGTACGCACAGATGACTTCATCGGCGCTGGTCAGCACCAGATAGCCCAGTACTTCGCCGTTCACGGTCACATTCAGCACCACGTCGAGCTTGCCGTCGCCGTCCACATCCAGCACAGCGAAGGAATCATAGCCCGCGCCCTCGGTGAACTCGTCGTTCAGGGCATCCTGCAGGGTCTTGTTCGTCTTGTCAGAGGGAACATAGACCTCGCTGCCGCCGTTCAGCACTGCCGCAATTGCCGGCAGATCCGCCGGGTCGCCCACCATATCTGCAACGGGGCTGGCAACAGGGCTGGCGACCGTGCTGGCAACGGGACTCGCGGTTTCCGCCACGGCAAACGCGCACAGCATCATGGACAGCGCCATCATGATTGCAAGGAATTTCTTCATGTTCATTTTCCTCTCTTTCTTTTCCAGAATATTTTCGCTACGGAGGTCCGCCGCGAAAGTTTCGTTCCATTCTTTAGGAACAAAAAGCAGTATATCACATTTTCGTCCAATTGTCGATGGCGAATTGTAAATTCTATGCGAAAAAATGGTCATAATTTGTCCTTATTCTGCATATCATTCGCTTTTATGCTGTTTTTTTCTTTCATATTCGGCAAAAAGAATGCGGATGAGGCGCTTTTTTCACCTCGTCCGCATTCTTTTCATTTCCAGCTTTATCCCAGCAGCATCCGGTCGTTGTTGATTTCGCTGCCGCTTGCTTTTTCAAACATCACCAGCAGGTCTTCGACGCGAATGCGCTTCTTCGTTTCCGCGTCGATATCGAGGATGATTTTGCCCTCATGCATCATGATGGTGCGGTTGCCGTACTCCAGCGCGTCTTTCATGTTATGCGTCACCATCATGGCCGTCAGATGGTTTTCCGCAATGATTTTCTGCGTCAGCGTCAGCACGTTTTTCGCCGTTTTAGGGTCAAGGGCGGCAGTGTGCTCATCCAGCAGGAGGAGTTTCGGCTGCTTGATGGTCGCCATCAGCAGCGTCAGTGCCTGCCGCTGTCCACCGGAAAGCAGACCGACCTTGCTGCTCATGCGGTTTTCCAGCCCCAGCCCCAGCGTCGCCAGCTTTTCGCGGTACTCGTCGCGCTCCTTCGCCGTGATGCCCCAGCGGAGCGTCCGCCCCTGCCCGCGGCGATACGCCAGCGCGAGGTTCTCCTCAATGTTCATCGTTGCCGCCGTGCCGTTCATCGGGTCTTGGAACACGCGCCCCAGATACTTCGCGCGCTTGTATTCCGGCAGGTGCGTCACATCCACGCCATCAATGACGATGCTGCCGCGATCCACCATGAACGTACCCGCGACGGCGTTGAGCGTCGTGGATTTGCCCGCGCCGTTGCCGCCAATCATCGTGACGAAATCACCTTCCGCCAGATGGAGGTCAACATCCGCCAATGCGCGCTTCTCGGTAATCAAGCCGGGATTGAAGGTCTTTGCAATATGATTGATATCAAGCATTCTGCTTCTCCCCCTTTCGAGCGCTGCGGGCGGTAAAAAGCTTGCTCTTCCAGTGCGGCACGGCGAGGAACATCGCCACAACCAGCGCCGTGAGCAGCTTCAGGTAGTTCGTGGGCAGACCCAGCCACAGCACCACCTGCATGACGATGTAGTAGATGATGGCGCCGATGGACACGGCGATGAGCTTCGTGGCAAAATTGCGGAAAATCTTGCCAAACAGCACTTCGCCGATGATAACCGCCGCCAAGCCGATGACAATCGCGCCGCGCCCCATGCTGACATCCGCATAGCCCTGATACTGCGTCAGCAGCGCGCCGGAGAGCGCCACTAAGCCGTTGGACAGCATCAGCCCGACGACCTTCGCGCGCCCGGTGTTGATGCCCTGTGCGCGCGCCATGTTGACGTTTGCGCCCGTTGCGCGCAGTGCACAGCCATACTCCGTGCCGAAGAACCAGTACAGCAGCGCAATCACCGCCGCGGTAATAATGAGCAGCAGCAGAATTGGGTTGTCAAGCGAAAAATTGCGCACGTTGCGCAGGGACACCAGCAGGTCATACTTATTCGCATTCACCGCCGTGTTCGCCTTGTTGCTCATGATGCCAAGGTTGATGGAATAGAGCGCAAGCTGCGTCAGAATGCCCGATAGGATGGCAGGAATCCCCATCCATGTGTGAAACACGCCCGTCACCAAGCCCGTCAGCATCCCGACGACGAACGCCGCCACCAGCGCCACCCACGCGTTGCAGCCGCTGATGATGAGCACCGCCGCGACCGCGCCGCCAGTGGCGATGGAGCCGTCCACCGTCAAGTCCGCCACGTCCAGAATGCGGTAGGTAATGTAGACGCCAATGGCCATAATGCCCCATATGACGCCCTGAGAAACCGCGCCGGGCAAGGCGTTGAGCAGCTTCATAATTTCCACGGAATCTTCCTCCTACTATAACGCAAGCGAAGCCATAAGGCGAAATGCCCTATGGCTTCGCAAAATGTATCGATTGATTACTCCATCGGGATGTAGTCGTCCGGGACGGTGATGCCCAGCGCTTCGCAGTTCGCGGCGTTGTACTTCTTGGTGAACTGAGGCGCGAAAGCAATCGGCATGGTGGAAACATCCGCGCCATTCACGAGGATTTCATACGCCATTTCGCCCGTTTTGTAGCCGAGGTCATAGTAGCTGATGGTCAGCGTCGCGGCACCGCAGCCGCGGCAAATGCCTTCCTCACCCGCGATGACCGGCACTTTCGCCGGCACGACGACGTTGGCAATCGTTTCGCTGTAGGCAGCGGCGGTGTTGTCCGTCGGGATGTAGAGCACGTCGCATTCAGTCGCCTGCTGCGCCATGGACGCAACGTCGTTGGAGTCGGTGAAAGCGTATTCCTTGCAGGTGATGCCCTTCGCTTCCAGTTCCGCCTTCACAACGCCAATCTGATAGGCGCTGTTCGCTTCCGCCGAGCAGTAGAGCAGCGCAACCGTCTTCGCTTCCGGGAACAGTTCCACAATCATGTTCGCCTGACCGTCCAGCGGGGCGAGGTCGCTCGTGCCGGAAACGTTGATTTCCGTGTAGCCCTTCCAGTCGCTGATTTCCAGCGCCGTGCCGTAGTGGGAAATCGACGTGCCGAGAATCGGAATATCCGCCGTCGCGCTGACCGCCGCCTGAAGCGCGGGCGTCGCGTTCGCCATAATCAGGTCAACCTCCGCCGCCACAAAGCCATTGGCAATCATGGCGCAGGAAGCCGTATCACCCGAAGCGTTCTGCTCATCAAAAACAACCTTGTCGCCAAGCTTCTCCGTCAGCGCGTCGCGGAAACCCTTGGTCGCCGCGTCCAGCGCCTCATGCTGCACCAGCTGCAAAATGCCGACGTGATACGTCTTTTCTTCCGCGCTCGCCATCGTCAGGCAGGTCAGCGCCATACACAGCGCCAGCAAAACCGCAAACATCTTCTTCATACAGGGAAACCTCCTTCAAATACTACTCGCTTCCGCAAAAGCCGAAGCGTTTCTACGTGGAAAAGTGTACCGTATCCTTCGCCGCGTGTCAAGACCGGGAAGCGGAAAGGACAAAAAGAAAACAAAACAAAAAAAACAATGCGGAACGCGGAATTTGTCATTTTCCTTGACAAAGCGCACCAAATGCTGTATCCTGAACACAGCGAAACCGTTTGTTCTTTATCGAAAGGAGTGTTTTTTCATGCGGAAAATCCTCTCCCTGCTGCTGATTCTTGCCCTTTTTCTCCCCTGCGCGCTGGCGGAAACGCCGCAGGGCATTGACCTCGCGCTGACCTCCACCTATGGCGACGGTCTCTCCCTGCGGATGACGGCTGGCTTAGGCGAAACGCCGTTCTGCTCGCTGACGCTGCCTTCGGGGCAGATTGACCTCGCCTTCTCGCCGGACAAAGGGCTTTGCGTGCAGTCGGGCGGTCAGTGGGCGCAATTGCTGGTGGAAGGTCATCCGGTAGATGCGGCGCTGCTGACCACGCCGCTCAAGCTGCTGGATGGGCGCTCCCCGTCGGAAGTGCTGGGGCTGTTGGCGGAGGATGTCAACAAGATGCTCGATGCGATTCCCTCGCTCAATAACTTGCCAATGACCTTGATAAGAGACCCTGCGTTTGCGCGCCTGTTCAGCGACCTATACATTGCTGCGCAAACAGGGACAATTTCCATCACTTCTGAAGAACTGAATCGTTTGGCGGCTTCTGTTCTGGGAAAGATCTACAGCATGGAATATCTTGACGGCTTGAACTTCAGCGATATCTACCATCATCTTCTTGCGTCGGTCGTGCAATCTTCGGAGGTTGCACGCGCATATCGTTCCGCGATGCGCGGATACCTTCTCTCTAATTTCAGGCTTTCCGGGCAAATCGGCATTGACAAAGGGGAACTTCTTTTTCGTCAGCCCTACCAAGAGCCATACCATTTGACCTATGAGCAAACCACGCCTAACAGTTGGCATTATCTGCTGACAACTGCGAACAGCGATACCATTGATGGTGTGCTCTATTGGCGAAATGAATACGACTTTGCTTTGAGCGGCTACTCCGAGAATCAGCATACGGCGTTCTCTGTCACTTGCAGTTACGGTTCTGCAAACAACTTTGTGTTTATCGCCAGCGTTGATAACAGCTTCAGCCTGTCCATCGTTCAAGCTGGCAGCAATTTCAGTTTGCGGCTTAACAATGAGAATGCCAACGTTTTTGCCCTTAATGCCAACGTTTTTTCCCTTGAATCCACATCGGATTATATCCGTGTCAAGATATATTACAATTATTATACGCTTACGATCACCCCTGCCACGGATGGGCTTGATATTGTTGCACAGGCGCGCACTTTCGATATCTTCACCGCCCACGTCCGCACCGCGCTCAACGGTCTGATCTGCACCGGCGTGTACGGCGACACGACATACCGCCTTGCCCTGACGGAAACGGCAACCGGCTTCAGCCTGCTGCTCTCCCTGCCGGACGGAGATTTCCAGCTGGATTTCGCCGCGCTTTCCGACACCAGCTGTTCGCTGACCTTCACCGATGCCGCCGGGCAGCAGGTATCCCTAACGGGATCGCTCTGCACGTCTGAATCCCCCGTCATTCCGGATACCCTCGGTACCATTGAGCTGACGCAGCTGCTGGATGACCTCTTCTAATCAACCAAATTCCCTAAAAAGGCGTTTTCGGATGCACACGTTCCGAAAACGCCTTTTCTATTTATTTCAGCATTTCTGCCGGGATTTCCGCCGCCATCCGCTGATAGCCTGCCTTGCTTGGGTGCAGGTGGTCGCCGGAATCGTATTCGGGCAGGAAGAAATCAGGGTTCGCCGGGTCGCGCAAGGCGCGGTCAAAGTCAATGCAGCCGTCAATCAACTCGGTCATACGGATGAAATCATTGTAAGCGTGGCGCAAGTCCTGCCGGAAGGGCGCGTCGGTGCGCCAGCCGCCCATGGGCAGCAGCGTCCCGACGTAGACGCACAAGCCCATCCCCCGCGCCTGCCGGATGTACGTCTTGAGTCCGCTGATAAGCTCGTCCGCCGTCGGCAGATCGCTCATCGGGCGGAAGGGGTTCACCTGCGTGCCGACGGGGTGGATGATGTCGTTGATACCCTGCTGGATGATAACGGCATCCGCGCCGTCGGTCGGCACTTCATGCGCAAAGCGTTTCGCGCCCATCAGCCCGTAGGATTCGTACGTCAGGCAGTGATATTCGCGCAGAATCCGCGATCCGCTGGTGGCGCGGCGGATGATGGCGGTATGCTGAAAGCCGTCTTTGCGGCAACGGAGCTGCAAATCATCCGGCCAATCCTGCGCGGTGATGGAGTCGCCATAACAGATGATGGCGCGGTTCTCCGGCGCAGTACGCACGGACACATTGCTGAGGAAGTATGTCAGCTGCGTCTTGCGGGATGTGTCCATCGAAATATTGAGGTTCTCCGTTTCGTCGCCGTTAGCGTACAGCCCGCCGGACAGCGCGCCGCAGGTGAACACGACGCTGCGCATGAGCGTGAAATCACGCAAATAGAAGCTGACAAGCAGCTTTTCCCCGGCAGTTACGGGCGTTTCCAGCGTGTCGGAAATCGCATTGCCCTCCGCCGGAAGCGTTACGCGGCGCTCGCCCCCGAACGTGACCGGGTGAAACGCGCCGCCGCAGAAAATTGTCACCTTTTCCAGCGTAACCGGCTCCATGCCGCAGTAATTATCGAACGTCAGGCGCACACCGCTGCCAGAAAACGGCGAGACAATCGGATAGCGCAAGGTAATGTCCTTGGCATACCGCTCCGGGCGATTTTCCGCAATGCTGACCGCATTTCCCCACACGCTGACCCACTTCTGCATCCTTTTGACGCTCCCTTCGCGTTGCTGTTCCCCATCATAGCACATTCCGTGTGCAAATGCAAGTTTCCTATTGTTTCCATATTTGCAACGATTGTTGAGACACCGCAAAATCGGTTGACAACTGCGCATCGAAAATGATAAAATGCATATATATTCCCCTTGAACAGGAGTGAAAATCGTATGGTCAAAATCATTTCAGACAGCACATCCGACCTGTCGCAGGATTTGCTCGACCGCTATAACATCACGCTGGTGCCGTTGATAGTTCGCTTGGGCGACCAGCAGTACGAAGACCGCGTGAACATCACATCGGAAGAAATTTTCCGCTGGTCGGACAGCACAAAGAAAGCGCCGACGACTGCCTGTGCGAACGTCTGGACGATTCAAGAAGTTTTCCAGAAGTATCTGGAGACGTATGACGAGATTGTGGCATTCTCCATCTCCGGCAAAATGTCCGCGACGGGATCGAACATGGTGGAAGCGGCGGCGGAGCTGGGCGCGTCCGACCGCATCCACGTCGTGGACAGCCAGAGCCTTTCCACCGGCATCGGTCTGCTGGTGATGGAAGCGGCGGTGATGGCGCAGGAAGGCAAGTCCGCCAAGGAAATTGTGGCGCATGTAACCTCGCTGATTCCGCTGGTTCGCGCGTCCTTTGTCGTCGATACGCTGACGTTCCTGCACCGCGGCGGGCGCTGTTCCGGCGCGGCGGCGCTGATGGGCAGTATGCTGAAGCTGCACCCGAAGATTGTCGTGCGTGACGGTCAAATGCTGGTGGACAAGAAGTACCGCGGCTCGCTCGCCCGCTGCATCCCTGCCTACACGCACGATTTGCACGACGATTTGCTCCGCGCGCGCCCGGAGCGTGTTTTCATCACCCATTCCGGCTGCGACCCGGAGGTTGTCGAGCAAGTCCGCACCTATTTGACGAGCCTGAACTACTTCGATGCGGTCATCGAAACCCGCGCCGGCGGCGTCATCTCCTGCCACTGCGGCCCCGGCACGCTGGGGGTGCTGTTCATCTTGAAGGAGTGACCCCCAGAGGCGCTGCCTCTGGACTCCGGCAGGGCTCTGCCCTGCACCCGCCAAAGGGTCTTCGACCCTCTGGACTCCCATTCGCGCGATTGAGTTGAGCGCTCTTTCAGGCTATGCCCGCGTGTTTATCCGGGAACGAAAAAAGAAGCAACAATACCCCAAAACTATGCAGGTGGGGACCGAAGGGGTCGAGGGGGCGATCGCAGACTTCGTCTGTTTTCATGCCCCTCATCGCTCCCGCAGGAGCGAAACCCCTGCGTCTTCGCGCCTCCGCGCCATCAGGAACAAAAATGGGCTTGCCATTTCGCCCAAAACGCTATATAATACACGCAGAAGCGGCATTTGGTCTTTCCCTTTCGCCGCTTGACACAAAAAGAGGGGGATATTCTCATGGCTATGGAACTGAAAACCACAGGCGTGAACGGCTTCGTGAAGCCTGCGGAACTGACGAACATGGAAACCCTGCTGAATGCAGTCAATGACGAACTGCTGACCGGCAAGGGCGCGGGCAGTGATTTCCTCGGCTGGCTCGACCTGCCTGTGAATTACGACAAGGAAGAGTTTGCCCGTATCCAGAAGGCGGCGAAGAAGATCCAGGGCGACAGCGATGTGCTGGTTGTCATCGGCATCGGCGGCTCGTACCTCGGCGCGCGCGCGGCCATTGAGTTCTGCAAGGGGCAAATGTACAACGGCGTGCGAGAAAAGGGCATCCCCGAAATCTACTTCGTGGGCAACAACATTTCTTCTTCCTATATCAATGACGTAGTGAAGATTATCGGCAGCCGTGACTTCTCCGTCAACATTATCTCCAAGTCCGGCACGACGACCGAACCCGCGATTGCTTTCCGCGTGTTCAAGAAGATGCTGGAAGAAAAGTATGGCGCAGAGGGCGCGAAGGGCCGCATTTACGCCACGACCGACAAGGCGCGCGGTGCGTTGAAAAATCTGGCGAACGTCGAGGGCTACGAGTCCTTTGTTGTGCCGGATGACGTCGGCGGACGCTTCTCCGTGCTGACGGCGGTGGGTCTTTTGCCGATTGCGGCGGCAGGCATCGACATTGCCGCGATGATGAAGGGCGCGGCGGACGCGCGCGAATGCTGCAAGGAGGGCACGTTGGACACCAACCCCGCCTACAAGTACGCCGCGCTGCGCAACATCCTCTATCGCAAGGGCAAGAGCATCGAGATTCTGGTGAACTACGAGCCGGCGCTGATGATGACCGGCGAGTGGTTCAAGCAGCTGTTCGCCGAGAGCGAGGGCAAGGACAACAAGGGCATTTTCCCGACGGCGGCGAATTTCTCCACCGACCTGCACTCCATCGGGCAGTTCATTCAGGATGGCACGCGCAGCCTGTTCGAGACGGTTGTGTGGGTGAAGAATCCGCGCAGTGAGCTGGTCATCGAGGCGGCGGACGAGGACATCGACGGTCTGAACTATCTGGCGGGCAAGTCCGTGCAGTTTGTGGACAGCAAGGCGTATCAGGGCACGCTGCTGGCGCACATGGACGGCGGCACGCCGAACATCATCATCGAGATTGACGAAGCCGATGCCTACCACTTCGGCTATCTGGTGTACTTCTTCGAGAAGGCGTGCGGTCTGTCCGGTTATCTGCTGGGCGTGAACCCCTTCGACCAGCCCGGCGTCGAAGCCTACAAGAAGAACATGTTCGCCCTGCTCGGCAAGCCCGGCTATGAAGCCCGCCGCGCCGAACTGGAAGAACGGATGAAGTAAGGGAACTTTGGCGGCAGGTGGAGGAATCCCCTGCCGCTTTTGGAATAGGAGAATGCTCCATGCTGCTTCCCGCCGCCGTGCGCCCCTATGCCGCCGATGTGGACGGCACAGCCAGCCGCGTCCGCTGTGCGATTGTGCTGAACGGCTCGAAAGAACTGCGAATCCAGCTCTGCGGAAGGCTGAAACGCGGGCTTTTCGGGCGGAATCAGCTTTTGGCGGATGGGGACGTGCTTTGCGTTGCGCTTCATCAGCCAGACGGCGACGTTCCGCTTTTTGACAGCCGATGCGACGGCTATGAGAATGTGCTGGATGACAGGCAGCCGCCCGTGCCGATTCCCCTGCATCCGGCGATTTGCCCGAAGTGCCGGAATGCGGCGTTTCAGCTGCGTTTGACCTTTGAGTACCCGGAGGCGGAGGAACTCGCGGCGTTTGCGAATCCCGACAATATGTTCACTTGGGTTTGGCTGAGCCTGCGCTGCACACGCTGTCACGCGGTGTTTCGGGGAGATTTGGAATGCGACTGATGCGCCTTTCGCAGCATCTTTCCCATGCTCGATTTCAAAACCAATCTTGATTTCATCCGCCACTCCCGTCGCCTCTGCGGAGGCGAAAACGTTACTTTCTGTTGCGACAGAAAGGTTCCAAAGAGCGCCCAGAGAGGGCTGAAGAGGGTGCAAGTCTGGACTTCAGCCCCCTCTGGACTCCCCCCGCCGCAAAAGTTTCTTGCAGGAAAGAACGGCGGTGGCGTCCAGGCTTGACTGCTTTTCCTTGCGTTCTGGTTTTCAAAACACTTTTGCATAAAAATCGCCCTGCCGGAATTTTTCACCCCGGCAGGGCGTTCTGTTATCATTGTTTTGTGCAGCCAGAAGGCAAGGCTCTTCCCTCACCTGCTCCCCTTATCATACGGTATGCCCTCGGCCTTCGGCGCGCGGGACTTGCTGCTCGTCAGCGCCAGCACAAGGAGCGAAATGATGTACGGCAGCATGTTGTAGAACGTGCTGGGCAGGTTCAGCTGCGCAAGGAAGTCAAAGCCGGTATAGACGTTGCTCAGGCTGCGGAACAGCCCGAACAGCAGCGCCGCCAGCGCAATCCGCAGGGGCTTCCACTGCCCGAAAATCATCACCGCCAGCGCAAGGAAGCCGAAGCCCGCCACGCCGTTCTCGAATTTCCACTCGCTCACGCCCGCCGTGATGTACACCAAGCCGCCCAATCCGCCGAGCACGCCGGAAATCATCACGCCCGCATAGCGCATTTTGTAGACGTTGATGCCCACGGAATCCGCCGCCTGCGGATGCTCGCCGCAAGCCTGCAAACGCAGGCCGAAGCGCGTCTTGTACAGCAGGACATACGAAATCACCAGCAGCATCGCCGCCATGAGCATGAACCAGTTGAACTCGAAGCCATTGATATCCACCAGAAACGCCTTTTTAACGTTGATGTAGGTAATGGCGGAGGACACATTCGACACATCTTCGGCAATGTTGATGGCCTTGACGATGACCGTCGCCGCCGCCGTGCCGAGCAGGTTCATCGCCGTGCCGACGAGCGTCTGGTCTGCCTTGAAGTTAATCGCCGCGACCGCCAGCAGGAGCGAATACAGCATCCCAAAAATCATCGCCATCAGCGTCGTCAGGAGGATGACCACGACGACCGCCGTGCCGTCGGGCATGTACTTCATCATCAGCGCACCGCCAAGCGCGCCGAAAACCATGATGCCCTCCAGCCCGATGTTAATCACGCCGGAATGCTCCGAGAAGCAGCCGCCCAGCGCCACCAGCAGCAGGACTGATGCAAACATCAGCATATATTGCAGCAAGAGTGTCATTTGAGATTCGCCTCCTTCCGCAGGTTCGCTTCCGCTTTGCGCTCCGCCAGGCGCGTCATAACCTGCCGGAAGAACAGCACGAAGCCGCACATGTAGATGATGACCGCCGAAATGAGGTCGGAAATCTGCGAAGAATAGATGGCGCGGTCAACATACGCGCCGCCGAAGGTGATGTGCTGGATGAAGAAGGATGCGAAAATCGTGCCAATCGGGTGCAGACCGCCGAGGAACGCCGCGGCAATGCCGTTGAAGCCCATCGCCGGAACCGCCGACTGCGCCACTGCCCATTCCTCAAAGCCAGAGAGGAACATGAAGCCCGCGCCGATGCCCGCCAGCGCGCCCGCAATCCCCATCGTCAGGATGAGATTCTGCTTTTCGCGCATCCCGCAGTATTTCGCGGCATTCTTGTTCAGCCCGGTCGCCTTCAGCTCGTAGCCCAGCTTCGTTTTGCTCAGCAGCACCCAAATCAGCACGGCAATGACAATCGCCAGCGGAATGGCAATGGTCACATAGCGGTTGTTGGAGAACAGCTTTTCCAGCCCCAGCGACGGCATCAGCGCGCTCGGATTGCCCACGCTCAGCTTGACGGTGTAAGGGGTGTTGCTGTCCTTCACGAGCGACAGCAGGCTGTTGACAGCATAGAGGCTGATCCAGTTGAGCAGAATGCAGGAGATGACCTCGTTGACGTTGCAGAATGCTTTGAGCGCGCCGGAGATGCACGCCAGCAGCGCACCCGCGAGCGCCGCCGCCAGCAGGCACACATACCACGGCATGTTCCACGCCAGTGCACAGTACAGCGCCGCACCCGCGCCCACGACGTACTGACCCGCCGCGCCAATGTTGAACAAGCCCACCTTGTAGGCGAACAGCACCGACAAGCCGCACATGAGCAGCGGCGCAGTCTTGACCAGCGTGTTGCCCAGATACTTCATCTGCGCAGTGCTGCTGCCATACTTCCAGAAGTTCTTGATGATAACCAGAATCGCGTCAATGGCGTTGAGATTGCCCGTCTTTTCGCTCACGCCGTGGTCAATCAGCAGCAGCACGACGAAGCCAACCAGCAGCCCCAGCACGATGCACAGCAGCGACGAGAGAATCGTTTGCACGCCGGGAATTTGCAGCATCGACCTGCGCTGCCGGACTTTCTTAGGTTCGTTTGCCATCTTTACCGCACCTCCCGTTTCGCGCCCGCCATATACAGGCCGATTTCTTCCGCCGTCGTCGTTTTCGGGTCAAGCTCGCCGACGATTTCGCCTTCGTACATCACGAGAATACGGTCGGACACGTCCAGCACCTCGTCCATCTCCAGCGAAACCAGCAGCACCGCCTTGCCCTCGTCGCGCGCGGCGATAATCTGCTTGTGGATGTACTCAATCGCACCCACGTCCAAACCGCGCGTGGGCTGCATGGCAATCAGCAGGTGCGGCGAGCGGTCGATTTCGCGCGCGACAATCGCCTTCTGCTGGTTGCCGCCGGACATGCTGCGGGCGATGGTGGTTGCGCCCTGCCCGGAGCGGATGTCGTACTGGTCAATCAGCCGATTGGCATAGGCGCGGATGTTCTTGCGGCGCAGGAAGCCCGCGCGCGTGAATTCCGGGTCGAAATAGCGCTGCAAAACGATGTTGTCCTCCAGCGAGTAATCCAGCACCAAGCCGTGCTTGTGGCGATCCTCCGGGATGTGGCTCATGCCGTCCAGCGAGCGCCGGCGAATCGACGCGCGGGTGATATTCTGCCCATCCAGGTAGATTTTGCCGCTGACGAGCGGTTCCAGGCCCGTCAGACCGTACACGAACTCCGTCTGACCGTTGCCATCAATGCCCGCAAGGCAGACGATTTCGCCCGCGCGCACCTCCAGCGACACATTTTTGACCGCGTTGTTCTTGTGCACATGGGACGCGACAGTCATATCTTCTACCTTCAGCACGACCTCGCCGGGCTGCGCCGGTTTCTTCTCGACGTGGAAGTTGACGTTGCGCCCGACCATCATCGCGGACAGTTCCTCCGGCGTGGTGTCCTTCGTGTTCACCGTGCCGATGTACTTGCCCTTGCGCAGCACCGTGCAGCGGTCGGAAACCGCCATAATCTCCGCCAGCTTATGGGAGATAAAGAGGATAGACTTGCCCTCCGCTGCCAGATTGCGCATAATCTGCATCAGCTCGTCAATCTCCTGCGGCGTCAGGACGGCTGTCGGCTCGTCGAAAATCAGGATTTCGTTGTCGCGGTAGAGCATTTTGAGGATTTCCGTGCGCTGCTGCATCCCAACGGTGATATCCTCCACCTTTGCGTCGGGGTCGACGTGGAGCCCGTAACGCTCGGACAGCGCCAGCACCTTCTGCCGCGCCTCTTTCTTTTGCAGGAAGCCGAATTTTGTCGGTTCAACGCCCAGAATGATGTTGTCCAGCACGGTGAAGCACTCCACCAGCTTGAAGTGCTGGTGTACCATGCCGATGCCCAGCGCGGTGGCGTCATTGGGGTTGCGGATGGACACCGTTTCGCCATCCTTCCTGATTTCGCCTTTCTCAGGCTGATACAAGCCGAAAAGGACGCTCATCAGCGTCGATTTGCCCGCGCCGTTCTCACCCAGCAGCGCGTGGATTTCGCCGTGGCGCAGCTGGAGGGTGATGTCGTCATTGGCAATGATGCCGGGAAAGCGCTTGGTGATATGCAGCATTTCGATGGCATAAGGCGTGCTTTCGTCCGGCGTTTGAACGCGCTGTTTCTCCATGAAGCATTTCCTCCTTGATGTTCTGTTTTCCCCATTGATTTCGCCGATTTTGCGGCGGATGATTCCCCGTGTGCGCCGAAAATGTGCTTGATTCTGACAAAAACTTCCGCGCGGCAGAGGACTCCCCCCGGCGGAAGCTCTTGTCAGAATCCGGGGGACGTTGCCATCCCCCGGAAGGTGAGATTACTTGATGTTGCCGTTGTAGTTGACCGCAATGGTCGTTTCCGGACGCACGGTAATGTCGCTGGAAACGGTCACTTTGCCATCCACCATCGCCTTCACCAGCGCGGTGTAGTCATCCACGGTGAAGGTGTCGTTCCATTCCGTGGTCTCCACGGGCAGGCCGACGTAGTTCAGGGTCAGGTCGTCGCCGGACACGAGGCCGAGGTTCTCCACCTTGCCCGCGTGCAGGTCGAAGTTGCCCGCAACGGTATCGGTCAGCAGCGTCTTAACCGTCGCCGCCAGACCCTTCATGGCGGAAGTAACCGTCATGCCGTCCGCATACTGGTTGATGATGGGAGACTGGTCGGAGTCAACGCCGATCATCTTGCCGCCGACCTTCGCAGCCGCTTCCGCCGCAGAGGTGTAGATGCCGCCGCCGCAAGCGAACACGACTTCCACGCCCTTGGTGGCGTACCAGTTGTCCATGTACGCCGTGATGTCAGCATCGCCCATGAACTTGCCGCCGTAGACGTACTCGCAGGAGACGTCCGCCGCGATGCCCAGTTCCACCGCCGCGTCATTCGCGCCCTGCACGAAGCCGTAGCCGAAGCGCTGCACCGCCGGAACCTCCATGCCGCCGAGGAAGCCGAGCTTCTTGTAGCCCATCTTCACTGCCGCATAGCCCGCCATGTAGCCGGAAAGTTCTTCCTGATACACAGCAGAGAACAGGTTGGACGCCTTGCTCAGGTCAACGCCGTTGGAGGTGAGGTCATACTCGCTCACGTCCAGCGCGATGAACTTCACGTCCGGGTACGTCGGCTGGCACTCGCCAATCGCCGCCGCGAACAGGTAGCCGGGCATGACGATGACGTTGTAGCCTTCGTCGATGGCCGCTTCGACCTGCGCGATGCGCTCCGCGTCGGAGTCACCGGTGGGCTTGAAGTAGTTGAAGTCGACGCCGTTGGCCTCGCAGAACGCCTTGCAGGCCTCGTAGGTCGTCTGGTTGAAGGACTGGTCGGTGATGTCGCCGGAGTCGGTAATCATCGCCACGCGGTAGGTTTCATCCGCAGACGCGAAGGAAACCGCGCACAGCACCATCGCCAGCGCCAGGATGAGAGAAACGAGCTTCTTCATGGATTCATTCTCCTCTCGTGATTTGAGCATCTTCTGCTCTCGTATTATTGTAACAGTTTTTTGCCCATTTGAGAAGAGGTCAAGCGGCATTTCTTTAAAAAATCCCCCCAAAATGCGCAGAAAATGTGGCAGATATTTTTCGATAGCTGATTTTCCCCCGCTTCGCGCCCTTGCGGATACCTTTCCGCTTTTCTTTCGATCCCTTCCCGCGATTTTTCCGCATTTCCGCTTGACAATCCTCCCCTGCTGTGGTAAAATAATTAGGCTGATGAGCGCCCGTAGCTCAGTTGGATAGAGCGTCAGACTCCGACTCTGAAGGTCACAGGTTCGACTCCTGCCGGGCGTACAGGAGAAAATCCCCCGGAAGTGTAAGGCTTCCGGGGATTTTTGATTGGATTTTTGATGATGAAAACAAACGGATTTTTGCCATTAGAATGGGGGCTGACTACCGAAATTGGGCGAGGACGGTAGTCAGAATGGTAGTCAGGTGAAGAGGCTGGAAGTGTGCGCAGAGTGGATGACGTATACACGACGGCAAAAAAATCAGCGGAATTTCCACAAATGCTTGCGATTCCCCGCCGCGTATGGTATCATCAAGACAGCGGCGCGCAGGGCTGTGCTGACTTTCATCAGAAGGGGCGAAGAAAATGGTAACATACATTGAGGGGAACATTTTCAGCAGTCCCGCGCAAGTCATCGTGAACACGGTCAACACCTTTGGCGTATGGATGCCGCCCAGACGCCGGAGCATCTGAAACAGGAAGAAACCGCCGACTGGCTTCGCGCCCATGCGCGGGACATGTCCTTCGCTGGACTGTGCGGCGATTTGAAACTCGGTCAGGCAATTCTCCCCTATCAGCTGGAAAAGGACGGCGTGCATTCAGCTTTTCCTTCGCGGATACGCCCGAAAAGCGCGACTACGCCCTCAGATACAACCGGGGCAATCAACCCTTGACCTTGGAAGCCAATTTCGTTTTTGAGTGGCTGCGCGGCGGTGCGGCAGTTTCGACCAGCTTCGCCGATGTGCGGTCTGTTCGAGCAGCCGCTTTCCTCGTATGAATTGATGTGATTCACAGAAAAAGAGCCGGGACAGCCGCAGAGGATTTCTCCCTCCGCCGCCCAATGTCATTTAGTTAACCCACCCACCTCCTATGCGGGTAGAAGAATCGCATAGGAGGATTTTTTTTTGCAAAGCACTTGACAAAAGGATAAAAATGTGCGGCCTCTTTACTTACCAAAGTAAGCAAAGAGGCCCTTGTAGTTAGGAAGTGTCCACTGTGACACAAAACTACAAGGAGTGAGATGTGTGACTATCAAGCGCGTCAAGCGCACATTGGCGGATTCAATTAAGACACTTGCTGCGGAAAAGCAGCTGTTTTCCCGAAATCCGGGAAAAGACAATACTCGAAACCGAAAGCTCCCTTTTGAAAAGGTAGTTGCTGCCATTTTGTCCTTTCAGGGCGGAACTCTCAATCGTGAGCTGATGGATTTTTTTGACTTGAATTCAGCAAGCCCTACAACTTCTGCTTTTGTTCAGCAAAGGGCTAAAATTCTCCCTGCGGCTTTTGAATCGCTGTTTCATCATTTTACTGACCGTATTTGCGAACAAAAAACATATAACGGCTATCGCCTTTTTGCAGTCGATGGTTCCGACTTGCAAATCGCCGCTAATCCTCAAGATGCCGACTCTTTCTATCCGGGAGCGAACGGGCAGAAATCTTATAATTTGCTGCATATAAACGCTATGTATGATTTGCTCCAGCATATCTATGTCGATGCAATTATCCAGAAGAGCCGCAAAACTGACGAATCCGCTGCTTTAAGGCTCCCCCTTATAATTGCAAAAGCGCAGTTCAAGCGCACTGTTTGCACGCGAAATAAACCTCGTTACGCAACCTTCATTCGATTGCGAGCAAGGTATAAATTCGCAAGTGCAAACAGCGTGCAGCAATGCTGATGCAGTTTTTCCCGTCCTCGGTAATGAAAGATTCTCTTTATCACGCAAAACACATGTTCCACTTTGGAACGAACCGAGGATTTCGCATGTTCGATTGCCTTGAGCAGCTCGAACTTTTCGCCGCTTGCTTTCTTCAGCTGCGACGGACGCCTGTTGATTTGATACCGGATAGGATGTTCTTCGTTGTTGACAAGAATTGCATCATCCTTCTTTTCTGCACCCAGATACCTGCTGTCCGCATAAACATCCTCCTCTGTTCCTTGCAGAAGCTCGACAACCATGTTGCTGTCGTGCACATTGGCAGATGTCGTTTCCACCGTGTGAACCAGTCCGCTGTCCGCGTCCACGCCGATGTGCTCCTTGTAGGCGAAGTACCATTGGTTGCCCTTTTTGACGGAATGAGCTTCCGGATCACGCTGCTTTTCCTTGTTTTTCGTCGATGAAGGCGCGGCTATCAGCGTTGAATCCACAATCGTTCCCTTTTTCAGCATCAGATTGCACTTCTGCAAACTTTCGACCACATTCGTGAAAAACGCTTCACCAATCTGATTCCGTTCGAGAATATACCGAAAACGCCCGATGGTATCGCCATCCGGCACCTGATTGCTGGAGTCCACGCCGCAGAACTGTGAGAACGCACGGCTGTCGATGATTTCATTGCGCGCCGCGTCATCCGCGAGGTTGTAGAGGTGCTGCAGCACGTATATCCGGAGCATCAATTCCAAGTCGTAGGGCTTATTGCCGCGCTCTCCTTTGTAATAGTGCGGCTGCACGATCCCGACCCATTCCGACCACGGAATCAGTTTCTCCATGATTCCCAGAAACTCTTTCTTCTTCGTTGTTGCCTGCCCCAGCTCGTCGCTGATCAGGCTCATCGTCAATTGCTTCTTCACCTCTTTATTATACATCTTTTTCGTCCTTTTGGCTGTTCTTTCTTTGTGCGGGATTGCCTTAGAAACGTGCGCCACCGGGCGCACTCAAAACGCCGCCCCCTCCGATGAATTCGGAGGGGGCGGCGCGCAGAACGGGTCGCTGCCCAAGTCGCGCATCAGCAGCGACCGAGGAAAAGGAGTCCGCGAGGGAAGATTGCCCCCCTCGTCAGCATTTGCCTGCGAAATAGCATATCATACAAGTTCGCGATAAGAACGCGCAGGCAGATTGCTTTTGGAAATTTGGGAATTGCGTCAGTAGGTCAGACCGAACCATACCTTGTAGGTATTGCCGTCCTCATCCTGATACGCATAGCTGCCGGAAGGCGACTGCGCCAGCACTTCGGGCGCAATATACTGATCCTTGTCATAGCCGGGCACGTCGTTGGGAGAAGCGCACATCTCATACACCACGCCGTCGATCTCGGTATCCGTGACCTCGAGAACCGCGGTGCAGGAGGGCAGCGTCACGGGCAGCTTACCGGTCGGCATGATAGCGCCGGAAAGCACCTGAAGCTGCAGATCCGTGATGGTCACAAGCTCGCTCAGCCCCGCCAGCTCGGTCACGGAGGCAAAGTTCACAAGAATCGCGTCGCAGTAGGGTTCCAGCTTGGTCAGAATCCACGGTGCGCTGAGGGTCAGGGAGCAGATGACGACGCCGCCGTTTGCATGAACTGCCTTGGCGTATTTCTTAATCTTCTTCACGTCCATCAGGGTGGTTAGATCCGTCATACCGCCCGTCTTCATGCCGGTCTTGGTGTCATACTCCGCGACCTCAAGATCCTCAACAAGGTCAAGGGTGTTCATGCAGCCATTATTCGCGGGGAAGTCCGGCTTCACGTCCAGCAGAACGATATCCGCCTCGCCCGCCTTCTCAACGATCACATAGCCGGCTTCCGTGAGGGTTCTGTTCCAGTTCGCCAGCTTGTTGTCGTCCTCGCCGCTGCGGGTAAAGGAAGCGACGAAAACCTTCTTGCCGGTTTCCTTCAGCGGCAGAACGTTATTGTGGTTCTTCAGCAGAACCAGCGACTTCGTGGACATTTCGAGCGCTAGCGTTTCCACCTTGGGCATATAAGCCTCTTCGGCAGCCAGACTGGTCTGCAAATCCTTATAGGGATTCTCAAAGCGGTCGGATTCCAGCAAAGAGACCACGTTCTTGGTCGTTGCACGGGTCAGGGCTTCTTCCTGAATCATGCCCTTGCTGTACGCCTCAAGCGCCAGAGAATAATCAATCGGCTTGCCCCACCAGTCGCCGATGATGTCGGAACCAGCGTTATACATCAGAGCGATACGCTCAAGGGGCGTCAGCTCTTCCACACCCCACGGAATATCGAACAGGATGTTGCTGTCCGTGTTGACGAAGCCCTCAAAGCCCATCGTATCGCGCAGCAGGGTTTGCAGGAGGGTCGCATTATAGGAGGTCGCGACAGAATCCGAATTGATGTCCACGCCGCGGTAGGTCTGGTTGGCATTGATGGGCATGGGACGGCTGTAGCAGGACATGATGCCCGCCGTCTTGCAGTCAACCGCCGCCTGGAAGCCGGGCAGGAAGTACTTTTCCATGGCGTTTTCCGTGCGGTACATGCGCCACTGACCCGTCTTGTAGTGCGACTTGAAGCCGTTATAGGAAGCGCTGTCGCCGGGGAAGTGCTTGACGATCAGGCCAACGCCGTTCGGCTGCAAGCCGTCGGTGCCGCCCTGATAGCCCTTGATCAGCGCGGTCGTGATGTTCGCCATCACCGCGGGATCCTCGGTGAACGTTGTCACGTTGCGTCCCCAGCGCGGGTCGGTAATCAGGTCGATCTGACGGCCATACATACGATCCAGCCCCTTCGCGTCCCAAATCTGGCGATCCAGATCCGCGAAGCGTTCAATCAGGCTGTAGTCGCCGCCGTTGGCAACGTCGCCCATCACCGCCGCCGCCAGCCCCATGGTGCCGGGTTCGCCGGGGAACTTCTGGGGGTTGGAAATGAGGGTGAACGGAATGCAGGGTTCGCCTGTCGCCGCAGCGGCGTATTCGGTCGTCAGGTTCGTGGCGTTGTTGTACAGCACGCCCGCGCCCACGTCCGACATCACGCGGACAACGCCCATGCGATTGTTGAAGGCGATGATTTCCGCCGTTGAGTTGTTGACACGCGTCGGATCGTCCATCGCAACGTCAAACACCTTTTCGCTGACAACCATCAGCTTGCTGAAGTCCACGTTTCCGTCTGCATCCAGCGCCGCTTCGTAGGTGGTCGCGCCGGGCATCAGAACCATCTGCGCCAGCGACAGACCAATCTTCTGCTCTACGCTCATCTTGGCAACCAGATCGGCTGCGCGGGTTTCAGGATCCAGACGCCAGTCCTCAAAGGGATCCAGCTCGTGGTTGTTGTTCGAGTCCTTGAAGTACTTTCCGTCCGCCTTGATTACGCCGACATAGGTGACGCCGATGGTCGGTTCACCCTCGCCGTTGGCATAGAACACAGGCTCGACATACGCCTTCGGTCCCGCCCTCTCCGCGTCAAGCGCGTAAGGCGCGGGAATGTACTCCACGCCCTCCGCCATCGTGGCGGGCAGCATCGACAGCAGCAGCATTGCCGTCAGCAGCAGACTGATGACTTTCTTCATGGTAACATCCTCCTTTTGAGGTTCGTTCACCTCGTTATCTGCACTATATCAGGTTCCACACCTTTTGTCAATCGTTTTGGCTATTTATCGACCATTTCAGACATGCATGTTCGCATCATTTTTTCGTCGTGAATTGATTTTTTCGTTTGTTCACGTCATATTTCATATCGCTAATCATGAAATGAAAATGGTTGCGATAATATAATAGTCGTAATTTCATAACCAAAAAAGTCAGTTCACCATGGAAAGTTGCAGGAGAATGACGACAGGAAGACCATCAGGAACTTACACAAGACTCTGTTTGTTTTCAATCCGCCTATCGCGCAGTGGAATTGGCTGCTAAAGCGGTAATCGAGTAGGAGGGGGGGTAACCCCCGTCCTCTCACCGCACCGTGCGTACCGTTCGGTACACGGCGCGTCCAATACAAGCAGTCTGAATCGACTCATACGCCGGGGAGAGTTCAAAG
>QWCN01000020.1_pt1 | contig 205941 bp, 200 predicted proteins | sample 1972711 | NCBI WGS metagenome assembly QWCN01 (sample SAMN09866707, study PRJNA288562) | Human gut metagenome isolate term1_stool, whole genome shotgun sequencing... | isolation source: gut | host: Homo sapiens | place: USA: California | reverse complement strand
GTCTGGCAGATCTTCTTCGTCATCCGTATCTTCTGAGTACCCGAACTCAGAATCTGGATACTCTTCCTCGTCATCTGAGTCTTCTACATACCCGAACTCTGAATCTGGTAGATCTTCTTCATCTTCAGGAACCTCAGGGTCTTCTACGTATCCGAACTCTGAATCTGGTATGTCTTCTTCAGTAACCTCGTGGTCTTCTACGTATCCGAACTCTGAATCTGGTATGTCTTCTTCATCTTCCGGATCTGCTACGTATCCAAACTCGGCATCACTTAAATCTTCATCCTCTGAAGTGTCTTCTTCTGAAATATCTTCATCATCAAAACCAGCGAATAGCCTATCTATAATATTATCATGACTTTCTTCAAAATCTTCTACGTATCTTCCATGATCTGAATACTCGCTATCTTCTATATCTGGCTTTTCTTCAATGTAATCTTCAACAAACCTTCCATGGTCTGTGTAATCGTTTACCCTGCTGGTCTCTACTACAGTAGATACTGGAATAAAATCCTCTACGTATCTACCATGCGTAGCATACGTACTATCTTGTGATGAAGATTTTTTCACAGTTTGAACAAAATCTTCTACATATCTTCCATGGCTGCTATAGGACTCTGTATCCTCTTCTGGCTTGACACAATCCTTTGCAGATCTTTCATGGATACCTGTATCCATTTTATCCTGGTCTTGTTTAACATAGTCCTCTATGTATCTTCCGTGATTACTATAAGATTCTGTACCCGTTTTATCCTGTTCTGGTTTAACAAAATCTTCTACATACCTCCCATGTTCGGAATAACTAACTTCTTCGCTTGTAGTAGAACTACTATTTTCTACTGATACTAATTGTACAACAGTCTCTACTTTATTGCAAGTATCTTTAGAAACTAAATTAGCCTTTCTAAAATTTTCTAAATCATATCTCGTAGGTGGGTAATACTTTTTTGAAGCCAGATACTCTTTCCTAAATAATTCTCTCATGTGACCCTTGTAGTAGTTACCCATTGGTAAAATTGTGTCACTTAATCTGTATCTTGATTTACTAATCTCTAATACAGAATATAACCACAACAACCCGTCTATCTCATACCCTAGCCTAAATATGTCTCTGTAACTGTCGCACTTACCATTATCTAAGGAGACACCGTTCTGTATTAAGTTGTTACGTATATTTAATAAATATTTTCTATACTCCTCAAACATTACAGAACCTCCTTACTACCCTACTGAAGCTTCATTACTTTTACGATGATGTCTGTATTGATTGATCTGTAGTAATCAATAACACCTCTCTCAGTGATGTAACCAGTAATAGTTCTAACAAGAGTTGCATTACTATTACTGCTATAGGATTTTCTAATACCCATTTCTTTCTTTACATCCGATACAAAGTCATCATCCAGCAAATCTAAACCGTTATCCACAGCCTCTCTACACATATTCAGAACTGTCTCGGAAAGGTCAGCCATTAAGTTCATCTCTCCGAATGCACTCGTTACGCTACATCCTTCTTCCTCAATCATCCGTAAAGCCTTGTAGAGACGAGAACCCTTAGATTCATAATATGAGTAATAGCTCTCACCATATACCCTAGCCAGAATGTTCTTACTATTCGTACAAAGTACACTAGATAATGAACAATCAGACTTATGAATTACGACTCTCACAAGGGAGTCCTTAACAGCATCCTCAAATTCATCCTTACCGATCTCTTTAAAACTCTTACCCTTAAATACCCCAGCCATTGACATTACACAATCTCTAACTCTTGGGGTCTTCTCAGCCAGCACAGAAAGTTCTTTTACAGACAGAGAATCCAGATACTTTCTAAAGCCTGTCTCACTAAATGTCTCAGCCGTCATCTCTCCGAGCAGATTCGACTTAGGCATGTTAGGTTTTAACTCATCAAATTTCTCTGGAAACTCTGCGATAATTCTAGACATCTCTCTTCCTATTGATGTAGTCAATACGAATGAAAGCATAGAATTATCATCTTTCTCTACGCCAAACTTAATCATCTTAGCTTCCGTTACATTACCCTTGAGACTTGCAAGTCTGAACAGATGTATATTTGTAACCATGCTACTGTAAGAAGGTGCTCCTACTACTGGCGCGTAAAAATAAGCCTTCAACGGGAAATAATCCGGCTCAATACCCTCTACCGCTGTAGGATCGTCACAGAACTTAGCAAGTACAGCAGAGTTCTTCGTGATAAATCTCTCCTTCTTTATATCACCCACATACTGCATCGTGTACAGAGTTCCATTTGCATCCAATGTTGATTTTAAAATCTGCATTAACCGAAGTCCCTCTAAATAAGGAACTAACACGATTCCAGACTCCTCATCCATATCAATCACAGATTTGTGTCTTACTATCTTATATGAGAAGTATTCAGAACTCATCTCGTAACTTACATCAATCTTGTAACTTCTCAGTCTTCCTACAAGGTTATCTTCTATGATCTTTTTACCATAATCCGTTGTTTGCTTTTTCTCATCTTTTAACATACTGTCTACAACATCAAGATTCATTGTATACAAATCTATAGTATCTTTCTCGATATTATAACCATAACATACCCCATCCAGCAAAGCTCCCTGAACAGCCTTAATATCGTCTGGAATATTCTCTACTCCAGCATAAGTACCCAGTGTGCCATTGTACAGGTTAATTAACTGGGCTTTTAATACCATGTTGTCGTCAATGATTCTCTGTAAAGTATCAATGGACATATTCTCAGCTTCCTTCGAAGATAACTTGGAAAGTATTCCGCTATCTATACTTGAGATATGTTTTGCCATAATCGTATTTCCAAGTCTCTCTTCGAATTTTATACTACTCATAGTTCTTAATTTTACATCTGTTGCCATTCTATACCTCCTAGAAATCTAATTCATCAAGACTAAGATCCTCTAATGAAAACACTTCATTTCCATCTGACTTAGAAGTGCTGCTTTCTGTCTTACTGTTTCCAGTGTAAGACTCTCTCTTGCACCCATCATAGTTATCAAACCACTCTGGATTACCAATCATAAAAAGAGCTAACTCTCTTAAGAATACAGTACCCAGCAAAACCTCTCTACCCTCTGCCCAAGAGATTAAATCCATAGGTGAGTAAATATCTTTTCCATCAAAAGCATTTTCTCCACCTACTTCATACTCTTTCAGCATATCAACAATCTCATGGGTGTCCAGCAGATTGTTGTTAATACAATCCCGAAATACACTCATTACACCAGTAAGATCGATATTAATATAGGCTAAGTCTGGCTTTCCTACATTGAAACTTAAAATCCTGGATAAATTAATACATCTTAAAGGTGAATCATACTTACTTGAACCAACCTCAAATACCCTAATATAACCTCTCTCCAGATATGGGTTATCAACAAAAACTCCATCGAATACATATCCCATATTCTCAGATACATAACTACTGTCATAAATGTCCCTGAGTTTATCTGCGTTAAAGGTTATATTAATCTCCCTTACAGCACCTCCATCTTTTAAAAATACAACATTGGTATAATCCTTAGAAGCAACCCTGTAAAGCTCCTTGATACCACTATCTAAAGCATACACAGGGATTACTCTAGTACCACTCTTAAATAAATCCAAATCTTTTCTGGGGACTGTTACTTTCCGCACACCGTCCTTATTTACATAAAGTTTCACATACTGAAACTCGTTGCACTCATTATCACTCCATACTTCAGATAATCTGTACCCGTATTTCGCCTTAACATCTTCCAGACTCATACCCAACCACAATGCAACTACCCTTAAACTACTAGTTACTAAATACTTCTCATATGACGGCTTAAATCCATCCGAAGCATAGTTATCTTTTACATAAGATGGTGCTTCATAGTAGCATAAATAGTCTCTTAAAAGGTACTTGTACACAGCAGATTTGTATATTGTGTCCGGATACAGCTCCGATGCAAAATGACCTAAACTCTCTCCAGAATTATTTTTAATAGACATTATATCTACCTGTCTATCATCTACCCCAGCACAAAATGTAAACCACTTACCAGTACTTACAACTTTCTTTACGAAGCTATCTGAAATAGCTCTGAAAAAAGTCTTAGCACCGTATAAATCATAACTCTCGCCATTCGAAAACTTATCTATACCAACCCTAGTACCCATATCTACTCCTCGACTTCCCCATGATCCGTGAATCTGGATTTCATAAACTCCAACCGATCTGCTCCATAGCCTACAAGCTCTTTAGAGAGCTCAACCATAAGTTTTACAACCTGATCAGGCATCTCTAATACCTGACTCAGTCCTAAGCTGCCATCAGATGTACTTAAAGATCTGCTTACTACCCTCATAATGCTGCTATTGGACTTCTCCGATAAAAATTCACCAGTTGAAAAACTGTAACCAGCATCCATGTACACGATGAATCCATCCTGCAATTTTACGTAGAAAGGCTTCTTGGCTTTTGTATATTTCTCTAAGCCCATCTCTCCATCTATCTGACTAGCAGGAATAAATTCATCTCCTCTAAATACAAACGGCTCAGCAAATCTGCCATCTGGAGTTACAATGGTAGTTAACCGAATTCTAACACAGTCTCCATAACTGTAAATCTTGTAAGTCTCCAGCATACCCCATTCATTTCCAGCACTCTTTCTTACTTTTACGTTCATCTTATACCTCCTAAACTATCTTTTTCATTACGCTTTTCTTAGCTTTATCAAAATTCTGTAACTCGTCTGTGCCTACAGTGTAAAACAAATTACCCATTAAACTTTCATAATAAGCCTCCATCATTCGCTTCTCTAATGAATCTATACGAAAAGATTCCTTTATCTTTGGCAATTCACTTCTGTCTGTATAAAAGGTTAAGGCAAGATCTTCTGTTTTAAACCATGTATCTGATTTTATATCACACTGTTCTAAATCATAAAAATATCTTGCACTTCCATCCTCTAAATGAAGTAATATTGGACAGCCTACATACCCTATTCCTTCCGAATCAAGGTATGTTCTATCGTAGCACTCTCCAGTATACCCCTCCATTACTATACCATCATACATCATATGATCTTCACCATCATCCATTAAAACAAAGCACCCTACACTCATAACAGCCTTAGATACTTTCTTTCGTAAGTAAATCTTGTTTGATGATACGGCAATAATATCTTTACCAGCTTTCTCAAGAGAGTTTAAGTACTCAGCAGTGAGCTGACACATCTCTGAAATTCTGTCTCTAAAAATCCCTTTGTAAAAACTAGCGTCTCCCTCTAACACTACATTGTTATCATACCACTTATTTACTCTTTCAGAGTATTTTCCGGTTAACTCTACTACCCCACCGAACAATACCCTGCAACATTCTACCTCCTGAGAATGAGACAAATCTTTATCGAATAACCCATCCTTAAACCAATCCTCTGTAGGTATCTCAAGAAGCATCATTGCCTCTTTCCAGATAAGTTCATTCATGTCTAGTGTCTCAACGCATTCATCTCTATCGCAAAATACCTCTACAAGAGCCTCATTAAATGGTCTCTCATCGCCTTTCATCATATCAAAACCATTTACAGCACTACCCTTGGTAAAAGGAAGAATACTATTAATCATTGAAGTTTCCAGTCTGAAACGATAATTGATGTTTACATGAGACTTACTGTCAAAATTAAAGTAGTCATACAGACTATCTATAGTCCTGCAATACTCTCTATACTTCAAGCAGTCTCTTAATTTGCCTACAAAGGACTTTACATCTCTCGAGTTATTTTTGTAGTAAACATACTGTAAATACTCTGAAGATAAGTTAATATATCCAGATCTATCTACTCCATTCTTTATGTTTAAATCTACAAATGTACCATATAAGTTCTTAAAGTTTAACTTAGTTGGATCATCTATATACCCTAACCTGTATAACTCGACCATTCTAGCCCTGTAAGCACCAATATACTTCATCTTGAGCTCTATAAGTCTCTTAGTGTTTACCTGTCTGCTCTTACCAAGTTCTTTCAGATACTCAATTAACTTCACTAATACCCTTCCCTCCATATGTATACTAGATTCCCATAAACCAACAAACCGAGATCTTTCGCTATTATACAGTATAGCATAGATCTCGGTTATCTGCAACATATTTTAAATATCTAATTTACTACCAATCCTACAAAGGAAAATAACCTGCAAAACCCCCTCCTCATGAGGTATTCTATAGATTATATAGTCTGCAAGGTTTACCTGCCGTTTTATCTTGAGAGATACAGAGCTGTAGTTACTTCTAATAACCTTCTGGAATCTATTTGATCCATCGTCCGAGAACACCTCGCAAATATTCTCTCCAGGCTCTCCTATAACAGATACAACCATCACATCTACCGGATTCACACAAGCAGAACAGGCTGTAAAGAAATCCACCCTTCCTACAGACCCACCAAATCCATCAAATTTCCATGCTTCCTTGTTATCTCTATCTATGATATATGTAAATCTACCCTTCTTAGCATAACAATAACCATTCATCCTAAAACTACCCCTAATACCCTATTCTTTTTTATAGGTCCAATGTACCGACTATCCTTACTATTATTCCTATTGTCTCCTAAAACAAAATACTCCCCACTATTAAGCTCTAAACCGCCCTCAGCACAACCGCCAGAATAGACACCATCATCTTTTATGTAGTCCTCTTCATAGTATTCACCATTGATGAATACCTGACCATCATAAATCTGTATCTCATCTTTAGGCATTCCAATGACCCTCTTAATAATTGGTGTTCCATCATCCTCAAGAACAACAACCTTGTCGCCCCTCTTAGGAGAAATTACCCTGCATACATAAACTACATCCCCATCATAATACGTAGGCTCCATCGAACTACCTACGACCATCGATCTAGTTACAACATACCTAGACACTAGAAACCCTGCCACAGCTCCCACTATAATATACACAATCAGTTTTGCCCACGCAGGACTCTCCTTCCAGCTGCCTATCAGTTTAGTCATTATTATATTCCTCTCCATAGACCTCTTTTTCGTTTAATGGCAGATCATCTAATCTCTGATAGTCATCGTACCCTACTATCGTCTCAGACAAACAAAGATTCGTTCCATCCATTAACTGGCACAATCTAATCTCCGGAACTAACCCAACAACCTGCCAGAAGTCTACTATCTTAGTTATTTTCTCCGAATAATCTAATGTACATCCAGTAGCTAATACCCTACTTCCAACATATGATGCATTCGGATTATATGGCACTACATGCAAAAAAATCTTTCCATTGTTCCAAGTCGTGTAACCCATTCCAGCAAAATTTTTCATATTCTTTACTGAAAGTACCAACGCTGTCTGATGCACTCTATACAAGATACTCTTAGGAAGTACATACAAGTATTCCATGCCACTCCTAGACATCTTGTAATCAATGTAACCAAAACCGTTCTCAGTACCCTGCCACCACTTGTAAGGAAGAACTAACTTCCTTTTAGAGATTACAGCTATGCTTCCGCTCGGTATTGGATAGTTCTTATATGCATATTTACCATCTTCTACCTTAAACTTTCTAGTTGCCGGATCGATTACACGCTGTTTCGCGACAACTCCTCTCGGAAGAGCCTTTACAAGAAAACCCTCTAATTGCTTAAAGTCTTCCTCTTCACATCCTCGTACAGCATACATCTGACATCCGGAAACATTCCATCCGGCACACTCCTGTGGCAATGGAATCTTATAAATATCCTTAGCTCCATTAACAACTACTGAGTCTCTTAACTCTCGAACAAATAAAGTCTCTAAGTTCTGCATCTACTTTTACCTCCATCACAGCACTCGTAAGATCTACCCAATCCATAAAGATCTTGCATCCTTCACTTACAAGGTCACTACACTCGTCAGATGAGTACTCTGCGCTGTTATACTTGTTGAACAGAGCGTAAGACTTATCTCTCTTGACATTTGAATCGCAAATATTCAGAATTGAGTCATCAATGTAATAAGCATTACCCATATCTATTTCTGAACGATCAGCATTCTTGCACAGAATGATACTAAGTCCAAGGCTAGAAGCAAAAATCTCCTTAGCCCTACGCTCGAACTCCCACACATACCCACTGACAAGCACAACCCTAAACTCAGTTCTTAAAAGTTTTAATGAGTCTATAGCTGATACCCTCCAGGGTATTACACTATAGTCTGATAAACTTTCTTTGATTAATGTGAGTTCTAGGCTGTTCTCTGGAAATCTTTTGTAGTTGTTTACGATACTCTTATTTTTACTGTATTTCACACCATTTGCAGTAAAAATCTTGTGTAAATAATCCTCTGTATCTAATAGTGTGCCATCTAAATCAACATATAATACCTTTTCCATAACATTCACCTCAATATATTATTGTATTTGTATTGTAACACATCTATCAGATTTTTACTACTCCTCTCCAACATCGTCTCCTAAATTTGCAGAGCTGCTACTTGTCTCTGGTGCAACACTACTATCATCAACAGGTTCCTTAGGAGCTTCTGTAGGTTCCTCGCTAGGTGCTGGTGTTGGGGTTGGAGTATTTATTTTCTCAGAGTTTAAAGGTGATTTATCTTTTAAACTCTTGATGAAATCTGCTGCTTTCTGAGCTTCCTCTTCAAGCTTCTTCTTTGTGTCATCCAGCTCCTGCTGAGTCTGTTTCTGTAACTCCTGAGCATCCTGAAGAGCCTTCTCAGCTTCTTTCTTCTTAGCATCGTCATCTGCTTCCTGTAATTCTTTTTGAGCCTCTGCTGCTTTTTTATCTACTACTATCTTATCATAGATTGCAAGCAACTCTGTACGGTTAGGTACGTGTCTTACTTCATTTATTTCTGCCTTATAACTACCCTCATCAAAATTTAAAACATCGGTTACCCCATTTAACTTCTGACGAGTGGCTATAAAGTCATCATAGTCTTTTACAATATCATTGGCTAAATCTGTTACAGTAATCGCCAGCCCTGATACAGAATAGTTACTTGTATGTGACTTAATCTCGTTTATTGAGTCCTGCATACCAACAGTTGTTAAATCATATGAAGCATCATTATACGTATCTAACACGCTTCTATCGTTTAAGTAATACCCTATCGTATCCAGCTCATCAGATACAGAACTAATATCCTCACCCTTTTTCTCAGCACTATTTAACTCTAAATAATACTCATTAAGATCGCTCTGAGACAAGCCATCCTTTAAATCAGTCTTGTCTTTTGATGTGTACAACCTATCTACCTGTTTTATAACACCATCAACAGTGTCTACAGGTTTTGTCATATGCTTATATATAGCAAAACCACCGATTCCAACTACAACAACGACACCTGCTGCTATTCCGATAACAGCCTTAGTACTCAGATGATGTGGTTCTTCATCCTCATACTCGTCCTCATCATAATCATCTTCTGGATCATCTTCTTGTTGACTGTCTTGATCTGAACCTAACTCATCCTCTAATACAGAGTCTAAGTTCATACCACCCATATCCTCTGCTCTCTTTTTCTCAACAGTCTCTTCCATCTCCTGATACGTTTCCATAAAACGTTTTGCGGCTGTATCCTGGTTGTCTAACTCATTCTGAATCACAGAATCTAACTTAGGTTTAGAATCTCCAAAAATATCCAAAGCTAATTCATCTTCTGTTTTTGGTTTGTTAACTTCTACAGGATTTCTTTTAACTTCTGACTGAGTTGGTTTACTTTCTGATTTACTTTTTTCAGTTTCTACAGGTTTACTTTCACTATAGGAAGATGTTTTTTCAACATCTTCCTGTTTCTTTTTACGATCTAAACTTGTTCTCATTAATATCACCTCACATATATTATTTTAATAAGTTACTATCAGGAGCAACATGTACTACCCTATCTGTAGGCTTTGTAAGCTCATCCTGTACAAGAACCTTAGGGTCATAAGATGGAATAATATTTCCATCGTCATCTACAGCTATCAACTGAGTTGTGACCAGTCTACCCATCTTACCCTCAATTACAACTCTCTGATCGTCGCCAGATAATGAATCATCTGCAACGTACTGCGTATTATACATAACCTGGTCTGTTGCAACTTTCTGCTCTACCCAGTTTGGCTGCTTTGTACCTTTTACTACTACCTGTTTTACAGCTTCCTGAACTACTTCTCTTGATACCTCATGATCTATCTCATTTGATACCAAACCAGTGTTCTCATCGAATTTCATAACACTTGAGATACGCTCTACTTTACTCTGACCCTGTTCAACAATCTCTGATACATTGTCCCACTTACTATCGTCATAAGTAACTTCCTCTTCTATAGGAGACGTAATATCCTCTACACTCAGTACACCTACCTCTGTCTCTCCGTTTACAGGTTTCTCTTCCAATGTTGCATAGTACTGTAACTCTTCCAAATCCAATGGTTTACCAGTCTCAGTATTTATTTCAGTCTTGTAAAGAGTTGTTGTAATACCGTCCTTACTCTCTGAAATCACATTCGTCCAACCTACTGGCTGATCTTCACGTAAATCATACTTAGTCGTTGCTTTCTGAGTAGATACCCTAGTTACTAACGTTCCAGCTTTCCAAATATTTGTACCTGGCTCTTTAGTTACTTCTTCAGATTCCATTAACTTATTTGTAGCCTTATTCCAGCGGTACGTTACTTTCTTTTTACCGATGTTACTCTTAACATCAGATACACCTATATTGAGCTTAAAATCTCCAACCTTCATAGTGTCATCTGGCACGTATGATTTTTTAGCTTCGATGTTCTGAATCTCTATTGTAGTTTTAGTACCCTGCTTTACTTTCTTCGCTACTGGTTCCTTAGTTACTGTCTCTACATCATCTGATTCGGATCTCCTACCGTTACGATATGCTACAGTAGATACTACATGTTTTAGACCGCTCTCTCCTTCTTGTAATACCTCCTGTTCATCTGTACAAGGCTTTTCTTCATCGTACTCATACTCCGTTTCAAAAGGTATCTCAACATCCTTCTCCTCAGTCTTATACTCTAATGTATCCTGATTATATTTTAAATAGAATGTTTCTTCATACCCTTCTACCTTTAAATTAATCACCCTTACGTAATTGTTACCCACCTTAGAAGCAACGTAAACATCTGGATTACACTGCAACCTATAAGCAATTACTAGACCTCCGGCAGTCATTGCTAAAACTAAACCAGCAATCCAAACACCATCAGACTTCCTCCAAAGCAATACTCCAAAGGTTAAACACATCCCAATAATTCCAGCGAACAAAAGACCCCGTAATACCCTAGTTCCTCCAACGTTCAAAGCCATCTGATGGATATACCCATGACCAATACTATCTAGAGTCTTAGATATTGTAATAGACTTACCATCAGAAATCTCACCTATATTGTTTGTCATCTCATAAGGTATTAAACGGTTGCTGTCTTTACAGATCAAATGCACATTTCGCATATAATCTCCGGACAGATTATCTATCTCTATCTTTACTGTACTACCCTTTACCTTGCTCTTGATAATTACTGTAGGATCTATCTGATCACCTGATATTGAGTTTGCATCTATAATAGCCTTAGTGTTTTCTGAAAGCTCTTCATCTTGATTTACAACACTGTCACTGATACTTACACTGTCATCTAAAGCCATTACATACAAACTACCTGTGCTGCCAACAGCAACACAGGTAATCAGCATCAACAATACTTTCCTTAGTTTCAAGTTTCTCCCTCCTAGACATTCTCAGGTAACTTTATTCTTAGAGGTTCTAAAGTTGTTCTTAATCTTGACTCCTCGAAAGTATCTATTCTGTCTACGACAAATCTCTTTCGTTTCATATAAGGCTGATTAAGATTCATTCCAGTGTACACCGCTCCGACATGACTCAGCATCTCCTCAGACATATCTGTAAACTCACGCAACATCTGAAGAATACACTCGCACTCTTCAGACATATACATTGTAAGATCAGAACGCTTATCTGACTTAAGAGCTTCCTCAAAAGTACCCTCAAATATTTCCCCTGTAGAATGATATCTTGCTCTTGGTTCACCATATCTAAAGATCTCTTCAAAATTTACCCTGTCGTTCATCATACGAATCACAAGATCATTGTACTTCTTAGGCGGAAATAACTTGCTGATATCCTTCCTTCTATAGTTATCTGACGGGTCACCTCTTAAAAGTTTATATAAGAGTATCGAATTGTACGGGATTAAAAATCCACTATATGCGGATAAATCCTGTACAACTTCCTGATAGTTTCTCGGAGTTACCTGTTTATATTTATTTTTCTCTATACTCTCGTCTTCTGCGGAAGTACCCTTCTTACTTCTCAGAAACACTGATACAGTATCATCTACAAGCGGTAACAGATCCGCATCATTTGTTACGATATCAATCGGTACTCCTGGGTACTGCTTCTTAGCTGCTTTTACACAGGCATAAATAAGATCATCAGCCTCATACCCTTCCTGAGCGAACACTGATACCCCTGCTGATCTAAGAAGCTTCTCACAATCACTAACCGCTGTATATAAAGCCTCCGGCATCTTACTACGACCACCCTTATACTCTCCAGCCGATCCAACACTCATATCCGGGAATCTACTAGCAAAATATTCCCTTCTACTCGGACAAGGTCTATCAAAGCATACAGCAGTAGGACATCTACCGAACTTAGACCATGCAAAGATATTTTTCATACAGCCATTCTGCACTCTTGTATCCTTATCTTCCCACTCTCCAAAAGCGTTTTTCACTCTTACAGAAAGATTGTTTTTCGAGAAAAACTGTGAATAAGCCTGGTGATTAAAATCTACAATCAAAACCCTCTTATTAAACATTCTAACCTCCTAGTATAACTTATACTTAACTCCATCAATCTCCTTATAATCCCAAGATGACCCACTCGGGTCATTCGTCGGAGTGCATACAGGAGCAAGGATGTAGCAGTTATCACCATTAATCAACGGCTTCCATGACATATGAGACATCTCCCCAAGATCCATATTAAAATCATGCTCTGGAGACATCAAAGCAAGAGCCTCTTCCAGCTTGTCGGCATCATGAACAATACCGTTCAAGTTAATTGCATACAATCCAGTTACGGTCTCAAAAATGTTTTTACCCTCGTATACATCCTTGAGATCTTCTTCCATACTGCAAGCTCCTACCTCTCTCAAACCTTTTATTGGGAGACTGTTATCATTTTTCTCTACTTCTCCAACAATCAGATACCTTTTGTCCTCGTTTACATAGTATCTCATAAAGTGTCTTGGATCGTCTGCGAAATTGTAGTTTGGAACTGCATCAGAAGCCTTAAGCAAAATCCTTAAAACATCCACAGCCTCATCCAACTCATACACAATCACCTGACTACCATAAGCAGTTGTTCCAATATAGTTTCGTTTCATTATTACTCCTCTCCTATTTTTAAAATATTATATTTCATTTTAACAGCAACTGTATCACCTACAGAGACTATTCCACTTTTATATACCCTATGTATAATAGTACCATCCTCTGTCTCTAAAGTTACCCATACCCTATCAGCATTAGAATCATCTATATAAGGTACACTCTCTATAACGGTGCAAGTTTTTACAGTACCACTATTAGGGTTATATAGTATGTATCCACATACAATAAAAAATATTACTAAAATCAAGGCTACAATCATATAAAGTAAATTGCACAAACCTCGTAATAGTTTCCTCAAAGCCTCACCACCCAACTAGCATAACAACCATATATACTTTATACAATTTCTAAGCCTATTTTAATAACTAACGCAGGTTCTAACTGTTTTTAAATAAGTTCTTAACTGTATTTCTGATCTGATTTACATAAGTTATGAAGAAAACCTCTGTTACTAGAGAATGGTCATACCCTGTTTCCTTTACTAATGATTCTACTCTCTGGTTAAGGTTCCCTTCACCGCTATACATATCCCTAGTAGCCATATACCTTAACAGAGCTGCCCTAGCCTGATCCCTGTGATAAATACAGGTATTGAACTTCTTAGAAGAGTTAAACAGCTTCTCACAATTAGGTAGACTTCCTAAACAGTTACAAATATCTTTCAATGTACTGCTATTTTTCTCGAAATACTCAGCAACATCACTTACATTGTTCTCAGACTGAGCTGATTCTATTAAGTTTTTTAACTGGTTAATGGAGCTCTCGTATACGTTTGTCCTGCTATCCTTACCAAGCATATTAGATATGCTTACGCCTACTTCCATTGATTCTTTTTTCTCTACCTTAACATTATCTAACTGATCGTATAATGTATACATAAACTCACTCAAGCTACCTACTGAAAACCTATCATAAAACTCCCCAGCAACAAAATCTAAGTATTCCAATTTTGTCATATTAAAACCCTTTCCATATTTCTATTTCTGTTATCTAACTTTTCTGTAACTAATTATTTTTTATTTATTTCTAATTTTGACATATTAATATCAAGACTTTATTTTCTTTTTCTAAATTGTATTAAATCTAAAACTGTGTAATTATTTTAACTTCTAATTATTAATTTGTGAAATCTATTAGATTGTCCTTTATAAAACCAAATCTTGAACTCTTACTTTTTAAAACAGCTTCCCTAAATGAGTTCTTATAACTTAAACAGTAAACATGACCATCTAATTCAACATGATAGTTTCCACAGTTCCCACATTTACTTTCGCACACTACCCCTTTGCTATTCCAACAATGTGTACTTTTACCATCAAACAAATACTCAATTAAGTACTGGCTTAAGATGTTCCTTAATTCTACTTTTACCCCATTAAATACTGTCTCAAATCTCCCACCCCTATACTGAACAACACAAACAGCATCTCTAATGCTATCATCAAGTAAGGATGGGTGGGACATGAACACAACTTTACCCTTACTTGTATATACATCAAAAGAGTAGCAAGAACTATTCTCAACTACTCTAATAACCTTTCCAGATTGTAACGACAAGCTCAGCATAACTGGCTCTAAAAAACCAGTTATCCAGCTCCCGCATTTACACAGCTTATCAAAATTTACATTAGATATACCATTTACCATAGATCTCAGCTTGCTAAAAGATTCTCTAGCATACGTTCTCTGTTTTTCTAAGTAAATCTCTAACTCCTCAACAGAAACATTCTTGTAATTTACCCTAACAAGTTCACCATATTTACCTATTGCATACATATTCTCACCAACCTACTAGCTTGCCATAGAGATATCCACAATCACAAGGCAAGCCTCGCTATCATAAAAGCTACTACCAGCTTCCTGAACAGTGTACGGATACTCTACAGCAGACATTGCACATTCAATATCCTTCTTAGTACCATATGGATTCAGCACGATCAACGTTTTACCATCAAAAGTGTACACCTTCAATGCATGATCACACACAGGATACGGCAATCTTAAAATATTTTCATCTTCAACAGCGTCTATCCCACGTACACCATTCTCTACACAGAAGTTTTTAAACTTGTCTATGTCCACATGCATAATAGAATCAACCTCTCTAATACGTTTCATACCCTACTCTTCCTCCAGAACATCATTGATCAAATTACTTAAGTCTAACAGCTCTTCTAAACTAAGAGTAACTCCTTTTCCGTATTTAGTCATATCATCATTCCAAGCTCTGATATCATACTTAGGATCTCTATCGAACCAAGAACACAATGTTAAATGGTATTTCCAGTTTCCATCGCCAATTATACCAAAATCCTTGATTACAGTAACATTCTCTAACTCTTTCACATTACCCATATTTCAAGCCTCCTAACTACTGTATATTAGTATACACCATTTGTAAACTACTTACAACCAATCTCTATAAAGAAACAACCATACTGCAATCATATTCCGATAAGTCAGACAAATCCCAACTCTTTACAGGATATTTTACATCTCCGCAAGGTAAATCTGTACCCTCGTACACTATTCCCAGCTTATCATTTCTCAAGGTTACTATTCCTATATTAGATTCACAGTTTCTAAGTTTGACAACAAGTGCATACAATTTTACCTTGTATGTAGATATCATCTTTATGAGATTATAAAGCTCTCCTCGCATACTAAGTAATATGTCCGTATACTTGTCCTCTGTTCCACATACCGAATATGTACCCTTAACAGAATTGTAGCATACTTTTCGTATATGTTCTTTTGTCGGACTTTTAAATCTTACAGAGAATAACCAATCTCCGCTAGGTATACCATACTTATCACATGCAGCACTTACAGCGATCCCCAATAGAGAGTCTGAACTAATATTTGCTTTCTCTGCAAATATTAAACCAACTTTACTAATATTACATAACATCTTTCTGGAATCTTCACTAGATATTCCAGATCTATACATATCCCAAAGAATACCCATATCAATACTCCTCTCAATCAGCTTCTACAACTTTTATGGAACTTCCATATTTATACAAGTAATAATGTTTATCTGGGTCTACTTCATTCACTCTCTTGCCTAAAATCTGACTTACAAGACCATCTTCTAAGATTGAACTACCCCATACCCACCTATGTCTCTTCTTGGTGCTGAAACATACAGAGTCATCACTAATATGAGACATATCCACAGCAATCCACATCTTTTTAGGTAACTTATCAAGGTACTCTGTTTCCCTATTGTTTGATATGTACGTAAGAATGTCTGAGTTGCAACTCTCTATTCCTGGTATCATTACAAACCCCTTAGCAACATTATCCCATACAAGACATAAATCTAAACAGCCGTACTTATAATGTAAATCATTGTACAGGTGGCTAATCTCATAGCATCTCCTGATATTCTTCTTTACCCAGTCATACAACTCAATTTTGGTCTTAGGTGATACCGAACTTAAGATAATACTATTAAGGCGCAATTTTCCACCTTCAATTAGTTCCTTATCATTTCTAAAATACTCATCGAACAATTACTATCACCCTCCTACTATAATGCCTAAATATAAACAAAGTATAACATATTTCGACAAAATTTACCATTTCAATCTAATCACAAATTAATTTATTTTAAAAACTAATCTGAAGCAATCTAATCTACCAGCAAAACCATATTAAGACCAGAAATGCCAACATATTAAGAAAAATAACAACAAAAACCAACCGTAAAAACACAGCTCCACTAAGTACCCATACACCCCAGCCAACTCTTAAAATAATTGAAAATTATAGCTGTTTCTATAGCAACTTTATACTATTTCTAATAGGTTCTACCATATTTTAATGAGTTAGCATTTCTATATACTTTTACTACTGTTTCTAATATGATTTACAGTGATTCTAATGAAACGCAAAAAATATTAATTTTTACGCAGAAAATTGTAAAACTCCGTTTTTAACCATATCAAAAGGCAAGAAAAAAAGAGCTTAAAAACCTAAGCTCTTAATTTCCCTAAAACTCGTTAAAGTACCAGTTATCTCCGATGTTTACTCTACCCTCTGCTTCAGTAGACCTAAAGCTTACAAACCTATGATTACGTTCTCCTTTTACCATGCAATCATTCACAGCCTGTACTACAAAGCCATCGTAATTACCATTTAGTCTTGCTTTCCAGTAATCATCCAAACTATAACAGAACTGACCATCTGCTGTAAGCTGACTTAAGATGTCTGTGCCATACCCACCATAATTTATATCGGCTCTATTAGCCGCACAAGTAATTACAGCCAAAGCACCATCGTAATCAGTGGAACACTCCTGAGCTACTATAGCATAAATCAGATCCATCTGACTATCATCATAAGTACCATTAAAGCTATCTCCGGTATAATATGTAGTTACTGGTCCACGGCTGTCTGCTGTAATCATTGATCCATACCCTACCAGATGTTCCTGCCAGTATGGTGTATTAAGATCTGCTAAACAGTTAGGCTCTCCGCTATGATACATCTGACCATTACCAGCATAAATGCCGATGTGAGAGATATAAGTATCGCTATCATAAGTACCCGTAAAGAATACCAGATCACCTGGCTGAGGGTTATCCGTATGAATACAGGAATCATAAATACCCTGGGCTGTATCTCTACCACTCATCAAACCTACATGAGAGTATACATAAGACACATAACCAGAACAATCCAAACCAACTCCAGGCATCTCTCCACCGAATACGTAAGGTGTTCCTAAACATTTCTGTATGGACGGCTGCATTGCTTCCCAATAGTCATCATGAATAGTTGAATAGTAGAACATCTTATCATATGTATACTTATCTCCAACTACAACCCTAACTATGAACTCTCCACGTACTCCTGAAACTAAACCGTTCTCATCAATCTCTCCAGTACCGCTTACAACATAATACTCTACTGGTAAGTTACCAGCATTATTTTCTACCTCGATCTGGAATGTATCATCTGCGTTCTTAAATTCCACATCATCAGTATTTACAGTAGGTATTACTGAAGTTATATGGCATTCCTTAACGTTATTATCTGTTGTTACGTAAATAACAGCCTCTCCGCCATCTACAAGAACAACATGACCATTCTCATCTACAGTAGCCACCTCTGGATTAGATGAACTAAACGTTGCAGGTATCTCTAAATTTGTTATGTATACATCAGTCTCCTGACCAACGCTACCCTGGTATACATACTGATTCAACTGTGGATCGATTACTCTGATTATCTCCGTATTACCAGATACATCTTCCATAAGATAGTTACCACTCTCGTTAGCAGTAACATCTACCTGACCTACCAGATTAGAAGCATCTGTATCCTGCTGTGATACGATCTTGTTGTTTACATCGTTATCACTGTTTGCCTGATCAGAGAAGTTAGACGGAACAGCGTCCTCTTCTGTAGATATTGTAGCATTTTTCTCAACTGTCTTTACGCTTACAGTCTTATCTTTTACTACTACCCCATTGCTCTGACCAGTCTCTGAAGAATAATCAACAGAGAGAATATTACCATCTTCAGCAACACCTTGCGATGTTATATGTATTTTGAATCCTGTGGCTGTATTGACGATATCACATTGACCCTCACTCTTAATGGTTATTATCCCATTACTGATCTCTGCAATATTCGTGTCAGATATTTCCCAATTAACATCATTTCCATCTATAGTAACCTGTAACTCGTCTCCGCTACTACATGACATCATTGCCATCTTTAGATCTCCAGCTCTAACTAGAACAGGTGACCCTATAATACCCAGTGACAGCAAAATCGCTGCCACGTGAAGCCTTTTCATCCTATGTACACTCCTTTTCTTAAATTTATTTCTTATAAAATAACAAAATTATACCCTTGAATGAATACTATACTAAAAATCTACGTACCACCTTAGTATTTCTTTAAATCCTACAGTGTTCTAAAAACAATATAGTTTATACATAAACTTCTAATACATTGATACAAATAAGCGGTACATCTAGTTAGAGTTTTTACTCTTAACTAGCTGTACCACTAGACACTCTTCTTAAAACCTCTTTATAGTTGTCTGAATACTTTATAGTTCCATCTCTCGTGTATCTTACTACTACTGTAAACTCCACTCTTCCATCGCTTACCCTACATTCCCTTGAATATAACCTCTCACACTTATCACTATACCCCACCCAAACAAAATCCTCATCATACTTAGCATTGCAGTACTCCAAAACCCCACTCTTTACCTCTTCAACCCTATCCTCTGCTACGTAAGGGTAGATACTTAACAATGCCACACATAACACTATAGCAAAATAACAACTGTACGGAATATTGTTTAATAAATGCATACAAAGATTATACATCTTCCTTCCAGCTGTCAGCTCCTTAGTATCATTATCTTCTACTAAGTACAACTGCTTAGCACTTACCTTCTCTTTTTTCATTCTGTCTTTTCCAGTTCCTTAAAAATTCAACCTGCCCATTATCTTCACGTGAACGTAGCATCCTTCTAGTACCCTGAATAGCTCTAATTCTACTTTCTTTTTCCATCTTTAACTTTTCTTTAACCTTATTGCAATTTCTGCAAAACTCAAGTTGCTCTTTATCCTGTAAATCTCTATCTCTTTTTGACTTCAACTTTCCAGATCCACAACAGACAATTACAGAAAATACTCCAGAAACACCACAAATAACTCCTATTACAACAGCATAAAACATCTCTACACACTCCTCTTATGTAACCTTACGATAGATCCATTTATTATCTTATACCCTAAGTATAACATAATTTAAAATTTCCTGCAACACTCTTTAAGTAAACTTATCTAGCCTATTTCAGAGCATACATGCATACAGCCATAACACTCTTATGCTATGTCCATAGCCTGAATCAATGATAAAGAACGTAAAAATGCGTCTTAAAATACTCTTTACGTATTCTGTTGATTCTACATTCTCGCATCCACATATTTAATATGCTAAAATTAACACCTCACCCTAGTTACTTCCAGAAGTCAAAGAAAACCCAACAAGTACATACTAAACACATTATGACTGAGAAAACAGCAAATAAAATCTTTAAAGTACGCTTAGAATCTATCTGACTGATAATAATAATAGATATCAGACCATTAATAGATAGTGTTAAAAGAAACCACAATAACTTATTTATCCCACTCGTTAAACTACTCTCCTTTATTATCTACAAACTAAGTACGCATGAACAAACAGCGATAGCTGTCTCCATAGTACACAAATCCGGATTCTCAAAAATCAAATACTTGAAGATATGCTTTAATAACTTCTTAGTCTCCTCATCAGCACAAATATCCGGATCATTATACATACCCTTGGCTACATCTACTGCGCTAGTCTCATTAATCGCTTCTTCCTCATCGAACTCCCTATACCACATGTCATCTCGAATCAGAAATTGCAACATACATATGTGCATTATACAGTTCCAAGCTATTAATGCACTTTCTAGTTACATTTTCAAAATACTCTTTTGTTTGATTCTTATTTAATTCTTTCACACTTACACCCTTATAAAACATCCTCCTGCCTAACCCTTATACCGTATATTACTACAGGCATTTAAAGTTAGACAAGAGGACAACTACTTAGATATCCATATCCATGATGAGATTAAAAGCCTTATCTGCCTGAGATACAATATAGATAAACTCCTTACCCCAATCTTTTATACGCTTTTTCCAGTACTGCACATATGCTAAGTTGTTCTCATACTCCCTTGATAAAGAAGTATTTAACTCATATATTCCACATTCTGCACAGCACAAACTTGCACAAATCTCAGCAACACACTCTTCCTTAGCATAGTCAAGTGATTTCATATCTGCTGCAAACTTTCTTGCTAACCGACTATGATGACCAGTGCTATGACCTAACTCATGGAAAGCAGTTGAAAACCATTCTTTCTCACTTTTCATGTGTTTATTAAGATAAACAATATCTAATGCAAGCACATAACAAGGAACCTCAACCGTGTCCATTACCCTAACACCTGACCTGTCAATGTACCCCTGCATTACCTCTTTAGGATTGGATAAAGTGATCTCTACTTCCCCTGTCTCTATCTTGCTAGGCAGACAGTTACCATTCTCATCTACGAAAAACCTTCTGTCAGCAACATTATAATACTTTAAAACATTCCTTGTTCTAACACACGTACCGTCAGCTCTTACTATGAAATTCCATCCGTCCTCTGATCCGACATACGTATTCTCTGTAACAGAATCAGGTGCATCTGGAAATTTCTCTGTAAGTTCTTCACGACTGATCTTCTTTTCATCTTTCTTGAAGAAAATTACAGGGAACCACTTAATACCCTTAGCGAACCGATAGTTTGTTCCATTAGCACTGTTATACTCATTAATCTGGTGAGCAGTCATATACTCTCCAAATGGTAACATGAGTCTGTTGATACCCCTATAAGATGCTAATGTGAAGTAATTAAACGCATTATACATCTCATAAGGTCTCTGCCATGGCATACTTTGTTTTTCCTCGACGTCTTTTAAGAATCTGTCAATGATAATATCCGTTACTTTTGACATACCTCTCTACTCCTTTGTTGAAATATTAAGACCGTTTCGGAATCCACTCTCTAATTGTTGCTGTTCGTCTTCCTCCAATTTCAATTCTCGAACGAACAACATACTTCTTATTGGGGTGAATAGAACCGCCTAACTCTTCCAAATCTTCTACGGCGTTCTTAATACTTTCTCTCTTCGACTCTAAGATACTGCAACCATACGACCAGTAGTGATCGCTCCATTTAAAGTTCAGAAATACCCCGTCACCCGAAACTGCCTCATCTACTAACACAGGAATCCATGGCGTCTCCTTAATCCACTCATCCAGAAATTCTGTATATTTGTTTTTATCTGCATACTCGTAGAACTTTGTATGCACTCCGTCAGCACCCTGATGAAGCGAAAACCGCTTCGTTCTGGAGTCCCAAACGAGGCTTACAAAGAAACAGCAATGACCATATGCTACTCCAAGCTTCTTAGAATCCGGATCATAGCTGCATACACGGTAGCATTTATCCAAATGTTTTACTACCCAGTTATATACCCTGTCTCTTTCCATTGGAATCATACCGTGTTCTTTCATCCAAACCATTGTTAAAGGCTCTCTATGAGCCTCAAAGAACTTAACATCCTGAAAGATATCTAAATAACTGAATGAGTCCTTGTCCAGACAATACGGAAGATCTACATCCTGTACAGAATCGAACTCTTTTCTATCAACTGGGTCTTTACTAACCTGTAAGCCAGCGTTTAACAGTGCATCTTTTAAATTCATACCACATACCTCCTTAACTTTGACTATATTGTACTATAGTCTTAATGAGATTGCAATACTTATCTATGAGTTAAATATTCCCTTAAAGCCTTGGCTCTAGGTCCTCTTAACTTTCTAACAGCTTTAGACTCTATTTGTCTAATTCTTTCCCTAGTTACATGGAACTGCGCTCCACAATACTCTAGTGTCTTTACCTCTCCAGATCCATCATCCAATCCGTAGCGCATCATCATGACATCCTTTTCACGATCTGTTAATACAAGATCCATTGCCTTTATCAGATCTTCATGCAAGGATTCCGTAAATGCAATGTGTTCTACACTGTTAGCACTTCTATCTGGTATCATATCTCCTAAAGTTGTGCTACCTTCCTCGTCAATAGTTGCATCCAAACTTGCAAGTTCACTAGAATACATTTCAAGACTTTTATAAATCTCTTCTGAAATCCCACACTCTTCTATGATCTCTTCCATAGTTGGAGCATACCCGTATTCTACCATATACCGCTTTACATAAGCTCTCATTGCGTTCTGTTTATCACTAACATGAACAGGCAATCTAATTGCCCTACCCTTGTCTGCTACTGCTCTGCTAACAGCCTGTCTAATCCACCATGTAGCATATGTTGAGAACTTAAAACCCTTCTCTGGTTCGAATTTCTCTACAGCCGTTAAAAGACCTAAATTACCCTCTTGGATTAGATCTAATATACCTAACCCTCTATTTGTGTAACGTTTAGCTATATTTACAACAAGTCTTAAGTTATGGTTTACAAGAACGTCGTGAGATTCCTTATCCTTTTCTTTTACCCATTTCATTGCATACTTGTATTCTTCCTCTGGAGATAACAATTCATATCTTCCAATTTCTTTTAAATATGCCCTAATAGAGTCTACAGTTTCTGATGACTCATAGTCTTTAAATTTGCTTAAGTCTACAGTTTCAGAAACTGTTACTCCCCTATTCTCTAATTCCTCAACTAAATCAGGGTATACTTCTTCAGCATACCCTTTTTTAGTCATATATTCACGGACATCACTCTCTGATAACGACAGATCTCTCTTTGATGCAATTTTAAACAAGTATTCTACTGCGTTTACTGTGTCCATAACTATCTCCTGTTTTCTTAAATGTCTGACTCAATCTCCTCATAACTAAATGATCCGTGACCGCCGTTTCTCCACTGTAACAGACCTTTTAATTCTCCATATGAGAGCAGATTCTCAATAAGCTCCATATCGAACTTCTGTCCCTTGGCAGTGGAATTGTTCATGAGGACTTTGATTGTAACATCAACATACCAATCTCCGGTAATCTCCTCGGATCTTGCCAGTGCTACCCTTGGTCCCTGGAGAGTATTTGCACGAAGAGGTCTCTCTAAGAACCCGTCTGCTTCGGTAAGCTGCTTGCCGTCTCTCATAATCGGAATTTCATCTTCAAGAATGAACACATAGTTGTCCACTTTCTTGATGTAGGATGTAAGGTTAAACATATCCTTCAGAGCTCCAGAAGCTTCCTTCAAGAAGCCTTTAATCTGATAGGCTTTCATGATGAGACCACCATTGGCATCTCTGTAGAATCCTGTTGTTTCTTTATCCAGATCCGGAACATCTTCTGTATCAGCATATGCTAATGCCAGATCTTCAGCCGACATAATTTCTGATTTAGTTGTCTGATCATATTTCTTTTTCAGTACCTTATCAACATAAGTTGTATACAACTGTTTGTCCAGTGTGATACTTCCCAGTAAGCTGCTCTTTCCATGTAATCTAAATTTTTTCTCTTCAAATACTAACTTCATAATATTAATCCCTCACTTTTAAAATTATTTACCCAACTAGGAGTTAGGGTGTATATGTAAATATGTAACTATGGCAATATGACAATATAGAAATCCTTTCTTTAGTATTTTTTGATAAGCCCTAACCCCTACCAGGTTACTGATAGTATAACACACATTTAAACAAGATGGAATAGAACTCAATATAAAAAATTCCATTGTTCAATATTGCACTTACTTTACAAATGCTATTGCTGGAATATCATCTTGCAATAACTCATCTAGACTTGACTTTACTTTACCTCACTAGACTCAACATTACACTTACTTTACAAATGATATTGCAAGATGATATTCCAGCAATAGTGACATTGATTATACCACGCTTGATGCTATGTTACCTTTGCTTAGTATTATTATACATATTAATGCATTACTACTATACCTGACTGGACTACACAATACCCTTGCGTAACACCACAGCGCGCAACCAATGCCTTACATATATTAGTATAGCATCAATTAAACTTTTCTACAACGTATATTACACAAAAAATAGACGTTCCGTTTTTACACGACTCTTTTATTTGTTTTTCTTATTTCACTCCTTTATACTCAATAAATTCATCATCAGTCTCAATGAATCTATTGATTTCTTCGATCAGTCCCTCTTCACTGACTGTCTGGAAGTCTCCACACTCATATGAGCCGTCTTCCAGTTGATGATTCCCAAAGACACCACAGACCGGACAAAAATCCAAATCCGCCGTTGTGCCGTAGGAAACCTCCCACATCCCATTCTCCAAACGGATGTAGTCAGTCCAGAAGCCATATGATCCCCCGTTTGATGATTTCTCAGAATCGTACTCCGTAAAATCATTAAACCTTACTCTCTGGATTCCTTTTAAACTCGTTACTTTAGTCATTTTAATTCCCTCCTTGATCGGTACCCTTTAACTTTAAACTATATCATACCATTCATTAACCTATAAGTCCATATGTTTGCAAATAAAAAGGGAGCATGCTAAAAACACATGCTCCCATCGAACGGATAGTTAATTGTCTTTTTCTTTCGTAACGAATGCTTCACCTATTCCGTCAGTAGTTTTACAATTGTCTACATCAAGCTCTTCACGCTCAGAGTTATCTCCACTCGTACTGAAGCCAGATAATGAGGAAGTCTTATAGATGTTGAAATACTGTTTTGCGTTCTTTTCCTCTTCTTTCTATCATGTCTAGATCTAGCTATCAGAACAAGCAATGCAAGTACAAATTATCGCACAATTACTATGCTATACATTACCACACCATACCACTACTACACCTTGCTTTACCATACAATTACTATACCCCTACGTTACTTGACTGTACACAACCTTACCCAAACTGTACCTCACATCACTTTACCATTACTTTACCTACACATCACCACATAATGCTTAACTTGACCAACGTTATCATTACTTCACGTCACATAACTTTACCTTTACTTTACATCACGCTGCATAGCCACACAGTTACTTTACACTAAGCTTACACCAGATAAATGTTTATCTGTTCAGCACGGTACGGTACAATACACTACCATCGCTAAACTTTACATCAACAAAACCAAACTTTACGGAGCTTAACACTAACCTTGCCAAACATAGCAATACAAATCTCAGCCATACATTACCAATGCTTCTCTGCACAAAATTAAAATGGACTATTTGATACCCCCTTTCAAATAAAACAGATTGACAAATACCTCTTAGCACCATCTTCACTCTTGAAATTTTAGTTTCATTTCTTACTGACTACACCAAAAATCCCAAGCCGCTTCAGACATAAAACTTATTACAGCCTGATCATCCGTAAATACAATTCCTTTTGGATTTTTCCATGTAATATAACATCCGTCTTTTTCTACCAAATGACAATTATGATCTTCAAGAATTTTCTCATAATAGTCCATACATTGTCTCTCCTTCCAAATCAAATGAAACACATATTTCTACTCTATTTACCTTCTTCCTATTCTATCAAGCCATAATCTGTGGATTTTACCGACTTTGACAAATTTTATTTACCTTAAATCCAAAATCAGTTTCTAAGCATTCAAAAATATCAGATTCGTTAAACCCAATGTTTTGAAGCTCTACTAAAATAACTTCTGTAAGATTGCATTCATCGCAAATCAGACTAACAAGATAATTAATGCAATATTTTAAATCTTTACCTTGTCTTTTAAAATCACATAACTGTTTTCTGATATTTTCTGTTACCATTTGTTTTCTCCTCATTTACTATAAATTTATTGCAACTCCATTTTTATCATATTTAATCGGTTCAATTCGTAATACGTAACAAACTATACTATTACTTTTTTACGAAATATACACCTTTCTAGTTCGATACCATTTTAACATACTTCTATATATCCTACAACTCGTTTTTATGAAGTTTCTAATTATCTTAAAATTAAAATAAGTAAGAGGGTACATCTTTGTACCCTCTTACTTAGAACATTACTCATCCTCTTTTGTAGCTGCTGCCTCATCAACACTTTCAGTAGTTTTCTCATCATCTACATCCAATTCTTCTGGCTCAGCATTGTCACTGCTGGTGCTTCTAATACCTGATGAAGAAGATGTCTTGTAGATGTTAGAATACTGTTTTGCGTTCTTTTCCTCTTCTTTCTTTCTATCATGTCTAGATTTAGCTATCAGAGCAAGCAATGCAAGTACAAATGCAGATACCGCACCTACTCCCCACTTAAACCAATCAGAATTAGCCGCGTGTACGACAGCTTCAGTTGATATTGTAAATCCTTCTATAGATGCCGTGGATACGTTTCCAGCCATATCTTCTACTTCTACAACAATACTTCTGCTGGAATCACCCTCGTTTATAGTAAATGAATATACCCCATTCTTTTTATTGAAAGGTATTTCCTCTCCATCTACTTTTATAACTATACTCTTAACATCTGATTTGTCTCTTACATCTACTGTTACAGTTCTGCTATAATCTTTGTATGTCTTACCAGACTGAACACCAGAAATTATGATTTCCGGCTTCTCTCTATCCAATACGAAAGAATATTCAGTAGACACACTACTATAATCAGTACCAACTGTAGATGCTGAATAGATCTGAATTAAGTATTTACCATCAACATCGAAAGCATCTTTGCTAATTGTATAAGTATATGTATACTTATCTGAATCTCCACCGGATTCATTGATGTTTACATACTTAGGATCTACAGTAATCTCGCTACCATCTCTAATTACTACAACCCTAGCCTTTGTAATATCCAATTTATCCACATTGGTTTCAGTTATTACAATATCTCTTGGCTTATTAATATAGGTATTTAACAGATCTGTGCTATCGAAGCTATACTTTGATCCAAATCTATTAACAGAGAATCTTACACTCTTTGTAGTTACATTTCCTGCAAGATCCACTACCCTAGCACTTAATGTGTAGATATCGTCGTATGATTCTTCCATTGGAATGCTATCAAATGAGAACTCTCCGTTCTCTCCGGTAATCATTCCATTTACTCTAATCACACCATTCTTTCTACCCACCAAAGATACTGTACTTTCCGTAGCATTGATGTTCTTATCAAACATCTTAACTTTTAATCCTACAGATTTCTTATAGGATACACCATCTTCTACGCCGCTAATCTCCAGTTCTGGAGCAGTTGCATCAATCTCAAATGTACCAGATGAATACTTCTCCATAGTATTACCAGCAAGATCTGCACCGGATAAGGTGAATGAATACTTACCATCCTTATCGAAATCTACTGTTGCAGTATGCATACCACCACTGTTAGACCAGCCTGATAATACCCCACTGCCCTCTAATTTCATTCTAGATGGATCAAAGTTTTTCTCTACTACAGTTACAGTAGCAACTCGATGCTGATTATAGAAATCACCACCACTTGGAGTAGTTGTATTCCAACTTACCATCATCTTAGGAGCAGTCTTATCTACAACAAAGTTCTCACTTGTATATACATTTGAAGCGTTTCCTGCCCTGTCGACACAGGATAATCTGAAGTTGTAGTTAGCATCTTCTGAGAATGTAATGCTGTTTGTCCAAGTATCTCCACTATTAGACCAGCTACCAAGCGTACCGCAAGTACCCTCTACCTTGAATGCAGATGGATCGAAGTTTCTCTCCTTAACTACCACAGTAGCTGTTCTTGTTGTATTATAATACTTATCACCATTAGTCTTATCGTATGATACGCTGATCACAGGAGCATCTTTATCAATGCTGAACGTTTTCTCTGTTCTTGATGTATGACCAGTTCTATCTACTACAGATACCCATACCTTCAGACCATTTGTATTACCACTCAGAGAAAGTGTCTTAGAAATATTCAGTACAATGTTTTTATCTCTAGCACTTACAGCAGATACATCACCAGAAAGATTACCATTGCCATCAGCAGATACACTTCCTAATGTCTCGGAACCGATACCCCAACTCATAGTCCTAATACCAGACATCGAACAGCCAACCGTAGCACTCGCACTAAAGTCCTTATTATAAAGACCTACACCAGCAGTATCCCTGTGAGATGTGTCTGGTAACTTGATATCTATTGACGTACTGTTCATATGCCAATTACCAGTCTCTGTAATCACACCGTCTGGTTTAGATACAGAACCAACATTTCCTACTCTATCTACAGCATGTGCAGAAATAAATCCCTTGAAGTTAGCAGGTATCGAAACCCTAGCAACACCGTCTTTAACAGCAATATCATGTTCTGTTTTACTTCCACTAGTGCTTTCAAGAACTACATGTACCTTATCTAAACCACTTGATACAGTTCCATCCGATACATGTATAGTACAAGATGCTTCTCCATCAAAGAAAAATCCATATCTGTTACTTCCATTCTTTTCTGCACCCTCTACACTACCATTGCCAGTAAACTCGAATCTGTCAATAGTAGGAGCAGTCTTATCTACGTATACAGTATCAGACCATGTAGACTTATTGCCAGCATTATCTTCAACCTCAACGCTAACCTGATACATTCCATTATCACTCTGAGGTACATCTCCGGTAGATACATAGAACTGTTTTGCAGTATCATTCCATGTTTCAGTATTCTCAGCTACCAATTCTGTACCATTAATCTTTATAGACACATGTCCAATACCCACATTATCTTTCAGACTAACTGTATAACCTACATTTTTATTGTACCACTTATCTACCTGAGGGGTAGGAGCATCTACACTAATTGTAGGAGCATCTCCATCAACTACTACATCATTGCTATCCCAGTTAAGCAAATCAGCAATTCTGTAATTGTTGGTTTCATTACCGAGTTTATCGCTTACTGATACATTATACTCTCCAGTACCAAGTTTGAACAAACCTGACTCGTTCTCTTCTGACTTGCTACCACTTAAAATGTACTTATCAACACCAGCACCATTGTCTTCTGCGCTTACTCTAACAGATGGAGCTTTCTTGAAGAACATCTTACCGTCTTTGTATACGCCATTAGCATCCGTAATAGCTTCTACGTTTCCAGGTGCAGTAGAATCCTTCATATACTTAAATGTATCTTTCACTACATGACCCATCTTGTCAGTTGCTACTACTGCTACTGTTACCTGACAATCCTCTGTGTCAGGAGTTATAGAATACTTTCCATCCTTACTAATGGTATTGACTACAGTTTTTCCATTTACAGAAACTTCAATCTTGTCCATGTTACTATCAGTAACATTATATACAAGTGTAGGATTGCTCTTATACCACAAAGTATCTTCTTTTTCAAGATCTGAAGTGAAGCCAGACTCCCTAACAATCTTCGGAGCATCATTATCTACTACAAACTTGTTAGATTTTGTACCCATGATATCTGCAAGAGATACCTCAGTAGTTCTTCCAGTAAAGTCTACTACCCTAATAACATACTCACCGGATTTCGTAATCTCCTTCGGGATACCCTGAGAAGCTATTTCACCATCTCTTAAAAGGTATATGGAGTTTACGCCACTACCAATATCACTTGTTTCACCACTAACACTAATCGCACCCTCGAAGTACACAAATCCGTCTTTTTCAACTGTTTTTCCAGAAGCGTGCATATTCTTAAATTCTGGAGCATCAAAGTCTGCATATACAGTCTTAGACGCTGCTGTATACACGTTTCCAGACAAGTCTTCTACTTCTGCGGTGATTGTATACTTACCATTTGGATTTCTAGCAATAACCTTACTAAGATCTAAGGTATAAACACGGGTCTTCTCGTCAACATCTTTGTAGTTACCCTGGATTTCTACTCCATTGATAGAAACCTTAGAGTTCTTAATAGATACATTATCTGACATTGTAATCTTGGCTGTACAATCCAGATACCATCCGTTCCGAGGTTCCTCACCACAATCTATAACAGCCTTAGGAACTTCAGAATCTACTACAACACTAGATGTAAGATCCTCAAACAACTCTTCCACTGTATAAACCTTAGCATTACCCACAAGGTCTACTACCCTTACAGAATAGTTTCCGGACTCACTGACTACGAACTTACCATCGTCCACATAACTATAGAACTTGTTATCCTTGTAAAGCTCGATCTTGTTGATTTTATAATTATTCCAACCAACAATATTTACTGTTACAGGTTTTGATGCATAGGAATTCTTTCTATTATTATCGTAGATCTTAACTTCACTATGACTTCCTCCCATAATGCTTGGAGCCTCTCTAAACATAAAGTAAGGGATATCATAAGTAAGTTCATTGCCAAGGTTATCCTTTACCATGATGCCAATAGTTCCAGCACCCTCCTGTAACTCCTTCGTATGGAATACAAGTTCGCCGTTTGTATACTCTATTCCGCCGTTATATCCGCCTATCTCAATAGATTTTGGATCTACACCGCTTCCAGAATCACTAATGGCTACCCTAATGTCCCCATCTGATACATAATAATCAACGTCCTTGTGAACAGTTTCACCAGTAAACTCGATATCATTTACAGTAGGAGCCTTGTTATCTACTACAACATTACTATGTAAATCGCTCAGAAGATCTTCCAACTTATAGCTCTTAACAGCACCAGATATATCGGTGACTCCTACACTGTAATCACCAGTCGTATTAATTGTGAACTCGCCATTCTTAATATCTGATACCTTTTTACCGTTGTTCATTAACACGATTGATTTTACCTTGTAGCTGTTCTGACCAGATATCTGAACTGAGAACTCCTTATCGGTGTATGTTGTTTTGCTATCTGAATATACTTTACTGTGAGATACCCCTGAGATCTCTGGAAATGTTCTGTGCATATAGACATCTACAGTTTTCTCAGCCTTATGACCAAGTTTATCCTCTACACTTACTACCAGACCATACTTTCCATCCAGCAGTCCAGTTGTATCTATAGAAATCTTGTTGTCACTAAGAACACTCACGTACTTAGAATCTATACCCTGCACTTTCCAAGAATCAGTATCTACACCTACAAGAAGATCACTAGCACTTACAGTAATCTTACCATCTGATACATAGTATTTAATTCCATCGTTCTCTCTGATGCTACCATCAAATACCTCTGTTCCAGTTACTGGAGCATCTGTATCAAGAACTACTGTATTACTCATACCACTAAACAGGTCTGATAAGTTGTATACTTTAGTTCTACCAACGATGTCAGTCACTCTTACAGAATAACTACCTGTCTCAGAAATCGTAAACTTACTATTTTCTACATTACTGTAGTCTTCTCCATCTCTCAGCAAAGTAATCTCTTTTACCTTGTAGCTGTCAGCACAGCTTAAAGTAAATTCACAGTTACCGGAGATATACCCTTTACCAGAACTCTCAACAACAGTTCCATGGTTTAAACCACTAATCTCAGGGAACACTCTGCACATATTAATGCTGAACTCTTTCTCTGAAACATTTCCAAGCAGATCCTCTACATGAACTCCAATGGCTGTAGTACCCTCTACTAAACTCTCTGATTTAATCTTAACTCCTGTGCTAGTAACTTCCCAGCCACCAGCATCTACTCCAGTAATCTTGATGCTCTTCTCATTCACGCCAGATAAACTGTCAGAGAATGTGACTAAGATATCTCCATCACTTGTAAAGTACATTTTTCCATCTGAAGATACCTTGCTACCTGTGAAGTCGATATCGGAAATCTTAGGTGCTTCACTATCCAGATTTACAACAGAACTTAAAGAACCATCTAAGAAGAGGTCTTCCATAGAGTAAATCTTAGTAGTTCCAGATATATCTGTAACAATTACATAGTATTTTCCAGATTCATTAATCTCGAATTTACCATTCTCTATATTTCCGAGTTCCTTATCGTCCTTATACAGCTTTATAGATTTGATCTTTGTACTCTCGACACCGCTCAGAGATACCGAAACAGCATCCTTCGAATAGGATCTTCCGCCTGATGTATATACATCAGAATGCTGTTTTCCAGATATCTCAGGGAATACCCGATGCAAGTACATACTAACAGTTCCGTCTTTCATCTTTGTACCGAGCTTATCAGTTGCTGATATAGAGATATTAACCTCTCCATCTTCAAACTGGGCTGTATTAATGCTAAGAATACCGGTTTGTTCATTGTAATGATATTCAACAGGTACTCCCTTAGCATTCAGTACACGAATAGATGCAAGATCAATACCCACTCCAGAATCCTTAACGCTAACTTCTACATCTCCATCGGAAGTGTAATAGGTTACGCCGTTATATACCTTTGATGATCCTGAAAACTTACCATCGTTTACAAATACTGGAGCATCTGTATCAATATTGATACTAGATGTAAGATTACTAAACAGATCTTCCATATAATAATCCTTGTAGTTACCAGACATATCATATACTCTGAGAGCATATCTACCGTTATTTGTGACCATGAAACTTCCGATTTCATCTATTTTTACAGTGTCAGATTCTTTCTCATCTACTAATACAACTGCCCTATTGATATAGCTCTGATTAAGACCTCCAACTGTTACCTTAATAGGTTCTGTAGAGTAAGAAACACCATTCGATACAACCACGTTTCCATGAGCCATACCCTCAATACCAGATGTTGTTCTCATCATAAACACTGTAATATCTCCAGATAATACATTACCGAGTTTATCCTTAACTTCATAAGAAAACTCATTAATGCCTTCTTTCATCTGTTCGGTATTTATAACTACAGTACCGTTCTCTTCTACATTACCAACAGCACCGGTTACCTTAAGAGAACTGAGATCTAAACCACAAGCATCATCTGAAAAACTTAAAGTAATGTCTCCATTACTTGTGAACATATTTTCATAATACTTTGAACTTGTCTTCTCTCCACTAAACTTCATGCTAAGAAGTTTCGGAGACTCCAGATCTACCCTGAGAGTACTCTCCAGATCACTGAACAAACTATCTACTGAGTAATCTTTATATCTTCCAGTAATATCGAATACACGAATCTTATATTTACCAGACTCATTGATAGTCACTGTAGACTCGTCCTTGGAAACATCTTTTACCTCTCTGCCATCCTGCATCAGTACAGCATGGTCTACATAAGGCTGCTGTAAACCTTTTACAGTAAATGTAAAGCTATCTTTAAAGTAGGAGTACCCGTTTCCATTTACAACGTCACTATGAGATATACCACTGATACCATCTGTCTTACGCATCATAAACAGACTCAAGTTACCACTTAACGTGTTTCCTACGTTATCCTTTACACTATAGGAAACTACGTTTGTACCATCATGAAGTGACTTTGTATCTATTCGTATACTACCATTCTCTGTACTATAACTTACATCGTCAGCCGTGAAAGAACTTGTATCTACACCACTACCGCTATCTGAGAAACTTACAATTATCTCTCCGTCTGTGGTGTAAACGTATCCAACACCCTCTACGTTCTCTCTAGCACCAGTAAAAGCTGTTCCGAACAACTCTGGAGCTGTGGTGTCTAATTTGAAGCTGTTTGGCATACCCTGCACCAGACTGCTTAAACTGTAATCTATATATTTTCCAGTAATGTCATAAACACGAACCTTATACTCTCCATCCGTATCAATAGTAACTGTACCAGTAGTTACTGGACTAATTAACTCCTTACCGTCCTTCACTACTACAGCTCTATCAACGTACTCCTGCTGTAAACCTTCAAGATCGATTTTTATATCCTCTCCAAAGTACCCTACACCGTTTCGGATGGTGTACTTAGAATCACTCTTAGCACTGATACCGTCTGTCTTACGCATCATAAATATGTCTACTGTATTAGACAGCTTATTACCAAGGTTATCTGATACACTGTAACTAAAGCTAGAGGAACCTTCGGAGAAACTATCTGTTTTTACCGTAATTACTCCGTTCTCATAACTCCAATCCTTAACACCCTGTACCTCAAGACTATCCTCACTTACTCCGGATCCAGCATCTGAGATTGGAATTGTGATTTCTCCATCACTTGTATAAACCTTTGTAGCAATCTTGTCTGAATCTGCTGAACTTCCAGAAAATTTTACATTACCCTGTACCGGAGCATCTACATCTTCTACAATACTCGAAGTACTCGTTCCGCATACCTCTGCAAGTGTGTACAGATGAGACTCGCCTAAAATGTCAACTACTCTGAACTTATATGAGTCATTGCACTTAGCAGTAAACTTTCCATCTTTCGGAATCTCTACCTCACTACCATCAGATGAAACTAAGTATACATCCTTTATAGAGTTTTTCGTATCTCTTGTAATGATACCCTGTACGTCTCCAGTAGAATAGATATTTTTCTCTGTCTCATAAACCTTAGATGTAATCTTTCCGCTTATACCGATCTCACGATACATATAAACATCAAAGCTATCAGAGAACTTGTGTCCGAATTTATCTTCTACAGTATACTCGATAGTCTGATTACCCTCCACCAGATCTTTAGTTGTAATGAGTACTGAATCGCCATCAACAGTGTAATTTACGTTGCACTTAAAGGATTCAAAGTTTAACCCTACACCACTATCTTTAAATGTAAGGTTAATTGATCCATCCGTAACATACACATCAAGCCCATCAAAGCTCTTCTTGCTAGTACCCGTAAATACCTTAGATACCAGCTCAGGTGCATCCATATCAATTTTAAGGGTATTCTTATAATCAGATAAGTCGCTTAAAGATTTCTCGATGGAGTCTCCTAATACATCGACCATCTTGAAACTGTACGTTCCTTCTTTGTCTAACAGAACTGTAGGATTCTCTAAGTCGATATCGCTAACTTCCTCACCGTCTCGATATAACTTAAAGCTCTCTACCCTATTCGATCTTAACACGTTCAGCTTAAGAGTAATACCATCTTTTGTCATGTACGTGCTGTCGCCAACGTTCTCAGTAGTACCCTTAGCCAGTTCCAACTCATATGATGGTTTGATCCGATACATACTAAGGTTTAATACCATATCTGCTGACTTGTTACCAAGTTTATCTACTATACTATATGTAACTGTAGCAGTACCCTCTTCTAACTCTCCTGGCTTAATAGTAAGCTCTGTTTCATCCTCGGATACGCTCCAAGCATCATTGCTGCTTAAACCAGAAACATTCCAGTGATCTATTCCGATACCATTATCATTTGCCTTAATAGTAATGGTTGCTTCTGCTGTAGTTACATAAAAAGTATCATTCTTATTTATAATACCTTCTGATAACAATGTATTTAATGATTCTGGTGCTTCAGTATCTCTTACAAACTTTGTAGTAAGTCTCTCGTCATCTTTAATAACATCTGAAAGATTCTGTTTTAACTCTACACCGTCAGACATTGTATATACCATAGTCAAATTACCCTCATAACTAGGCATATCCATATTTAAGCTTCCATTGACTACGTCTCCAAGCTTCGTCTTAGTATTTTCATCCTTAATACTCCAAAGCTCAGCCTTCTCGATATTTACATCATCGCGTAAACAGCTAACTCCCATTTTCAGTTTAAGATCCTTCGAGTAAGCTGTATCACCAATCTTAGTAACACTACCCTCAAAAGAACCAATCACTCCAATATCTGCCAATGTAGCAGGAGCTGCAGGTTCCGGTGCAGTACTCGGTTCAGGTGCTGTACTCGGTTCCGGTGCTGTACTAGGTTCTGGAGCAGTACTCGGTGCTGGCGCACTACTCGGTTCTGGATCCGGAGCTGTACTTGGAGCTGGGTCCGGATCTTTACCAGGTTCTGGCGCACTACTAGGCTCTGGAGATGTTGTACCGCTACCCGTGTTACCCTGATTAGAATCCCCTCCTGGGTTACTATCGCCACTCTCAGTAGAACCTTCTACACCATCTGATACATCTGCGGCGATTGCAGATACAGGGTTTAAAACTGAACTAGCCGTTACTATACCCGTAGTAGCAAGCGTTACAGCCTTATTTACAAGTTTCTTTTTCATACTTTACCTCCTAATCTATACTAGATTGTTCCTCTAATATTGTAATAATATGTGTATCATCCTTACTTGTTTCATCTTCTTCTGACAGAAGATCTGTAGGTTGGTCATCCTCATCTATAAGATCTGTAGGAGAGTCATCTTCATCGCTGTCATCTACCATTTCGGTAGCTGCTTCTTCAGCATCAAAATCTTCTTCATTGCTGTCATCTACCATTTCTGTTGCAGATTCTTCATCATCCTCAGAATCCTCTGCAATACCATCTTTAAGTTGCTGATTATCTGTATCCTCTCCTATATCAGTAGATGATGTATCTAATCTTTTACTATCGCTAACAAGGCTATCGCTAACGATGCTATCGTTGATATCTGCAATATCTGATGTAATCGAGTACCCTCCAGCTGACATATAAAAGTCCTCTGTAGCCATACCCTCTATAGCTCCTGTACCCTCGTTTAACTCTTTCAGACGTTTAATCTGTCTCTTAGCTTTCCTTCCAGATAACTCGTCTATCAACTCCGGTACCTTAAACACAACCATTAAAACTAAAGAAGTAACAAACAATAGAACTCCTACCCCAAGTATAATAAATCCGACTGTCCTCATATCATTCGCCCTCCCCATATATTCTATCTACCTTCTCTTGTAACCCTCCTACAGTATCTTTAAGAAGGTTATAAGAAGCAGTAGCCTTATCTATACTAGGAGTATACTGTTCTACATATTTCTTGAGATCGTTAATCTCTTTCGTTACATCTTCCTGGCTGATACCATCTTTCATGAGGTTGTAACTATAGGTGGAAATACAGTTAGCTATTGACAGGTTCAACTGTAGATTTACTAATTCACCGTTATCCTGCTCTTTAGCCTTAATCAGATTATTCCAGTATTCCTTATACATTCCACCGTCATTCGACTCTGTAATTGATACCGTAATATTCTTCTTAAAAGAAGCAAGTTGGTAATAAACCTCAGCAAGATCGCTCTCATAGTCATCATCTACAGCATCCTTAAACCACTTAATAGATGTTATCATTCCGTTATCTGTGTCTGGATAAAAGAACCAGTATAACTTACCTATGTCGTAAGCAAGCTCTCCATATCTTTTATTACTCTTCAGGTAATCAAGATTTGGATTTACATAATTTAACAGTATTGCCTCCTCTTCCAAAGAGAACTCACCATCAATCTTAATGGTATCTATAAGACCAAAATAAGGATCTATTTTTGTAGCATCCTTATCTAATACAGCCTCATAATCCTCTACCCTACCAGACTGCTGGGCAACCAGATACAAATTATTATATGTACGTAACTGCTCCGCATTATACATACCAAAAGGTATTATACTGATTATCATTAAGAATATACCCGTCAAGAACATTCCAGCAGTTATGGTTACTTTTCTTCTTAACTTGTTTCTGTAAGCTGTATCCAGAGTATTATAATACTGTAAATCATACAACAACTCTTCACATCTCTGATACCTGTCATCTGGATTAGGTTGGATGCACTTATTTACTATCTTCTCTATACCAACTGATATACTACTATCCAAAGACCGGACAGATGGAACATTACCAGCGAACCTCTCTTTCTTAGGTATACTTGCTGGATTTATACCAGTCAACATATTGAACATTGTCATTCCTATGCCATAAATATCAGATCTGAGATCACATATTCCGCCATTCTTAGACTGTTCAGGTGCTGCATACCCATCTGTACCCATTGCCTTTCCGTAGCTGAAACCTTTCTCTCTGACTACTACAGAAATTCCGAAGTCTATCAGCTTAATGCTGGCGTCACTCTGAATCATAATATTATTTGGTTTCATATCCCTATAAAAAATGGGGTGTTCTCTGTTATGCAGATAGATCATTACCCTACATACCTGAGTCATCCAAGAGACTACAAGTTTCTGTGGTACTCTGCCATTGGAACTCTTATTCGTCATCCAATCACGAATACTGATTCCGTCTACATAATCCATAATGATTAACTTAGAATCCTGCCAATCCTCTATAGTTACTATTCTAGGTATGTAACTATGATTCAAACTCTTCAATATGTTGGATTCCTTAAGTATTGCTACATATTCTGCATTACTAGAACCATCATCATTTCTTCTGATCTCTTTCATGCACCATTGCTTATGTAACTGTGAGTCCTGAACCATGTATACATTCGACATACCCTTGGTTTGGATGATCTTTATTATCTCGTATCTACCATTCAGAACCTTATCTCCAACATTATAAGCTCCTCTAACATGTTTCTTTCTCTTTTCTGCCAATTACAATGCACCCCCTATCATAGATAACACACTCGCTATCCCAATAGATACTGAGCCACTTACACAAAGGTAAATACCGAGCAGTATAGCAAGAATCATTATTAGCTTGCTAACTTTCTTTAATACCTTTATACCTATTAGTATTGCTAATAAGCCAATCAATATTCTCATGTTACTCTCCCATCTGTAGTGTGCTTACTGTAATGTTATCTGTTTCACCATACCCTATACACTTCTGTACCAACTCGGGCAGGTTAAACAGCTCATCCTCGTTAAATACAACATCATCAAAATAATGCCATAAACCATCAGAACAACATAAGAACATATCTCCAGGTTTATACTCACCTGTATAATAATCTACATCAATGTTCTCTTGAACACCGATACATCTTGTTAATTTGTTCTTATATTTCTTGTACATCTCTGGATCGTTTTTCTTTGTGATCTTGTATTTTGCTAATGCACTATGATCCCTGGTTAAAGGATTAAACTCATGATCTCTTAAGAGGTAGCAACGGCTATCACCTATATGAGCTATCTCATATACCCCATCCATACAAACAATAACCGTACATGTAGTACCCATAGATTTCTCCTCTGCCTTAGATAACGTTCTAATAGTATCATTAGACCTGCTAAGTACATCTAGTAAACCTTTCACTCCTACATGGTTTGTTAAATACTCTCTAACATCAGATACAACTATCTTACTAGCTAATCCTCCATCATCGAGACCACCCATACCATCACAAATACAAACAACACCAACCTCACTACCATCTACCATAAGCCTCGCTGACCAGAAATTATCTTGATTGTCTTTGCGTTTTACTCCTATGTCTGATAAAGAGTTTATCTTCATCTTATCTACCCCCATAATATACTGTTACCCCTATACTGGGATCATAATAATTTCTATTACCAGTAGCTCTGTAATTGGATAAACAAGATTCCTCGTATCTTAAGATGATCTCCGCTGCGCTTACCCCAGTTCTCGTATACAGATAGCTTGCAAAATACTCTCTAAGTGCTTCCCTACTTCCAATGTAATAACGGTATAACATACATATCTCCTCCTTTGTACTTAATCTACTATAGTATAATTAATACCATTCTTAAACTTAATTTCAGAATCATCTCTTACAACATTCACTAACAGGTCTCTTCCGAAAACATTTAAAAAATCATATGTGCCGTTTACTAAGTAAACATTACCACCTACAATCTTTTCGAAATACCCCTCAAATCGTACAACACCATTTAATGAATTATACTTAACCTCTCCAACATTCATATTCAACCTGTAAGATACCCACGTACATACGCCATTCTCATAAGCTAAATATGAATAGGTAAGAATACTTCCCTCTTTAGTAAGAACTACACTTCTTCTATTTAATGCTTTTCTAAAATCATCCTCGACATAACTCATAAACATATAAGTCATAGCCACAATTGATAATAAAAATACAACAATGCAGTTTACAAAATACATCCTACCCATACTTAAAGCCGAATTACGCATCAAGTACCAGCTATAAACAGCAGAACATGCAAAAGCAACTGAACAAGCTAACCGAGCTCTGATAGAAAGAATTAAGCCAATGTTTCTACTTTTAATACATTTTAAGGCGTTTAAATCTCCTCTCATTACTACCCTAGAGCTCAACAACAAACACCTCCCCATTTCCATGACTTAAAACAACCTCATCATCTGGATGCAATACATGAGAACTTCCCTTAGGCATTCTCTTGCCATTAATGTATGTACCATTTGATGAGTTTAAATCCTTTATCATTGCCTTTCCATCCTCAAGGTAGATCTTGCAATGAGCCTTAGTAATACTTCCATTTCCATGTATTACGAAATCCGACTGAGATGATGATCTTCCAATTACAGTACCCGATTCTGTAAACGGTAAGCGAACCTCATCTTTCATGTATACTAAATACTTATCTCTACCTAAGAGCAGGTCATCGTTATCATCTATTAACTCTGTGGCACTCTCATCGTCCATATCACTCGTGCTTTCACAGTAGTCAAACACTCCAACAGACATTCTTTCTGGAAATATATACCTTGCACTAGCACAATTCACACTACCCAAAGACCACTTAGCATTAAGAAAAGATAGCAAATCTAACTCTTCATCATCGCTTCTTATAAACAGTATGTTACCTTCTGGATTTACTACTACCCTACTCACACCAGACATATCTACATTTGACTCTAAAGCCTTTCTGTATACATCCAGTATCGTTGCTCCTACCTCTTTTGTAATCTCAGATGGTTCCTTAAATGATTCCAGTGTTTTATCATTTTCAAAATCTTCTAAATTTATAACATACAAAGCACTCATCTTTTAACCTCCAAAGGGATGTACTAATGTACATCCCTAATTTAATCCTTATTACCTTTTTATAGTTTCTTCTTCATCGTCCAGAAGTTCGGTATCAACTTCTTCAGATTCTTTCTCTGCTTTGGCTTCCTCAGTGGATTCTGGACTCTCAACACTCTCTTCTACATCATCAGATTCATCCTCGTCCGATAATACCCTACCCTCTGGCTTCATTGCTGGTAAAGGAAAATCAACAGGTTCTTTCTTCTCTACTGTTGTATCTTTTGATTCTGCTGTCTTCTCTTCCTTAACTTCTTTTACATCCTCCTTAGAGTCATCCTCAGCTTTTTCTTTGGATTCTGGATTCTTGATATCCTCTGGCAACATCACTGAGACAAACTGCATTACCATAACACCGATAATTCCAACAGTTGAATATGCCCTCTGAGCTACCTCATAGGCATCATCCTTATTGCCGATAGATGTGAAATATACTATAAGTATCATCACAACAGCAAATATATTGCTTATCCTCAACAGGACTTCACTGAACTGTAAATTTCCATATGGTAAGAACTTTCCGCCGTGCATCCTAAGCTGTATTAATACTGATACAACAAGTACCACGGCGTACCCAGTCCAGACCTTCGGTAAAAGCCTTACGAATAATTCTACATCCTTAACTCCGTCATTCATAAGTACATACATACTTATTAAACAGCCAACCAGCCACACTCCAGCTATGGCTCTCTTAACAACTCCCTCAGATAAATCTCTCACTTTCGTTCACCAACCTATAAATTAATTTTGCTAAAATATATTTTTTCATAAAACCCCTACAGGGCTTCTAATTTAAGAGCATCATTTAAAGACTCTTTCTCCTCCGCCGTAAGCTCCTTTTCAAGGTCCTCATCACCTGTATAATACAGGTTGTACAAACTCTCTACAGTATAATATCCGTGTTTCATGAGTTTCTTTCTAAGTCTTCTTCTAAGAAAGATACTGTAAAGATTCGTACCGTCTACATCAAGTAGAGTCTTTGCGTATTCGCTCACTAACCGATTCAGTTCACTCTTATACCCCTCAATATACTTAGCAAACTCCTCATACTCGATATTATACCTTGCAAGAATATCCTTTACTAACATTCTCTCATGAAAATACTCCCATGGCAATGTCCAGTCCAGATCTCCTTTTGCTAACAAAGTGGTATCAAGAATGTACTGCAAGTTATTGGCATACTCCTCGACGATATCTACCTCAAGATCCTTAGATCTTATACCACCGAGCAGATACTCTTTAGTGTAACACTTAAATGGGTCTCTTGCTCTCAGATACCCTTTATTGTATGAGATTCTTGCTGTTACATACATATACGTATCTTCCGGAGACATATTAAAACAATCCTTGTAAAATCTCGATACCTCTTTAGCGATTCTTTTCTCGTCTCCACTTCTCAGCTCTTTAATATTTAAACCCATATAACCACCCCTTATCTTTTTTAATACTATCATACTACTGACTGATAATATTTAACTATGTTTCTATTTCATCTCTTGATTCTGCAAATTTAAATTAACGTTGGAAATTTCATTTATCTCTAAAAGTAAGAAAAAACTCGGCTATGTAATTTTCAGCTCCACCAGTAACACAACACATTGAAAACAAATAAAATTAGTAAAAATTTAAATACATTTTACCTATGTTTCTAATATGAAAAATCACCACTTAACATAGCTCAAATCGCTACTTAAAATAAGAGACAAACCTGTAAACTTACCTAGAAAACAAATCTAAAACAGGCAATTTAAAGCTTTAAGCAGTTACACTCGTCAAGTCTAAGCTTCTGTAATTTGGATTGCTCGTTTTATAATCATTCTTGTAATTTCCTAAGTCTGACTTATACAGCTCCCTGCCTTTTAATACTCTTTCGTACTCAAGGTTCTTGATAATATACCCTTTTACAGCTTCAAGATCATGAGACATCGTACTCTCGCAAATACTGTAGATACCATTGCTACCGCTCTCAGCACATCGTTTCTTTCCGAAAATCACCTGATACCCTTTATAATCTTTAGATACGTGATCTGAAATACGAATTGATCCTACTCGCTTATAATCAATATCTAAGTAGATGCTGCTTGAACTAACCGATCTACACATTGATACCCTAAACTGTTTGTCGAGCAAACCCTTTGTAAAGGCAGATACAATATCTTCAAACATAAATGCATTCGAAAACTTCTCTTTCATTGCCTTAGCTGTGCTCTTGCAACTACCAGAATTGTAACTTTCTCCGAACATCTCTAATGCATTCGCAATACTACGAAGCATTGAAGCTGACGCATAGTTATCATAATTCTTTTTCTTACCATCTCGATCAATATACCCTTTAGCAAACTCCTTTAGATCGTTTGCCATATGGCTTACAGCAGTTCCCTTCAGATCGTAGACTTTTAAATCTCTGTTAGAGGTCTCCTTGCAGTACTGTATTACTGTTACTGCATAGTATTCCAACATATTACAAGCCTCTAAGTTTCGTTCATTTAGAACTAAATCTCCATTTGATGCAAATGTAACGCTCATTTAATCACCCTTTCAAATATCTATTTCAAGGGGTGTACTACACCCCTTTATTTCTTATATTGTAACATATATTACATATTATTACAATGCTTATTAGGACACAACTAATCTAATTCTATTATTTCATTGTGGTTATCTGTATCCTCTATTGTACCACAAGATACATCTTCTTTTTTTTCACTCTAATCTCTCCCTTATCTTCTATTTGTATATTAAAAAACCCTAGTATCTCTACTAGGGTTACACAGGGTTGTACTTTAGGATTACTTTCCTCGGAGATCAATCTTGAAAGGTATCATAGCAATAAGTGTTTTTTCACAAAATCAACCCTATGATTAGGCGTCTGACTACTGCCGCCAGTCTCTCTAAAAGAGCGTTTTCTTTAAACTAACGTCTAACTTTTGGGAAACAGTCAAGAAACATGCAAAAAACACATCTTAACAAGATGTGATTGGGTACTCCACTACTGCCACGGATCTGCATACCGGAGAAAATGCCGTTCTCTTTGAACTAATACTCAACAATTCTTCTATAAAGAGTAAGGTCTAAGCGCATGAAGTTACGCTTAGAATACCCACCCCGCTACTGCCACGGGTACGCAACGTATCTAATAACGCTGCGTGTTTTCTTTAAACTAATGGGTACTCAAAGTAAGGAACTATAGGTCTTTCGACCATTAGATGCATAACTCTTGCAAGCTATCTCTCCCCTTAGGGTGTTCTCTCCTAAACTAGCATCTAAAAATGAAAAAGAATATGTAGTGTTGGGATTTACCCCAATTAGCCGCTCCGCTACTGCCACGGACTCTCTCATAGAATCATGAGCGTTTTCTACTTAAACTATCGGCTAACCAAAAGTATTAAAAGGAAAAACAAATGAAAGAGTGGAATTACCAAAAATGGCTCTTCCAAGTAGGTGACTAGTCTCTGAAACTAGATCTTCCGAACTGGCTCGGACGTTTTACATCTTAAACTATCACCTAAACCTCTCTACAAAGAAGCAGAAAGCGGAAAATACCAAAAACCTTCTAAAGTAACTTGTAATACATTGGCTATATTCCTAAGTTACTGTCGACATACCCTGTAGAAAGTCCAGAGAGGGAAATTCGGCAAAACCTCTCAGTAGATAGCTCGTTACTGCCACGAGATCTCATAAAATGTGTTTTCTTTAAACTACTATCTAACCAAAAATGAAAAACCAGAGGAAGAAAGACTTAGAACATTTATGCCCCAGTCTTAATAGATGCTCCGCTACTGCCACGGATCTCTGGCATGCGCAACCAGCGTTTTCTTTAAACTAACACCTACTGTCGTTGTTCTTTGTTCACTTGCCCATTGCTTTGAATAAATGAAAGGAGTATCTTAAGGGCAATTACCCTACTGCCCTTATTAGATGGTCAGCCATTGCAACTGATTTTTGCACAGCTTGTATACAGTGCTTGTTTTCTCTTAAACTACCATCTAAACTAGAGGTTTGTAACAGATGACATACTAAAATGCCATTAGGTAGTCCGCTACTGCCACGGATCTCAGATAATCTGTGTTTTCTTTAAACTACTACCTAACAAAGCAGTTAACTATCCTACTTCTAAGGAGATCTAGCATGATTAGCAACAACCTGCCAGATTAGATAGTCCGTTACTGCCACGGAATCTTAGAATTCTCTACATTTTCTTTAAACTACTATCTAACCCATATCTATACTCTGAAAAAGGAAGTCCTAATAGGTTGTCCAAAAACCTATTAGATTAGGTGCTCCGCTACTGCCACGGATCTTCATGCGCACTGCTGTTTTCTTTAAACTAGCACCTAACATTTACAATTCGGGTAGCCAGCTCTGGCAGAGAATTTTTCTCTTTAATACTACCCAATAGAGCATCTACGTACTGCCCGTAGTTCTTAAATTCAAAAAGTGTTTTCTATTAAACTAATGCTCTTGTATGAAAATAGATGAACAACTATTGAACACCTATAATGGGTATTTAGGACTCGAACCTAATTCTCTTAGAAAACACAAATTGGGAAGTTGCGCTTCAAATATTCCTGCGTACTCGTGTATCTAAGCATTCTACCATATAAACTAATACCCTAACTAGAATATCGAACCTACTTATCCAGAATTTTCAAAGGTTCTTACCTAGATGACATCTAACTGTCACATGTTAGCACTAACTAGAATACCGAACCTATACTTATCTGGAATTTTCAAAAGTTCTTATCTAGTTGTTGCATGTGTTAGCCCAACCACCTACCCTATTTTAACTAGAATATCAAACCTATACTTATCTAGAATTTTCAAAAGTTCTATCTAGATGACATCTGGCTGTCACATGTTAGTCTTCTTAGTCTTCTTCAAGCACCTACCCTATTGGGTGCCTTATGACCAACGCCGTATCCTTATCGTAGATACCACCACGTCGCTTTATTACACAGCAAAGGTCCATTACCTAATACTTAGGGACGGCAATGGAAAGTCCCAGTCGATGACAGAACTCAGCGGAGATGTCTCGGCATATCTGCACCAACTTCGTAAATCCGCATACCATACTCTTCAAAGGCTGCGACCATTTACGACTGATAATCTCACATAACTACCCAGTCTTGGTGGACTATCAGATTACTTTTTGCACATGATTTAAACCTACATAGTCTAAATCGAACGAATCATGATACACATTGCGATTTCTTTAACAGAATCTACATACCCTGCTAGTCAGCATCTAAACCGAGATACCTAATCGCTATCACTCGACGTCTTACGGATGCTGTGCAACACCCGACTTTCTACCCGGTGATCCTATCTCTTACAGATTCACCGCAATCTTAAATAGCAGAACCTTAGCTGCTCTTTAGAGTAATACCCACTACCTGGTGGGTTATCATTTACTTAGTATCTAGCTATTAAGTTCTATGTAGGAGAACCGTTCACGTTATGCCTACTCATAACTATTAGATTACTAAGTCGGCACTACATATGCCGATGGAGCTTGAGGGACTCGAACCCACGACCATCCGGTTATGAGCCGGACGCTCTGACCAACTGAGCTAAAGCTCCTTACTCTCGTATACCCTGGCAGATTACGAGAGTTTTATGGTTTTACAGCCATACTATGTATATTAAACAGCTAACTGTCTAATACCTTAACTTGTATGATATAAGTATAACATTTATCTTTGCTTACTACAACTGCTTTTAAATAAAAGTTTTTTTATTTCTCTTTTTTATTTAATAGCGGTTGCTTCAGACCACACACTGAATGTTTCATTTTCACCGTATGCTTTTACCATTACGGTTGCATCATCCATACCATCAGCAAAAAATCCATCTGTGTAATTCGTTGCATAGAATGATGTGTATGGCGTATCAAATTCTTTGTAAGATCCGTCTGCTTTTGTAACTCTAACTTTGTAAGACGTAGCATTCTCTACTTCGTTCCAGTTTGCTGAAAAAACTGCATAGTTAAAGTATCTCGATGCAGTTTTGAAATAAGTAGCATGATTTACTGTTGGTTTTTCAAGAATACACTTCTCCATCCAGTTTTTCGCTGCGTTTTTCGCTGCGTTATCAAGAGCATCTCCTAAAGCACCATCAGGCTTAAAATTGATGTCTGGAATTTCAACAGACGGTGTTTTTAATGATGGTGTACACGCATATACTGGCATAGAAAACCCTGCAACCATCACAGTTACCATTAAAGCACTTACTAATTTTTTCATACCTTTCATTCCTTTCTTTAGTTAGCATGTTTACATTGTTCTTTATATAATAAGTTATCACTTATTATCCAATTGTAATTTACTGAACCATAGCATATTCTAACACTATTCTACATGAGATGCAACTCAATTTAAAAAAGTTTCTTTTAAATCAACCTTGCTATTTATTCTTATGAAGTCAACAGCACACAACATTACAGCAACACAAACCATTATACCACAAGAATCATCTTTAATATTACCAAAATACCCACATAACCCTGCTGCCAATATTATTGCATTCACAATATTGTTGCCTAATGAACCTAAATATATCTGTATGGCTTCCCTGTCACTTATCTTACCAGCTATATTAAAGTAGATTCGTGCAATATACCCATGCATCGCAAGAGTTGTCATCAAAGATGCAAACATCAGACATCTGAACATCCAAATTCCATTTTTAAAATAAAGCGTTAGAAAGTCTCCTGCAAGAATATCAGCTATTGCACACAAAAGAAGAAATTCTCTTTTTCTTCTTGCCCTGATACCATATTCATTGTAATCCATATTCTTCCTCCTAATCTACAACAAGATACAGAATATAGAAAAAATTAAATAAGACGGTATGCTATTCAAAAATAACATACCGTCTTAAAACCAACTATGTAGGAATACCCTACTTACTAATATAAGTAGACAATTCACTTCTACTCTTAAGGATATCTCCCTTGCAGTAAACATCCCTAGCAGATACCAACTTTCTTACTTTACCCTCTACATATATCTTAGCTGTGTATTCACTCTCCAAATCTACCCTAATATAATCGAAATCTCCCTGCATCCCTATTTTTACAGATTCTACATTCCTATCAGCTGCCTTTCTACAAAAACTCTTAGCTTTTGTATACTCCTTTTTACCTGTTTCACAGTAGAATCTATCCCTTCCAACAGAACTTCTGGTAACTCTTCCAGTAATGCAGATGTTTCCATCTGATAATACTGAATCCGCCTTACCATAGAGTACAACAGGATCAGAGGACTTCATGTAATCTATTACACAGTCCTCTGCTTTTATCTTTAGCTCGAAATCTTTATCACATAACTGTATTAGTCTATCATCTGTCTCCAGAAACTGACCAGAAATCTTTACAGTGTTCGTGTCTATGACACTCTTATCCAAAGTAATTCTACCCATAACTACATCTCCTTTAAGTCAGAAATGATCTCTTCTTTCTTATTTGATACATAGTTCTCGATAAAAATTGCTACTGCTACAACACCACCAGATATCAGCATTCCTAAGATATGCTGCAAATCTAACGGTGAAAACTCTAGACCATCTAAAAAACCAGCGCATGCAAAGAAAGAAATCGCTGCACCTGTAGATAATACCCATCCTGCCCTACTAAGCACTTTTAATTTTCCTAACTCACCTACTGCTTTCTTTTGCTTTTTGCTTAATTCTACTTTCATCTCACGTACCTCCTTTACTATACCCCTATAGTAACATAGTCTAAGAAAAGGTACAACTTATCTTAAAAGACTTTTTAATACTTGATTAAGTATATATTGACTATATTTTATAAATATAGTCAATATATCTTAAACTTAGATTTTACCTACTACAGATATATGGTTTACATACCTTCCATAAGCTCTAAAGCTACCGAACAATAATCTTTACATACACTCAAATCTGGTGGAGTAGATAACCCATCTCTTAATCCTAAGAAAAGTTCAAAGAATTCATTCTCATCATCTTCTTCCGATACACTAAATGATGCATCAATTTCATTCATATTCAAAACAGTAGCCATTGCATCTATTACGCTACCATTCACATCTCCATCTTTAGCACATAAAAACACTTCTCCGAAAACTCCTACCTCGAATACGCTATCAAGAGCCTTTAACTGCTTACTTAACATAGTTAAGTACACACCAATACCAAGATGTATACCCATAGGATATCCAGCAAGGTCAACTAAATATCCTATAGCTATTTTTCCATTCTGAATAAACGACACAAAGTATCCAGCAATCGCTTGAGTACCAAATAATTCAACTTTTACACGATACAAATTACCATGTCGTAATACATTTTCATACATCTCTCTAACTTCATGGCTTACAGTCTCAATGTTGTCTAAAACATCAGTAAGCTGCTCTCCGCGCTCTACATACTCAACAGAAATAATACTATCCTCTTTATGAGTATTACTTACCATTCCAGGTATATCTACATATGAGCTACCGGTATAAAGCATCTCATATGGGTTATCTTTAAATGTTTTCTTAAGTTCTTCTTTAAAATCAGTGATGTTCATATTATTTACCATCCTTGTCTAACAGTTCATAAGCTACACTAAAATAACTCCTGGACACCTCTAAATCTTCGGTCGTTACTTTTCCTCCTTTTATTCCGAGATATAAGACAAATGAATTGTCACTAAGATGTACAGATCCTCCGGAAATACCTCTCACTCCTAAGAATGTACGAACCACGGTTCGAAGATCGAACTCACACTCCTGTTCACAAACATCGATAGCTGGTTCTGCAAATATTCCTATCTCAATAGTACTCACAAGTGCACTTAACTGCTTATAAAGCATATCTAAATACCCTGCTATACCCATGTATACACCTGTATAATGGTCAATTATAACAATATCAGCAATGTAAAACTTATTCTTTAATACACCAGCGGTAAAGTACCCTATTAGGTCTTCTTTATCATCTATTACATTCTCTACTGAATACAAATTACCATGCTCTAAAGATTCAACAATAGCTTTATTTTTAAAACCTCTATCTCTCGCAAAGGAAGAAATATTAGATGGTAAGTCTTTACTTAAACAAGATACCTTGATTATTGAATCTTTAGTTCTCTTATTACTTGTACTATCATTACTAACATACAAGTCCCCAGCATAAAGCATTTCATGAGGATTATCTGCAAATGTTTTCAGTAACTCTTCTCTTAAAATGTCTGTATTCATAAAACACCTCCAACTGTTTTTTATTTAATTTTACCATATTTTATAAATTACTACAACATTTGAATAGAAAAAGGATGGTTCTTATCTGAACCATCCTTGTATATTTAACACTCAACAATTCTGAAATCTTAGATAATGACTCTGCAATCTAAAACTACTGTAAATATTAAGAAAAACTACTCTGAAATCCTAGCAGGTAGGGGTGCTTTTATGCACCCCTATCGTATTTAGTTCTTGTAAGTAAATACCCAGTCCTTACCGTTGTATACCCAGCATTCACCCCAGCCATACTCATTATCAGACATGATCCGTAAGTCCTCATCACGATCATTTGGCAGGCTTACTGAATGATTTAAACGGTATTCATCGATAAAAGTGTAGTCCTCTTCCAACTGATCCTTTACAGCATCCATACCGTAATCTTCAGCTTTTGGTGAGAACAGGTGAATGCTTACAATATCATTGTCCATTCCAGCTGGCAACAGGTCAAAATTTGGTTTTACCAGATCATTATACTTTTTCATAAACTTATCAGCATCACTAGCTGATTCAAAATATAATGACCAATGGAGTTCCTGATTGTCACCTTCATTATGGGCTACACAAGTGCTAACCCCCATATGAATACCGCTTTCCTTAAGTACATAGAGAATAGAGTCATTTACTACGAGTTCAATGTTGCGTGTTTTGTACATATCATGTACCTCCTTTATTTTTAGTACATATATAGTATAACATGCCTTATAACTGAATACTACACATTTCATAAAACTAGTTAATAAAAATGTATGGTGTTTTTAAAACACACTGCTGCTATTAAATTATTTCACTTCATAAGTAATATTAGTATGGTAACATATGACAGTAATCTAATGCTACTTAAACCATTCTAGACAGACATAGTAATTATTTTAGCATAGCTTTTACTCTATCTACCTGCAATACCGATCCATAGACTTTTTAAAGTGACCTATTGCCTACAATTAATATAGAAAAAATCGAATCTTATTTTTCTACGCAAAAATTCCCATTTTGCTAAAACGAGCTCCACCAATAACCCGACAATGGAAAAACGAAAAAATTATGGTATTAATTAAGCAGTTTTTATCCTAGTATTAAACCAGAAAATTTACACTTAAAATACGAAAAATTGCATATTAAAATATTCAACAAAAATCCTAAATTTCGTTTTTACATAGCTTAAAATTGCCTTGAAAATAATCTTAAAAAGAGACACCCTGTGCATATTACAAGATGTCTCTTTAGCTACCCTATTTAGATTCGAACCATCAAACTACATTTCTTCATAGAAATATAATCTGTGTTACAGTCATGTACTGGTCTCCCTGTGTCTAATTTATTTCCTCAAACCACAAGTCATCCCAATCACAAATACCATTGCCATGAGATGACATTACAGTTGCATTATATGAAGATAAACCATGAGACTTAAGAACCTCACGGATATTCTGTCTACCCGGTGGACATACCCTCTTATGAAGCCAATACATAGCATCCTCACCATCTATCACAGTTCTACCCCTACTAGACCACTCGCTCATTAACCAGTTAGGATGTAATCCACAATAACTCTTTCTTAAGTATAATACACACTTATCTTCGTTGAAATTCATAACTATCCTACCCAAATCTTCTTTTGGATAATTTACATTTCGTATGATGTAGGTCTTGTTTTCTAACGGAAATACAACCTTAGGAAAACTATTAGGTATACTCTTAACTATACTATCCATAAAAATCTATCTCCTTTCTACTATAAGACCTAACTTTCTTAAATATGAATACCTATAACAAATTATATTCCACACCTTATCCATGAAATAATCTGGAACAACATCAGACATATTATAAAATATTCTTGTCCTATCACTCCTCTTTAACCTATTTACTACTACAGGATTTGAAATAAAATTTAGATTTTCCCTTAAACTTCCATACCCTATGAAGTTATTTACAGGTACATCTCTAAACTCTTCAAATCTACTTATATTGTTCTGAAGTACATTTTCCGGTACATTCATCTGTATAGGTCCTAACAGAGACAAACCATTGTCAAACAATGGAGCAGGTTTAATGATGTTATCACTACTTATCAAGAACTCTATGTTAGAATCATGCCTATCCCTGCTTACTATTATAAAATCAAAGACAAACATCATATCTAAAAATCTTGTAAAACCACATCTCTGAAAAGTATTTAATGGTTTCTCGCTATCTATTCTATACATTCTATAGAAGTCTCCAGCCGATACCCTACTACAACCATTCAACTTATAAGACTCAGAGTCGCATCCATAGGTTACATAATCTGTATGATTGACACGTACCAATAGTTTTCTTAACTTCTGATATACTACTGGAAAACCTAAAATCTTACCGAGTCTTCCAGCAATGACCTCATTTACAGATTCAAAACCTGTAAATCCATCTGGAAATGAATAATTAGATAACTTTACATAATGCATTTTACCATTATAAGTACCCTTAGTTTTCATATAACATCCATTGGATAACGAGTTTATAGTAGCACTCCAATCTACATTACGAGCATCTATAAGTTTATACATATTACACCACCCAATTCTGACTATTCGTCTGTATCAAAGTCACTTCCAAATTTCCGTTTCATATACTCTTTGATAGCTTTCTCTAAAATCTCTCTGCCATCCGAAGTCTTTACAAGTTCTTTCGGATCTATATCACCCAAACCTAATTCGCTAAGTGATACAGAATTCATTTCCATATCCATATCTTCATCTGTTGCAGATATGATGCAACTTGCAATCAGATTACTTATAACCTCAGCTTCTGTTTTCGTATGTTTGCCTGCATTTAAATACAATTTGTACATACCAGACTCTTTCTCTGCTCTGTATTTCTCTGATAGCCTATCTACAATAGCTCCTACAGCGAATTCAACAGCAATATAGCTACTCTCCTCTTCAATTGCCCAATTACCGATATTCAATACAATAGACAAATCATACTCAGCATACATCTCCTCTAAACTAGATAAATATGCTTCCACGCCATCTATGAATCCAGATACCCTTCCTCTATTACCCTTAGCAACTACAAGTATACAATCTCCTTCATCATTGAGAGCATCACTTGCTAAGACAATGAATCCACCTACTAACCCACGCTTATCTTCTACAAAATAAACATTGCAAGCTGGGTCCCAAAATAATTCTACCATATCAGCAATATCATTCTCATACCTGCTTCTAAGATATTTTACGAGAGCATTAACTTCTTCACTATCTTTTGTTTCTATATATCTTACTTTAATCTTTCCATCCTTACTTACTGTATCTTTATTATACAATAAACCTAATGGACTCTCCGTATACTTATCTAAAAGTTCTTTTACCCTATCAGCACCACTAATGTATTTCACTACTTTTCCTCCTAAATGTTACATATATTATAATAAGAGGATTAGTATACCTAACCCTCTTATATCTTATCATAATGGCTTCTTAAAGATCATGATGTTCTCTTTCTTCAGCTCACCAGCTGCCTGTTCTGCACTACCAGCCCTGGAAGTTACGCCGAGATAAACTGTATCAAATAATGGCATACCCTCCTCTGCTGAAATTCTTTTCCACTCATCTACATATGCTACCTCTCTACCGCTACCTACCTTAAAGTCTGCAATGTTTACTGCATATAATGCTCCAGGTTTCAACATATGATAAATGTTTTTGATGGTCTGACGTACATACCCTTCCAGCCACTGTTCCAGCTCTGGAAACTTATTGTAGCACTGAGTTTCTTCATCGGAGTACACCTCAAGGTTGAAGTACGGTGGAGAACTAAATGCAAAATCAATGCTGTTCTCTGGTCCACGAAAATCCTCACTACCACAACAATGAAGTTCATATGAATCTTCTTTTCCTGTAACCATCTCTATACAGTCACCAAGCTGATGCAGATGATACATTGTCTCAGTACAAGGATCTGTTCCTACATACCTAAAATTCTTTTTAGAAGAAAGTGCTCCAAGCATTCTTCCACCAAAACCGCAATTACCTGTTATGAACATCTTACCCTTATACCGGAGTACAAGCATATGACTAGGTACGACAAAACAGTATTTATCTTCCTGTTCTACCTTTTTAAAACTATACTTCTCGTTTACTAAATACTTTGAAGTACCCTTATAGCCATCAACATCTCTCTCTACATAGTAAATATCCTCTGCAACACGATCATTACCCATAACAGAGTAAAACCCTGTCATCCTACAAAGAGTATTTACAATATCAGCTGCATTTTTATTTAATGTAAACCATGTATCTGTACCCTTGAAGATACTCTCCAAGAAACGACACTTGTCATAGTAAGACATACCATAAAGATCCCTGCAAAACTTCTTGTAAAGAAATAAATCGTACTTAGACATAGATACAAAGTTGGTAGCCATAATGATCATATCCTTATCACTATAAACACGCTCTTTTGCACCAAACTCACAGACGATTGGAATCCCACCATCAAAACCGTCTAATATTTCACTCTGTTTAATCTTACGAACGCCCTCATAGCTTTCATAAACCACATCATGATTGCCGGTTAAGCAAGAAGCAAGCTCTTCATTTTCGTATTCATAAAAAGGCTCACTATTTTTATAGTGAATGTATTCCTCTGGTTTTACCATCTCAGCAGTACCGTTTTCATTGTACTGCAAAACCTTATCACCTTTCTTATATTCACTAATCGGCTTCCAACCATCACCACAAAAGAACTCTGTATCTCCCGATACACAACAGAAATCATAAATCACTCCGCCATCTGGACAAAACCTCTCATACACAGCCTTAGCGTTCATAGGTCTGAAATTCGTAGGTGCACTACCCACTAACCTCAATCCACCCATTACATTCGTTGGTACAGGACAACCATCCTTATACGAGTAACAGAACTTAATAGCTCTCTTAAGGTATTCATCATTGTGAAACTTCTCATACAGTGATCTGGCATTTGTTTTCTCCAGGTCATGGGCAGATGGAGTATCAAAAATATTTGGGAACAGGTAATTACATAACGTTGTCCCAATACCTGCACCACAGCTTACAGTGTTTCCATCAAACTTAGCTTTGTAAGAAATGCATTTCTCAATCTCGTCCACAATACCGAAATCTGAAAAATACTGGATTGGCAAAATGTCTTTCTCACGATAGATCTTTAATACATCTTCTACCATTTTATCCATTTTACATTCAATTTCTTTAGCTTTTGCTGTTTCCCCAGCTTCTACAGCTTTCTTACGCTGATCATCCAATGCAAGGTAATCTACAGCTCTGTACTTCTTAATCTCATCAAGTACATCTTCATACCCATTTTCCTGAGATTCAAACGGTTCGAAATTCCACTCGTGAAACTTACCCTTGTCTGCCATCTTGTTAATCTCATTTAAACTGAGCTCCCCATTCATAGGGGGAGAGAACCAGTTACTCATATATGCCTCCTATTATAACTCTACAATTTGATTCTTTCAGTTATTCTTCCTTACATAACAACTTAAATACTTTACACAATGTTTTTGATTTAACTCTACATTACTATACATCACCACACCCTGCAATAACTATACAGCACACTACGTCACACCACCGTACATAACCCTTGCTTTACCACAGATTACGAAACGAGGCAGAACCTTGCCAAATCTACACAATACTTTGCATTACTTCACGTCACCACTGCATTACCCTAGCTTACGTAACATGACAGAACCTTGCCACAGCCAAACAATGCCGCACAGTACAGCACGCAACCTTTGCTTTACAATATGTTGCTATATTGTATTGAACCTCTTTACCTTAACGTTACAATAGACTACATTACAGAACGTAACCTTTACTACACCTACAATAAAGCACATCACACTACAATACCTCTGCTTTACGATACGTCACCATGCATCACCCTTGCTTTACATACAAAGTCAATTCTATTAACCTTACCTATGCGTTACACAACCTCGCTAAACTGGACGCTACCATTGCTATAACATACTGCTAATTCTTACAACAGTTACTCGTTATATATGGCATAATTTTGCCAAACCTTGCACAACCATTGCTTTGTCCTCACTACTACACCATACTTTACAATACCGTACAGTACCTAACCAAAGCTTTGCCCTACATTACATTACCAAACTTTACCATTGCTTACATAAGGCTAGTTCTTAAATTACCTCAGCACTACCTTTACTCTACACAACCTCGCGCTGCCTTTGCTAAACTATACTTTGTTACATACCATTGCCTTACTTTACGAAACTTTACGTTACCTTACTATACCTATGCTTCACTAAACCTCACCCCACCATTGCTGAACAAAACCCATCCCCACAGCACATAACCATTGCTAAACTTTACGTTACGTCACAAAAACTAAACCATTGCACAACCTTGCATTACCGAGCAACACAACACTAAACCATTGCTAAACCATACGAAACGATGCATTACCATTGCTCTACATTGCGTCACAACACGAAACCATTGCTGTACCTTCACATCACTGAACGACACGACACCATTGCCAGACCATACGAAACGATGCATTACCCTTGCTAAACTATACTTTACACCATCATACTTTACCCCACACTACCTTACCATGGCAATATCATATTTTTTAGTACATATCTTATTATACACTAAATCAACCAGCACTACAATACTTTTTAGTACACAATACTCATTTTATCTAACTTATTATCTTTATTATTGTAAATCCACATATTTGTCTTCTTATACCCATTGTATTCTACAATAATATAGTTATTAGTTACCTCATTCTGTAAACTCTCACATACAGAATCTAAACTCTTGCCAGTACACATCGCTGTTTTCTCTGAGATAATAACCTTACCATCAAGTATAATGTACCCTCTGTACTCCATATTACTTTGTACGAGGTCAAATCTGTTCAAAACATCTATAAGGAAATCTTTCTCCTTAACATCATTGCAAGGAGTCTTGTACTCCCACACCATAGTTTCTTTTCTGTATATAGCCTTATACATTGTGCTTCGGTTTCTATACGAGTATCTAATGGAAATATATTTCTCCTTGCACACAAGACTTACGATCTCGAACGGGTACTCCTCTAACGTAATTAAACTACCCCTTGCCATATCAGCAAGACCATCCTCTAAAATTTTCACACAGCATTCTCTACTGAAAGATGCGTAAACAGGACTATACTCGCTAGATTCACATAAAGGATAACGTCTAATCTCATACCAGAGAACTCTATCTTCGCTCTTGATTGGAACTATCTTAAACCTATTTAATGTATAAGAACCTCTTTTCCCAGATACAATGCCAACCCATAAATCATCAGATACCATAAAGCAACTTCTAGACCCATTATTAGACCTGACATCCTGTAAAATGCATTCATACCCATTATGTTTCAATACATTTTCTACTGTGTCTAATTCTGACTCTGAAAATTTACAGCATACATCGCCATACATTTCCCTCATTGATTCAATCAACGTATCTCTTTTTAACGTATCCCATTTTAAATCAAGGGATCCTAAAACCTTATTAAACTTTGCAGGGTTAATCACCATATATGTTCCGTCGCATAACATCTTCAAACCTACATCAGAATAACATTCGTTTTCCTTGTATTTAAACACTTGCAAGTTAATCTTAGTATTGCATGGGCATAAATGCATCAGCCTTCCAAGCGTCTGACACATACTAGGATTGCAAAATGCATCTTTCATCTTAAACAATACAGCCATCTTAATCCAGGAAATACAATTAAAACCAAGATCCTTTCCTAAAATCATATTATCTGTATCGTATAAGTATCTGCACACAAGAGAACCCTTTAAAAGTGAAATCCCATATACATCTCCAAACTTCAAATATAACACATGCAACGTACCATCTGTCATTGAAAAAAGTAATAAGCTATGACCTAAAGGATTCTTATACCCATAAGCATATGCTATTTTCTCTTTCTCAATATTCTTATTCAGTTTTACGATACCCTCCAACTCCTCTGAAGAAAATCTCTCATAGTCAATCAGCTTACAATGACCTACTTTAACGTCTCTGACTAATGGATCAAAATGAGTCGGCTTAGTATTATTCACTACCCCTACTGCCGTTTTGCATAATAACATACCAGTATCCATAATATCTCTTACGAAAAGATGACTCTCTCCTATTTTCACCAATGACCCTCTTAAATCCATATTTCCTCCTCAGTACCTAAACTAGATTATTTTCTTTAAAATTTTCTAAATCAAAACCATTTATTAAAGTAGAAACAGAATCCATTGAACCCACAGATACTTTTATCAATGTTACGCTTACATTATTAATCTTTATCTTTTGTAACTCTGTAGATTTTGTTTCCACTTTAATTAAAAACTCCATACCATTCTCGTTGTAATAAAAACTTACATATACATAATCTGAACCTCTCCTAAATCCACATATCACACAACACGTCTCTAACAACCTTATCCCACAAAATCCAAACAACACAAACTTATACTTGTATGATCTTAGCTGTCTTAACAGCTCTTCAAAGTTCATGGTTGAATACTTAAATATGCAATACCCCTTTCCACTCTCTATTACCCTAGATAGTAAAATCGGATTTTTCACTATATCTATACCGACTTCCTTAGCTATCTCATATTCATAACTACGTGAGTATACATCACTGTAAACAAGTTTTATACTATCTTCTACTAAAACCTCAACAGTTACATCTCCGGTATCGCTCTTATATACCCTTGTATCACCTTCCTTGAATAAAAACATATTATTACTTTTAAGATCGCTCACTACCTTTGGAAGAAATCCTAAACTAAGCTGACCTAACGTATCCTCTTCATAGTATCCAGCACTACTCTTATACTCATAACTATTAAACATGTTCCACAAGCACATACTGCTTAAAAGAAGATGATGTTTCTTTAGTATCTTATTTAATACTGGATATGAACTTAAAAGCCTATAGTTATTTATATCATATACCTTTTCACCTAAAAATACAAGTATGTTCTTATCAGTTGTTAAACTATTGAAGAAAACTATATCTTCTATCTTATATTTTACACTACCATCTATTACTCTTATCTCGAATAACTTAGCTTTTGTTAAGGTGTAGAAATACATTTTAATACAACTTATGTTATATTTTATATACTTAATTTGTATTCCTATACTTTTCAGCTCATTCTTTATGACGTCTGTGTATTTTATCGTTCTGTCGCACAAAACTATCTCTTGACGTAACTTATACCCTTTAGCTCTTAACTCCTCCATTCTCTTGTTTAACACTTCCATAGATAATACCGACATTCTCATAAAATTACCTCCTATGATATCCTTCTTACGGTATTATCTTTTGTATTTTTACTATTTTCTCTTAAAATTTGTTATATAAAAATGGGAGTAGCCAAAACGCTACTCCCACTAATATATGTAGATATATGCCATCTACTATATATCATACCACACTTTTAAAAATAGCGCAATAACCTTTTAAAATTTTAATATGAGCTCGATGAAGTTGTACTTGAATTGCTGTTTACATCACTATTATCATCCGTATCATCGTCATATCTTGACTTATTGATTGTAACACCCTTATCCTCGGATGGATCATCAATGTCTCCAGCAAGTACCCTAAACCATACAGGTTCTTCTCTTCTAGCAAAATCCTTACCCCATATTAAATATCTAAGATTAAGCTCTGTGCTCCTACCCCACGATTCTATCGTGCCTGTCTCATCTGGATTCAATGTTATACTATCCTGTAAACCATAGATAATACCAGTTCTAGATCCACAATTCGCAGATGCATCGGATATACAGCTATTATCATTAATAGTTATAGCCTTATCTGACATATTTGTTATACTGAATGTACAATAATAATACTGCACCTCAGAAGATACATCAATACCTCTATTTCGTACATCCTTGCTTTCTATCCACTTAATAGCATCTTCAGACACACCGAAATCTGTCATTCTAACACTAATTGGATATTTAACAAGCTTACCATCCTCATCAGATAAGACATCGGTTACAACATCTGTATTCAACCCTGCAGGATTCTCTAAAGTGCCATCACCAATCTCGGCACTAATAGCCTTCTTCACATCGTTACCCTGATCATCTTCCTCGGAATACTCATTCTGCAAATAGTAAGTTCCACACCATTTATCAGACATTAATTCTTTCCAGTTATACTTATCCGGTATACTCTGCATTGCTTTCTCATCTGCTGACAAGGAATCCCAGTCTTTCCATTCCTTTGTTGGTTCTATGACCTGTATCTCTTTTACAGGCTCCTCTTTATTCTCTTTGTCCTGGCTATTATTCCACTCAGACCATGCAGGGTTCTCTACCCCCACAGAACTTGCAACGGCAGAAAATCTCTCCATTAGATTACGTAGCTCATCGCTGCTGAATAATACCCTATCAAGGTATATATCCTCAAGATTACCAACATAATAATTCCCAGCAGATCCATTCAAATCCGGAACCCTATATACAGTTCTTAAAGGTATCTCATCATCCTTTAATGAACCTATGTACTGGCAGAATATATCTACCAACTTATTAGGGTAATCTACATCGCCAACACGTAGTTTTGCTTTTGTCATTAGATCTGATATTTTATCCCTATCAATCTTGACTCTTGAATAATCTATGTACGTAGTTAAAACAGGTTCTCCTACTCCTACTGTTGAATCTCTGTATTCGGGGTTGTTGTCTGTATCTATCAGCTTATACCCTAACACATTCATATCCCTAGTTACAACAGGTGTATAAGAAACTGTACCAGCTACTTTCTTATAAAAGTTAAGCTTATCTTCATCACCATTTGCGTATGCTATCTCCTGGTGGATATAGCTATCTTCGCCTGTGCTATCTAAATTAGCAACAGACATTGAAAACCAGTTTAAAGCGTTTAAACCGGTCTCATCATCGTCTACACTAATCTCCTCAGGATACTTAATATACTTAGTGTAAACCCCTAAACTCATAACAGCAAGCACTGCACTCGACATAATGCCAGTACATATACTTAAAAATACCCTTCCGCCACTGACTCTCTTCATCTTAGGGTTGTACTTATTTACAACCCTTTTCTTTCTTCTCTTTTTGCCTGTAGAACTGGGTGTACCATTCTTAGGAGCTTTCTCTTTTGTCTTAGAAGTTTCTCCTAAGAGTTCATCCAGATCCAAATCGAAATCACTCATACACTACCTCCTAGAAAGTTACGCCTACCCCATCCAGTATGCTAGTCATATCGAATCCACCATCTTCCTTAGGTTCTTCCTCATCTGCAAAGAGATTAAATACCTCATCTGGTACACTCTTAACCTCTTTTAACTTAATCTCTGGAGCAGTTTCCGGTTCTTTTACTGTTGGTTTCTCTGCTGCAAAATCTTCTTTATCAAAAGTACCCTCTGGGGTAGGTGCCTTTGCAACAGCACTCTCCTTACCAGCAAGCATACTCATAATTTCTGCATTCTGCTTCATGAGATCTTTAACAGTATTTCTGAGTTCTTCTACTTCTTCTTTAAGCTGGCTATCTTCTGGAGTGTGATCCATAGTGCTGGTTGGAACACTTTCTGCTTTAGCTTCTGGCTTCTCTTTCTTAAACTCTTTTAAGCCTTTAGCAGAAGTCAGCTTAAGCTCATCTGTAAACATTCCTAAATTCATCAGAGACTCTGTCATACCATTGATAGCATCGTCTAATGAATCTACGCTTGCTTTCTTCATGTCATCTACAGTAGAGTTACCATATGCCCTAACGTATTCATCTTCTATATACCCTTTAAGTAAGGATGCCATTAACTTAGAAAATGTCTTAGCTTTTTTATGAGGCTCTACAACAAGATTATATACCTTATCATCTACTTCCAAAAATACATTAATAGTTCTCATCTTCTACTCCTTACTGGTGTGATTCTACTTACGATCTCGCACTTACACCCTATTTTATCTTTAAGAACTTTTGCAAATCTCTCTGCATCTGGTATGAAATCAAAATACCTTACAATACTCGAAGAAGCACAACCCAAACCGCTCATATTAGCAATTACAGCCCTACTTCCCAATATATTACCCTGTACATAAATCACACAAGAAGCACAACCAGAAAACGACTCATGCATAATCCTTCCAACCATATTAGATACGTCTCCGCAATAAACGAAAACCTTATACCCACTGTTATTCAACTCTCTCAGACGTGACTCCCAACAGACATCTAACAAATAACTATCATTCACATACCCTACACCAGCAGAAAGAACACTTACATTATCTAAACAGGTCTTCGACAAGAAAGGTATTACACTCCCACCTCTCTGGAACCAATCTATACCGTTCACTACCCTACTAATCTGGAACACATAATCTACAGCAGTCTCAGATACTGCATCTACTATCAATACCTTAGAAAGCTTAGGAAGTTTCTTACACTCCTCAAATAAGCACTTATAAGTACCTTTCCTACTCTCCACACTTCCAGAAAATATGAATGTAATATTCTCTAAGTTCATCTTATTTCTTAACAGATCCACAGACATACTAGACTTAGGTAAAGCACATCCAGCAATCTTAGTAAATATAGATCCGTTTAAGGTATCTAATTTCATTCTAAGATTAGCTAATTCATCAACCATATCTCGAACATCTGAATCATCTTCCATATTGCTTTTTACTGCATTCAGCTCATCTGTTAATCTAATCTTGTCGCTGTTTAAAGACAAAATGTCTTTATCCTGCTGATCTAATCTATCTCTATATTCCTGATTTTCCGTTTTTAACGATTCTACTTTCTTTTCTAACTCGGATACCCTGTCTTCCGACTCTGAGTAACTATCTGCAAGCTGATCACATTCATCTGACACGCTGTCCAAATCTTTCTGTAACTTATCTCTTTCCGCCTGTACGGTATCTAATCTTTTCTTTGTGCTTTCTAACAGTTCATCAGTCTTACCGTACTTTGCTACTTCCTCGGACAGTCTCGAAATATCTTCGTCTTTTGAATTAATCTGTATTTTTAAATCCTTTAACTCTGATACCCTATCTTGCAGTTCTTTTGACACATTATTTAAATCTTCTTTTGCCTTCGCTAAATCTATCTCTAACTCTTCTACCGTGCCTACTTGCTCTTTTAACTCTTCAATTTCATCTTTCTGAGCTCTTACAAGACTTACCTGGTTTGTGTAGTTTAATCTAGCATTAGTTAAATCATCGGATACAGTTTTATAATCTGTTTCCAGCTTAGTCAACTTCTTTGATAATAAATGTATCTTAGTTTCCTGCTCTTTTACAGATCTCTCTGCGTTCTCCTTATCATTTTCAGCTGCTGCAAGATTGTTCTCTAAGTTCGATACATTGCCCCTGAGCGATAAATTCTCCGATTGTAAATTTTCGTAGGACTCTTTCAAATCGTCATAATCACTCTGTTTTACAAAATCATCGTCATATCCATCCTCTGACTCATAGGTCTCACGCAATTCCTTAATCTGAGCATAAAGATTATTAATTACACCTTCCTTATCTTGCAACTGAGCTTTTAACTGCTCTACCATAGCAGAGTCATCTGAGTTCATTGTACCCACACTAAGCACACTCTCATCCTCTTCTACAGTAGGCAACTCTAAATTAAGATTGTACTTGGAGTTAAAATACCCAACAAGATTAGCATCACTGGTATACTCTACAATCTTCTCGGGTGTTACAGGTCCTATTGCAGCTGCAGATTCATTCATAGACACCTTATCTAGTACAATCATAACACAACCAGCTATTCGTGTACATACCCGTACATTAGTTCTTAATCTACCCTTAGGCAGTTCTTCAAACTCTATATTATTCTCTCCGTAAATCATGCCACAAGCTTTAGAGAGAATCTCTACAGCGCTTAAAGGTAGTCCTGCATAACAAACTTTTAACAACCCGAAAACCTCCAATTCTTAATATGACAAAATGGTACATGGCAACAACCATGTACCATTCTCATTTTATCTGTAGGTTAATCCATTCCGCCCTCGCTTGCGATACCAGCACCCATGACGTTCAGTAATCTCGGAGAAGCCTTTACCAACTCTCCATCTACCTCGATCATAGGGAGATCCACAAGCTCAATACCGTCAGAAGCCTTATGCAGGAACTCCAGTACATAATCCGTAATCGGTTTCATCTGCGGATCATTCTCATTCGTAGTAGAGCCACCGCCACAAACCAGCACGTAACTGATATCTGCAATCTTCGTATTTGAAGAATCCTGATAGTCCTTAATCATCTGTACAAGCTCATCAGCTACATCCCGCTTAGCAATGTTCAGCTGCTCATGCACATCATAGCTCTTTACACCCTGTCTAAGAATTCCGGTCTTACAAGCCTCAGTGATTCTCGCATTACTTACACGCGGAATACCCATATGTCTGATGATCTGACGTAACTTACCCTCTACATTGTTTCCGCCAATCGGCTCCGTGTACTTCGAGTTCGTAATCAAAGCACCAGCATTTACGATAGAGAGATCCGTAGTTCCGGCTCCCATGTCTACGATCATTGTCAGTGTACCTTCTTCGAAGAGCTTATCATATCCCTCTCTTACAACCTTGAATTTCTCAAATGCTGCTCCGAGGAATGCACAAAAACCCTCCGGCAGGATTGTTACGTGTTTAATCACAAGATCTTTTCTCATCTCTGGCATCTGGAAATCAAGTTCTCCAATGCTTCTGGCAAGGTTTGCCATAGCCTTAGCACCCATCTCCATATCATCTGCCGGAAGAAGAACCGTCAGATTCCAAACAACATCGATCGAATCCAGATCCGACTGAGTCCATCTTGCAATATCCTCATACCCCTGACAAAAAGCATTGCACAGAGCCAGCTTACTTTCGATCGAATCATATTTCTTCACATTACCAGACGGACGAATGTTGTTTGTTCCGAACTCAGATTCCTGCATCTTACCAGTGCAGTACCGCTCACCGTTCAGAGTAAATACTCTGGAATCGTCATCAGAATAATCCTGACTGTTCATAATGTTCTGATACTCAGCTTCGTCTCCGAATCTTCCGAAGATGTTGGATAACTGGGATGTTACCTTTCTCCGATTTCCTCTTTGGGTCTTACCGAAGTAAGTAGTTACGCGTGTCTCGCTGTTGCCAAGATCTACAATCAGCGTTGCTGTTCCTTCTACCATTTCTCTTTCCTCCTCTAACAGACTTTTAACATTTTAGTTTCTGTTTATTACTATTCTTACTTGTAAGCAGATAAGTTCTAAAAACTAAACTCACCTACCTAAGCTACTACTATAGTAACATATTTCTCTAAGAAGTGCCACTCTTATTAAGAAACAAATCTCAATAAATTTTTTATTCTGTATACCCTATTCTCCACTCTCTTCTAGATACAAACAAAGGTTTCCTCTCTCATTAATTAATGATACAAGACCATTTGTAAAATCTAACTTCTTGTCAAAACATTTTACCACGATTCCATCCACCTCGTACTCAATATAATTAGCACTGGTCTGCTTTCTACTAATATTTCTGCCGATGTACCTAACAAGTTTTCTATGCTGAGATAAACAGTACATATTATACTCACCATACTCAAAACCATATCTATTTACGAACATTGACATATTCATAACCTTAACTATGTCTCTTGTATAGTTACTATCTTCCTCGACATTACCGCAAATCTCGTTTACCTTATTAAACAGATTTCTCGATGGAATAATTGTCTTAATTCCGAAAGCTGACCCATGACCGATACCATTGATATACCCCAGCATGGCTTTCCTGTACTCGAGACCGTTCACATTACCCCTAAAGGAAGCTCTCTTGACATATGGTTTATCCGTATTATCAGTATCTATCATGTAACAGATGCAAGAATGAACTCCATCCAAATACTGAGATGCCGTCAATCCAACAAATGATGATAACACACCCCAATATTCACTAGAAATATCTGATTTCTTGAAGAAACAAACTCTCAAGTTTGAAAACTGCTTCATGGTCATTGAATTCTGTATTGTATTTACAAGTTCTTTCTGCATCTTATGATACTCAAGATCCAGTATACCACTACCCAATACAAACTTAACTACCATATCCTCCTGATTAAACCTAAAACAAGCATTTAAAGCAGGAGAAAATTTAAAATCTACAAAGTTTCTATCCAGCCTCGGTACACCGAAACCGAAATCTTTCTCACCCATTACACCATCGATTAAGTAACGTATGTACCCTTTATATTTATGGTTATACAGGTCATACAAATAGCCATGAGCCAATGGATTCTCTATATTTCGTATATCTGACAGCAGAGTTATACCAACTATGCATCTATTTACTAATGTCTCAAAGGACGGGTCAGCCGCAATTACAGACTCAAATACTACCCCAGCTCCAGACAAGTACCTACCATCTTCTTCCTCAAATGGATACTGGTTGTTTATAACAAAACCATAATTTCCATTCTTATTTACATATTCTATAAAGTAGTCAACATTCTCATGGTGATCCATACTAATAAGGTTACAGTCGTGATCTACAATATCCTTTAAAACCTCTGGAGTTATTAGAAAGTCTACTGCAATAATGTCTCTACCCCTAGCCTTCTCTAAATCCAAGGTCCAGCCGTGCTCTCTATTAGTATTAATGTACCATGAATATTTCTTACCCAGCCTACATAACCACTGTATTACTAAAAAACCAGAAAATACCCCATCTACATCCGGATCAAGATATACAATGGGGTTCTCCATCTTACTAACAAGTTCAGAGAGCCTCTCAGACCCTCTGAACTTATGATATTTTGTAGCTTTATCTACCTTATAAGTCTCTTTCTTTACTGAAATCATTCTACTCTACTTTCTACTGTAAAAATTCATTCCGCATCTTTAAGATTGGACTAAACACAACCTTCTCATCCACAGTACAGATATATTCATACTGCACCTCGAGACTTCCAATGTCTCCATGTGTTAATACGAACATAGCTGCATCCTCTCCGACCTCGTCATGTCTCCAGCGCACTACCCCTACCATTGCATAGTCTGTGCTTGACGTCATGTTGTACCCTGTAGATACGTATTCCAGATGATTAACATCCATAAACTTTAAGATATCCACATAATCATGTACATCTCCGGAAACAGGTTTAATGTCTCTAACAATCCCAGCTACCCTTCTAGCCATCCACTCTTCCTCTGTTAATCCGAAAGGCATAATTTTGGAAGCTGGCATGATAGGTTTCATAAACCCTTCCTCACAGATCACATTGCAATCAATGTTCTTTAAATCTTTCAAAAGATACTTTCTGCTCCCGTCCTTGTTTACACAAGACTTAATATCACTTTTACTGCAATACACACTTGGATACATTCTCACGTTTAACTCTTTGTTCTCAAAAAACATATATTACCTCCTAAATTTATTCTTAATATGACATTAAGGGCAGATCTCTCTGCCCTGTGTCAACTTATAACTGTGAGTAGAATGCTTCCATAAACGCTCTAGCTCCCTCGTTTTCTGGCATATTCTCCATATGTTTTTCTGAAACAGTAACAGGTTTCTTAACCTTTTCTGTTTTCAGCTTCGTGGCATTCTTAGCATTTCTAGCTTCTTCTTCCAGCTTAGCCTTTCTAGCCGCCTCGAAAGCCATCATTTCCTCATGTTTACGCTTTTTCTCAGCCTCTGCCTGTGCTTTCTTAGCTGCTGCTTTCTCTCTTGCTGCTGTAAGACCTCTCGCATCAAAAATCTTTACACAATTACCCACTGTCTTATAGGAAACTGAGCTAATCGCACCGGACTTAGCACCGCTGTAATCAACAACTACAGCACACACGGCATCCCTACACAGATCATAACCAGACTCCGGATCAACCATACGGGAAAGACGTTTCATATCTTCAGCAGTATATGTATGACGCTGTTTTCCATCAATCTCGGCTGAGTAACATCTTGACATCATAACTGGTTCATCGTCATCGTTTACAAACTCACATACCCCATATACAAGTACTGCAAGAATGTAATCCTGAAGCTGTACATATTTTACAAATGCCTTAGTACCCTGGATGAAGTTGATCTTCTTGCAGAGAACGATAATCAAAGGATTCTCCTCACTGTCCTGTACATCCGCATAACTCAGATCATCATATCTGCCAAGCTTAAACAGCTTCTTGTCCAGTTTCTCGCTTGGATCAACTCCCTGAATGCCTTGCATGAAGAGGTTTTCCTTAGCACCTGGTACAATTTTCAACTTATCATCCTGCAAGACCAGACTAGCGTCTCTCATGAGATCTTTGCTTTTTACATACTCAAACCGAACAGCTCCCTTTCCTCTGTAAAAATCTCCACTTTCTACATGATTTAATAATGATCCGTAATACATACTCTCTTTCTCCTTTCGTAACAACCGGAACGGCTACCTCCTAAGCACCGCCCCATCGACTATACACTTAGTATAACGCAAAATCTAAAACGAAACTACTCCTCTTAATAACAAAATCAACCTTTTCTTAACTTAACTTGAACTGTTTTTCCTTTATTAAGATCTATTTCAGCAAATCTTGTTTTTAACTCGCGCTCATTATATGTATCACGTATCACATTACTAACATCTACTTTTCGCTGGCAAGCATCTAGCACTACAGTAAGAGCTTCCTTGGTAAACAAATACTCTTTCTTATCTTTTTCCTGTAATCTTGCTAAACTACAACCGCACAATGCTATTGACCCTAATAGTTGTATTCTTTCTCTACTGATGCTACTATCAATATGCTTTGTAAGCTCCTGCCATACCCTATTACTCTGTTTAGCAAAAGATGCAAGGTACTCTACTACACCGATCTGATATTCACTCTTAAGTAAGAAACCAACGTCCTTATTATAACCCTCTATTCTCAGACATGATAAAATGTAATCACCAGAACAGCATTTAGAGTACTTACCCATTTTCCTACCCTGCATTAAACCATAGTCAAAAGCCTCTAATAACTTCTTAGGGACAATACTCACATCTATATCACTGGTGTCATATCCTGCTCTCACCCATTTCAGTAAATATGAAATATGTTTCTCTGAAAGTGAAGCATTTTCTAACTGTCTAGATATTTCTGATATATTTACCCCTACAGTTCTCATATTCCTTATTTCACGAATGGTCTCCCCATTTCCTATAGAGAGAATACCACCCGTGATGTTTTCCTTGAGAGCCAACCTTATCTGGTCTAACCTATATGGGTTATCTCTACAGGAATTTACAAACTCTGCTATGTCCACGTCATCCAGTATAGCACTTCTAATGACATCCTGCACATCAACACTATACTCTGAGTACAGTTTTCTAAAATTGTCTAAAAGAACTTTCTCTCCTCTACAATTCAACTACCCCACCTACTCTCCGTCGTCTCCACCACAAAATGGGTTGTCTTCTGTACCGTCATCTGATACATCTACAAACTTTTCCTCAAACTTATTTCTGTTTACGGCTTCCTGATAATTGGAACCACTACCAAGCTTTAACATACTCTCACCGCTTTTCAGACTGTTTGCAATGTTTTCTGCATTTGATAAATCCATTTCTAAAACGAAATCTCCAGGTTTCGATTTCAAATACATAATAGTATTAATCTTGCTTGCTCTTGTGCACGCAATATAATGGATTCTACGTTCCTCTTCATATCTTTCCATATCCTCTATTGAGTCTCTATACGGAAAAACATTCTCTGAATCGTTCCATACATACACACTATCAGCCTCTTTACCCTTGAACTCGTGTACAGTTGATACCTTGATCTGGGCATTTGCTTTCTTCTTACGGGCTTTTAATCTCTCGTTGATATCGTTTAACTCGATCAGAAAGTCTTCTACACTATCATAATTGTAGAAATCTAATAAAGTCTCTACACTCATGATAACAGACCGAGCAACCTCATTGAACTGAGAATCACTACTATACACGTTTAAACGATACTCTTTTAAGATTAATCTTAAAGCCTTCACATCACCGTACTCCTCTTTCCATCTCCGCCAAGTAAGGATCTCACTTGCAATCGATGGGCATGAATACGCAAGATCAGTAGCATCAATGGTCCAAATGCTTTTCTGAGAAGATTTACATACCCTCAATAAGTTAGTGACACAATACTGATCTTTCCATGACAAAGAAGTTAATGCATTTTTCACAGACTGAGTAGCTCTCTCGGTAAACAGCTTAACAATACCCAGTACACTTCTACCAATATAGGAATCAAATGTCATACCGTCTCCTGAGATTGAAAAGCCAACAGTACCCATCTTATCTAAGATAATTGCAGGGACAAGACCATCGGAGTTTACTCTACAAAGAATCGCTACAGATCTCTTGTTCTTGATATCTTCTGCTACTAACTCCTCTAAAGATTCTACCATAGCCTTATACCCTGGGAATGCCCCTACCCTAACAAGACCTCCCTCTCTGTATGACTTAAGGTTTTTCTGGAATCTGGTTGAGTTCTGTTCAATACTACCCTTGATTGCGTTCAAGATATTTGACGGGCATCTGAAGTTGGTTGATAACTCTGTCTTTACAGGGTTGAAGTCCTCAATAAACTCCTTAGTAATGATACCGTTGTAACTACCTCTCCAAGAGTAAATAGTCTGATCATCATCACCGATTGCTACTACCTGTTTCGCGTTTCCGCCATAAATCTTAAGCAAAGCATACTGAATCTGAGAAGTGTCCTGGAACTCATCAATATAGATCAGCTTATACCTGTTTGCAATGAAGTTTATTACAGACTGGTTTCCTTTTACATAGCACTCATCGTAAAGTTTCTCCTGCAAATCCTCAAAATCACATTTCTTCTGCTCCAATCTAGCAGTTTTCCAATCTCTTAATATGTGATCGATGATAGTCTGAGTAATACCTAAGTCATCATATACTTCATTATCGTATCTGCTATTGTCCAGTCTATTTCTGGTATAAGTTAAAGCACCTTCCAAATCTTTTAAATTGTCTGCATTTAATGGTCTTCCATCTTTTCCTGTCAGACAATACTTTTCTACGATACCCTTGAGGAGTCTTCTATTCTCCATACCATCTATGATATCCGTTGAGATTGCCATCTGGTTTAATGCTCTTTTAAACTCAGCATGAAGTGTACTAAACTGTATCGAATCTGATGTATCTCTACATTTCAATCTTCTCTGCCATTTGATCATTGAAGATCTTAACTCCTCTGCTCCGGAATGCAGGAATGTACATACCCATGTTGGTTCTGATCTAGGAACCTTATTTCCATTCACTTCTACAATTCTAGTTGCGAATGCAGTCTTCTGATCATAAATCACCTTAAAAACTAATGAAGTAGTCTTTCCACTACCAGCACAAGACAGTATCAACTGATTACCCTTAGTTCTCAGGACTGTTTCAAGCTGTGACATATCAAAACCGTTCTCTCTGATCTCCTTAATGATCTTCTCAGATGGTTTTAACTTTATTTCACTTTTCTCAGCTTTTTTCTTGCTAAAATCAACAGCACTAAACTCCATTAAGCTATCAAAAATATCTTTCTCACACATACAAACCTCCAACCTTAAATGAATCTTACATAAAATGCAATCCTACCTGTATCATCTTTTAGCTTTCATCACACTATCCCCTCCATTCTGATATTTCCTTATCTGCACTAGCAACTGTTTCAAAACGCTGTTCCTGCTTAATGTAGGGGTATTTCTCCTTGTCTACCCTACTAAAGAACATGTCTATTGGTCTTGCAAAGACATCTCCCTTATGGACGTTACCATAATTATATAATGCCTTATACACTATCAGAGTCTCACCTGTCTCCGTATGCTTGCAAATCTCTAATATCTGGTAAAGGTATACGCCCTTATTACGTTCTTCCTCAGTTACCAATTCTCTCTTGAAATGCTGTACTATATCATACCTTTCGATTTTCATATTCTAAATACTACCTTTCTATAAAATTAAAATTGTTTCCATTTCTAATTTTATATTTTGTAATAACTACTATTGTGTAAATCTACTACTGAAATTACATATTTCTTTAAAATACCTTAAAATAAGTAATTGAAAGTATGAAACATTTCTTTCTATACTATATTTTAGCATATTTTAAATAGCCTATAAATGCCATTTAACAAATACTATTTTAATCTAAAAATCACATATTTTTAGTTCTATTTCTAAAATAGTATTTTTAAAGAACTAATAATTTCTTTCTTTAATCTGATTTTATTTATTTTAAATCTGTTTTTATTATTTCATCTTCTATTCACATCTTTTCCTTTTCTATTCTTATTTATTGTAATACTAAAATTATTTATTGAATAACTGAAACACTACTACTCCTCTTCTAAAAATTTTCAGTATCAAAACACTCCTCAGATTCATCTGCACAAACATCCCAAAGCAAATCCTTACCCTCAGAATACATCATCCTATACAACTCTCTATCAAATGGAATACCGAACTGGCAGAGTAACCAGTAAATGGCATCTATCTCTGACATCTCTACGCTACTTACAGTGCCATCTATAGTAACCATCTTCTCAATTTTTTCGTTTGGATTAATCAATTCCATCAGAATATCTTCCGTATAGAAACAATCTCCTATACCGATTGAGTAAAGGTTACTAACCTCCATCCTAGTTGAGATATTGAAACTTAACATATCATTACCATAGATCTCTTTTCCAGTATCAGACATGCTTTCATAGTCTAACTTAATCTCTTCTTTTGTTCTGTTTAATGGTATTGTTAAATAACCAATGTAATCGTCTCCAACTTCGTCTATACGAGCGATAATTGATCTACTGATTTTACCTGAAAGGTTGCTTGCATTTAAATTACTTCTCGCATACATGATTACTATAGATCCAACGCCGATACCCAGCTCAGACATTTTCTCCAGCTTCTCTTTTACAGAAAGTAATCTATAATTACCAGCATCCATACTCCTCTTACAGAACAGCTGATATTCAATATCAATACCCTCTTTCAAGAAATCTATATCCAACTTTATGTATTTACTACTACCCGACCAGCTTCTCTCCAAGATGTATAAATGCATATAGTAATCCAAGTTACGGATGAAGATATTATCAAAAGACACTCTAATAGGTTTCTGTTTTCTCTCACCAATATACTCAGACACGATAAAATGGCTAACCAGATGCATTAAAATCTTTCCGACATTAGATACATTTCCCAGTACCGTTGACTTAGTTCTATACCGCTCGAGCATACTATTGTTCCACAGATAGCTATCGCTTGTCTCATCTACGAGAATATCTTCTGCATCCATAAAAACCTGCATATCAACATACAACTTAACTCTTGCAGAGTCAATGTAATCTTCAGACACATCAGAATCAGACTCATACAAAGCACCTACAGATCTTAAGTATTTATAATAAAATTTAAGATCATCTGTAATGTCCTTAGCATTTACCCTGATGTCTGACACGTCCAGCTTACTACCCCTACAAGCTATATCCGCTGCTACACAAAGCATTAAGTAGAACTCAGAACTATTCTCAATACAACTTCTTCCAAGTATTTCACTGAATCTGATCATCTAAGTCCTCCTAATTCTCTTTCTCCATGATGTAAATTAAACTGTATCTATCTTCCTTACTACCGCAAGTACCATCAATAATACTTAAAAGATACTCCAGCTTGTAAGGATCTAACTTATCTAAAGCAGATTGTATTTTCTTCTTGTTGAAGTTCTTAAGAAACTGAACTTCTTTCAAGCAGTCCTTCAAGTTATACTCAGAATAATTGACCTGTATTCCGCTAGTCTTGTCGATCACATCATAGCTACAATAAGTCTCTCTATGAGCATTCATGGTCTCAGCCATATAAAGTCTTTTTAACAAAACTTTTCTTGTCTCTTGATCTGAAAATAATCTTACAAGGTCAAAAAAATCATTTCCAAAGATCTTGTATAATGGCTGGGATAACAAAGAGCTCTTGTAATACCGTATCGATGGTTCCTGCACGTTGATTCTTTCCGAGATCTCCTTGTTGGTTCTACCAGCTAAACACAAATCTACAAGATATGTAGCTTGCTTGTATGTAGAGTAAGTTCCGCTTCTTACAAAATCCTCTACTCTCTTATAATAAGCACGTTCTTCTGGAGAAGAGTTGGAAAGATCTTTTTTCCATTCTCTCATTTCATCCATAAAAGATTTCATTTCACACCTCCACTTTTAATCTATTTACATATTTTAACATATTTCGACAAAACTTAAAATACCTCTCGCAAAAATAGTCTAAAAATATTACCATAAAACACTCCACAGAAACCCTCCATATATGAAAAAGAGAAAACCTCCAGAAATCTCCATACCCAGCCAGCAACACTCCTACCCCTACCCCACATAAAAAATTCCTACAACCTAAGCAACCACGCCGGAAAACGGGAAAATAAAAGGCACTCCACCAAAAAGTATCCACCACACAAACGCAAGATCCTCCATACTATCCCTAACACAACCTACCCACTAAACCCTCCATACTTACAGCCACGATCTCTCCACTAAAATCCATACGCTACTGCAATCTGAATCTAACATATTTAATTTAGAAAACAGACAATTTTCATTTAAAAATTCATAGTTGGCATATTTCATATAACAAATTATTGTTTAACTATAATAATACCTACGTTTAGTTATGTATTTATAAGTCTATTTTCTAAATATAATGTATTGTATTTGTAATATACTTCTATTGTATTTCTATAATATCTAAATAACAAATTATTCCACAGATATATAAAGTTTTAGGTACATATCTATTCAGTAATTATTTTTTCATCAGCAACTCAACATATTCCATATTAAGATATACAAATCAGTATCTACCCTAAGTACAATCAACACATTAAATCTCGAAATTCTAAAATAATTCCAAATATTTCAATTACGCAATATTTAATAGGTCTTATATAAAAACTAAAACAATCATATGAACTAAATATCAAAAACCCAAAACTTCAATTCCCTACACGAAATAACCCAACACCAAAAAACGCAGTAAAATCTACAGAAAAATCTACAATTTTTACATACTATTCTGCTATTATTTTTATATGTCTAAAACACGCAAAATCGCAACTTAAAAACCTGAGCGAATTTTACAGAATTCCGAATTTGACTATTTAAAACACCAACGCTAAACCCAATCTAAAAACAACTAAAATAACGCTTAAGACAATCAAAAAGATATTATGTCTAAAGCGTTAAAAGTGATTATAAATGAAGTTGTTGAAATTATATAGAATACCCTTATCATAGATGATAAAACAGAATGAGTTCATAAAATCTTAAATTTACACTGTCTTAAAAGTATCTTAAAGTGTCTTAAATGTACTCTCTGCAAAGAATTAAAGGCATGAAAAAAAAAACAAAAGGCGCAAGGGTCTGGAACTTACCAGCCTTTGCGCCTATCTCTCTTGTATTTACCGAATAACTTCAAAATAACTTACGTTTCCCCAGCAGTCTGTACACTTGAATCGAATTCTCTTATCGCTCTCTCTATCAAGTGAGAATTTTCTCAGAAGATTTAACTTCTTGATACGGTTTAAAAGATCATTGCTATCACTCGCATCCTCAACAGCATCCTCGATCTCAACAACTGAACTATCATCTTTATACCAGAGGTTGCTGAGTGACTCTGGAATTCCACTTGCCGTGTAAAGTTTGATTTTTGAGTATGTCATTGTATTTCCTCCTCTCATAATGCCATCGGTTTCAAAATCTAACCTATCATAGATATCATCTAAAACTATCTCTACAAGATCAATACCCCACGATAGCGTCTAGGAGAATCGAACTCCTATAAAGACCACTCAACGCTACCATCAGAAGTAAATTATGCAATGTGGCTCAATCAATAACACTTATAGGAGGTGCGTATTATCGGAAAAAAGAAAGTACTCAGATCACTGCCAGACACAATGATGTGTACAAGATACGACCCTAAGAGTTACCCTATCAAGGACTTTAGATAGACCACATTTACTGCTTCTGAAATTATCTTAACAATTCCCCTGTTTCTTGCTTAAGCGATTTGCCTTTCTCCAGTAATCCTTGCCTAAGATTCCAAGAAGTTTACATTCCTCCACAAAATTCAGCCATCCTACCATCGAATTTAAATCTGACATCAAATACCCTCTCCTGTTCTCTTATATCCGAAACTGTTTTTGATTCATAATCAGCTTTGTCGCTTAACCGATACTTAATACCTATCGAGTTAAGCTCTACAATGCTTACAATGTTCCTCTTACTCAATGACCAAAAAGCACACTGAATGCAAGCGTCGTTCAATACCCCACTCACCATGAAATCTAATGAGTCTGTATAACCCTCGATATAATCTGAATATTTATCATAGTCTGAAAATACCAGATCTTTTTCATCGATCTCACAGAACACAGCATACTTCCCGCTATTCTTGCTTCCACTCTCAATAGCATAAAAATCTAAGAAAGGTTTTCCAACCCATCCCCATATACAGGAGTCTACTCCCATGGTATAATACTTCTTAGTCTTTCTTGATAGCTCTTTTAGTGTCTTATTATACGCTTTTGTGAATCTCGGGGACAAATATGCATATGTTGATTTAGAAAAATCCGGGGTATATTTCTCACCACTTAGAATTCTTTCTACTACATCTCTAGTCTGAACCGTTAATACCAACATATTTTCTTCCACCTTTCTACTACATCATAACACATACCCAATAAAAAGCCAATATATTTTACTAAACTTTTTAAAGTATTTAATATATTATTATACTCTCTTAATTCGCTATAACGTCATATAACGGTTTATAGGTGTATTAGATACCCTACAAACCGTTATACTAATCTCACTTTATCTTTTGTATGCGTTATCCCTTAAAGGTCTGAGTCGTGGTACACATTTCCCTCGTTGTCATAGTACTCATCAGCGAAATAACTGCTTAAATCGCTAAAGCGGTTGTTTACATCATCGATCTGCTCCTGCGTAAATCCCTCCTCGAGAAGAGCATCCTCATCATCCATAAATACGATATCATCCTCGTATTCATCGGTAAATTCCTCCTGAGAATCATAGTTCTTAGCTACACGCTCATACAGCTCATCTACGCTACACGGCTCACCCTGCTCGTTTGCAACGATCATGATATGCTTATCCATGAACAGCAAAGGTGTTACACCTCTCGGAGTATTATACTCCTGTACAGCCGCTACAAAGCCATCCTCCTTAGACTCAAAAAAGCAATCCTCTCTCCAATCCATGTTGACTACGCCATTTCTAACAAATTTACTCATATTATCTTCCTTTCCATGGTGAATAATGTTTTGTGACACCATATACCTTTCTCGGTTGAAAAACCTAGTTCTTTAAGTTTTTTCCAAGCTTCGTTTACTTTACGAAACTTTTCTATGTCTCCAGTTACACTGTTGTCAGGATGATATTTCTTGCATAATACCCTGTACTTCTCCTTAGCCACCTCCTCTCCATCATACACTGACAAACCTAATATTTCATAAGGACTAATCATCTTCTAACAACCCCCTAAAACCTCTGGCAAATGCACCAATGCCATTCTTAACTGACTTAGCCATACCTATACCCTCCTTAGTAGCACCAAAAGCTACTGTACCAAAAACTCCGATGGTTGATTTACCTAATCTCATAAGTAAACCATCATTCTTATTATGCCAAGCGTCATGTGTGTAACTCTTGCAAGCTATCTTTCTACCCTCAAGAATACTATCACACATATCTCCGAATCTTGCTGCCCTACCATAATGGTAAAACATATCTCCAGCTTCTTTCATCTTCTCAGCATAATCTCCACGGGTGAACTGCTTATCACCAATATTTAATACCTGCAAGTGGGTTAAATACTTGAAGAACTTATCTACACTAATACTACTTCCGAATCCCATCATTGTACTTACGTATTCATAAGTAAACGATACAGAATCAAAACTTAACTTTGCTAAATTTTTCATCTGATACAGAGTCTCGTAATTAAACAACCTAGCAATATTACCGGAATTAATTTCCCTAGCTAAATCGTATGGCATTATTTTAGCATACTTCTTAGCAACAGGACAAGTATATTGATAATTATTTATCCATAAACCTCCGCCCTCTACACGTATCGAAATAATATTTTTATACCCACCATACTTCTTAATAGCTGATTTAGTTATTGTATTGATAATCTCTTCCAATGCAGAACTCGGTAATGTAAAGTCTATGTCCTCTATCTCTTCGCCTAAACTATCCGGTGGAGCCTGTCTATTAACTCTCGGCTCCTCTAAAGGAACACTCTGACCTACTACCCAGCCACTTCCATCTGTCTCTATGTTTATTCCATATTTTGTACGAAGTGTATCTAAGATATCATAAAGCTGCATATCCTGAGATTTATGCAACTGATCCGTTGGAGTTTTGTTTTCTCCATAACCTGTCTCATAAATATCAGCCTCGTTCAACTGAGCAATGTCATCTTCTTCACCAAGAATTGAACTCAACTGTTTATCAAGACTTTTCTCTATGTCATCATACTCTTCTACAAAATCTTCAACAGGTTCATCGTCAATAAAGTCATCTGACTCTTCTTCCTGTTCTTCCTCAAAATCGTTCTCGAAATACTCTGATACTGATTCGCTACTACCCTCAGCGTCTCCGCCATTATAGCATCCTCCAAAAGTAGGATCATACTCATAGTACTCACGAAGTATCGGGTTCATAGGAATATTCTTTAAAGGCATCTCGCTAACATTTCCCTTAACTCCCTCTACTATATCTCGAATACTAAACATCCACTGAGGACGCATATCTGTAATAAACTCCAGCCAGTTACCTGGGTATCCTAATAAATCATGTATTACATGGTTTATTATATCGATACCCTTTCTAAGTCTCTCCTGATAATCAGATATTCCCATACCAATAAGATAGTTCTCAAAACCTACCCTTGGGTTTAAACTACCTGGGTTATTAGGATCTTCGTTACTCTGTACTACAGTGTCTTTCGATATACCAGCTTCTTCAGAAAAGTTTAATAACGTTTCTGTATACTGCGGAGTGTTGTTATTCAGTATCAGATAGGGTCTGAAATATGTTAAGTTACCAGCTAACTCCAGCTCTCTCTTATCGTTACCAGTCTGTACCAAAGCCTGTCTATCTGATTCAGACCAACTACTTACATATCCAAAACTTCTTGTAACCTTATCTAACTTACCATAAGCCTTTGAATTTCTATTCGTAGAAGCAAAAAACTTAGGGAAATCACTATTATACCCGAAGAAAGCATCTGTTGTCTTGAAACTCAACATTGTCTGTATGAAAGAACCATTCTTAGCCTTGAACGGAGCTGCCTCATTACCAAGACCGCATCTATTCATGTTGTATCTCATACTGTCAAAGCTCTTGAATACAGATGTATCCTGCTTCACATAGTCAACATTCTGACCTATTACTATTACATCCGACTGACTGATCTCTCTAGTTGCAAAACCAGCTCTTGCATAGTTTCCTAATGTATTTACGTCCTCGATCAGATTCTTCATGAAGCTCAATGCATAGTAGTTATCATTGTCTGCTATACCATCTGGAATACCGTCCTTAGACTTTCTAGCAAGTTTAATCTGGTTCTCTCTAGGCGGTATCTTCTCTTCAAACATTCCAAGTAATTCCTGCAAATTAGCCTGTATATTTGATACCTCATCTACTACAAGAAGTATACCATCCTTACCACCAAGATTTTCTGGTATTGCTACATTCTCCTTATCTCCATCCGGATAACACATTCCACGAGCCATTATAATACCCATGCACAACCGGAAAGCCCTTAAATAATATAAACCACCTAAGTTCATCCATGTATTGCTTTTTCCTATGATATTTAATAACTCCTTAGGAGTTCTTTCTCCAGCACTGTAATTCTGCTGTTTTACGAACTGATGATATGAGTCGTAGCTTTCCTTATAATCATTACCGTTTACAGCAAACATCTGATTACTCATACCAGCGAACATAGAAGCCATATCCGGCTTATCATCCAGATAAAATACACTCTTATTAGAGTAAATTCCTGATGCCATGATATTTAGAGTCATTACACCCTTACCAGCTCTAGATCCAGCCGTTATGAAGTGTACTAAGTTCTTATTTAAAGATACCCCATGAGAACCATTCTTCAATACAGTACCATCCTCAAACTTACCCAGCACCATATTATCCCATTCCGGCTTTACACCCTGCCTCTGTAACGCATCAAAAGCCTTATAAGCAAACAATGGCATAGCCTGAGATACCTTATGGTTAAACTCATGACCATACTCCTTAACAAAAGTATCCTCCTCAAACCTCGGCTCCAATGTTAAAGGGTCCACTCCCCTACCACCAGCAAAACCATACGCTATAATATCATTCGTATAATTCCTAATACCCAGCTTGTTCTTAGGATCACAAGTTCTAAGTCTAAATACCGATACATCAAATGTACCCAGTTCCTTATTCTTAACAACATCATAAGTACACATCAGTAAACACATACTTAAGCACTCACCAACATATCCTAGAAAATCTACAAGATCTCTTAAATGACTGCTGAGTGTTTCTGTTAATCTACCATCACACTCATTATCATTATACCATAAAATGACTGCATCTAAAAGTCTTCTTATAGATTTTGTTAGCTCGTTTCTAGAAAAAGCATTCCATGAATTACTATCCGCATGTTCCTTATAGGTATGCAGACTAGACTGTCTGTCCCCATCCGGAGCTTTTCTACCATATGCATACTCGAGCATCTTATAAGGAAAGTAAATGACTGTCCGGTTACCCTTATACTCGTTTAGCATAGCCTGAGCAATGTCTACCTCAGATCTGGACTGGTCTTCCTTAAATCCAAAAGCATCCTTAAACAATGAATACATAAACATAGTATCTGCTCTATTATATTTAATCTTCATCTCGCTTCCAGATAAGGAAACTAATCCTACAGATGTAAGCAATCCAGCAGGTTTCTCGACCTCATACCCACTTGCATACAAACCTCTGTACCGTTTCAGTACCTCACTCAGCACACCATTCGTATAAGGCATTACTAAGTTACGAAGATCCTTTAATAAATCTGATTCTTTTTTACTCTCTTTCTCATGTTCTTCTACATCTTCTGTATTATCTTCTACAGATTCTTCTTCGTCTTCTTTTTTATTTCCTATAGTACCATCAAAAGCATCCTCGGTTATTGCAAATACCCCATAATACCTGTCTGCATCACTTAAAGATACTTTAGATGATTTTATTTTGTCTTTTCTAGATAAGTTTAATAAATTAATAGCCAAAGAAGTTGTATCCTGAGTATACGCAAAGCTATCTACTACACCTCTCTCGTATAATGCATACCCTACTGCATCCTCAAGGAAACTACACATAAGGTCTTCATCTGAGCCATGACATAAAGAATCTATACTGCCTAAACCACTAATACCACTCTTAGCACACTCAGCAAGCCTCGAAGAAGCAATCGCAGGAAGTATCTCGATAACCTTAGAGTAGTCACCGTTTAGTTTTGACTTCATTATATCCTCTAATGATTTCTTATCCATACTCTTATCCTTCTTTCTGTACTAAATTAAATGATTCTCTAGTGAACCCACAAGCACCTAACAGAATATCTACATATACCCTATTATCTCCTTCTCCAGCAGACTTAACAGGGAGCATATCCCTATACTTACCAGCAGGTATTCTATCTCTTAACTGTAAAGCTGCTACTGAAAGACTGAGTTTTAAACTACTCTTATTTAATCTTATGAGAAGTTCATTCATCTTACCTGCATACCCTACTAATCCATCATTGGATTTTACAGCGTCTCCGAAGCTCATCTCTTTGGAGTCTTTAGTCTTTATAAAGACACCTAACGTTCTGTACACACCAAGTAAGTTTTCCATATCTTTCCCATCTACAGACTTCACTCCCCTAAGATCTGATAAAAAGATGTCTGAGTAATTATAAGACCTAATGAATACAGATCTTATTATACTGTAGACATCATCATAGATATTTTTCCTTTTTACATACAGAGCAATGTTTAACACTGTCTTAATGTCTTCAATGTTTTCAAGATCTTTCTTAACAGCACTTGTAATCATTAAAAGCCTTTGTTTATCTTTATTTTCTGCCTCTATCTTCTTTAAGGCATCACCGATTACCAAATCACAATGCTTAAACCATCGTCCAACACTACCCCTTTCACCGTCCAAAGGATAATCTTGTGGTCTTAAGCTATGATTTAAATACCAGTTAGGGTTTCCAACAGACCAATATTGCAATTTAGCACTTCTTGAGCTGTCCTCTGCATAGCTGTATAATATTTTCTCTATGGTGTCGTTGCCATACTTATTAGATATCTCACTTGGATCTAAAGTCTGGAAATCTACATATCCATAGAATCTAAGCCTACCCCTGTCGTTTACAAGGCTATTCACATAGGCTTCTAAGTTCATCGCTCCCTTGTAATTCTGGAAAACACTATCTACATAGATCTCTTCCAGACAACTCAGTTTCCTATTGGATAAAAGATTATGCAATGCACCTGTCGAGCCATTTCTACTAATATCTTCTGAAGATTTAGCAACATCTAATACACTACATACTGCATTGCCACCGACATGACGAACATATATCAAATACCCTCTAGTAATGTACAAAGCTCTAATATTATTAGGTGACCATCTAGCCGTACTTCCATTGGCAGGACTTAAGATTTTCTTAAGTTCATCGTACATATATCCCATAATACTCCTCCTATTCTGTACCTATTATTTTACCTTCCTGCACGTATGATTTCACTACGCCCTCGCTACCTAATAAACCAACACTTACACTTCCACTCTCTCTAAAAACAGTAATTGTATTACAAACCAAATCAACCGAAACACAATTCACATCACACCATACATTGGCAACTGTGTTTACAGTTGAGATAATGTCTCTAACACTATCTTTGCTTACTAGAGAACTATTAGAGCCATCTATTACAACAGAATAATCTTCTTTTAAAATAAAAGCTGTTTCTGAACCACCTCTATATGTCTTGCACAGCCTGCAAATACCATCGCTGGTATCTTCTAACCTGTATGATAACAAGTCATCACATTTCTTGAAGTAGAAATTTAAACCTTTTAAAATTCTGTTTAAACAAGCAGTTAACTCGTTTGTACCTAATATGTATATTTTCTCTACGCATTTTCCATCTTTTAATGTTACATAATAGTTATCAAATATACAATTATAGGTACAGAATACGAAACCACTTTCTGTAAAGATTTCAAGTACACTCTCAGCCACATCATTAGCGAATTTCCGATACTTCACTACCTTATTGTTAGATACTACACTACGTTTTAAAATACCCTTATCCAGTCGGAAAAACCATGATAACTCCTTGCTGAAGAATATCTCCAAAGTAACAATATTATCTATATACCCTACTGTGAAATTTATAGCGTTCGAAGATACGTCCTTTAATGCTCTTAGAGACTCACCAAGCATCTCTACATTATAATCCTGATTAATTCTCATATTCCCTCCTACAGCACGATCTAATTAAACTTTATATCTTATTTTACCACAAATTAAATAAATATGAAACTCCATCTAGTAAAACTATTCTTGTAATTAAAACAGGGTAGCAACAACAGTCACTACCCCACTCAGTATTTTCTTTACTTAAGGTTTCATCAGATCATTCTTTCATACTTCTCGCGTACACACTAACACCTACTCCACACTATCAGTAGTTGTCTCGTCAGAACTACTCTCATCAGAACTGTTCTCATTAGAACTACTATCAGAGCCGCTCTCGCTAGAACTACTCTCACTGGAACTACTTGAAGTTACATCCGGAACAGTTACTACAGTCTTATCTACGTAAGAGTATTTTCCGTTACAAAGATCCTTAATCCCATCTGCGTTTTCATCTCCACTCAGCCAACAGCTCTTAGGTATGTAAGAAACAGATAAGTCTTTCACACCATCGGAATCTTCATCTGATAACATGACTAAAGTGTACTCCGGAAATTCGTACCCGTAAAGTACAACCCTACTACCCTCTGCATAACTATCCTTAGTAGGATTCTCCAGCCACATTACCGTTGGACTGCCAAAAGCATCGTTTGAATCAGTAAATATTACGTTGAGATTATCAACATCCTCATCCTCTAAGTCAAGATTAAAATAATTTGCTATATCGGTTAAACCAATCACATACCAATCCAAAGATACGCAATCTTTTATAGACTTATCTTCAGAACTAAAGTTTACTACCTTCATACTAGAAATATACCGTTTCGTATACTCCTCTTCTACAACAGAACTACTATCTACAGCTTCCGAACTAGCACTAACCTCTGATGAACTACTAGCAGTTTCATCTTCCTGGGTTGAATCCTCAACTGTAGATTTCATGTATGTTGGCTTTAACGTATAGGTCTGACCGCTCTTTAATACAACATCACTATTTATTAAAGAAGTAAAATCCTCGGAGTTACCAAACAATCTAACCTCTACAACAGACTCTTCCATAACATCTGAACTACTACTCGTAGTTTCATCTGATTGATCTTCTGAACTACTAGCTTCATCTTCAGATGTAGGTTCTTCTGAACTAGAGCTGTTTGGTTCTGGAGTTATCTCTACACCCCACAAGGATTTCTTCTCTTCCTCTGAAACATCCAGATTATTACCCTTAAAGTCTGTCATCGAAATTTCCCAGTTCCACATAGGCGCACAACTACCTACTTCCTCTAAACTTAAAGGTAACTTAAAACCAAAATCTTCAGAGCGCAAATTAGATACTTTCCTATCAGAGTATTCCAAACTATTATACTGGTAATCACCGTCTGTGCCAGCATATAATTCCTTATTATTTTTACCCTGACAGGAACTTAGCATAGCCACACAAGCTATGCTAAGAACTGTTACTACGACTCTCTTTTTCACTCGATCGTCACCTCTTCCTCCCCATCTACATCATCGGTGTAATCATCATCCATTAAACTAAGATCTGCACCATCCATATACACAAGGTCATCTGAATACTCTCCTTCTACGCATATAGGAGTAGATTCTCCGTTCCTAAACTCGATATTGTAGATCTTTCCTAAGTTGTTTAATGAATACTCTACAAAGATGAACTGGAAACCACCATCAGAGAAAATCTTAATGATCTCCGCCAGAACCTGCTTAGCTCTCGCGTGTAAACCGTTCAAACGCTCATCCAAAATCAACAGACGTCTACCCTTACGCATCTCAATCATACAGATTACGTACATAAAGCTAACAATCTGCTTGATGCCGTCTCCCTCCTGCAAATCCAAATCCAGAGTGTTTCCATCTCCATTTACAAGAACAAGATTAATATGAGGCTTACTTCCGGCGAACAGTTTCTTTTTCAACTCGATACGTCTTACGCTGTTTGGAAAGATCTCTCCAAGTACCTTGTTTACCATTGAAGTAATGAATACAAGAGTCTTATCTGTATTCTCCTCACTGATAGCTGCAAGAAGCTTCTGTGCATTTACCATTCTATTGTAAACAACCGTACCCTCTTCTAAGCTCTTTTTAAGATTTTCTCTCTTCTTCTCTAAACGTCTCTTATTTGAAAGATCCCTCTTCAGCGACCCAATAGCCGCTGAATAGAAATCTCTATTGATACATTCCATACACTACCCCCCTAAGCTCTCGTTACAGCAAAATGAGATAACCATGAATCTGTTTTGTCCTGCATAAAGATCATGTAACCTCTGGATGTATTTACAAAGTACAGAAATACCTCTGACTTAAATAAGTCATCTCTTCCAATAATAGCTTTCTCAAAGAAAGATACTACCATATTGAAAGAAATACCCGATACATCACCCTTACGATTCAGCAATGGCAACGGCTGGCTGTAAACAGAGTTTACGACTTCCATCTCATCTCCATCACCGATTGTTGCTACACCATTTGTATCCACATTAGACATACGTTTCAGTACATCTTTGAAATACTGGCGGTCTACTACAATACCCTTTTCCTTCTTATAATTCTTCAGATAAGATCTGTATTTGACCTTGATATTCTGGTAACGCATAAATGCATCTGTTGACTCTGTCTGTACGCAAAGATATTTATCTGTCTTGCATACGCCCAAATCATCAAAGTTATCCACTACCTTCTTTAAAAAGCTTACAGATGAATAACTCAAAGTAATCTCCTTAAATGCATCCGGCAAGCGGTTTTTCATATATGATGACAACTGCGATGATGTTACGAACACGTAATCCTCAGCAAAATTCAGCTTGCTGTCTGTCTTACCCACAGAGTCATTATTCATTAACGGAAATAAAGATTCAATGTACATTCCGAGATCCTGACTAGGAATCATATCATCGCCTTCTGGATACTCCATCATGATTTCTGATTCAACCTTACTAAGGATCGGAACATTTTCCAGCTTAAAAGAACTTGTCTGTTTAAACCTCTCGCTTTCCCCCTCCATAGGTTCCTCGAATACATCCAGTCTAATTCTAACTCCATCATCACTAAACTCCAGATGGTCTACAAAAGTCTTAGACAGAGATGAAAAGCTAGACAGAACTTTCATCAGATTGCTGGCTTTTACCTGGAATTTCCAGCCAATCTCAGGTACATCCTCAATCTCTCCCTCTACCGTAGTCCTAGAAAAGATATAAGCACTGTACCCTACAATCTTAATTGTATTAGGATCTACCATAAAGATTACATTCTTCAGCTTATCCTCTACTGATTTATCTGCTAAAATCGAGCTTACATACCCTAACGTATTCATAAGCTCATTGTACTTCATAGAAATTCTCATTTTGACCTCCTAAAATTTAACACCGCCAGACAGCATATCTTTGAAACCGAAAGGATCATCTGAACTCTCGAACGGGTCTGCCATGTCATCACTTTCATCAGCCGGGTCCTCTACCTCGAAGTCTCCAAAATCTAAGCCATTAAGTCCGTTGCTTACATTTGAATTACCACTTTTCTCTTCTTTGGTTTTAGCGTTGAAAGCATCCATGAAATCCTTAGCTGAAGCCTCTTTCATACCACCCTCAGTATCATCCTGCCCTTCGGAATCATCAGACAGATCAAACTCAAAATCATCCGGATTGTCAGTCAGATCAAATCCTGAATCACTTTCATCTTCCATGGATTCATCAGATGTCTCATCGTCGAAACCAAAATCATCGTCCTCTACAGACTCGGCAAGATCTTTATCCAGAACCACCTCAGGTGCGTCTGCGGCATCTTCTACAGGATCCTCGATACCCAGCAACTGTTTAGCACCATCATAATCATGGTCTTCCAAGCACTCTACTACCTTCTTCTTGAGAGCATATTCTGCTTCTACCTGAGCTTCGATACTGTTGGCTTCTTTCTGAATCTTCTCCTGCATTTCTCTCAGGTTTTCGCTTCCAAGATCCACACCGTACTTATCTTTATACTTGCTGATCTCTTTTAAGAGCTGCTCCTTCAGCATACCCTTTCTAGCTTCTCTTTTAGTTCTTTCGGTATTTAATACCTCGATTCTCTTATTCAGATTTTCTACTTCTTTTACTGATACTCCCATGTTACTCTCCTCTCTCAGCCTTCTCATAGTATTCTATAGCAAGATTTTTTGTTTCTTCATCAGCTACTGGGTTGATTCGTATCTGACTAATAATATCACCGGATGCAAGTCTACTATCAATAATCTCTGTTACAAGAGCTGTAAGCTTCTCCGAAGATTCTTTTAATTCTTTCTCTTCCTCTGACATCTCGAAATCTTCTTTTGGATAGAAAATCTCTTCAGCCTTCGGCAATCCCATTAAAATTGGATTACAGTCCGTAGAACCTACACCATTCTCTACACTGTATTCAAAATTGATGTACCAACAGTCATCATATCTCTCTACAGCTCTGCTAGGGCTACCCGTAAAGAAAAGACCTACTGATGATCCATCTTTTAAAGTAGTGTACAGAATCTCGTCACTCGGGATATGTATATGACCGGAAATAATCAACTGTACCCCACAGAAGTTACCAAGTCTATTCACCTCTACGCCCTTACCTGCTGAATACCAATTACTTACACCGTCGATATAATAATCTGCATGACCTAATACAACATTACTAGCTGTATACTCATCTCCTGTAAGTACCAATGGAGCTTCCTCATACCCATAGTTTACTAAATGAAAACGAACCTCTAAACTCTCAGATCCATCATCATCTACACCATAGAAATCTATGTACTTCGGATTCCGTATCATACCCAATCCTACAAGACAATCGAAATCAGTAAAGTCTCCCATATCATGGTTGCCCTTGACAGAAAATACATTTCCACCTGTCAAACGATTCAAGTACATGAAGAACTGTAATACAGACGTAAAGAACTGTCTATCACGTATCGTCCACTCATTTACACCAATCAAATCTCCTAAAAAGATTATAGCGCAAGGTTTCTTCTCAGTACAGATGGACTTAATTCTTTTCATATTGTCATAACATTCTCTAATGTATGACTTATGCTGACCATCGAAAGATGAGCTGAAATGCAGATCTCCGAATACCAGAATGTTCTTGCCAGATACCCTAGCTGTGTAGGACGTATAATCCTCTTCTGTGTCCATAAAATCTTTTACTGTCTTACCCAACTTCCTCACCTACTTCCATATACGAGCCACAGTTCTTACACTTAACAAATCTGATACCACTCTCATGAGCTTTCTCTACAACCTTATCGAGATCCGCTTTTACTTTTTTCTGCTCTTTAAATACTTTACTCAGCTCATTAGCACTCTTTACATAGCTGCTATAGGCGTTAATCAGATTCTGAATGTCAGATCTTACATCCATGATTTTATCTGGTACAATATACTCTGTACCATCTACTCTGTCATACTCTAACATACCTGCAACTAATTTCTGAATATCAGCAAACTTTTTAGTTTCTACTTTTTCTATTTCAGAAACTTCTGGCATATTTTCGATTTCTAAGATATTACTTTGGATGCCGCTAATACTTACAAGCCTGTCACTCTTAATCTTTTCCTGCACTGGGTATTCAACAATACTGTTGAAATCTCGTAATATTCTACCAATATTTCGTACTAACTCCAGCTTATCGCAAATACCCTGAGCATACATTTCACGCTCGCTTAAAGCACTAATTAACTCCTCAGTTACATCTCCACAACCCTCTAATGCACTCTCTACACCTCTAAGGTCGACATCAATACCCCCAAGCTCACTTCCCAGCTTATTCTTATCGCTGTTTAATAAAGCATTCGCTCTAGCGATTGACTCTGTCTTTAAAACCTCATTCAATGCATAGTAATTTGCACTACCAACTGTCTCTACCAGCCATAACGGATCTCTGCGACTCTGGAAGTTTAAACAACCATCCTCTAATACAACTAACCCTAAATACTTCTTTATCACGTCAGGCACATCAGCTATCTTAGTTAACTTATTACCCTCCTTGGTTGTAAAAAGAAGTTCATCGTACTTATACATCTCGTATAAGCTCTGACCGTTGATATACTTGTCTCTTACAATTCTTACTCCGTCATCAAACTCTACGATGATTCTAAAGTAATCGCAATCGTACCGGATAAATTTCTGCTGGTTTCTCTTATAGGCATCCGTAAAGCATACCTGTAAGGCTCTTTCGATAGTTGACTTACCGGAACTATTGTACCCCTTGAGGTTTAAGATTCCACTCTCATCGAATGATACCCTTGCGTGAGAATACACCATAAAGTTTATTAACTCTATTGAAGTAATCTTACTGTACACTCTTTTTCTCCTTTCTCACATACTCTACTAACTATACTGCTAGTATACCACAAATTAATAAAAGAAAAAAGGGGCTTCGAAAAGCCCCTTAAATTTTCTTACTACTCTTCATCTACATCATCAAGAGCAATTGACCCATCGTCAGCACCGTCCGCCGGAACCTCTGGTTTCTTATCCAGCTTATACAGTTCTTCGTTTGCTTTTTCAATGCTCTTTCCTGGGTTCTTATACATAATCAGCAGATTACGAGTATTCTCGAGAGCCTCATCTGCAACCTGAACCAGCTGATCATATGAATACAGATGGTTATTGATTACAGTGTTGATAGCCTGCACCGGAGTCCATCCCTCTGTCTGAGCATCCAGAACTTTCTTAATCTGGTCACCACCCTTGATGTTTCTCGGGTTTACAGATAAAGCACGTGCCGAATCACGCTTATTTGGTTCGCCCTTCTTAGGCGTGTAAGTATAATCAAGTACAAAGAAGCGTCCGCCCGGATGTGTAGGTTCATCTTCCATAGCGTCCAGAGTCTTCTGCCATTTGTCCTGATACATAGTCTCAGAGATGGAGTACCAGTATACCCGATATTTAATTCCGTTCTCATCTTTAACGATGTTCTTAGCGTCATCGTTTTCCGTCTCGAAAACTACGATCGGGAATGTAAAGTATCGTACTGTGTCTTTAACGGCACGGTCATTGAATGCATCAGAACGAATGCTCTTTACAGATGCATTATCGCTGTCATCAGGATCAAGACCCTGTGCTTTACATTTCTCATTAATCTGCAGGTTAGCCAGCTCCCATGGCTCAGCCGTTCCATCACAGAGTGGACAGCTACCATTAAAGCCAAGACTCTCGTCCTCCAGACCATTGATGCAACGGTAATTATAAAATCTCTTACCGTCAGTTACCGGATGGATCAGCGGCATATCCATTCTAAGGCTCTCTACGCCCTTGCTGTCTACAACAACATGATTCGGTACGTAAATAAGCACTTTCTTATTTACCGGAATTTCCCATACAGGGAAATTCACCGGGTCCTCCGACTTCGGGGCTGCTTTCGGCGGCTCCTGTACTCCAAGCTGTTTCTCAATACCCGTTCCCTCTACTGCTACAATCGGTTTCAGTTTTCCAAGCATGATTTTCTTTTCCTTTCTTTTTTAGTTTTTGATGTTCGATGTTTACATATTCATATATTCTTCATGTTTAGATATTTAATGTTCTTATATTTATATAGAAAATCCGAACATCATGCTTGCCCATTAGTTACTTTTTACAGCCTACATACCTACCTAAGCGTTTATAAAAAATCGTTTCTTATTTTTACAAGGTAGATATGTAGGCTAGATACCCACTGAGATAAAATATAGGATAACATTGGAGAGATATTATTAGTGACCTTATCTCAATTATGTAGGCATCTAATATCTTACAAGTATGATAGTACCTATCTATATAACATCAAGTGTGACATGGGGAATGATCTTACAAGTAGGTATTCTATATCATACAAGTATGATACTACCCTATAAGCGGTATACCTACCGCTCTAGGATACTATAAGTATAACAAACCTTATAATACCCTACAACCTATATCAAGAATTTTCTTTTTCTTTTGTAGAAATTTCTGACTTGGTGTTACCTTTCTTTTCCTTAGCTTTCTTTTTAGGTTTCTTAGGCTTCTTTGGTCTCTGTAAAAACATTGTCAACAGTAATTTAGGCACTAACAGAATATTGTACCCTACTATAAAACCCTTAGCACAAATATCCATGCCTCTCCGCCTACATAACCTAGTGATTACAATACTATATACCCAGTATATTACTATCACTACCCCAGCTATTCCAAGAGCATATCTCTTATTGCTGGCAAGCAACTCAAAGAATGCACTGTAACTGTACATACGAATCTCCTATCTAAGATACCAGTTTGAGGTCAAATCCTCATCTCCTCTAATCTGAGAAGCCAACCCATCCAGACCTAACGAATGGTTCTGAGGAAGGTCATCTACTACAGTTAAGATGAAGCTCTCACCATCTCTCGGGCTCGGTGTCAGAACTACCTTAGAGTAAGACGGAGAATATGAGAAGTAAATAATATCTGTACATCTACCCTTCATAGCCGCCATGCAGTTAGGCTTGTCTAATGAACTTAACAGCTCAGAGGTGAGCTGTCTTAACTTATACTCATCCTGGAAGTTATACTTAGGATTACCCTCATAGTAAACCTCTCCGTAGTTCTCCTTTGCACCGCCGTACTTATAGATGAATCCGAGCTCCTTGTACTTACCATCCTCATCACTTGTTGCCCAAGCAACTCTCAGTAACCCAGTGTCACCCTCGCTAACCATCTTACACCGGAATAATGCGTCATCAAACATATCCTGGCATGCATCACCATATGCTTTAAACATATTCGTCAGCAGACTAAATTCCTTGCATCCCTTCGTATAAACGATCTTACGTTCTGTAGTAGACAGATACGTTTCCAACTGTAATGGTGTCATTGTTTTCATCTTTAGGTCCTCCTTGATATTTATCTTATTATTTATTAGAACTTAGTGTACACTACTCTCCGTAGAGCGACACATAAGATCTTCTCAGATATGCTGTTACAACTCCTCTATCTACATAAATGCTACCAAAACCAACACCGTCCTTAGTCTCTCCACTAATAACTTCTATTAGCATCTCCGAATAATTAGGATTTCCACCCCTGCTGTATACGTCCAACAGATACCTATTTACTAATGATTCATTTTCTTTTAAGAAGTTTAAAACACTTTCCGTGCAGTAAACTATATATTCTTTCTTGTTCATTTACTTACCTCAATTACAACTTTAATGTTACTATCCTCTCGGGTTCCTTAAATACCTGGCAGAGGGTGTCCCGTACATCTCCAGCCTCAAAACTCTTGCAGAAGTCATCTAGGTCTTTTAAATAATACCCTCTACTAGACCATCTAAAATATCTACCCATTCTAGGTATCTTCCATTTATCATTGATAAGTACGTCTCTACCCTGCTCGTCGTTATCGGGAACTGCTACTATCCTGCTGAACAGCGAATATACAACTTCCTTATATCTTGAAGAGCTGATACCCATCATTGCTACGCAATTCAACCCAACAGCTCTAGCCGATAAGCTATCAAAGATACCTTCTGTAATAATATAAGGTTTGTTTCTTCCGGTCTTTCCTAACTGCTCAAGACCGTAAAACAAACACTCCTTACTGAACAGCCTGCTCGGTGTCGTAATATACTTTTTCTCATCCGGATACCAACCTATTAAAGCTATTACATTACCCATCATGTCCTTTACTGGAAAGATATATCTACCTTCCAGTATGAATTTACCAGATTTGCTTACAACACCTAAATCTTCACCATAACCTAAGAGTCTCTCTAAATCAACAGTTTCACTTGGTATCCGAATAAATTCAGCTTCTAATAAGATCCGCTGCATTCTTTCTAACTCGTAGCCACGCTTCTCGCATATCTCATGTATTGTATCATAATCCTTCTGGCGTACTGACCGCAAGTACCCCCAGCATAAAGAAAACCTCTTATAATAATCCTCTAAATAACTACGATCTAACAACTAACCAACCCTCTCTACTAAAAACTATACCTTCACAAGTAGCGCAACAAAGACAGCCACACTACCTATCAACAATAATAAACTAAATATTAAGTTTAGTACTGTACTGCGAACTAACTGATCTCTTGACTCCTCGAGTTCTTCCTTAGATAAGCATTCTATATATTTCTTTCGTTCTTTCAAATGATCTTCTAATATGCTCATTTCTTAAACCTCCGATTTTCTAAGAGTTTACAAGTACAGACAATGTATCATTGCAGTCTTCTTTACTTTTAAACTGTCTACCCCTATTTATCGGAGAATCGCTTCCGGTAACACTACCCACACAACAAACACAATCTCTAGCTCTCGTAAACATCGTGTTCATCATATTCCTATTAATGAACGTAGGTCTGCACTCCGTGCCAAAAGGACAAATCACTACCCTACTCTGGCTACCCTGCATCTTATGAGTTGATAATGCATAAGCAAGATCAATGCATCCAACATCACTACCCTCTAAGGCTATCTCACCAACACCTACCATTCTACCCTTAGCCTGATAAAGTACACAAACATCTCTTCCAAGCTCTACATCATATACATCTACACGGATAAAATAAATGTTGTTCTTTCTTGTACGAGAATCTTCCCTAAATGTATCACCTCTGTCCATTCTTTTCTTTATCAGATCTCTCATTGTATCATCGTCTACGTTCTCATAAATACCTTCACCTGGTGTGCACTGTTCATCGCTAAAATCTATAATATTCATCATGTCTGATCTAGCTACACCAACAAGCTTACCAACCTCGCCATTCACAATTCCAAAAGTTACTACACTCTGATAAACACCTTTCTCAACCTCTACATATCTATTCATAGAATAGTTATTCAGTCTTAAATGTATTACCCTGTCATTCGTATAAAACTCTCTGTCTCCGTTTACGAATAACTTCATATCATTCTTTCTCAACAACTGCTGTAACGGTTTATTCAGCCTTGGAGCAGAAAAAATGATCTCTTCTTTCTGATACCCAGTTATAACCTGTATGTCGTCTTCTTCATACTTAGTACCGTTCATGGTACCGTTCATGAACTTAGACCATGCCTTAGTTACTTCCATAGGTATTATAGCATCGGCACATTCTACTTTCATAAAATCCTTATCATTGTATGACAGCTCTTTTACTACTCCATCAGATAAACAGTTTACCAATGTTGTATTATAATTAATGTCACTACCCTCAGCTGCTCTCTTACTTACACCCAGCTCTACACAAGGTAACAGCTTCATTAATAATGCAAAAGGGTTACCCTTACCAATAGGCGGCAACTGCTTGATGTCTCCAAGGAAGTAAATGATATCATGCTCAGCAAGGTTTCTACAGATCTCATACAACAAACCCATATTACACATAGCCATCTCATCCATAATGTAGATCTTAATCTTCTCATTAGGATTATTCTTAGCTTTCATATACACAGGTGCAAGGTAAGAACTACCACCTATACCCACTCCAAACTGGCTATTAATAGTTCTCACGGTGCTCTTAACTACCTCAGCTAACCTTCTGCAAGCCTTTCCAGTTGGTGTGCAATAGATAATCTGGTATTTCTTATCAAAGTCCTTAAGTCTTTTTAAAGCTGCTGTCATACAATCACTTGTAGTAGTCTTACCACTACCAGCACAACCACTTAAAACAGCTGCCCTATACTTAGTTAAATGAACTCCATCTTTCTGAAGTTTCTCCAACTTAAAACCAGCTTCCTTTTCGAAGTCTACTATTACGCTATCTATCACATCATCCTCAAGACCTGTTAACTGATTACCCTTGTCTACTAAGACCTTGTAGATTAAGTACTCCTTCTCAAGATCACTCTCTAAGGTTACATCGTTATCTACAGTGTCTACCATACCCCTGTCTATAAGATTACTTAATCTATCCTCGGAATACCACTTCATTCCTTCCCAGTCCTTTACAGAACTGTCAGACAAAAGTATTCCATCTCCAAACATTACCCCAAGAACTTCTACTATATCAAGCTTAGCTGGAAACTTATATGAGTTTAAATACTTCTCTACAAGTTTTCCACATCCCTTATTTAAAGATGCTAATACTTTCTTTCCTACCAATGAATCTTTGTCACTTGCATTATGCAGATTCTCAAGGAATAACAAGTCTTTTCTAGCATTTAAATTCTGTTCAGCCAAAAAGCTACCATTATACATTCTACTGTAGCTTAAGTAAATCACATCACAGTCCTTAATACCCAACCCTGGTCCTATCATACCCAGTACATAAGGATATCTAATGAGCATGTAGAACCACATATCAGGACTTACAGAAAAATATCTATTACACCAATTCATATTAAATGCAAGACTCTCTAGATCTACCCCACAAGTAGCTCCTACCACACCTATTGCGAAGTACATCGGATTAGACAGCATCTCAATACCGTCTACATCAGTAATTAACACACGACTATCTACCTGTACAGAAGATGCAATGCTCTCGACAGCCTCCTTAACAGATCTTCTAGTATCACTGTCACCTAATGGACACAGATTACCAGACTCTGCTTCATCTAATAAGATTGTGGTGTAGTAACCTCCTCTTAATTTAGATTCTCCTAACATCTCAGTATGTCTGGATGCTACTCTTGAAACAAATCTACCCTTAATGTCCTGAGCTATATCCTTAATACCCATTGGGTCTTTTTTAGCACCATACTGACTGTAATCCAATTCTCCATCTGACTCCTGACTCCAAAGCAACTTAATACCCTGTAACATACTGTCAGTGGTGTTCTTTCTTCTTTCTGACATTACTTCTATTTCTTCTGCAAAATCATCATAAAACGGAGATTTTTCTTTTCCATTCATATGGTAAGTTAAATGTAAATTAATCTTAGATACGTCAACCCTGTTTCCATCATCCACAAACGTTGATTTAGGTATGTCGACATCTTCTTCTTTTAACTCAACATAGTCTGTTACGCCACTGTATTCAGCTATGCTGTCAAGACTTACTGGATATTTCGTAATACCAACTGCATCTCTTACTACCCCTACCATAAAATCTTCAAGGGCAGTTCCTTTAGCATCTGGATCTCTTTCTCCTAACTCTAATATTTTATTAGGAACGACCTTAAAACCATCTCCTACCCTACTAAACTGTAAAGCTCCAATACCATCCCTGCTACCAGAGTTCCACTGTTTCTTTATCTTACAACCTCTCCTAAAAGACGGTCCGAATACCTTAACATCTTTTCCTACCCATTTCATAGAGTCAATTACGATTACCATGCTACCCTTCGTAAAGTATACCCTATTCACGTCAGATACATCAGATCTAAAGTAATCCTCTCCTAAGCATTTAAAAGCATATGCATCTATAATTGCATACACTCCACCAACGACCTCCAGACCTTCATATACCTTAGGTTGCTTGATTGCACATCGTACTCTTCCGAATACTATAACGTTCTCTAAAGCGTCTTTCTTACCTATCTTACTAAGTACATCTAATAAATTAGCATCAGCCATATCTACTCCACCTACTCATACCCTAACAAACAACTAGAAACTATACTACAACAAACTTTCTAAAATCGTATATCATAAAAATAAGGCAGGGTTCTCATAACCCTGCCTATTCTTTAACGCTTAGAGGAGCTTCATCCCGTCAAATACAATCTGATCTTCGCTACCCTCTAACTGCTGATTCATAGATGTGAGAACTGAGTCTAAGCAATCAAGCTGATTAATTACGTATGCAAGAACTGTTCTAGGTCTTTCTCCGTACTCACCATGATGCTGGGCAATAACTGAAAGCATCTTTAAGTAAAAATCTTCACCTTTCAGAGCAATGATCTGATCTTTCTTCTCTTCCAGCATTAAAATACCGATCGTGTTATGAGAAAGAACCTTTCCAGTGCCGGAAACTACGCCATTATCATACTCTACAATCTTACCAATGTCGTGAATCGCCGCTCCAACAAATAATTCATCCTTAGATACCCTATTGGAGATTTCATCATAGAAACTAACAGTCTGACACAGCTGAACTACCTTGGCAGTATGGGCAAGTAATCCAGATCTACAGTTATCATGATGGCTTACAGCGGCAAATTCTACCATAAATTTGTTTTTTACCTCATCTGTAAACAGTAAACCCAGCACCTGCATAGCCTCTGGAGATACCCTCTTAGAAATGCTCTGAAGCATCTTATTCCAGTAAGCTTCTGCATTATACTTTGACTGGTAAAAATCAGAAGCACTGTAAGGTACATCTACGGCATCATTACATGTGTCAAGCACAAGACCAACAACTCCATTATAGACGTTTACCTTTCCGGAGATTGTTACCACATGATTTGTAAAATCATAATTGTCCATGTTACTAAAACACTCGGCATTACCCCACACCTTAAAAGCCATCGTTCCAACAGCCTCTACGTTTCCCGTAAGATAAAATCCTCCGTTCTTCGTTGGCTGCTTTGAATAAGCCTTCATTAATACGCATCCAGAGATGTACTCTCCGTCTGCTTTCTTCAGCAATTCCTCTCTTTTTAAAATTTCTTTCATTTCTATACCCTTTCGTTCAAAAATATTACACTATTGTCTCGTTTGAAAAGTATCATAACATATATTAACAATTCGTACAATAAGATTCTATAAAGTTACTTTAATATCTTTACCATCATAAGATATATAGGCTCGCTTTCTAAATACATTAAAATCTTTATAGTACCCATTGCATGCCATTAATATAGTTGATTTACAAGATAAAGACTCCATCGCATGATAGATTCATTGACTATCCTCCTTTTAACTGATTGATAGTTTATGCAATCTAGCTATCTGATCAGTTGTAATCTCTAAAAAATCGGTTGCATCAAACTCATTTGCACTAGCATAAAGTATGGATTTTGCTACTAAACTTTCTGTAATTGTTACTGAATCTTTCCACTCAAGATCTGAACCAAAATAATAATGACCTTGATTCATTAAAAATGCTTTTGATACCTCATCTATATTGGATTTTGCATATTCATAAAACTTCAGTCTTCTTGCCTTTCCTATCATATGCTTGCAAGCCTTCTCAAAAGAAGCAATACCCCTTGCAGAATATGGTATATCTAACTTGCTATATGGAGCCTTAAAATCAAGTATATCCAATACAAGTTGGTTCTCTACAAAACCAAATTCTCTCATAGTTAATAGCTCTGTATATTCACTACAAAATACAGGGGCAATTATAACATTCTTTAGTTTGCGTTTACAGCATACATCAACGATACGTCTAAATGCTACTACAGTATCCATATTGTCGTATACAAGGTCAATTACAGCTACACACTTAGTATCTTTACTTAAATTGCTTACATACTTAATAACATTCGTGTTTCCAAAAGCAAATATTACATTTTCTTTTCCATAAATATGATAATAGAATTCCTTATACTTGCTTTTAATTTCTGAATCCTCAGTTATTATCTGCATCTACACTAATCTCCCCAGCTTTTGTATAACTAACTAATGCAAAAGAATACCTACATCTTAAATAAGACAGATTTTTCATATCTATGAGAACAACTGCCCTATTACCCAGCGTTCCTATTGTAGATGAACTAAACTTATCAAAGTATAGGTCAAATCTATCAAAGAATATCACCTTAGCAGTATCTACATTGCCAAAAATAATTAAACCATGGTTGTAAGACACAGTTGCTACAGGATACCCTTTATCTATAGCCATTGATAATATCTGATAAATGTAAGACTTACCTACCCCACCCTCACTAGGCAGAGCATACACACCATTATTTAATGGTATATCTAACTTTACACTGCCATTTACTAACATTAGTACACCTCCTCAATGTAATCAAAATAATCGTAGTAAGAGTAAAACCGCTGACCATCTATTAAAACATCCATTTTTGTATTACCCATACCGTAATCGTAATATTTTAGCATATTTGCAGGAAGATAAATTCTACCTCTCGGCTCCCTTATTAGTAAGTTACCACCGTTTATACCAAGCTCCATACCGTTTACTACCCTGCTCTCATACTGTACTCCCAACAGGATCTTGGACGTTGTACTTATAAAATTTAACGGTATCTTAGCACCAAACTTATCTAAAAAATGAGTTCCAGATAAAAATGTACCACCATCAATAGTTTTTATAATTTCTCTATTGAACTCTGTGTCCTTTATTTCTATGTCAACAAATATTGAGTTCACATCGAATAGAAAATCTTCATGCTCGCATACGCTCTTATCTGTTAAAATCTCTAACATAAATATCTCCTTTCTAAAAACTCTTTCACTTATTCTTGATATTATTGTAACAAAAATTAGACAAAACTGCAACTTATATCGTTCAAATATTGTTTAATCGCGGTTTTAACTTTTAGTATATCAATTTTAATATGTGAATTTATTTTTTATACATCTAACCATATGTACTTAAATATCTGGATAATACTAGTTGTATACTTACATATGTAAAATGTCTAATTGTACTTCTAAATACTAATATTTATAAATCTAAAATAACCCTAATACCCCTCTACATAGTCCTTATGAGATTCTTTTTCAAGTTTTCTCAGAAGTCTGTCCCTGTTTTCTGCAAATACTGGAACTGTCGTAATATGGTTTAACCACATACTACCTATTACTATGCTTCCATATTTATCTACATCGTAAATAACCTCACTTACAGATAGGATAAACTGCTTTCTAAATACCCTACTAATTATAAGTACATCCTTATATACCCCTATATACCAATGTTTCATTATGTAAGACATTACTCTCACATACAGAACCATAGATACTAAAAATGCTAAAGCTATCACTGGGTTTATTTTGTAATCTAGCAAAAAACAGACTACATTCCAAATAAATACAAAAGTACATACTACTATAGGCACATCTCTAACAATGCTATATAAATTAGACAAACTTACTATATACTCTGTTCTGCCTTCATCATCATGTTTCATATAGTTCACCTATCTTCCTCTACAATATTCTACCGCAAAACACAAACCCCCATACCATACCAAACCGCCAGCAACAAAAACCCTAAAATACCGCTACAAGCCCAAAATACCCCCTAGAAGCCACGATACGCAAAAAGCCGAACAAGTACCCACTAAACAGCTAAAACCCCATAAAACGGCAAATACAAGGCTATACTACTAAATACTCCGAAGAAACCACCTCTACCATATCTCCTGCTTCCAATACAACGCCTAATCTTCTACCGTTGTCCCATTTAACATGAATTGTCCCAGCATCGTCTACCATCTGTACAGTTCCTAAAGTACCCTCTTCTACATAATAACTGTCGTTCATTCTGAGAAGTTTTACTCTTACTCCCTTGTGGTATGCCTGTCTGATGCCCCCTACATCTGCTATACTCTGAAAATTCATACAATTTTACCCTCCTAATATCTTATATAACTTATCTTGCCACAAAGTTATAACCCTACACAACCAAATACTCCATAGAGATCGCATCAATAATACCATGCTCGATCTCACTAATCTCAAACCCCTCAGCCAACAGCCTCTCGCGAACCTCACCAATGTTGTATCTAGAAAAACCATCCTTATCTATATCGGACAAGTAACTATGAATATGTTTCTCTAATAATGGCTCTACAGATCTAGTATAAGAAATACCACTGTAATACTTCATAGATCTAGCTAAGGCTATAGCATCAGCTTCATTCAAACCGCCTTCTATAAGGTTCTTAACAGTCAAGGCAAATCTTCCTTTGAGTGTCTCTATACTAGGACTCAACATCATCCATTCCAAAAGTTTCTCATTAACAACTGTCGTACAAGAAAGTCTCTCTTCGCTATCCTGACTCATCATACCCAAGAGGTATTTCTTATGTGTGCCTACCACATTCTCTTCCGACTTCTCAGCTCCATACGACTCAATCCTCCAAATAATCATCCTTAATAAACTCTACTACCCCTAAAGCTACATCTTCCCTAGAAAAACCCATCTGGACTATACTGTCAACGGCTTCTCCTACTGTGTACTTGGCTCTACTATTCTCCTTAACCATCAGTATTCTCTTAGCCAGCTCGGAGATGATCTTAATGTTTTCCAAATAAGTACCCTTAGTTCTTCTACTATATGCCTCTACGTCTTCTAAGTTCTTAAAGACATCCTTCATAGGCACTCCAGAATCCATCAGGTTACACATAGCGATAGCTTTCTTATCGTTCGATGACAGCCACTCGAATACTTTCTCGTTCAACTCTGTAGTATTGGCTGCACTATCTAAGCTTAAGCCTGAGCAAGATTTAATAGGAGTCCTCTCGAGCGTACACTTGTACAAAAATGGATAAGAGCCTATGCACAGCATCTTACCTCCACCAAACAGGTTGCTGTCTATGGATGTATTTAATCCAAAATCGCAGTTATTAAACATTCTGGATACATTAATAAAACTCCTCCTATTCCCTACACTACCACTGAGCTGGAATCCACTATCAAACCTACAATTCTCGAACATGTTCTCGCACTGTACCGCACTGCAAAAATTAATACTAATAGCAAACTCAAGCATATCAAACGCCCATTTATTGTAGAAGTTAGTATTCTTAACCAGGTTCCTGCAATCTCTCCTCTTTAACCTCATGTCGGAAGATCGATAACTCAAGTCTATCTCGTTTACCACTTCTGAACCAGATGTAGGCAACTTAACACCATCAAACAGCCTCATACCAGAACAAGCTACCACACTTATTCGAATACTCCAACAGTCCCTCATATCACAGTTCTTGAATAAGGTGACATGATGGTTCTCCGGCATATCTTTATTCTTATTATAGTTATATACCTTTATTTTCAGATACAGACAGTTAGACGTTTCAAAAGTACAGTTCTCAAACAGTACAAACGAGTCATCAGCATTGGAAATATCAATGCAATCGAACTTGAACCCATCGGGGAATTTTATGCCATTAAACATTCCACTATAGTCTACACTACCCTCATACTGTAAGCAAGGGGTTAAGTTCCAGCACTTCTCTCTGTTTATGCAAGCCTGCATGTTTTCTACAATGTTCTTACCGTAAAATTCACTCCACTTCTTAGCCATGCTACCTTTCCTCCTTTAAGTACTCTTTACTTTCACATAGTTCTCATTTCGTCTGTATATATGTTTACCAGAGTCTGCTACATAGGTCTTATAGGCAAATAACACACACTCAACCAAGTCTTTCAGGTCTCTACCTGTAACTCACGCCATGGTCTACCACCACACGCAACCTATGCAAAAAGTGATACCCTATAAGAGAACTCTCATAATCCACACTCACCTACTTAGATACAACATTGCCTATATAGAATGATAACCTCCTACCCAACTACCACTAATGCAGTACCCTTTCTAATGTATCTCCATCTTTATTTGAATACAAAAATAGTATGCCAGATACCTTAATAGTATTCTAGCATACTATCTAATATTATGCTACATATCTGATGTATCTACCCCTAAGTCTTGCAGATACTTTACAGTCTTATCTAAAGTCTTCTGTGGAATTATTCCTTTTTCCACTACAAACTTTCCACGCTCCAGTATATCACATAACATTACAGGTCTACCCAAAATGTTATACAAACACCTGATGAACATTTTATCTATACCTATCATATCAGCATATGTATACCGATTTACAGCAACATCCCCACACTCTATACAATCCATAAATTCCATGGTGTACATTAAGTCTAACTGTTTCATAACATCTGAAACCACCTTAAGAGTGCTACTAGCATACTCCGAGTCTGGTCCTGAAACTGCAGATGTCACAGGCAATGCCTTCTTTTCGCCATACACCATATCTCGATACAGCTTGTAATGTTTTTTGTCTAACATACTCTTGGCAACAAAATCACACTTACATACATCCAGCTCCCAATCGCTATTCATAAGACCTACTAACATTGTAACAGGTTTTCTACCTACCCCGAAGATACTATTCAATGCATTCCGACCAGCAGGATTATAAGTAGGGTGTCCTATCATTCTACTTATCTCTAACCATATCCTGCTAGATAGACAGCAACCATAACCCCTATTACCACTATCAAAGAACTCAGAGATAGTATGAATACCATTTGTATGTAACTCTCTCTTAGCGCAATCACTAATGTCTAAGCAGTCTATGCCAATGTCAGACTCGTCAGATGGTTTATTGGATGGGAACTGCATACTGTTCTCTAATAGCCTATCAGAATACACCTTAATAGGTTTAGCATTCTCAAAACGCAAATCTACACTGAGAGCCATAGATCTCTTTACCCTACAAAGATTACAATAGTCTCCTAATTTAACTAAATCCTCGTTATTGTTTCCTAAAATATGTGCTACCTCTTCATAGTACCTCTCACAGATATCTAATATTGATCTGAATCCATATCTATTAAACAGCATTACAACTCTATGACTTAAATATAAGTCTCTGAGGTTTACAATGCCATAATACCCTTCTACCGTATGATACAGAGATATGATAAATCTTACTAACTTCTCACATCTTACATACAATTCATAAGCAGGCATGGAGTTCTCTATAGCATACCCTAAGTAGTTCGAGCAACCAACCAAACAACTCCAGTATCTATACCCTACCTCTTCCTGTACATTAGTACAGGATAACAGTAAGTCTCCTAAGCTATTACCACTGAAATCATTGGTATTATTCCAAGTCTTTAACTCTTCTAATACATCCCTGTTTACTTTTATATCAAATAAACCACTCAGTAAACTAATCTCACTCTCAGGAACATACGCAGACAATACGTCCTCCATCTCCTTAAGAGCAGACTTACTGGGCTTTACCAAACGTACCCCACTAACAACATCGCTACATAACTTACCCATATCTTAATCCCCTCTGCATACCAAATGTTGAGATAGAAGTATTGTATCTCAACATTTGGTACTGGTTTATTCATGTACCTACTAAAATCTTCTATAACTACCCTGATATCTGCTAAATCTTCATGTTAGCTTCAGAAAGGCTTATACAGCCACAACTTCAAATTCCCATTCTCTAGCAAAGACATACAGAACTGTAACTCTTCAGAACCCAGTCCGACAACACTACCTAAACCACTGAACCTAGTAGCTAACAGAAAATCAATTACATCTGAATAAGTGTTATACCAATCCATAGTGAACTCAGATGTTCTGCTATCCGAACTTAAGAGCTTTAAACCAGATACAAGTTTAACCCTATTCCTGCAAAATGGCTTCCAATCAAACTTGTCTATATTTCTCACTACAGCATCTATAGCAATCTCAGCTTTATCCAGTTTAGGCATTAACCAGATCACAGGTTTTCCATTGATGCAAAACATACAGTAACAAGGATCCTCTAATGCTTTCCAAGCTACCCTACTATCTTCCTCAGCAAAATTTATATCACTGAAACGGTAAATCTTAGTATGTTTTACCATATTATCCCGTTCTCCTGGAATAAATTCCCAACCAGTATTACCATACCATTTCTCGATAAAATAGTTGTCCTTTAACCCATGTCTACGCAACTCTTCCCTAGTTATTGTCCTGTTTGTAATCTCTACCGCCACAAAAACACCTCCAAACAAAACTATACCCTAAAAGACTTTATTCTAAAATAATCATTACTGGATACTAATACAGTCTTGATTAGTCATACAGAATATCTTAGGATTAAACCTCTTACTCTTCAACACTTACAATAGATAATGTCCTGCTACCCTTATTATACACCACAGCTACATCACATAGTTCATCTAACATCAATGACATCGCATTAATATACAATGCCCTTACTACAGGTTTCTTAAAATCTGTAACAGGAATCTTGGTACCTGGTATAGCGTTTACTATCTTTTCCTGTTCATATTCATTTAAATCATCCCTGTCGTAAATATGCTCAGCATATTTCTCAAATAGGAAAAAGTTATCACCTACTGGTTTTATATGCTTACCCTTTAATGGTATTGCATAATAAGTATATTTTGATACCCCTGGATCTGTACTACCATATATTAAGCCATACCTCCCAGTAGCAAGGATGTTCATTACTTCCCTATCCTGAGTGAAGATCTTCTTGCATTTGTCCAATTTTACCAGTCCTGTTAAATTCATATGTATATCTCCTATGATATTAATAATAAGTTACAAAGCTAAACGTACCTCCAATACTACTTAAAGCATTCATCAACAGTTTGCATCTTCTATACTATATGTATATAGTATAACATACACTTATATAAATGAAAACTTGTATTAGTTCCTTTCTCGACATATCTAGTGTACTAAACTCTAGTACCTATGAAACTAATTTAATGCACTTTAGTAACTAACTTAGCCTGCTTCCAAAAACCTTCCTTGCTATTACCCTCTAACTTGTTCTTTTTCATAAACTTGTTGTACAAATCCCTACCATATTTTCCAATACGTTCCTGTCTATCCTTATAAATCTGATCAAAAAGTAATGCCAAATCACTATCGCCATAATAGTATCTCTGTTTACCTTTGACAATATCTGTATGAACAGTTCCGCCTAAAATAACATTATATCTGTAATTTAAATAGGCTTTTCCTTGATGATCAGAAATCCTTATAGAATAACACACACCATAATCCAACTTCAAGTAGATGGAGTTCGTGGAATATGCATCATATCTCAATACAGAAAAACCATTGTCTAGCAAAAAGTCTACAATCTTGCTGCAAATGTTATTTAAATCATTATTTTTCATTCTAACCTCTTAAAAACTAAAGCATTTATCATGTTGCTGCTATAATACCCTAAAGTAAAATACTGCTGCTTACCGCGTACCCTAATGCCACTAACAGCTTCCTAATATTACCTAACTGTTCCTCGCTCAGTATTCCAGCCGCTTCAATTACCCTTCTATTTCTATATACACTACCAATAGTCCTATAACCACTCTTAATAAGTAATGTGCTAGTATTATCACCAAAGTCTATAAGATTAATACTACCCTGACCACTACCAAAAGCCGTTAAACACAGTACCTTAGACTTCATAAATCGTAAACACTTAGATATGAACTGCCAAGTGTCGTCTGCGCTTGCTCCTACCTTCTTTCCAACATCTGATAAGGTCATCCTATGTACATAATGATAATGTAAGCACCTCTGCGCCCTCTGGTTCAACTTACCAAAGCTAACATTCATAACAACATAATACATAATCATAAAGCGAACATACTCATCATCAGTATTGCAGTTTTCCAATAAATCTAAATCTCTAACAAGATTCATAGGGAAGAAATCATTATAGTTATCTTTTAGTCCTATTAAGCCTAATATTCCATAAATACCACTAATACTCTGCTGCGACACAGTATCTAAAGAAAGCCATACCCTATCTGCCTCTGCCACAGCTTCCTTTCCTTCGTTCCTAATACCCTTAGAGTATAATTCCATATCTGCATCTACGATAGCCAGCTCCATCTTGGTTGCAGAACTTAACATATCACTGTAATCATTAGCTTTCGTGTAAAGTCTATTCAAGACATTTTCAATATCTCTGTACGACATTAAGCAACCACTCTTAGTCTGTGCAAAGATTTTCTCTTCTGACATTTTAGCAACATTCATAGTAAAACTAGAAGTGTTATATTCTAACAAATTGTGTACCACTCATATATTCATCTCTCTATAGATTTGCAAGTAAATCTTTAGTAACATTAATACCCATCCAAAATACCCCTACTAAATAATCTTAACACAGATTAAGATTCTATACTACAGCTTTTAAAGCATCAATAAAAATAATCTTAACATCAGCCTTTGCTACTATGCTCAATGCGTTCTAACGACTCATAGCAACCCTGTACGGACGGTTCGAAGTAACTGCATCATAAATGTCTGCTGCCATCAAAATCTGGTACACTTCCTCTACACCAGTACAAAGATGTACATTACTAAAATCTGGCACTCTATCTTTTCCATGGTGTAGCATTACGATCTGAGCAATTCTCTCTGAATACCCCAGCTCTCGTAATTTCAAATACCCATAATATGCGTGCATATCTACTACACATCTCTCGGTTGGTAATAAAGGTCTTGCTGCATCCAAAACATACTCTGGAATATAGTATTTACCTATATCATGTAGCTCTGCTGCTGCCAAAAGATCGAAAGCCAACTCCTGATCTATAACAATACCCTCTGTGTTATGCAGATAATTTAATATTTTCTTTACTATTTTCTGTACATTTAAGCCATGCTGAATGACTTCTTTGCTCATTAATCCATTCTCCATCGTACTATACCTCCTAATGAATACTACATTCCTACACAAGCAAACTAAAATTCTCTATAATGCATTTTAAATAAATCATACCATATATTATTCTATTTCTGGTGTGACTCTACTACCGAACATCAACACAGCAGACATAATATCAATTTTTTCTTCCTACTTATCTCCTTTCTTCTTTGATATCTGTACAAAACATTAGACATAATATAAACAATATCTATACCACGTCCACAGATATACTACAAGCTATCTCAAACAAGCAATCAAATATCTAAATTTGGCACAAATACACACTACAAAGTAGACACTACAAAATATACCGCCACCACAAGCCCAAAATACCGCCTATATCGGATTTTACCAGAAAATCCACCCAACTATACACCCCAGCAGAAAAACCCCCATAAAACGGCAAATACAGAGCGTAACAGCAAAACAGGCGCAAAGCCACCCCACAGCCATGCGCCTATTCAACCACGACAGATAGATTAAATAATACTTAAGGTATACAACCTATCATTCTCCAGTAATGTATCCTTATCGTAATACCCTACTACCCCGTCCATTCCTACAATATCCAAAAATGCATCTACCTGAGTACCACTAATCTTTCCAATCTTAAGCAGCTCTCCGTTATCGTGGAAGTATAAACTAATGTCCTTATCTGGAGAGATAGATTTTACCATATTCGATAATACTTTCCACTTATGATTCTTTAACGAGAATCCCTCCTTAAACATAATACACGGATACTCTAAGCTAGAATACGTAAACTCAGATACATTCTCTGTAATACCCTGTATCTCTTCTACTTTATCCTCCTCAGCTTCTTCACCGTAAAAACCAAAATCTTCTTCAGCCATACTATTACCTCCTACATATTAGCTCTCTGTAAATACAACTGTAATAACTTCGGAAAAGCCTTGACAGCCATATATAATCCTGTACCATAGAACTCCCCATCTTTTACAGCAATTACCTCAGCATCGCCAGGGTTATCTGTAATAATCTTATGAGATAATCTAAGAAGCACAGGATCATTTTCATCATATCTGAAATAGATCTTCTTTCCTGAACCATCCCTTGTTGAATGTACTCCAATGGTGTTTATACGCATCAAAATCACTTCTTTAGGTGATATGTCGTGAGCCGACATCTGTTTAATCTCAGACTCATCAATATTGTTTATAGTGGCTTCCTTATGCTCTGGCTTCTTTATATCGGCTTTCTCGAAATCCTCATATACCCCAAATGCCTTACAGAACTCACCAAGGTTAGCAATCATATCATCCTTATCTACATGACAATTACTGTCTACTACACCATCTACTTTCACACCACCCTCAAAGATATCTTCCATAATCTCATAGGTTAATGCGTTTACAGCAGGATTTAATACCTTGTCATGGTTCTCTGGATTTTTTACATAAGCAATAATACGATCTCTTTTATAATCGTTAATCGTATTTACTTCCCACTGATACAACATATCAGTATCGCCATTCCACCAGTCTAACCCAGTAGTACCCCAATTATTGATCATGATTTCCTGCACCTGAATCGGTATCTCCGTTTTCTTAGCCTCATACCAGTTATGACCAAAACCAGCACCGATAAACAACGGACACCACCCCTCATTAGGGATCATCATACACTCACGCAGAATCTTAAGTACCTTACAAGGGTCTAATGATTTATGAACCTCAAGGAAACATTCATCATGAACGAACGCTGAAATATAAATCTTTCCAACAAGACCATGTTTCCTAATCGCATGGAAAAGTCTTACCATAGCAAACTTATAAATATCAGCTGCAGTACCCTGTATTCTAGCATTACAGCTCTGACGCTCAATACGGTCAATAGGGGTTTTTCTAGGGTCATAATAACGTCTCCGACCATAAAAAGTCTCTGAGTAATGATGCTCTGTACCCTGACGTTTAGAGATATCAATAAATGATTTTAACTCTTCCATACCCTTAAAGTAAAGTTCCTTCTGCTTATGCGCCCACAGAGCATTCTCTCTACTACCCTCTCTACCTAAGTTGATCGCAAGGTTCCAGTCACCCAACCCATACAGGATACCAAAGTTAACGCCCTTAGACATCTTACGTAACTTCTTAGATACCAACTCGTAAGGTACTCCGAACATATCCGAAGCCTTTGCAGTATGGTAATCCGTATCTGGATCCTTCAGCTTCTTAACCATATCCTTACAACCAGCCATACTAACCATGATTCGTGCTTCTACAGAACTATAGTCTGCATCCAAAGCATAATACCCTGTTCTAGGAATGATATATTTCTTTACAGTGTCATTGTATGACTGATAGTTAGGGTTTTTAACTGATACCCTACCAGTTTCAAGGAACTGCTGTACCTCAGAAAACATCAAACCATCCTCTGTAGCGAACTTATCAATATTCTTTGTAAAGTTGCTCTCCAACTGTTGTGCTGTTTTCCAATCAGTTAAGTGCTGGGCAAATGGGTACTTAGGACTGCCATCTGGATTCTTCTCAGCACACCAAGCCTTTCTAGCGTTCTTACCACAGCTAGGAGCTCCAGTATCTGTAAGTTCGATTACTGGGTACTTAAGAGTATCAAATACAATATTCTTAAGATCTGGTGCACTATTAGGATTGAAATCCCTTCCAGCAATCTTGACCATCTCAGCATACTCACGTTCCTTATCCTCTTTGATCTTTGCTACCAAAGCATCTATCTTTGAAATATCTACACAGTGTCCATAGTATTCCTGATAAGCAATTACGATAGAAAAAGCTACCTCAATCTGATAAATCTTCTTAGCACCATACTTCTCCAGTAACTTATTATCCATAGCCCACTGCCACAGCTCCAACAGGTTATCAGTATCTGGACAAGCATAATACTTTACAGACTCTTCTTCCAAATCCCAGAATTTGACGTTGTTGCTTCCAAACTTACCCTTAACGAAGTCTGACAGCTCGAAGCTATCTCTATTTAAGAAGTCATGTGTCAATGGTTTCAAAGCTAAACTCATGCTACGGTTATCATTCCACAAAGTCACCTTAAACAGTATTAGAGTATCCTGTGTAATATTACAACAGATACCATAGTTATGCATGACCTTCCAATCGTATGAACCATTATGACAAAGAAGTTCTTTTTTCTCCAAAATCGGTTTAAAATACTTCTCTATAATGTAGTGTTCAGTTCCCTCTGTACAGATGTTCTGAACCTTTTTATGAGCAATCGGAAAATACCACGCTATCCCTGGTGTAATACTGAAAACCATTCCGACCAACCGATCACCATTACCAGTTCTACTTGTAACATTGACAGTCAGACCGGTGGTCTCGGTATCGAATGCAACAATGCCATCATGTTTCCATATCTTCTGACAGATTGCTCTTACATCATTGATATTCTTTACAATATAATATTTTCTCTCTTTTAACCATAAATAATTCTTATCGGGGTTCTTTTCAATGATTTCTGACAAAGAAAAGATAGTATCATCATCTGCGAATGACCATGAATCATCCTCAACAACAGGCTTAATGAACTCCGATAAATCAAGTTTGTATTTTTTCAGAAATTTAGGCTTAAATAATTTCTCACTAAATGTTCCGTCCTCTTCCAACTCAAGCTCGGTTCCATCTTCGTTTGAGTACTGCATACTAAGCACTGTTTTCATGTCTAACAGCATATACCCACTATCGAAAACATACCTAATACTTCTATTCAACATTGCGCTACCATCGTAGATCTCATCTTCATCAGACCGATGATCTCTATTACACGTAGCTTTCATACCCCTAATTATACTTCCTAACCGTTCAAAAGGAGCTGGATTTAACTCACTCTTGTATTTTACTCCATCTACCTCTTCAAATCCACACTCTACCTGAACGTTTCCAGATCCAATACTAACATAGATATCATCCCATTTAGGATAGTCTCTATCCTCTCCAATAGTAATTCCGGCATCCATAAACAGCCGTGCCTTAGAATCATGAGGGGTGATCTTAAAAACAACGTTATCATCGAAATCATAACCTCTAAGCCTGTATAAATAACCAGCATATTTATAAGTTCCTATAAGCATCTTTATTGCCTCCTACTACTGTCTCTTTGGAAAACATGATAATTTCTTGCTGTTTAAAATCTTGAACTCCACAAGAAAGTTCCGACCAAAAATATTTAAATCATAATTCTGTAATATCTCGTTTGCAAATGATAAAATCATGCTAGAACCTCTCTCGTACACAACAACATTAATCCTGCTGTTTCTAGCAAGTATTGCTCCAACCAATTCATTCTCTATAATCTCTCGTAGAGAATCCAAACCGATAACCAGCACTCCGGATAAAGAACAATATACCCTATCACCCTCAAACTCCATACTATAATGTTCATCACTGTAAATAACATCTATCACTCTATTTACCAGTTTCTTAATATTTAAGCGATAAAAGTATCTCGATACGCTTTTCCCGCTAATCGAGTACAATAAAGTACCATTTACTGTGCCCCTGTATTCCACTATCTTATCCAAACTTGCCTTATATCTATCAGAAGAAAAGCTCTTATAAATGCACTCCTTTCGTACATTATCCATTCTAAGCATATCATCTGCATATGTATCACACAAATATCTAACACACCTCAATACAACTTTCGTATGATAAGTCTGAAAAATATGCTTATAATTTAACTTTCTCGCTTCCCTCTTTTGTTGTATCATTAACTTGTAATCTGTTAAGAAATAAGGTATTAACTCAGATAAACATTCCTTTTCAACAGCCTCGGATATTTCTTTTACAGGCTGTTTACTACCCTCTGCATATGTTCTTGCTACTACCTTATCACTCTCTACAACTGTATTTTCGCTGGAAACATTTTCTCTTGTTTTTCGCTTATCTATAGTTTTTACTATCTTTATAGCATAGTTATGTAAGTCTCCAGCATCTTTGTTATAATGTGTCAGTATATGGTAATATGCTTTATCCAGTATATCAGATACATCATTTTTCTTATATACAGACATAGCATACCTCTCTAACCCAAATACTTCCTCATAAATTTCTACTGCAAGTTCTGGATCACACTCATTCACATATGCAAAATACCGCATTGTCTCACAACTCCCCTAATATTTTCTCTAACGTACCCTCACTACCATCTTCACACAAGTCTACTACTAACTCCTGCAACTCCATATCTTCGTCTAACAGGAACTTAAGACGTTTTGTAGATTGTTTGTCATTCTTTAATGAGTTCTTCAATAGTCTTATTACATCTATACCCTTACTTCGCAGGTAAACTTTATTTATACTTATCAACCTTTTTATATTTTCTGAGAACGTTTCTCTGTTCTCAAAATCATCATAAGGTCTCTCCTTTGTTTTTAATTTTGCATCTGAGTATTCGCCATACCCTGCCTTCTTATCTTCATCTTCGCCCTCAGATACCAAAAATAAAGTTGTCGCATAGGATGCTTTTCTATCTATATCTTCATTCTTAGCACAAGCATACTCGTATGCAGGTAAACTAAAGTACTTAATAGATTCATCTGATACAGATAAAGAGCCACTCAGAGCTGCATTGATAATCTCAATCGTATGAGAATACTGAACTCTGCTATTTGTTTGTCCAAGTATCTCGGCTTCCGATCGAGAATTCATCTCTGAGAAAAGCTCCCATATCTTACCAAACTGAACTTTTGGTTGGTAATCAAAATATCTCATCGACCTGAACCTCCCATTGATATACCTCTATTTTACCACCACTCACGACATAAAAAAACAGGCATCGACAAAATATTTCATTTTATCAAGCCTGCTTTTTCTAACAATCTTATAGCCTCAATCAAACCATTATTCCCTACATAAACCTCTACTCCGTTTACTTTTATATACATTGGATTGGACACCTCTATCTCGTTTACATCTACCCAATCCTTATTTACCTTTAGAAGTACCCTAGCACCACTTCTCTTAATAGTGCTGTCTCCACATACTGATATTATCTCATCTACCTTTTCCTGAGTCTTGCTGTCTAATGTATTCACGCATATCAGATTGCTTCCATATACCCATATCAACATGGATATTATAACAACACCAAGAATTCCATACATCTTAAGCTTGAACTTATAAATGCTTGCACCAACTACTATAACTATCAGCAGAAGAAACACCACTAATAAACATACCCTCAAAACTCCACTTCCTCTACATCTGAGAATAAATTACTAAATGCTGCTACCCTCTTAGAAGCCTTTCCTGGTTTATGCTCTTTCGATGCTTTCTTTTTCTTAGGCTTATCTTCAGCATCTTCCAGTTTCTTACGAGATTTCTTTACGATTTCTTTTAAATTACCAATCTCCGATAATTTTACTTCTAAGAAGTTATCATACACGTCTGAGTAATTTACAGACATCTTTGACTTTCCTTCATCGAATCTTCCAATGCTAATACCGTTTAATGCAAGTAACCGTCCACCAATGAAACGTACTCCTGGGTGATTTAATGATAACTCATAAAGGGTTCTCATATTCACGTTAGCATTCGGAAAATCATCTCCTACATTTACTAACGGAATATATTTAGTTTTCATACCGTTCTCCAACGCATCTTCTAATGTGTATGACCTAAATACCGGAAGATCTGTGTCCACGGTAATATCTGAATCAACTGTAAAAAACTTTACAGTACCCTTTGATATATTTTTTAACATCTCTGGTACATCAGTATCACTTTCACTAATTCTCACATTTAATAGTACCCTATCCGACTTATTGCCTTCCTCATCGACTGTTACTAATTTATCGTTTACCTCAACAGCCTCGCTAAGACTACAACTCGCCACTATTAACATCTAACTTACCTCCATAGTAATTATATAAAAATGATATAACATCTGATTTTGCAATCCACATTCCTGAACTCTTTAAAACCAGATACAACCTCACTATATCATCGTACTGTGTTTCTATAATCTTTCCTAAACAGTAATTATACCTAGATAATTTACGTTCATCATAGATCTCTGGAAGATCTCTTATTGAATTGTATATTACCCCTTGTAAATACAAGATTTTGATATCCAGAATATCTCTTACAGAGGATACTAAGAAATTTCTAAAAGATCTTATACCATATGCATCTATCATGTCTTCTGTCTGCAATACCTTATTTCTCATGACTGTGTTGAAACCTTTTGTGCTCTTAGGATTACTAGAAAGCAATCCTAAGACAAAACTTACAACAGAACCGGAGCTCGCACCGCACAACTTAACGATATCATGATCCTTAGAAACCTCATACCCATTCAGCATTTCTTTTCTAAGCATAAATACCTTTTCAGGTTCACGCATATAAGATTTACATACAAAATCTAAACACTTTGAAGATATCTTTATATCGTTAAACAGATACAGTATATCGTTTCTACGTATCATTGACAGGTATACATCATTACATCTAGGATATAACTCCTTAAATTCCTTGAAGTCTGCATACCCCTTTACCTTAATCAGAAATATTGACGTATCTGCTTCGAATATTCCACTTATCTCTTTTATAGACTTCTTTAACTTACTGTAGTCTATTATGAACAGCCATCTGTCAGACATATAAGGTTCCATTCCTACTAACTCTTTCATGATGCCTATATCAGAGACTTTCTCTATGTTGTAAATACTATCTAATGTTGCATCACATCTTTCCTTTAGAGTATCATATACATAGATATCAGCAAGGTTGGAATTTGTTACTAACAGATGGACATTCTTATCAACAGCCTTAAGATCTCTTAAAGTACCCATTATTCTATCTTCCTATATAACGTACTGATAAAGTCTTTTAAGTTTGTTACAGCAGACAGATACTGGTTATTTAACACAGGGTAATTGCAGATTTCACGGATCTCCTCAAAAGTCTTACCTTTTGTATTACAGTGCATAGTTTCTCTAAGGTATTTCATAAACCCACTACAAATATCCAGTAACTGTTTAGATTCAAATGAGTAATACTCCTCCCCATCCTCAAGCATCTTCTTAATCACCGGATTATCTTCCGACAGCAGATTCGGATTGTTTACATACCCACTGATAGTAAGCTCCTCTACACTCTTACATTTATTTCCAGTATCGAAAAGGAACAATGGTAAGCAATTATAGAACAACTCCATATAATCTTCACTACCAGTAAGAAGCTCGAATACCCTGTTCGATAATCCGAACCCCTCCAAAGATTTCGATACGGCATAGTAAACAATAACATCTCTTAAATTATTCTCAGTTATCTCAATGCCGTCCTCACTTCTTTCGGATGTTATTACCAAGGATGTACCTCTGCTTTCCTTAGATAATGTACCTAAGAATTTACCACTAGGCTCCATATCTAAAAGAGCATCATACATATCCCTAGTAGATCTAGAATATCTTCTATATTCTACGACATTATCTCCTGAATAATAAGGAAGTACGATACCATTGCTAGACTTACTTTCTACAGTCTTAGGAGAGCATACAAGAAATGCATAATCACATTTCATATAAGATGCATTCATCAGATCTCCGGCACTCATAGCAAATCCTGAGTAATCAAAGTACTGTAAGAAATAATTCCAGATGTCTTCGTTGTCCCTGTCACACAAGAACTTAGTTGATGTTAAAATTCCAAATCTAAAATTCTCTGTACACTCATCAAAAGCACTTACCATCTGGCATACCCTATAAAGCATAAGTGCTCCAGCCGATTTACAGTTCAATCCAGTGTTTCTGGCATCGGAATACAAATCGCTACCCCTATCTGCTCCATCGGAGCTTACACGGTATACCAGCGAAACCTTATCATCTAAGAAGTCTTCGCGGAACTCATCCGGTAACTCCGATATGAACTCACTGTTCTCACTGTTCATGTCGATTCCATTAAACCAATCCGTGTCAACAATATCCACATCCAAATCTTCCATATTTACAGTATACAGAGAGTTATCGGAGTCATCTAACATCAGATCTTTCATCTTTGATATTAAAGAATCCTTGATATGATTATCAGAGTAGCTCTCTATAATACTCTGAGTAATTGCAAACTTCTTTACAAGTAACTGAGTATACCCTACCCCTAATGACTCACACAACTCAATGATCTTACTAGCAAGCCATCTTCTGTAATCGTCTCCTTCATACCCCTCAGAAGATTTGATTAAAGAAAACATCTCATCTGGAGATACACCTAAGGTCTCTACACCGTATCTTACTGCTTCTACTACATTATTCATTGTTCTCTACTCTAAACCTCTCATTATATCAGTAGCTCTTGTACCCTCTACTTTACCTACAGTTAAATTTCTAATGCAGTACCCAGCCCTCTGACTCTTGTTGCACACACTTGAGTACCTGCAATCACAACTATCTAATAAAGTATTGATGTTGTCTAATAACTCTAAATACTCCTTAGGCTCAGTATAGCCGTTTAAACAACGCTCTAAGTACCTGCTTTCTACCTCGATCACAAGGCTGTTCATATGTGTCAAGTACCCTCTAGCAACAGAAATCCCTTTCAGCACTACATTTAAGGAATTCTCCTTAGAACTAGAAGATACTTTCCTATAAGCACGACTCTCTAATACCCTACCACCGCGCTCCAGAGTAAAACCCATCTTATCTTCATCTTTTAACACGACACAACTTAAATTATAATTCATATCTCTTAACACCCCCTATCCAATTCTGACCACATATCTTCTCCCATGACAGCGCATACAGCCGCATCCTCACTAAGAAGTCTTCCATCTGGAAAGCAAGGTACTACCCCACTCTCACTTCCATACTTAAAGTAAATCGGTTCCCCTACATAAGCATCCAAAATAATCATATTCTTGGGATTGTATAAAGGAACTCTCCTTACCCTGTTTCCCTGAGCTGATATTACTCCTATCTTATCATAGTTTGTAATATTTCCCTCATAATCGAACTCGGCATCATCAATACCCTCAGATACAATTGCTACAGGACTCAGCTTCAGCTTTCCTTTTGTCCACAGGATCTTCTGGATAAAGCCACAATACTTATCCTGTTTCCAAACACCTACCTTTAAAGCAACGTTTCCAAGATTATGATTACCTTCCTGACCCATCTCGTCAAATTCATTTCTATCGTTTAACTCGAAAACAACACCATCACAGAAGTACCCAAAATCTTCATACTCATCTTCAAAAGACTGAACAAGAGACTTCATAATATCTAATAACTCTTCTCTACACGCTGACTCTATTAAAGCATATCTAGGAGTCTGAAAACCACAGCTTTCAATTAATGAAAATTCTTCCTGTCTCTCGTTGAAGTAAAAATCCGGCATAATCATACCATAGCATAAGAAATCAAGAAGCTCAATCTCCTCGTTTGTTGCATATGGTCTAGACAAACTAGCCACGGCTGAAAATGCTGATATAATCTTAGGGTTGAACTTACGAGCTTCCTCTAATCTATCTAAGCGTAAACACAGCTCTCCACGTAACTCTACCAGTCCATACCCTTCCAGATTCTCATTATGGTCTCCTAATATTACCCTAAGCTGTCTAGTTAAGTCCTTACCAGCAGAAGCTCTAGCTCGGCTAGTTGCAGATACCAGATCCCCATCCTGATACACTACACGTATACCATGACCATTTATCTTAAAACTTGCAAAATAACTAGTCTCCTCTTCCGGCATACGTTCTATGAAACTGTTTAAAGCTGGACAATCATAAGACTTAGCGGTCTCGATACTCATCATAGGATGGGACTGGAGCAATTCAGTATAGTCCTCAATATCTCCATCCTTCTCCCAAATATCTTTTAACACATCTGAGTCTGGTTTAACTTGCTTTAGCATATCGTACAGAGTATCATAGATACTATCAGCTACCTGATCTGTATATGTACCAGTCATTAAACTGTTGCAGTCCATTATGCATCTTTCAAGTTCTTCTATTTTAGAGTCATCAAACCCTTCAGCACCATTACTCTCTATAAAACTTAACATGTTCTCTAACTTTAAATCCAATTTATGCATGACCTGTCCTCCTATAGTACCAGACCTAAAATGTTTATATGATTATTTTAACATACCTTCTATAAAAATACACCATCTCTTAGTAAAGTTTTTAAAAGTAAAAGACAGCTACCATCTCTGATAGCTGTCTTAGATCTTATCCTAATTTATGCAGTTTTCATACCCTTGAAACACTCAGGCATATCTCCTACCTTGTAATCATAAAGATCTCCGGATTCATCCTTGTAAGACAGATATGTGTCAAGAGGTTTCCATTCACTCTCCCCCTTGGATCTCATCCAGCCTACACCAGACCCAGTAAAGATACCGTCCTTACACAGTACCCTACCTACATTGAACCGGTCTCCTGGATTAAAATCTGCATTGAACATACAGTGCTTAAACATACGGCTTGCGTCTCCTACCTTATCTAAGGTAAATTTACTACCTAATGTAAAACCAGCAGGAAGATTACATCTGTAGAACATTGATCTCATAGCACGTACCTCTCTGGTGTCAAAATTGTCTCCAAGAGAAAAACCACCCAAGATAGCACAAGCCTCGAACATACCAGACATATCCAGTACATTACCCGTATTAAAACCACTACCAAGAGTAAATCCAACAGGAAGTTTTGCATGATAAAACATTCCATTCATGTCTCTTACAGAACTTGTATCAAATTTAGACCCAAACTTAGCACCATCACCGATAGCACAGCAATCAAACATGCCAGCCATGGTAACAACATTAGATGTATCTAAATCTAATACGAAACCATCTGGAATAATGGAGTTTGCATACATGTAAGACATGTCATCCACACGAGATGTATCAAACTTGCCCAGTTTAAAGCCATCTCCCATAAATACCCAGTAGAACATTCCACACGTTGAATAACAGCCACTAGGCAAATCTACTACACAGTTATCGTCTTTACCGATATAATGCAGAACTTTCTCATGTTTAACTGGAAAATCCACATCGAACAGCTCATCACTATTTTTGATCTCGAATACGTTTTCATCGTAATCGAAATCAGAAATAAGATAGCTATTACCAAGGTAACCTCTAAAATGTTTCATCTACTAAACCTCCTAAACTTTTGTTTGATATAAGTATACCAAAAATCAAAACTAGTGACTACTCCATTGAATAAAATACTTATATTTTATCATAACCTTAATAGAACTACCTTTCTACTTAACAACACTACCCTTTCTAATAACTTAAAATTATTAAAGAAAAAGTGCATATACCATGAGCAGGTAGATGCACTTTTTCAATACGTTATTTAGTTGATGTTGTTTAAAGTTGATGATGTACTTAATAAGATACCCTACTCTATAAGGTTAAATACTGGTCACCAATATAATTTAAAATACACTCATATACTATCTCTTTTGGATACCCCTTGGCTAAGAGCTTTTCTTTGACCTCAGAGATTGTATAGCTTGAATACCCTTCCTTACTAATTATCATCAGCTTTTTAATAGTCTCCATACAGCTACTATTTAACTTACCCACTATCATTGCTATACAGCTATCTACTACAGGAGCATCATAACAATTATTAGACAATTCTAACCTAACCATCTCTATTGACTTTCCACTTTTTAACATTTCTAACAAGTCGATCCTACAAGACTTAGTAACTTCTGATTTCTCTACAAATAACAAACTAAGCACGCTATTAGGAAAATTATAAGATATACCCTTGTATTTTATACTTGCACCTCCCTCGTCTACATAGTCCTCTAAATTTAACCAACTAGGAAACTTGTAATCATCAGCTATCGTAGCGTCCTGAAAGACCTTAACTAAGTCTAAGTCCTGATTTTCACCTAAATCATGTATTTTTAAACCATTGATTACATTACTGAACATAGAGTCAACAAATCTTGCGTTGTTCATGCTAAATTTATTACCCAACGTGAATCCTTTCGGAAACTGGGTTCCTAAGAACATGCCGCGGAACTCCTCTACATTACTTGTATCAAAGTGATCTCCTAAAGTAAAACCAGCTGGTAAACTGCAATCATAAAACATGCAGTGTAGGTTCTCTACATTGCCAGTGTAAAAGCTGTTGCCTAATTCAAAGCCTTTTGAAATCTTGCAGTTATCAAACATACATTCCATGTCTACAACCCTGCTAGTGTCAAAATATTTTCCTAAGGTAAAACCCTCTGGCATCACAAAATTATAGAACATACAAGACATATCCGTTACATTACCAGTATCAAATTTGTCGCCTAAATCTAAACTACCAGATACGACACACTCTGAAAACATACTATGCATATCTAAAACATTGCTAGTATTAAAACTCCCACCTAAACTTAGATTACCATTTATATTACAATCAGCAAACATTTTAAACATATTTAAAACATTACTCGTATTAAAACTCTTACCTAAATCCAAATCACCATATATACTACAAAATTGAAACATACTTATCATACTCTTAACTTGACTTGTGTCAAAATTTACCAATTTTAAAGATGTTTTGAATGTTCTTTTAAAAAATAACAAATCAGTTGAATACACACCACTTGGTAAACTTACTTCAGCACTGTCTCCTATGTAGTGTAAATGCTTATACTTATGGTCGAACCAATCACAAATTTCAAATAACTCATCATCATAATCAAAATCAGATTCTAAATCAGTAAACCATAGTACCCCTTTAAAATGTTTTATAGCCATTTTACTACCTCCTATAATGTTAAATACTGGTCACCAATATATGCCATAATGGTACGTAGAACTACTATTTCTGGATACCCTTTAGCCATAAGTTTAGCTTGAGCCTCCGAAATTGTTAATTCCGAGTAATTGTTGCTCTTAATTGCTAATAATGCTCTTGTTTCTGTCTTACGACTATCAGAAAGCTTTTCGATGACCTCATGCATCGAGTAGTCAATTACAGTGCTGTCATACCCACTTTCTAATAGAGCAAGTTTAACGCTGTCTATGCGTTTACCTTTTTTCAATAACTTTAAAAGATCTCTCTTACAGTCATGAGCTACTTTAGCATCTTTACTGAGAATCATTTCTAAGATTTCAGGTGAAACAGTGCAATATTTGTTCTTATAATATAAGCGTACTTCGTTATCACCTCTTTTCTCGTGGCTAATTTCTTTAAAATAACTATCAAAATCAAACCAGTCTGGAAATATATAATCATCAGAAAATTCCACACAACCAAACAATAAAGCACCGTCACTGTAATCTTTGTTTTTCTCCCAGGAGAACTTAAGATGTTTAGAAGCAAAAGCAAGTACATCTTTTTCATTTTTATCCATTTCTTCCACAAGAATATACTCTAAATAATCTTTAATAATCTTTTTTACTAACTCTTCTGTGGCATTTACATCCACTTCATCATATGGAGGGGTGAATACTTCCTCCTGATTCGTGTCTAAGTATCTAACTGCTTTATCAGACACCTCTACAAAGTCTCCTTCAATGTATTCACCACCTTCACCCTCTTCCGGCGGTCTCACACAGGTATATCTTACATACAGTCCATACCCTGCTCCTCTTGCATTAGCAAGTATATGCTTTAAATTCAAATCCCCTAACGGAGCATAACAGCGTGTCTCTCCAGATGAACATTTATGCTCCTTGAACTTAAGTTTATCACCATAGATACTATTTAAAAAGCTTAAGACCTCTTTTCTCATACCTTTTCTACCTCCTGTTTATACTGTATTTAATATTCCTCTACAAGAACAATCTCATCTGCACTCTTGTCATAACAAAGAATATACCTACCCTTTCCGTTTGCCAATAAAGACATTACCTCATTGTATAACTTTCTAACAGTATCATTATGCAAATAAGCCCTTACGGTGCTTCTCTGAGTTGGTATCTGTTTTAAGAAATTATTAACCTGAGATACAGACAACCCTGGAAAGTTTCTAACATACTCTGCATACTGTTCGAATACCCAGTTGCAACTTGTTGCTAATCTGTAATTCTTATCCGGAGATAATTTTACTAAAATATAGTTAAATACCTTGTCTTTGCCGTTTAACTCAGGACATCCATCCGTAATAAGACCATATTCGCCGCTATCAAAACGTTCTCTGAATTCCTTGTTCTTTGTAAATAGCCATACCGCATATCTACATGTACCAGATTTTATTTCTCCTCTACCATAAACATATCTCTTTCTTGCAACAATTACCGCTCTCTGATATAGCGATGTTAATTCCTCTTTCATATTTAACAATACGCCATCCATATTTTTTGCTAAGTCAGCCACATCCTTACCCGGCATTGTACAGCAAACTACTACTGGTTTTTGCAATCTCTCTAAAGACCCGTCATCTCTCACTACATAACAACACTTCTTTGCACACCTTTTTGCATATTCTAGATTACCCTTTATGACCATTAAGGAATTAAACAATTCCATAGATATTCTATTAACACCTGGCACAGTTGTGGTTAGCCTACTTCTTGTTGAAATTACACCGTTCACATCTATCTCAAAAACGATAGAGTGTAAAGGTCCTGCTCCTTCTTTGTACTTTTCAGCTCTATCTGACAGTAACTCGTCTACTTTCTTTAAAGCTTCATAAAACTTAGATGTAGCCGAGATATAAACTTTCTTAGAAGAACCATCTATATGCTTGGAATCTACGCTGAAAGCCTGACCACTCTCATGCGTTACAAAAAAGTACTCTTTATCATCATTACAGTATATTTCGTATATCTTCATTTTCTTTGCTCCTTTATTATTTTACTACTTTTCACAGTAATATTCTACTCAAATCTTCTATATTGTCTAGAAACTCTTTGCAGTTTACTAATCCATGTTCTTTATCTGTCTTACCCATGTATAAGATCTTTCTTGATACTATCTCTATATTGTTTTCCATGAAATCTCCACCAGATATCTCACGTACCCAGTGACCCTTGGCATATGCTACTTCCGGTTTATCAGACAATTTGATTTCTACCAGATAAGTATCTACCTCTACCTTACTCATATCACTACTAAGCAATACCAGATCTACCTCGCTATGATTTTTCATATTGTGATAAAAATAGCATTCATACCCTGAGTAGTTTATTGCGTGAGTAATTAATATACTTTCTAATACCATACCATTCACTGGACTAAAATTTCTTTGTCTTACCCTTCCGCCCAGACTAAGCATAAAATCTACCAGCATTGAATACAAATTATTAACAAGGTATGGAGATACAATATAATAATTAGTATACTTCTTCTCACAATACACACTTATATTAGTGCAAGTAGTGACTACATGCATGTACTCTAGAGCCTGCAATACCTTCTTAATTACACAAATGTCTATCTGTTTACCTTGTTTAGTATCCAAAGACTGGTCTATAAACATTCTGAAATAGTCTCTCTCATCGCCAGAAACTTTATTAGATACAGTCGCATTTATTATTCTGTCAAAGGATAACTTATTTGCGTTTGAATAAATAATTGCATACAAGATTATATATGTTGCTGTACGTATGTCCTGCTCTGAGACACCATAAAAATCAGATAATTTATTTTTTAAGATTGTTGAAGTAATGTTTCCTACTACTGATGTGTCTATATAAGATTTTAATCCTTGAACACCCTGATAGCTTGAAGCTTCATATAGACCTCCAGAAGTTAAGTAGTCTTTTAAGCTTCCACCTATTGTTCTCACATATTCCTTGTAAGATATGAACGTAATATTCTTCATTATGCATCTATGGAATAATCCATCACCAAATGCACATTCTATTGCATATGAATCTGTGCCTGCTATAACTACTTTTTTTCCATCTAGAGTATAATTATCAGCTAGAGTACCACTACAATGTACAAAATTTTTTACAGCAGATATTTCATCTATAAAGATGTATTTTATGTTGTCTGGTAAATCAATTAATATATCTGATAACACATTGAACTCAATATCATTGCCGCGCACAAATTGGATGTATACAGTCTTATCATAATTTTTCAACCTTCTGATACACTGACACATACCAACAGATTTACCTGTCGAACGTAATCCAGAAATTGCATATACTTTACCCCTAGATACCCTATCGTCTCTACAGTACCTCATCATATTTTTTACGAAATCTCTCTCTTTTGAAATGCCTTTAAGCGTAATATTTATATATCTTTGAAGAGCATTTCCAGTTCTACACGAGTATTCCTTTTCTTCTACATATCCTTTAATCTTTTTTGTAGATTTTGGATATATTCTATTATACTGAACCACAGGAAAATCTGACATTCTTCCCTGTCTTTTTCTGAATTGTTTACCAGTATATCTTACGTTTAGAACTTGATTTTTACTACACAGAATCCTAGTATCTTCCTCTGAGAAATATATGTTTTTTTCCACGTTTATCTCACGTAGCACAAAACCTATGCGTCTTCCATCTTTTTCAACAGTCTTGACTACATTATACATAAAACACCGCCTTTACTAGCTTATATTTAAGGTTTCTACTATAGGTCTTCCATCTCCTGGATAAACTCCTCAGCCGTTACTACAGGAATACTAGCTTTTCCACTTGTATTCCAGCCCTCTACCGTTCGTACCTTAGATGTATATCTCGCCGGACTGCCATCAGCACCTTTCCATACAAGGTAATCAATACCCCTGGTTACACTTCCTAAGAAGTTTACATGTACTTTATAACCAAAAGTATTATGGACATAGTCATAGAAATCCGCTTTCTTACGGAAGCCACCACCAACCTCATCCGAGCATACTACATTAATCTCCTTAATACCCTCTAAGTTAATGATCTCTACGTCCTCAAGACACTCAAACAGATCCTGCTTGTACTCTATGAGAGTTGAATATACTTTCATAGCCTGAACAGTGCTTTCATTACTAAGTCCCAGCTTTTTATTTATGAACTGAACACCTCCTTCTTCGATGTCCTTATAGGCGTCTTCCAGTGTTGAATACCCCTGAAAAATCTTTCTAGCCATGGTCTTCACATACGGCAAGTTCGAATACATAACGTATTCCCACAACGTAAAACGCCGTTTCTCCATAATCTGTTCAATGATCTTATTGGAAGTCTCCACTGATACCTCATCCGAAACAAGCATTCCCGGACGTAATGCAAAAATTGACATAGGATTTGTAACGTTCTCATAGTACTCCATGAACTTTCGAATTGTACTTTCTCCGAAATACATGATGTTTAAATCGTTACAGATCATGTTAATTCTCATAACAATCTTGTCCGGACATCTTGGGTTGCTGCATTGCAACTCTGTTAATGATTCGTTCATCCATAAAGGTGCCCCGCACTCTTCGCAGTATTCCGGTAAGCTCTCAGCAAATCTCTCTGGTAATCCATAAGAATCATAATTTTCTTTTATATCTGAAATGTAAAGCATAAAACAAATACCTCCTATACTGTATTCCAGTATACCACATCTTAAAATGAATCACCAGAGATCTCTCTAATCATCATTTACAAACATCCACTCGCTAGTTACCTTTTATGCGATGCTGCTATAGCATAAAGTTACAGCAAAGACATCTGTTCCGCTTCCTCTACTGGACTCTATATTCATCTTCATAAGATACTCTCCAGACTCAGCACCGTCTACCCTTCTCACAGACCCAGTAAGCGTTACACTATTGAAATCATACCTTGGACGATTTCTATTATATCCAGACATTAACAATACAGCCTTAGTTACCCCATAACTACTATCAAAATAGTGAGACGCAACTCCAGCATTTGTCATAGACATAATACTTTCTCTAGAGAAAGAAACACCATTTAAACTAACGAAGCTGTCTATAAACGTACAAGCCTCATATAAACTCTTAAAACCTAAGTGATACATAGATTTATATGTACCCTGTTCTTTCTTGACAATTGGTTTAGGCAGAATGTAGAATCTTAAATGGCTATCAGAAGCAACCTGAATAGTTTTTAAGATGTCTTTATTTAACACACCGTCAGTTGCATCCAATGCAGACAGTTTCTGCACTCCAATATATACCTTATCTTCTAACAAATCCTTGTCTTCGATGATACTGAATGCTGCAACCCAATTATCACATGGTATAACACCATGCTCATTGTAAGTTACAAGAACTCCATCATCTCTTAAATACAAAGCTAACTTATCTTTGCAACTAATCAGACTACGTGGTACAGATTGCTCAAACTCTCGGTAATCCTCATCGGAAAGATCAAATACCTTTCCACTGGCACTTACCCGATACCCCATAAGATCACCATTGTATATTAGTTTAGCCACATTTACTTTCTTCTCTCTCATAATAAATCTCCTTATATGTATCTGTATTTTTATTCTGTGACAATTCTACTCTTTCCATTACTTCTCTACTAATTATCTTCTCCAGCGTAATCATAATCTATTGCTAATCTAACAACAGGTATTTTACCTATTAAACGATAACATATGCTAATATACGCAGGGAATGATGACTTTTCAATAGTGTCTTTTATAGTTCCCTTAAACATAAACTCCTTAAAACCCTCGCGCGGCGAATTCCCACGACAACCAGTTACAGCACTCAATACCATCGTCGTACTGGTACTTCCAGAAAAATTCTCACTAACACCAGCATTCCTAATATCTCTAACAGTTTCCTGAGACATACAGAAACCACTTACTTTTAAGAAATTAGATAAAAACATACTAGTCTCATACAAAGTAATAAAGTTTATATAGTATATTTCCTTACACGGAATAGAGTTCTTATCTCTTTTTATAAATGGTCTTGGAGATAAATAAAATCTCATTTTGTAATTATACAACTTCAGAGTATTTAAAATATCTCTACTAACGTATAAACCATTTTTAGATTGATCTGATAATCCTTCTACACCGCTATAAACCTTCTCTCCGCAAATAACATTTTCTGGAATCCTTCTTAATGCATCTAACCAATTCTCACATTCCTCTGCACCATTCTCATTATACGTCCTTAATGTTCCGTTAGAATCCATTACCATTGAAAGTTTCTTATTATGACTAATGGATGATCCTGGTATAGATTTTGCTACCTCTGTATAATCCTCTTTTAGCATATCCAAGACTAATCCACTAACTACCAATCGATACCCTACAGTTTCTCCTCGATAATCTAGTTTTATTGCATCTATAGGTTTTGTATTTACCTCTTTATGCATATTACAAACCTCCTACTCTATATTAAAGTTGACTACTGCTACTACCCTACCACTAATCACCTCTATATCAACAGTACCTCCCATGAATGTAAAGCACAAATCATCTTCCAGTGTACAATCTTTATTAAAAGCATTATGATTAGTTTTTAGATCTTTTAAAGCTAATTCTAACCACTCTCTTAAAGATAAATTTGCTAAGTTTACATCCACTGAACTACTATCAGACAATACCCTACAGTATTTCATTTCTAGTTCTGGATTGACCTCATAGAAGTACTTAACAAATCTCATACACTCAAATAATGTATCGAAAGACATTGAATACAATACCCCTCCGACCATTCCTGGATCATCTACACACTTAGAAACACTTATAAGACACCAAACCATATCGTTCATAGCCTTAAAAGCCTTTGCGATATACTTCTTCCCTAAGAAACTACCATCTAAATCGTTTATTAAGTCTGATGGATTCTCAATGCTTACTAAGTCTGGTCTACACTCCCTCCTCATCCAATCACTTTCAGGCACTTCTAACAGAGCGTCAAGCCAGTTATCTACCATAACCTCGCTCTTGTCAGTACCCAATTCTTTTTGGTTGTTAATTTGAACGCTTTTCCCGTATCTTATACAGTCCTCGAAAGGAGTATAATATACATCATCTTTCAGTTCTGATGGCATATCTATAACTTTCTCCTGAGTTTCGAACTGTATTCCTACCAAACTCGCGCCATCTAGTATCTTTCTAACTACCATTCCTAGTACCTCCTTTCATTCTTATGAACTTTTTATCTATACAGATAAAAACTTTTCTGAGCTGTCGAAGCTAATTTCTAACGGTTTGCATTTTAAAAGGTTTATAACACTACTCTAACCGCCATAAAACATTTCTATTTCTAACGGATGAAAAAATATTAACACTGAACTGACGAACGATGCATAAGCCATACAAACACTTCAAATCTTAGAATTTTCTACTCTTTAAGATGTTTCTAGCAAGTTTTACCTACATATTAGACTACAAAATAAGAAATTAAAAATCTTCTATTTAATACGCATCTTACATATGTTTCATACAGTAACATAAGTTTATCTTTAAAGTACAGAAAAAATTTAATTTTTCATACAAAAAATCCAGAAACACAAAAATAGCGTATTAAAAACTACCACCCAACACCTAACAAAGAAAGTTTTAATATACCCATTTACACAGCCACTACTATTCCCAATCTATTTTCTAAAAGCGTCAGCCCATACCCTATTCTCTATAATATTTGCATGGCTTCCCAAACGCTGATATGTGATGATTCCTAGCTCATCATCCTCTGTATAAATTAGAATACAGTCTGGTTTGACATGAACAGCATTCATTCCGTTTAATCTACCTATTAGCTTATGTCTGTAGTATCTAGCGTCAACTACATCGTTCTTTAGTTGGTCAGAGACAGCATCAATACATCCATCAATGTTCTTGTAACGCTTTCTTGCCTTCTTTAAGTCTTTTTGATAATTTTTTGATAATACAATATCGTAATTCATAACCATACCTCCTTCGTATACTATAATCATACCATAAATGACAAAATGGTACAACCAATCTTACACTCCTGCAATCTAGCAATTAAAAAAGCACTGCATGAATATCATGCAATGCTTTTATTTTACTTTCTCTCTGTTATCTTTGCACTAACACACTTAAAGCACTTTCTAAAAAGATCTCCTCAGTGCCTTCAATCCTACCACACATATTCAAAACTTCCCTGGCATTACTGCATATATTAGCACCTAATCCATACTTTTCAATAGCTTCTTTTTTGATCTCATGAAATTTTGAGTCAAAAATCCTGCCATTGACATTATTGAGATTAAAGAAGAACAACTGATTTTTCGGAACTGTTAAATGTCTTACATTATCCTCATTGCAGTCTACAATTACAGTACCAGTCTTAAGTGCATATTGATACCCTACTGTCTCATACTCCGTTGTATCTCCTAATGTGTTGCATACCCTGTAACACAGCTTTCCAGTATCATCTACCTGATCTAAGAAGAATCTTATAGCTGCGCATAAACAACTGGTACATAAACAGCCATTCACATATGGATGCAGACAGGAAACCTCTTTCCCATCTACAAACAACATCTCTCTTTTCAAAGAGTCTTCACTTATGTTGAATAATACCGTATTTAAATTTATATAATTATCTATAAAAATCTAATTCTCTTTTCTTATCGCTATTTTGCATAAAGCTACTCTAAACGTAAATCCCAGAGCTTAAAATCCCCGTTACGGACAGGTACTAAAAAATTTTTAACACTATTTCATGATTGATCCATAGTTCTTTAGATTGATTGCTGCATTTAAATCTCTATCGAATACCTTGCCACAATTAGGACAAACATAAGTTTCACTTGAGCCTAAGTAATTATTTGTTGAGCCACAACTACTACACAACTTACTACTGGCATAATACCTATCAGCTATCACAAATCTTATTCCTGCATACCTACACTTGTATTCTAAGAAAATCCTAAACTTATAGAAACAACAATCTTTAATAGATTTTGAAAGGTACTTGTTTTTTAACATCTGAGAAATATCTAAATCCTCTACTACTATCATACTCGGTTTGGTTTTTACCAAGTCACTGGTAACAGTATGAATATACGTCTCTCGTATGTTTTTAAGCCTTCTGTCTACTAATTTAATTTGTTGTTCCAGTTTAATAATGTTATTAGTTTTTATGAACTTATTTCCTTGCTTGTTTATCTGGTACTTTTTAGAAAGTTTACGTTGTAATCTAACCTTTCTCTTTTCTAGCATCTTTACCCTATAATTTTCATTTATATTCTTGTATACAGTACCATCAGAAGTTACAGCTAATTTTCGTACCCCTAAATCTACACCCAAAACACCATTTAAATCAGGCAAACCCAACTCTTCTACATCACATGAAAAGGTTAGATACCAATATTTATTATCAAAAGTTACTCTAGGGTTCTGATAATTTACTACACCTATATCTTCATTTACCTTTACAGGTGTTTTAATTCCAGTTAACTTTATGTGCCTGCTATCTATTCTTCGTAAATTATCTGTTCTCTGATAGAAACTTAGCTTGGTCCTATCTTTCTTCTTAAACTTAGGGAAACCTTTATACCCCCTCTTATAAAATTGACTGAAAGCCATAAGCATATCTTTTACAGCCTGTTTTTGTACAGCTTCAGGTACTTCCAGTAACCACTCGTTACCTTCAGCATACTTATACAGTCTCATTTCACGCATTAAGTCAGACAAATTAAGATACTCGCCATATGCATATCCTGAATTCTTTAAATTTAAAGTGTAATTGTACACAAATCTAGCTGCGTTAGCAAACTTTATAAATAGCCTTTCTTGAGTTTTATTAGGAATCAATCTTACCTTTACAGTTGCTTTCATCTAAACTCACTTCCTTTATATCTTCAAGCAATTTCTTCGTTCTCCCTCTTTTTTTACCCTGTAGTTTACATGAAAATACAGTTATAATCTGAATCATATCCTCTACCAACTCTTCCTCGTAGACTTCTCTGTATTTTCTATAATTTCTATTTCTGTATTGTGCATTTTACAAATTGTATTAAATAGATCAAATGCAAAACGCATAAGTCTATCCTTGTACAATACTACAATCTTAGAAACACTATCAGATTCTACTAACTGAATTAGCAACTGTAAACCATGGTTATTATAATTTATACCACTCCCAATATCTGATAATATTCTAAAAGAGTACCCTTTAGCTATCATATAAGACCTAACATACTCTATCTGTCTCTCTAAATCATCTTTTTGACTTGAACTAGATACCCTGCAATATCCTATAATTTCCCTTTCATTAGTATTGTAGTTACTATTTTTACCAAACAAACTTTTTATCTGGGATTCAGAATAGTACCTTGTCCCTGAGGCTGATTTTCTATCCGGTATAAATTCTCCTTTCCTCTCCCAATCTCTTAAAGTTGTTGTAGTAACACCTAACATTTCTGCTGTTTCACCAATCTTATAAAACTTATTCATAATATGATTATAGCATAAATAAAGGAAAGCTGCAATAGAAAGTTACAAATTATTATAAAAATTTATAACTTTTATATTGCAGTTATTTTACCACATTCGTCTCCGTACTTATCTGGAAGAACAGACATTACAGAAGTATATAGAGTACTTAAAGACCTACACATATCCATCTTCATCCTAGCACCTTCTTTCTACACTCCGGTCCTAATCCAGCCTGAATACTTTCAATATCTGTAAGTTTTCTGCCACATCTAGCACACTTACCATTATGGACAATATGTACAAATTTAGGCATTGCTACAGCATGGTTGAATATCCAGTTTAATCCTTTAATTGCTTCTGCATTATAATCTGGATCAAGCTCAAAACCTTTCTTTGGTTTTATTACACAACCACCCTGTCTTTTTACAATGTACCCCTGGTAACTCATCTTTTTAGACAGTTTACCCTTGCAATATATGAAGAATACTGTTCTGTTCTCGTTGGAATTTATCTCATACTCTACTACTTTTCGATCGGATTTACTTGTCTTATCCTGTACAATACTGAAACCAGCCTTTCCAGCAAAGAAATAATCAATTAAGTTGTCTTTAATCTCATTCTTCATATCACACACCTCCTACTATATGCCTATTATAGCATACATCCTAAGTAAGTGATACTCTACTCTTAATAATTCAATCTTTCTCCACGATCTATATCATGTTCTCTTGCGTATTCTTTCCAATTTAATAAAGCCATTAATACCCCTACTTAACATTTAAAAGCCAATAACCATTCTCCAACCTAACTTTTTGAACAGCTACATCCCTTTCTCTAGTAAATGCTACAGACTGCCTAGTAAATACTATGCTATCTACTGATTCTGGCAACTCCTCAGATATTTTATCTAGCATCTTTTCCATAAGTCTTATAGATGCTTCGCTGACTTCTAAAGTATTCATACCTCTTAATACTATTTTATCGTTGTTCTCATATAACTTGTACTGACAATTAGCATTACAACATTCCCTAGATACAAGCTCTCGTACAAAATCTACAATATACCCTGTAGATTTTTCTGAAAGATATTCCTCTCTCGTAGTCGGTTTTAATATAGTATAACTTCCAACCTTAAGATCTACTATCTTGCAAGCATATGCCTTTCCATCCTTTACCAAGCCAGTACCCTGTCTTAATAAGTTGTTGAAAGACTGCACACCACACTTCCAATATCGATTCTCCTGAAGTTCTCTATTATCTCTATACAAGTACATTTTATATCTCATCCACTCAGATCTCCGTTTCTTATATCCTATTTGTAATGAAAATATGCTTTCCATACACATTTATTTAACATACTATACTTCTTATGAGAGTCGAAATAATGACGATTCACATTGATAATGCAGACATCTCTCGTAGACCATAAATATATCTCAGACATTCCTACCAACTCCAAGTATATCAGCAAAGTAATTAAATACAGTGTCTTTAATATAATATTTACCTACAATCCAACTTAAATTCTCTACCTCATATTAAAAACAATTTCGAAGTAGAGAACTTAAGTGGAAATTTATATAGGTATTATAAATCTACTACCCTACTCGTTCCAGGTTAAATCTCCTATCGTTGACTTAATGATGCCTAACATCACAGAATCTGATATACTGCCGTCCTGCATACCAGCTATAACCTCATTCAGAGTCTTTCCGGTATTTCTATACTCTTTTTTAAACTTCTCTGCTAAAGCAGTTTCTTTATTTTTAGACTTGCTCGTATTGTTATTGAGGATACTCATAAAAAGTTCAGCATTTCTGTTTTTCTGCTCCATAGGTATCTCGCTAGTTCTGCGGTCCATCTCTTCTCTGACAAAGTTTACATCGTCATCTGATAACTTTTCAATAGCTTTACAAAGTCTATCACAACTAAAACTCATAGCCTGCTTTAACAATGTAAAGCACTCCTGCTCCTTATCCTTGTTGTAAGCTACACCGTCTTTATGTATTCTTACAACTACATCATTTCCAGCAGTTATCACTACAACAAGATTACGTAACTTATTCTTAACTTTAGGTCCGTCTGGCATAATACCTATCTTCAGATCATCCTTACCGTAAGGTAAGGAAGTTACATCCCGTACAACATAATCACAAGATACTTCCATGATTACCTTCGGTACCCACTGATTTACTATATAACTCTTCGGATACACCTCTAAAAACTTTGCAATGAACTCTTTTTCTCCACATTTTACAATGTTCATTTTAATTTTCCTCCTTATTAGTACCCATAATGGTTGTGCCTACAGCCTGCATGTTCTCCTTCTGTACTACACCTGGCATCTGAAATCTAGGAACACTAGCTTCCTTACGTACCTGCTCTCTTGATTTGCCCTGACGCTTGTTAGCTTCTACAGCAATTCTTGCTATCTTCATGACACCCTGAATGAACTTCTGATCTTTCTCATCCAAAGCATCATACTGTTCCTTAGACATACCAAGCTTGCCCATATTTCTCTCGATGATGTGGACTAAAGTATGAGCATCCAGACTAAGCGTGATTAAATTGTCCATGGTGTCCTTGCCACCACAATGTACAGGAATCTTATGGTGTACATTAAGAATGGCTAAAGCAATATTAGCCGGAAGTCCCCGACCAACACCAGACACCTGACAACAATACCCGTCTCTCTGTAAAACGGCTGCACGTAACGCAGGATCTAATGGATGACGGTCTCCAACTGTCTGCTGTTCATCTGGAATATTATTACCCATAAGCTCATCGAAATCCTCCTCAGACAGCTCACCATCGAAACCAGAACCCATTTCAAGGATATCCTTAATCTCATCGTCACTTAATACTGTATCACCGGCTTTCTCTACTACACCACTAGCCTGTTCCATATTAGAAATACCAGTGTTGTCTTCCTCTGCTAACTTATCTACCTCTTTCCTTGCCTTCTCCAGCATATTAAAAGCCTGCTGTAAGGTTTTCTTATTGCTGATTAAATCCTCTTTAGGCTCCGGAAAACGGTCTGCATTCTCCATAATCGACTTTAATTTCGTAGAATCTCCACTGTCTAAGTGCAACAGGTAATCCAATGTTCCCTCTGACAAGGGTGACTGTGACATAAGAATCTTATACATATCCCACAGCTCTACCCACGAATGGGACTGAGACTTATTCAGTACCCTAGATAAAACTAAAGATATCTCGTTTCCTTTATCTTTATCTTTGAAGTCCAATATAATCGAGTTACATCTAGTAATACCGTTCTTGTATCCACCCCATACCCTTCTAAAACCATCTAAAAGGATGTACTTGAATCCATCAAACTCTTCATCTGGATTTTCCTTTACGTATTCTGCATAAGACTCGGTAATCATAACATGTATAGGGCTTAAGATACCCAGCTCAGCTATAGAGGTTGACAAACCACTATATGTTTCACTACGGAATTGCTTCAATGGTTCCGGTATTAGCAAATCATCAAAATCCACAACACCATTATCTAGTGTGAAGCTGTCCTTAGACAATCCCATAGCATGAGAAACCTTTTCCTCATTACTAAAACTGTTCTCATACTCGTTCAACAATTCCTCGTTTTCCATTAAATCCTCATTCATTTTTCTATACCTCCTATTATAATTTTATACGTTGTTCTACCAGTACTCATAGAGTAAGTTTCCCTTATCATAATATCTGAATAGTTGCTGTTTACTGCAAAAGATATACCTCTTATATGTCTGTTTAAATGCTCTATAAACTCTACAAAGCTCTCCACATCATCGCAAAACTTCTTATCTTTTACTAGACCGTCCGGAAAATATACCCATTTCCTGTTTAGCCTGTTTATTACTATCTTATCGCTACTACCAATTTCACCTACCACTATGAATGCGTTTCCTATATTTATCTCTACATTGTTATACGAGCTTAAGCTATCTGAACATAATTCAGATAGCTTACTTATTAATTCGCTCTTGTTATTTTTTAATCTATCTCTTATATACCTCATACTACCCTAAACCGTTTCTAATACCCTTAATACTTCCAGCTTCTCCTCTTTCTTCTCTGACACAAATGCTCTCGGGGCAACCCCAGTATGCATATCTACAAGATTCTGCTCTACCACGTTACAGACTCTTTTTCTCATTCTCAACACCTCATTCTTATTTGTGCCTAAACGAGATACTCTAGGTGTTGCTATCATCTGAAGTACATCTATCACACAATTAAAGATATCACTGGTGTTACCGATCTCATAACTAAACACAACCTTCGACATCTTACAGAGACTTACAATGTATTTACCATCCTTAGAAGTGTAATCTACTACCGAAAATCCCCTGGACAGAGCCAAGCCAGCTGCCTTCTCGCAAGCATCATTCAAAATGCTACCCAACTGCTCCCAGTTAGACCATTTATATATGATCTTACTGCAACTATAAAAGGTGTCTCCGAGAAGTTCTCCAATATTTTCCAGCTTGTCTCTGGAAAATCTTTTTAACAAGTTATTGTTATCCATAGTCATGTATAGCTTTGTGTAATAGTCCAGCTTCTCAGTCTTAGTAAGTTTAATACCGTTTTGCATAAGACGTTCATAGTCAGCAATAGCGTCTCCAATATGCTCAAAGTATTTACCAGCTCGATTTAAATTTTTCATCTTTTGAATCCCCCTACCGATTTAGTTTATACCATAATTTTACAGCATAATCTATTTTGCTACAATCGGTTTCTAGAAGATTCTTTAAGTTTATCCTATAATCTTATATGCTGATCTAACCTACTTAAAGTATATCTAAACTTGATTTGTTTACTATCAACTCCCTACATTCCGGACACCAGAAAACCTCAACTGGAACATACCCCTTAACAGTTGGAACGTTGAATACAGTCTTATCCAGCAGGACTATCTTCTTTATCCTTGAATTTCTACATACATGTCTAGCCTTCATAGTCTCGAACTCGTCTACACTAACAACATTCTCAGTACCTAAACTAGCCTTCATGTAATCCACTATTGCCTTTCTAGTTACTGTACCGCTCGAATTGTAGTCGTAATACCCGTTCTGATTGTAATTCATATCTCCTAACATAACTATTCCTCCTTAATGTACTTAGACAATTTCTTTCTTTTTACCCAAAATCCTAAAATGCCTCCACCACTAATTATAGGTAAATCAAATACTTCCGCTACCCTACCTAGCAATACGTAATCCAAACTGATAAATCCTTTTTCGGGATTCTCGGTGAGTAAATCCAGTATCTTAGTTTTTGATACATTTTTTATATTTACATTTTCATAAGATTCAACACCGTCATTGTACATCTTAGTAAATACATCACTTCTCTCGAAATCATAGCAGACCTCTATATCCTCTACCGCTACCCTTTTCATTGTTTTCTGCAATTCTTTTTTGTCAGCCTCTTCCTTACACATTAAGTACCCTAAAATCATTCCAGTTGCATCCAATCTATCCTGGTAGCCAACACCACTCTCAGATACCCCCAACATACCTAAACATGTCTCTATTCTCAACTTATCGTTATAACCCTTAGTAACGTTATCCTTATCTACCTTGAATAACCACGACTTCCAACGCTTATTACTAACTCTTAAAAACTTCTCACAAGACACCTCTCCATCCAGTACCATCTCATCTATAGCCGTATTTAAAGCATGTAGTACCCTAGTTGTACTTGGGTTTACACCCTGAAATACATCTTCTATGATAATAACATCGAAATGCAAACCGAAAATAATACTTCTTAGATTTCTTTTAAGTTCTCTTCTGATTAATACCTCATAATGTTGCTCCTTAGAAGATGTCTCCGAAGTAAAATTGTATGTATTCTTATTACCATTCCTATATAAACAAACTCCAGTAGAAAGTTCCGATATATCCAACCCTAGATAAACACCATCTCCAACAATATCTTTTTCTATAGCTTTATCATTGTTTTCGTCTGATACACTATCGCTATAATCATCTAATGATAAATCATCATCTAAACATTGTTTCACTTCTAATCTCCTATTTTCTAATTCTAAATTTTTCTTTTGGTATTCTACTTGTAAATGTATTTTAATATTTCAATAACTGATAAAATACTTTTATAAAACTAATATTGAGATCTTGCAAAACCAACTCCAGTTTTGTACTTCTGAGCAAGCTCTTTAAACTTCTGATTCGCTGTATTCTTATCTCTGATACCCTTAATCTCTTCTATTACTGGTTCAAAAGAAACGCTTACAAGTATCACACGAATAGACATGCTACTACCCATCTCACACTCTATTGCAAAATCTTTATTTAAAATATACTTTTTAACATCATTCATTTGTCTCTCCTATAACATATCCATCTTTTAACACATTAAATAAGGCTTCTAATATGATGCCGACGGAACAACCAGTTTCTTTTTAAAAAACTACTTTATTTTTTCTTGTAGTATACTTACATATATTAGATCCATTATAACGTATGTCAATGGAACAACTTGGAGTATCGTCATTATCAATATCTAATAACATTACATAAACACTATTACCAATATCTATATTCTCTGTAGGGATATAGATACTACCAACAGGATACTCACTACTAAAATCTACGTCCTTAGATACCCAAATCTCATGTATACCTTTACTTTTTAGGTACTCAAATACTTTCTTGAAATTATTTGATAAATTCTCTAACATACTATTCATCCTCCTTAACCTCGTTTACCATAATCATCGTTAAAGTATTAAAATAAGCAATACTCTTCTTCTTACGTTTACCCTCTAAATATAACTCTCTGTAATCAGATACATCAAACCGTTCCATAGCCTCTGTTAAAGCTATCTCCTGCATGATCTCTTTACTTGCATCTGTATTAATATCCGGCTTAGGCAGACTCTCATAATCTACATCAAATACCCTACAAAGATCCCTTAAGGATTCGTCATAGGTCATGTAAATACCCTGTAACCTCTGCCTAACTCCTATATTCAGCTCAACTACATCGCCCCATCTACCACAGCCGAAACAATGAAATATCTCGCCACGTTTCTTATTCAACATAATACCCATTGATGGATCATGGTCATTATGCAACGGGCAAACCATCATCTTCTCACCCTTCATCTTGTAACGCCTCGGGTTCATTGGCTCTACAACCCTGCGATAATATTCTAATATAGGAAAATATTTTGAGTAGTCCATAACTTCTCTCCTTAAAACGTAATTACTAATCTATTACCCATGCCACCTGTCATTGATGGGAATGCTTCTCCCTTTACCAATACACATTCATCTCTGAACTCTGAATATTCCCTAGGCACTATCGTTATCATGTTTATCGGGATATTCACATCCTTTAAACTATTTATGCAGTTTTCTACAATGTTACTCAGCTTTTCTCTTACTACTTCGTTTTTACATCTTAGAACCTTAAAAGATTTGTTTACTACAAAATAATCTGACTTAGCTTCCCCACCAGTAGATAAATCAGAATTATAAACGTATCTACAGACCATCCTATTATGTTCAGAATATACAACTACTCCACAAAAACCATCACCAAAACTCTTGCATACCCTTACCGCTAAACTCATTCTATCTATAAAACTTTTCGGAAGAGCATTTACATTCACTACTACCCTACTCATACTACCCTCCTACCTAAATCAATACCACAGCTATATTCCTGCAACCCTTGCTGTCTAATCCAACAATCTCTTCTCCATTATAATTATCTATATACCCCACTTCTCCCTTATCTCCACGTATATCTGAACTGTTTTCTACAAACAGGATCATATCCAAAATCCCATCTCCTACAGCCACAAGCAATTCATTCGCACAGTCTAACAGCTTATTCAGCTTCTCCTTGAAAGATTCATTTACTTTTGTAGCTTCGTTAGATATACGTATAGATGTACTGTCTACAGGAAAATACTCGTCTTCTACCAATCCAACGCTATCATCATGCCAACCGTACCAACACCAATACCCCTCATCCTCAAATAATGAAAATCCAAATATGTTAGGACTAGTCTCATAACATGTTTCTAAAACACTATCTACAAGTGATTTAGGACAACTGAGTTTTGTAATTTCTACACCATTAATCTCCATATCCTATCCCTCCTATACATAGATTGTAACATAAATCTAAAAATACTACAAATCTTCTTACCATAAAACAATTCGACAAACTCTAACAAAATAGGCTACCTTTCTCAAGATAGCCTATCTTAAAGTCTTTCACTATTTATCTCATTGGAGCAATGCTGATGAACATTGCATTGCTGCTCGGAGCAACAACCAATGCTTTCAATAAAGCATCCTCCTTAGCCATAGCCGACTGAGGATCACGTACAGACTTTCCAAATACGATTCCATACCCCATCTTAGATGCTACCTGTAACAGTTCTCTGAGCGTTACAGAGAATGCAGGATACGTCTTGCCGGAAGCTGTGATAGTCTGAGAATCGTTTGTACAGTAAATTCCAACTACACCTCTATACCCTGCTTTCATCTTCTCGATTAAGCCCTTAGCCGCTTCCTCACGGTGCTTCTGCGCCCTAGCAAGGTCATTTCCATCAATCAGACCAGGTGCCTCCTTACGAAGTATATTACATAAGTAAGCCATATCCATATATACAAGATAACCAGTCTTACCCATATTATGGTCGTAAGTTACCTCCTGCAAACTAACATTAGGGTTGGCATCAAAAGCACCCTTTAAGTTTCTAAACTCCGGCGTACTCCGCACAAACTCCCACGGACAACCATTTAAAACATTCTTTGAAATAGTGTTGACAGCAAGCTGTTCCTCATCCGGATACTTCAGCATATTCCTTGCGAACTGCATAGCACGTTCATGTAAACTAGCGTTATTTGTTGTATTCATACTCAGAATCCTCCTTTTGAAATATACACTAAAACAGGGTTTCTCACATTATGTCTTATAAGCACGAGTCATCATTTCTCTCTAGCATTACTCCATTTGATATATCCTTTATGCTATAATTAGTACCATACATCATACTCTTTAATGCTGCTATCTCATCTTCTCTCATGAATCTCATCTTACAACACAGAACCTCTCCGGTAGTTAGAACAGTTGCTTCTATTCTACCATCCTTACTCTCATATATAGAAAAGTCACTCTCATTTTCTATATCATACATTTTAACTTCCCTTAAAGAGTCAGCATTTGATACCTTGCATACAAATAGACTATCTACAAAATCCTGTATAGAATTTAAAGATAGCTTAGAGCGCTTACTATTTCTATTGCAGTACACAAAATTATCTTCTACGTTTACATGACGTATCTCTCGTATACCCTGGTCTAAAGACGGGTCGCTAGTTATATCATTTACCCATACACTTAAACAACTCGACAGATACCCTACCCCTACCAAAGAAACAACTGCAAAACCCTTTACTATATCCTTAATTTTCCTCATATAATCCTCCTAACTATACAAATCTACTTACAACACTACTAATAGCATTCAGAGCAACAGGAAGTACTCCTCCAGATATTAGTGATCCACCTATCAGCAACAACATTCCTGATACGAATACCATTCTATTAAATGTGACAAACCCCTTCTTTCCCTTTACATCTGGATCATCGCTATATTTTAGTAAGCCAAATGTTACAATTCCAACTAAATTTATATCTATAAAGTTATTTGCCTTATCAAATACAGCAGATATAGTTATTAACACTGCATAGAATATTAAAATAATTCCTATACATACTACTCCTACCCTAACCATATCTATAAGATTAGCTTCATGCATTAACGCAACACTCTCTCCTATTACTACAGTCGAATACTGCTCTCCAATACTTAAATCTTCTCTCTTAGCCATGCTAGGTGTACTAGCATTATCAGATAGATTTTTATAGTAATTCTCCATACCTACAAGGCTAGTTTCCGGTACAATGCTGTTACCCAATGAGTCTGTGTGCTGTACATCATCGTCTCCTGACTCCGTTGTGTTACCGTTTATAGTAACGCTACCCATGCTGTAACTAACTTCCTTACCAACACCACTACCCCTGTCTGGAGCATTGTCTATTTTTAAATTGTACATTCTATAGTATGCTATTTTATTCTGGTTATCATTACTACCCATATTGTACTTCTGCATGAACGCTGAAGCTACAGCAGAAGAACTACCCCACAACTCCAAGCAGTTACCAGCCATAGCTGCAAATAAATGATTATACTGTGGTAGCTTGCTCGGAGCATATGTAATCTTGCAATCGAAAGTACCTTCAGTATCATCTCCACCAGCATTTGTATGCTGTACTGCATTTGTATCTTTAACAGCAAAATGAACTACTGTTCCATCTGTTAATATAACATCAAATAGCTGACCTCTATTCTGACTTGACCATACATAAAAATTATTTGAACCAACACTACTACTCCTGTAGAAGAACTCCTGTATTGCTGTTAAATAATACTTATTACCCTTAGGATCAGTTGCTACCTGTAACCCAGTGTCAGGTTCAACAGATACAGAACAGTTATGCCATGAACCTGATCTATACCTACCCTGATAGTTTGTTCTAACACCAACTTTTTTCTTTTTATTAGCCTCGGTCATTGGTTTGTAGTTATTACCATTGTAATTGACTACATTCACAGCATACCCACCGACATCCTCATTTGTTAATGCATATGGTATGTAACAATCATAATAAGCACCTGACCCAAATGAACTCGGCAATTTACTATCACCATAAGGATTGCTCTTAGCTCTTCCATCATTATCTATCGTAACTGCTCCAACAGCCATAGCCGAAGCAATTACTACAGCCATAGCAGTCACTAAACCAAATATATATTTTCTCAAGTACAATCATCCTTTCGCATAAATCACAGTGTAACCTTCAATATTCTTTACAGAGTATGATTTTTCTGTTAAGTACACTGATCCAGTATCTCCTAAATTCATAATACCCTTGGATTCTCTGTTAAATAATGTGTTACTATAATCTACACATACAATTATACTAGGATTCGATATGTACTCATATACTACAGACGTTTCATTGAAAAAATCTGCAATACACAAATCCTGACGTACAAGAACATTAACCTTCTCTTTTAACAGCTCCTCGGATAACTCACCAGTGTCTGACATTACATTGTATATACCATCTATAGTATTATCCGGAGCAGATATACCACTGAATTCATCAGAAGCTGACTCTTTTATCCTACTTAACAAATCTGTCTTTAATAATTCTGGATAGTTATTCTCTAAAAATACATTTCGTCTCTCTTCTAAATTATTTGGATTATACAGTAATGAAACAGTGCTAAACTTGTCATCTGAAGTAAATACTTTCTCTAAGACATCCTTAGACTCCTCTGAACTAGAACTACTGGTATTCTCTCTATCCTTAGAAGCCAGAACTTCCAAGGAACTATAACTTCCACTAACTATTACCCTAGACAGGGTTACAACTCCCCATAAAAATAGAAAAATTAAACCTATCTTAACCAGTATCTCTAGTTTTCTTCTCATACTGCACCTCCGTATACCCACCATATAATTTTTCTCACTACCACTATACCTTTTCTAAAAATAGGCATTAAAAAGGACTATGCCACTCTTAAATGACATAGTCCTGAAAAACTATTCTACCTAATTGTTTACACTAATGAACTGACAAACAGCCAAATCATGGTTGACCTCTATCTCTGGAAAAGGCTTACTCATACGAGCAGGAGCAGACAGTATCTTCATTTTACCATTCAACAAATCCTGAGTAGTTGCCCATAATGTAATAATAACATCCGGAGTTCTAAATACCTCAGATGAACCACCGCCAGCAGTTCTTACATCCGAATCAGCTGTGCTGGTACGGGAAAGTAACTCATTAATAACCTCCTGCTTAAACTGACCCGGTGATAAGAATGCAATATTATTATCCTTGCAATATACAAGGGCTGACCTATAAGCCTCAGCTACTCTCTCCCTCTCAGAAAGGTTTCTAGCACTACCCATTAACTGTAAGTAATCTACGATTACAAGCTTACTATTGTTCTTTTTCACAGAAGCATCTATTGAGTCTAAGAATGTTTCTACTTCAAAAGGTCTGTCAACGTAGTCTATATTACCATAGTTCATATTGGAAGCTAAGTCCTGCTTACTAGACAGCTCTAACTCTCTTAACTCATCTGATGGATATGTGTCATTCACAATCACTTCCTGAGAAATTCCATACTTCTTATCAATTACATCTTTGCCTGAATTATAGGTGTAGTCAAAATGAATAGCTCGCATCTGAGCTGTCCAAGCATCCTTACCACCCTCCTGCGCCCATACAGTAACATTATTACCATACTTCACAGCAACAGTATGACAAATCCTTGCACAAAACTTAGTCTTACCAGCCTTCGGAGGTGCAAGAACCTGATAAAACATACTAGTGTAAATACCCCCATATACTTTATTCAAGGCTTCGAGTTTATCAAAATCACCTATCTTATAGGGCTTCTTCGTATCTTCTACCTCACCTTTTAAGATGTCTCGCATTGATACATACCCATCACCCATTTTAGGGTTTACCAGACCTTCTATCTCAGCAAGTTTTACCCTAGAATAGTTACTGCTATCCTCGAACCCGAAGTAGCTTTTTCTACCGATTGTTAAACCTTCTGTTAAAATCATTCTTGACTGATTATATACCTTATCAGCCTCCTGCACCTTGAACTCTATAAGGTACTTCTCCAGACAGGTCTCAAACTCCTCTTCATCAAAATCCTCAAAATTCTTTAACCGTGTAAAGTGCTTTACTACGCCACCAATATACCCTAGTTCTACAGAACCTTCAACTTCTCCATAGGCATTGATATCTATGTAGCCACGGGATCTCTGTAACAGATCTCTATTTCTGTTCAGAAATAGTTTTAAAAACTCCTCATCTATTCGAATCTTGCGCAACTTAGAACGGTAAGCATACATTACGCTAAAGATTATGTAATTCTCATCCCTAAAGAGTCTTGGACTGTAGTTTACAAGACGCTCCATAGCATACTGTCTAATTTCCTTATCGCTAATACAACAGGATAACAGCTCATTAGACATAATCCTAAGACGTTCCTCAGGACTTAAAATATCATCCTCTTCTTCGTCATCGGAATCTTCTACTTCTAAGTCCATTCCCTCTAAATTCAGAGAATACGATTTAGCTAAAGCCTGTTCATCTTCCTCGGAATCATACCCATCCTCTGGAACCACACTACCACCTTGTGTAGATGAGTCTGTTACAGGAGCAACACTACCACTCTGTACAGAAGAGCCTGTTTCAGGAACAGACTCTTCTACGGTGGTTTCAGAATTTAAATCTTCCTCACGGTAGAGATCATCGTCATCTTCATCATACGTATTTCCCACAATTATCCCTCCGTTCACTCAACTTCTTTGCAGATACCTAAGTATTTTCCATCACGTAACTCTGTAGGGTCTCCAGTAAAGTAATCTGCACTAATCGGAATGTAATACCCTACATATGGATCCGGATTCTTAATATAGCTGTAAAGATCTGAGAATGTCATCTCACGAATATATGACGCGTGTACCTTCCCTGGGAAAGCCTTACATCTTCCTAATCTACCCTTGACCGTAATATCATACATGCTAATAATACCAGCCATAATCTCATCGCCACTATCATCGGCAAGCATAATATACTCTGGAGTGTTATCTTCCTCATAAACTTCCAGCAGTTCAGTACCGACATACTTATTTACACCACTCATTATGATCTTGACAATGTTCTTTCTGTCCACAAACTCACTGGTATCAAAGAATCCAACATATCCATCCTGATAGATCAACGTTCTAATTTTTCCATCCAGAATACCCATGTAAAGAACCTTGTAATAGCTGTCACTACCCATATCAAAGTATCTCGGAAGATAGAAACCGTTTTCTTTATTGCCCGTGTAAGGTACATCTTTACCCTGTACTCTAAGGATTCTACCATAGTTATCAAAACCAATCAGAACACTATTAGCAAATCCCTCAAACTCGTACAGAATCGGGTCCTTACCATCTGAATCCAACGGTAAAGTACCTCTCCGGTAGTCCTTAGACTTCATTAAGAAACCATCTCTTCTAAGAGTCCATACGCACCAGCTATCAACCACAATCTCTTCGTTACTTGATCTACTGAACTTATAATCACTATAAGTTACTGCTGTCTTACGCTCATACTGACCAGCTTTTTCTTCTTTCAAGCTCTTCAATTCCTGAATGATGTACTCTTCCGGATGCTCTCTATATCTATTGTACTCAGCAATACGTAACTCTAATGATTCATACCTTGCTAAGTACGTTGTAGCTTTTCTAGATAAGCTAGAGAGTTCTCTCTTTAAAATCCATTCTACAGCATCACTTGGCACTTCATCAAACTTACCCTTGAAGTAATTCTGAAGAAATACCCTTGCTGCCTGCTTACCATTTCTAACATACGTCTCAGCAAAGGCTACACAGCTCTCAACATCATCAATAAGAACTTTAATGTACTTCAGAAGATTTCTTTCAGTCTCTGCGCTGTTGATTACCTTGTTGCACTTTTCTACTACAACACTTTCACGCCAGTTACACCATCTCTCGATGATCTTATGTACCCCTAAGATAAATGGGACTTCATTCTCTGTTACAACAATATTTGATGAGAATGGGTACTGCAAAATGTTTCTCCGGTATAACTCCATTAAAACGTACTCTACTACCCTCTTGCTTCTACATTCAATAGTGAGCAACGCCGGAGCATTTCTACCAACCGTAATCGAACAGAAAGAAATCTCCTTCATACCTGTATTATCTATCAGATACTTGATACTCTCTACCGTTCTACCAAAGGGTATCTCCTTGACTAAGATCTGATTACCCTCTACTTCTACTTTGGCACGGATCTTTAATTTTCCTTTACCAGTAGCCATGATCTTAGCAAGTTCGCCATCATCTCTAACAAGTACACCACCAGTTGGAAAGTCCGGAATAATCACATCCGTTACATCCAGTTTACCCTGCTCTAAGTATTTAATTGTAAGATCAAGTACGTCTCCAAAATTAAAACTTGGAATCCGAGTTGCTACAGATACTGCAATACCAAACGTACCATTTACTAATACGATTGGATAAATCGCATTCAATACATCTGGCTCTTCTCCCTCGCCCTCTTCAGCAGGTACTAACTTCATGACGTCTTTCTCTCTGAAGAAATCCTCAAGGTTTTTTCCTACCCTAGCCTTAGGGTATCGCATATCAGCAGGTGTCTTACTAGAATACACCTTACCTAAGTTTCCTAAACCTTCGAATAATGGCATATTACATGAACCATTCTCATCAGTCATTAGAGTAAATGCCCCATATACTGCCTGATCACCGTGAGGATGCAGCTTAACTGCATCTGAAACGAATGGAATACATTTCTGCATAGTTGGTTTCTTATTCATATATGCACTGTAGATAATTCGTCTTGTTACCTTTTTCTGACCATCTCTCAGATCCGGCAATGCTCTACGACAAATTACTTCATTAGCATAGTCTAAATAGCATCCAACCAAAAATTGAAAACTATCAGAATTACCTTTATATATTTCTGACATATGTTCCTTCCTCCTAACGTACTAACTAAAACAAGTATAACAACTATCTAAAATAGCAACAACTCCAATTAAAAATCTTTTTAAATTTGATCTTAATTATAGAATTTACTACCCATAAGCATAGTAACTCTTACTATTTCTAAGTATACTACGAATCAATATTAACTACTACCCTTTTCATAGCACTATTCTTCTATAATTGATACATTGTTATAATATTTCCCGTTTACAGAGTCAGCTTTCTCAATCTCTATGAAAGTATTTAGAACCTTTGCACCGCTACTTCCTTTTGGAATATGTAACCTCATGCTGTTTCCATCTAAAGATAGTAACGAACCCTTACCTATAGACTCTAAATCCTTAGACAAGTAAATATCACAGTCATCCAGACCTACAAAACAGCCCTCTCCAATACTCCGTACAGATTCCATATGTAGCTCTTTAATCTTTTCACAACAGTAAAAATTATCGTTACCCAATTCTACTGAACTACCTTGCAATACTACTTCCTGCAAGTTCTCACAGAAATGTATGCATCTATTTCCTATAAGAGTAACTGTATCAGGTATTGTAATACTTCTTAAGGTTTTATCACCACTAAATAAACCCTCATACAGACTTGTTACTGCCCTACCCTTAATCTTTGATGGTATTGACAAGGTGTCTCCCTGTAACTTCTCAGTACCTACAAACCATAGCTCACCCTCCTCATTTACATTACAAATATCTTCTACGTCAACAGACATCGAAATGCCATTTGCGTTTGATGATACCATACTATCTGCTTTGCATCCTCCTAATACAGCTACCACAACTAGCATGATTACTACTGCTTTCTTTTTCACTTCTCTTCCTCCTAAAATATGCGTTTTATAGCATGATGGCTAAACATGTACTCAGAAAATACAATTATCCCTTATAACCTTATTCCTTTTGCAAATTTACTATTATATTTACTTGGTAAAAACTTATCTGGTGTCTCTGAACATGCTATTCTCTTAGCTTTGCGTACTTTCTCTCCTGCCTCAAAACCACCTATAATATAGAGTATACAACCATTACAACAGCAAATACAATGTATTCATTTTTCTTGCAGTATACCCTATACTTGCTGCATTCGTTATCACTATCTATCTCTGCTATCAGTTTATTCTTAAGATATACAGGCATCTTGGAACATTCTTTTTCCATACCCAACCTGTATCCATCATAAACATCACTACCAGATGTAAATGACAAATACACACTCTTTTCAAACCACCCTAGCTTTCTCTCTATGTAAGTTACAACTCCTAACTGTTTTGATCTTGACAAAATACTCACCTTATAAGGTCTATAATACTTTATCATTTTTGGATCTGGACTAACCTGCCACATATCTCTATGTAACTCGTAGGATACCCCAAACAAGTCTACTATAACATTAGCTTCTATACTACCTAAAGTACCTTTCAAGAACACACTTCCTACATTTACACCACCTCTTAAGATTTTAAATTCTGCCTCACGCAACTCTTTTCTAGTCTGAACTACATCTAAAATCATCTCTTTCTCCTCCCTCTCCGTCAGAAACCCACTAACCGCACGTACCCACCTACCACCCATACTACAAACCTACCAGACACCAGAAACGCCAGCAGAAGCCATAAACACCGCCTATAAGGGTTAAAAAACCAGTAAAGCCACAACTACCCACTAAACAGCAAAAACGCCTAAAAAGACGCAAATACGAAGCCACAACCAAAACCAACAAAATTCGACAAGTCTACCCAATAAAAATGCCCTTATAGAAATAAGGGCAAGCATTTACATATCCATATCCATTTTGCGTTATGCTTAGCAAGACATTACTAAACCATATACAGTTTTTAAACCACTATATATCCCCCTGTACCCTCCTAAAGCCATATATGCCCATACGCACTCTCTAACTGCTAAACTGATATAAACTGCTGTCATAATACGCAGTACAGATTTCTTAGGGTTAAAATACCTATCTCTATACAAATGTATCAAGATAAACATTACAATAACCATAACATTTAAAATAAGATTCATACAAACTCTCCTACTACCCTCTATGTCTCCGTAATCCAACAATGCATATACCCAGCAATGAAATCATCATAACAACTGATGCAACTACAATCCTAAAGCCACCCTTAAATACGAATCCATATATTATCCAGCATACCAAACCGAACCAAACACTATATAAAACCGATGCAATGCCATACAACAGAAACTTCTCTCCAATCACTGACCTAATAACAAGCCATACCAAAAGAATTATACCCACAGCTATAAACGGTCTCAACATACTAACTACATCGCTTACAGTAATCTCGGCTGTCATCTTATCTTCTGGTATATACCATGTACCAGCATTTTTCTCAACTCTAATATACTCAGATATTTTATCTTTCTTTACTGTTGCACCATCTTCCAAAGTCAAGGTCTCATCTTTGTCTACTGATGCTACCCTGACCTTGTTTGAATCCTGGTTTACGAGTCTCGTATTATGTATGATATCTAAGCTCCACCCTATCACAGACAGACCTAAGACTATCCAATACGATATGATGAAGCCTAGAATGATCTTCTTCCATATTTTCATACTTATCTCCATATTCTTTCTTTTCCATGATATGTTTTTCTAGTTTTATTTGAAATATGTCTCATATTTCTATTCACATACATAACAACCTCTTCTTCAATCTGAGCTACCCTTAAACGCGATATGTTCCATTCTTCGGCAAGAATTGTTCTGTTGTAACCATCACATCTTTTCAATGCTATTTTAAAATCTCGTAATTTACCCTTGCTGCGGTAAAATTCTTCTATTATTTTGATATTATTCTTAGCTGCAAAATACTCATCAGATAAAGAGCAAGAGTAACTTATCTCATCAATAGGTACTAATGCAAATGGAATTTTATTCTTCCTTAAATACCTATCACAGTTACTATATATTAAATTATTTGAGACTTCCTTCGAATCTGAAGTTCTTTTATTTACCACGTTTACTATATCCACCCAAACTTCCTGTAGCATGTCCTCCCTGTCAGCTCTTTGTAAATGGCTATACCGTTTTAAAACACAGCCTTCTATTCTCTCATACAGCACCATTCTCCAGTCTCTTTCTTCGACTACTACCCTACGCATACCAGAACCCTACCCTTCGTATTTTTAATATGCTCATAGTATACCATATCCGAAAAACAGCCGCTATACGAATAAGAAAAATCGTATATCAATTCGCCAGCCAAAAAATAAATACACAAGTTTATATACTTCTCAGCACAAACAAGTATCTGCTGCGCCGTATACATATTAGCTAAAGACTTTTAAACAAATCCAGACTCTAATACCAACTTACATCTGCTAGAGCCTTTTCCTGATCTCTAACACAGTACACACCGTCTAAAGTTTCTTAGGGCTGTTACAATCAATATTATGCATCTTATCCATAATGTTCATACCACTCCACCTAAATCATTTAGCCCAGCTATACAAAGACTGACATACAAATCTACTACTGCGAATTATTCTAATAAACTTCTTAGTAACCTGGCTAACTCTTGCAGGAGATACACCACAAAGCATTCCAATCTTTGCAAAAGATAAACCTTCTCTGTAATACAAATAAGTGAACAGCAGATACATAAACGGCTTTTTAGAAGAATCTAACAGTTTCTCCCATATCTCTAACCTTACAGTTCTCAACAACTCCTCGTTGTCTAATATATCTTCTGGTAAAAAGCGAACAAACACACTCATATTTTTATCACTTACTTCACTTATATCGCTTACTAACTTTTCGCATATATCTACTGCAACAGCAAGAGCCTTTACCTCATCACAGTTTTCTGAGTATTCAGCATACCCTCCCTGTGTCGCTACCTGAGCTATATCCTCTCTGTCTAACTTTGAGATATTACTGTAATTTCTCTCCATATACCCATTTAAATAATTGTACATGTTTACCATAAACTTATCCATACTTTAACCTCTCCCTTTCTTAAGCAAATGGCTATGAGCCTAAACCCATAGCCATTCATCTTCCTAATATTAATATGTGATCTCTTCTACCTCAACCTCTGACAGATCCAGACTGTCAATGTATTCAGATACACTTTCCATGTCATCAACTGTCTCATCGTAGCTAGTACCCATTAACTCACCAAGGATTGCTCTCTTACGAGACTCAGTGGATCTACCGAACAGCACCTCCAGAGTGTCCCAAATATCCGTATCTCCTTTTTCGATGTTGATCTGTTTCAGAGTTCTGGTCTCCGGATTCATAGATGTATTCCACAGACCCTCAGCCGTAGTCTCACCATGACCTTTGAAACGGTCTACTGATGCAATATTACCCTCTCCAATCTCTGCACGTTTCGTTTCCATCTCTGACTGAGTCATGCAATACACCTGCTGATCATCCTTAGTAGTGATACAGTACAATGGAGTAACCGCAATATATACCTTACCCTGATACAGAAGCTCCGGAAACAGCTTAAAGATCTTAACGAACTCGATCATATTAATATGCTCACCATCGACATCGGCATCGGCAAGAATAATGATCTTGTCAAATCTCAGCTTGTTGATATCGAAGCTCTGGTACTCATCAATACCCAGTTCTACCCCACAGCCTAAAGCCGCAATCAGATCCTGTACCTCTTTATTAGCGATCAGCTTATCTAAAGGTGCTTTATACAGGTTCAAGGATTTACCTCTAATCTGTAAGATACACTGGAACTTACTGTCACGAGCCGTCATAGCTCTACCACCAGCGGAATCACCTTCCACGATAAACAACTCCAGACCAGAATACTGTTTTTTCTCATATGCTGCACAGGAAATGAACTTATTTGATGCCTTAAGAGATTTCGTTACCTTTTCTACCTCTCTTAAGCTCTTAGACATTTCAGCGATCTGAATACGGTTATGGGCATCTTCTACAGTGCTGTTGATTACTTTTAATAACCAATCAGTACCCTTCTCCCATTCCTGGTAAAGAGCCTTGTACATACAATCCTGTAAGTTCTCTGTTACATACCCATCATCCACACTATCTTTAGTCTGACCTCTCGGAGACATCTTATTTGCTAATGATGAGATAATGAAAGAGAATTTACCAGCATAATCAGACTCTCTAATCCGCACACCATACTTATGACTTACATCAAAGAAGAATCTTGATACAGCATAACTTACAGCCGTCGAGTGACTTCCTCCGCTAACCTCTACCATGTTATGATAGTACTCGTTTCCTCTACCCTTAGGTCCGATTGCTACGCTCGCATCACAAATACAGATATCTCCAGTTCCATCCACAGTATGCGTGAAATTATGTACCCTAACACAATCACCAGTGCTCTCCTGCATCACATTATAGATGTCACTCTTATGGTACTCCTTAATAGTACCTTTATTATCAAATGTGACATTGAATCCGGCTACATAAGATAAACTCATGCATAATCGATCCAACCACTTCACAGGAATATTTACATCTGTAAATACCTCATTATCAGGTTTCCACCGGATAAATGTTCCGTTCGGTTCATCGGTATCTGTAACCTCAAGTTCCTCAAGTACATGATACCCTTTCTGGAATTCCATTCTACTTGCTTTTCCACCTCTGTAAGAGATTACAGTACAGAACTCAGATGAGAACTGTGTAGCTGCTGCTCCCAGTCCATTCAAACCAATCGAAATCAAGTATGGGTAATCGGTCAGCTTAAAATTGTCCCATCCATTCTCTTCATCGATTTTCTTAAGAATGTCCTGATTCTTATCATACTTTCCTCCAGCAAACAGCTCCTCGTAAATTAAGAAGTAATTCCATTTCTTCTCTACATCGTTCCATCCCATCGGAACTCCACGACCATAATCCCTAACAGAAATACTTCCATCCTCATAAAGAGCAAGGTCCAGCTTATCACCATACCCTGAAAGCTTCTCATCAGTAGCATTACCGATGATCTCGATTACTGTATGTTTAGCACCATCAAGACCATTCGAACCTAACATTGCCGCTGGAGCCTTTCTAATACGGTCAGCACCCTTTCTCTGGCGAATGGAATTGTTATCATACTGTTTCATGATACCCTCCTTAGTCGATGTTTCCTGTTTTTAACATCTCACGTACTGCTTTATCCTTATCCCTTATGAGAAATGCAATATGGTCGAGTTCGCCACCATATACACTCTTCGCTTGACAAGTGAACTCTGCTAACCAGAATGGCTCGATCATACAAACATTAGACATGTTAATCATGATAGTAGTATCATCAGCACGCTTAAATTCTTTTAAGCCACTACCAGATGTATCATAGCCAGCTTTTACATACTCTACGAAAACCTCTTTACCTACCTCTATTATAAATCTCTCAATTTTTGAAAATCTAGGCTGTGAATATGCATTAGCATATTTCATTTTAGATGAAATGTTCTCCACAGTCATAATATCAATCTTACCAGTACTCTCTAAGTAACCACCATCTAATTGTTTTACATGTTTAAGTCCACCTACAGAGTAGTCTAATATTTTCTTCATATATAATACCTCCAAAAACCAACTTATTTAACTACTATACCTATAGTATACCATACAAACACAAAACAAACTACCACTCTTAATAGAAAAATCCAAAAAATAGGGGAATGCAGGTTACCCTATACACTCTGACGGACATTAAATCTCTCCATCTTCGTTTTCATATCTATATACCTTGTATTCTTTCATAATGTATATTATTCTTTCTACCTAGCTTAGTCTGACAAGGAATGATAAGCAATCTGTGGTTTTGTGTGTACCCCTTCTATTATAAGTGCCCTTCTTTTCTCGTCTTAAATTCAACTTTTGCATTATCTTCTGTAAGACAAGAAAACTGTTTCTGCACCCCAGTATCTGTTTCTACCACATACTCTACAAGAATAAACGGTTCCGCTTCTACAACATAATCCATGTTGATATAAACCTCTTTACCTTTTACCCTTTGTAAAAGACACATTTTCGATACCGGGTTAAATCCTTTGTCAGATCTTTTAATGTATTCATAATAACTTTGATTTCCTTTTAAGATCTCTAGTCTTAAAATCTTACTTGAACTCTTAGAGACGATTCTTCTTGTACTTGGGTATACATAAATAATACCATTATCAGACACTTCAATCTCATCAGTTGCTGGAATCATCTTGTTTTGTACGTTTAATCCCATTTATATACCTCCTAACTTTTGAATACAGTATAACATATTTCTTAGAATACTACTACCCAACTCATAATAAAAAGAACCATGGTTAAAAACCATGGTTCGTATAGATCTATTTTGTCATTCACGGAAGTCACATCCCATGACTCTTTTCAACTTCAATTTATTGTATTCGATTAACATACAAGCCTTAACTCTCTTGAGTTCCAATTCTAATAACTTGTCCGACATATACCTGTCTTCATAATATATGAAGATTATCTCTTTATCTTCCGTTAATAATACTCTTGCTGCTTTCTTGTTACCATTCGAGGTGCACTCTTCTACTTCGGCTTTCTCTAACCACGCGTCATCTAAACCTCCATACATAACGCTTACACACTTGAAAAATCCCATAGCGTACCTCCTGCTACTCATATAGTTCTGGTAGCTCCTCCTCTGGAACTCCTAACTCTTTCAGAGCTTCTAATAAACCATTAATATAGCCCTGATTTCTTTCCATTTTTAATCTTGTGTCCTCAAACATACCACTGGCAATCTCCTCAGTGCTTAAGATGCCAAACAGTATAACATTCGCTTCACGCTTTTCTTTGACCATAGTTACCAGTCTCTCACATATCTCTTTCGTTTCAGTATTCATACCTCTCTACCCTCATACTTGACATCCTGTATAACTACACTATATAAGTGTTGCGGGTTACACAACACTCTGCATAACCCGCTCGACCTATTTATTAAGTTCTACTTAAAGTTCCTGACCACAGCCACTGCAGTATGTTACAGTGTGCGCTTTTACATCTACTACCCAAACCTGCTCAGTCTCGGCTTTGTGTTCGATAGCTTCTGTCCAAGCCTTCTTATCTACAACCCACTTTTTCTCTACTACAGCGTCGCTGTCCTTAACTTTGATGAAGTCAGACTGCTGAGGTACATCTACTACCCACTTATGCTCTTCCCAAGCTGCCTGGTCAATCACTTTTTTCGTCTCATAAACGGCTTCCTTGTCGATGACTTTGACTTTCTCAGTCCAAGCTTCTTTGTCGACTACTTTGACTTCTTCATCCCATGCCTCTTTATCGACGATGGTTTCTGTCCAAGCTGCTTTGTCTACAACTTTCTCAGACCAAGCTGCTTTGTCTACGACTTTAACCTGCTCAGACCATGCTTCTTTGTCTACGACTTTTACCTGCTCGTCCCAAGCTTCTTTGTCAATGATGGTCTCGGTCCACGCTTCTTTGTCTACTACTTTTACCTGCTCGGTCCATGCTTCTTTGTCTACTACTTTTACCTGTTCGTCCCAAGCTTCCTGGTCTACTACCCATTCATCCCAAGCTTCTTTGTCGACGATTGTTTTCTCTTCGGTCCATGCTTCCTGGTCAACAATTTTTACAGTTTTTGTTGAATAAGATATTGACTCGCCACGAAGAGTGTGGTATAATAAATGTGCATTGAGGGAAGCCTGAGTATTTCCCATATCCGCTCCGCAAAAACCACAAATTGTACGACGCTCCTCATGGGAGACCTCAGGATGCTCAATGTATTCAGTATGGGTAACAGCATCATGGTGTACAGTATGACCTACTTCCTCATGGTGAATGGTTTCCATGTGGCTTTCCTCAGGATGAGTAACAGTTTCATAATGAAATTCTTCTGCATGGTCTACAGTATGAGTTACAGCCGGGTGATGGACAGTCTCCATATGAGACTCCTCAGGATGGTTTACGGTCTCCATATGGAACTCTTCCGGATGATCTACCATATGATACTCTTCCGGGTGCTCTACAGTATGAGTCTCAGCCTCATGGTGTACAGTCTCCATATGGAACTCTTCCGGATGATGAACCTCTTCGATATGGCTCTCCTCAGGACCCACCAGAACCTTTTCCTCATGGCTCTTTTCCGGGTGGGAAATGGTCTCGATATGACCCTGCTCAGCAACGTTTACAATCTCTTCTTCATGGTACTTAGCCGGTTCTACTTCTACTTCTTCGTAATGACCCTCTTCTTTGTGCTCAATGTACTCTGTCCAAGCATCTTTCAGAGTCTTAGTGATGTAGTGACCTTTCTCAGCTACCTCTTTGGATACCCAGTTATGGGTGTGTTTAGCTTCTGTAGAAGCAGAGCTGCCAGTGTTATCCTTGTTGGCAACTGTGTTGTCTTTCTTTGCAACAGGTGTAGTATTATTCTTCTTTGTTGCAGAAGATCCAGTACCCGTACCCTTGTTGGTATTCGACGGTGTAATCTCCGGTTTTACTACGTCTACGGTCTCATCTTTGACCATATCCAGCAGTTTGGAGATGATCTCAGCTACCTCTTCCTTGTTGATAACCTCATTCGGCAGAAGTTTGTCATCCTGAACAGTGTCCTTGGACTCTCTAACTACCAGAAGTTTGTTACCTACAGCCCATTTAACAGCGTCTACGTACTCATTTGCTACGTCTTTGTTGTCTTCGAAATTGTCAAGGTTCTCAGCTGCATCTTTCTCCGCGTCGATCTTAAGAAGATTCTTAGCAACGTTCTTGAAGATTACTGCTGCCTCTGCGCGGGTGATACCCTCTTCCTCGTTGAACTTGTTGTCTTTGAAGAAGTCAGATTTAAGACCTTCGAAGATCTCATGTTTGCTCAGGTACACCAGTGCGCTCTTGTAATCCTTATCAGCTACATCATCATATGTAACACTGCCGGTTACGATAGGCTCTTTCATCATCTTGTAGATGTACTCAATCAGATCTTTTCTTTCTACATCTTCCTTCATACCGAACTCATCTTCGGCTTTGCCGTCCATGATACCCAGATCAACGACATCTTCAACATACTCAAATCTTTCGTTTTCTTTCGGCACATCTTTGTACTTGTCAGCAGACATCGCAAATGCGGATGTTCCAGTTGATACAGTAACGGTCATCGCTACCAACAGTGCCATAATCTTGTTTCTCTTCATAATCCTTAACCTCCTTGGTTTTGTAGAGTGGCTAATCCCTTAAATCATTTTCTACTATCCAACTACCTATAATATAGCAGATACCTAAAACTCCCTACGGAAATAATATAGAAAATTTCTAAAAACCCCATAGCCTACTCTAAACTATAGCTAACTTTTAAAGCAACCCCCGAACAAGAACCTTACCTCCCGTTCGTTGAAATAAGTATAACATACCTCTCGCTGAACTGAAATACCTTTCCAGAAAAATTTAAAATTTTTACAAAAACATTTTTCCTTCGGTCTACGGACAGCTAATTGCATAAGAAAAACAGGGTACTCTATCTACTAGAATACCCTGCTACTGCTACTTATTTATCTTCTTTAGAGGTCTCCTTAGTATTGCTACCGCTGATCCTCTTTCTTGTGTCTCTTAATACCCACAGAGCTGCGAACAGCAATAACCACATTAAAGCCATCATAGTGAGCATCACGTATAATACCTGGTGAAGCAGACCCATGTAAACAATTCCACACATGATAATGCCACCCAATACAACGATTACAGTTGTTTCCATGTTCTTTAACTGTCGTAAGTTATTGGTGCCAATCACACCAGACCAGTAAAGACCCAACAGCGCAACAGCAATCACTACAGCCAGTACATTTACAATCATCGTAGTCTCATCAATGTTCAATGCTACTGCAATTACCCCCGTAAGGTTGATCGAAAAGCAGTAAGAACAAACACACATAAGAACACTGCATACCAGCCGGACTACAATTCCAAAGAATTTCTTCATCTTAAATAAGTCCTCCTATGTATTAAATATAAGTATTCTATACATTTCTATAACCTATCCGTAACACATAGCAACCACCACCATTCTATATAGTAGAAACCCTAAACGATCATAAACCCGACCGCCTAATATACCATAGATTTTACAGAATAATTAATAGAACTACAACAGAACTCTTCTATTTATTTTCAAACTTATAAGAGTCTAATTCTCCACTCTCGCTACTATCGCTTTTCTCTTGAGTTTCAGATCCAGACTTATCATCTACAGCTTCTTCAGAGTCTACACAAACCTTTCCATCTACGATTCGCATATCCTCCGGTAAGTCTCTGGTACTATTCAAATAGTTCTCGTACTCCTTCTTGGTACCATTCCATTTAGAGTAAAGATCCTGCATAAGATCGTCACATTTCGTAAACTCCCTCATAAGATCTTCATTATGTTTAACACTGCTAGCCGGATCAAGAGCGTTCTTAATATTTTCAAACCACTCAGAACTAGAGTTATCTTCTTTTATTCTATTAGAGAACCCTGCCAGTTCTTCGATATTATTACTTGCCTTCATATACATTAAAAGATTTTCTAAACAACTTTCCGGAAACTCTAAAAATGCACTGTCAGAGATACCTGTATTCTCCTTACACATCCTCATAAGCTCAGCTGAGTTTAAACCATCATACAAATTATTAAGGATAATACCCTTGAACCAGTCCTTAGTGTTTAAAAGTGTCTTATCCATTACATCTGGATTCACATATAAAGCAATAAATTCTTTACCACAAGTAACAACACCAGTTATGCTACTCCAATCCAGATGATAAAAAGAACTACCAGCTCCATAAAAATCTTCATGAACAGAAATACCATCTTTATTAAAAGTAAATGTTCTTCCTACAGCACTAACAGGTACTCCACATACATATTTAGTCCATTTCAATAAAACTGAATCAATATGAGTCCCATTGTACTGACCTAACAACTTTCCTACCATCTTAAGTAAGAGGTAAAATGCTAATGTAAATAGAGCATTAGCAAATAACGCTTTCATGATCTGACCGATCCCGAAATACCCTTCCTTAATTACACTATTGTACAACAATACTGAGAACAGCATCATAGCCGCACCAAAGATCATATTAATAATTACATTACTAATATGATCTACTAAACCAGCCTCCTCAGCCTTTCGCAGTTTCTCTCTCTTAAATCTTGATACGTTTAAACTAACTTTCATACCCATAGATAACCTCCTTACTAATCTTGTATTTAGGTACAACCTAGTATACCATGAATCAAATATACTTAAAACTTATTTTAGTATAGAAAAAGGACTCTCCTAAGAAAGTCCTAATTCATTAGTCTAAGACATATTTCTCTTTGGTTACTGTAAAATGAACAGTTAACCTAGTAGAAACTCCACTTCCGCCATTACAAGTTGATAATGTAAATATCTGACCAGCATTTTCTGGTAAGTCCAATGCATAAGAACTTCTCTGATTTAGACTGCCTAGCCATTCATCTAAGCTCTTCACAGCATCCTCTTCCTTTAAACCGAACAGCTCATCATTTCGGTAACAGATAAACGTACTAAACAACGTACACTCCTTAGTCCTATCAGGAGTATATATGTATGCCTTCATATGGCTTCTACCATAATCGCTACTCTTGTACTCCCTCAGACAACCAAGCATCTGTCTAGTCATCATATTATGACCAAAAAGAACAATCTTATCATCATTATCTAACTGTACCCCAGCAAAAGCAAATATCGAACCTGGATAAGAATATTCTCCCTCGTAGTTCCTATGTACATATTTATCATCGCTGTCTCCTACTAATATAGGATAATCTATCGTAGTATCTGGTACGTATAACCACCCTACTATATCCTCATTCGTAGCTTTCAACGAATCAAAATCTATATGCCTATTAAAAGGATCATTAGGATCAAGATAATCCTCGCTATCCTGATCCTCCGGATCTACCTTAGGAATCTGTACTACACTATCTCGTAATGCATCATTTTCCTGTTGTAAATCCGTATACATAAACAACTCTCGAAACCCTAACCAAAGTAATATCGCTATTGCACTGACGAGTATTACATTAACCAACCTCTTCATGCATCTTAAGCCCTTTTCTTAGTCTTCTTCCAAACCCGATTAACTACTACCAGAACTACACACAGTACTCCAGCACCACCAAAGTACCATCCCATGTAACTATTCAAACCAGTATCTGGTGAACCTTTCTCTCCAGATGGACAAGTTGGTGTTCCAGGTGTGTTAGTAGGAGTCGGAGTAGGTTTAGCCGTATGTTTAGGAATCACATTAAGCTCATAAACCATACCCTTTTTCTCAGACCAAGTTGGGATCGAGATCAGCAACGGGGTAATTGTATCGTACTGAGCTTCATCAGTAGCTCTTATAAGATATACACCAACCTCAAGATCATTGAAACTAGCTTTACCGTTCTCATCTGTATCTGCCAGATTACCCTCACCAGCTACTTTAGCAAGCTTATTTGCTGCTGATTCCAGATCCTTAGCATTCTTAATATCGTTCAGATCGATATCCAGATCCTCATAAGTATCGTCGATTACATACTCACCATCAATCAGATCTGCTACCTTCAAGCATGACATTGTAACGCCAGCCTTAGAAGTACCCTTTGCACCGTTTGATAATGAAATCGAGATCTTACCAGTGTCCTGCTGGATCTCAGTCTTACCAGATTTAATATCTTTCTTAGTTTCTTTTGGAAGCAGGGTGCTCTCACCCTCAGAACCGGACTTGTCTACAATTAATGAGCTCTGTGTACTTACCTTTTTAGTACTGCTACTACCAGTAGAAGCAAATACCGGAACAGAGAAAGATGAGATCACTATAGCAGACAGCACAACTGCTGCAAATTTACTCAGATTCTTTTTTCTCATTTCGTTTACTTGTCCTCCAATCTTTAATCTTCAGCACTACCACTACAAATATAAGTATAAACGGTAATGCCATAAATAACAACTCCCTCCAAGATGGTAATTCAGAACTTATACCCTCATAAGATGCTTTCTCATAAGGAACTCGCTCTCCGGTGACTACAAGTCTATGCGTATTAATACCATAAGGAGTACATGTTACTAATGAAACAATATCTTTTCCAGACTCAATCGTTGTAGCTTTCTCAGCTGCTTCTTCAGGTGTGTATACCTCAATATCATATACCTGATATGCGTGTACCTCACCTAAAACATTGATGAAAAATAAATCCCCATCTACTATCTCATCCAATCTAGTAAAAAGACTGGATCCTGGAAGTCCTCGATGACCTGTTAAACAGCTATGTGTACTCTCTCCACCAATAGGTAAGCTAGTTCCCTGCTGGTGACCTACACCTGCTGCTAAAACATCATCTTCTGTTCCATGATAGATAGGTAAATCTACATCAATCTTTGGTATCTCAATGCTACCCATGATGCCACCGTCAGTTGTTTTCAACTGCTTCTCGTAGCTTTCATCGCTTAAGACACCTGTATCTAATCCAGCTACTATAGCTCCCTGTGACTGGAAAAGCATATCATTATACTCCTGAGCATCCTGCATCATCTGCTGTCTTTCTTCTTCGCTCTTATTATCTACCCCTTCATTATAGCTGTTTACTTCGCTCTTTTGAGATCTTGAAGTAATTTGACTATTAATTAAAGGGTAGCATAAGAGCAGAAAACCAGCAGTGAAGATAATCCCTAATACCCATTTTCTGCTCTTGTCGCTCATTCTACCACCCTATTAAAACCTGTTATTCTTTTTTTAGATTATTTGGTTACTTTTTTCTTACGGGATACTACTACAGCTCCACCGCACAGTGCAAGTCCTGCACCCAGCATCAGAAGCATTGCAGAAGAACCAGTTACCGGCAGTTTAGCACCAACCTCATTGACTACGGTCAGGTCTGCAGAACCATGCTCCAGATCGGTTGTAAGGTTGCTGTCGCTCTCTTTGTAAGCTCCGTCGTAGAACTCTTTGATGTGAGCCGTAGCGGTCAGAGTTTTCAGAACTTTTTCGGTAGCACCAGCACCCTCAACATACGTATCTCTCTCACCATAAGTAGCACTTACAGTAAGTGTGATCGGGTCAAGGAGTGGACGATATCCGTTCGGAGCGGTGGTCTCTTTCAGATAGTATACACCAGTGTCAAGACCATAAATGTTGAAATCACCGTTTTCATCAGATTCCATCTCAACAGCACCAGCCGGCTGAGTTCCACCAACATGATCTGTTCCGTTTGCGGAATCACGGTTGATTACAACGTATGGATTCTTGCCAAGTGTAGCTTTGTCGCCAGCTTTTACATATACTTCCTGAGTGCAAGCCTCGTCGCTGTACAGACGGAATTTAGCACCTTTCAGGTTGTAAGCCGGAGTCATGTTGTTTACTTTAGAACCATTCAGTTTGAATGTGAATGCTACTACAGTATCCCACGGAGTATGACCAACGTCTCCCTTGTGATCTGAATCCGGATTGTTGGAGAACTCCAGACGGACTTTGTTCTCATATCCCGGTTTACCAGTATCCTGAGCTGCTTTGTCGTTCAGAGTAGCTTTGTAAGTGGTAAGTACAGTCAGACCGCTGTAGTCATCCAGTTTGTTATCCTCATCAGTGGAATCTCCTGGAAGCTGTTTGTCGACAATAGCTTTGATATCGGAGATCTGCAGTTTGAATGTCTCACCATCAGTCAGAGCTGCTTTGTCGGTGATTACATCATACTCGTTGTCTTTCAGAGTATAGGATTTGGTTTTGTTACCAGTTTTTCTGGTGATGGTGATGGAGATCTCGGACTTGTTGTTGTGGAAAGTCAGAGAATCGCTCATCTTATCCTGCATTGCATAGTAGTAAGTGTCATATCCGTACAGGTTCGGGATCGTAGACTCGTATTTGTACGGTACAGTCTGACCGATCTCATAGTCAGCTACATCGTTCCAGCCTTCGTTTCCAACAGTACCCTTGTTGTCATCTTCCTGAATCTTTTTGATGATAGACGGATAGTCAGATTTCAGCTGCATCTCTGCATTCGGGTTAGCGGTGTCTACCATGATCATTGCAGATGCATAGTAATCGTTACCCTCTGCGCCGGTGTTACCAGAATCCTCAGTGGAAACCTCATCTACGATGTAGTAACCAAATTTAAGACCGGAAATTGTAACTGCATTGTTGTTGTCAGCAGTTTTAACGGTGATTGTGTCACCTTTACCTGTAAGACCCTCTGCCTCGATCTCCTTACGTACATCCTCAATATAACGACGGAATGTAGAGTATCTGCCGTTCTCTTCCTGTTTCTGAGAAACATCACCAGTTACTTTATGCTGGTTCAGAGAGTTGATGTAGTCAATTACCTGATACTCGGTAACATCGTTAGCCTGGATCGTTGTGCCAGCCTTAGTCATGTATTTAGCGGTTACAACCTGCAGGGCGTGTTTGAAATCTGCATTCCAGGTGTAGTTAATGCTTTCCATTCTATCTGCATTAACAGCATCAAACAGTTTGTACACGTTGAACTTTTTGTTCTCCATGCTCTGTCCAGCGTTACCCTGGATTTTAATGGATGCATTGCCGCCCTGGTTCATGTCTACAACACCCTGTGTTGCATTTACCTCAGCTGCGCTTACAAACATTGTTGCACTACCTGCAATACCAGAGAATGCTGTTGCAGACACTGCTGCTGCCATTGCTGCACTATAAAGTTTCTTTGTGAATGCATTCTTTCTCATAACACATTTTCTCCTTATTGTTATTTTTTCTTTTTATTTTTTCTTTCGAAAACCAATGCTCCAACTACTAAAGCCAATCCTGCAATAACAATGATAAGCATTGCATGTGATCCGGTGTTAGGAAGTTTTGCCTGTCTCTGGTTTACTACCCTAAAGTGTGCATGTCTGTCAGATCCTGATCCACTGACATACCAATCACCGCTTGATCCACTGTAGGACTTACCATTTACAACAATTGCAAAATTATCTTTAGAGCTACTATCACCTTTTATAGTGTAAACTATAGGTTTACCATTGGAGTTAATAGGTAATCTATAGCCATTAGGAGCCTTCGTTTCAGCTAAGTAATATGTCTCGCCGATTGTTAACTGTTCCATCGTAAGAATACCATTGTTGTCTGTTGTACCTTTCTTCAGTACCTTCGTACAAGCTGCATCACTATACAGCGTGAACTCAGCACCAGCAAGTTTGGTATCAACATCGTTTACCTTATGCATCTGGAGTTTGTAGTAAGCTGGTTTATCTTCGATAACTGCATCATAACCATCTTCCTTATTAGCAGTTACCTTGATGCTACCATTTGTACCACTAGCTTCAAACTGCAATTTATCAAGACCTTCTTTACTGATCTGACCACCTGTTACAGTGAACTCGATCTTATGATCATTTAAGAAGTAGGCTGGGTCAACGTATGTCTCTTCGATGATATGTTTACCATCAATAAGACCTCTGAATGATGCTTTACCGTTTTTATCAGTTGTTACAGTCTCTACCCTACCCTTTGGGTCTGTATGTTTAAATACAGCACCAGAGATTACGGAGTCTGTTCCATACTGTTTCTTGACAATGTTGAAGTCTACAGAGTTGTTTGGTATTGTAAGAGCTGTATCATACGAAGTACCAACTGTTCCATAACCATCCAGCGTAATTATACGAAGTTTTGAATCTACTACATATCCTGCTGGAGAATCTTTCTCCTGAATGGTGATTGTGCCATATGGAATGTTATACTGACCATTAACATCTTGATACAAAGGAGAATTTTCTACAGTAGTATCTAAGAAATCTGGAGTATACCAAACAGCATAATAACTTCCAACTTTCTTTGTCTTAAACGTCCATGTAGCTGCAGGCTCAATACCCTGAGCCGCTGGATCCGTAGTCATCATCTTCGTATAATACTTAATGACAAACCTAGCATTCTCAAGGGATTTAGCTGCATCGCCCTTCGAGTCCGTTTTCTTTAACAGAATCATAAGAGGGTCCAGATCTGGTACTTCTTTTGACATAACCGTCTTACTGATTACACCTGCACTAGCATCTTTATCTGATGTAGCATCTACCGTATACACCGTCGAGTCTATTGTCCAGTTCTTCGGTGCTGTGGTTTCTTTGATGTAGTAAGTATCCTTAGGTAAGCCACTTACGCTTGCTTTACCATTCTTATCAGTGGTAAGAGTTACGTTCTTTCCATCTTTCATTGCCGGAGATTTGCATTTTTCATCCGTATATACCGTATATACTGCACCTTTCAATGAGTAGTTCTCATTATTGTTGGAGCAGTCTGGCAAAGCAGATACTTTTTCCAGATTAATAGTTAATGTAATAGGATTATCTTCTACAGGAACCTCAATGGTTTTGTTCTGCGGAACCTCTACCGGATACACCTTACTATTCAGAGTATAACCCTTCGGAGCCTTGGTTTCTTTTACATACCACGTTCCGGCTGGTATCTCTTTCTGAGTTGCTGTATAAGTACCATCAGAACCCTTCTTAATTGTCATTGTATAGGAAGCTTTACCGGTGCAAGCCTTATTGTCATATACCCCATATTCAGCTCCTTCCAATGAATAACCTGCTTTACCATCTGTAAGGTCCGTGTTGGATGACTTCTTAATCAGCTTAATATCACCTGGCTGAACCTGCTGCGGTACAGTTACATAGAATGGAAACTTAGCAATCTGATATCCACCACCAAGTGACATCCAAGCCATATCCTGGTATGTTACGTTATCATGAGCTATCTCACCGCACGTAAACTTCGTAGCGTAAAGACCACCTGGAACTGCTGCCTCTACCTCGATACGATATGTAGTATCTTTGGCAATCTTTTTAAATGATGAATCTGGAATGAATACCTGAATGTTAGCATTATTATCGATCTCATCCGCCTCTACAGAACCAGCAGGTCTAATAATCTTAGAACCAGCAGGAAGTTTACTCTTATCGAAACTAAGCTGAGCGATGTAATACTTATAATCCTGACCAGATACTTCGTAATGTGGTGACCACTGTAGCGTACAAACCTTACCCTTAACACCTTTGTAAGTTGTGTCTACCCAGTCTTTACCAGTGGATATTGTATTGTTATCGTTTGAATTAGAAATATAAAATCCCTGGCAAGTTACCTTATTATCTTTCTGATCCGAGTTAAGTTTTTTACTACCTACATATGCATACTGTGTTCTTCCACCAACAGAAATCGCTTTGTAATCATTGTTTCCACCAAAGTTGTTTGCATCCTTTACCATCAGCGCTACAACATCATACATTGTTTTGGAATAACCAGAATTTGCATGGTCTACCATATTAGCTTTTAACGTTGCTAATGAGTATTCACTACGCAGTACATGTAATGCAAGAGATGCTGCAATATAATCTGCCTGCCATTCGAATGGAACTCCTTTTACACGATACTTATCAAGTGGAGCTCTGTCTCCAACACACTTAGGAGCATTCGCAAGAAGATAAGTAATATGAATATTATTATCATCATTTGCTGAGTTCCAAGTAAGTGTATTGCCATTAGGAGTTGGGTGTGAATGTTGTACACAATATGCCCATCTCCAGCCTCTTGCATGTACCGTATAAATGTTCTTACCAACATTATACTGGAATGTAAATGTTGGGCAAGAAGGCTGTGTTTTTGTTATGTCTGCATCAAGGTACGCCATGTTTATATGGTAACCATATGTTGTGTAATATCCAGTAGACATACCCGGATCACCTGGAGCAATGTACCTTACTACAACAGAAGTATGCTGGTCGATTTTAAGATTTTTGTTAATTTTGTCTACAGTCAACGACCGAGCTGATACGTCTGAAATTGCTGCAACAGGATTTGTAGGATCACTTGAGTAATTCTGCTGTTCAATCATTGACGGATCTTTTATATCCATCTTAGCTTCATAAATCTTTGTACCCTCACCAGCAACAGCTTTCCAGAAATCATTATCTTCTTTGTCGGTTACAATCTCACCATTTTCCTCAGCATATTCAAGACCACTTACAAAAGGAACCATGCCTTCTGTACTACCAGTCTCAGAAGAATCACTGCTTGTAGAACTACTGCTTGTAGAACTTTCATCAACTACAGAAGTCTTATCAGTCTCAGAACCATCCGAATCACTCGAACTACTCTCGGTACTAATCTCCTCATAGTTTGCAACTACATAAGCATCCTCAGAGATCGTAACCCGATTGGTAACAGGACTGCCATCAGCCTTGCCCTCCTCGGAGTAATGCTCACCGTCCGCTGTATCAATCTGATACACACCTACCTTGTACCCCTGATCCGGAATTGCGGCTAACGTAATCTTCGTTCCGCTTTCCATCTCAAAGGAATTTTCTTCATTCTCGGAGCTAGTATAGACAGTACCATCAGGAAGAGTTGCCTTTAAAGTACCACCACTGCCGGATTCTAACATTACCGTAACACTGTCTGTACCCTCTGACGATGCTGAGACGCTAGTGCTATCAACATCGTCATCTGCGAAAACATTTGTCATTGGAAACGATGACATCGCAGTTGCAAAGGCAAGAAGAAACGCCATGACCCTGCCCTTGCAAGTAATTCTCTTACTAGACATCCTTTCTTCTCCTTTCTTTTGTATTTAGTTTTTAACACTACGCCAAAAATAAATTTTTTCTCACTCCCACTATACCATATCAAAAAAAGAACACAGAATGTACATAAAAACAAACTGTGCCCTTCTATTCTGCCTATCAATATACAGTTTTGAACCTCTCATGGCTAAAGCCACGAGATTCTTGGGAACTCATTTCTACTGAAAAGATATTTACCAAGCTATCCCGATAGTTCCTACCGTTCTTTATTCGTCTATGCCACTTCTAATATTCTCAATCCTTCATTAAGAATATTGATGGCTGCGTTTATATCTCTGTCATGATGTGTATGACAACAAGGACATTCCCATTCTCTTACTGAAAGATTTTTTGTATCCTTATTTATATACCCACATACATTACAAGTTTGAGAACTTGCATAGAATTTATCTACTTTCACAACTTGTTTACCATACCAATTTGCTTTATATTCAAGTTGTCTTACAAATTCAAACCATGATACATCTGCGATAGATTGTGCAAGTTTATGATTTTTAATCATATTCTTTACTTGAAGGTCTTCGATACATACAATATCATTACTTCTGATTGTTTCAGTAGATAACTTATGCAAGAAATCTTTTCTCTGATTTGAAATACGTTCCTGAAGTCTTGCAACCTTTATTCTTGCTTTATTACGGTTAGAACTACCTTTTGATTTTCGAGATAATTCTCTTTGTAACTTAGCAAGTTTATCTAAAGACTTCTTTAAGTAATGTGGATTTGGAATTAATTTTCCATCACTTGTAATACAAAATTCTTTGACGCCTAAATCAATACCAATGTTATTACCAGTTTTATTTAGTGGTTGAATATCAATATCAGTACAACAAATTGACACATAATATTTGCCACTTGGTTCTTGTGACACAGTAGTATTAAGAATCCTTCCTTTTGGTACTAACTTGTTTTTCGTTTTTACCATTCCAAGTTTAGGTAACTTAATATATTTATCACAATACTGAATATTGCCATTTACACACTTTGATTTATAAGAAAATCTATGTGTTTTCTTTGATTTGAACTTAGGATATCCTGTGTGTTCTTTAAAGAATTTTTGATAAGCAGAATCTAAATCTTTAAGCGAAGATTGAAGAGCGGTGGAATCGACTTCTTTAAGCCATTTTAACTCTGATTTTAGTTTCTTCATATCATTTGCACATTGAACATATGAAAATGTTTCTTTATTCTGTTCATACATTTCAATTCGCTTTGCAAGATACTTATTATATATAAATCTGCAACACCCAAAAGTCTTTGCAATTATTTCTTTCTGCTTTTTATTTGGATAAATCCTGTACTTATAAGCTTTTTCCACTGGATTCACATCACTTTCTTTTCTGATTTTGTGTCTGTATTTAACACACCAAACAATATGATACTGTATCGAATATACATATCCACGACCATGAGTCACTTCCATATATTATCACCTCATGACTATGATAACATATGTATATTACAAAATCTAGTGTTTTCAATATATTACAGCGTATTTCTGTTTAACATATGTATGTCAATTCATCCCATGACTAAAGTCACGGGTGTTCTTGACATACTTTATAAATCTAAATCAGCCAATAAAGTACCCTTCTGCTTAGAACTGTCAACTGATCTGTTTTCCATTCCTAACAAACCGTTGATATAGGTGCTATGTTTCTTTCCTTTCTTATACCGCGTAAATATAGGTTTGGCTAACATCATGCTACCCTCTCCTAACAAGCCACTACATGACTCAATATCCCACGTAGTTACAAAAATAATTGGTTTACCGCTAATCCCCCTATTCTGCATCAACCCCTTAGCTGCTGATACCTCCGCAAAGTTTACTCCATCATCTATCAACATGAATACCAAATCAGACGTCATTAACCCATCCAGATCCTTATCATTTCTCAACCTCATTCGATAGAACTCAGAGCATGAAGTGAACTTACCAACGGAAATACTCGATAAATATGCCTTAGCAATCATAGGATACACAAACCGGTCTACCCTACCCTTAACCGATAATCCGAAGCATAAGTTCTCTTCCGGCAAATCGCCAACAGTCAACCCTAAATATAACTTATCAGCTTCCTCTTTCTGCCATTTCATAGACTCTTCATCTATGAATACCTTCTCGCCATCTGGTATTACAGCTTCATAAACAAACTTAGTAGATAAATACTCACTCCTAATACCAATAGCATCCTGAATATTCACCTGTTCGCTGTTGTCATCTTCTACATATCCCATTGCTAACATCTCTTTCTTTTTCTTTAAACAATGAGGACACTGTACAAACTTACCAGTGTTCGTATCCAACAACATACCCTTAGCATTGCAACCATAAGGGCAGTCGTCATAATGATTTTTAGCTACCATAATTCAACCTCCACTCTCATACATCCTTTAAAATCTTCATTTTGATTAACATGCTAAACAGATCACAGCAATCAAATAAAGAGATTACATTTGACTCAGTATATTCTTTTCCTTTAACAAACTCAAGAGTTGGAGTTAATAACTCCTTAATACCCATAGGCATTTCAGGAGCTAACAACTCACTCTTAATAAGATCTATAGGACATACCCTAGATAAGCTCTTTCCTAAGTACCAAGACCACATTCTAGTAAGAATACCTACTACTTCGGTTAAATACACACTCTTACTACACTCAGCATAACTGTATGATAAGCCAATCATTCTAAACTGGATAGTTTCCATATCATTATCAGACAGCTTATGTAACATTTTGTAATTTACTCTGTAATTGCTAAAAATAGCATCATCTAATACTACTCTCCAGCCAATACTCTTACCAGCCTGTCTAATCTTGCGAAACTTATAGTCATCTTCAAAATAATTAGCAACTCTTATAGCTGAGCCATATACAAGAAGATAAGCAACTTTAATTTTCTTATCAAAGCAATAACCTCTTATATACTCTGATCTATCTATATACTCTCTAAGATTGTATCTAAACCACTCATAGCTCTCTATCATACCAAGTTCCTCTTTACTCAAACTCTATGACCTACTACCCACAACAAATCCCCTGGTTTTAAGAACTCTTTACACTTAGCCTCATAGATAGGATCAAGATTGTAATCTCCTACCCATGCATCTACAGACTCATGGTAATCTACACTAGATGTAACAATCTCATAATCCATCAGATCCAGACCATAGGCATACTCATTAATGATCTTACTAGGATCTTTACCTACTCTCACACCCAGTAAGGGCTTGTTGATCTCATACTTATTCATTCCCGTTACTATAGACGAAAATGACATCCCACTACCTACCGGAACTACTACCCTACTGCACTCTTCTGGAATGTTCTGTACCTGTTCAGATGTTACCTTAACATTCTCGGCACACTCCATTCCAAATGGTACATATCCGCAGTTTCGATTCTCTGCATACTCCCTAGCCCTCGCAACAATAATATTGTTGTATCCTGGTCGTACACGTATAATCTCTGTATACTTATTTTCCTTGATATGTTCAATTACAGAAGTGTCTCCACCGAACGGCATGAACACCTTACAATTTACCTTGAGATTCTCGCAAATGTAACTAACGATCTCGCACTGTGGAGACTGTCTGCTTCCAGCCGTTACAACTGTGTCATACCCAATATCTAAAAGCTGAAGAATTACCTGATAAGCACTTCTAGCTTTTCCACCATGTACACCATACACCTCAAACATATCATCCCGTTTCAGCCAGATACCCTCTTCCTCACAATACACTACAGGAGTAATATCACTTATCTTCATCGATTTCCCCTCCACTAACTGCTTTAAATTGCTCTTCTACTCTGTATGCACCATCGCCAAGACCATATCTTCTCAGGATTTCCCTCCTGCAAGAATTACACTCCTTAAGACTGCCCCTAGCGATCATAATTCTGTTCTTTACTCCAGAATTAGTAATAAACTCTACAGATAAACTATCTGGTTTTCCCTCATCTGAATAAACAAGTTCAAAACCTCCATATAACTCTACTAATCTATCTAAGTCCACACAGCCACTCTTAAAGTAAATTTTCATTTGTACATACCTCCTAATATACTATACTCAAAGTATAACATAACTCAAACATACATAAAACATATTTCTAAACAAAAGTCGGAAGTTTTAAAGCTTCCGACTTCTTATAAGAACTTGTTACTTATCCATATGTAAATTACATATATTAAATCCCCAACCTTACCACTTACAAGCACCACGCCTATAACTTCTACGACAACAGATCTCATAAACAGCATTCCAGATGTTAGATAAGTTACGTGTTGCTTTTTATCAAAACCTCCTTTTACAGAGCCATCTTTTATTTCATCTTCTGACACTACCCTAAATCTTCCTAAAGATATGATAGACAATAATGAGAAATCTAAGTACACATTAGCATAATCAAATATATAACATACTACCATTAATACCCCGTAGAATATTAATACTATTCCGAAAATGGACTGTGCTATGCTAAATATCTTGCTTAAAGATATTTTACCGTTGCTGATAGATTCCTTAATTAATGCTAAGGAGTTCTGCTCATTCGTTGTTAAGTTGTCTTTTCCCTTTAATGCTATATACTGTTGCTGCTCTAGTATTGTCTCTTTTATTACCATACCCGTAAGGTCTGACTCTGTTACAATGCTTCCTATTGGATCTGCGTCCTTTACATCATTTATTACTTTATCAGATTCCTTATTTTCTGTTATTGGCTTTAGGATTGAAGTATCTGTAACCATCCTTAGAAAATACGTTGGAAACCTGTAGTTAGCACCATCACCAGAAATCTGAGATACATGAGGATAATTTGTAGGAGGGTCTGGATTATTTGTATGCATAATCTTACCCTCTCCTATGTATATAGCCACATGACCTTGCCACCAACATATATCCCCTGGGATTGCCTTAGACTCATCTGTAAACCGATCAACAGCTGCATTATACTGCGCGCTAGACTGAGCAGGTATCTCTAGACCAAAATGCCGGTAGACCATAGATGTGAACGCTGAACAATCAAATCCATCTCCATTCTTCTCGCACTCCTCTAATGTCATCGAACCATACCTACCACCTGGTCCACCAAAAACATATTTCATGTTTGTCTTACCATCCCACTGTAAAGCGTACTTAGCAAACTCTGTTGTCTTTATTGTTGAAGCATTAACAACAGATACCCTACTACTCAGTAGGACTAATAAAAATATGAATAGGATTCTTTTTATCTTTCGCATAGCAATACCTCCTACTCAAACATCGTACTGAACATGAACTGAGACAGAATTTTTATCCAAATCTTCAATTTTCTGTTTGAGTAAACAACCACTTAAAGCATACTTACACTTCTGACACATATATTCCATAAAGCCTTCATTAGAACAATCTGAAATCCAACATGAACCAATATCCGACTTGCTGACCTTCCATGTGTTTAGCATACTTCCACTTATTCTTTTTAACAACTGAAATGATAAATTTTCTCTATTTATTCTACCTTTTGAGATTTCAAAGCAGTTTAACTTTCTTAGTAAGTTGTCGTACTTATCTGAATTTCTCAGGATACTGTAATAATTCTTACCAGATATCATATCATCTTGAAGCAGTTTAAATTCCTCTAACTCTTTTTTTGATAACTTTATGCACATGTCTTGCAGTCTTGTATAAGATAGTAATAGCTCCTCAAAGCAGTAATAAGTTGTGTACCTAAACACACAGCAAGCATCGTTACATAGCTTATCCAGTACCCCTAACAAGTTTACAACAGGGATGTGACCAACCTTTATATCATCCCCAACATTATCAAAAAACAATATTACATAATCTCCGCATTTCAATTTTCCATCTAATAAGCTAATTATGTTTATTAAGTTATCATAGCCTCCAGCTGCCAATATACTAAATGGTTTATTGTTTGCATACAGAGTCACTACTGACTTAACAAATTTATACTCTGACTTATTTTCTTCTCCTTTACATATTATGTAGTACATTCCTACCACCCCTTCTGGTTGTATAAATATGACAACTTTAACACACCATTATCGTTAAATAAGGTTGCATAGTTGTTTGGAGAAATTCCCAACCCATATGCTACTCTACTTATTATAATGTATTGATTCTTCTCGTCCCATCTTGCCATATCTATAGAATCTTTACTGGATTCAAATAACAACTCTGCATTGTCTATTATAATTAAACATTTTTTAAGTTATCTACAGCATATTTTAATTCTCTGTACTCTGAAACAACATAGACATTCTTTGCATAACTTGTATTGTTTGCTAAATCCATTTGCTTATAGATCTGTACTAAATCTACGAGCATACTCTTACCTGTTGCGCTGTTGCCAATAATCTGAATCTTATTTCTACGCAATTCAAGATTATATGACATTTTCTTGTACACAGCTACAAACCTGTTTGTATTGTAATTATAAATACCCGGCAATTACATCACCCCCAAAAATAGCTTTCTATAATGCTTCCCATTTATATTAAAATCTCGTTCTTTGCATACCTCTAAACCGCCTACATGAGCTAAATAAAATACAGTCTTACTGTCTTTGTTCTCTTCTACACAATCAAATAGCACATCTAAAGCATTTGGACCAGCCTGTACAATATTTAAACATTTATACACACCATTGCTATTATTTACTATATACAACAGTACAACCTTGCAACCAGTTGAAAGATGTTGTATTGTAGTTGCGCCATACGGAGTTGAAATAATCTCAGTATTTGAATCAATCATCTTGGCACTATCTATTTTTTTCATAACAGATGCACATCTTTCATTATCCAAATCTTTACCATTTATATAAAAATTGAATTCAGCATCTATGCCATTTACAAAGTTATGTTTTGGTTTCTTAGTAACTATATTAATCATACACAGCACCCCCTACTCCACTTTTCCGTTCTTATACCGATCCAGTAACAACTCTAAAACACAGCTAAAGTCACTTCCGGCAAACACATCACTCGCATTCGCTCTATCTGATACGACAGTATTAAATGACTTCAACTCTGCACCCTTAGATAACAGCAAATAAACATGCTTTCCAATGATATCAAAACTACGGGTCATTCTTCCCTCAAACTGTACCATCTTACTAGGACTAGGATCGAACGTATAGAAAATACAGACGTTACAGTTACCGAAGTTTAAACCCTTCTGTACATTCGTTACTAATACCCTAAAGTCTCCCAGTTTAAAGCTGTTGATTACGTTCTCACGTTCCTTCTGACTTGAATCACCATTCAAAACCATAGTGTCAATGCCATAAAAATCTAACAGCTCCTTAATACTTCTCTGCGTTTCCTTGTATCTTGTGTAAACAAGAACCTGTGGTTCATTCACTAAATCCTCAGTTATTAACTTCAACAAAGCACGTAACTTAGGTGTAGTATCAATATTAGTCTCAACTCCCATCTTAAAATATGATGGACAGTCATATACCATCTGAGGAATACTTGTCTTTTTCAACAGCTCCCTCTGTTCCTTGGATAATGGTACTACTACCGCCTCTGCACTACAATCTACCATAGTAGCACCGAAATCCTTACGAGTTCTAGCAAAGTATCGATACCCTACCAGCTTTCTAAACTGATCCTGGTTCTTGTACTTTCCTGAGAATGTAGGATACGGTCCATAGTAATCATACACCTCATAAGTCTCAGAAAACTCAGTCTTAGTGGGAAGAAAGCTCTTATCTACAAAATTCAACTGAGCATAAAACGCCCTAAGCTCTTTCTCAAAAGGCGTGGCATTTAATAAAACAATTCTATCGAACATATCTGCAATGTAGCTACCATCCTTGTAATACTGGGTAGTTGTATTAGAGAGAATATCTCCACTCTCATCTACAATCAGCAAATCAAAAGGACACTCTCCAGCGTCCATCATAAAACTTCTCATATATGACTGAAAATCTACGCTCTTTAATAATGAATGCGCACCTACAACATCATAATTAATAGAGCTGTAATTCTCATCAATAAACTTCTTAACTAAAGGTTTCTCGCCGTATACCTCTCCAACATACTCCCCAGTAAACCGAATAAGTTCCCTCCGAGCCTGAGGAATCAGCGTCTTAGCTGTTAAGAATAAGAAACGGAACTCTCTACCCTGCTGTCTGTATAAATTCCTTAACAAATTAATCAGACCAGCAACCTCTACAGTCTTACCAATTCCTACGGAATCTCCTAAAACAGCTCTTCCGGCAAAAAACATAAATCCAACACCGGTAGTCTGCAATGGTTCCAAAGTTCCTACTTTCTCCTTTAACTCAAGGAAATCTGAACTACCCGTTCTAATAACCTCATCAATATCTGATGGAGTTAAATCGTAGATAATATGCTCCAACTCTGGAATTTTTCCATACTTTCCTGTCTTCTGGAACTGGTAATCCAAAGCTCTTACCATATCCAGTTTATTACAATCCTCATCGCTAAGATACTTACCCTTCCATCTACCATTATAATATTCTACTTTCTTTTTTTCTCTGCTCATTTACCCTATTTCCTCCTGGTCTATAACTACATCTACCTAAATCTTTACAGGAGTTATACCCTTCTATAACAGTGTTTAGCAAGTTCTGGTAGAAATCTGAACTTACAGGATGGTAAAACTCCTCACATCTATCTTTATTAGATTGTAACCTAAATTCCGGTAAATTAAAAGATGTTTCAGGATTTAAATTTTCTATTTTACGAACTGTATTCATTTCACTGGGCATTATAATAAATTTAGTACCACTATCTCGCTTCTCACACAAACAAAGATTAGTTATCTTAAACACATCATCGAATATTACAGAACAAACAGCTAAAACATTCTTAGGATAATCCTTTGCATCATTGTAAATAATCTTAGTAATTTCCATAGCCACTCACCTATATAAATAATTTACCCTTTCTCTTGTATATTCTGCCCATTGCTATATTTTTCTCTATTACTTTTTTACTATAAAACTTTGCTACATACCCTATCTCAGACCCTTTATGTTCCCTGATAAAATCCCTTATGTCCTCTGGTATGTGTTCTTCTGGCTCTTTTACTTTCTCTATAACTGGTTCTTTAATTTCTGATAATATATTTTCAAGTTCTGATTCAGTGTTTTCTGATTTCAAACTAACGTCAGACTGCATTTGCAACCAAAAATCATCCAACAAATCAGAATTTTTCTCTTTCTGATTTACCTCATTTGTAGAACTAGAACTACCACTATTTTCTTTATCTACTTCTGATTCATTATTTTCTGCTTCTAAAGCATTTATTTCCATTTCTAATTCTTCTGGATTAAATAAATCATCAATATTTTCATTTTCTATTGCAGTATTTTCAACTTCTACTGGTTCTTCTTTTATTTCTGTTTCTTCTTCTTTAACATAGTCCTCTACGTATCTACCGTGATCTACGAAATCTATCGTTTCTGTTACTCTTTGTACAGTGTCAGTTACTACTACCCCACTACTATCTTCTTCTGTATTCTTATAGTCTTCTATATATCTACCATGCTCTGCAAAATCTGCTGTTTCCACTACTTTCTGTACAGCATCATCTAATACTACCCTACCACTACAGTCTTCTACATATCTACCATGATCTATGTATTCTTTATTATCTTTATGTACAGTAACTTCTTCTACCACATCACCATTAGCAGGTTCTGGTTCTACCATATCATCCTTAGTCGATTCTGGTTTTACCGTACCACTATCCATAACAGAATCCTTAGCATCAAAATATACCCCTCTAAATAACTTCTCTGCTTCACTTAGTTCATCTAATATGTTGCTTTCATTATCTTTAAGTTCATCCTGATAATCTTCTCTTAAATCACCAAAGTCTTTCATCTCAGAACCTAAAGAATTATCATCTCTATTGATATCTGCGGAACTATTTTCTATTTCCTCAGCTACAGCACCGTCAACTACAGAAACAGCATTCGACTTCTCGAGATTTAATCTCTCTTCTTGTTGCTTCTTTAAAATCTCTTGATCTTTCTCCCTATATTCTCTAATAACTTCTTTTCTAAATTTATTAATATCTTTCACATTATAAGTATTTGAGAGATTTAGATAGTAATCTAAATCTCTCTGAAACACTTCCATATCAATATCTAAGCATATATCACTCATTCAAAACACCCCTATAATATATCATTCAACCATGACTCGTCTACATCTGGCTCTGGTAATACCAAATCGCTATTCTCACCAGCAAATACATCATCCTCATTGTCCTGCTTTTTAGGATTGTACTTATAAGACTCCTTTCCAGCAGTATGATCTATGACTTCTCGCTTCTCTGCTAACCGAACAGCCACAGGAATACCAATGCTACCGCCAACTAAACCTGTATCATCAAATTCAATATTTTCAATCTCAGGAACTAACCTCTTCCATACACCCCCAATAAACTCAAATATCTCAAAGTTAGCATTATTACTACCAGACAATACCTCTGCATGACAGAATGTAGCTTTGCCGTTATTGATGTCTCGTGATACAATACCCATATCACCCTTATTACACAAATGATAAGGGAACTGCTTTCTAGTTACACCAATAGAAGCCTTAACCTCATCCTCACTAAGCTGTCTAACAACCGCTCTGCTAGATATCAATGTATAGGTATTTTTTCTAATTACATCGTTTACAATACGATGTGGGAACAGTATTACCCTTATTCCAAAGTAAGCATATTTAGATACTATTGAGGATAAATAATCCTGAAACTTATTACCATCATCCTTGTCTAACTCCTTAGTCATAAGTGTCATAAGCTCATCTACAAGAATATATCTATATGGCAACTTATTCATTGGAAATTTCTTATTGTAGTCTGCAATGTTTAGTAAACCAGCTTCTTTTAATGCTTTTCCAGTAGTATCTTCAACATACTTAAACAGCCTATCTAAGTACCCTACCATCTTTTTAGGTTCACCACAGAAGAATCTAACATGTGGCAAATACTTACTTGGATAATAATAATCAGACTGCATACCCTTCGGATCAAATATGTAAAATTCTACCTCCTTAGGCGAACTAAACATACATATCTGAGCAAGTACGGACTGACCCTTCCATGATTTACCACATCTAGTCTCACCACAGAATAACATACTCTCGCAACCTTCAAGATCACATTTCAAAACATCTCCGAACTCATTAATACCCCAAATGTATGGCATTTTTACATCCGTGTTCAAGATGTAATCTGGCACTGTATTGTAAATATCTTTTAAAGATACCATACAGTTCTCACCTGTAAATAAGTTGATTACAAAAGTATCTCCAGAACTGTCTGTAGTTGCATATGTCTTCTCGTTTACAACTTTGCCATTCTCATCTCTTGAATACATATTAGCTACTTCATTTGCAATATCTTCTTCCTTTAAACCTGGTGATCTCGTACACTCTAACCTATAGAGGAATAAGTTCTTAGTCATTCTCATAAGGTCTGGTAAGTTCTCTTCCTTACAACCATACTGTCTAGCTGCCGTTCTAATATATTCACTAAACATCATAAACTCGCTATCGTTATAATCAAGTTCTGTTGTCCTGGCATATCCTGGATTTAAAGATGGTAAAATACCCTTAAATGTCTCGAATAGATATTGTCTAGTCCAGATACCCTTCTCTGCTGCCACGCCCTCTACAGCTTTCTCAGCATCAAACCCATCTGAACCAGCACAATTACTGTTGTCTGCATATTCTTCCTCTGGTTCACTAAAGTCATCTGCAAACTCATCCGACATGCTATCCCAGTCAATACCGTCATAATCTGAACTATCCGATGTATCATTATCTTCTACTTCATCATCTAAACCAGCAAACATGTCATCAATATCTTGACTGTTATAAGAATCTATAGCTGGATTCTCACTAACAACTGGAGTTTCTACTACATCCTGAACAACGTCTGCGCCATCAGCATCTATAAACATAATCAATACCAAACCTACAATTACAGCAAGTAAACCCCCTATACCAAGCCACCAAGGTTCTCTTATAGATGTTACAAATGGTTTTAACAAAGTAAAAAACAATCCTACACCAGCCGTGCAACCTCCGAACACAAAAGCCCTCTTACCTAACTTTCTCCAATCAGACTTAGTATTATTCATAAAGGATCTTCCGAACTCCCTACATACAACAGAAACAACATGAAAAGCAGTCTTAGCTGCACCCCACATAGCATCAAACTCAGGAGTTAAGGATTGCTGTTGCATCTGAGTATTGTTCTGACTCTGTGAATCATTTCCATTTAGTACAGAATTTATATTAAAATTTCCATCATTAGAGTTACTACCCGAAAAACTATTCTCACTACCCACAGATGAACTTCCAGTCGGTAATGAATCCCAGTCATCTCCATCTATAGGAGAACTCTGAGGTGGATTTAATCTAAAATCCCTTTCTGCTCTTGCATTATCATAATCGTCCATCTTAAATACCCCCTCCTAGAACACTACTTTGAAAATATAAAATACTATTGTAAGTACCATTAACCCTACTCCAGTATACTTTATAGTCTTATTAAAGTCACTATCTACTGATAAATGACTGAAAAGCAATATCAAAAGCATTATTAAAAATGAACCACCAAAACCACTCATATTACTCCTCCTTACTACTATCTTCTACCGTACTAGAGCTGCTCTCAGCAGCTCGATCATCAGCTTCCTCAATAGACTCTAAATAATCTGCGCCTTCATCATAATACATCTGTCTGATATACTGAACAACAAGGTTTCCATCCGTATATCTACATGCAGAGTTTACATCAGTATCAATGCTTACTAACCATCCAGTATCCAAATCCGGATAACGCTGTAAAGTTATATCAAATGTTACATCTCTCATAGCTGCATCTGAACTCTTGTAATAATTTAATACATAATTGTATAAGTAAATATCACCCTTAGTGCTATCTGACTCGTCTCTATTATAAATATTTAAGTTTTTATAGATCTCTGGCTTGTCTTTAGACCAAAAATCTTTCTGTGACAAATCAAGCATCTTTACATTAACAGTAAACACCTGTTTATTCTCAGCAAATACAGAAGAATTCTCGATACCCTGTACCTCTATAGAGAGCATTGCCTCTCTATACATATTTCTTATAAACTGGTCATAGTAATCAGAAGTCTTGTTAGTTGAATCAAAGTACCCCTCATAGGTACTCACTACAGTGGATCTTCTAGAATACTTCTGAACAATACTCATATCCAAAGATCTGATACCATTTAAATATGCATACACAACATCCTCGGCAGACATTGACTTATCACCTAATGATAACAAGCTACCATCAAGATCCCAAATATACCCCTTCGGCAGTTTACCATAGGTCTCTATCAGATTGTCCTGCATCTGAAGTAATATGTTGTCGGGTACCTCTTCTGACTTTTCCATAGCCTCCTGCTGCTGTTTTTGATACTCTTCATGAAGTCTCTCAGACTCTTCTTCCTGTTTCTTCTGTTTTACCCCTGATGCAATAAACAATATTGCAAAACCTACCAATGCAATTATAATTATTTTCTTATGATTATTAACAAAATCACTCATACTAGCACCCCTATTCCGTTAAACTTACACCAGTTCTAAAGATATCACTCTTAGCAATATGATCCGGTAACATCATCTTAGCAATCGTTGTTACACTCTTATCAAGATGAATTAAAAAAGCCTTATCGTACATACTAGACATATCTGAGTCCGTTTCAAAACTCTTCGTGTTACCTCTCTTAGTTACAAGGTTATCCAAATCTCCCTGTAACATTGGAACAGATAACTCCTCACACAACCTCTTACGAGTATTACTACTAGCTATAGCACCTATGCAGAAAGATGTAATGTTGTCAAATATTGCAAACTTATCATCGTCAAGTAACTCCTTAACGTTGTTCGTTACAATGAAGTTTACATCACCTAACTTTCTACCACCAGTAATAGCAGTCTTAATCGTGTTTGCTGAATCAGGGAAAGCACCCCACCGCTGGAACTCCTCCCATACCTTGAAGTTGTACTTATTCTGAGCCTTCGAAAAGATAGATCTAATATGAGAAATGTTCGCCGCAGATAACTGAGTTAAAGCCATCTGAGTCTTATCAACCGTATCAGCAGACTTACCAGCCATTCCAAAAGAATTTATAACCAACTTAGCGTTTACGATATCACTTAACGCTACCCTATTCTTGAATACATTACTCTTGATGCCACCATGTTCAAAACTCTCAAAATAAGTTGCTAATCGTGCTACTACCTTATCCAGAGTGTCCAAGTACCCTGGATTTATTTTATACCTGTCATAGAGGTTTAAACTGCTGTCATTAGAACCTCTTTTAGATAAAGCAAGGCATTCCTTATACAAATCCTTAAACTTATCATACACATAAAACAAATCATACCCTCTCGTATTAGTCCATGTAGTAGGTTCATCCTCTTTAACTCCTAGATCTGCATAAGCCTTAGATATTGCATTATCTACAATTACCTGCGCCCACACATCAGATTCCAACAAATCACTACCAACCAATACCCTGAAGTACGAATTCGTAAATGACTTACAGAATGAAAAGATGTCTTTGTCCAAATCTGGAGTACCGGTTAATGTAATCTCAAAAGGATCATAATAGCAACCCTGACCCTCAGCCATATTTAAAACTACTACATCATCCTGCCTAGCAACAAAACTACCCATTGGGATGTACTCAAAACCCTCTATATCGTTAATCGTACCATTATACTCGTCTAACGCCAGCAACTGCAACAATAAAAACTTTAAGAAGAATGACTTACCACCACCAGTCTCAGCAGTTACAAGTATGTTCTCGGCATCTACAGAAGTTTTCTTAATTGTCTTGTATACAGCAAATCCAGAGTAAATATCGGTTCCAAAAATAATTCCTTTCCTACCAATCTTACCCTGGTCGTATGTGCTAAATCTTGCTATCTGTTCATCCGGTATCGTATTACTACCAACATCCTTAAGAACCTCCGGAGTACTCTCCATAGCGAAAGGACTAAAAGCCTTCATCATTCCGAAAAGATTCTCCTCTACCCTTGTTACTACAAAGTTCTTATTCTTACAATAACTTAATACTTCGATTACAGTCTTATCAAAGTTCTCTCCTCTCGTTCCAGATATAATCATCATAGTTCTAAATCTGAAAAACTTTCTTCTTCTACGAATATCTGCATCTGACAGGTAGATTAAAGAGTTCTTACGTCTTGTTGCACTGTCCATGGAGCCAATGTTCTCCTGGTAGTTGTATGCATTTACATCATCTCTATCCTCGTCAATCGTTTTCCATGTTCTAATCTTAGAACGCATCTGAGGACTGCTCCAGTCAATTCTAGTAGGCTCATACAACTCTACGAATGATACCCTAACACCCTGTCTAGCTTCATCTCTAATACTATCTTTAAAATCAATAGGTATCTTAGATGGGTACTGGTCTATCGTGTAGTAAAAGCAGATATTATCCATACCACTCATTGTAGCGTTCTCTGTAGCATAAGTATTGTATGCTCGTACCACTGGATATTTACTAAAATCTCTTCTTAAATGATTCATGATATATCTCTGCCACAAATCACTAAATGAAATCTTAGTATTAGACCCCTCTACAGATCCATATAAATTAGACATACCCCATCACCTCCGACTATATAATGTCTCATATGCCTGAGAACACTGTCTATCATACATCTGTATCCTCTTATCTACAGTCGTAGGATAACTCTGAAATACAGGTATTGTGAATAAACTACTCCTAACCTCTCTAATTGAAGAGAAATGCATCTTCTTCTCTACGTTAAAATTACCTAAACAACTATTTCCACTTACAGCATAAACAACCTGACCCCTGCAATTCAACAAATGCTCCTTAGAGGTTTTTAACCTGTCTACAATAATAAAGACATCATGGCTGTTATCCTTAACAAGTTTCATGATATTATCTCTAGTTGGGTAACTAACAAACACAATATCCTTACCAAACACGGAGTTAGTAATTGATTTACCCTGAGATATCCAATCATACTCCTTGTAATACTTCTGGTAAACCTCTCCTACAGGCATTAAAAATATTAACTTTACTTTTTTATACTTCACACGCTCTATATAACTTCTTAATCCTAAAGAGAAAGATGTTAAGAATGGACAGTCTCCTATCTCTTTTATCCTAATAACATTTAACTCCTGGGGATACATAATCGGAGAAAAGAAAACAACACTCTCTATACCTGATACCCGTAAAGGAGCAGATTCTCTACTCTCACGTAACTTCTCTACGTTATCCTGTATCTTTTTCTGCTCTTCCTGTACCTTGGAAATTAGTTTAGCAGAGTTTGTAAACAGCTCTGTAGCTGTTGTAGACATTTTAACAAGCTCAAGATCTTTCTCTCTATAAGCTATTAACATATTCTCAACAGCATCCTTGACAACGCTTAAATACCCTGGATTAATGCTAGAACTACCATCCTTTAAATACCTATTAAAGAAATCCGCCAGTACATCAGACCCACCTAACTCTATGATTCCAGTAACCTCATTCAGATTGGCTACAAGACCATTCAAATCATCTGTACTGCTTAAAAAGAACTCATCATCTATATACTTACCCTCGCTACCTACTACTATCATCTGGACAGCCTGTTCCAGATCACTCTTATTTCTAATATAGATGATTGTGTTTACCTTATCTTTAATTTTTGTTAATAATTTTACCTTTTCATCAACAGGCTCTGGACTCTTATGGTAAATTAAATACTGAACATTACCCCTAACTTCTATAGCCTGCTGTAATGTACTAACCTTTAAAAAATCATTATACTGAACCTTGTTATCCGTAACAATAATATTCATAACCTATCCCCTATCTTATATTATCTAACCAGCAACCATTGGCGAAGAAACAAGATTCCTTAGCCGTCTTTATAGTTTCTTCATCAACACCTCCTAACATCTCTGCATCGCAATTACTCATGATATATCTTTCCATCTCTAAGCTGACCTTAGATCTATCTGTTAAGTCGAGACTCATATTTATAAGGTCACTTACATCACTACCACATTCTATTAGTATATTGCACTTCTGTAAGATGCCTATGTTTAATACACCAATACTTTCAACTGGAATATCTACCATTACTATATCAAACCTATTAAGCTCCTCCTCTTCTAAGAAGCTCTCAAGGTTCTCCGTAGACAGCTCGTTTCCGTACCCATTGGAAACAAAGCTAACTCCATCTTCTACATAGATTCTGGAACTATCTACTCCGTACTCAAAGTCTCTCTTATAAAACTGATTACAGTCTATAAACGATAACACCCTATGATGAATATTATCTGTATCCACAACAAGCACACTATTCCCATCATCCGAATACTTAGCCGCACTATCTATAATATCCATTATAGCCTTGGAGCCAGTATTAGATATAATTATATCAATGTTTTTATAATTTTCCTTAGGTACATCAAATGAATAATCTTCTGTAGGAATACCCTGCACCATATCGTCTGAAAATACTTTCTCGTAAAGATCTACTTCTACCTGATCCGGTAAGCTATCCTCTACAGGACTCACTACATCCTCTCTGGATGAATTATTATCTTCTTCTCTGTTAGATGAATAATTCTCCAATTCCTCTTCATCTGAATCATCTAAAAAAGATGTATCCGAATGCGCTGCACCATAATCTCCAACAGATAAACCTAACTCATCATCCTCGGTAGAAAATTTTTCTACACTACCACTACCAAGACCACTAACTACAGGAACAGCATCCTCAACTCTGGAGTTTTCTTCAAAATTCATTTCCATACCTATAACATCCTTAACAACATCACCTACAACTCCATCCATAACAGACTGATTTAAAGAGTTAATCTCAGGTTCAGCATTCATAACACTTTCATCTACGTTTCCAGTAAGTTCCGGAACTTCTTCGGTACTATCGGAAGAACTCTCGTTTTCCTCCGATTCCTCCGACTTACCCCCAAACAGCCTTCCAAAAAAACCTACTTTCTTTTTCTTAGGAGCAGAAACTACAGATTTCTTAGTATCTTCCTTCTTAACCTGCTCCTCAACACTCTTAGCAACAACCACACTGTCGTTTACATGTACATCTCCACCATAAGTAACTTTTAAGGTAGGTATATCCGTTTTTACAAGTTCAGTTAAAAAAGGTATGCTCATGCTACCCTGCTTAACCTTGACTACTGTATACATCTGAGAGCTGAAAAAGCTATTAAATAACTTCTCTTTCTCTGAACCAGACTCCTCAAGCATCTCTAACATTACCAATTCAGTATTGTTAGAGTACTCTGTTAAAAATTCCTGCAACTTTCTTAAATCATCCTCTGGATTACTTAAAAATTTCGAGGTGAAAACAATCCTTTCGAAATCTATATGTCTTAATATGGCTTCTGTAACGAGTTCTTCCATATTATCATATGTTCTGAATGTTATGTTATCTACAACACTACTAAGTTTCTCAATAACCCTACTGGAACTACTTCCAGCACAAAATGCTATCATCATAGCTATCAACCCTCCGTTGTATATTATTTAAAGATGTCGATAAGTTCATCATCATCCTTATTACCTTTTTTCTTTGACTTCTTTTTACTTTTCTTCTTAGAAGCATTTTTCTTAGCTTCTTGCATCTTCTCAGCTGCTTCTCTTTCTTCTCTCTTTTCTTCTCTAGTTTTATTGTATTTTGTAACATTTCCAAACATATCTTCCTTACTGATTGCTACTACACCACTATACTCTTCTACCTCGAAAGCATTCGACATAGCATCTACAGTACTGAAGTCTAACATATTATTTAATGTTTTAGTAAAGTCACGTAAATCAGTAGTATTCAATATATGAAAACTACGATAATTAGCCTGGAGAAAACAAGCTATGATTCTCTGTATACTATTCCATGCTCCAATATCACTACCAGTCCACAAGAATAAGTAAACATCAAACGTTGTTACCCTCTCAGACATCTGTCTCTGTAAATAGCTAAATGTATCGGTCAAGAGATCTTTTAAATCGGTATTCTGTACCCTTCCTAACTCAGCAAAGCTATCTTCTAGTCTCTCATCAGTACCCACGTTATCCATATAATCTATATGACAAATCTGAATTTTACCATCACCAGCAAGGTTAAGTGCATCTCCAATAGCCTCATAATGTTCATACTCTGACTCACTATACTTACCAAGTATTACATCTTTCTCTAACCTAATGAATAACCCCGACTTACCATTCCTAAACCGACAATAATAAGGGTAGCTATTCTCTATGCGATAGATACCCCAATACTTCTGGCTGTCGTACTGGTAATCATTATCTTTTAATGTAATCATATTACTTCTAATCTTTCCCTCCTTCAAGATTAGAAATCTGATTACTAATGACACAGCGAACATCTCGCCAAGACCGAATAAAACATTAGTAAACAGTGCCCCCTGTTTACTAAACATAATTCCTACTCCTACTATTGTACCTATTACACCTAAAATCACAGACCACATAATCTTAGATTTCTTGGCTTCTCTTCTACCACCGGAGTAATCGAATGTAATTGGTAAGGTTAATGATGTATCCCCCACCTTTGGTCTCATTCCGCTAATTTCTGTATTATCTGTAGACATTCTATACCTCCCTATTTCATATTACCACTTTTACACTGTTCTAATGTATAACACTTATCTCCATATTGTTGTTTTGCTTCCTTGCTCTTATAACCAAAAGGATCCGAATTAGGAGCAGGAAAACTGTAAAAGTAATAATCTGACCCCATGGTATTGTAAATATGAGTTACATCTTTCTTGTAGGCTGACCTATCTCTTACTGATATTGGAACTCCATCGTTATCAACATGGGATATATCTCCAAAATAATCATGTTCATCTACATACTTCGGTAATACCCTCAACCCACCGTTTATTACGTTATGTACTACTGCAACTATCTCATCGCTGGAAGTACCGTTATCCATATAATAAGCAGATCTATAAAACCAGCCACAGTTTCTAACGTAATCATAAAGACCAGTGTATCTACTTCCACTATATTCTTCCCACAGATTACACATTAAAGAAGCCTCGGCTGCTGCTCCGGCAACACTACCCTGTTCCTGATAACACAAGTTAGCCATATGCTTTAACTCAGTATCAGATAGACTATATTTTTTAAAGTCTAAATCTTCACTTTTCTCATCTTCACTATCCTCTGATGAACTACTAGATGTTGTGTCCTTTCCAGTCAACCCCATTGTACCACCACTTAATACAAGTTCCGTGTTCATAGCAAGGTTTCCATTCTCATCTATCGTAGAATACAACGATACGAAACTTACGACAGAAATTCCTACAATGAAGAAAAAACATACAGTTATTAATACAGCAATTATACCACATGCTATCAATGAATTACGTATTGTATTAATCACACCACGTATCAACCTAAGACCACTAACCGTTACTCCCGATACAAAAGTAACAGCGTCCTTCTTCTCGGAACCCTTAAGCTTCTTATAAAGTGTGGCTGCTGTTTCAGCACTTACTATAGTAATTCTGAGTGCCAAAGAAATGACACTCAGAATCAAAATTAACAGTAATGTCATAGTACTCACCTACTCTTTCGTACTAGAGTTATCTGCTTTCCTAGATGTTCTTCTAGATCTCTCGTCAGAAGTTACCCTTGACTTCGGTCTAGTTGGTTGATTATCCTCTTTCGCTTCTTCAGGTCTGCTATCGGAAGTCTTAGTCTTAATCCGCATCTTACCTTCCTTCGTCTTTTTATTCAAATCATCGCGTTTCTCTTCTTCGCTGTCATGCTTGTTGACATCTTCCCTAATGGTAGATCTCTTAGTGTCGTTTCTTCTAGTATCTTCCTTATCCTCTTTTAACTTAGAAGCAAAATCAGCAGACTTAGCACTATTACCACGACTCTCAGCTCTCCTACTATTCATTCCACTATCAGCAGATCCACTAACACCGCCAGCTCCAGCACTCGAAACACCCGAAACACCCGAACCACGAAAAGCACTACCCGCACGGCTACTAATAACAGAAACAGCACCCCCGATAACGCCCATAACAGCACCTACAGCCGATTTTCCATAAGACCTTATACTCCGCACTACCCCCAACAAAATACGGGCATACAACCACACTATAACGCAGTTAATCACGATCATAGCAAACAGCACTGTAGCCGGACTACCCATCCTAATGCTCACAGAACTACTCTCCGTAACCGCATTATTGCCGGATCCCATAAACAAAGATATTACGTAGGCAAATCCTACAGTCTCAACAGTAAATAACAGTACTGGCTGTATTACACCTATTGTTATTCTCTTAATAAATCTCTGATTGGAGTCTACTCTAAACGAAGTACACAGTATTATTAATACAGATACAATAAACACTCCTACAAGGAATGCTATCTTAAAGAATGGAACAATGTACATTCCAATAATGTCAAGTATAATCATCATAAGAACTGATGTCATACTAGATCTGTTTACAATATTCTCATAGAAATCTGTACTACCATTCGTACCATCATTAGTTAAAGATTCTCCAGATGAATTAGCCAAGATAAATCTCAAGAAAGCATCATAAGAAAAATCAGACAGTTCATAGGACTGTGGGTATATATTATGGTTATCACTAAATAATCCACTCTCGCTAAATGTATTATTAAACTCAAATGCACAGTTTATAGCTGCCGCTGTATTCATAGTTGCGTCAGAGAAATTATAGTAATCTAACAACTTATACAGCCTCTCTTCCATACCCTGGTTGCATTCCAGTATTCTTCTTTCTACTTTCGTAAGATCTGCCTTAGTTAAACCATAACTTGTCATCTCACTTTCAGAGAAGATCATCGGACGATCCTCTGGATAAGATGCAGGGTTAATTGGATCTTCTACGTAATACTTAGTACCCAATGCGTTAACATACTCGCCCTTAGCATAACTACAATCGTACATGATGTCTACCCATGGTGTATAAATGGAGTACAGTCTTGCTACATTCACGTTATGCCAGTATTTCTGTTTCATCTCTGGATTACCACTAATACTAGCATCGTTCCAATGACCCTCCTCCGTAGGAACACCATCATATACATAACATCCATATACACTATCCCATTTCCGAACTACATCGTTTAAGCTTCTTAAATATGGAATGATATATGTAAATAATGATTTCATATCCATGAAATCTTTTAATTCACCATTAGCCATTGTTCCGTTATTATTGTAGAAGAAACCAGCATTATCCTGACCAAGAATTAAATTCTTAAATCCTTCATTCGTACCGGAACTAGGAGTCATACCCATATCATATAAATCCCATGAGAAATAATAAAATACATTCTCTGAGTACAAACTAAATGCTGCAAGGTTTGCATAATCAGCTTCAGGATAACTACCCATGTCCTGTATAATTCTGTCTCTATCTGCATTATCACCTATTGATTCTTTAATAGTCTCTACAATACTTGTTCCACCCTGGTTAAAAGCTGGAATAGAGAAATTAAACAACATTGGAGAAATACCAACTACTTCTGTATCAGATAAGTTGTCTATTCTATTGTAGTCGTTTAAACATCTTGTAACTATAGGACATAACAATGGTACATGAATCTTAAGACCTGAACTAGCATCACTACCACCACTATTTGCATTCGTGTAACCATTCGCTCTATCTGCTGCATAGTTTGTACCCAAGTTATTTAAGGTGTCCTTAAAACCGCTATCCATGTAATTAGTTGTTCTACTATTTATATCTTTTGTATAACCTCTATACCCACTCTTTAATCCATTATAAATGTACCTTGAGTAGTTTGCAAGATCAATATAACTACGATACATATAAGTAGAGTCATCATTGTTTGTATAATTCTCACCGGTCATCTGGTTTCTTAAAAACATATTAAGCATTTTCTTTCCAGAATCTGTTAATGACTGATACCCATCGTCTGTTGAGTACATTAAAGATGTCAGCTTCTTAGGTGTCTGCCATTTCAATACAATGGAATCTCCACCCTGATTGTAGTATACCTTGCTATTCTCATTATACAGTGTTTCAAGGTAGTTCTTGTAATTACCAGACGTTGCCGCTGTATCTATATTACTAGCATAACTCTCCTGCTGTACTAATGCCCAGTAAGTAAACTTTTCTCCATATAACTTTTCAGAAAATCTATTGCTTAAGCCTACAGCATTGTTGATTAAGTTAACGGGCATTAATAATACAGCTACAAATATTAAGAAACCAAACACGCTCTTCTGGAAATTTAATATTCCAGAAACATAAGCTAAAACCATCATTACCAGCATGCATACAATAAATACAGGTATCATATTATTGTAATAATTGATTAAAGAGTTTGTCCACTCTACTTCTGATAAATCCGGAGTAGTTACATACCCAGTTGTATTTCTATAACGAGTTGTTCCTAACGTATTGCCGACTCCCTTAGTACCCAGCATATCATGATGCCAACCTAACAAGAATGCGTTTAACTTATTTGTTACTAATACCCTAAAGTATTCCAGACCCTTTACAGGATTTAATAAATAATAAATCCAGTTTCTTATAGACGTAAGCATGATATCTGTTTTAGCACTAGCAGATATCATTAAAGGATCACTAGGAATTGTAGGCAACGTATCAGTACTCATTCTCCAACCAAGTTTACCTACTGTAGCATTCTTAGCATCACTACTGTATAAACAACTCCATAAATATGATACATATATAGATACCAGTGACTGATCTGAAGCAGTCTCCGGTATACTCATCTTTCCGCCACTTAAATCGCTGAACGTATTCTTAAAATCTGAGTTGCTAAAATCTATACTAGAACAAGTGTCTGTTTTAGTTAAGTCATCTTTTAAATAATTCGATACTACGAATGCACTATACGTACTATCTTCACCTGGGTTGTATGCACCAAGGTTATCTATATAAATCATAGTATCTGATAACTCTGTATCAACTCTACCCGTAAATGCACCGTTTGCAGGTCCTGCTGTTTCGATAGTCTTAGTACCCGTATCGACTTTGCCTTCCCTACCTGCATAATAATATGACTTATCCGAACTATTCGATCCAGTGAATACCTTTAAAGCCTCTATTATTAAAGACTGAGCCTCGTCACTCTTAAACCAAAAAGCACCAGTCTTAATATTTGTTACAACAGATCCAGCACTTACACGTAAGCTGAAATAACCATTCTCTTTCGCTGTAGCATCTGCTGCTGTTTTTCCAAGAGCGTCCTGTAATACGTTTAATTTTATTATTCCAGTCTTTAATATTGTGTCTGTACCACCGCCAGTTGTTGTAGAGCCATTCGTAGAGTTAGCCGCATTTCTCGCCTGAGACTTCATCTCATTTATTTCTTTACTAAGTTCAGTTTTATCTAAACCATAATGCGATAAGTACTCTAAGTTCTCTTTAAAATTCTTTAATTTTCTCTTGTTTCTCTTTGGATCTTCTAACCATGCATTACCCAGTGTATTTAAATCAAGTGCTTCTATTTTGTTTACAGCCATTGTAATCTGAATCATTCCGGTACTAGAAGAATACCTAATAGCAATATCTCTAGAACTTACAGCACTCTTACCCATGTAATCTAAGACGTAATTCAAACTTTTATAGAATTTCTTTCCTTTCCCATTCTGATCGGATAAATCTGTTGTAACCAGAACTGGGATATCTTCATGTTTTATTACGGAATCATTATAAGCTTCTCCAGCTGCTATCAACTGACTAGCACTTTTAGACAAATTATAAGTAAAACTCTTAGTGCTTGAAGAAGCATCTACAGCATCGTTTCCAGCAGTATTACCCATAGAGGTTACTGCTGATGATAAAAAGTTGCCAGCCTCCTGCATACTCATTGACTGCACATTTAACATATTAAATACGCTACCAGCACCTGATGTATCGTTTCCATCACTGTCTACAGGTGTCCATGTATATGGGTTCATGCACCCTGGTATGGCAATATACTGATGATTAGCACCCATGCAAATAATATCTCCAAAGCAGTCTACAGCCATCTTGACACCCCAAATGGTTGTCTTTAATAAATCATCTGTACCACTTAATTCTGTAGTTACCTTTGTATAAGCAGACTCATCTGCCTTATCATTTCCATTAAAATCTAAAACACTAAAGCCGTACCCTTTAGTAATATCTACCATCTCTAAACACTTAAAATAAGCCATCTGAGATGGAGTATATGCAGATCCATCTAAGATACAGTCCATTACAGGTACTACACTACCATTCTTCTTATAGCACCAATACCCATATTTATACTTACCTTCCTGTATCTCCTTTATTACACCGGAAGAACTATATTTCTTGATGGCATCATCTACCCTACCTAACATGGTTCTCTGAAAATTTAAGTAGTTATTGCTGAAGTTTGGAACCTCTTTCAGACCATTATGATACTTATTAGATACATAAAAACTAAGACCGCTGCTCTTCACAGAACTTCTAGCCAATCCTAATAATGTTTCTGTTAAACTATCAGCCAATGCATCGGAATATTTTAATTTGGTTTGTAACGCCTTCTTAATATCCTCTTTATTCTGGTTGGTTACATCTCCACTTGATGTAGCACCTAATTCAGTTCCGAAAGGTATATAAAAGTTTGAAATATATACCCCTAAGAATCTTAACTCTTCATTAGTTAATGATGATATGTCATCATCTGTAATTGTATCACCCTTAGCCATCTTAATGAATGATGATACCCTGTCTGTTGAATCAGCTTTAACTGATACACTGCCACTAAATACAGTTCCTAATACCGTTGTAGTTATTAAGACGCCAGCTGTTAACTTCTTAATTATCTTCTGTAACTTCATCTGTACCCTCCTTATATTGCAGAAAATGCATCTACGAAGAATGTCATTACATCGTAAATCTTTCCACTAATTACATATCCTAAACATATACTGCATACAATAATTACAGGAACTCTCTTGGAGCAATACACAGATAAAATATTTCTATGACTATACTCCGAGCTGTTCATATCTTTCATTGTCTGCCATGCCTCCCTACTAACACCGAAAGGTTTCGTAGTCTTACCTCTCTCAAGTACCCATTGCATCATTGGAAGTGATAAGTACGCAATATCAAATAACATCGACATTGCAATAAACATAAAAGTTACAAGGCATATAACACCGATTACTGTACTAACAGGACTTGTAAAAGGTCTTAGCCAACTCTTAGCTTCTACAAAATCTGCACTTGCATCGCTCTTTAAGTATTTTATAGCTGCTGAAGTAGTGTTGTCCTGCTTTGCTATAAAGTTATATAACTTATTTTTCTGCTGAGTTCCCAAATCTGATTTCTGAGTTGCTTCTAATGCTGTTATCATGAAAGATTGCTTTTCTTCCATAGTTAATTCGCTATACTTAGCGTTACTAAAAGTACAATTACCCGTAGATCCATTGTAATTTAATATTGTTTTTCCACAGGAACTGTTTGCCTGATTACATATACTAGCAACAATAGAGTTATTCACACCTATATTAGATACAGCGTCTACATCTGCTAGTATAGTCAATGGAAATAATACAACAATTACAAAGACCATAAAAATTAATCTTAACTTTTTCATACGCACTTCTCCTATAATTTCCTTACATATTTTACTTTTCCAGAATCATATACCATATTTCTTTTATCACATAACTGTAATCGGATTATATGGTTCTACCTCCTTAGGTAAATCTCCTCTTTGTTCTCTATTATATAATTGTCTGCAATTCATGCATACAAAACTATTCGTACCATTCACGCTTCTATATTTAACAGCACCCCTATGTCCATAGATACTACATGTAGTATCTATCTCTAACTCTCTAGCAGGTGTCCTAGAATATTCTGACTTAGAAAATATACCCAGTATACCGTTGTTTCTAACAAAACCTACTTTCTTGCAGTTATCGCACATAATCATTGCCTGACTACTATGCTCTTTCTTAGCTTTATCCAAAAACTCATACACAGTCGCCTGATAGCTTCTAAAACAACCAAGACACATCCAATAGTATTTAGTACCATCTAAAGTCTGTATAATGTCTTCTATTTTTCCACCATTTTTCTTCTCATCCCAAAACATATCTAAATCAACTACACCATTATACATACTTACAACTCCTTCATTATCTAAGTAAAAAGGGGATCTAACTTCTTCAGTTTAGATCCCCTCTTAACATTTTTGATACTATTTACTAGAAACCGATAAAGCCTGATACCAAATCTAACACATATCCGACCAGAGTGTAAAGCTGTCCCTGTACGAGGTACATTAAGCAGATTCCAAGCAGTATCAGCATAACAATGCGGCGTTTAAAATAAATACCCAATGCCTGCTTGCCATTACCCGAACCTCCGTCAGACTGTTCCTCTGCACACTTCACAGCGTACAGTGCATCGTGAGAGAACATCTTAGATTTCGAAAATCTTCCTTTATCATCGTCAGCTACGAACATTCTAACCGGTGGCAGAGTGATGTACGCAATATCAGATACCATTACGATACCAAGGAATGCCATCAACAGAACTGCAATCAAACCAAGCACCGTTCCTACTACCCCACTAAACGGCTGATAAATCTGGTTAGCCGTTACAAAATCTGGTTTAGTATTCTGAAGAATCTGATTCATGAACTTAGAGCCAACACCCTGCTTAGTCTGGAGCTGTTTCCACCAGTTCTGCACAGTGCTTTCAGATACACCAGATACTGAGTTGTCTGTAGAGCTAACTGCATTCTGAGAATACTGTGCAATGTCCTGCACAGCCTTCGCCTGAGCTGAACTTGTAAGTTTACTAAACTGATCTTCGTTCAAATCACATGAATCCAGACCAGAAATCTTAGTATCCATAAACAAGTCTTCGCCTTTCAGATACCCACCACCGTCTACAGCATAGTCGGAACCAGTCATCTTACTCTTTACATAAGTTCTCAACGCTGCCTGCGCCTGAGCATCCTTAGTTGCGTTTGAAGAAGCGAATACACTACTAGCTCCGAACACAACCATCACCATGATTGATAACAGTATCATCATAAGTGATCTTGATCTCTTTTTCTTAACCATGTCTTTTTCCTCCTTTATCTTTTAGTCACCAACCCCTGCGATTACTTATTATATAATCTTATAATAAATGATATGGAAGCATTCCGATTAATATCCTCAAGGATAAGACAATCGTAAACATCCACATCACATATCGCACGATATTTTCCCACGGTCCACCAGTAGCAAAAAACTTTGACTTTGGTACTAATCGTATCTTGAACGGAAGATTTAATTTCTTATTTGCCATATTTAACAATGCCGGAATACAAAACCAGATTCCTGCTGGAGTCAACATATCAAGTACCATATGAGATATGACTCCTAAGATGAAACCCATAGATATCAAAGTAAGTATGATACCCTGAGCAGTTACAACTGGCTCACTAACAACCCTATGATAAAACAAAAGGCAAATTACCAAAAATAAATCTGAATGTGTCTGCCAGCTTCTATGGTGAGCATCAAATACTCTTAAAATAGAATCTTCCTTGTTGTACTTTCTAAATTTTGTAGTTAAGTGCAATACCCTATTCACACCTGCACTAACAATATCCTTAGACGGTATCGAATCCGGATTATGATCTAAATCCGGAAACGTACTACCATATATAGCAAACGGATATATAATCGCTAACTGAACTAGTGGACTTACGCCACTAATCAACATACCCTTACTCTCAAGTATGGTATATCCAGCCAGTGCACATACCATTCCACCAACTCTATGGGTGTTTCCTTGCATTTAAGAGAACCTCCATCTTTCTCCTAAAAGAACTTATCTGATAGATCTTAGATCCATGACCTAATACATAGGATCGTCTAGCTCTTACAACTTTCCTCTCAGAACCCTCGACACTAAGTGTTACAATACCCCTAACACAAACCCCTCTATCAGATGCTAAGTTCTTTAGAATGTATTCTTCTAACTCTGTAAGTATTCTGTATACCATCTCGCTACTTGTATTTAAGCTATCGCCTATCTCTCTAGCATCGTATGCAAGAGTGTTATAAACAGGATGCCTATCTCCCTCCACACATACATAAAATATGTTTAGGAACTTGATAGATTTTCCCATATCTACTGCTAATTGATTTAAACCTACATATGTTTCCCATACATCGATTACCATTTTCTTAGAAACGTTTAGCTTGTTAGATATCTCCTGTATTTGCTCATCCTTATAAACAACATCTGCCATACTAGAAATCAACCTCTCTTAACTTAGCCTTAAATAGTGAACTTGAAACCTGAACTATCTCATACTTTGTAACGATTGGTTCTTCCATGATAACCTCTGTGGCATACTGTAAATCAGACTCTGCTACCTCAAATGTAAGGATGTCATTGACATCTGTCAACTTATCATCGCATACACGTTGTATAGCATTCTTTACTTTCTGCCTCTGCATCATTTCTTTTGTTTCAGAATTCTTATTTCGTAAAAACCTGTCTACTAAATAATCTGTAAGTTCACTCACAACTTAATACCTCTTAAGCTGGGATATAGTTGTTTACCCAGTCTATTATTCTCATACCCCACATTGCAAGGTTTACTCCGGTTCCCAGTAATGCAGAACTCGTAAGGATAATGGCACAAACTACAAGAATTATCATAAAAACGATTCTCTTTTTAAAATAAGTACCAATTACTACCTTAGGAGCCATTGCAGAACCTGGTTGCTGCATTCCCATTCCAGCACCTGGCATTCCAGGAATCCCACCTGGCATTGGAGAATTCATACCCTGTGCACTACCACCTAACAATGCTGCACAAGCAACAGCCTCATCAGAGATCCACTGTCTAGCTCCTGCATTCTGCTGATTCATTCCCAATGGAGCTCCAGTACCATCATTTCCACCCTTATATAAGAATGATCTGAGCGGTGGTATCGCCAAATATACTAAATCCAATGCTGTAATCAAGAAGATACCGCTGAATACCAGTACAACAGCTCCTCCAACGACATACCCGATTACATTAGTAAATGGGGCAAGCGTATCAGAAGCCTTCTGTAACTGATCTGATGACATACCCCTATTGTTCTTAATCCAGTTTCCGAAAGCCTGATCATCTTTCGTTATGCCATTACCAGACCCCCCTCCGCCAACGTTATCACCTAATGCTAATACGTTTAAGCTATTCAATCTAAGAACACCATACCCTACTAAAGCAGATAGCGTCTTTCGTATACTCATAAAGTACCTCCTATTCCTCTACTTTCTCAAGATTAAACAAATCCTTAACTCCCATGATACCAGAACTATCCAGTTCTCTCCTTAACGCCTTACCACCGTTTTGTAATTTAGCATTTTCTAATCGCTCTACATTACTATTTCTGAATTTGCGCTCTACCTCAACAGATTCTTTTGGTACGGTTACTTTCTGATGACTTCTCTCATCTTCCTCAATGCTATCCTTCTTACAATAGATAAAAGCCATCAAGTTAGTCTCAATATCTCCAAGGTGCATTCTCTTAATACCAGACAGTACCCTACTTAACTCTTCCGGAGTAAACTGTTTAAATAAGTCTTTATAATCCTTGAGTTCTTCTACAGAAATTCCATCCACATCAATACCGTTTAAGATGTAAATTCCCCTAGTTGTAAAGTTCATTAACGAAGTTAAGAACTGTTCAAAATTAAACTTTGTCTTAACCTCATATAATACCCTTACATAGTCCATGTAGTCATCTTCTAAGTAATCTCGATAGAAATCAAAGATCAGCTTATCTGATACCTCCTTAAAAGTAGCACCTACACTTGTTCCCTTGGCATCTCCTCTTGTATTAAGTACCGTCTCAATGTTGTTTAAGGAATCTCTAACAACATTATCAGATCTATTTGCGATCATTCTAAGACCGAGTAGATCCCAATCCTTACCCTCTACAAGACATACTTTCTGCAAGAGCTCCATAATATCCTGTGTAGTAGGCTTAGTAACCTTTAATTTCAACTGGCAACGGTTCTTAATAGTATCAAGTAACTTCTCTGGATTTGTTGTACAGAAAATCATAAGCACACCTTCAGGTGGCTCCTCCAGACTCTTAAGCAATCTACCCATAGCTCCACTACTCAGCAAATGTACCTCATCCACAATGTATACTTTCCAGTCGCCGTTCATTGCAGGGTATTCCATACTGTTTAACATCTCATTGATGTCTTTCTTACCTGAACTATCCGAAGCATCTATCTCATAAAGGTCGGGGAGCATATCAGTCTCGCCTGTCTCAATATAGCTCTCCATAGCTTCACAAGACATACATACCCCACAAGACCCATTCTCTGGATCTCTATCCTCACAAAGATACTCCTTGGCTATTAGCCTAGCCATAGTAGTTTTTCCGCAACCACTATTACCTGTTAAAAGGATTGACTGTGGTCTTCCGTTTTTGAGATATCTCTGAATTGTTTCTTTAACTTCTTTATTTCCTATGTAGTCGCTTAAAGATTTTGGTCTGTACTTTCTCGCAAATGCTAAATCGCTCATATACTTTTCTCCTAACTGGCATAGTACCGTATTTTCTTATTAAGAAAAATAAGAAATACCTTTTCTCTATGTTGAGTTGTTAACATATTACAAGGCTTTGAGTCGCGTTACGGAAACGACTTTGTTTTATTTAAAAATTTAATGTTGCTAAGTTGATGACAACAAGATACGTCTTCCTTCTTCTCTTATGTTTATTGATGCATTTAAGTCCCTGTCAATAATGTAACCACATCTCTTACAAATATATGTTCTCTCTTCTATGGTAACATTCTGTTTGTTACCACAGTGACTACATAACTTGGTGCTAGGAAATCTTGTTGCTACTTTAACAAAAGGAATACAAAAGTAATTACATTTGTATTCTAGTTGTCTTGAAAATTCATACCAGTTTACTTTTTGAATACTTTTACTGAAGTTATTCTTGGCTTCTTTCATACCCTTAATATTTAAATTTTCTACTGCTATGAAACTTGGCTTGATTCTTACCAAAGTATTTGAATAGCTGTGAGTAAAATTTAATTTAATATTTTTGATATGTCTCTGTAGAAGTCTTATTTTCTTTTCTAACTTTATGATATTGTTAGTTTTTACATAGTAAATACCCTTTCTGTTGATTTCATATTTCTTAGAAACTACTTGTTGTAATGTTACAAGTTTATCATGTAATCTTTTTAACTCTGGAAACTTATTGTAATTATGTAATGTCATATTATTACTTGCTGTAACGTATTCTTTGATGCCTACATCAATACCAATACCATCTGTTATTGGTGTCACTTCTTCACTGAAGTTTCCTTTAACTGAAAAACTAAGATACCAATGTTTACCATCAAATGTTATTCTTGGGTTACAAAATCCTGTTGTTGGGTAGTCTCCTTTTTGATGTTTTACAAAACCTATTCCTGTTAACTTTACTTTATTGTTGTTAGTAAAATACATTCCATCTGTTCTTTGATAAAATGAGGGTTTACATTTACTTTTCTTCTTAAATTTAGGATATCCAAAGTTACTTTTGAAAAACCTTTGAAATGTTGTTACTAAGTCTTTGCAGACTTGTTTACCACATGCTTCTGGCATCTCTTGTAACCATGAATACTCACTTAACATTTTTATTTCTTTGTAGTAGTTATAAAGGTAATTAAATGATACTGGAATTGATTCTTGTTTGTATGCTAGTATTGCTTCTTCTAATAGAATGTTATATAATCCTCTTGAATGATTTGAAAACAACCAAAATAATTGTTCTTGTTGCTTTGTTGGAAACAAACATATTTTAAAACCAATAGCTGTTATCATTGATATCACCTCGCTTAAAAATAAGAAAAATAAGAATAAATTTAAGAAAATACCTATTTTAGTTTTGCTGTTTCAGACCCTATAATAAACTCTATATAACTTAGTATACCATAATCTTAAAAGACCTTACAGACATTTTAATGCAAAATCTGTACTAATCTAGAACTACCCCATTTAGGATTATTTAGATACAAAAAGAGGGGTAGGACACTTCCCACCCCTCTTACAGGATTTCTCCTTATCTTGCGTTGAAGATGTTCATGAAGTTCTGTGCGCCTTCATTGTACTTCTTATTGGTGCTGCCAGAAGCAGTTCTCGTACCAGCAACTCTCTCAGCAACTTTGCAAAGGCTGTTGAATTTCGGAGCGAACTCCGGACGCAGAGTACGGATTTTCTTTGTTGCTTTGCCGTCTGCACCGGTCTCTACCTGTACATCCAGAACATTAATCATAAGATCTTTTACAGAACCCTGGTTAGCGTTCATCGGACGCAGGGAAATGCCTGGGAATGCTGTCTGAGATGTAACAACTGCTGCTGCGGATTTCGGAGCTTTTTTACTTCTCTGATATACAACGGATACTGGGAACTCACCGCCAGTTGCCTGAGCATTGAACTCCGGCGGGGAAAGAAGAACACCAGTCTCGAATCTTGTCAGATAGAATACCTCTCCGGCTTTTACCGGTCTTCTGTTTCTCATTTTGCTCGGCTCAAAATCCATCGGGTTGTTACGCAGGTTCTGCGGCTCACCACAGTCCGGAACTTCCATATCTACCAGTGCTTTAAATGCATATCCTACGATAGTCGGGTCTGTACGTCCAGCAATGTTCTTGGTCGGGTCAGCCGGAGTCTTGTCCGGACGGGATTTGTCACCCAGTGGTCCAACAAATGCTACGGTTGCGCTAAGAGTTCCGTTAACGGTATCGTCATTTTTAACTACCTCTGTCGGGGTTGTGCCAGCTACTGCTGCTTTCTCGATGTCGGCTGCTGTCTCGGTAACTTTTGCTTCTTCAACTTTTACTTCTTTAGCTTCTTTGGCTTTTTCTTCTACTACAGGTTTTCTTGGATTTAATGGCATAATCTTTATCCTCCTTAATATTTGGTGGCTACCAGCTACATAACTCGTAACCCCTAACTTGTTATGAGTATACTCTACCATAAAATACCACAAACTGCAACTCAAAATCCGCAAATAATTTACATTCAGCATTCTGCACAAAACACAGTATCCACAACTGGAAATTCTGCACACTCTACTACCAAATACCCCTAAACCCTACCCCTAAACAGCTATTCCCCTACACATATCTTCTAAAAAATTACCCGAACACTGACTGAAATTAAAGAAATCTTCTACCGAAATTTTACTTTAATCTACAAAATTCTACACAAATTCTATATTACAAATCTCGTAGAAAATTCCTTTCATATTACTTAGAAATGCTTTCTATACTAATATAACCATTCTTATCTACACCATAAGAAACATTAACAGCCTCTCCAACCTGCAACGCCTCATAGGTTTTCCCTGGACAATAATACTTAACAGTGATCGTCTTTCCGTCTCCTATAGTTAAAGCAATATCCAGCCGATATACATACGATAGGTCATCTATCCAAAATACTTTCTTATCAGCTACTAACCCACTCATATTCCCAGTACTCTCAAATACAGGATCCTCCTCTACAGCAATCATCTCATTGTTAGATTTATTATCTGCCTGAACAGGCATATCGTCTGAGTCCTCAGTACTCTCAGAAGAGTCTCTTACAGTACCCGAAGTATTCTCTTTAGGCGTACTATTAAGATCTTCTCTATTACCATCTGCACTACTATTTGAATTCTCTCTAATTTCGCTACTAAAATTTCCACTTTCCGAAGAAACATCACTACCACTAACCGAACTACTAGAAAAAGAACTATTTTCCGAATTTTCTCCTACAGTATTACTACTATTTCCAGTAGCCCCAGATGCCTCTAATGATACCCCATTCGTACTATTAACATTATCACTATTTCTCTTAGAACTACCCGTAAACAGCCTTCCAAACATCAAAAATACAAATATGAAAGCTATCGCTATTCCTATTAAAACTGCACCAGTCGCCTTCTTTCCAAGTGTAACTGGTGCTACCTCTGTATCATCTTTTAATGGGTTTGTGGAGCCATTAGAATTGTTTGTTGAGAAATCCTGCTGAGGTTGTTGATCTCCTCCACTATTCTGCATATCCTTCATTGATTCTTCCATCATATCTCGGAACCAATCTTCTTCATCTTTATTATCTGTACCCATACTGTTTCCTCCATTATACAAAAATAAGGGGATTGGTTTCCCAACCCCCTAATTTCGGCTGCTTACTCAGCAATCTTATCAAGTACATCTACATCAACTTTCTCATAAGTCTCTACGTTAAATGGACTTAAGACTACATTCAGCTGCTCATCCTTCTGCTCTACAAGAGCGAATACACCATCCTCGAAGAAGTACATCAGGCAGTCTTTCTTTCCTCTGCCGCTTCTTACGTTCTTTGAAGTGATCTTTTTAATGTAGGTAAGAGGTTTAACCTGCTTCCGTACATCTGCCACATACCCTGCAAGGAATCCTGCTTTAGCTTTCATATACTGCTCCGGAGTCTGAGCCAGTTTCATGGCATCGATCTCCTGCTGCATTACCTGCTCTTTCAGATCTTCTGTTACGATTAAACCGTCTACGTCTTTCATGACTACAAGATCATCCAGCTGGAAAATCATATCCTCGTCTGCTACAAGCTCAAGTGTGTCATCGGACATATAGTTGATCTTTCTTCCGGCACGGTCTGTACTGGATACAACCGAAACACTGTAATCTACACCAGCTTTTTCTGTGATCTCAGCAAGAACCTCGTTTACCTTCTTCAGATTTACTTTCTCCATAGCATCCAGAAGCAGAACTGAATATACACCAATCATGTAATCTACTACTACAGAATACGTGCTGTCGGCTGTAACGGCTGTCTTAAACTTAAAGTCCTCAGCTGACTTACCGGAAGTTGAAATGGAAATGTTTACAACAGACATTGCAGAGTTCGCATCACCAGTAGCTGTTACATACATGAACGTTTTCTCGAGCGCATACCCCAGCGGAAGTGCACCGTACACATTGTCTTTGATCTTTTTGATGCCATTCTTTACCATGTAAAGATCTGCATCGGCAAAATACTTCTTGAAGTCTACATCCTGACAATTCTCTACAAGACGTGCATTAGCGCGTGCTTTAAACTGTTCCAGTAACTCGTCTCTTGTTTCTAAATTAATCATATTCCCTCTCCTTTTGATGTGATTTTTTTGACACACATAATACATAATTTCTAGAATTCATTCTACATTTCTAAAAATTACAACCTATTTAATTAGTTTTTTTATACCTTTTACTATAGCTCTTTTTCCAGAAGTTAATAAACCATTGGTGAAATCCTGCAGATCATCCGATAAATCCTTCTTTTGAACAGCAGTATTCGTATAACCATTGACTTTTTGTACAGATTCTATTTCATCATTTGACACTTTCCTATGTGGAAGTTCTTCTGAGCTTTCATCTGTATCTTCTTCTGAATCAGAGGTATACCCGAACTCGGAGTCTGGCAGATCTTCTTCGTCATCCGTATCTTCTGAGTACCCGAACTCAGAATCTGGATACTCTTCCTCGTCATCTGAGTCTTC